>Ga0314772_1000001_pt1 | contig 564704 bp, 520 predicted proteins | sample MetaGCBIW2018_FD_204520 | JGI IMG/M metagenome (GOLD analysis project Ga0314772, IMG submission 204520) | Cryopeg brine microbial communities from Beaufort Sea near Barrow, Alaska, United States - CBIW 2018 | ecosystem: Environmental > Aquatic > Marine > Coastal | place: USA: Alaska... | reverse complement strand
ACTCAGTAGTGAAACGACGCATCGCCGATGGTAGTGTGGGGTTTCCCCATGTGAGAGTAGGTCATCGTCAAGCTTGAATTCCAAACCCCCCACTCGCGTAAGCGGCTGGGGGGTTTGTTTTTGGGCGCAGAAAAGGGCAGAAAATAACACGGCAGCAGGCGTTCATCGATCCTCTACGTTTAGATACGGGGCGCAAAGCCCCCTAAGCAAGCCCGCTTTGTTAATATCGCAGCCTGAATTTTATCCCTCCAGTAGTCGGAGTTTGTTTATGTCTGTCCCCGCGGCCCGTTCTGGTCTTGCTGTCCTGCCGGATACCTATAAAGCGGTGCTTTATATACTGGCGTTGTCTTTTCCAGGCAAGCATCAAACCGGTTTGCTCGGCCAGTTGCGCGAGATGGGGGTGCGTAATTCCGCGACTCGGGCGATGGATGGGCCGGCACTGAACGAGATACTGGAGATGCTCCACCGGCTCGACTGGGTCAGCCTGGGCGGTGACGGCCAGCCCTACTGTCTTCAGCCAGGCCGGCGTAATCTGGTGCTACAGCAGCTTACGACCGATGCCCGCCGGACCAACTGGCTGCAGACGTTGCATAGCAGCATTGCCCCAACGCGCAATGCCTGGGATCTCCCCAGTCAGGCGAGTCAGCAGCTGAATTTGTGGATGGCTATTTTGGCGGGACACGCGCTCGGCGTGGAACAGGGGTTAGCGCTGTTGCACGCGACCCCGCAGCGCAATGCAGCGTACATCGAGTCCGAGTCGCCTTGTCAGCAACTGCTGGCCGACGAGGTGGGCAAGCAGGTGTTTGCTACGCTGCGCCATGAGGTGAAAAGCCTGCTGCTGGACGATTATCTTGAGTCTGCAGGCGGCTCGTTATCCGTCGCCGAGGAAGCCTATCGACAGGGCCTGAGCTTGGCTGCCGGTGCATTATCCAGCCCCGAATTGTCGCTGCAGCTGATGCTGCAGGCTCTCTGGCGCGGCGACTGGCAGCAGTATGCGGCGTTGGGGCAGGGCGGCCTGGCGTTTATGCAGCAGTTTATTCAGGAAGTATTGCGCGGGCATTACCCGCAAGCGCTGGCGGCGATGCAAGAGTGGGCCCTGGCGATCAAGCGGCAAAGTAAAAAGCGCAAGGTTGATCTACCTCCGGTGTTGAACGGCTTCTATTGCCTGGCTTTGCTGGCCAGTGCCGATAAGCAGCAGTTTCCTGCCCTCAAACAAGCCGTCAATCTGGGCCAGAAAGCCGACTACGGCTGTGCTTATCCGGCGTTGCAAATGCTGGTCGAGCAACAACAAGCCACGCTTAAAGATACTGCCCACGGCTTCAGTGGGGCTCTCAATTTTCACAGTTTCGATGGTTTGCTATTTGCATTGGGTTTGTACTGGGCGGATGCCGAGCAGGTCCATCAACCGGCGTGGCACGCACTCCTGAGCGCGTTCCGCGAGCAGCTCACGGGTGCAGGTCATCATTGGTTGGCCGAAGAAGTGGATGCCCTGCTCGCCCAGCAGTTTGCCCAGCCGCGGCGCCATCCTGACTGGCATCAGGCGAACGGCCTGGTGCCGCTGGTCAGTCTTTATCGGCGTCAGGAAGCTTGGCAGCACGCGCTGACCGCGCTGGCCATGCTCAAACCTGGCAAAAGCGAGTCAAGCACACCGCACATTCAGAAGCCGGCGCGGCTGGCCTGGTTTGTCACGGTCAATGCACATGTGCTGCAAGTTGAGCCGCGTGAGCAAAAACTCGGTGCCAAGGGTCAGTGGAGCAAAGGTCGAGCGGTCGCGCTCAAGCGTCTGTATGAGGAGGGTTCCACGCTGGATTTTCTGCTGGAGCAGGATAAACAAGCAATCCGCCAAATCCAGCACAGCACCGACTATTCAGGCGCGCATTACGCGTTGCTGGCCGAGCAGGCGTTGCCCCAGTTGGTCGGGCATCCGGCTTTGTATTGGGCGGATGCGCCGGATGTGCGCATCGACCTGCTGCTTGGCCAGATCAGCCTGCAGCTCAAGTCCCAAGGCAGCCAGATTCATCTGCAACTCGAACCCGGCGTGCCGGACAACGCCGGTGTGCGCCTAAACAAGGAGACGCCGACGCGGTTGCTGGTCTACCCGATCAGCCGCGAGCTACGGCAAATCGCCGATATCGTCGGCCATGGCTTGAGTGTGCCGCAAGCGGCCAAGGCGCAATTGGTCGAGGTTATCGGCGCGATCGCGCCGTTGTTGCCGATTCATTCCGACTTGCCCGAACTGGCCAGCCACCTGGACAGCGTACCCGCCGACGCTACCTTATATGCCCATCTGTTGCCGCTGCAGGCCGGTCTGCGTTTGCAGTTACTGGTGCGCCCGCTCGCCAGCGGCAGCTGGTTCAAGCCGGGAGAAGGGCTGGAGAACATACTCGGCGAACAAGACGGCAAGGCCTTGCAGGCCAGCCGCGACCTGCCTGCCGAGCACGCCGCTTTGCAGCGCGTGTTGCAGGGCTGCCCGGCGCTGGCCCAGGCCGACACTGACGGCCAGGAGTGGCAGCTGGAGGAACCCCAGGACGCCTTGCAAGTGTTAAGTGAGTTGCAGGCGCTGGAAGGCGACTGGCTGCAATGTGTCTGGCCGGAAGGCGAGCGCATGCGAATCAAGGCGCGCCCGGGAATGGGCCAGCTCAAACTGGGACTCAAACAGCAGGGCGAATGGTTTGTACTGAGCGGCGAAGTGCGCTTGGACGATGGTCGTGTGTTGCACCTGCGCCAGCTTCTTGAGCTGCTCAAGGCCAGCCCTGGGCGTTTTCTCAAGCTCGGAGAGCAAGACTGGCTGGCCCTGAGCGACAGCCTGCGCAAGCGCCTGGATGAACTGGCGCACCTGGCCGATCGGGTCAGCGATGACGGCGTGCGTCTGAACCTGCTAACCGCGCCGCTGCTGGCCGGCCTGGCGGAAGACGCCGGCGAGTTTGCAGCTGATGCCAGTTGGCAAACTCACCTGGATAAACTCGAGTCACTCAAACACTTTCAGCCGCGGGTGCCGAGTACCCTGCAGGCCGAGCTGCGCGATTACCAGCGAGAGGGTTTTGACTGGTTGGCGCGCCTGGCGCAATGGGGTGTCGGCGCCTGCCTGGCGGATGACATGGGCCTGGGTAAAACCGTGCAGACTCTGGCCTTGCTGCTGGATCGCGGGCCAAGTGGGCCGCAACTAGTGGTGGCGCCGACCTCGGTGGCGCTTAACTGGCAAGCCGAAACCGCACGCTTTGCGCCGACCCTGCAGCTGCATATCTATCAACAAAGTCGTAGCCTTGAGGGGTTGGGCCCGCTGGATGTGGTGATTGTCAGCTATGGCCTGCTGCAACAGGACAATGAGGCCTTCGCCGCGCAGCACTGGACCAGTGTGGTGCTGGATGAAGCCCAGGCCATCAAAAATTCCCAGAGCAAGCGCTCGCAAGCGGCGATGACCCTGCAGGCGGATTTCAAGATGATCGCCAGCGGCACCCCGCTGGAAAATCATTTGGGCGAATTGTGGAACCTGTTTCGCTTTATCAATCCTGGCTTGCTCGGCAGCCAGGAACGCTTCGCCCAGCGCTTTGCGGCGCCGATCGAGCGGGGAGAGCAGGCCGCGCGCAAGGCCCTCAAAGCCTTGATCCAGCCGTTTATCCTGCGCCGGCTGAAAAGCCAGGTGCTCGACGAGCTACCGTCGCGCACGGAAATCACCTATAAAGTGCCGCTTTCTAGCGAAGAGAAGCACCTCTACGAGGCCCTGCGCCTGCAGGCTCTGGATACGCTGAGCACCACGGCGCCCGGTAAATCCTTGCAGGTGCTGGCCGAAATCACCCGTCTGCGCCGCTTCTGCTGCCATCCGCAGTTGGTGGTGCCGGGTTGCGGCCTGAGCGGCAGCAAGCTGGCCGCCTTCGCCGACATTGTTCAGGAGTTGCTGGCGAACCGGCACAAGGCCTTGGTGTTCAGCCAGTTTGTTGACCATCTGAGCATCATCCGCGGCTGGCTTGACGAGCAGGGCATTAGCTACCAATACCTGGACGGCAGCACGCCGCCCAAAGAGCGCAAGGCGCGGGTGGACGCCTTCCAGGCCGGCGTCGGGGATATTTTTTTGATCAGCCTGAAAGCCGGCGGCACCGGACTGAACCTGACCGCCGCCGACTATGTCATCCACCTCGATCCCTGGTGGAACCCGGCGGTAGAAGACCAGGCCAGCGACCGCTCGCACCGCATGGGCCAACTGCGCCCGGTGACCATCTACCGGCTGGTCACCGAGCACACCATCGAGGAGCAGATCGTTGCCCTGCACGCGCAAAAGCGTGACCTGGCCGACAGCTTGCTGGACGGCGGCGAACTCAGCGCCAAGCTGGACGCCGACGCGCTGCTGAACCTGCTTAAAGGGCCGCAGGGCACCCAATTTTAATCGCGTAGGCTGGGGCTCATGCGCAACATGCTAAGCGCCGCATCGACCAAGGCCTCGCTCTCGGAGTGCAGGCCGAAGCTGTCGGGCACCAGTAGCCACTGGCCGAGCAGGCCATGAATATAGGCATGCAAACAGATCGCGGCGCGCACGGTATTAAGGTTTTCCGGCAGTTGTCCGCGGTGCACCGCATTGCGCAGCGTCAGTTCGATGCGGCCATTGCAGTCCAAGCTGGCGGTCTGGCGCTGACGGCGCAGGTCACACATTTCATCGGTAAACTCGCACTTGTGAAATATGATTTCGTTGATGCGACGGATTTTCGGCTCCAATGCCACTTGATGAAATAAGGTGATCAGCAACTGACGCATACAGCCCAGCGGATCGAGCTCATCTTCGCTTTCGCTGGCCTTGGCCAAGTCATCTAGCGGCTCGTGCAGGCTGTCGAGCATGGCTTGCACAAGATCTGCCTTGTTGCTGAAATGCCAATAAATGGCGCCACGAGTAACCCCAGCCAGGGCGGCAATGTCGGCCAGAGTCGTGCGGGCCACGCCGCGCTCATAGAACGCCGACTCTGCAGCGTCGAGGATTTTCAGTCGAGTCTCTCGGGCTTCTTCTTTGGTGCGACGGGCCATGGTCGTAATACCTCAATCAGGAGGGTTCAGGCGGCTGGCGGCGTGCCTGAGCTCAGTGGCGGGTAGCGTTGTAATGCCGTATCCCGCGCCTGCGGGCCAGCGGCTGTATGAGTAAAGAGAGTGGTGCAGGCGTTTACAAACATTCATGGATGTAAGTATACTGGTTAGCACGCTACTTATCTAGTCGAGCGCTTTGGCGCCTTCCCCTTTGTCTATTGCTCGAACGTGTCGCTACGCTCTTGCTCCGAGGATGTTATGCATTTCAAATCCGCTCTCAGTGCTGTGGTTATCACCGTTGCCTTGGCAACCTTGCTCAGCGGCTGTGAGCAGGAGGCCGCTGCGCCGGCCGCGCCACCTCCGGAAGTTGGAGTGGTTACCCTGCAAGCTGAGTCCTTCACTCTGACGACCGAACTGCCGGGCCGGACCACGGCCTTTCGGATAGCCGAGGTGCGGCCTCAGGTTAATGGCATCATTCTCAAACGACTGTTCACCGAGGGTGCCAAGGTCAAGGCCGGGCAGCAGCTGTATCAGATCGATGCGGCGCTGTATGAGGCGACCCTGAAAAGCGCCCAAGCAAGCCTGCAGTCGAGTAAGTCGCTGGCCGATCGCTACAAATTGCTGGTGGATGAGCAGGCAGTGAGTCGCCAGGAATACGATGAGGCTCAGGCCAAGCGGCTGCAAGCCGAAGCCACGCTGCAAGAGGCTAAGATCAACGTGCGCTACACCAAGGTGCTGGCGCCGATTGCTGGGCGCATCGGCCGCTCCGCGGTCACGGAAGGCGCGTTGGTCAGCAATGGTCAGGCCCAAGCCCTGGCCGTGATCCAGCAGCTCGATCCCATCTATGTGGATGTCACCCAGTCCTCGGCGCAACTGCTCAAACTGCGTCAAGAACTGGAAAATGGGCAGTTGAATACCCTCGGCGAGAATGCGCTCCAGGTTAAATTGATCCTGGAAGACGGCAGTGAGTACGCCGAACAAGGCACGCTAGAATTCTCCGAAGTCTCGGTCGATCCGAGCACCGGCTCGGTAACCTTACGGGCCGTTTTTCCTAACCCCGAGCAGCACCTGCTGCCAGGTATGTTCGTTCACGCCCAGCTGCCGTCCGCAGTTAATAGCGCGGCGATTCTGGCTCCCCAGCAAGGCGTGACCCGTAATCTGAAAGGTCAACCCACTGCGTTGGTGGTGAACCAAGAGGACAAAGTCGAGCTGCGTGAACTCAAAGCCAACCGTACTGTGGGCAGTCAATGGCTGATCGAGGCTGGGCTCAAGCCAGGGGATCGGCTAATTATTCAGGGCCTGCAATTCGTCAAGCCGGGGGACGCGGTCACAGTCAAACCGATCAAGACGGCCCCCAACGGTAGCGTCCCGGCCGTTACCGCATCTGCTGCCGGCAAAGGGGAATAAGGCATGTCGAAGTTCTTTATTGACCGGCCGGTTTTCGCCTGGGTCATCGCACTGGTGATCATGCTGGTCGGCGGCCTGTCGCTGCTCAAACTGCCGATCAACCAATATCCCAGTATTGCCCCGACTGCCATCTCGATTGCCGTGGCCTACCCGGGCGCCTCGGCGCAGACCGTGCAGGACACCGTGGTGCAAGTCATCGAGCAGCAGCTCAACGGCATCGACAACCTGCGTTACGTGACCTCGGAGAGCAACTCCGACGGCAGCATGAATATTACTGCCACCTTCGAGCAGGGCACCGACCCGGATACTGCGCAGGTGCAGGTGCAGAACAAGCTGAACCTGGCCACTCCGCTGTTGCCCCAAGAGGTACAGCAACAAGGTATTCGCGTGACTAAGGCGGTGAAGAACTTTCTGTTGGTGATCGGTCTGGTCTCCGAAGATGGCAGCTTAAGCCGCGATGACCTCTCCAACTACATCGTTTCCAACCTGCAGGACCCGATCTCGCGCACCGCTGGTGTGGGCGACTTCCAAGTGTTCGGCGCCCAGTACGCGATGCGGATTTGGCTCGATCCAGCCAAGCTGAATAGTTTCAAGCTCAACCCGGTTGAGGTACGCGCAGCCATCGCCGCGCAGAACGTGCAGATTTCCTCCGGCCAGTTGGGCGGTTTGCCGGCAGTGGCTGGTCAGCAGCTGAATGCCACCATCATCGGCAAGACTCGCTTGCAGACCGCTGAACAGTTCGATGACATTCTGCTCAAGGTCAACGCCGACGGTTCCCAGGTGCGCCTGGCCGATGTCGCCGAGGTCGCATTGGGCGGCGAAAGCTACAGTATCAACGCGCAGTTCAATGGCAAGGCCGCTTCCGGCCTAGCCGTTAAGCTAGCTTCAGGCGCCAATGCCCTGGATACCGCGCAGGCTTTGCGCAACACCATCGCCGAATTGGAGCCGTTCTTTCCGCCGGGCATGCAGGTGGTCTTTCCTTATGACACCACCCCGGTAGTCACGGCCTCTATCACCAGCGTGGTGCATACGCTGATCGAAGCCGTGGTGCTGGTGTTCCTGGTGATGTACCTCTTTTTGCAAAACTTGCGCGCCACGCTGATCACAACTCTGACGGTGCCGGTAGTGTTGCTGGGCACTTTGGGCGTGCTGGCGGCCTTCGGTTTTAGCATCAATACCCTGACGATGTTCGGCATGGTGCTGGCCATCGGCTTGCTGGTAGACGATGCCATCGTGGTGGTGGAAAACGTCGAGCGGGTGATGACCGAAGAAGGCCTGTCGCCCAAAGAAGCGACTAAAAAGTCCATGAGGCAGATCCAGGGCGCGCTAGTCGGCATCGGCCTGGTACTCACCGCAGTGTTACTGCCCATGGCCTTCTTCGGTGGCTCCACCGGGGTGATCTACCAGCAGTTCTCCATCACCATCGTCTCAGCCATGGTGCTCTCGGTGCTGGTGGCCTTGATCTTCACCCCAGCGCTGTGCGCGACCATCCTCAAGCCTGTGAAAAAGGGTGAAGGCCACGCGCCTAAGCGCGGGTTCTTCGGCTGGTTCAACCGCAGCTTCGAGCGCGGGGTAAAAAGCTACGAGCGCGGCGTGGTCGGCATGCTGCGGCACAAGACGCCCTTTATGTTGGCCTACGCAGGCATCGTGGTGGGGATGGTCTGGCTGTTCATGAGCATCCCCAACGCTTTTCTGCCGGAGGAAGACCAGGGCGTGTTGTTTGCTCAGGTGCAGACCCCGGCTGGCTCCACAGCGGAACGAACCCAAGTCGTCGTCGATAACATGCGCGCCTTTCTGCTAGATAAAGAGTCGGATACGGTCAAATCGGTGTTTACGGTGACGGGCTTCAACTTCGCCGGTCGCGGGCAGAGCTCGGGCCTGGCCTTCGTCATGCTCAAGCCTTGGGGTGAGCGCTCGGCGCAGAACACCGTATTCAAGCTGGCCGAGCGCGCCCAGAAGCACTTTTCCGGTTTCCGCGACGCCATGGTGTTTGCCGTTGTGCCGCCGGCGGTACTGGAGCTGGGTAATGCTAGCGGCTTCGATGTGTTCCTCCAGGACCGTGCAGGGGTCGGCCATGAAAAACTGATGGCCGCACGTAATCAATTTCTCGGGATGGCCGCCAAAAGTAAGGTGCTCCGCGGTGTACGTCCGAACGGTTTGAACGATGAGCCGCAGTACCAAATGAGCGTGGACGACGAGCGTGCCAGAGCGCTTGGCCTAAGCCTGACGGACATTAACAACAGCCTGTCGATTGCCCTCGGTGGCAGCTATGTGAACGATTTTATCGACCACGGTCGGGTGAAGAAGGTCTTTATTCAGGGTCAAGCCGCCTCGCGGATGAACCCCGAAGATCTGAACAAATGGTTTATCCGCAATGACAGTAACGAAATGGTGCCCTTCTCCGCGTTCGCCAGTGGCGAGTGGGTCTACGGCCCGCCCAAATTGACCCGCTACAACGGTGTGGCGGCCATGGAGGTACTCGGCACGCCAGCTCCCGGCTATAGCTCGGGTGACGCCATGGACGAAGTCGAAGCCCTGGTCGCCAAGTTGCCGTCCGGTATCGGCTTCGCCTGGACCGGCTTGTCCTATGAAGAACGTCTGTCTGGCTCGCAAGCGCCGGCACTCTATGCGTTGTCCTTGCTGATGGTGTTCCTGTGCCTGGCGGCGCTGTATGAAAGCTGGTCGATTCCGGTGGCGGTGATGCTGGTGGTGCCCTTGGGGATCATCGGTGCGCTGATGGCCACCAGCCTGCGAGGGCTGTCCAATGACGTGTACTTTCAGGTGGGGCTGCTGACCACGGTGGGGTTGGCGTCTAAAAACGCCATCTTGATCGTCGAGTTCGCTAAGGAACTCCACGAGCAGGGGCGCAGCCTCAGTGAAGCAGCGTTGGAGGCCTGTCGCATGCGTCTACGGCCAATCATCATGACCTCCCTGGCGTTCGCCCTCGGCGTCGTGCCGTTGGCCATTTCCAGCGGCGCCGGCGCTGGCAGCCAGCATGCAATCGGTACCGGGGTGATTGGCGGGATGATCAGCGCCACGGTGCTGGCGATCTTCTGGGTACCGCTGTTCTTCGTGGTGGTGTCTTCCCTGAGTGCGCGCAAAAAGACTGCCCTATCTACCGCTGAGGCGCCGTTATGAATAAGTCCCTGCTCGGCCTGCTGGCCACCGCCGTATTGCTTGGCGGCTGCTCGCTGATCCCTGAATATCAGCAGCCAGACGCACCGGTCGCGGCGCAATATCCGCAAGGTCCGGCGTACTCGCCGAACGAAGCGGCGGGGGTTGCCGCCGCCGAACAAGGCTGGCGCCAGTTTTTTAACGACCCGGCGCTGCAACAACTGATACAGAGCGCGCTGCTCAATAACCGTGATCTGCGCGTGGCCGCCTTGAATCTCGACGCCTACCGCGCGCAATACCGCATTCAGCGCGCCGAGCTCCTGCCGGCGGTTTCGGCCAACGGCACCGGGAGCCGTCAACGGATGCCGGCGGAGCTGTCGCGGATCGGTCAGGCGGGCGTTTCCAGCCAATACTCGGCAACTCTGGGCATCAGCGCTTACGAACTGGACTTGTTCGGTCGGGTACGCAGTCTCAGCGAAGAGGCCCTGCAGACGTATTTGTCCAGCGAGCAAGCGCGGCGCAGCACGCAAATCAGTCTGGTTGCCAGTGTCGCTACGGCTTACCTAACTTGGCAGGCCGATCAGGAACTGCTGGTGCTGACCCAGGACAGCTTGAAGGCGTTTGAGGACAGCTACCGGCTGACCGCCCGCAGCAATGAAGTCGGCGTGGCCTCGGCGTTGGATCTCAGTCAGTCGCGCACTGCAGTGGAAGGCGCCCGCGTCAAGCTGGCCCAGTACCAGCGCTTGGTCGCTCAGGACCGCAACAGCCTGATCTTGCTGGTGGGTGCCGGTCTGCCCGGTGATCTGCCGGCCGGACAAGCCTTATCGAGCGAGCTGCTCAGCGCTCTGCCGGCTGGCTTGCCGTCCGATTTACTGCAGCGCCGCCCGGATATTCTCGAAGCCGAACGCCTGCTCGAAGCGGCCAACGCCAATATCGGAGCCGCCCGCGCAGCGTTCTTCCCGAGCATCAGCCTGACCGCGAATGCCGGCACCGCCAGTTCGCAATTGTCCGGTCTATTTGATGGCGGCTCGGGCACTTGGCTGTTGCAACCGCAGATCAACCTGCCGATCTTTAATGCCGGCAGCCTGCGAGCCAGCCTGGATTATTCGAAAATCCAGAAAGACCTGCGCGTTGCACGCTACGAAAAATCGATCCAGATAGCGTTTCAGGAAGTGGCTGACGGCCTGGCTGCCCGCGGTACCTACACGCGGCAGTTGAGCGCCCAGCGCGATTTGGTTACCGCCAACCAGGATTACTACCGTTTGGCGGAGCTACGCTATAGCATCGGCATCGATAGCCACCTGACCTTCCTCGATGCCCAGCGCTCTCTCTTCAGCGCTCAGCAAGCGCTGATCAGCGACCGTCTGGCGCAACTGACCGGCGAGGTCAATTTGTACAAGGCGCTCGGTGGCGGTTGGCTGGAAAACAGCTCGGCCCACGCCGCTCCAGCGCTGGCTCCGGCGTCGGCTCCCGCACCGCAGGGCTAGGTTTTCCTGCTGTTCGCAACGCTGAAAAAAGGCCCCAGGTGAAAATCGGGGGCCTTTTGCGTGCAGCCTGTTGGTGAAATCAGGGACGATTTTCCTTGGGTGTTTTGGTGACGCTGTTGACCGGAGCAAACCTTCAAAACGAAATGGAAATAAAAGAGCGCAGAGCAGCGTAAAGCCAGGACGAAAAAGGTTATGTCCCCGTTGACTGTTGCAGGGACTGCCCGCCGCCCCATGCAGACACAACGCTGGCTGAATGCCCTTTGTGTACCGCTCAATCATGCGATGCCAGCCTAGATAGTTAGGTTGCTAGGCCATGAAAACGCACCATCCAGCCTTTCAGCCGATTGTGATAGGCATTGACGTTCTGGATATGAAAAGCAGCTTCCTGGATGTGCTCGAAGCCGAACGGTTCGACTTTGTAAGCCGGCGTGCGCGGGTAGTTGCTCGCACCAATGCGCGGCTTGCGGTTGTCAGCATCTACAAAGCGCTGGGCGGCGGCTGATAGATTTGCGCGGAGGCGGATCACCACTGCGGCGGCGCCGATGGCGTGAAGTGAGTCCCTTGAGGTCGGCAAACTCATTTCCGGATGATGTGTTCAAGCAAGTCGCACGGAGGCCTTTACCTTGCCATCGTTGGAAGCTTCATCATCTGTTCAACAGAGTAATCAAGGAGTTCTCCCATGGCTTCCGTCACCCGACAACAAGCTACCAATTCATCAGTGTCCATCGGCGCTCGTCTGAGTCTGCCGATCGAAGGCATGACGTGTGCCTCGTGCGTCGGCCGTGTCGAGCGTGCGCTGAAAGCGGTGCCCGGCGTACATACAGCCGCGGTCAACCTCGCCACCGAGCGCGCGGACATCACCTTCACCGGCGTGGCCGATCCGCAGGCGGCTGTCCGCGCCATCGAGAGCGCCGGCTACGCCGTCCGCGAAGAGACCACCGAGTTTGCGATCGAGGACATGACTTGCGCGTCGTGTGTGGGCCGAGTCGAGAAGGCGCTCGCACAAATCCCGGGCGTGCTCGAAGCCAATATCAATCTGGCGACTGAGCGCGCGCGGGTACGCCACCTTGCCGGGGTCGTCTCCACGACCGACCTTGAAGCGGCGGTCAAGCAGGCGGGTTACAAGCCCCGCCGCTTGTCCGCTGAAACAGCGAATGCGGGCGATCAGGACGCCGAGCGTCGTGACAGCGAGGCACGGGTGCTGCAACGCTCCATGTTGATTGCCGCCATCCTCACCTTGCCAGTCTTCATCCTAGAGATGGGCTCGCACCTTGTTCCCGCCATGCATCATTGGGTGATGGAGGTCCTGGGTCAGCAGATGAGCTGGTATGTGCAGTTCGCGCTCGCCACCCTTGTTCTGTTCGGTCCGGGTCTGCGCTTCTTTCGCAAGGGCGTACCGGCGTTGCTGCGCGGTGCCCCCGATATGAACTCGCTGGTCTCGGTCGGCACGGCGGCGGCTTACGGCTACTCGGTCGTCGCGACTTTCGTCCCCGAAGTGCTACCGCAGGGCACCGCCAACGTCTATTTTGAGGCCGCTGCGGTCATCGTTACCTTGATTCTGCTCGGACGCACGCTGGAGGCGCGCGCCAAGGGGCGAACCTCGCAGGCGATCAAGCGGCTCGTCGGGCTTCAGGCCAAGACCGCGCGCGTCGAGCGCAACGGCGATACGGTCGAAATTACGCTCGATCAGGTGGCAACCGGAGACATCGTGCTGGTTCGTCCGGGCGAGAAAATTCCGGTCGACGGTGAGGTCGTCGAGGGTGCCTCTTATGTTGACGAGAGCATGATCAGCGGCGAGCCGGTGCCCGTGTCGAAGGGGGTGGGCGCTGAAGTCGTCGGCGGCACGATCAACAAGACGGGCGCTTTCAGTTTTCGCGTCACCAAGGTCGGCGCGAACACGGTGCTCGCGCAGATCATCCGCCTCGTTGAAGAAGCGCAGGGTTCCAAGCTGCCGATCCAGGCGCTGGTCGACAAGGTGACCATGTGGTTCGTCCCGGCGGTGATGGCAGCGGCCGCGCTGACCTTCCTGGTCTGGCTGATCTTCGGCCCCGCCCCGGCTCTGACCTTCGCGCTGGTGAATGCGGTCGCGGTGCTCATTATTGCCTGTCCGTGCGCCATGGGGCTGGCCACGCCGACCTCGATCATGGTCGGTACGGGCCGCGCGGCCGAACTCGGCATTCTCTTCCGCAAGGGCGAAGCCTTGCAGGCGCTGCGCGATGTAAGCGTCATCGCGCTCGACAAGACCGGCACACTGACCAAAGGACGCCCCGAGCTGACCGACCTCGTTCCCGCCGAGGGCTTCGAATACAACGAAGTTCTGGCGCTCGTTGCGGCGGTCGAGACCCGCTCCGAGCATCCGATCGCCGAAGCCATCGTCACAACCGCAAAGCAGCGGGACATCACGCTCGCACCCATCGAGGGCTTCGACGCAACACCGGGTTTCGGCGTGTCGGCCAAGGTCGCCGGTCGGACCGTCGCCGTCGGTGCGGACCGCTTCATGACGCAGCTCGGTCTTGATGTGGCGAGCTTCCTGCCGACCGCCCAGCGTCTCGGCGAGCAAGGCAAGAGTCCGCTCTATGCCGCAATCGACGGCCGTTTAGCGGCGGTGATCGCAGTCGCCGATCCGATCAAGGAGACGACGCCCGAGGCGATCAAGGCGCTGCACGCGCTGGGGCTCAAGGTTGCGATGATTACCGGCGACAATGCGGCTACGGCCGCGGCGATCGCCAGGCAGTTGGGCATCGATGAAGTCGCGGCCGAGGTCTTGCCCGACGGCAAGGTCGCGGCGCTGAAGAAGTTCCGGATCAATGGCGCGCGGGTCGCCTTCGTGGGCGACGGCATCAACGACGCGCCGGCGCTTGCCGAAGCGGACGTTGGACTCGCCATCGGCACGGGAACCGATGTGGCGATAGAGGCGGCTGACGTGGTGCTGATGTCGGGCGACCTGCGTGGTGTGACGAATGCCATCGCGCTCAGCCAGGCGACGATCCGCAACATCAAGCAGAACCTGTTCTGGGCCTTCGCCTACAACGCCGTGTTGATCCCGGTCGCGGCGGGCGCGCTCTACCCGGTGAACGGCACGTTGCTTTCGCCGATCTTCGCCGCGGCCGCGATGGCAATCTCCAGTGTCTTCGTGCTCGGCAACGCGCTGCGGCTCAAGCGCTTCCAGGCACCCATGGCCGTCGAAACCCGCACCGAGACGCCTGGGCGCGAGACGGCACCGCCCAAGTCACGCCTAGTGAATGATCATTGATCATGGAGCAAGCCAAGGCGCGCACCGATCACTCTGGTGGGTGATAAGGTCTTCTACGGCACGCGGACTGCGGTCTGAGGACCTGCATGTCGATGTGTTCTTTACGCCCGAAGAAGCCTCGGCGCGTCGGTAAGCCTCCGGTTTTTCGGGTGGTATTTGATGAGTCTTCCAGGAGAAGAGAATGATGAATATCGGTCAAGCGGCCCAGTTCTCTGGAGTCTCGGCGAAGATGATTCGCTACTACGAACAGATTGGCTTGGTCCCGAAAGCTATTCGTTCTGATGCAGGCTACCGAAATTACAGCTTGCCTGACGCGTATCGTCTTCGCTTCATCCGCCGCGCCCGCGACCTGAGCTTTTCTCTCGAACAAATTTCGGAACTACTGGTCTTTTGGTGCGACCGTGACCGCGTGAGCGCCGACGTTAAGGCGATGGCGCTCTCCCATGTCGCCGGACTGAAGGCGAAGATCGCCGAACTGCAAACGATGGTGCAAACGCTCGAGCACCTGGCCGATCACTGCCATGGCAATGACCTCCCGGATTGTCCGATCATTGCGGATTTGGCTGAGCAGACCGCCGCAGCGGCGGCGGAACAGCGTTCGCAGGCGCCACACAAAACGCCTCGGTTTGGGGTCGATACGCCGGCCTCGTCACGCAATCGCGCCGGCCAATCCGAACCCAAGAGACGTGCATAACAATGGAGAGGAGAACAATCCGTTGGATCCGATCATCCAGAACTTCATGGAGCGCTGGTTCCAAGGCTGGGAACAACGACAACCTGACCACCGTCCCCCTTGCCTTGAAGGCCAGTGATCGCCAAGCACATTACGGCCACAGCGGCGCGGTGCTGTGGCTGACCGGATTGTCTGCCTCAGGAAAATCTACCCTGTCGATGGCCCTGGAGCTGGCCCTGAGTCGACTGGGTTACAGCTGCTACGTGCTCGACGGCGACAACGTGCGCAAAGGCCTGAACGCCAATCTGGGCTTCAGCGCTCAGGACCGGACCGAAAACATTCGCCGGGTCGCTGAGGCCGCGGCGTTGTTCGCCGATGCCGGGTTGATTTGCATCAGCGCTTTTATCTCGCCCTATCGCATCGACCGCGCCAGTGCTCGGAGCTCTATCGGGCAAGCGTTTCACGAGATTCACGTCGCGGCCGACCTGGCCAGTTGCGAGGCGCGTGATCCCAAGGGCTTGTACAAGAAAGCCAGGGCCGGCGAGCTGAGCGACTTCACTGGAGTCAGCGCGCCCTATGAAGCACCGGAGTGCCCGGAACTGCGGATCAATACGGGCAATGAGTCGATTGAGGCCAGTCTGCAGACATTACTGGATTATGTGCTGACTCAAATTCCGCTCGGCAAAAGCGCGCATTACTGAATGGAGACTACTCATTCGGCGACCTTCTGCAATGGATGGAGACCTCAAATGTCGCGCTTGCTGATCGCACTCCGCGGGGGTGCTACATTCAGAGCGCAGTGCGTTCCAAATTGCCGCTAATTCAATTTGCGCCGCGCTGCGTCATGACTGGCCGAAGTGTTAGGAGGGCAGCGTAAAGCCAGGACGAAAAAAAGCCCCGGGTTTTCACTCGGGGCTTTTATCTATTTGGTGCACCAGACGGGATTCGAACCCATGACCACTGCCTTCGGAGGGCAGTACTCTATCCAGCTGAGCTACTGGTGCAGCGCGGGCGCCATCATACTCATCTGAATGCCTGTCGTCCATGCCAATGGTCTTGTTCGTTATTTCGAACGAAACAGGTTGATTCAAGCGCGTGGGCCCAGTGAAAATGGTGGCTTAGGCGGTGTTGTTAATTTTATCGAACGCCCCTTGTCCTTTCTGCGTGGCGACCCTAGGATTCGGTGGGGATTGCAACCGCCCCGGCTGTATAACAATGGGTTTGCACGAGTCGCTGCCGTTTGTATTGGCTACTGCCCGACGCTGTCGGTGTCGGTATTTGCTTAAGTTATGACCACTGCCCGACGCCGTCGGCATCAAGGAGACTGTTATGCATTTGAAAGACGCCCAGCTGTTCCGCCAGCAAGCCTATATAGATGGCGCTTGGCTTGATGCTGACAGCGGGCAGACCATCAAGGTCACCAACCCGGCCACCGATGAAGTGATCGGCACGGTGCCGAAGATGGGCGCCGTAGAAACTCGCCGTGCCATCGAAGCCGCCAACCGTGCCCTGCCGGCCTGGAGCGCGCTGACCGCCAAGGAACGTTCGAACAAGCTGCGCCGCTGGTTCGAACTGCTGATCGAGAACCAGGACGACCTCGGCCGCCTGATGACTCTGGAGCAGGGCAAGCCGCTGGCCGAAGCCAAAGGCGAAATCGTCTACGCCGCCTCTTTTATCGAGTGGTTCGCCGAAGAAGCCAAGCGCATCTATGGCGACGTGATTCCCGGCCATCAGCCAGACAAGCGCCTGATCGTGCTCAAGCAGCCGATCGGCGTGACTGCGGCCATCACCCCGTGGAACTTCCCTGCGGCGATGATTACCCGCAAAGCCGGTCCGGCCCTGGCCGCCGGTTGCACCATGGTGATCAAGCCGGCCTCGCAGACGCCATTCTCGGCGCTGGCGCTGGTCGAGCTGGCGCACCGTGCCGGCATTCCCAAGGGCGTGCTGAGCGTGGTCACCGGCAGCGCTGGCGATATCGGCGGCGAGCTGACCAGCAACCCGATCGTGCGCAAGCTGAGCTTCACCGGCTCCACCGAAGTCGGCCGGCAGTTGATGGCCGAATGCGCCAAGGACATCAAGAAGGTGTCGCTGGAGCTGGGCGGCAACGCACCCTTTATCGTGTTCGACGATGCCGATCTGGATAAGGCGGTCGAAGGCGCGCTGATCTCCAAGTACCGCAACAACGGCCAGACCTGCGTGTGCGCCAACCGCCTGTATATCCAGGATGGCGTATACGACGCTTTCGCCGAGAAGCTGAAAGTCGCGGTGGCCAAGTTGCAGATCGGTAACGGTCTGGACGAAGGCACCACCACCGGCCCGCTGATCGACGACAAGGCCGTGGCCAAGGTCCAGGAACACATCGCCGACGCCATCAGCAAGGGTGCCAAGTTGCTCATCGGTGGCAAGCCGCACGCTCTGGGTGGCGGTTTCTTCGAACCGACCATCCTCACTGACGTGCCGAACAACGCCGCAGTGGCCAAGGAAGAAACCTTCGGCCCAGTGGCACCGCTGTTCCGCTTCAAGGACGAGGCCGACGTGATCGCCATGGCCAACGACACCGAATTCGGTCTGGCTTCCTACTTCTATGCCCGCGACATGAGTCGCGTGTTCCGGGTGGCTGAAGCCCTGGAATACGGCATGGTCGGCGTCAATACCGGGTTGATCTCCAATGAAGTGGCGCCTTTCGGTGGCATCAAGGCCTCCGGCCTGGGCCGCGAAGGCTCCAAGTACGGCATCGAGGACTATCTGGAAATCAAATACCTCTGCCTGGGCGTGTAATTGAATCGACCTCCGGGTCGTCGGCCATACGGCGTTGGCAGCGGACTTCAAATGCTCACGTACTTGAGTACGCTGCGCTTTGAAGCCCGCTCCCGCCTTGTCTGGCCTTAGCCCCGAGGCTCTCGAGCGGTGGGGCCATTAGAAAATTAAACACCCCGGGTGTCACCCACGAGTCGGCTCACCCGGGCGCAGTACCGCAACACCCACTCTGGCAATCGGCAGGGCCGTGGCAGTCGATCATCGTATGCTGCTCGCGCCTGTGCCGATTGCGCTATTTCCTTGACCCACGCCGACCGATGAGCGGCGAATGAGGACAACCATGAGCAAGACCAACGAATCTTTGATGAAACGCCGTACAGCAGCCGTTCCCCGCGGCGTAGGGCAGATCCACCCGATCTTCGCCGCCTCGGCGAAGAACGCCATGGTGACTGACGTCGAGGGCCGTGAATTTCTCGACTTCGCCGGCGGTATTGCGGTGCTCAATACCGGGCACTTGCACCCCACCATCATCGGTGCGGTACAAGAGCAATTGACCAAGCTGACTCACACCTGCTTCCAGGTGCTGGCTTACGAACCCTATGTTGAGGTTTGCGAGCAGATCAACGCCCGGGTGCCGGGAGACTTCGAGAAGAAGACCCTGCTGGTCACCACTGGCTCGGAAGCGGTGGAAAACGCCCTGAAGATCGCCCGTGCTGCCACCGGCCGTACCGGCGTGATCGCCTTCACCGGCGCCTACCACGGACGCACCCTGATGACGCTGGGTCTGACCGGCAAGATGGTGCCGTACTCGGCGGGCCTGGGCCTGCTGCCCGGCGGCATCTTTCGCGCCCAGTTTCCCTGCGCCCTGCACGGCGTCAGCACGGACGATGCGATCGCCAGCATCGAGCGGATCTTCAAGAACGACGCTGAACCCTGCGATATCGCCGCCATCATCATCGAGCCGGTACAGGGCGAAGGTGGTTTTTATGTGGCGCCCAAGGCGTTCATGCAGCGCCTGCGCGCGCTCTGCGACCAGCACGGCATTCTGCTGATCGCCGATGAAGTGCAAACCGGCGCCGGGCGGACCGGCACCTTCTTCGCCATGGAGCAGATGGGCGTAGCCGCCGACCTGACCACCTTCGCCAAGTCGATTGCTGGCGGTTTTCCGCTGGCCGGCGTGTGCGGCAAGGCCGAGTACATGGACGCCATCGCTCCCGGTGGTTTGGGCGGCACCTATGCCGGTAACCCGCTGGCCTGCGTCGCGGCCCTGGCGGTGATGAAGGTCTTCGAAGAGGAGAATCTGCTGGAGCGCTGCCAGGCCGTGGGCGAACGCCTGGTTACGGGCCTTAAAGCCATTCAGGCCAAGCACAAGGCGATCGGCGAGGTGCGCGCCCTCGGTGCGATGATCGCCCTGGAACTGTTCGAGGACGGCGATCTGCATAAACCCAACGCCGCTCTGGTCGGCCAGATCGTCGCCAGGGCTCGGGACAAGGGGCTGATCCTGCTGTCCTGCGGCACCTACGGCAATGTGCTGCGGGTGCTGGTGCCGATCACCGCCGAAGATGAGGTGCTGGACCGCGGTCTGGCCCTGATCGCCGAGTGTTTCGACGAACTGGCCTGATTTATCGGTCTGAAAAAAACCCGCCTCGGCGGGTTTTTTTTGCTCAGCGCGCCAGCAGGCTGCGGGCCAGGATCAGCGTGCCGACACCCCAGGCGCCGTTCAGCAGAAAACCGATCAAAAACCGCACCGGTAACTGGCGCAGGTCGAAACCCATGCCCTTGAGCGGGAACACCACCAACAGTGCCACCGCGGTTAAGGCGATCCCGCCAAACAGCAGGCCCTTGAGCCAGGGCTGCGGGCTGCTTGCCTGCCAGCGCAGCACGCTCAACATCACCACGCCCCACAAGCCGCCCCAGAATGACGCGCTAAACCACGAGGGCAACCCGAACGGTACGGTCGCGGCAATGCTGAACGGGGCGAACGGCACTACTCCGTAAGCGTGCAACAGGCCGAGTGCGGGTTGATGAAAACAAAGTACGGCGAGGAAGCCGGCGACGAAGAACAAGGCAAGACGTAGCATGGAGACGCTCCAGAACAGCGTGAATGAAATGGTTTTGCATAAGCTGTCTAGCATGTATGTATAGCCACATTGGCGCCAGATGCGTGGGTCAGTTGGCGCATCCGAGGTAACGTTGGCGCATAACGCTGAGGGCCGATGGTAATAAATCTGCCCGGGCCGACTCTAAGCCAGACATCCACCCAAGACATCTATTCAAGGAGTCAACCGTGCACGCCATGTTGCCCTTGCTCGATCGGCTGGCCTTCCCGGCCATTCGTCGCGGCCGCTTGGAAGCCTTGCAGATTAACCTGACTTACCGCTGCAATCAGCGCTGCCTGCATTGCCATGTGAATGCCGGGCCGACCCGTACCGAAAGCCTCAGCGACCAGAGCCTGGACCTGCTGCATCAGGTGATCGACGCGCATCCGGTGCAGACCCTGGATTTGACCGGCGGCGCCCCGGAATTGCACCCGCGTTTTCGTGAACTGGTAGTGCATGCCCGCCGCGAAGGCCTGCGGGTGATTGACCGCTGCAACCTGACCATCCTCAGCGAACCGGGCCAGGAAGATCTGGCGCAGTTTCTGGCCGAGTACGGCGTAGAGGTCAGTGCCTCCTTGCCCTGTTATTCGCGCGAAAATGTCGACGCCCAGCGCGGTGACGGGGTGTTCGACGCCAGTATTACAGGCCTGCAACAGCTCAATGCGCTGGGTTATGGCATGCCGGGCAGCGGGCTGATTCTGAGCCTGGTCTACAACCCGCAAGGGCCGAGTCTGCCGCCACCTCAGGCCGCGCTCGAAGCCGAGTATCAGCGCCATCTGCGCGAAGACTTCGGGATTGTGTTCAACCACCTGCTGACCATCACCAACCAGCCGATTGCCCGCTTCGGCAGCACCTTGGTCAGCAGGGGCCAGTTCAATACCTATATGCAGTTATTGCGCGACAGTTATCGCGCGGAAAACCTCGATGGACTGATGTGCCGCAGCCTGGTCAGCGTCGATTGGCAGGGTTACCTGTATGACTGCGATTTCAACCAAATGCTCGACCTGCCGCTGGAACTGCCGCTTGATGCGCCGGGCGCGCGACTAGAGGCATCGACCGCGCCGTTGATTGCTCGCCAGCGCGCACATCTGCGCGATTTGCTCACGGCCACGCTGGACGGCCAGCCCATCGTCACCCGCGACCATTGTTTCGCCTGCACCGCCGGGCAAGGCTCCAGCTGCAGCGGCGCACTGGACTCAGCGGCGGTCGTCGAAACACCACGGTGTTAGCCTCGTATTGGAACGTGGCTGGCATGCGGCTGTGCCGACGCCTCTGCGCACGGGTGGCGCTGTACGGATGGTCGCTTCGTCAGGAGGGCTCGGCAGCCTCTCTACCTCTCTCACCCTGGCCGAGGCGAATAACGAAGCGGCCGGCGAATGGCCACGCGCCCACGTCCCGCAAGGTCTGCTGCACGAGGTCGAGCGCGTTTATCACTGGAGATGTAACTGATGCGTAATGTTTTTTCGGCGTGGTTCGCGCGCCTGTGCACAGACCGGCCCCGCGCATTGTTTGTTGTCTGGCGGCGGGCACGGCGGGCCCTCTGCTCGAGGGCTTTTCTGACGTCGCTGGTTTCCATGGCTTCTGTGGTTTCCATGGCTTCTATGGTTTCGCTGGCCCACGCCCAAGCCCCGCAGGCCGAGGGCGAAAACCGTCTGCAGCCCTGGCGCGCCGGACCGCCGAGCGGCGAATGGTCGGCGCCCTGGCGTGAGGCCAATCTGCCTAAGCTGAAACCCTCCGAGCGCAGTTTGGTCGAGCAGGACGGCCGCGCTGCTTTGCATATCCGCGCCCAGGCTGCGGCGGGCGGCTTGCTGCACCCGCTGGATCTGCCCGGCGACCAGCCCTGGCAATTGAGCTGGCAATGGCGCACCGAGCAGCACCTGGACAAGGCCCGTTTTGCCACTCGCGAGGGCGACGACTATGCCGCGCGGGTTTATGTGCTGCTGGATTATCCGCTGTCCAGCCTGCCGTTTTTGACCCGGCAAAAGCTGCGCCTGGCGCGCACCTTCTATGATCCGGATTTGCCGGCCGCGACCCTCAGTTACGTCTGGGACAATCGTGTCGCGCCCGGCACCCATGCGCGCAGCGCCTACACCGAGCAGGTTGAAATGGTGGTGTTGCGCGGCCCCGAGGCACCACTTGGGCAGTGGCTGACGGAAAACCGCGATCTGCGCGCCGACGCCATCGCCGCCTTCGGCAGTGCGCCGCGGCGCATCCTCGGTGTGGTGTTTGCCGCCGACAGCGACAACACCGGCGAAACCGCCGAGAGCTATTTCGCCGCGCCGCGTGTATGGGCTGCAGCGAGCAACTAGCCGGCCAGCTCGCCCCGCGCTATGTCCGGCGCGAACGTGTGGGCTGGCTTAACTCGCCATCGCAGTGCGGCTGGCGCTGCTGAACGGCGAAATCGAGCAGCCTGAACTCATAAAGTCAGTGCAATAAATGAAACGCGGTGATCGTCTCGGCGTTGCATGGGGGCGCTCGGAAAAGGCGCGCTCGTCTTGGTGATGCCCTCAAAAAGAGGTCAATTAGGCCGTTTAATAAAATGAACATTTGCGGGCCATTTGCCGGCGTTGTGTAAAAAATATTGAAAACCTGGCGGCCGCTGGTTTAGTGTCAACGGCACTTTTGGCCGCGAGCCGGTGCTGTGGATCGAGCGCCAATTTGGTGTCCCATCGCGTGCCGAATAGCGGCTAATACCGCTGTTCGACTCGCCGCGCGGAGCACCGACAACTACGCTTGTAGCGCGGCCCAAAATACGCGTGATTTCCTCTGCTAGACGCCCAACTATTACACTGACTATTAGACCTGCTATTACACCTACAAAAGGACGCTCAAATGACTACCTTGACTCGCGCCGGCTGGGAACAAAGGGCCCAGAGCCTGGTGATAGAAGGCCGTGCCTTTATCCATGGCGAATACACCGCGGCGGTATCCGGCGCGACCTTCGACTGCATCAGCCCGGTCGATGGCCGGGTGCTGGGCCAGGTCGCCAGCTGCGACGCGGCGGATGCCGAGCAGGCCGTGCAGGATGCCCGCAGCACCTTTGACTCAGGCGTCTGGTCGCGCATGGCGCCGACCGCGCGCAAGGCGATAATGATCCGTTTTGCCAGCCTCATGCAGGTGCATGCCGAAGAGCTGGCCCTGCTCGAAACCCTGGACATGGGCAAGCCTATTGGCTTTGCGCTGTCCATCGACGTGCCTAGCGCGGCGAAGGCCATCCGCTGGAATGGCGAGGCTATCGACAAGATCTACGACGAGGTCGCCACGACTCCCCACGATCAGCTGGGCCTCGTCACCCGCGAGCCGATTGGTGTGGTGGTGGCCATCGTGCCGTGGAATTTCCCGCTGCTGATGAGCTGCTGGAAACTCGGCCCGGCGCTGGCCAGCGGTAACTCGGTGATTCTCAAACCGTCGGAAAAATCCCCGCTGAGCGCCATTCGCCTGGCCCGCATTGCCCTTGAAGCCGGTATTCCGCCCGGCGTCTTCAACGTGCTGCCAGGCTTTGGCCACACCGTCGGCAAGGCCCTGGCCCTGCATATGGACGTCGACACTCTGGTGTTCACCGGCTCCACCAAAATCGCCAAGCAGTTGATGATCTATGCCGGCGAATCGAATATGAAACGCGTCTGGCTGGAAGCGGGCGGCAAGAGCCCGAATATCGTCTTCGCCGATGCCCCAGACCTGCAAGCCGCCGCCGAATCGGCCGCCGCGGCAATTGCCTTCAACCAGGGCGAAGTCTGCACCGCCGGCTCGCGGCTGCTGGTAGAGCGCTCGATTAAAGAGCAGTTTCTGCCGTTGGTGATCGAGGCGCTGAAAACCTGGAAACCGGGCAATCCGCTGGACCCGGCCACCAATGTTGGCGCGGTGGTCGACACGCAGCAGATGAACAGTGTGCTGGCCTATATCGAGGCTGGGCAGGCCGACGGCGCCAAACTGGTGGTCGGCGGCAAGCAGGCGTTGCAGGAGAGCGGCGGTAGCTATATTGAGCCGACTATTTTCGACGGTGTGAACAACGCCATGAAGATCGCCCGCGAGGAAATCTTCGGTCCGGTGTTGTCGGTGCTCACCTTCGACACGGCGCAAGAGGCCATCCAGATCGCCAACGACACGCCTTATGGCCTGGCTGCGGCGATCTGGACCTCCAATCTGTCCAAGGCCCATCTGACCGCCAAGGCGCTGCGCGCCGGCAGCGTGTGGGTCAATCAGTACGATGGCGGCGACATGACCGCGCCCTTCGGCGGCTTCAAGCAGTCGGGCAATGGCCGCGATAAATCGCTACACGCCTTCGACAAATACACCGAGCTCAAAGCCACCTGGATCAAGCTGTAGGGAGGCGACGGCGCTTTAACCGGTAACCCACCGGCAACAGCGGCCTTGTCGATGGGTGACCAGCAGAGACCGTGCGAGTAAATGATGGGTTGTCGCCCATCTGACGTGCCGGGTTCCCTTGATCGGGAATCCGGCCTTTTTTTGCGCGCTATATGCGTGTGTGAGGTGGCGCTGCTGCGTGCTGGATGATCGCCGTGGCGGGGCGGATTTATCCGCGAGCATTCAGCGGGGAAACGCGCGGATACAGGCCGCGCTTATGCGATTTTTTCCTTGAGCTGATGCCAGAGCATGCCCAGCGCCAGCAGCGGCGAGCGCAGGTGCGGGCCGCCGGGGAAGGTCAGGTGTGGCACCTGGGCGAACAGCTCGAAGCCACCACCGACCTGACCGCTGATGGCTTCGGCCAGCAGCTTGCCGGCCAGGTGCGTGGCGTTGAGTCCGTGGCCTGCGTAGGCCTGGGCATAGAACACATTGGGCTGCTCTTTGAGCCGGCCGATCTGCGGCAAACGATTGGCGCCGATGCCGATCATGCCGCCCCACTGGTAGTCGATTTTCACCGCCTGCAATTGTGGAAACACCTGGAGCATTTTCGGCCGCATATACGCGGCGATATCCGCCGGGTCGCGCCCGGAATAATGGCAGGCACCGCCGAACAACAGGCGTCGGTCGGCCGACAGCCGGTAATAATCCACCGCCACGCGCTGATCGCAAAGTGCCATGTTCTGCGGAATAAGCGCCTTGGCCTGTACTTCGCTTAACGGTTCGGTGGCGATCACATAACTGCCGGCGGGCAGCACCTTGCCGCCCAGCGCGGGATTGAGCTGGTTCAGGTAGGCATTACAGGCCAGCACCAGGGTCTTGGCGCGGACTTGGCCGTGGGCGGTGTGGACCTTGATTTCGGTGCCGTAGTCGATGCGCGTCACCGCCGAATCTTCGAATAGTTGCGCGCCCAGCAATTGGGCCGCGGCCGCTTCGCCCAGGGCCAGATTGAGCGGGTGCAGATGCCCCGAACCCATATCGATCAACCCGCCGGCGTAGCGCGTAGACCCCACTACCTCATGCATCTGCTCCGGTTGCAGGAGGCGCAGCGCATGGCGGTAACCGAGCTCGTGCAACTGCTCGCGCTCGTAGGCGAGGCCGGCCTGCTCGCGCGGATGGTTGGCCAGATCGCAATAACCCCAGGTCAGGTCGCAGTCGATGTTGAACTGGGCGACCCGGCGGCGGACGATTTCCACCGCTTCCAGGCCCATCAGCTTGAGTTCACGCACGCCCTGCGCGCCAATCACCCCAGCAAACTGCTCGACCTGATGGCCAACCCCGCGAATCAGCTGGCCGCCATTGCGTCCGCTGGCGCCCCAGCCAATTTGCCGCGCCTCCAGCAACACCACGCTAAAGCCGCGCTCGGCCAGCTCGATGGCGGTGTTGAGCCCGGAAAAACCGCCGCCGACCACGCACACATCGGCCTGCAGCTCGCCGGCCAACGGTGGGCAGGCCAGCCGGCGGTTAACGCTGGCAGCGTAATAGGACGGCGCATGCTGCGCGGGATCGGTTGCCGAGTGGCGAGGGTGAGCTGACATAGGCACCATCCTGTGTTTTGGTTGTTGAGCGTTAAGGCAACCGATCATCCCGGCTGAACGCACGCTCGCGGACGGCGTGATCGAGGATGCGCAGCTTACGCCTGGCGTGGTGCCGTAGGGCGTTGGAATTGCCTGGGTTTGCCCCGCCGCCGTTCCAGGCCCTCGCGCTTTGTTAAGATGGGCGGCCGGCTTGGCCGGCCTTTTTTCTCGTGGACCCGCTGTTATGAGCTGTACCCGTCGCAAGATCGATCATCTTCGCCAGAATATTCCGTCCTTTGCCTGTGTGCCCGGCTGCCACGATTGCTGTGGGCCGGTGACCGCCTCGTCGGAAGAAATGGCTCGCCTACCGGTCAAGAGCGATGCCGAGCATGATGCCGCTCTGGACGAGCTCAATTGTGTGCACCTCGGGCCCAATGGCTGCGAAGTGTATGACCAGCGTCCGCTGATCTGCCGGCTGTTCGGCACCACCCCGCGCCTGCCGTGCCCCAACGGCCGCGGCCCGGAACAGATGATCGAACCGCGTATCGAGCAGCAGATTCACCAGCTGATCGCTAGCACTCGGCAAGTGCTGGTCTGAGGCTGGTTTTGGCGTGCGCTGAGCGGCCGACGCGCCTCTCCATTCCAGACCATGGGCAAACATCTGCCCGGCACGGACGAACTGCGCACAACCCCGCTAACCGGTCGGTTCGTAACGCGCTCACGACTATTCAGGTCGGGGTGCGCGCAAGGTGCCCCCAGCGATGAATGATCTGATCTGCGAGGTCGGTCAGTTCCGCGGCGATAAGGTTCGGATTCGGTAATTCTGCTACAGGCAAAATGGCGTTGTGAGGCCGGGTAACCAGCGCGCCAAAGCCGCCAGCCGCTTGCGCGCCAGCCGTATCCCACAAGTGGCAGGCGACGAGGACCAAGTCCGCCATCTCGACGTTCATCTCCCTGGCCACGAGTTGGTAAGTTTCGGGGGCTGGTTTGAATTTGCGAACCGCCTCGACACTGAAGCTGCGCTCAAAAAACTCGCCCAACCCGGCACGCTCGAGCGGCGAGGGCGACGCTGCACTCGGCGAATTGGTCAGTGTTACCAGCCGCAAACCTGCGTCGCGCAGAGCACTGAGCGCTGGAATGACGTCAGGGTGCGCGGGCATCGTGCTCATCCGCGCCTTCAGTTCATCAATGTCGCTCGCCTCAACCGTGGTGCCATGGATAGACGCGAGCATGCGCAGGGTGCCCACGCCCAGTTCGCCAAATGGGCTGTAGCGCCCGCAAAGGGTCATGGTTTGCGAGTAGAGAATCAGCTGCGCGAACCACTCACGCAGCACTAATGGATCGCCGAACATGCGCTTAAAGAGCGGTTCGAGAGTGGTGATATCGAGAAGGGTTTCATTTACGTCAAAAACGATAATCGGTGCGGATGTTTGCTCCGTCATGAGGAACCTCTTCTTCGTGAGTGTTCGGGCACCAGCGAAGAAGGTGTTTTCGCTAATGACCGCTAAAAAAACGGCTCAGCGTAAAGCCCTTGCCGAGGATTGGGTCAGCGGATGCCTAGCGGGCTCACTGACCCAAAACTGTCCGGCGCCCGGCTTAAGCTAGGTCGGCGGGGCGTGGATTACGACGCGGCGTAGTTGCTCGGGTAAAGCGCGCGGCGCGAGGCCTCGTCGCCAGACGCCTTGAACTCGACCTCCTGGCCAATCATGCGTGCGCGGGCGACCCCTGGACGGGCGTTCACCGCCTGGAACCAGCGATGCACTTCTGGGAACTCCGCGAGCCGTCCGTCGCCGAGGACAACGTCCGCGCGGTCGACCCAGGCCCATGCGGCGATGTCCACAAGGGTGAAACTGTCGCCCACGATGAATTCACGGCCCTTCAGGCGCGTATTGAGCACGTCGTAATGGCGCTCGGCCTCTCGCAAATAACGGTTTTGCGCATAAGGAATTTTTTCTGGAGCCGCGCGTTGGAAATGCACCGACTGGCCGGAGAACGGTCCCAGGCCCGATGCGACGAACATCAGCCATGACAGCAACTCGCCGCGATCCGACGGGTTGCCGAGGAACTTCCCGGTCTTTTCCGCGAGATAGAGCAAGATGGCATTACTGTCGAAGACCACGGTGCCGTCATCGTCGATGGCCGGAAGCTTGCCGTTAGGATTTACGGCTCGGAACGCCGGGTCGTGCTGCTCGCCCTTGGCGGTGTCCACGGGCACCAGCTCAAACGGCAGCTCGGCCTCTGCGAGAAACAGGGCAACCTTTCTTGGGTTCGGGGTCGGGTGGTAATAGAACTTCAGCATGGTTTCTTCCTTTTTGGATAAGCCACTCAAACGGCGGCTTCTGGGGCCAGTTTGTCTTGAGTTTTTAGATCGAAGTCCGAGGCGTCATGGCGTTCGTGCAGCTGCTCTGACGGCTCGCCCCAGGTACGGTTTACCTTGCGGCCACGCATAACGGCGGGGCGCGCAAGGATCTCGTTGGCCCAGCGCCGCAGGTTTTTATAGCTTTCGACCTGCAAGAATTCGCCCGCGCCATAGACCTCGCCCAGCACCAGATTGCCGTACCAAGGCCAGGTGGCGATGTCCGCGATGGAGTATTCGTCACCGCCCAGATAACGATGTTCCGCCAACTCGCGGTCCAGCACGTCCATCTGGCGCTTCACCTCCATGGTGAAACGGTTGATCGGGTATTCGAATTTTTCCGGCGCGTAGGCGTAGAAATGTCCGAAGCCGCCGCCCAGATAAGGCGCCGCGCCCTGCAGCCAGAACAGCCAGTTCATGACCTCGGTACGCGCCGCGGCTTCCTTGGGCAGGAAATGGCCGAATTTGTCCGCCAGATAGAGAAGAATCGCGCCGCTTTCAAAGACCCGACTGCCGGTTTCGGTATCGAAGAGTGCCGGGATTTTCGAGTTTGGATTGACGTCGACGAAGCCTGACGAGAACTGATCCCCCTGGCCAATCTGGATCAGCTGAGCGTCGTACTCCGCTCCGGCTTCACCTAGCGCCAAGAGTTCCTCAAGCATGATGGTGACTTTTTGGCCATTGGGTGTGGCCAGCGAATAAAGCTGTAGAGGATGCTCCCCACGCGGCAGGGTGGCCTCGTGTGTGGGCCCGGCAATGGGGCGATTAATCTCGGCCCAGTCCCCGCCATTTTGGGCGTCCCAGGTCCAGATTTTGGGTGGTTCGTAATTGTTCGTGTCAGACATGATCCAGTCCTCTTTCTTTTCTGTTCGTGAGCAGGCCCAGGCCCGGGCGCTGCTGGGTTTCGGACAAACACGGGGGCTGTCAGCTTTTTAGGCCATTTCCAGCCCTGTATCCATCTGGGGCGGCAAAGACCGGAGGTGATCCTCAAGCCTCACCACCGTCTCATAGCGTGTTAACTGATCGTTCAGTCCTTGGCCTCGGCCAACTGTTCCAGGATGCGCGTGTAGTTCTCGACCCCTTGTGCACCGGTTACAAGATGGCGATGGTTAAATATCATCGCTGGCACACCGCTAATGCCTTTGCTGAGCCAGGAATGTTCGGCGGTGCGCACGTCTGTGGCAAAGCGCTGATCTTCAAGCACGGCTAGGGCTTCGGCCCGCTCCAGCCCGACTTCTGCGGCCACATCCGCTAGCACGCTGTCGTCAGACAGGTTCCGGCGATACGTGAAGTGAGCCGTAAAGAGGGCTTGTTTCACGTCGTGCATGCGACCTTGCTGGTCGGCCCAATGCAGCAGCTGATGCACGTTGAAGGTGTTGTGCATGCGCATGTCGTCGGCAAAGCGGAACTCGAATCCGAGGTCCGCGCCGACCTCGGTCATGCTGCTCCGGCTGGCCTCCGATTGCTCCTTCGTGGTGCCGTATTTCTCGGCCACGTGGTCGCGCAGCGTCTGGCCCGCTGCCGGCATGTCGGGGTTCAGCTCGAATGGATGCCAATGAATTTCAGGCGTCGTGCCGGTCGCCTCCAGCGCCTTGGCTAGCTGGCGATAACCGATGATGCACCAGGGGCAGACCACATCCGACACGATGTCGATCCGCAGCGTTTGGGGTGGGGTAGTCATGTCTGCCTCCTTAGATTGAATTCGATGGGCTGTCCGGCGCCGAGATCTCGGCGCATGTCATCCTTCAGACAACCGATTTTCGCTGTTCGCTGACGTGCGCCGATGCGCGCGTGTTGTGCCGGTGCAGAACACGCTGGCGTCGGGCATTGCTGCGCCATTCGTGGGATTACTTCTTGCTCCACGCGAAACGCTTGAAAGGCTCGTCGACAGGCGTTTGGGCGATGTGGTTGGTGTAGTTGCTCATGACCTTTTGGCTAAGGCCTAAGATGACTTCCAGCACATTTTTCTGGGTATAGCCGGCCGCGTAAAAGTCTTGTACTTGCGTGGGCTCAACCTCGCCACGTTGGCGCACCATGGCCAGCGTGAAGTCGCGCAACGCCTCAAGCTTAGCGCTGGGCAGCGGCGTCTCATCGCGCAGTGCATTGCTCACTTCGTCCGACACCTTCATCGACTTGGCGATACCCGTATGCGCGGGCACGCAGTAATGGCAGGCATGCTCAACGTTGATTGTTTGCCACACCACGGTTTTTTCATCGGCGCTGAGGCTGCTGTTAAGAAACAGGCCATGCAGCACTTGATAGCCTTCGAGCAAACCGGGGGCTTCTGCCATCACCGCATGCAAGCCGGGAATCATGCCAAAGCCTTTCTGCGAGTTTTCCAGCAAGGGTTTTGCAGCTTCCGGTGCGCTGTTGTGATCATGCAGAGTAAAAGAGCTCATTGGGCGTGTCCTTTTTTGAGTGATCGTTCAAGCAAGGAGTCACCCTAATTGAAGCCGAGGAAGCAATCAAGCTATAATTGAACGATCACTCAACCCTCTATCCGAGAGCCAATAATGCCCCGTGCTGCCCGTTTTGATCGCCAAGTCGCTCTGGACAGAGCCGTTGAGCTGTTTTGGTCGAGAGGCTATTACGCATCATCGATGAAGGATATTGAGAAGGCGCTGGATATGCGCCCCGGCAGTCTCTATGCCACCTTCGGCAGCAAAAGCGGTCTGTTTGCGGAAGCGCTGCAGGCATACGCCAGCCGTGGCGCAGATAACTTTCGAGAGGTAGTCGAAGAATCACCGGACGTGGTGGGTGGATTAAAACGCTATCTACGCTCATTCGCAGGCCCCTGTAGCGGTGACGCGCGAGCGCCTGCACAGGCGTGCATGCTGGTTAAAACCTTGCTCGAAGTTAATGCCGAAGACACCGCATTACTGACTCAGGTGGAGGCAATGCTTGCGACCATCGAACTGAGACTGTGTGAGGCGCTCGAGAAGGCCAAGGCGCAGGGGGAATTGCGGGCCGATGTGGCATGCCCACGCCTTGCCCGCTTGCTGCAAGCGCAAATTATCGGGTTACGCGCGTTTGCCGAGCGCAGCGTGCCGGGCGCTCAAATTGAAGCGCTTGCTGACGATATGGCCGGCATGCTGGATGCCTACCTAGTCCGCTAAAACGCCTGAATGGCGAAGCACTCGCTAAAAAGTGAACCGGTCTGTTGCGTCGCTCAGGGTTTCCCTGCATTCAACCATACCGAGACGCACAAGCCACTGTTGTGCACCTTATCGGTAAATCCCAGGCGAACGCGGGCGCCGGTGCGCTCAGCAATCGCCTTGACGATAGAAAGCCCCAATCCTGAGCCGACTTCATGGCTGCCCAGGCAGCGATAGAACGGATCGAACACCCGCTCTCGCTCCTCGACCGCAATACCAGGTCCGGAGTCCATGACTTGCAACAGTGCGGTTCTCTCGTTAACGGTTACCAACAGATCTATCCGGCCTCCCTGCGGTGTATAGCGAATTGCGTTATCCACCAGATTTTTGACCAGGGTGATCAGGTCCATTTCATTTATAAGCACCTGCACGTCCTGTGCGCCTTCAACACCGATGTCGATATGTTTGAGCTCGGCCAGTGGCAGCAGATCTTCCAGTACCCGTCGGTAGACTTCGTGCACCGCAACGGTTGACGTCGGCAGGCTTGAGTGCGATTGCGCCGAGGCGAGGCTCAGCAGTTGATCGATCAGCTTTCTGCCGCGCTCGATGCCCTGACGCAAGGGCAACAGACGTTCACGTGCCATGTTCGACATATCGACGGCGTCCAGTCGTTCGGCTTGCAAGGACAGCGCCGTCATGGGCGAGCGCAGTTCGTGGGCCGCATCGGCGACAAAGCGCCGCTGGGTTTCCATGGACAGCGCTACGCGCTTGAGCAATCGATTGATCGCCACCACGAAAGGCCGAACTTCGGTCGGCAGATGGCGTTCGTCGATCGGGTGCAGTTCCTGTTCGGCGCGTTGATCGATTTCAGCGCAGAGCTCCGCGATCGGGCGAAACAGTTTGCGCACCAGATCGCCGACCACCAATAGCAGCACGGGAAGCAGAATCAGGAACGGCAACACACTTCGCAAGGCGCTCTGGCGGGCGTCCTGGTCGCGAATGTCATTTTCTTGGGCGACGGCGATGCGTTCCCCTTGCGTGGTCGTCCTGACCAACACGCGATACACCTCACCGTGAACTGTCACTGTCGACAGCCCGTCGCTCAGCGTGATCGGAAACGGCAATGGTGTCGCGGCATCATCAGTACCTACCGCTTTGCTGCCATCGGCTAAGTACTGAACGATGACTCGGGAGTCTTCATCGTGCTCATCGCCGCTGGTATTTTCGGGATACGTGAGCGTCATTTGTTGCCGATCAAACAGAGCGGCCATCTGACGCAAGGTATCGTCCTGCATTTCGTGGGCCTCATCGAATGCCGAAATGAAGGCGAAAATCCCTGCCACGATGGCGACGGTCAGGATGGCCAGCGACAGGGAGACGGACAGCCTGAGTTGTATGGATTCACTCAGGCGCTTTTTGAAACCATCCATCCCATACCCCTGACGTTCTTGATGACATGACTACCCAGCTTGCGTCGCAAGACATGAATCAGAAATTCCACTGCGTTGCTTTCCACCTCATTGCCCCAGCCGTAGATACGATCTTCGAGATCGCTACGCGAGAGAATCGCCCCCGGCCTGATCAACAGCGCCTGCAGCAATGCGAACTCGCGGTTGGAGAGTAGGACCGCTGGGGTTTCTTCGGTGCGAGCTTCTTTAGAGACCAGGTTTAACGACACCACGCCGTTACCAAGCAAAGACAAAGCGCTGCCGCCCTTGCGGCGCAGCACGGCGCGCATGCGGGCCAGCAGTTCGGCCATTTCGAAGGGTTTGAGCAGGTAATCGTCCGCACCGCTATCGAGGCCGCGCAACCGATCGTCGAGGCTGTCTCGCGCAGTGATGATAAGCAGAGGAACGGGGTTGTTCCTGGCGCGGATGCTGTCCAGTACGTCCAGTCCGTCCTTGCCGGGTAAACCGAGGTCTAGCAGCACCAAGTCATAGTGCTGGGTTTTCAGCGTGGCCAGTGCAAGCAGGCCGTTCTCTACCCAGTCGGCGGCGTAGCCCGCGTCCTTCAATACGCCCTGTATTGCATCGCCAATCATCGGATCATCTTCGACCAGCAATATTCGCATGTCTCGCTCCGACAAAGGCCCCAGGCCACAGCATGAATGAGGCGCGATGATCGGGGCCGACTCTTGTATCGGCCCCGATCATCGCGCTGGCATTGAATCATCTGCTCTGCTGTTCGCGAAGCTGTTTATCCGCTTTCCGGGACCCAGTTCCCCAGGTTTCGGGTTTAGTTTTTTCCTTTCATCGAGTCGAAGGTCTTTAACAGGTCATCCATCGCGGTCTTGGATTCAGCCTGCGTCGGGCTGCTGGTGCGCAAGGCGTGAAGTGCGTGATCGACGGCCTTGTCCAGCACATGCCAGTCGCTCGCGGCGCGTGGCTTGATGCCGGCTTCGGCAGAGTCCCAGGCCGACTCTAGATCCTTGATCCGGTCTTTGCCGGCGGGCAAATCGTTTTTGTCGACGAGACCGGCGACGTCTGCCGCGATGCTGCGAAACTCCGTCAAATCACCCAGTTTGGAGGCTTCTCCCGGGGCACGTTCGTCGCCGGGGTTAGAGCAGCCGGCCGCAACGCTGAGCAATAAAATCGATGAAATAATGGCAACGTGCCGAATGATCTTTTGAAAATAACGCATGACGACTCCTTGATGGTTTGTTGAGAGCATTACTCGGTGACGGGTTTGCGATTGCCGACGCTAAATTGCGCGACAGCCACCAGCATGACGATGACGCAGAGGAAAATAGCGCTGGTCCAGGCGGCGCCCATACCGAGGCCGCCATACGTTTTGGCCTGGGTTAGCAAATCGCCAAAAGAAGCACCGAAAGGACGGGTCAGAATGTACGAGATCCAAAAAGTCAGCACCACATTGCCGCCCATACGCCAGGCCATGAAGGTGGCAGCGATCAGCACGCCGAAAACTACGGTGCCCCAGGTGAAGCCCATGCCCAGCGCTTCAGTGGCCAGGTCGCCGGCAGCCGTGCCGAGAGCAAAGGTGCAGAGCACGGTTGTCCAATAGAACAACTCCCGTCGGGGTGTGTTGACTTCACGGATGGACAGGCTTCGCTCGACCCGGAACCAGGCAAAGAAATTGATCACCAGAAGCACCGAAAACGCCGCCGTGCTGGTGTAGAGACTGACGTCCAGTACGTCGGTGAGAATGTCTGTAATCAGGGTCCCGACGACACTCACCAAGACCACGGTTAGCCAGTAAATCCATGGCGCATACGCTTTGCCGCGCATTTGCCAGAACAGCGCGATGCCCAGTAGAAGTGCCATACCAGCGCTGGTCCAGCCAATGCCCAGACCTGCATCGACGGCAAGAAAGTCGGCACCCGTTTCGCCCACGGTTGTGGACATGATCTTGATCACCCAGAAGGCTAGGGTGACTTCGGGGACTTTGTTGAGCCAGTCGGCTCGTGATAGCGCATTCATGTTGATTGCTCCTTCAAGATAGCGCCTCAATTTGCGCTTGATGAAGGTTATGCGGTGAAACTTAGCTGAGACTGAGGAGCGGGAAATTGATCAGCGACGGCACGAGAAACTGATAAAAAATGTGCGTTCACAACAAAATTTTTACATTTGAGCGTTCATATTTCACGCACCGCAAACAAATGGGAATCAATCGTATGAAATTTCGCATTACTCTCTCGATAGCCGCACTGATGCTTGCCTCCTCTGTCGCGATGGCTCAATCGGCAAGCGACAATGCTATTGAGCTGTCAGTACAAGACCACAAGTTCACTCCGGCGCCGCTTTCGATCCCCGCGGACACTAAGGTCAAGATCACCCTGCACAACCTAGACAGCACCACTGCCGAATTCATCAGTGATGACTTCAAAGGCGGCAAATTGGTCGCGGGCGGCAAGACCGCGAGCTTCTTCATTGGCCCGCTGAAGTCGGGCACTTACGAGTTTCACGACGAATACCACGAAGCGAGTTCGACAACCCAATTGATCGTCAAGTAGCCCAAACGGAGCCTCCCAATGTTATCGACGGCACTTATCGTTTTTCGCGAAATCCTTGAGGCAGCACTTGTAGTCTCCATTGTCATGGCGGCGACTAAAGGTGTGCCTCGTCGGGGATTTTGGGTTTCTGGCGGGCTGTTCGCAGGTGTGCTCGGCGCCTGCCTGATCGCGATATTTGCCGACGAAATAAACGGTTGGGCGTCAGGCATGGGCCAAGAAGTATTCAATGCCTCCGTGATGCTCATTGCCGTGCTTATGCTGGCCTGGCACAGCGTCTGGATGGGTAGGCATGGGCGTGAATTATCACTGCAATTGAGTGTGCTGGGAAAAGCCGTGGCCCGCGGTCAGAAATCACTGACCGGGCTCGCCATTGTGGTCGGCGTGGCCGTCCTGCGAGAAGGCTCCGAAACGGTGCTGTTTCTCTACGGCATTGCAGCGGGCGATCCTGGGCAAACCGGGCAGATGCTCGCTGGCGGCCTAATCGGGGTTGTCGGTGGGATCATTGCAGGGGCAGCCATCTACTTTGGTCTGTTGAAAGTCGCGATGCGGCACTTGTTCAAGGTGACTAATAGTTTAATTATTCTGCTCGCCGCAGGTATGGCCAGCCAGGGCGTAGGCTTTCTGGTGGCAGCTGACTGGTTACCTTCGTTTGGCCAGACCGTATGGGACAGCTCGTGGTTGCTGACTGACAACAGCATCCTCGGCAAGATGCTCCACACTTTAGTGGGCTACACCGCTCAACCCGCTGGGATTCAGGTGCTGGCTTACGTAACAACCATCTGCAGCATTGTGCTGCTGATGCGCTTTTTCGGCCGGCCAAGCCGAGTTGTCCGCGCCGAAAGCTCGAGCCTAAACGCCGCCTGATTCGCTCAAATACTCACATTCAGCAAAAAGCCTTAAGGAGTAAGGCTTCTTGCGGGTGCGTAGCCGTTCTGTTTCACGGGTTCGAATTTATTGAGTTACCCCCAACTCAAGTAGGTCGAGGCGCAGCTTCTTGAACGTCCCGACAAACAAATCTCCCTCACCTTCGATATTGGTAATGGGCACAGCTCGATGCAGCTGTCGGGAGGCAGCGTCTGGTTAACGGTGCTGCGGGTACGGCCTGTGTCGACTTCAGCGAGGTGGCAAACACGTCTTGCGGGCACAATCTGAGAGCCGCGCGAGGGTAGGCATTGAGCGAATAAAACTGGAGCTGTGCAGTTGATGGCTGTTTAATAGTCTTACGCCATTCCAGCGATTACTGCGCAACGTTTTCCGTTCCTGCCTCCGCCCCGGGCCGCCAGCCAGAGTTTTTATGTACTACCTGACCAGCCTGTTTATCGATCCTAGCGATCCCGGTCTGTATCTCTACGGCAGCTACAACCCCTGGCTAGTGCTGCTGTCGCTATTGATTGCGATATTCGCCTCGGGCATGGCCTTGCAGGTGGCGGGCATGGCGCGCCTTAGTGACAACCGTATATACCGTCAGGTGTCGCTGATTACAGGCTCGTTGTCCTTGGGCGGCGGCGTCTGGTCGATGCACTTCATTGGCATGCTGGCCTTCCAGCTGTGTGTGCGAGTGGATTACTCTCCCAGCCTGACCCTGTTGTCATTGCTGCCGAGTCTGTTCGCTTCCTGGGTAGCCTTGCAGCTGCTGGTGCGGCACACGATCAACAACTTGCAGCTGATCACCAGCGGTATTCTGGTGGGGGCGGGCATCGGCACCATGCACTACAGCGGTATGGCGGCCATGCAGATGGCTCCGTTACTGCGTTACGATCCGTACTGGTTTGTCTTGTCTATCCTAGTGGCGATGGTGCTGGCGATTATCGCCCTGTGGGTACGCTTCGGTTTACGTGGACGGCTTTCCGGATGGCGAGCGATCCTCGTCAGCGGCGTGGTCATGGGCCTGGCCATCGCCGGCATGCACTACACCGGTATGGCCGCGGCGCGCTTTATTGGTAACGTCGAGCCGCTGGCCCAGCAGGGCAACGCGGACAGCGTGTTTATTGCCTTGGCAGTGGCCTTGGCCACCGTGTCGCTGACTATTTTTGTTGCTGCCGCCAACGGCCTGTTGCGTTATCGCCTGCTATACCGGCAGATGCGGGGCAGCGAGTCGCGTCTGCGTGCGATCCTAAAAACCGCAGTGGACGGCATTGTCATCGTCGATGAGCGGGGCCTGATTGAGGGACTGAATGCCGCCGCTGAGCGACTCTACGGCTGGACTGAGAGCGAACTGGTTGGCCGCCATGTCAACATGCTGACCCCCGAAAGCTACCATCGGGGCGCCCTGGATTACCTGCCTAAACTGATGCGCGAAGGTGAAAGCGCCATCACCGCCGGCGGCCTTGAGGTGAAAGCACTACTCAAGGACGGTGGTCAGTTAGCAATTCGCCTGGCCGTCGGCTTGGTCCAACTGCCCAACAAGACGCTATACGTCGGTTTTATCAGCGACATCAGTGCGCGTAAAAATATGGAGCAGGCCCTGCGTGAGAGTGAGCAGCAATACCGTTCGCTGATCGGCAATATTCCTGGGGTATCGTTTCGCTGCCTGCTAGACGAAGCCTGGACGATGTTATTCATCAGCGATGCGGTGCACAAGCTAACCGGCTGGAGCGCAGACGACTTCATCAGTCGGCGTAAATCAATCAGCGAGTTGTACCACCCCGAAGATCTTCAGCGGGTAACCGAAGAGGTGCTGGATGCCATCGAGCAGGGCAACAACTACACCATCGAATACCGTCTGTATGACCGCCAGGGCGTGGAGCGTTGGATGTGGGAAAGTGGCAGCGCGGTGCTCGACGAGCACGGCGAGCCGAAGTGGATCGACGGCGTGCTGCTTGACGTGACTGAGAGCAAGCTGCGCAACGCCGAGTTCGAAAGCACGGTGAATGCCATCCGCCGAGCGCTGGTGGTGATTGAGTTTGATCTGCAGGGAAATATTCTCGACGCCAACCAGAACTTTCTCGATCTGATGGGCTATCAGCTGGAAGAAATCCAGGGCCAGCATCACCGTCTGTTCTGTGAGCAGACCTATGTCGAAAGCCCAGATTATGCGGCGTTCTGGGCACGCCTGGGGCGTGGTGAACTGGATTCCGGCGAGTACCTGCGCCTCGGTAAGGGCGCTCGCAAGGTGTGGATTCAGGCCTCCTACAACCCAATTTTTGATGCCGACGGCAAGCCATTCAAGGTGATCAAATTCGCCACCGACCTTAGCCAGCGCCGCGAGATGGAAGGCGCGCTGCGCGAGGCCAAGGATGTAGCCGAGCAAGCCGCCGCCGCGAAGACTACTTTCCTGGCCAACATGAGCCACGAGATTCGCACGCCGATGAACGCCATCATCGGCTTTACCGAACTGCTGCTCGGTGGCTTGCTAGACAACCAACAGCGCCGCCACCTAGGCACTGTGCGCCAAGCGGCGGGCTCGTTACTGGGGTTGCTCAACGACATTCTCGATACCGCCAAGCTGGAGCGCGGTGCGTTAGAACTGGAATGCATGGATTTTTCCCTGTGCGAGCTGTGCCAGCAGGTCTGCAACTCCCTGCGCCTGAGCGCCGAGGCCAAAGGCCTGAGCCTAGAACTGGATTATCCAGCTGAACTGGGCGAGCACTTCAAGGGTGATTCGCTGCGCATCCAGCAGGTGCTGACCAACCTTGTCGGCAATGCGGTGAAGTTCACCGAGCAGGGCAAGGTGCGTCTGGAACTGCGGGCCGGGCTGGGCGATGAGGTGCATTTTGCAGTGCGCGATAGCGGCATTGGTATTGCGGCGGATCGTCTGCAGCGTATCTTCGAGCCGTTCGCTCAGGCCGATGCCTCAATGAGCCGACGCTTCGGTGGCACCGGTCTGGGTACCACCATCGCCCGCCAGATGACTGAACTGATGGGTGGACGCATCGAGGTCGAAAGCCAACTCGGCGCAGGCAGTAGCTTCCATGTCTGGCTGAGCCTGCCGGCTGGCGTGGCCACGTCCCACGAGCCGAGCGCCAGTGGTATCGGCTTGCCGTCGCTGCACATCTTGGCAGCCGATGATGTACCGCAGAACATCGAGTTGCTCAGCCTGACTCTTGATCGTCTGGGGCATCAGGTGGTCACCGCCTACGATGGCGAGGAGGCATTGGCCGCGTTCTTCGCCGGTAGTTTCGATTTGCTCTTGATGGACGTGCAGATGCCCGGCGTGGATGGCCTGGAAGCGACCCGACAAATTCGCCGGTACGAACAAGTCAACGGCCTGCAACCAACGCCGATCATCGCCCTGACGGCCAGTGTGCTGGAGCAGGACCGCCGTGCCGCGCGCGAAGCCGGCATGGACGGGTTTGCCTCCAAACCGTTGGAAATAGATAAATTGCTGGCCGAGATCGCCGCTGTTCTCGGTCTGGCGCCGTTACCACCGACAGCGCCCGCACAGGACGTCGATAAGCCGCCAACCGCCATCGACTGGACGCGTGGTATTGCCCTGTGGGGCAGCGAGACAGCACTACTGACCGCCATTCGTCGTTTCCTGCTCGAACACAGGACGGCCAGTATGCAGCTCGGCAAGCTGCTACGCGCCGGCGAGCAGGTCGCCGCCATCGAGCTGACCCACCGCATGCGCGGCGCGGCGGCCAACCTCGCGCTGCTGCCGTTGAGTCGACTGCTCGGGCAACTGGAACATGCGCTCAAGGATGCGGTGCCAGCATTGACCGAGGAACTGCTGTGCGCTTTGCAGCAAGCGTTGTCCTGCCTGCCGGCCGAGCTACCAGAGCCAACGGCCACGCTGGACCATCCGGCGACCAGCGCAGTAGCGCTGCAGCAGCTACGGCCCTTGATCGAGCAATCGCGTGCGGCCCTAGAGCATGGCGAGCTGGCCGCACAGGCCTTGCAGCAACTGCTCGACAGCCTGCCTGCTAAGCAGGCGCAGATCCTAGAAACGGCGATCAACGATTTCGATTTCGAGCGTGCCGAGGCCTTGCTTGCCACGCTGCTCGATGACCTTGAACAGCAGTCCGGAGCCCCAAGCCATGAGTGAGCCCGTGGATACACGTCCCAAACTCCTGTTGGTCGACGATGAACCGACCAACCTGCAAGTGCTGCGGCAGATTCTGCAGGACGACTACCGCCTGTTCTTCGCCAAGGACGGCGATAAGGCGCTGGAGCTGGCCGAACGTGAGCGGCCAGACCTGATCCTGCTCGATGTGATGATGCCTGGCATGACCGGTTACGAAGTCTGCACGAGCCTCAAACAGGCCGCCGCCACGCTGGCGATTCCGGTGATTTTTGTTACGGCCCTGGCAGATGTCGATGACGAAGCACGCGGTTTTGAGGTTGGCGCGGTGGACTACATCACCAAACCGGTCAGTGCGCCGATCGTACGGGCGCGGGTGCGTACCCATCTGTCGCTGGTGCGGGTCGACGAGCTCAAGCAGACCCGTCTGCAGATCGTCCAGCGTCTCGGCCTGGCTGCCGAATACAAGGACAATGAAACGGGCTTGCACGTGATCCGTATGAGCCATTACTCGCAGGTGTTGGCCTTGGCTGCAGGCTTCAGCGAGCGGGCCGCCGACGACCTGCTCAACGCCGCCCCTATGCACGACGTGGGCAAGATCGGCATCCCCGATGCGATCCTGCAGAAGAACGGCAAGCTTGACGACGCCGAGTGGGTGGTGATGCGTAGACATGCGCAGATCGGCGCTGAGATCATCGGCGAGCATGAGTCCGGTCTACTGCAGATGGCCCGCAGCATCGCCCTGACCCATCACGAAAAGTGGGATGGAAGTGGCTATCCGAATGGCCTCAAAGGCGAGGAGATTCCTTTGATCGGGCGCATCGTGGCTATTGCCGATGTGTTCGATGCGCTGACCAGCGTGCGCCCGTACAAGGCGGCTTGGCCCGTGGAGGAAGCCCTAGATTTACTGCGTCGTGAAAGGGGCAAGCATTTCGATGCGCAACTGGTCACGCTGTTTCTCGACTGCATACCACAGGTACTGGCGATCAAGGCGCGTTGGGCGGAGCAGGAGTGAGCGGGCGCTCAGTGCGGGTTCAGTGCTTTTCTCGGCTTCGCAGTGTGCTGCCCGCAGCAGGTAGATAAGCACTTACTGCGGGTTTTCCTCCGGTCGAATTGGACCTTACTCAGCAACTTTCTCGCCGCCGCTATTGTCGTGGGCGGCAAGCCTTTGGTTCAACGGAACTCGAATAGTTCGGTGTGCAGGTTGGTTTGCGGAATCCGGTTGGCAGTCATCATTTCACGCACCTTGGCCAGTAACCCCTTGGGTCCGCAGAAGCTGACTTGAACCTTGTGTGGTTCAGTCTGGGCGACCGCCTCGCGTAGGGTTTCGGCCAACGGTTCGAGGCCGCTGGTATTGCTGACGAACTGCGCTCCTCGCTGCTTGGCCATGGCTTGCAAGTGCTCGGGAGGAGGGAAGGCGCGTGAAGGGTTGGAGCAATACACCAAGGTTGCTTTGGCGAAGTCTTTGCCGTCCGGGTCTTGCAGCCAGGAAATGAAGGGTGAAATACCTACCCCGGCGCCGATCCAGATTTCCTGCTCTGCTTTGGCGGGCCGGTTAAAGCGTCCAAAGGGCGCGTAAATATCCGCGCGCATGCCGATTTTGGCGCATTCGCACAGCGTCTTGGTGTAATCCCCCAGCCCTCTGATGACAAATTCAATCTGCCCGTTCGCCGCATTGGCACTGGCGATAGTGAAGGGGTGTGGCTCACGCAGGCCCTTTTGCTGCATCGCCAAAAACGCGAACTGCCCGGCTTTGAAGTCAAACTTTTTGTGGACCGGCTCCAGTGTCAAATGCACGGCGCCCTTGTCTCTGGAAGCGGCCGTCACCCGATACTCTCCGGCACGCGCAACGAATGGATACAGCACCAGCTTGTAGAGGGCCGCCAGCACACCCGCTGTGCAGATCAGCGTCAGCCAAATACCTGAAGGGCTGGCCAGGGTGATCGGTGATTTAAAACTGAGCCAGTGCACGATCACGATCAAAAACAACGGGCCGGAAAGTTTGTGCCACCAGCGCCATTGGCTGTAAGGGATGTTGCGGTTCAACGCGAGCAGCACTATCACGCCCAAGACTACGTAGCTCAATTGGCGTGCAAGTCGCGTCCAGTATTTGGGAAGTTCCAGGATCGGTACGCTGTTCCACACATCCAGATTGGCCTTAAATACAAAGTGATACGTGGCAAAAGCAAGGGCCCAGATGCCTAGCCATTTGTGCACATCATAGACGCGGTCCAAGCCGCCAAACAGGCTCTCTACCACTTGCCAGCGACTGGCCAACAGGCAGGACGTTGCCATGTAGACCAGTGCCGTAGTGCCAAGAATCATGCTGAGGGTCGCTGCGGTCAACCAAGTATCGACGGGTATTTCAAGCAGCAGCAAAAGTGCGTTGATCAGCAATATACCTACGATGCAGTACCAGCTTTTCAATGCGGATGCTCCAAGCAGTATCCAGTGTGGGGAAGGTTGCAATCTGCTTTTTTACGCGTTTCTTAAACGCATCCATACCCTATCAGCCCACCGAAAAACGGCGATGACCTAAGTCACCATCACATTGATCGGTGTGTTGACTTGAGCGACCTGCACCATTATCTCACCGACTTCTACCGCTTGATTGGGCGTCCTTCGATTGTTCCCGAACGCATGACTCGACGCTGTACGGGAGTACCTCGCAGCGTTTGACGAAGAGGCGCTGGCTGCAGCACTGCCCAAGCGCTTATCGCTGACCGATTCTCTCGCCCGTTGGACTACCGCCTGGTGCGGCTCAGCGAATTCGCCCATGCCACGAACTACCTAATAGATGTCGAGCATGGTGTGACCATGGACGCGAAGCCGTCACCCGTTCATCGAACGACCAAGGTCGAGTGCACCAAAACTATGACTGAGCGGGTCGAAGAGCCGTTCGACATCAAATTAGATCGCTTACAACTACCAGGTATGAGCGGCACGAAAGCGTTAATTTCTGGTGCGAGGCTGGATTGGCTTATTACTGATTGTGTCTTGCTCAAGGTCCTAGCGCGGACCGTAAAAGAGCAGATGGCAGAGACTTCGTGGGAATCCTTAATTGTTTCAAGTTATACATGCCGTTAACTCTGCTGAAAATTGCAACTGAGCTATCAATAAAGTCGATAGTAATTAACTTTAATCAATCATGAATTTGATATAGGATGCATGGCTATCGCAAATTTTTGAGTATGCTTGTTATGTCATCAAAATCAATGTCGGTAAAAGAGCGTGTTTTGCACAGCGTATTATTCGAGGGGCTGGCATTGTTAATTGTGGTGCCATTCTCTGTATTTTTGATGGAAACTGAGACGTTAACAATGACATGGCTTGCTGTGGAGATGTCACTGGCCGCAATGATCTGGAACTATATTTACAACCTTGGCTTTGATTCCGTATTTGGTCATCAGCGTATTAAGCGAGGGCTTGTTATGCGGATTTTCCATAGCCTTGGCTTCGAGTTCGGCTTGTTATTAGCAACCGTGCCGCTAATTATGTGGATGTTGAATCTGGTTTTTTGGCCTGCGTTGATGTTCGCCTCCGGTTTAGTTTTTTTCTTTCTGCTCTATGCCATTGTTTTTAATTATGCTTATGACCATATTCGGTTTAGATTAGTGGAGAAATCCCTGCTAGCAAAAGACTGCACTGTTCCACGATAGTAGTTATATAGATCAAGCTCATCATTAAGAGTTGTTTATAAATATATCCCGAAAATCCGTTCTTGATGTAGCCGTTATCGCAATAAGCAAGGTATGCGTAGACGATTCTCGAGGATGCGGAAAAACTAGGTTATAGAAGTATTGAATACAGAAAATTAGAAATTGTTGATTTGAATTCAGAAGCGTTTTCGATAAGCCAGGTGACGTCAGCGTCAGTTGGCGCGCGGTGGCGCGCCAAGTACGGCAATTTTTTTAGCCAAGCCTGTAACGCCGCTTAGAATTGCAGGTCATTGTTAAGTGAGTGGGGAACACGCCTGCCCTACGCTACCGCTTAGAGTGATGGCTTAAGGCCGTTTTTAGCCGCCCTGGAGCAGGAGTCATCGTGTTTTGAGCTAACGCCTACACTTATTCTGCATTAATACGTTGTTCACGCTGGGAGCCTTTCATGTCAGCCACGCCTAAGTCGACCCGTGTTGCGACTCAACATCCAATCAACAGTCATCCTCGTTGGTTGAGGTTGGCGCATTGGTTGAGTGCTTTAGCGGTGCTGGTGATGATCACCAGTGGTTGGCGAATCTATAACGCTTCTCCACTTTACGATTTTAGTTTTCCCAAGGCGATCACGTTTGGCGGCTGGCTCGGTGGCGCGTTGCAATGGCATTTCGCGGCAATGTGGATGCTGGTTATCGTTGGCCTTTTCTACATGATCATCAACATTGTCAGTGGCCGTCTGTCACGGCGTTTTTTTCCGGTGTCACCCAAAGGCTTTTTGCATGATCTTTGGGCCGCGTTGAGAGGACAGTTGAGGCATGCCGATCTGAGTCAGTACAACCAAGTGCAGCGTGTGGCGTACTTATTCGTGATGGTCGATATCATCGTTCTGGTGATTTCCGGGTTGGTATTGTGGAAATCTGTTCAGTTTCCGCTGTTGCGCGAGCTGCTGGGCGGCTACGACACCGCGCGGCATGTGCACTTCATCGCAATGTCGCTGTTGATGGCTTTCATCGCAGTGCATGTGGTAATGGTCGCGCTGGTCCCAAAAACGCTATTGGCCATGATCGTCGGCCATAAGGAGCGGGCATGAAAAAGCGCATTGAAAGCTCAGGACTAGACGAGTCATCTATCTTGATCGACGCCCGGAAAATCATTGCTACGCAGGTCGAAGATCGCTCACGTCGCTCTTTCCTGATGCGCAGCTTGACCCTTGGCGGTGTGGCCATGTTGTCCGGCTGCAACATTACCGACAATGAAAGTGTCGATACCGCACTGTCCTCAATGTCCAGGTTTAACGATCGGGTGCAAGGCTGGTTATTTAACCCGAACTTATTGGCACCCACCTATCCATCATCAATGATCACTAAGCCGTTTCCCTTCAATGCGTTTTACGGCATCGACGAAGCGCCAACGGTGGATGAAGAGAGTTATCGACTGGAAGTGTCCGGGATGATTGCCGACAAACGCAGCTGGCGTCTTGAGGAGCTACGCGCCATGGCCCAAACCGAGCAGATCACCCGGCATATCTGCGTCGAAGGTTGGAGTGCGATCGGCCGCTGGGGCGGTGTGCGGTTCAGCGACTTCCTGAAACGGGTCGGTGCTAATTTGGATGCCAAATATGTCGGATTCAAATGTGCTGATGATTACTACACCAGCATTGATATGGCCACCGCGCTGCATTCGCAAACGTTACTTACGTTAACCTATGACGGCGCGATATTGCCGCGGCAGTACGGTTTCCCCATGAAATTGCGCATGCCTACCAAGCTGGGCTACAAAAATCCAAAACATATTCAGGCACTTTTCGTCACTAACACCTATCCGGGTGGTTACTGGGAAGATCAAGGCTATAATTGGTTCGGTGGTAGCTGACGAATGTGGAAATTTCACAGTGCAGCCCACGCTGTGCTCATTCGCAACCTAAGCTTCAAGGAGCATTACCATGAAAAAGTTAACCTCTACCGTCCTTAGTGTTTGCTTGGCACTGGGCGCTGTAAGTGTGTATGCAGCCGATACGATGAATAACGACAGCATGAAAAAAGACGAAATGCACAACGATATGATGAAAAAGGACGGAATGAACAAAGACACAATGAAGAAGGATGAGATGCACAAAGATATGATGAAAAAAGACACAATGAAAAAGGACAAGATGCACAAAGACTCAATGGGAAACGATACAATGAATAAAGATTCCATGCCAAACGATGACATGGAAGAGGACGATATGTCTCAGTAGAGTTTAGCTCCACGTAAAAAAGTAATGAACCCGGAAAGCTCGCTTCGGCGAGCTTTTTCGATAGTGTTTACAGGTGGTTCTACTGTTTAAAAACCGCAGCCATAGAGTGGCTAAAACGTTATTTAAAAGCGCTTAATTTATACGTAATACAGGATCGGCTGATCCTTATCGAATAGATTAAGTCCAGTAGGCCCGCTATCGTCTACGTAAAAATGCAATTACTCGTCCCTATTGCAGTAATCATTCGCCGCATTAATAAAACATCCGACTTCAAGAGGCTATAGCGTTCAACGCTATCAACAATTTGATGAAGGCTGACGACTGAGGGCGCTACAAGGAAGCCGCGATTGAACGTTTTCGATATAGGTAACTGGCACAGCTCGGTGGAACTGTGTGCTTTTGGCTGACTGCAGTTTGTAGTGATGGCTAAAAATCAGTCAGAAATAGTCACTCGAAAGCGTCCACATAACCTGAGGCTATTCAGCCTGGGCGTCATCTCGTTTCTCAATCTTGTGCTGATCTTCGGTGCTGCCCATTTTCCAGTAACTGGATATATAAAGATGGGTTTTGGCGACCTGGCGCTCGTGCGTTAAGTATTTCCTCATTGCGCGCATGCTGTGAAATTCACAGGCAGCCCAGACTGCGGGCTGGCCGGATAGCCAGGGCAGTTGCTCGATACGATCAAGTAGGGGCCTGCCCGAGGGATCGGCGGTGGCATTTACCAGCCAGTGCACTTCGATGTTTCCCGGGAATGTGAGTGGCCGGATATCGGCTTCAGCCATTACTTCGAGCACCACATAACCCCGTGCGTCTTCCGGCAACTGAGCAATATTGGCCGTGATTGCCGGCAATGCGGTCATATCGCCGGCCAGTAGGAACCAGTCTGCATCGGCGTTGACTAGTTTTTTTGGACCCGGTCCGCCCACCAGGATTTGATCGCCGGGCCGCGCGCTCACGGCCCAACCGGAGGCGGGCCCATCGGCTGCATGGAGTGCAAAATCTACGTCGATTTCAGTGTTCCGCTGTCTGCTGACGGTGTAGGTGCGCATGAGTGGCCGCGCGCCCTCTGGCTGGGGAAATATCAGCTTTATATAGGCACTTTCCTGATCCGGCGGAAAACTTTCCAATCCTGCACCACCGAGCGTAACGCGCAGCATGTGGGGGGTGATGTGTCTGGAGCGAATGACGTCCAGGGTTCTTGGTGCAGGTCTGGTCATACTAGAGTTCTCCTTTATCCGCTGCAGGAATTTGGTCGACGCTGTCTGTCATGGTGTTGCAGACACGCAGAAATAACGCGAGGTCATTGATCTCAAGATTTCTGGTGAGCTGCTTTACGGCCCACTCTTCTGCTGCGTCGAGTTGAGCCATGGTTTTCTGGCCGATGGGTGTCGGCTTTAGCAACTGGCTGCGACGGTCGAGCGGGTTATCTACTTTGACGATCAGCCCGGCGTCGATTAGGTCGTTTAGCGCACGGGTGATCTGCGCCTTGTCCCGCTGCATCTGCTGGGCGATCGATTGCGCTGTGCTCTGGGGGTTGCGACAGATTCCCTTCAGCGCCCGGATTTGAGTAACGGGTAATGCAATTTCTTGCTTGCGGATCCCTTCAAGCAACAAGTTCTTGTAGGTGTGCATCAGCCGATGAACGGCGTCACCCAGCGATAACCCAGACATGCCAAACCCTTATATAGTTGATAGCATCAACTATAAGTAAAGCTAGTTGACTGTGTCAACTAGCTTTGTGTGGTCTCACGAGTATGTCTCAGACCCGGTGAGCTGGGTGTGGTTACAGTGGGCCTGTTCTAAGCCCATTAGCGTCGGTCCTAGAACACTCGCCACCAAAGAGGCGGCTTACGGGGCGAACGGCTAAAGCACCTGGAGACTCAAGGCCGCTGCAACGGCCAGCGCGGCGGCCGCGGTTAGCAGTGAGCTGTTAAAGGACTGGCTGGCCGCAAATAAGGCATTGGCCACGATCGGACCCAGAATCTGCCCGACGCCATAGACCAGTGTCATGGTGGCGATCAGGTTCTTGCCGGTCTGGCGCGACACGCGCTGTGCGGCCGGCATCGCAATGGTGACGACTCCCATGAAGGTGCCACCCACTAACAAAGCGCTCAGCAGATAACTGAGGGTGGACGGGGCAAGAACGGGAAAGACGACGCCGAGAGCCTGTACCCCAAGGTTCGCAGCCAAAGCATGGCGAACACCAAGACGCTGACGCACCCGGTGCCAAAGGAAACAGGAGGGGGCCGCTCCCAGGCCGAAGAGCGCCCACACATGGGTGGCGTTGAGACCGGGAAGCGCCGTCGTGATCAGCAGCGGCAGGTACGTCGCGGTGATGATGTAGCCGAATCCGGCCAGTCCGTAGATCGCGACGAGCGGGAGCTGCCTGACGATTCGCGAGTCAGCCTGTGTCGTGTCAGGGGGCAACGCAGCAGGCATCTTGCCGCTTGTCAGCAGACCGGGGGCTGCGGTGAGTCCGATCAACAGGCTGACGCCGCCGAGCAGTAGCCACAGGCCTTGGCTGTGCAAGCCAAGGTGCGTGCCCAATACGAGCAGTTCGGCTGATAAGGCGATGCCGATCCCAACGCCTGCGTAGAGCAGCGGTGCGCGGTGCAGCTGTTGGCGGTGCTCTAGCAGCCATAGCGAAGCGGCCACCATCGCCAGGGCGCTGAATACCCCCGCGATCCCCCGGATCGCCACAATCAGCACCATGGAGTCGATAACCGCCAGAGCGGCCAGGCACACCGCCGTGCCGGTCATTGCCCACAAGCACAGACGATGCGCGTTATGGGCGCGTGCCCTGACGGCCAGTAAGGCACCGAGCAGATAGCCCGCGTAGTTTGCTGAGGCGGCCAGGCTGCCACCGCGCAGGCTCAGTACCTGCTCCTCGACCATGTGGGGATAGATCGCGGTGAAGGCAAAGCGCCCAAAGCCCATGCCGATAGCCATGATCAGTGCCGCGTCGATGGCCGAGCGCAGGCCGGAGCCCGCTGCCCATTGCGCACGCGTCATGCTCATTGGCAATCGATCTGGTTGAGCAGGTTGTGGAACGCGGGGACGTCATAGCCGCTGCGCCACACCAGAAAGGTGTCGACGTGCTGGAGCGGCAGCGTCTGCAGGCCAGCAGGGATTTGGGTCAGTTCAAGAACGCTTCTGGGCAGGATCGTGACGCACGCGCCGGCGGCGACGCAGGCGAGCATGGCGTGATACGAGCCCATCTCCTGGATCTTCCATTCGGTGTTACCCACGATGCCGAGTGTCTCTTCGGCAATAGCGCGATAGGTGCAGCCTACTTTGAATGCGGCCAGCGAACGGGTGCGTACTTGGGCCGGGGTTTGCACGCCGGCCTCGCTCGTGGGCAGCAGTAATAAAAGTTCTTCCTGCCAAATCGCTTTGGCGGACAGCCCCAGCTCTAACAGCATCGCCGGTTCATCGGGGGTCGCTGGCAGAGCGGCGAAGGCGCAATCCAATTGTCCGTTTCGCACCTGTTCCAGCAGCGTGCGCGAAGGCCCCGTGCTGACTTCCAGTCGGGTGGCGGAGTGGTGCGTGTGGTACGCCGACAACAGTGTTGGCAGCCGGCTGGCCGCCGTGCTTTCCATGCTGCCGATACGCAGGGCGCCGCCGTGCGCACCTCCTGTCACCACATGCCGGGCCTCTTCTTCGAGGGCCAGAATTCGCTTTGAATAGTCGAGAAAGCGCTCGCCTGCGCAGGACAGCGCCATGCGTTTGCCGCTGCGCACGAACAGCTCAACGCCCATATCAGCCTCCAGTTTCTGGATGCGCGAAGTGACGTTGGATTGAACCCGGCCCAGCTTGGTCGCTGCCCGCGTGATACTCAATTCGACCGCCACAGTGCCGAAGATTCGGAGCGATTCAAGATCCATTGTGTTCTCTGTATGGAAATGATGTTGATAAAATAATCTCAAAAAGAGAATATGTCGAGGCGGTTGATCTCCCTCCCATGCACAGGAGTCGCCATGAGTACGCACAACATCTTCACCGAACGTCTTGGCATCCATCCCATCATCCAGGCGCCGATGGCAGGGATGTCCACGGCGCAGCTGGCTGCCGCAGTTGTACACAGTCTTGTGTCGGCGCCAGGGAGGTAATGGCGCAGCGTTTGGTAAGGTGGGTGTTTTCATCGGCGGCGATGGGCAGCGGGTCACGTCTCAATGCCTGAAGCTGTGCAACGCCGGCCCACTCCAGCGGTTTATGAAACAGCAAGGTAGCGTGCTGATGCTGATGGCTTAATAAATAACCCAGCGCAGAGTTCTGGCTTTAAGGTGAGGCAACGTCTTCACACGGCAGCGATTTCCTGGCGACTCAGCAAGGAATCATCGCCGTTTCGGACATCAACAGACATTGCGAAGTAAAGAGGTTGCGGCATGACAGGCGCCGATACGAATCTGCATGAGTTCAATCGCCAGCTGGTGTGGACGGGCTTCAAGCAACTCATTCCCATCTCTGTGTTTGTAGTTATGTTCGGAGCCGCCTTCGGGCTGGCAGCAGTACAGGCAGGGCTGAAGGACTCCGTGATCATGGCGATGAGCACACTGGTCTTCGCCGGTGCCTCACAGTTCGCGGCACTGGAGCTGTGGGGAAGCCATGTCCCGCTCTTCACGTTGGTGATCACCGTGTTTGCCATCAATGCACGCCATCTGTTGATGGGGGCGACGCTCTATCCGTGGTTGCGCTACCTACCGCCGGCAAAACGCTACGGCGTGATGCTCGTTGCCTCCGATGCCAATTGGGCGATGGCCATGCAGACGTTTGGTCGCGGACAGCCCGGACTAGGGCTTCTGTTTGGGGGCGGCCTCGCCCTCTGGTCATTCTGGATATTGGGCACGTGGCTGGGCACTTACTTTGGCGGTGCCATTAATGATCCCCAGAGTTTGGGGTTGGATATGGTAATGGGCTGTTTTTTGCTGACCCTGGTAGTGGGTGGTGAAAAAAACCTGCGTCTGCTGATTGTCTGGATCGTTGCTGCTTGCGCCTCCCTGTTGGCCTATTGGTACATGCCGGACAACAGCCATGTCGTTGTGGGAGCGCTGGCAGGTGGTGTGGCAGGGGCATTTTGGCCGGAGAAAAGAAGTGAACATTGAAACAACAGGTTCCAGCGCACTCATCCTTGTGCTGGTTATGGCCGTGGTGACGTTGGCGACCCGTTGGGGCGGGGTCTACTTGATGTCGTTTGTTTCCATCAGCCACCGAGTGAAACAGTTCATCGGCGCCATGTCCGGCTCCGTGCTGGTGGCCCTTTTAGCGCCGATGGCGCTTGAGGGAGACAACGGTGCACGGCTGGCCTTACTGACCACCGCCGCCACCATGTTGCTACTGAAAAAGCCGCTGGCCGCGATCACCGCCGGAATCCTCGCCGCCGCGCTATTTAGGCAGCTTTAATCGGGGCCATGATCTGGCCGTTAAATCACGTTAACGGCCCTGCCAATGAACTGCACCGGGCCTGTGGGTTTGCCCGTCGGCGATCGGGCAACTCTATTTGCGCATAGGCGGCTTGCATGGTGGCCAACAGGCAGGGGCAACGAGCGTACTACTGGCAATGCCGAGGAATCGTTTAGCGCTCATGCAACTCTCTCCAGAAGGGTAAACAGCTCAGCAGTGCAATGGCGACTACCTGTACTACCCGCTGGAGAACGAACTAGCAGCTACTGAAAAAAATCAGCCCCAGCCTTGCACCACGATTTTCCCCTTAGCATCGCCGATTTCCACCAGGCGATGCGCTTCACGCATGTTGGCGGCATTGATCGGGGTGAGCGTCGTGTTGAGGGTGGTGCGGATACGGCCGGCGTCGACTTCAGTCGCCACATAGTTCAGCAACGTGTGCTGCTCGATCATATCCGGCGTCTGGTGCATGGCGCGGGCGAACATGAACTCCCAATGCAGGCTGGCAGACTTCATCTTCATGCCAGCCATGGGCATCGGTAAATCGGTGTCATCGATCGTGACAATGCCACCCTGCGGGCGGATCAGTTCAACCGCTGTTTCCCAATGACGCATGTCATTGAAGATCGCGATGTGATCGACATGCTCAAAGCCCAGGGCGCGTACCTGTTCAACCATCGGTTTGCGGTGATTGACCACATGGTCTGCACCCAGCTCCTTGACCCAGTTTTCTGTCTCTGGGCGCGAAGCCGTGGCGATGATGACCAGCCCGGCCGCCTTGGCCAGTTGAATGGCGATCGAACCAACCCCGCCGCCCGCCCCGATAATGAGCACTGACTGGCCTTGGTCGGCGCCATCGCGATCAATACCCAGACGATCAAAGAAAGCCTCGTAGGCGGTAATCGTGGTCAGCGGCAGCGCGGCGGCTTCGGCAAAGCTCAGGCTCTCGGGTTTGGAGCCGACAATGCGCTCATCCACCAACTGAAATTCTGAGTTGGAGCCTGGGCGGGTGATGTCGCCGGCGTAATAGACCTCATCGCCGACGTTGAAGAGCGTGACGTACGGGCCAATGGCTTCGATTACGCCACTGGCGTCCCAGCCAAGCACGCGAGGAGTCGCTTCAACCGTGTCTTTGGGGCTGCGGACTTTGGTGTCGACCGGGTTGATCGATACGGCCTTGACCGCAACGAGAATATCGCGACCCTCGGGGCTAGGTTTCGGGAGATTGACATCGAGAAAAGAGCTGGGGTCTTCGATAGGAAGATAGTGCGTAAGCGCGACGGCTTTCATGAGTCTGTCCTTCTGGGGCTGGCAGAGGGTCAGGGCGCAGAGGTGGCCCGACCGCGGGAGTGTGGTTGCGGCGTCAGCGTCAGAATGCTGAGGCATTCAGTCGAGGCAGGTCATTTCGTTGAGCGTGAATTGCGCGATAGCGCCGTCGGTGGCTTTCAGAAAGGCCGCGAGATGTGGAGCATTCATGTGGTTCTGCCACAGTTCACGCGATTCCCAGTTCTCATAAAAGATGAAGTGCGCTGGATTGGAGTTGTCGCGGTGCAAGTGATAGTGGATGCAACCCTTTTCTGCACGCGTAATCGGTACCAGCTTTTCCACCTCGGCTTTGACCAGATCAATCTGATCAGGATTGGCGTGGATGTTGGCTACAACGATCAACTGGGTCATTGCCTTGGTTCCTTGAAGGGTTATGGATGATGGGTGAAATATAGATACTTCGCGTAAGCGGATAAATAGGCAGCATGTAAAAATATAATCCGCAGAAGCTTAGCCTATGGGCAACTACGGCAATGCCGCTTTGGCCTGCTCGGACGCGCGGGTTTGCTGAGTTGCTTTGTCGCCGACTTATGCTGACGCGCCGTTCGGGTTACCGCGGGCCGGACCCGCAGTTGGTCACTCCGGCACGGGCAGGTTGAGGCTTTCCTTGACCTCTTCCATGACGATATAGCTCTTCGATTCGCGCACATGGGGCAGCTTGAGCAGGATGTCGCCGAGCAGCTTGCGGTAGGAAATCATCTCGTCGATCCGCGCCTTGATCAGGTAGTCGAAGTCGCCGGAGACCAGATGACATTCCAACACATGGGGCAGTTTAAGCACCGCGCGGCGAAAGTCATCGAAGGTGTCACCAGACTTCATATCCAGGCTGATCTCGACAAACACCAGCAGGCTAGCGTGTAACCGCTGCGGGTTGAGGCGCGCGCTGTAGCCCATGATGATGCCCTCGCGCTCCAGGCGGCGGACCCGCTCGGTACACGGCGTGGTCGACAGGCCAACCCGTTCGCCCAGCTCGGTAAATGAGAGGCGTCCGTCGTCCTGCAGGCTACGCAAAATATGGCGGTCGATCTTGTCCAGTTCCCGGCGATTTTGATGCTGGGTGCGCATAAGCAATAGCCCTCTTGTCGATCAGCTGATTGACATAGATTTTAGCTAAATACAGCGACGTATACAGTGAAAAGCACTGCTAGAAACTTTATACACTGCGTATATCTTCAGCTAAAACAACAGACGCCAGCGATAAGTCGCGGTGATGGAGGCAGATATGCGCGTTATGGTTCTTGGCAGCGGCGTGGTGGGTACGACCAGTGCCTACTACTTGGCCCGTGCCGGTTTCGAGGTGGTGGTGGTCGACCGCCAGACCGCTCCGGCCATGGAAACCAGTTTTGCCAACGCAGGCCAGATATCGCCCGGCTATGCTTCGCCGTGGGCGGCGCCGGGTGTGCCGCTCAAGGCCATCAAATGGCTGCTGCAGCGCCACGCGCCGCTGGCGATCAAGGCCACCGCGGATATCAACCAGTACCTGTGGATGGCGCAGATGCTGCGCAATTGCACGGCCAGCCGCTATGCGGTGAACAAGGAGCGCATGGTGCGCCTGGCCGAGTACAGCCGTGATTGCCTGGACGAGCTGCGCCTCGAAACCGGTATCAGCTACGAAGGTCGTAGCTTGGGCACCACGCAACTGTTTCGCACCCAGGCGCAACTGGATAACGCGGCCAAGGACATCGCCGTGCTCAAGCAGTCCGGCGTGCCCTATGAGCTGCTCGACCGCGCCGGTATCGCTCGTGCCGAGCCGGCGCTGGGTCATGTCAGCGATATTTTGGCCGGCGCCCTGCGGCTGCCTAACGACCAGACTGGCGATTGCGAAATATTCACCACCAAACTGGCGCAGATGGCCAAAGACCTGGGCGTGGAATTTCGCTTCGAACAGACCATCGAACGCCTGGATTTTGCCGGCGACCGGATCAATGGCGTGTGGATCAACGGCAAGCTGGAAACCGCCGACCGCTATGTGCTGGCCCTCGGCAGTTTTTCCCCGCAGATGCTCAAACCACTGGGCATTCGCGCGCCGATCTATCCGCTTAAGGGCTATTCGCTGACCGTGCCGATCACCAATGCGGCCATGGCCCCGGTGTCGACCATCATCGACGAATCCTACAAGGTCGCCATTACCCGGCTCGACGACCGCATTCGGGTCGGCGGCATGGCGGAGATTGGCGGCTACGACCTGACCCTCAATCCTCGTCGGCGCGAAACGCTGGAGATGGTGGTCAACGACCTCTTTCCCAAAGGCGGCGATGTTCGCCAGGCCGAACTCTGGGCGGGCCTGCGCCCGGCAACCCCGGATGGCACGCCGATCATCGGCGCTACCCCGTTCAAGAACCTGTTTCTTAATACCGGACACGGCACCCTGGGTTGGACCATGTCCTGCGGCTCGGCCCGCCTGCTGACCGATTTGATCGGGCGCAAACAGCCGCAGATAAGCACACGGGGCATGAGTATTGCCCGTTACAGCAAACACCCAGAGAGCGACCAATATGCCCATCCAGCGCCAGCACACTAATCAACGCATGAGCCAGATCATCGTGCACAACGGCACGGTGTATCTGGCTGGCCAGGTCGGCGAAGACTTGAGTTCCGGCATTGAGCAGCAGACCCGTGAAACCCTGGTCGCCATCGAGCAGTTGCTGCTTGAGGCGGGCACGGACAAAACGCACCTGCTGTCGGTCACCATTTACCTCAAAGACATCGATGCCGATTTTTCTGGCATGAACACTGTCTGGGATCAGTGGCTGCCTCAAGGTTCGGCACCGGCCCGGGCCACCGTGCAAGCCAAACTCTGCGAGCCGGAAATTCTCGTGGAAATGACCGTGGTTGCCGCGTTGCCAAAATGAGTCAGTGTTAGTCAACACCCGACGGTCCCTTGCGCATAGGTGCGTATAGGGGCCGTTTTAGTATCCGCGCTGTTAGCCGCGCGCAACTCGGCGGATGGTCGCGGGCGTGTGTTGTAAATTCCGAACGCTATTGCCATGATGCGGCACTTTAACCGCATCTTCCCGAGGGGGACTCCAGCATTGGACGTCGGTGCCCGGCTGCAATCGATTCGCAAGCTCAAAGGTCTTTCCCAGCGTGAACTCGCCAAACGGGCAGGGGTTACCAACAGCACCATCTCGATGATCGAGAAGAACAGCGTGAGCCCTTCGATCAGTTCCCTGAAAAAGGTGCTGGCGGGTATGCCCATGTCCCTGGTGGAGTTTTTCTCCCAGGAAATGGAGCAAGAGACTCCGACCCAGGTGGTCTACAAGGCTGCCGAGCTGATCGATATATCGGACGGCGCGGTGAGCATGAAGCTGATCGGCAAGGCGCATCCGAGCCGAGCCATTGCCTTTTTGTGCGAAACCTACCCGGCCGGTGCCGATACCGGCGACACGATGCTCAGCCACGAGGGCGAAGAAACCGGCATGCTGTTGGAGGGTCGGCTGGAACTGATCGTGGGCAGCGCAACCTATACGCTGGAAAGTGGCGACGGTTACTACTTTGACAGCAGCAAACCGCACCGTTTTCGCAACCCCTTCGCGGTGCCGGCCCGGTTGATCAGCGCCAGCACCCCGGCGAATTTCTAGAAATCCCCGCCTTCGCGTCCAACGCCGGTCAATAACCCGGCTGTAAGTCCCGGTCTTCAGTCCGGGGATTCTTTTCAGCTTGGGCGATCTTGATTTTCGATGTGCTCTTTTAGCGCTTCCAGGGTGGCATCGCCACAGCTAGAGGCGAAGTGGCTCGCGGATTAGAGCGAGTTTTTCGTGTTTGAAATTGACCAAAACCTTTCCAGCTCTGGGAACTGCGTTTTCAGCTTCCGGCTGGAGACTCCTTTGTCGTTTGCAGACGAAAAACGATGTGATTGGTAAGGAAGTAAGCACTATGCCTAGATAGTTTAAACATTGTGCGTACCCATTATGGAGAAAGGCTCTAACCCCACTACGCTGGGATTATGGCTATGAACACCAAGACTCTAAAGCTCAGGATCAAGGACAAACATGCCCCTCTGCTTCGGCAAATGGCGCGTGAAGTCAATCAGGTCTGGAACTTCCTGAACGCTCTCAGCTTCCGGGCAATCCGCGAGCGGTCGGTGTTCATGTCGGCCTTCGATTTGCAGAAGTACACCAACGGCTTCAGCAAAATCGAGGGAGTCAGGATTGGCAGCACGACCATCCAGCAAGTTGCCGATGAGTACGCCACGCGGCGCAAGCAGTTCAAGCGCTCGCGGTTGAGCTGGCGGGTGTCGAACAGAGTCAGCCCGAAGTACAGCCTGGGCTGGGTGCCGTTCAAGATCGGCGCGGCAAAATACAAGGCCGGGCAGACTCAGTTCGCTGGCCATAAGCTGGGACTGTGGGACAGCTACGGCCTGGGTCAGTACAGTCTGCGCTCGGGTAGTTTCAGCGAGGACTCCCGTGGTCGCTGGTACTTCAATGTGTGCGTGCAGGTGGAGACCACGGCTACCTGCGGCACCGAAGCAGTGGGCATTGATCTGGGGCTGAAGGCTGCAGCCACCACCTCCGATGCTGAAGTGCTGCAAGGCCGACAGTATCGCGCTCTGGCCGAGAAGCTGGGGATCGCCCAGCGCGCGGGAAAGAAAGCCCGAGTAAGGGCGTTGCACGCGAAGATCAAACACCAGCGCCAGGATGCTGGCCACAAGTTCACCAGCCAGCTGGTCAAGCGCTACGGCGCGGTATTTGTAGGCAACGTGTCCAGCGCCTCGCTGGTGAAGAGCAAAATGGCCAAATCCACCCTGGATGCAGGTTGGGGCCAACTCAAGACAATGCTGGAGCACAAGTGCCAACGGGCAGGTGTTGTCTTTGAAGTAGTAGATGAGCGCTATACCACCCAAACCTGTTCGTGCTGCGGGAGCATTCCCGTCAGCAGTCCGAAAGGTAGAGCCGGTTTGCGAATAAGAGAATGGACCTGCGTGAGCTGCGGTACAGCCCACGACCGCGATGTGAACGCGGCCCGGAACATTCTTGCGGCGGGGCATCGCCGTCTAGCTGTAGGAATCCCCGTCCTTTAGGGCGGGGAGGATGTCAACTGGGTTGTTTCAGCCTGGCAGGCTAACCGTTATACTGGCGCCCGCCCGCAAAAACCTGGTCCCGGGCATGACTAGCCACTGAGGTGTATGCGTGAATCTACTTAAAAAAATACTGCTGACCCAAGCCGCGCTCTTTTCCCTGTGGGCGGTGGGCGCTCAGGCGGCGAGCAATGATGAGATTGCCGCACGGATCAAGCCGGTCGGTGAAGTGTGTATTCAAGGTCAAGAGTGCAAAGGCATTCAGGCCGTCGCTGCTGCAGGGGCGGCCGCGGGCGGCGCGCGCAGCGGCAGCGACATCATCGCTGGGCATTGTGGCGCCTGCCACACGCCGGGCATCCTCGGCGCGCCGAAGATCGGCGATAGCGCCGCCTGGGCTGCGCGGGCCGAGAAGGCCGGTGGCGTGGACGGCCTGCTGGCTTCGGCCATCAAAGGCATCAATTCGATGCCGCCTAAAGGCACTTGCTCCGATTGCACCGATGACGAGCTCAAAGGCGCCATCAAGGAAATGTCCGGCCTCTGATTTTTTCAGTGCCGACACTAAAGCCGCCTACGGGCGGCTTTTTGTTGGCTGAACCTGCCGCCTAGGGCTTTTTCATCAGGGCGCGGATATCGGCCAGGGCGCTGTTGCCGCGCACCGCTTTGACTTCCACCGGGGTGTCGTCCATGCCTTCCCAGGCCAGCTCCTCGCTGGGCAGTTCGTCGAGAAAACGGCTCGGCGCGCATTCAATGATCTCGCCATATTGCTTGCGCTTACCGGCGAAGGTGAAGGCCAGCGTCTGGCGTGCCCGGGTGATGCCGACATAGGCCAGGCGCCGCTCTTCTTCGATGGTGTCGGCCTCGATGCTGGAGCGGTGCGGGAGGATTTCCTCTTCCATGCCGGTGATAAATACATAGGGGAATTCCAGCCCCTTGGACGCGTGCAAGGTCATCATCTGCACGCCTTCGGCACCGTCTTCCTCCTCTTGCTGGCGTTCCAGCATGTCGCGCAGCACCAGCTTGCCGATGGCCTCTTCGATGGTCATGGTGCCTTCTTCGTCTTTCTCCAACGTGTTTTTCAGCGCCTCAATCAAAAACCAGACGTTGTTCATCCGGTACCCGGCGGCTTTCTCGCTGGAGCTGTTGGTGCGCAGCCAGTTCTCATAGTCGATGTCCATCACCATGCTGCGCAGCGCGGCAATCGGCTCGCTTTGCGCGCACTGCTGGCGCACGCCGTCCATCCAGTGTTTGAAGCGCTGCAGGCGCTCGGTGTAGCGGCTGTCCAGATGCTCGCCCAGACCGATTTCGCTGCTGGCTTCATACATCGAGGTCTTGCGCTCGGTGGCGTAGTTGCCGAGTTTTTCCAGGGTGGTCGAGCCGATCTCCCGGCGCGGCACGTTGATGACGCGCAAAAAGGCGTTGTCGTCGTCTGGATTGACCAGCAGGCGAAAGTAGGCCATCAGGTCTTTGACTTCCTGGCGACCGAAGAAGCTGTTGCCGCCGCTGAGGCGATAGGGAATCTGATGGTGCTGCAGCTTCAGTTCGAGCAGTTTGGCTTGGTAGTTGCCACGATACAGAATCGCAAAGTCACTGTAGGGCCGTTGGCTTTTCAGGTGCAGGGTGAGAATTTCCACCGCCACCCGCTCGGCCTCGGCGTCCTCGTTGCGACAGCGGATCACCCGAATCTCGTCGCCATGGCCCAGCTCGCTCCACAGTTGTTTTTCGAAGGCATGCGGATTGTTGGCGATCAGGCTGTTGGCGCATTTAAGGATGCGCCGGCTGGAGCGGTAGTTTTGCTCAAGCATCACCACTTTCAAGGACGGATAGTCGTCCTTGAGCAGCATCAGGTTTTCCGGCCGCGCGCCGCGCCAGGCGTAAATAGACTGGTCGTCGTCACCGACTACGGTGAATTGGTTACGGCTGCCGATCAGCAGTTTCACCAGCAGGTACTGACTGGCGTTGGTGTCCTGGTATTCGTCCACCAACAGGTAGCGCACCTTGTTTTGCCACTTCTCCAGAATGTCGGCGTGCGCCTGGAAGAGCTTCACCGGCAGCAGAATCAGGTCGTCGAAGTCCACCGCGTTGTAGGCCTTGAGCGTGCGCTGATAGTGCAGATAAACCACCGCGGCGGTTTGCTCTTTGGGATTGCGGGCGTTTTCCAGCGCTTCGGGGGGCAGGATGAGTTCGTTTTTCCAGGCGCCGATCATGTTCTTGATCACGTCGACGCCGTCGTCGCCGGCGTATTCCTTGTGCATCAGATCGGTCAGCAGGCCCTTGGAATCGGCATCATCGAAGATCGAGAAACCCGGCTTATAACCCAGGCGCCGATGCTCCTTGCGGATGATATTCAGGCCCAGATTATGGAATGTCGAAACCGTCAGGCCACGCCCCTCGCCGCCGTGCAGCAGTGTGCCGACGCGCTCCTTCATCTCCCGTGCCGCCTTGTTGGTGAAGGTCATGGCGACGATGTGCTGCGCGCGGATACCGCACTTCTGAATCAAATAGGCGATCTTACGAGTGATCACGCTGGTCTTGCCGGAGCCGGCGCCGGCCAGCACCAGCAGCGGGCCGCCGATATAGTGCACGGCTTCCTGCTGGCGAGGGTTTAGTTGGGACATGAAGGGGCCTCGCGGGAGTGGGCGGGCATTTTAGCAGGCTCACTGGCGGTTGCCGCCACCGTCGATAAGCGTGCATTCTCATCGTTAATGGCCCAGTGCCAGGATGTAGTCGGAGTACGCAACCGGTTAGGCTGCTGTACCGCTCTGCCCCAGTGCAGAGCGGCTGGCGTGCCGAGGCGGGCAGAACGGCGCCGCATAAAACCGCATATAGATGTACCAAAAGACGCCGATCACGGCGCGGGTCGGCGCTGGCGCCGGTATCTTTTTTGTGGGCTGGGGAGAGTGCATGTCCGCTTTTGTTGAACCCTTGCGATTGCTGGTGTTGGCTGAGGCACCGGAATGGGCCGAGTACTTACGCGAGTGCCTGCGCGGCGTGGAACGGCCGTGCCGATTGATTTACGCACCCTCCTGGGAGGCTGCCAGCGGCCTATTTGGCGAACACTGCGCAGGCTTGCTGTTGGCCACGCCCAGCTGCCTACCCGCGCCGGGGTGTTGCGCCTGGCCCAGCGTGCTGCTGCTGGAAACAGAGCCGCCCGAGCCACCATTGCACTGCAGCGACTGGCTGGTGCGCGGCAGTCTGTCGGCGGAGGTGCTGCGCCGTTGCCTGCGCTATGCACAGCAGCAGAGTCAGCGGAGCATCAGTCTGGTGCGCCAGGCTGAACAGGACTCCCTGACCGGCCTGGCCGGCCGCCAGGAATTCTACCGAGTACTGCAAGAGCGTTTGGCCGAAAGACCGCGTGATGCCTTGATCCTCGGGCATCTGGATTTGGACAACTTTCGCCACGTTAACGATGTGTTGGGTCATAAGGCCGGCGATCAGCTAATGGTGCAGGTGGTCGCGCGTCTGCAGGCACAACTCCAGCCCGACGATCAGTTGGCGCGTCTGGGCAGCGACGAATTTGCGCTGCTACTCGATACCCGCAGCGAGCCAGCGCGCGCCGTGCTGATTGCCGAGCGCATCGCTTCTGCGCTCGCTGAGCCCTATTGGCTGGGTGACGAAAGCCTGCTGATTGGCTGCAGCCTGGGTTTGGCCAATGCTCACTCCGAGCTGGGCGCCGATCTGCTGATGTGGCAAGCGCATAACGCCATGCGCCAGGCCAAGCGTGCCGAGGGTTGCAGCCTGCAGCTGTATGAGGAGGGTTTCAACTGCGGTGCGCGCAGTCAGGTCGAGCTGGAAAAAGAGCTGCGCCGGGCCCTGCGTCGCGACGAACTGGAAGTGCATTATCAGCCGCGACTGTGCCTGAGCAGCGGGCGCGTCGTCGGTCTAGAAGCCTTGGTGCGCTGGCGTCATCCTGAGCGCGGGCTGGTGGCGCCCAATGACTTCATTCCGCTGGCCGAAGCCAGTGGGCTGATTGTGCCGCTCGGCTACTGGGTCATCGCCCGCGCCCTGCGGGACATGCAGTGGCTGCGCGAGCGCGGCGTGCCAGCGCTGCATATGGCGATTAACCTGTCGTTTCGCCAATTTCAGGACAGCCAGTTGTGCGTGACCCTGCAGCGCTTGATCGAGGAGCAGGGCGTCGATCCCCGCTGGCTCGAGTTCGAGTTGACCGAAACCGCCGTCATGCGCCACAGCGCACCGGTGCAGCAGACCATGGCGACCTTGCAGGCGCTGGGCGTGCGCTTTTCCTTGGACGATTTTGGCACCGGCTTCTCTTCTTTCGTCCACCTGCAGCGCTTGCCGATTGCCCTGCTGAAAATCGACCGCAGCTTTGTCAGCGAGCTGCAGGGGAGTTCGCAGAGTTGCCAGCTGGTGCGAGCGATGATCAACCTAGGGCACGAACTCAACCTCGAGGTGGTTGCCGAAGGTGCGGAAAACGCTGAGCAACTGAGCCTGCTGCGTCAAATGGGTTGCGATCAAGTGCAGGGTTATCTGATCAGCAAGGCGTTGCCGCGTGACGAATTGGTGCATTTCTTCGCGGTTGGCGTGTGCCAGCCCGTGTTGGCTTTGCTTGCTTAGCCGGTGAGCAGCGCCAGCAACCCGCCAGATTATGGGACGGCGTTGTTTTTCAGCAACAACCCGGTCAGCCGAAAACTGCAGGCGCTGGTTTTTTTTGCATAAAGAAGACTGGAAGTGCGCCCTGGGGATTTAAACGCGCAGTTTGACCTCTTTGGCTGACTGCGGTGCTGCCGGCTGCTGCGCCTCAACCGCCCGGTTGCCCGCGGTATTGCAGAGCCTCGGCCAGGTGCTGGCGGGTGATCTCGGTGCTGTGTTCGAGATCGGCCAGGGTGCGCGCCACCTTCAAAATCCGGTGCGCCGCGCGCAAAGATAAACCCAGACGTTCGCAGGCGTTTTCCAGCCAGGCTTGGTCGGCGGGTTGCAATGCGCAGTGCTGGCGCAGGCCGGGCAAGTCGAGAAAGGCATTCGCGCAGCCCTGACGTTGCTGCTGGCAACTGCGCGCCTGGGCCACCTGCAGCGCCGCCTGAGCGCTGCTGTCGCCGGCGCTGGGCATATGCAGGGCGGTGACTTCGCGGGCCACAGTCAGGTGCAGGTCGATACGGTCGAGCAGCGGGCCGGACAGCTTGCTGCGATAACGCTGGATCTGATCCGGCGTACAGCGACAGCGCCCGCTGGGGTCTCCCAGGTAGCCGCAGGGGCACGGATTCATGGCCGCGACCAGCTGAAACCGGGCGGGGAAACGCACTTTGTCATGGGCCCGGGCGATGACGATTTCGCCGCTTTCCATCGGCTCACGCAGCACTTCCAGCACCTTGCGGCTAAATTCAGGCAGCTCGTCGAGAAACAACACACCGCGATGGGCCAGGCTGATTTCGCCGGGCCGCGGGCGACTGCCGCCGCCCACCAGAGCCGGCCCTGAGGCACTGTGATGCGGATGGCGAAAGGGCCGTTGCGGCCAAGCCTGCAAGGGTGCCTGACTGGCGATCGAGTGAATGGCCGCCACCTCCAGGGCTTCTTCTTCGTCCAGTGGCGGCAGCAGCCCCGGCAAACGGCTGGCCAGCAAGGTTTTGCCGGTGCCCGGTGGGCCGCTGAACAGCAGGTTATGCCCACCCGCTGCAGCCACCAACAGGGCACGCTTGGCGGCCACTTGGCCCTGCACGTCGGCCAAATCCGGATAAGGCGCGCTTTGCCGAATCAATCCCTTGGCCTGATAGGGCGACAGCGGAGTTTGCCCGGTAAAGTGCGCCACCAATTCCAGCAAATGGTCGACCGCCAGCACATTCAGGCCCGAGGCCAGGCAGGCCTCCTCGGCATTCGCGCGCGGCACCACCAGGGTGCGTCCGGCGCTGCGGGCGGCGAGGGCGGCGGGCAGCACGCCCTGCACCGGCCGCAAGGCGCCGGAAAGAGCCAGTTCGCCAAGGCATTCGAGATCGTGCAGGGCGCGCGCCGGTAGCTGGCCGCTGGCGGCGAGAATGCCCAGGGCGATGGCTAAGTCGAAGCGCCCGCCGTCTTTGGGCAGGTCGGCGGGGGCGAGATTGAGGGTGATACGTTGCCGCGGAAAGTCGAACCCCGCGTTGAGAATGGCGCTGCGCACCCGGTCTTTGCTTTCCTTGACCGCCGTTTCAGGCAGGCCCACCAGAGTCATGCTCGGCAGGCCGTTGGCCAGATGCGCTTCGACCGTGACGGCCGGAGCGTCGACGCCGACTTGGGCGCGGCTGTGGACTATAGCCAGGGACATCGATCACTCCTTGATCAACGCATACCGCCCACACCGAGCGAATTACTCGGTGGGTGGCGTAGGTGCTGTGGGTGCAGCGGCGAGGCGGGCTTCGAGGGCGACGACCTTGGCTTCCAGGGCTTCGAGGCGCGCTCGGGTGCGGGCCAGCACGGCCATTTGACTGTCGAACTCTTCCCGGCTAACCAGGTCGAGCTTGCTGAAGCCGCTTTGTAGCAGGGCTTTGAATTGGCTTTCGAGTTCACCGCGGGGCAACGGATGATCACCGCTGAACAGCCGTGAAGCATGCCCGCTAAGGGCGTCGAGTAGGGCTTTGGGTGGCAGCATGGCGGGGTCCTGCAAATAAACGGCGGCCAGTGTAGCACGGCGTTTGGAGCTGTTTTGGGAGGCGCCGCATTGCCCGATTTTGAGCAGATAGGGTACTTGCGCTGCACCGAAGTTGTGCGAGCGCCGAGCTGCGAGCCAGCGCGGCCCGCGCAACTGCTCGCTAAACACTAGAGAGATCGCCCGTTTAGCCAAACTGGCAAGCTTTCTGCTTAGGTAACCATGAGGCAAGCGTCGATGCAGTCGCGGCGCAGTTAGTTGATATCAGCAAGAACGGTCGCCGCATTACAAAAACGAGACACAGCGCTTAGACTTGAATCGGGTTTGTTTTTCCTGGGGCAAGTCCACCTACACGGGAGCATTTTATGAAATTAGTCACTGCGATTATCAAACCCTTCAAGCTGGATGACGTGCGCGAAGCGCTGTCAGACATCGGCGTACAAGGCATTACGGTCACCGAGGTCAAAGGTTTCGGTCGGCAAAAAGGCCATACCGAACTGTACCGTGGCGCCGAATATGTGGTCGATTTTCTACCCAAAGTGAAGATCGACGTAGCCATCGCTGACGATCAACTGGATCGCGTCATCGAGTCCATCACCAAGGCCGCCAACACCGGCAAAATCGGTGACGGCAAGATTTTCGTGGTCAATCTGGAACAAGCCATTCGCATCCGTACCGGCGAAACCGATACCGACGCGATCTAACACCGCCCACCCCAACGCCCCAGGAGAACACCCATGACTCTGCGTCAGTTTGCAGGGCTAGGAGCCCTTTTGTCCCTCGTTCCTGGCCTGGCCATGGCTGACGAGGTTGTCCTGAATAGCGGTGACACGGCCTGGATGCTGACGGCCACCGCGCTGGTGCTGTTTATGACCATTCCCGGCCTGGCGCTGTTCTACGGCGGCATGGTCCGCTCCAAGAACATCCTCTCGGTGATGATGCAGTGCTTTGCGGTCACCGGTCTGATCAGCATTTTGTGGGTCGTTTACGGCTACAGCCTGGCGTTCGATACCACCGGCATGGAATCTGGGATGGTCAACCTCAATTCCTTTGTCGGCGGTCTGTCCCTGGCCTTTCTCAGCGGCCTGACGCCCGAGAGCCTGACCGCAGCTTTTCCGGAAAGCGTATTCATTACCTTTCAAATGACCTTTGCCATCATTACCCCCGCGCTGATCGTCGGCGCTTTTGCCGAGCGCATGAAGTTCTCCGCCATGCTGCTCTTCACGGGTGTCTGGTTCACCCTGGTCTATGCGCCCATCGCGCACATGGTCTGGGGCGGCGACGGTGGCCTGATGTGGGACTGGGGCGTACTGGACTTCGCCGGCGGCACTGTGGTGCACATCAATGCCGGGGTGGCCGGTTTGGTCGCCTGTCTGGTGCTGGGCAAACGCAAAGGCTTCCCGAGCACGCCGATGGCGCCGCATAACCTCGGCTACACATTGGTCGGCGCGGCCATGCTGTGGGTCGGCTGGTTCGGCTTCAACGCAGGCTCCGCCATCGCCGCCAACGGCACTGCGGGCATGGCCATGCTGGTTACGCAGATCGCCACCGCCGCCGCGGCGCTGGGCTGGATGTTCGCCGAGTGGGTGACGCACGGCAAACCCAGCGCCCTGGGTATCGCCTCGGGGGTGGTCGCCGGTTTAGTGGCCGTCACTCCGGCAGCCGGCACTGTGGGGCCGATGGGCGCCCTGGTGATTGGTCTATCGGCCGGGGTGATCTGCTTCTTCTGCGCCACCAGCCTCAAACGCAAACTGGGTTATGACGATTCGCTGGACGCCTTCGGCGTGCATGGCATCGGCGGCATCGTCGGCGCCTTGCTCACCGGTGCCTTCGCGGCGCCAGCACTGGGCGGCTTCGGCGCGGTGACCGACATTCCTGCGCAGTTGTTCATTCAATTCAAGGGTGTGGCTTTCACGGTGCTCTACACCGCGCTGGTCACGTACGTGATTCTTAAAGTGATCGATCTGGTCATGGGCCTGCGCGTGACCGAAGAGGCCGAGGCAGTAGGTCTGGACCTCGCCTTGCACAACGAGCGTGGCTACAACCTGTAAACACACGGAGCGTGTCCGGAGCCACTCCGGGCGCCTTACCCGCACAGCGCCATAAAAACGCGACGGCACGAGGTGAACCATGGACAACACAGCATTAACGGCACTGCAGTACGGTTTTGATACCTTCTATTTTTTAGTCTGCGGCGCGCTGGTGATGTGGATGGCAGCGGGTTTTGCCATGCTCGAAGCCGGCTTGGTACGGGCAAAAAACACCACTGAAATTCTCACCAAGAACATCGCCTTGTACGCGGTGGCCAGCGTCATGTACCTGGTGATCGGCTATCACATCATGTACTCCAGCCCCGCAGGCGGCATCCTGCCCAGCCTGGGCTTTCTGATCGGCGACGAGCACAGCGCCGCGTCGGTTCTCGCTGGCGGTGAAGACGCGCCCTATTATTCAGCCCGCTCGGACTTCTTCTTCCAGGTGGTGTTTGCCGCCACCTGCATGTCGATCGTCTCCGGTGCGGTGGCCGAACGCATGAAGCTGTGGGCCTTCCTGGCCTTCGCGGTGGTCATGACCGGTTTCATCTACCCGGTGCAGGGCTTCTGGAAATGGGGTTCGGGCTTTCTCAACGAAGCCGGCTTCCTGGATTTCGCCGGTTCCGGCGTGGTGCACATGGCGGGGGCTACCGCGGCCCTGGCTGGCGTGCTGCTGCTCGGCGCACGTAAAGGCAAGTACGGCACTAATGGCCAGATCAACGCCATTCCCGGCTCCAATCTGCCAATGGCCGCACTCGGCGCCTTTATCCTGTGGCTGGGCTGGTTCGGCTTCAACGGCGGCTCGCAACTGAAGATGAGCACCATCGAAGACGCTAACGCCGTGGCGCAGGTCTTCGTCAACACCAATATGGCCGCGGCCGGTGGCTTGATCGTGGCGCTGATCGTGGCGCGCATGCTGTTCGGCAAGGCCGACCTGACCATGGCGCTCAACGGCGCGCTGGCCGGTTTGGTCGCCATCACCGCCGAACCTCTGACCCCGAGCGCGATGCAGGCGACCCTGATCGGTGGCGTCGGTGGGCTGCTGGTGGTGTTCTCGATCCTGGCGCTGGACAAGCTCAAACTCGATGATCCGGTCGGCGCTATTTCGGTGCACGGCTCGTGCGGTATCTGGGGCCTGCTGGCGGTCTGTTTCACCAACAGCGAGGCGACCCTGAGTGCCCAACTGCTGGGCATCGGGTCGATCTTCGCCTGGGTGTTTGTCTGCAGTCTGATCGTCTGGTCGCTTATCAAGCTGGTGATCGGCCTGCGCGTCAGCGAGGAAGAGGAATACGAGGGCGTGGATATCACCGAATGCGGCATGGAAGCCTATCCGGAGTTCACCAAGGCCTGATCATTCAAGGTTTTAACGAGGGCGCCTAAAGGCGCCCTTTGTTTTTTCTGGCGGCGCGCTAGAATGCGCGCCGAAGCTGAAAAATTTGCATGGCAAGTGGAAACTGCGGCGCCCTGATCGGGTCAATGAAGCGGCAAGCGAGACTTGGCCGGCTCTGCTCGGCCTTGAGCGCTACGGCGTGACCCGGTTTGCAACCGTCCGCGGTGCCAGAGCCAAGTACGCTGATTATTTTGCTAGCAGGTGCAGACCCACGCCGCAGGGCTATTACTAAGCTGCTTTCGCAGCCATGAGGTTGAACATGAGCGACGAAGATTTAGAAGACGACGAGCTGCACAGCGCTGCCGGCCAAGAGCAGGAAGCCGAGGATGACGGCGAAGCGGACGACAGCCCGGACAGCGACAGCGAGCGGGTCGCCGCCCCGAGCAAGAAAGCCAAGAAACCAGGAACGGTTGAGGAGTTGCCAAGCATGGAAGCCAAGCGCAAGGAGCGCGAAGCCCTGGCCAGAGCCATGGAAGAGTATCTCTCCCGTGGCGGTCAGGTGCAGGAGGTCGAGCCTAACGTGGTCGCCGACCCACCGAAGAAGCCGGAAAGCAAATACGGCAGCCGGCCCATCTAGGGCGAAGCACACTGATAAAAACCCGCCAATTTGCGGGTTTTTTATCGAATTAGTCGGGCCGTGTGGCGCACGACTGACTCTACAAAACATTCAGGTTTTTAGGCATGCGGCGGCGTGGGCCAGTTGTGCAGCAGTGCCGGCAGTTCGGCCAGACTGCGGATTTCGACTGGCGCGTGCTCTGCGCCGCTCCAGGCTTTGCCGGCCGGGTTGAACCAGATGGCATGCAGGCCGGCGCCGCGCGCGCCGCCGATATCGTCGTCGGGATGATCGCCGATATGCAGCGCCTGGTCGGCTGTGACGCCGGCGCGTTGTAGCGCTTCCCGAAAGGGCTGCGGGTCGGGCTTGCCGACGCCCAGCTCTTCGGCGCACAGGCAGAAGTGAAAATACTCTCCCAGCCCCAGGCGCCGCACATCGGCATTGCCGTTGGTCAACACGCCCAGCATGAAGCGTTCGGCCAGGCATTGCAGGGTCGAGTGGACTTCGGCAAACAGCTGGACTTGGTGGCGGGCGCCGAGAAACACCTGAAAAGCCGCTTCGGCCAGGCACTGCGCCTCGTCACCGGCATATCCGGCCTCGTGCAGCGCCTGCAGTAGCATGCGTCGGCGCAGCGCGCTTAGGCGGTGTTTAAGGGTTGGATCGGCGTCCAGCAGCTGCGCGCGAATCGCCCACAGTTGCTCCCCCGGTATACGGCCTAGGCGCGGTGCCTGCAGGGCCAGCCAATCACCCAGAGCCGCCTCGGCGCCGCGTATCACCGGCGCCACATCCCACAGGGTGTCATCCAGGTCAAAGGTGATCAGGCGAATACTCATGCGTCGCTACCTCTGCTGGGGTTGCCTGGGTCAGTGTTGTCGCGGGCGTCACTCGGGTTGCCGGTGGTACCCGCTTCATCGTTGCTGTCTTTGCAGCGTTTGGCGCGCGGATGGGCGCGGTCATAGACGCTGGCCAGGTGCTGAAAATCCAGGTGCGTATAGATTTGCGTGGTGCCGATGTCGGCATGCCCAAGCAGCTCCTGCACCGCGCGCAGGTCCTGGGACGATTCTAGAATATGGCTGGCAAAAGAATGGCGCAGCATGTGCGGATGCAGGTGCTGGCCGAGTTCGCGCACGCCGGCCTGGCGCACCCGCAGCTGGATCGCGCGCGGACCCAGGCGACGTCCCTGCTGGCTGATGAACAGTGCGTCATCGCTGGGATTGGCCAGGACGCGCAGGCCCAGCCAGTGTTGCAGCGCCGTGCGGGCCAGGCGCCCGACTGGCAGTACGCGCATCTTGCGGCCTTTGCCCAGCACCTGCACCAGGCCTTCGGCCAGATCCAGATGCTGCAGATTCAGACCGGTCAGCTCGGACAGGCGCAGGCCGGAGGAGTAGAACAGTTCGAGAATGGCTTGATCGCGACGGGCCAGAAAATCGTCTTCCTGCGCGCCGTCCAGCAACTGCATGGCCCGGTCGGCGTCCAGGGTGCGCGGCAGGCGCCGTGGGCTCTTGGGCGGTGCCAGGCCGCTGGCCGGGTCATGCTGGCAAAGGCCTTGGCGGGACAGGTACTGATACAGGCCGCGCGTGGCCGACAGCAGCCGCGCCAAGCTGCGTCCCGACAAGCCTTGCTGATGCAGGCGGGCGACAAAGCTGCGCAGGCTGCGCACCTCCAGCGCCGTCCAGTCGGTAATTGCGTGCTGTTCACAGAGCGTCAGCAGCTTGTGCAGATCCTGCCGATACGCCGCCACGGTATGCGGCGAAAGTTGCCGCTCGCTGCGCAGGTGTTCGAGATAAGCATCCAGCTGGGTCTGCATACGCGCCCTCGAATCGCTATTTAACCGCGCGCAGCGGTGTGGCGAAGCGCGGCAGCAGGCGCGCCAGCACGTCGGCGATATAGCTGAGAAACAGCGTGCCCGAGGCATTTTTATAATGCTGGGCATCGCTGTTACCTATCGCCAACACGCCGTGCAAACCCTGATGGCTAATAGCGATTACCGCCGCCGAGCCGATTTGCGCGGCTTGTGCCTCACCAAACAGGAAGACCCGCTCGCGCTCGCGCAAAGTGCCGCACATACCCTTGCCGCTTATCAGCAAGGCGCCCACGGCCTGATGCGCCTCGGCACTGCTGACCGAACGGCCGACCGCCAAAGGGCTGTCGCTAAACAAAATCAAGCTGACAAAGGGCACCTGAAAGGCGTTGCGCAGGCTGTCTTCAAGCGTGCCGACCAAGTCTTCCAGGCTGCTCGCATCGAGCAGGTCGAGAATCAGCTGGCGGGTCTTGTCGAACAACCGCTCATTGTCACGGGCCACGTCCATGAGATGCGCCAGCGTCTGGTGCATCTCATGACTGCGCGCGCGCAGCAGGGTGATCTGACGCTCGACCAGCGAGACGGTGTCGCCGCGCTGGTGCGGAATGCGCAGCTCGGTCAGCAGCGCGTCATGCGCGACAAAAAAATCCGGGTTGGTCTGTAAATAGGCGGCCACTGCCTCGGCCGTCAGCGGCTCGGCGGCCTTGCGCGGTTTGCTGCGGCTCGGTTTCGGGCTGTCTGGTTTGCTCTCGTTCAAGGTACTGCTCTGCTCGGTGCTGCCCGCTTGGGTGACGGGCGGCTGGTTGTTGGGGGGCTGGCTCATAGTCGCACCTGTCCTTCGAAAACCCGTACGGCGGGGCCGCTCATCATGACCGGCAGTCCTGGCCCGGCCCATTCGATGGCCAGACGTCCGCCGGGCAACTCGATGCGCAGCGGCGAATCCATCCAGCCCTGACTGATTGCCGCCACTGCCGCGGCGCACGCGCCGGTGCCGCAGGCCTGCGTTTCTCCGGCGCCGCGCTCCCACACGCGCAGTTTGGCGTGTTGGCGGTCGATGATCTCCAAAAATCCGACATTGACCCGCTGTGGAAAGCGCGGGTGCTGCTCAAGTTTCGGTCCAAGGCTGCGCACCGGCGCGCTGTCGGCATCTTCGACGCGCAGCACCGCATGGGGATTGCCCATGGAGACGGCGGCGATTTGCAGCGTCTGGCCGTCTACCTCGATAGCGTAGCTGGACGCCTGGGCCGAGGCCTGAAACGGGATGTGCGCCGGTTCCAGGCGCGGTGCGCCCATGTTGACGCTGACCTGGCCGTCGGCATGGGTGTCCAGTTCGATGATGCCGCTGGCGGTTTCAACGCGAATCTGGCGCTTCATGGTCAGGCGCTTGTCCAGCACGAAGCGGGCGAAGCAGCGCGCGCCATTGCCGCACTGTTCCACCTCGGAGCCGTCGGCATTGAAAATGCGGTAGCGAAAATCCACATCCGGATTGTTCGGCGCCTCGACCAGCAAGAGCTGATCGAAACCGATGCCGGTGTGCCGGTCGCCCCATTGCCGGGCATGTTTGGGCTGGATGTGCGCGTGCTGGCTGATCAGGTCGAGGACCATAAAATCATTGCCCAGGCCGTGCATCTTGGTGAATCGCAACAACATAAACCTATCCTTTGGTCACGGGTGCGCAGGCGGATGCGGCGGGCGGCAGCAGGTTTTCGCCGGCAAAGAGTTCGGCCACGGTTTCTCGGCGGCGTACTTCGAACATCTGCTCGCCATCTACCAGCACCTCGGCGGCGCGGCCGCGGCTGTTGTAGTTGGAACTCATCACAAAGCCATAGGCACCGGCCGAGCAGACGGCCAGCAAATCGCCTTCTTGCAGTGCCAGTTCCCGTTCGCGGGCCAAAAAATCGCCGGTTTCGCAGATTGGCCCGACCACATCATAGGCGCGCCGCGGTCCTTCACGCGGGGCCAGCGGCAGCACGTCCATCCAGGCCTGGTACAGCGCCGGGCGAATCAGGTCGTTCATGGCCGCATCGACGATCGCGAAATCCTTGTGCTCGGTGTGCTTGAGGTATTCCACGCGGGTCAGCAGCACGCCGGCATTGGCCACGATAAAGCGCCCCGGCTCGAACACCAGGCGCAACTCGCGGCCAGCAATGCGCTCGCGCACGGCTTGCAGGTAATCGCCGGCCAGCGGCGGGGTTTCGTCCTGATAGCACACGCCAAGTCCACCGCCCAAGTCCAGATGGCGGATGACGATACCTTGGCTGGCCAGCCGGTCGATCAACGCCAGCAACCGCTCCAGCGCGTCGAGAAACGGTGCCAGGGTGGTTAGCTGCGAGCCGATATGGCAGTCCACACCCAGCACCTGCAGGTTCGGCAAGGCCGCGGCGCGGGCGTAAACGGCCTCGGCGGCGTCGATGGCAATGCCGAATTTATTTTCTTTCAGACCGGTGGAAATGTACGGATGCGTGCCGGCATCGACATCCGGATTAACCCGCAGCGATACCGGAGCAATCACGCCCAATTCGGCGGCCACGTTTTGCAGGCGTTCCAGCTCTTCGCGGGACTCGACATTAAAACAATGCACGCCCACTTCCAGGGCGCGGCGCATGTCGGCGCGGCTTTTGCCTACCCCGGAAAAGACGATCTTGGCCGGTTCGCCGCCCGCGGCCAGCACCCGCTCCAGCTCGCCCACCGAAACGATGTCGAAACCGGCGCCCAGACGCGCGAGCACATTCAGCACGCCCAGGTTGGAGTTGGCCTTGACCGCAAAGCAGACCAAGTGCGGCACGCCCGCGAGCGCCTCGGTATAGGCGCGGTATTGGCCCTCGATATGGGCGCGTGAATAGACGTAAGTTGGGGTGCCGAAGCGCTCGGCAATGGCCGAGAGCACCACCCCTTCCGCGCACAGTTGACCGGCGCGGTAATTGAAGGCGTTCATGGCGCTTCCTTAGTTATTTAATAGTCGAGATTTAATAATCGAGCCATTTAGTGGTCGAGCCGCTCGCTGATTGGCGAGTCGTTCCGAGAGCGATTTTGCGATTCATTGAGCCGTCGAGGGATCTGCAGACTCGCGAGTTGCATCGCTGGGCGTGGACTCGCCGGCTGGCGCATTACCCTGTTCGGCTGCCGCTGGGGTGCTGGTTTGCGGCAAAAACAGCGGGCCTTTCTGGCCGCAGCCAGTGAGCAAGGTGGTGACGGCGATGAGCGCGATAAGGGCAGAGAAGAACCGCTGCATGGCGATATCCTTGAAAATAGGGTGATTGCGCCGAAGTATACCGGCGCCCCGGCGCCTTGTCTCTGCGCCCCGGGGCGGGCATAACCGCGCGGGTAGGCGCTGTCAGGGCACGCTGCCGCAGGCTTGCCGGGGTCAACCACCGCGACCGGCTAACACCGATTGGCCGCCACGAACAGGCTTAACCTGACCGAATCCCGAGGCTAAACTGAGCACCGAGAACATGCTGTGTGCGGCGCTTTTCTGCGACTACAAGGCTAACAGCCTACCGATTTCGCGCCGCCCGATTCCTATGCACCGAGGTTTGTCCTGATGAGTTTGACCGAAGCCCGTTTCCACGACCTGGTGGATGCCACCCAGCAAAGCGTGGAGGAGATGTTCGAGGACAGCGAGTTGGAGCTCGATCTGGAGAACGCCGCCGGTGAGCTCAGCGTGCGCTTCGACAACGGCAACCAGCTGATTTTCAGCCGCCAGGCGCCGATTCGTCAGCTCTGGCTGACGGGATGCGGCGGGGCTGTTCACTTCGATTACGAGCCAGAAAGCGCCTGCTGGATCTGCGACGGCAGCGACGAATTGCTCGGCGAGATGCTGACGCGCATTACCTTTGAGCAGGCGGGCGTGACCCTTGAATTCGAAGAACTCTGAGGCCGGCGAAACAGTGGCTTCGCCCTGTCGCCGCAACTGCTGCCTGGATGCGCAAGACGTCTGCGTGGGCTGCGGCCGCTCGCTGGCGCACATCCGCGAATGGGGCCAGGCCAACAATGCCCGACGCCGAGCCATTTGCGCGGCAGCACTGGCGCACTTGGCGCAGGGCCACTGAGCCGGTCAGTCTTGTTTAGTAGTCTGGCTGTGGTAGGGTCGGGCAAACCTTAAGGTTAAACAAACGCGCGATACCTATGCGAAACCCCGTCTCTGGCGGGGTTTCGCTTTTTCGTTACGCCATTTTTTCGACAGTTTTGTCAGGAGAATAAAAATATCATGAGCAACCCACCACAGATCACCATCACCCGTCTCGACCTGCAGCGCCTGGAGCGTTTGCTGGAATCGCAAGACGCCGTCGGCCCCGGTACCGAAGCCTTGGAGTTCGAGTTGGCGCGGGCCACTATCGTCGGTCACGAAGAAGTACCGCCGGGCGTAGTCACCATGAATTCGCGGGTGCATTGCCGCGACGAAAACGGCAACAAGGACTACCACCTGACCCTGGTTTATCCCCAGGACGCCGGCAAGGAAGGGACTGTATCGATCCTGGCGCCGGTCGGCAGCGCTTTGTTCGGGCTCACCGTTGGTCAGCATATTGACTGGCCAGGCCCTGGCGGCAAGCAGATCAAACTGGTCGTGCTGGCAGTGGAATACCAGCCAGAAGCCGCCGGCGAATACAGCCGCTGAGCGGTCTGCCGGGTTGGCTTAAAGTGTGGTTCTAAGTCTGCGGGTTGCAGGCCGCCGGCACACTCGGCGGCACGGTGCAGGCGGGGTTAGGCGGGTTCTTGTACCGACAAGATGGTCAGCAGTGCTTGCGCGTGTTCGGCGGCATCCAGCCCCAGGCTGGTCAGATAGCCGCCATCGGCTTGAGTGATTAGGCCTTTTTCATGCAGGTGCTGAGCGGCGGAAATCGCCTTGGGGGCTGCGCCCTGGTGGACTTTGATTCCCTCCAGCGTGTTGCCCAGGTTGAACAGCGCAAGAATTTCCAGTTCATCAACCAAGTCGTGAGTAAAAGACATAATTGCTCCAGAGGTGTGTAGGCATCGTCTAGGAATAAGCCGCGGCGCTGGTACTCACCAGTCTCCGGCGAACTGCCCAGCCGGCAGGCGCCGGCGGAGTTTTTTCAGTGTAGCGAGGTCTGATGGGGCGTGTCGTCACTCTTTCTCTGTGCATGGCCCGATACCCGCAGATCTCAAGCCATGTGTGCGGCGCGCTATTGCGCTTCTGGCGGTAACTCTGGCAGCGCGCGCAGGGCTTGTTCGTACCAGGCACCGTCGAACGGCCGATCTTCACGCATCATCACCTCAATCTCATGAGCCAGCACCAGCGCCATCAGGTGCAGGCTTTCTTCACGCGGGTAACCGACCAGGGTCAGCTTGTTCAGGGTGGCCCGTACCGCGGGCGGAGAGTCCGCCTCGAGCTGATTTTCGATGGCTTCGGTCAGGGCCTGTTCGGTAAAGCTTTCTTCACTTGCTTCGTTGTCTTTATTGCCGGCGTTTTTGCTCATGGGCGACCTGCTGGGAAAATGAAAATTGATGGTGGATAACTAAAAGTGTGGCACGCCTCTGCGCGCTTTGCTGCGTGCGCGGCACTCAATGCCACAACCAGTCCCAGAGGCCGGGCAGGCGTTGATAACGCGCGCCATCGTCGACGCTGCGCGCTAGGGCGGCGCGCTGTAAATCCGCACGCTGAGCATAGAAGGGCTGCGCCGCGGTCATCAGGCCAACGTCTTGGGCACCGTCCAGCAATATCTGCAGGTACTCCTGCAGGTGCTCGGCGGTGTAGGTGTTGAGGTCGTGAAAAGTCACCACGACGGGGATTACGCCCGCCACCACCGGCAGGCCTTCGGCGCGAATTTGCTCACGCACTCGCGCCAACTCGTGACGCAAATGGCTGCGCCGGCGCAGGCTGCCATGAATGCCCCAGGTCTTGCCGTCATTGGCGCTTAGATCGGTGAGCAACATGCGTAAACCGTGGGCCTGGTAAGCGGCGAAGGTGCGGGCGTTGTAATTCCAGAACGGCGGGCGCAGCAGGGTTGGCGCGCTGCCGGTGACGGCGCGCAGGTCGGCCACTCCGTCCTGTAGCGACTGCTCAAGTGCTGCCGGGCTCAACCACCGCTGGTTGGCGTGTCCGGGTGTGGCGGTATGCAAGCCCAGCAGGTGGCCTTCCCGTTGCTGGCGGCGCAGCAACGCCTGGCCGTGTGGGCTGCCACCTGCGTAGGCGGCGCGGGTCTGCACAAAGAACAACGCCTTGATCCCTGGCTGTACTGGGTTGTGGGCCAAATCGTCGAGGATCGACTGGGTCGGGTTGTCCGTGCGGCTGGCGCTGGGGCCATCGTCGAAGGTCAGTAAAAAGCGGATCGGCTCGGCGCCGAGCAGGGGTAAAGGCGGCGGCCGATTGGCGCAACCGCTGAGCAGCACCACCAGCAAGGCCAGGCTGCAGCGTTTCAGGCCCGTTCGTGGCAGGCTTGAGCGGCGCCAGGCGGTCAGTGATCGAGAGACGAAAAGGCGCATGGAGTTCGGCTCGCACAGGCGCGCTGGCCTGGATCTTCGCGTTCCCTGCGAGTGGATGCTGCTGAGAGGACTGGCGGCGGGCACGCTCTCACCCGCATGGCCAGACGCAGACGGCCAGCGGTCTAGCGGGCGGCCAGCAAGGCTTGGCCGCGGGCGACCGCAGCGCGCACTTGATTGGGCGCGGTGCCGCCGATATGGTCGCGGGCATTCACCGAACCTTCCAGGGTCAGCACGGCAAACACGTCCTGTTCGATCTCTTCGCTGAAGACGCGCAATTCTTCCAGGCTCATCTCGGCCAGATCCTTGCCGGTCTGCACGCCGTATTTCACCGCGTGACCGACGATCTCGTGGCAGTCGCGAAACGGCAGGCCGCGGCGCACCAGGTAATCAGCCAGGTCGGTGGCGGTGGAAAAACCGCGCAGCGCCGCTTCGCGCATGCTCGCGTGGCGCGGCTTGATCGCCGGAATCATGTCGGCGAAGGCGCGCAGCGAATCACGCAGGGTGTCGGCGGCGTCGAATAGCGGTTCCTTGTCTTCCTGATTGTCCTTGTTGTAGGCCAGCGGCTGGCCTTTCATCAGGGTCAGCAGGCCCATCAGCGCGCCGAACACGCGGCCGGTTTTGCCACGCACCAGCTCGGGGACATCGGGGTTTTTCTTTTGCGGCATGATCGAGCTGCCGGTGCAGAACCGATCGGGCAGCTCGATAAACTGAAACTGTGCGCTGGTCCACAGCACCAGCTCTTCGGCGCAGCGCGACAGGTGCATCATGGCGATCGCTGCGGCGGCGCAGAATTCGATGGCGAAGTCGCGATCCGACACGCCGTCCAGCGAATTGCCGCCCACAGCCTCGAAACCCAGCAGTTGGGCGGTGTATTCGCGGTCAATCGGGTAGGTGGTGCCGGCCAGAGCGGCCGAGCCGAGCGGCAGGCGATTGGTGCGTTTGCGGCAGTCGACCAGGCGCTCGTAGTCGCGCGAGAGCATCTCGAACCAGGCCAGCACATGATGGCCGAACGTCACTGGCTGTGCAGTTTGCAGGTGGGTAAAGCCGGGCATGATGGTCGCCGCTTCACGTTCTGCCTGACCGAGCAGGCCCTGCTGCAGGCGGGTGATTTCAGCGAGAATCAAGTCGATTTCGTCGCGCAGCCACAGGCGGATATCGGTGGCCACTTGGTCGTTGCGGCTGCGCCCGGTGTGCAGTTTTTTGCCGGTAACGCCGATGAGCGCGGTCAGGCGCGCCTCGATGTTCATATGCACGTCTTCCAGATCGACGCGCCAGTCGAACTGGCCGGCCTCGATCTCGCTCTGGATCTGGGCCAGGCCGGCAATAATGCTGTCGCGTTCGGCGTCGCTGAGCACGCCGACCTTGGTCAGCATGCTGGCGTGGGCGATGGAGCCGAGGATGTCGTGGCGGTACAGGCGCTGGTCAAAGGTCACCGAAGCGGTGAAGCGGGCCACGAAGGCGTCGACGGGCTCGCTGAAGCGGCCGCCCCAGGACTGGTTGGTCTGCTCAATGCTCATGGGATTCGCTCGGCTGATGCACAACATGCGGTAAAGCCGGCGGGCCGCGGGTGACGGTCCGCCGGGCGGAAAAAGTGCAGCGATAATAACAGGCTCACCGGAAAAATCGCCGCGTCGCTCGGCCAGGGCGTGGCGCGTACGTCTCGGATCACTTGGTCAGCGAACCTGCGTTGGCACGCTGAGCAGAACCTGATAAAGATTGCTCAGCCTGCGAACGCTATGGCCTTGGCAAGCGTCTACCGCTTAAGGCACGCGCCGCCGACGCTGGCGAATCGCGGTGAAGCGTGAGCGAATATTGCCGCGCGGCGCACGGCACTTTTCTGGCTTCGGGCCTGTCTGACCGTCTATCGACGTGACGGGCGGCACTTCACTTGTCTACGCTATCCATATAAGCGACTCACGCAGGAAGTCCGAGCACTATGAATGTTCTGATTGTTGATAACGACCCCCTCGCCCGCGAGCGTTTGAGCCGTCTGCTCGGCGAACTGGAGGGTTACCGGGTGCTGGAGCCTAACGCCAGCACGGGCGAAGAGGCCTTGCAGCTGATCGACAGTTTAAAGCCTGATGTCGTGCTGCTGGATATCCGCATGGCCGGTCTGGATGGCTTACAAGTGGCGGCCAAGCTGTGCGAGCGCGAGGTGCCGCCGAGCGTGATTTTTTGCACCGAGCCGGATGAATTCGACGTGGAGGCCTTGCAGGCCAGTGCCGTCGGTTACCTGGTCAAGCCGGTCGGTCAGCAACAGCTGATTGAAGCGCTGAAAAAAGCCGAGCCGCCGAGCCGCGTGCAACTCGCCACCCTGACCCGGCCCGCGCTGGAAAGCGGCGGCGGCCCGCGCAGTCATATCAGTGCGCGCACCCGCAAAGGCATCGAGCTGATTCCGCTGGATCAGGTGATCTTCTTTATTGCCGACCACAAATACGTGACCCTGCGCCACGCGGGTGGTGAGGTATTGCTTGATGAGCCGCTCAAGGCGCTGGAAGACGAGTTCGGCGAGCGTTTTGTGCGCATTCACCGCAATTCACTGGTCGCTCGCGATCGCATAGAGCGGCTGCAGCGCACCCCGCTCGGGCATTTTCAGCTGTTTCTCAAAGGCCTGGACGGCGATGCGCTGATCGTCAGTCGCCGCCACGTCGCCGGCGTGCGCAAACTGATGCACCATCTCTAAGTCTTGGTGGACATCCTCCCCGCACTGAATAGGGGGATTCGTATCGCTAGACGGCGTTGCCCAAGCGAAAAATACGCCTGGCCGCGTCGATGTAGCGGTACTGAGTGTCACCGCATTTTCTATAGGCTCATTCCCTTATCCCAAGGCTGTGCGACCGTTCACTGCTGCAACTGGTTTTTGCTGGGTTTCAGCCCATCGGAGCCAGCGCCGCTAAATTCGATCGCGGTGGGCTAAACCCACGGTTTGCAGTCCGCACATAATGGGCACAGGGCCTACTGTTTAGTGATGTGGCGCCCAAGTCGTCTGACTCAAGCCTGCTATGATCCCGGGCAGTTCGTTTTCTGGAAGTGCTCATGACTCGCGAAATTCGCATTGCTACCCGCAAAAGTGCCCTTGCCCTGTGGCAGGCCGAATACGTTAAGGCGCGCCTGCAAGAGGCGCACCCTGGGCTACAAGTCCGTTTGGTGCCGCTGGTCAGTCGCGGCGACAAACTGCTCGACACCCCGCTGTCGAAAATCGGTGGCAAGGGGTTGTTTGTCAAAGAGCTGGAATCCGCGTTGCAGGACGATTTAGCCGATATCGCCGTGCACTCGATGAAAGATGTGCCGATGGATTTCCCGGAGGGACTCGGCCTGTACTGCATCTGCGAGCGCGAAGATCCGCGCGATGCGTTTGTCTGCAATCACTACGAGAGTCTCGACGCCCTGCCGCTGGGCAGCGTGGTCGGCACCTCCAGCTTGCGCCGCCAGGCGCAACTGCTAGCGCGGCGGCCGGACCTGCAGATTCGTTTTCTGCGCGGGAACGTCAACACCCGTCTGGCCAAGCTAGATGCCGGCGAGTACGACGCGATCATCCTGGCCGCCGCCGGACTGATTCGCCTCGGCTTTGCCGAACGCATCCGCGCCAGTCTCAGCGTGCTTCACAGTTTGCCGGCCGGCGGCCAGGGCGCAGTGGGTATCGAATGCCGCAGCGCTGATGCGCACATTCACGCCTTGCTGACGCCGCTGCATCACCCCGACAGCGCCGTGCTAGTCACGGCAGAGCGGGCGCTGAACAAGCACCTGAATGGCGGCTGTCAGGTGCCGATCGCCTGCTATGCGGTGCTCGAAGGCGAGCAACTGTGGCTGCGCGGCCTGGTGGGTCAGCCCGATGGTGCCGTGTTGCTGCAGGCCGAAGCCCGTGCCCCGCGCGCTGAGGCTCAGGCGCTGGGTGTGCAGGTCGCCGAAGACTTGTTGGCCCAAGGCGCGGCAGCCATTTTGCAGGCGGTGTATGACGAGGCCGCGCCCGAGTGAGTCTACTTGGCCAGTCCGCTACGGGCTCGGCCATGCCCGCCTGGCGCTTGCTGCTGACCCGTCCGGCCGAAGAGTGCGCGGCGCTGGCCGCCAGTCTCGCCCAGGAGCAGGTGATCAGCAGCAGCCTGCCGCTACTGATCATCGAGCCGCTGGCGGAAAACGCCGAATGGCGCGCCACCGCGCGCGCGCTGGACCGTTACTGCGCGGTTATTGCGGTCAGCAAGCCAGCCGCCCGCCTGGGGCTGGAATTACTCGACCGCTATTGGCCGCAGCCGTTGGCGCCGCAACCCTGGTTTAGCGTGGGTGCGGCGACCGCGCAGATTATCGCCGATCACGGTGTGCAGGTATTTTACCCGCTGGTCGGTGACGACAGCGAAGCCTTGCTAGACTTGCCCGAGTTGGCCGCGGCCTTGGCGGTAGCCACGCCGCGGGTGCTGATTTTGCGTGGCGAGGATGGCCGCGAACTGCTGGCCGAACGCTTGCGCAGTCAGGGCGTAGTGGTCGACTATCTGAGTCTTTACCGTCGACAGCTGCCGAACTACCCGGCCGGCGTTGTGTCTCAGCGGGTTCAGGCTGAACGCCTGAATGGCGTGGTGATCAGCAGCGGGCAGGGTTTTGCGCACCTGCGCCAACTGGCTGCCGCGGCTTGGCCGCAAATAGCACAGCTGCCACTTTTTGTTCCCAGCGCCCGGGTTGCCGACTGTGCTCGCGCCGCCGGAGCGCAGACGGTTGTGAACTGCCATGGCGCCAGCGCCGCGGCTTTGCTAACGGCGCTGCGCACGCGCTGCCCAGACGCAGGCTGATAGCCCCTTTGATGCACAAGGATGGATACGTGAGCGAAGCTACCTCTGACGATGCCCGACCCGTACTCGATAAGCCGCTGCCCCCACCTAGTGCGAAGCCGCCTGCCAAACCACCGGCCGCCGCCTCTGATTCGGGCCGTGGCCTGGCCCTGTTGGCCTTGCTGCTGGCCGTGGCGGCCTTTCTGCTGGGCGGCTGGGGAGTCTGGCAGCTGCGTGATCTGCACGGGCGCGAAAGCCAGCAACTCGCTCAGCTGACGGGATTGCGCGAGCAGACCCAAACCCTCGGTGAGCGCGAGCAAAGCTTATCGGCACGCCTGGATAAACTGCCTTCGGCGCAAGAACTGGCCGAGCGCCGCCGCCTGCTGGTCAACCTGCAGAGCGATCAGCAGCAGGTGAATTTGCGGCTGGAAAAACTGCTCGGCGCCAGCCGCCAGGACTGGCGCTTGGCCGAGGCCGAACATTTGTTGCGGCTGGCGAGCCTGCGCTTGTCGGCGCTGCAAGACGTGAACAGTGCGCGCGCCCTGGTGCAGGGCGCCGAGCAAATTCTGCGTGATCAGGATGACCCCGGCGCCTTCGCTGCGCGCGAGCAACTTGCTAATAGCCTGCAAGCCCTGCGCGACGTGCAGCAACCAGATCGCACTGGGTTGTTCCTGCAACTGGGCGCATTGCGCGAGCAAGCGGGCCGACTCAGCGCCTTGACGCCAGCCTTTGCGGCCTCGGCTCCAGAAGCCCAGGGCGACGCGGCGCCGGTTGCTGCCCAGAGCCGCTGGACGCGCTGGTGGCAGCAGATTTCCAGTTTTGTGCGGATCGATTTCAATGCCGAACAAAATATCCGGCCCTTGCTCGCCGGGCAAAGCCTGCTGCAAGTCCGGCTGGCCTTGAGCCTGGCCCTGGAGCAAGCGCAGTGGGCGGTACTCAATGGCCAGAGCGAGGTTTATCATCAGGCCCTGGCTCAGGCGCGCACGGTGCTGGCCGAGTACTTCGAGCCGAACAGCGCAGCGAGTCGCGCCCTGGACGAGCGTCTCGCTGAGCTGGCCAAACAGCCGGTCGCCATTGTTACGCCAAATCTGGACGCCTCATTGAGCGCCGTGCAGGCCTACGTGCAGCGCCGCCACGCGGCGAGTGAATCGACAGCGCCCAAGACGCCTGAGTCGGGCGCCGCGACAACGCCCGACGCATCCAATGCAAGTGATCCAAGTGATCCAAGTGATCCAAGTGATCCAAGTGACGCAAATGGCGCGACGACGCTGAGCGAGCCGAGCAAGACGCCTGCAGCGCCCGCCGCCGCACCGCCTGCCATCGACGCGGACGCTGCACGCGGTGCAGACGGCGAGGGCAGCCGCCCATGACGCGTCTCTTCGTGATCTTTCTGCTGGTGATCGCCGCCACCGCCATGCTCGGTTTGGCCATCGCCGAGCAGGCCGGCTATGTATTGATCGCCTACCGGGGCTTTCGCTACGAGTCCAGCCTGTGGGCCGCGCTGGCTTTGGTGGTGCTGTTGTGGTTGCTGATTTATGGGTTGCGCCTGTTGCTGCGCGGACTCGGGGTGACCGGCGGAGTGTTCAATCCCTGGTCTGCGCGCCACCGAAGCCGCCGCGCATATCTGGCGGCGCAGCATGGTCAGTTGGAATTGGCCGAGGGCCATTGGCGCAAAGCATTGCGCAATTTGCGCCGCGCGGCGCTGGTCGATCCCCAACCGCTGGCGCATTACCTCGGCGCCGCGCGTGCCGCCAATGAACTGGGCGAGTCTGAACAGAGTGAGCAGTTGCTGAACCAGGCGCGCCAACGCGAGCCCAAGGCTGAGATGGCGATTGGCTTGACCCAGGCGCAGTTGCAGATCGACCGCGAAGATTACCCCCAAGCATTAGTCACCCTGCAGCGGCTGCAGCAACTCCAGCCGCGGCATGCGTATGTGCTCAAGCTGCTGCAGCAACTCTATGTGCATCTGCACGACTGGCCGGCGCTCTGCCAGTTGCTGCCGGCGCTGCGCAAACACAAGATCCTCGCTCCCGCCGAACTCGATCGCCTAGAGCGCGGTGCTTGGTCAGCGGCCTTGCAGCAGGCCGGCGAATTGGGCCTGAACCAGGGCGAAACCGCCTTGCAGCCGCTGACCGAGCAATGGCAGCGGCTGCCGGCGGCGCTACGCCATACGCCGGATTTGGTGGCGCCCTACGCCGAACAGCTGCGTCGTCTGGGCGCGCCGGAACAGGCTGAAGACGTGCTGCGCGACACGATCAAAAAGGACTATGACGAGCGGCTGGTGGCGCTATATGGCCAGGTTTGCGGCCGCGATCCGGCGCGTCAGTTGCAGGCGGCAGAAACCTGGCTCAAGCAGCATCCGCAGGATGCCACGCTGCTGCTCAGCCTCGCTCGTTTGTGCGTTCACAATCAGCTGTGGGGCAAAGCGCGTGGATATTTTGAAGCCAGCCTGAGCATTCGGCGCAGCGCCGAGACCTGCGCTGAACTGGCGCGACTGCTGGCTCAGTTAGGAGACATGTCGCGCAGCAATCAGCTCTTTCAGGAAGGCTTGCAGTTGCTTCATCAGCAGCACCAAAGCCAGCCGGTCGATCAGGCGCTGCCGAAATTGCCGCAGCCGGTGCACAGCCAGCGCTGAGTTTTAGCGTTTGGGTGTTTATAGACAAAAAGGTGTTTGCTCAAGCCATACAAAATCTTGTATGGCTTGATTCATGAAACAAACTCATAAAGGAGTTAGGGTCATGAGCCAACGCTTCGAAAGCGTCTGGGATGCCATTGAGGACACCCCAGCGCAAGCCGAAAACATAAAGGTGCGCTCCGCTTTGATGATCGCTTTGAAGGAGCGCATTGAGGCTGGAGGCTTGTCGCAAGCGAATGCCGCCAAGCTGTTCGGTGTGACTCAACCACGCATTTCTGACCTGCTGCGCGGCAAGGTCACGCTGTTTAGCATCGATGCGCTGATTAACATGCTGGCCACCGTCGGACTGCATGTAGAACTGCATATTGCTCAAGCAGCCTAAGCGTCAGTTGCCGCTAAAGTGAGCCGGCGGAAACGGGATGCAAACCGGCCTGCTGGGGTTTTACGGGTGCCGGCTGCTGCGTCGCGGCGATTAGCCAGGCGGCTGAAATTTTTCGGCGCAGGTCTTGAAGGTGATGTCCGGCGGGCATAATCTGGCCGGCAGTACCGCCGGACAACTGCTCTTTTGGCAGCGGTTTTCCCAGGCCAAGCAGTGACTAAAAACCGTCTTGTAATGGACGCATAGCTGCATTATCGACAAGGGAAGAGAGGTCATCATGCTTGAGAGTTGCCAGAACGCCCAAGAACGCTGGGGTGGGGTCAACCAACTGATCGATCGTTGGCTGCAGGATCGCAACGAGTTGATCCATGCTTTCGATCTGCTCAACGACGCAGTGAAAGCGCCCGCTGCCAACACGCCTGAGCTGCATACCTTCTGCGAAATCTTGCTCGACTATGTGTCGGCGGGACATTTTGAGGTGTACGAGCAGTTGAACGCTGAGGCCAAGGCCTTCAATGATCAGCGCGGCCTTGAATTGGCCAAGCAGGTTTACCCGCGCATCGAAGCCATCACCCAAATTGCCTTGGCGTTCAATGACCGCTGCGACAGTGGCGACCCGCAATCGCTGAGTATCGAACTCAAACGTCTGGGGCCATTGCTGCATGAGCGTTTCGAGCTGGAAGACTGCCTGATCGAGGTGCTGCACAGCGCCCATCAACACGCGCCGGTCGCCGCACTGTAGCGTCCCATACGGCGCCGCCCTGTGCGCTCGCCCTACGCCACGCGTTATGCGGCGATTCTTCGCCGCACTCATATTCGTCAGGAGACGACTTATGCCGGTCAACAAAAAGGCGGTTACCACGCCGCTGCATCTCTTGCAGCAACTCTCCAGCAGCTTGCTGGAATACTTAGAAAAAGCCTGTGGCAAGGCTCAGCTCGAATCTGAAGAACTGCTCGCCAAGCTGGAAAAACAGCGCGGTAAGGTGCAGGAAAAATTGCATAAATCTCGCGGTAAATTGCAAGATGCCACTGCCACCGGCAAGACCAAGGCGATAGTCAAAGCCAAGGCTGCCGTGGCCGAACTGGAAGATTTGCTCGACTCGCTCAAAGAGCGCCAGACCGAAACCCGCATGTATATTCTGCAGCTCAAGCGCGACGTGCAAGACAGCCTTCACCTCGCTCAGGGCGTGAGCAAGGTGAAAGACGCCGCAAGCCATCTGTTGATCACCCGTGAATCGAGTAGCCGTGAGCCGAGCAGCCGCGAAGGCAATGCAGGTGCTGCTAGCAGTGGCGGTGGGGCAATACCCAAAAAAGCCGCAGTCCGAGCTCCGCGTAAAGTGGCCGCTAAACCTGCAGTGAGTGCGCCGGCCAGCACTGCCCAGGCACCGGCCGCTGATAATGTAGCGACGAAGCCCGCTGCGCGCCGCCGCTCGGCCGCCGCGCCTAAGCCAGCCAGCACGGTAAAAGCGCCACGGGCCAAACCCGCCAGTCGCACGGTCGCTCCAGCAGCAGCAACCGTTGCCCAATCGGCGACGCCTAAAGTGGCCAGAAAACCGCGGGTGACTAAAGCCGCCAAACCGGCAGTCAGCTCAGAGGCAGCCGCCACTGTCGCGCCCACTACTAACGGCAGTACGGCGCCCGCCAGCGAGGCCTAAAGGACCGTTATCGCACCGCGCAGCCGCTGCAGCGCGGCGCAATATTCTTGGTCCGTACCCGCCGCACCCTCTGCACCGGCATCCGCACCCGGCGCCAGGCGTTCTAGCCAAGCGTCGGGCGCACGCTGAACCTCGCGCTCAGGCCAACTCAGCACCGCCTGCTCCAGGCGCCGCAACAGCTCCCGCTCGGCTTCCAGTTCCAGCGCCTTAATCTGCTCACGCCAGCCCTGCACTTGGGCATCCGCTAACGCCGCTGTTCGCCAACTTTGGCGCAACTGGCGCAGCGGCGTGATAACGGCTGCCTGCCAGGGGCCGGCTAGCGCGATCAGTTGCTGCACACGAGGCGCTGTGCAGGCCAGGCCGCGCTGCTCGAGCCAGGCGCCACAGAGCAGCAGGCAGACATCCGCGCCCTTGTCCTGCAAGCGCAGGCAGGCGGCGGTCACGCCCGGTTGGGCATATACGGTCAGGGCGAAACGCCACAGGTCAGGGGGCATGGTGCTATCCAGGCGATGGGCAGACGAAGCTGGTAGACTCCGCCGCCATTATGATTCGAATTCAAGATCTGACTTTACAGCGTGGCCCGCAGCGTCTGCTAGAAGATGCCGAGCTAACCCTGCACCCCGGCCAAAAAGCCGGCCTGATCGGCGCCAATGGTGCCGGCAAATCCACCCTGTTCGCCCTATTGCTGGGCGAAATGACCCCGGATGCCGGCAACTGCCTGCTGCCCGCCGATTGGCGCATCGCCCATATGCGCCAGGAGATCGAGACCCTCGATCGCCTGGCCGTGGACTATGTGCTGGACGGCGATGTGCGCCTGCGTCAGGTGCAGCAGGATCTGGCCGCCGCCGAGCAGACCGAGGATGGCGAGACCCAAGCGCGCCTGCATGCCGAGCTGGACAGCGCCGATGGCTACAGCGCCGATGCCCGTGCGCGCAAGCTGCTGGCCGGCTTGGGTTTTAGCAACGAACAGGTGGAAAAACCGGTCAGCGACTTTTCTGGCGGCTGGCGCATGCGCCTGAACCTGGCTCAGGCGCTGATGTGCCCCTCCGACCTGCTGCTGCTCGATGAGCCGACTAACCACCTCGACCTGGACGCCATTCTCTGGCTGGAAGACTGGCTCAAGAGTTACCAGGGCACCTTGATACTGATCTCTCATGACCGGGATTTTCTGGATGCCGTGGTCGATCACATCGTGCATATCGACCAGCGTCGGATGACCCTGTATCGCGGCGGCTACTCGGCCTTCGAGCGGGCCCGCGCCGAGCGTCTGGCGCAGCAGCAGCAGGCCTACGACAAGCAGCAAGCGCAGCGCGCGCACATGGAAAAATACATCGCCCGCTTCAAGGCTCAGGCGACCAAAGCGCGTCAGGCGCAGAGCCGGATCAAGGCCCTGGAACGCATGGAGCAGCTCACTGCGGCGCACGTCGATTCGCCCTTTGACTTCACCTTCCGCGAGGCTGACAAGATCTCCAGCCCGCTGCTGGACTTGTCTGACGCTCGCCTCGGCTATGGCGAGCGCGCCGTGCTGGAGAAGGTCAAGCTGCAGCTCACCCCGGGCGCGCGGATCGGCCTGCTCGGCCCCAACGGCGCCGGCAAATCAACGCTGATCAAGACCCTTTCCGGCGAATTGCAGCCACTCAGCGGGCGTCTGGAGCGCGGCGATAATCTGGTGGTGGGCTACTTTGCCCAGCATCAGCTCGATTCGCTGGATGCTAAAGCCAGCCCGCTGCTGCACCTGCAGCGCCTGGCGCCGACCGAGCGTGAACAGAGCCTGCGGGATTTTCTCGGTGGCTTCGATTTTCGTGGGCCGCGTCTCGACGAGCCGGTGCTGAATTTTTCCGGCGGCGAAAAAGCCCGCCTGGCCCTGGCCCTGATCGCTTGGGGCAAGCCCAATTTGCTGCTGTTGGATGAGCCGACCAACCACCTCGACCTGGAAATGCGCCTGGCGTTGACCATGGCCTTGCAGGAATTCGCCGGCGCGGTGCTGGTGGTTTCTCACGACCGGCACCTGCTCAACAGCACCACCGACGAATTCCTGTTGGTTGCCGATGGCGGCATTCAGGAGTTTGACGGCGACATGCAGGACTACGCCCGCTGGCTGGTCGACTACCGCGCGCGGCAGGCGCCGGCCGCTTCTTCGGCGCTCGCTAACGAGAATAAACCGGACAAAAAAGCCCAGCGCCAGGCCGCCGCGGTGTTGCGCCAGCAACTGGCGCCGCACAAGCGCCAGGCCGACAAGCTGGAACGCGAGTTGGGCACGCTGCAGGAAAAAATCGCCGGGGTGCAAACCCGCCTGGGCGACAGCACATTGTACGAAGCCGCCCGCAAGGACGAACTGCGCCAGCAACTGGCCGAGCAGGCGGGCCTAAAGGTGCGCGAAGGCGTACTGGAAGATGCTTGGCTCGAAGCCCTGGAAGAACTCGAGCGCATGCAGCAGGAGCTGGAAGCGCTGTCTTGATGGGCCGGCTAGACAAGTCGCTAGGCAAAGTTCCGGCGCAGGGCTAGGGTAGCAATCCGCTGTTTATCGTACGTCGAGGTGTTCGGCATGACCCTGGAAATCTGGCTGACCTTTTTCGCCGCGTGCTGGATCATCAGCCTGTCGCCGGGCGCGGGCGCCATCGCCTCGATGTCCTGCGGGCTGCAATACGGTTTCTGGCGAGGCTACTGGAATGCCCTGGGCCTGCAATTGGGCCTGGCCCTGCAGATTTTCATCGTCGCGGCGGGGCTCGGCGCGGTGCTGGCCACTTCGGCGTTGGCCTTCACGTTAATCAAATGGTTCGGCGTGGCCTACCTGGTTTATCTGGGCGTGCGCCAATGGCGGGCGCTGCCCAGCGACCTTGCCGATCCTTCGACGGTGCGGCCCATCGGCCGGCCGCTGAGCCTGGTGCTGCGCGGTTTTCTGGTGAATGCCAGCAACCCCAAGGCGGTGATTTTTATGCTCGCCGTGCTGCCGCAATTTATCGACCCGCAACGGCCGTTACTGGAGCAGTACCTGACCCTGGGCCTGACCATGATCATGGTTGACCTGATCGTCATGGCCGGCTACACCGGGCTGGCCTCGCGGGTCTTGCGCGCCCTGCGCACCCCGCGCCAGCAGCGCCGGGTCAATCGCACCTTCGCCGGGCTGTTCGTCGGCGCGGCCGGCTTGCTGGCGACCGTGCATCGCAGCACGCGCTAGCTGATGCTTATGCGTGTGTGGATCGATGCCGACGCCTGCCCCAAGGCGGCCAAGGACCAGCTGATCAAATTTGCCCTCAAGCGCCAGTTCGAAGTATGGCTGGTAGCCGGGCAGAGCCAGATCAAGCCGGCCTTGGCTTGCGTCAAGTTGATCGTGGTGCCCAGCGGGCCGGATGCGGCGGATGACTACCTGGTGGAGCACGCGGTGCTCGGCGAGCTGGTGATCTGCAGCGATGTGCCGCTGGCCGATCGGCTGGTCAAGAATGGCGTGGCGGCGCTCGATCCGCGCGGGCGCGAGTTCGATCCGCAGAACATGGGCGAGCGCCTGGCGGTGCGCAACCTGTTCACTGACCTGCGCGCGCAGGGCCAGGCCCACGGTGGTCAAGGTGCCTATGGCGAGCGCGACAAACAAGCCTTTGCCAATGCCCTGGATCGCATTCTCACCCGCTTACTGCGCGGCTAGTTGCTCGCGGGGGAACGATCACGTTGCTGGCGGGTCGATTACCCGGGCGCCGGAGTGCTGGGGCCAGTCGATTGAGGATGTGTGGTTTGCTTGTATATCCATGGCGCAACGCCTACTTTTTTAAAGCTGTCTCCTTTAGAGCTATCTTCGCCCAAGGACATCCCCATGCAAGGACCGCATGATTTCAATCCCTCTTCGCAGAACGACGAAATCGATCTGTTCGAGCTGGCGCAAAACCTGTGGCGAGAAAAGCTGCTGATTATTGCCGTGACGGTGCTATTCACTGTCGCCGCGCTGGCCTATGCCTTTACCGCAACGCCCACCTATGAAGCCCGCGTAGACCTATTGCCGCCGTCGTTAAGTGAGGTGGCCGGTTTCAACATTGGCCGTACGCCAGAAGCCGGGCTGGCCCCGTACAAAGTCGCCGATGTGTATGCGGTGTTTATCCGTAACCTGACCGCGGATGAATCCAAACGCTGGTTCTTCAATGACATCTATCTGCCTTCCTTGCCGAAAGAAGAACGCGCGGGTTCCAGCAGTGCGCTTTATTCGCGAGTGAACGAGCAACTGTCCGTCAAATCCGCGGATAAAACCCGCCCCGACTTGTTCACCTTGACGGTGCAAGATGCCAGCCCAGAAAAAACCAGCGCCTGGGCCGATGCCTATATTAACCATGTGGCTGAGTTATCACTGGACGAAATGATCGAAAACGCGACCCGCGAAAGTGATGTGATGGGCCGCAATATCAAAACCCAGATCGAGTCATTGCGTGAAACGGCCGAAGTGCGCCGCAAAGACCGCATCGAAAAACTGACCGAGGCGCTGGGCATTGCCGAATCCATCGGGCTGGAAAATGCGCCGATCATCGGTTCGCAAATCGATCAGCAATTGTCCGCAATCATGGATGGCAGTTTGATGTACATGCGCGGCAGCAAGGCCTTGAAGGCCGAAATCAAAACCTTGGTTGAGCGTAAAACAGACGATCCGTTTATCGATGGCCTGCGTGGCCTTCAAGAAAAGCTGAACGTTTACGAGAGCATTAAGCCCGAGCGTGAGCAGGTCGCAGTATTTCGCCAAGACGGCCAGGCCGTCACCCCCGATCGCCCGCTCAAACCTAAGAAGTCCCTGGTCGTCGCCCTCGGCCTGGTGTTGGGCGGCATGGTTGGCGTGTTTATCGCACTGGTTCGCGTCATGCTGAAAAAGCATCGCAGACTGGAGTGATGGGTTATCCCCCTCCGACGAAACGCCTAACCGTAATGATGGGCCGCACCACGCGGCCCGCTTTATCTACAGATTGCAAGCCTGATCGTTCCACGCGGCATCTGTAATTCTTAGCCGCAGGCGTAATCCGGACCTCCAGTCCCCCCGGCGCTGTCTGATGGCGATGCTGTCGGGTTACGCCGCTTCGCGGCAACCTGACCTTGTATGTCCTGAATTCAGGGCCTACTTGTGCGCGCGGCACACCTACCAAGACCAAGCCTGAATATTGGCGCCAACCAGCCGGTAAAACTTGGTCGGACTATGTGTGTATGGCAATATGCCGGCCCCTTTTTTCGTCTCTGCTTTACTAAAGGAACTGCGCATGAACGCACCACAGAATTTCGCTGCACCTCAGCAGAGCGATGAAATCGATCTGTTCGAGCTGGCGCAAAACCTGTGGCGGGAAAAACTGCTAATTATTGCCGTGACGATTGTGTTCACCGCCGGCGCGCTGGCTTATGCCTTTACTGCAACGCCCACCTATCAAACCAGCGTGAATCTGCTGCCACCCACCAGAATTGATGTTGCAGGCTTTAACATCGACCGTCTCCAAGAGGTCGGGCTGGCGCCGTACCAGATTGATGATGTCTATGCGGTTTTTGCTCGTAATTTGACCGCTGAAAAATCCAAGCGCTGGTTTTTCAATAATGTATACCTTCCTTCATTGCCCGAGGAAGAGGATCAGTGCTCGCTCAGTGCGCTATATGCAAAAGTTGAGGCACAGGTGTCGATCAAGGCGTTTTATGCGAAAACAGATAAACAAGTACAAATCAATCTGCTGGCAAAGCCCAATCCAGACTACTTTACGTTAACCGTTCAAGATTCAAGCCCAGAAGCAACCACCGCGTGGGCCAATGCCTATATCAATCATGTGGCTGAATTGTCGCTGGACGAAATGGTCGACAACGCTAACCGTGAAAGCGATGTGATGGGCCGCAACATCAAAACCCAGATCGACTCGTTGCGTGCAACGGCCAAAGTGCGCCGCAAAGACCGCATCGGAAAACTGACGGAAGCGCTGGGCATTGCCGAATCCATCGGGCTGGAAAATGCGCCGGTCATCGGTGCGCAAATCGATCAGCAATTGTCCGCCATCATGGATGCCAGTTTGATGTATATGCGCGGCAGCAAGGCATTAACAGCCGAAATTCAAGCGCTGACTAATCGCAAATCAGACGACCCTTTTATTGATGATTTGCGTAGCCTCCAGGAAAAACTGAAGGTTTTTGAGGGCATGAAGCCCGAGCGCGAGCAGGTTGCGGTGTTTCGCCAAGATGGCCAGGTCGTCACCCCCGATAGCCCGCTCAAACCCAAGAAGTTCCTGATCGTCGCTCTCGGCTTAGTATTGGGGGGCATGGTGGGCGTGTTTATCGCGCTGGTTCGCGTCATGCTGAAAAAGCATCGCAAACTGGCGTGATGGGTTATCACCGTTGCGACCGTTCAGGTTGGTGAGGGTGTCAATCGCCGAGCACTGCATCGTAATATGATCGCTCTCAGCGTATTAACCTTTCGCACAGTCATCACCTAGGCGAGCGAGCAAGGCTTACTCCGCCAGCCCCATTGGGCTGACAAATAAAAATGGTATTTATGAGCATTCGCACTGCAAATAGCGTGACCGGTAGTGGCCTAAAGCCGGCCTGGTACCTCGTGCAATGCAAATCCAGGCAAGACGAGCGCGCCGAAGAGCATCTGCTGCGTCAGGGTTACGGTTGCTGCCGGCCCACACGCCGGCGCGAAAAACTGGTGCGTGGCCGCCGACAAGCCATCGTCGAATCACTGTTTCCCGGCTATCTGTTTGTCCATCTGGCCGATGATGCCAGCTGGGCGCCGCTGCGCTCGACCCGTGGCGTCAGCCGGGTGATCGGCTTTGGCGGCCAACCGCTTCCGGTATCCGACGCCTTGATCGTCCAGCTGGAACAACGCAGCGCCGCGCTGGTCGAACCGCTATTGAAAGCCGGCACTCGCGTATGCATCACCGAAGGCTGCTTCGTCACACTGGATGCCATCTTCGTGGCAATGGACGGCGATGAACGAGTAAATCTGCTACTGAACCTGCTCAATCGGCAACACCAAATCTGCCTGCCACTGACCAGTATCGCCAAGCATTGAAAAAGCCCCGGCCGCGGCCGCGGTCAAACGCAACACCCCGGCCACGCCGGTACAGCTGAAAAGGTAAGCGTCCTCAGGAATCTGACGGTAAATCCTGGGGCGGTAGCGTGCCAAATGCCGCACCCCGCACGCTGAAGAAAAAGGCAGCCCATGAGCAGCGCCTGCAAAACATCCAGCACAACCATCATCCTTTGCTCAAAGCGCTGGAAGAGACCTTGCTTGAACGAGTCGCCAAAGAATCATGACCGCTGTGGATAAAAGCGGCCTGCCGACCGTCAGCATCAAGGCTATCCAGCAGGTTTTTCAGCATTACCCTGCTATTCAGCAAGCGGTGATCTACGGCTCCCGCGCTAAACGCAATTTTCACTCTGGCTCGGATATATACCTCACGCTAAAAGGCGAACTGGGCCATCAGCAACTGCTAAGAATCGAAAACGAGTTGGATGACTTGATGTTGCCCTACAAAATCGACCTTTCTCTGTATCGGCAACTGGATAACCCGGCGTTGCTCGAACACATCGAACAAGTGGGCAGGCTCTTATATCCGTTCCGTTTTTGGTTGACTCACCACTTTCAAAATCGACGCAGGCTGAAGTCAGCCAGAAAAGCATGCCTGCTTCAGCACCATACTAAGTTCTGGCGTTCTCGATATTAGCTATTTATGCAATCTGCGAAGGCGGTTAAAAGTGCTGCCTTCATCAGAAGGCAGGCAGGAGAAGGTGCTCAGATTAATGAGAAGAGAGCTGGATTTTCATACAAAACGAGGTTGCTAATTTGTTTGATGATGTAAGTCGATTGCTCAATATGGGAGTGCAGGGGATCACTTTGGTCACTCGCTTTCTCTTCATTTTCTTCTTGGCAAAATATTTGGATCCCGCTTTGGTGGGCTATTACGGGCTCTTCACCGGCGCCGTTGGCTACAGCCTGTATTTCGTCGGTCTTGATTTCTATACTTATGCAACACGTGAGCTTCTAAAGGCCCCCTGCGAGCAGCGTGGTCGCCTGTTGAAAGGGCAGGCGGCTCTTTCGGGGTTTTTATACCTTTTGTTTTTGCCTGTTGCGCTAGTGCTGTTGCATTACGCTGATTGGCCTGACTCCCTTCTTTCTTGGTTCTTTCCGATTTTGGTTTTGGAACATTTCAATCAGGAAATATCGAGGCTTTTGATCGCTTTGTCAGAGCCTGTGACTGCCAGCGTATTGTTGTTCATTCGTCAAGGCAGTTGGGCATTAGTAATCGTCGCGCTGATGGCATGGGATCCCTCAAGCCGCCATTTACAAACCGTCATGGTTTTATGGGCCGTGGCTGGTCTTGCTGCCGCTGTTGCCGGCGTGTGGAAAGTACGAAAACTGCGCATGGGGGGGTGGCGTGACGCTTTGGATTTGCACTGGGTCCGGAGAGGCATTGCCGTGAGCGCCGCTTTCCTGCTCGCCACGCTAGCCTTGCGTGGCATCCAGACCTTTGACCGCTATTGGCTCGAGTCGCTCGGTGGCATTGAAATCGTTGCTGCTTACGTTCTTTATTTCGGAGTTGCTAGTACGCTGCTGACTTTTCTTGATGCCGGTTTGTTTGCTTTTACTTACCCAGCACTCATCCAGTTGCATCACGATCAGAAAACTGATGTTGCTCACGCAAAGGTTCGGCAAATGCTTGGCCTTACAATTCTTCTTTCTGGTGGGTTTGCGTTAGTAAGTTGGCTGCTATTGCCCTATCTGCTGCTGTGGATAAATAATCCTGTTTACTCTGACGCAATCAATTTATATCCCTTGCTCTTGTTGGCGATGATCGTTAACGCTGTCAGCATGGTTCCCCACTATGCTCTCTATGCGCGAGGACATGACAGGCCGATCATTCATAGTCACATTGCGGCTTTTATTATTTTTGTGCTGGCCACTTGGCTACTTAGTACATATTTTTCGGCTATGGCTGTACCGATTGGCCTGAATTCTTCTTTTGCAGTAATCCTCGTCTGGAAAGGCATTGCTTATATGCAACTCAGAAAATCCGACAGCATGCCCAAGCCGGCCTCGCAAACCGCTTAATCATTTTAAATGAGTTAATTCCCATGATCCGCTATGGCCAACAAGACATCACTCAAGCCGATATAGACGCCGTAATTGGCGTATTGAAGTCAGTCAATCTCACCCAAGGCCCAAATATTCCTCAGTTTGAGCAGAGTGTGGTGGCGCACACGGGCGCCAAACATGCTGTAGCTGTCAACAGCGCAACTTCGGCCTTGCACATAGCTTGCTTGGCGTTGGAGTTGGGCCCAGGCGACTGGCTCTGGACCACACCGAATACCTTCGTCGCGTCGGCCAACTGCGCACTATACTGCGGTGCAAAAGTCGATTTTGTAGACATTGACCCGCGCACCTACAATCTCTGCCCGCAAAAGCTTGAAGCCAAACTTATCGAAGCCGAGAAAGTAGGTCGCCTGCCCAAGATCGTGATTCCAGTACACCTGTGCGGCCAGCCCTGTGACATGCAGGCCATACATGCCTTGGGCCAGAAATACGGATTCAAGATAATTGAAGATGCCGCCCACGCCATTGGCGGGCAGTACCAGGGCGAGCCTATTGGCAATGGCCGTTACAGCGAAATTACCGTTTTCAGCTTCCATCCCGTCAAGATCATTACCACCGCCGAGGGTGGCATGGCGCTAACCAACAGCGACGAGCTGGCTACGCGCCTTAGTCTGCTGCGCAGCCACGGTATTACCCGTGACCCGGCCCTTATGACCCAGGCTCTGGATGGCCCTTGGTACTACCAACAGGTGGCGCTGGGCTACAACTATCGCATGACTGACATGCAAGCCGCACTGGGGGTCAGCCAGATGACGCGGCTTACCCAATACGTTGCCTCACGCCATCACATTGCCCAGCGCTATAACGAGTTAATGACCGACCTGCCGCTTACCCTGCCTTGGCAACATCCGGACAGCTATTCGGCCTATCACCTTTATGTGATCCGTCTGCAGCTTGGAAAAACCAGCGCCACACACCTGCAAGTCTTTGAGGCGCTGCGGGCCAAGGAAATAATGGTCAACCTGCACTACATCCCCGTGCATACCCAACCGTACTATCAAACAATGGGCTTTAAAGCGGGCCAGTTCCCCGAAGCCGAGCGCTACTACACCGAGGCTATCAGCATACCGATGTACCCCACCATGAGCGAAGCGCAGCAGGACCAAGTCATCGCTGCCCTGCGTGAGATATTGCAAGTATGAAACTGGCAGTCATTCCAGCCCGTGGCGGCAGCAAACGTATTCCACGCAAAAACATCAAAAACTTCTGCGGTAAGCCGATGATTGCCTGGACCATCGAAGCCGCATTGCAAAGTGGCTGTTTCGATCAGGTGATTGTTTCCACTGATGACAGCGAAATTGCCGAAGTGGCAAGGCAGTACGGCGCTACAGCGCCCTTCATACGGCCTGCACAATTGTCGGATGATCACACGGGCACCACGGCGGTCATTGCACACGCCATCGACTGGTGCCAGCAACAGGGCCAAACGCCGGAACAGGTCTGCTGTTTGTACGCCACCGCACCTTTCGTTATGCCTGACGATATCCGCCGAGGGTTGCATACGCTCGCCACTACCGGCGGTGACTTTGCTTTTTCGGTAACCAGCTACGCCTTTCCCATTCAGCGCGCCATTCGCATCACGGAGCAGGACCGGATCGAGATGTTCAACCCCGAGTATTTTAATACGCGCTCCCAAGATCTCGAAGAGGCCTACCACGATGCAGGGCAGTTCTATTGGGGCTGTGCCAGCGCCTGGCTGGCGGGCACGATGATCTTCGGAGCGGGTTCTTCGCCGGTATTGTTGCCGCGCCATCGGGTGCAAGACATCGATACGCCAGAAGACTGGATACGTGCCGAGTGGCTATTTAAGGCTATGCAAGCGCAAACGAATTGCTCGATTCCTCTATGAGAATCATCTTTCGCACCGATGCTTCTCTGCAGATGGGTATCGGCCATGTGATGCGCTGCCTGACCCTGGCCGATGCCCTTACTGCTCAAGGTGCGCAGTGCCAGTTTATGTGTCGTGAACACCCCGGCAACCTGATCGAACAGATTAAGGACAAAGGTTACAAGGTTCATGCGCTAGCTTGCGCACCCTCTGCTGGTGCGGATTTACTCGCAAAGCAGAGCGGCGAAAATATCGCAGAGACTGCTCATGCCGCCTGGCTCGGCGCTACCCAGCAACAGGATGCTGCCGAATGCGCGCCTCTCCTCAACACGCTGCAGCCGGACTGGTTGATCGTCGATCATTACGCGCTGGATGCACGTTGGGAAAAGACCCTGCAACCCTACTTCCGCAAGCTGATGGTGATCGATGACCTGGCGGATCGAGCGCACATCTGTGATCTGCTACTAGACCAGACCTTTGGTCGCAGCCCTGATGACTACAAGCCCATGGTGCCGGCGGCTTGCAGCGTACTTTGTGGCGCGCAATATGCGTTGCTGCGCCCTGAATTTGCCGCCTTGCGACCCTACAGCCTGCAGCGCCGCACCAACCCAGAGTTGCGTGAACTGCTGATCACCATGGGCGGTGTTGACAAGGACAATGCCACCGGGCAGGTACTGGAGGCGCTTACATCTACTGAGCTGCCCGCCAATTGCCGCATAACCGTGGTCATGGGCTCCACTGCGCCCTGGCTTGCCGAGGTTCGCCAGCAAGCCGAACACATGCGCTGGCCGACTGCCGTAAAGGTCGGCGTAAGCAACATGGCTCAACTGATGGCCGACAGCGATCTGGCGATTGGCGCGGCGGGTTCGACTTCCTGGGAGCGCTGTTGCCTTGGGTTGCCGGCAGTGATGATTGTTCTGGCCGAGAATCAGCAACAAGTCGCCCAGGGCCTCGAACAGGCGGGGGTGGTCTATGTTTTGCAACACCCGCAACAGATCACTGAGCGTCTGTCGGCATTGCTGAATGCCCTGATTTCATCGCCAACCCAGCGGGCCGCCATGAGTCAGATGGCCGCGGGCATCGTCGATGGTAGTGGCGTTGCAACCGTCATCCAGCATCTGGAGTTATGAAGTGACGACAACGTCAGTGCAACAACGGGTGCGCCCGATGGCTCAAGAGGATCTCGAACAGGTACTCGCGTGGCGTAATCATGCAGACGTGCGCCGCTATATGTATACCCAGCATGAGATCAGCCTTGCCGAGCACACTCGCTGGTACGAACGAGCCTCCCAGGATTCCAGCCGTCATCTGTTGATTTTTGAAAACAATGCCATGCCACTAGGCTTTATTAATTTCCATCAGGTCGCGCTCGGTGGCGTGGCCGACTGGGGCTTCTATATAGCGCCTGATGCGCCTAAAGGTACGGGCCGCCAGTTAGGCAACGCTGCCTTGCATAACGCCTTCACCTGCGTGGATCTTCACAAACTCTGTGGCCAAGCACTGGCCTACAACGAACGCTCCATCAGGTTTCATCTGAGCTTGGGCTTTCAGCAGGAAGGCATCCTGCGTGAGCAACACTTTGACGGCCAGAACTACCACGATGTGGTGTGCTTTGGCCTCCTGGCCACTGAATGGCAGCCAAATATTTGAGAGATCACTCCGTGTCGATTATTCCAAACATCAACATTGCCGGTCGCCGTATCGCCGCCGATACCGCGCCGTACATCATTGCCGAACTCTCTGCCAACCATAACGGCAAGCTAGAAATAGCACTGAAGATCATCGAAGAAGCAAAAAAAGCCGGAGCCGACGCGGTCAAACTACAGACCTACACCGCCGACACCATCACCCTTGATTGCGACTCTGAGGAGTTCCAGATACGTGGTGGCCTCTGGGACGGCAAGACGCTCTACCAGCTCTACCAGGAAGCCCACATGCCCTGGGAATGGCACAAACCGCTGTTCGAACATGCGCGAAAGCTGGGCATCACCATCTTCAGCTCGCCCTTCGACAATACCGCCGTCGATCTGCTCGAAGGCCTTAACGCCCCGGCCTACAAGATCGCCTCCTTCGAGGCCGTCGACTTGCCGCTGATCAAGTACGTCGCCAGCACCGGTAAGCCGATGATCATCTCCACCGGCATGGCCGATGCCGAAGAAATTCAGGAAGCCATCGAAGCCGCCCGCGAAGGCGGTTGTGAAGAGCTGGCTATCCTGCACTGCGTTAGCGGCTATCCAGCGCCGTCCGAAGATTACAACCTGCGCACCATCCCCGACTTGATGCAGCGTTTTGGCCTGGTCACTGGTCTGTCCGACCATACCCTGGACAACACCACTGCCATCACCAGCGCCGCACTGGGCGCCTCAATCATCGAAAAACACTTCACCCTTAATCGCAGCGGCGGTGGCCCAGACGACAGCTTCTCGCTGGAGCCAGCTGAACTTACAGCCCTGTGTCGCGACAGTAAAACTGCGTGGGCTGCACTAGGTCAAGTCGATTATGGGCGAAAATCCAGCGAGCAGGGCAATGTCAAATTCCGCCGGTCTCTTTACTTTGTGAAGCCATTGAAGGCTGGTGAAGTGGTAACTGAGGATGCTGTACGCAGTGTTCGCCCTGGGTTTGGATTGTCGCCAAAGTATCTCGCGCAGATCCTTGGGCGCCGCGTCACTCAAGATGTGGCGTTTGCGACTCCTGCTAGTTGGGATCTGCTTGAGAGTCGTCGATGAACACAAGGATGATGACTGTCCAGGAAGTTAGCTTTACTAAGGTTAAGAGTAGCTTTGTGTTTTGCTTATTTTTGGTTTGGCTTGTCATATCGTCAGTTTATTATATTGAGCAGCTGTTGTCTGGGGATATAGTAGCGAGTTATGAGGATTCCATATTATCCAAAGCTGCTAAATATCTAATTGTATTGTCGTTTTCATTGTTATTTCTGATTCGGGCAGGCTCAGTGATAGCGCCGTTATTAATAGCGATGCTGCTTGGGGTTGTTTTTATATGGTATGTTTTTAACCCGAAATATATATATCTGTTTGACGGTTATGTCGTGATACTTACCATGGTCGGCCTCTGCTCTGTGCTCGGAAATGCGACCTACGGCATGATCGTTAGACTAAGTAAAGTTGTTGTTTTTACGGGAGTTTTAGTATCTTTTATTGCTGTTCTTGAAGTCTCTTTTTTGTCAAATCTGTATGCGTCTCATTGGGAGGCTACAGGTGGGGTGAGAGCTGTATCAACTTTGTTGAACCCTAATAACCTTGGGGTTTATCTTGGTGCCTGTTTGATCCTTTGCTTAGCAATTCCTGGGTCCGTTTTGGGGAAAACGCTGAGTGTTATAGTTATAATGATTGGAATGTATCTGAGTGGTTCAAGGACAGCATGGCTTGCATTTGTTGTAGTTTTCTCATTGTGGTCATTAAGGTTTTGCATGGGGCGCGCCATAAACACTTCGCGCTTAGTGTTCGTTTTTCTTGCGGTTTTCGTTGGCGTGACGCTTGCTTTGGTATTGTCTAGTCAGGCGGTCGAGGTGGAAAGACTACAAGACTTTACTTCGGCGAATATTCGTTTAGAGAAGTATTCAATCTATCTAAATGGCTTTGGTGTGGACTATCTTATTCCGGATCTTGAAGGGGTTAGATTGTATCTTGTGAGCGAAAGTAGCTATTTTTTGTTGATAAACGCATTTGGATTAATTGGGCTTGCATGTGTTGCTGTGCTTGTATTTTTGCTATATGGATTCAGGGTGACGTGGATTCCGTTCTTTCCATATGTGGTTCTATATTATGTTGTCGTTGGTTTATTTGAAAATATGGTCAATTCGTTTCCAAATAATCAGTTGTTTCTATTGTCGCTGGGTTCTATTTTTTGCTTGAGGCCGTTTGCTAAACAAAAAACCGACATTGGGTTGCATAGTGCGCGTTACTCTACCCTCTGAATCAGGGTGCCTTATCAAGTAGGTTTGATTTTTTAAAGTTGAGGTGGTAATGGTTTCATTAAAAAATAAAAGCTATATTCAGCTATCCAAGCAGTTACTGAGTGAGTTTGAGACTGCTGTTTCTAGCGAGTGCTCGATAGATGATCATTATCGCCATGCATATGGTTTGAGTAGTGATGCCTATGAAGGCTTACCGCGACCTGCGAAATGGGTTGGTTTTGCAAAAAATAACCCTAGGGTCATATTTTTTATTTTTCAGCTATGCAAGTTTCTTTGGGTTGTTGGTGGCGGAGTCATTTATTATTTTACTCAAATGTCTTTATATTTCTATCGATCATTTTTTTTGCCTTATAGAGCCTGCGAAAACCAGGTTGATGCTGAGTTTGCATTGGGTTTTTCTAGGCGGGCAATGGATGTTATAGGCGATTGTTCAATTGGCCGAGAGCCACGTTGCTGGGTTGTGTTTCCATGGGTCAAAAAAAAGACTTATGGTGAAATGCAGCATATTCTTGATATTCTCAGCTTAGTTAAATTCGCGGACTTCATAATGGCTTTCTCTCTCTCGATCAAGGCGCTATATACAGTTGGCCTGCGTCGGACCAGCTTTGGCGCGAGAAGAAGGATTTTACCAACTTATATTGCATTTCAGTGGTTCCTGGCGCGAATCGCGTTAGATAAGCTCAATGCTAGAATTTTTATTATGGCCGAGCATCATGATCGTTGGGCAGTATTGGCGGATTTTCTTGTTGGAAGTAAGTTGAGTTATGGGGCAAGTCTCGTTATTGTCCAGCATGGGGTTGAAAGTAATTTAAAGGCTGCTCATCGCTTGAGAAATGTTTCACGCCTTTATGTTTATGATGAGTCATCCCTTGAAGCATTCGACAATAATATTGTTGACGTGTGTTCCGTAAAAAAAAACCTCGATGTTTGCTTTTACATGCCAAGTATTTCTTTGAGTGTCTTGGATAGTGCCAAGTTTCCGCATAAGGTTTCTGTGCTGTTTGTTGGGCATCCGTCTGCAGAAGCCCTTCACGTGAGTATTTATGAGAAGCTTCTTAAGGGGCATGACGTGAATGTCATATATAAGCCACACCCTACTGTCCGAGAAAATAAAGAATTACGTAAGTTAGGCTGGGTTATCTGGGAGAAAAGTGAAGAGTTCCCTCGTGTGGATCTTCTTATTTCTTATCCATCAACCTTGGTTGAGGAGTACCATGCCGTTGGTGTCGATGCGGTTGTTCACCCTTACGCTATTGCGGTAGAAGATGCGGAAAATTATTTGAGTAATCTCTCTGAGGTTTTAGAGATTTTTTTGACTAAGGCCAAGGGTAAGATCAAGAATGACTGATTATGTAATCTGCAGTAGATGTGTCATGGATGCTAGCGATCCAAACATCGCTTTCAACTCTGAAGGGCTTTGTGACTATTGCCGAAATTTTGATGCCCAGATTAAGCCCAATTGGCATACGGATGCCCAAGGGCTGGCTGATCTTTCGGTATTGTCAGAACGCATAAAATTGCAAGGTAAGGGGAAGGACTTCGACTGCATCATTGGCTTGAGTGGTGGGCTTGATAGCTCCTATGTGGCGTATATAGCCAAAGAGAAAATGGGCTTGCGTCCGCTGCTTTTTCATGTTGATGCTGGGTGGAATACAGATCAAGCAGTTGGTAACATCGAAAAGTTAGTAGACGGTCTCGGTCTTGATCTTTATACGGAAGTAATCAACTGGGAGGAGATGAAGGATCTTCAACTATCCTTCCTTAAATCACAAATTGCCGACCAGGATCTTCCGCAGGATGCTGCTTTTTTCTCGGCTCTTTATAAGTTTGCTCGTAAGCACCGTATAAAACATGTGCTAACAGGGGGCAATTTTTCCACTGAGTGCTGCCGTGAGCCTGAAGAGTGGGGCGGTTATCCAGGGATCGATAAGACGCTTTTTAATGATATTCACAAACAGTTCGGTAAGCGAAAGCTGAAGAGCTTTCCGTTGTTAGATATTTTCACTTATAAAGTCCTTTACCAAAAAATTCTTGGAATGACGGTAGTGAAACCACTCAATCTGGTTCCTTATATCAAGCAAAATGCTGAAGCTGAGCTTGAGCAGCTTTTTGGCTGGGGAAAATTTCAGCATAAGCATCACGAGTCGCGCTTTACCCGCTTTTATGAAGATTATTGGATGCCGCGTAAGTTTGGTTATGAAAAGCGTCGGGCGCATTTTTCTAGTTTGATTATGACCGGACAGATGACTCGTGAAGCTGCGCTTGAGCGTATTTCAAAACCCGAAATGGATGAGCAATTCCTCAAAAGTGAATTTGAGTATGTGGCTAATAAGCTAGGGCTCTCCGTTGATGAGTTGCAGCAGATATTCGACGGGCAGAACAAAACATACCGAGATTACAAAAATAAGCGTTTTCTTATTGGCATTGGTTCGCGTGTGATGAGTGTCCTAGGTTTGGAGAGAAGGCTGTTCAGATGATCACGATAATTGATTATGGTTTGGGTAATATCCAGGCATTTGTCAATGTATACAAGCGATTGCATGTTCCGGTTCGTGTGGCAACGTGTTCTGATGATTTTGTCGGTACGACGAAGTTGATTTTGCCGGGAGTTGGGGCTTTCGATCATGCCATGCAGCAACTGGATAAATCCGGTATGCGTCAGGTCGTGGATGATCTCGTGCAGGTCGAAAAAATGCCGGTGCTGGGTATTTGTGTGGGTATGCAAATGTTGGCGAATGGTAGTGATGAGGGTTCGTTGCCTGGCCTTGGCTGGGTGCCCGGTCAGGTCCGGGCTTTTGCATCTGCTCCTACTTCCAAAGATCTTGCGTTGCCGCACATGGGGTGGAATGACGTCACACCTGAAACAGGAGCCGGCCTTTTCGCTGGGCTGGAAAAGGAGTCGAAATTTTACTTTCTGCACTCATTTTACTTCGAGTGCTTACAGCAGGAACATAAGATAGCTGCAGCGTCCTATGGCTTGGATTTCACCTGTGCGGTGGCGGCGGGTAACGTTCACGGCGTTCAGTTTCACCCCGAGAAGAGTCATCACTTTGGCGTGACGCTGCTGAAAAACTTCGCGGAGTTATAAAATGCTGAGACCGAGAGTTATCCCTTGTCTGTTGATTCAAGATGGTGGTCTGGTCAAGACGGTTCGTTTTAAAGATCCCAAGTACGTTGGCGACCCTATCAATGCGGTGAAGATCTTTAATGAGAAAGAAGCCGATGAATTAATTGTGCTCGATATTGACGCGACGGCACTTGGTATTGAACCCAACTATAAACAGATCGCGCATTTGGCCGCAGAGTGCCGCATGCCTTTGTGCTATGGCGGCGGTATCCGCACCGTGGCGCAGGCCAAGCAAATCATTGCTTTAGGTGTTGAGAAGGTCGCGATCAGCGCTGCTGCCCTTGAGAGAGTTGCACTAATTAGTGAGATCGCTGAGGAAGTCGGTCGTCAGAGCGTTGTGGTCGTCCTTGATGTCAAGCAGCGTCTGTTGAGTAAGGGCTACGACGTGTGGACTCATAACGGCACGCGCAATACGAAGCGCAATGTTTTTGAGGTTGCCGCTGAGGCCGAAAAGTTAGGAGCTGGCGAGATTGTTATCAACTCAATTGAAAATGACGGTCGAATGAAAGGCTACGACATTGTGCTTGCCACTAAACTACGTCAGGCAGTGCGAGTGCCTATTACGGTCTTGGGCGGCGCCGGTTCGGTTGCTGATATGGGCAAAGTTATTGAAGCTTGTGGTGTGGTCGGGGTCGCGGCGGGCAGCCTTTTTGTATTTAAGGGACCATATCGAGCGGTGTTGATCAGCTATCCTTCATCACTACAGAAAGATCAATTACTCCAGTTTGCTCTCTAAGCATGCTTGAGCCTAATGGCATGTTCACCAACAGGATTGCATATGTTCAGCAAAAAAAATCTTCTCATTACTGGTGGTACTGGTTCTTTCGGTAATGCTGTTCTAAAAGGCTTCCTCGACACCGGCATTGCTGAGATTCGCATCTTCAGCCGGGATGAGAAGAAGCAGGACGACATGCGCAAGCGCTATGCCAGTCCTAAGCTCAAGTTCTATATAGGTGACGTTCGGGATTATCAGAGTGTGCTGAACGCTACACGTGGTGTGGATTATATATTCCATGCTGCAGCGCTCAAGCAAGTACCCTCTTGTGAGTTCCATCCCATGGAGGCAGTCAAGACTAACGTGCTCGGTACTGAGAACGTGCTCGAGGCGGCTATCCAGAATGGCGTCAAGCGGGTGGTTTGCTTGAGCACTGACAAAGCCGTTTACCCCATCAATGCCATGGGTATTTCCAAGGCGATGATGGAAAAAGTCATGGTCGCGAAGTCGCGAACTGCAGATGACGACAAAACAGTTATTTGCGGCACTCGTTACGGTAACGTCATGGCCTCACGTGGTTCGGTGATTCCGCTATTTATCGAGCAGATCCGCGCAGGCAAATCGCTGACGTTGACCGATCCGAACATGACCCGATTTATGATGACCCTGGCCGATGCAGTGGATCTGGTGTTATACGCTTTCGAACATGGCAATAATGGCGACATTTTTGTACAGAAAGCCCCGGCAGCTACAGTGGAAACCCTGGCTAAGGCATTGACTGCGCTGGTGGGGACGCCAGAGCATCCGATTCAAGTGATAGGTACCCGTCACGGAGAGAAACTATTTGAGGCCTTGCTCAGTCGTGAAGAAATGGCTTGCGCAGAAGACAGGGGTCAGTATTTTCGCGTGCCGCCAGATCTACGCGACCTGAACTACACAAAATTTGTGGAGCAAGGCGAGGAGAAAATTTCCCGTACTGAAGATTACAACTCTCATAACACTGAGCGGTTGGACGTTGAGGGTATGCAGCGCTTGTTACTCAAGCTGGATTTTATGCGTGCTATACAACGCGGCGAAAACGCAACAGCTGAGGAATAAATAATGAAAGTGTTGATCACCGGTGCGGATGGGTTTATGGGCAAAAATTTAATTGCCCACCTAAGTGAGCGCAACGATGTTGAAGTCCTGCGCTTTACCCGTGGTGACGATGCGACTCTATTGCCAAGCTTGATTACCGAGGTGGATTTTGTATTTCACTTGGCTGGTGTGAATCGGCCACAAGATCCGCAAGAGTTCCACGCAGGAAATACTGACCTGACTCAGGCTTTGTGCGATGCAATTAAGATGAGTGGCAAGCCGCTGCCAGTACTTTACACCTCATCCAGTCAGGCCGAACAGGATAATCACTATGGCATTAGCAAGCGTGGGGCCGAGGAAGCATTGCTCGAACTGGCTGGCCAGCATGGTTCTGCGGTGCATCTATTTCGCCTGCCCAATGTGTTTGGTAAGTGGGCTAGGCCGAATTACAACTCTGCAGTAGCGACTTTCTGCCACAACATCGCGCGAGATTTGCCTGTAACGATTAATGATCCCCAGGCTTGCATCAAGCTCGTTTACATCGATGATGTAGTGGCTCATTTCATCGCGGTCATGGATGGCAAATCGACTACCGGGCCTTTTATTAGTATCGAGCCACAGTACAGCATTACTGTAGGCGAACTGGCTGAGCTGCTTTATACTTTTTGCAACAGTCGAAAGTCACTCGTAACCGAGCCAGTTGGTACAGGATTAGTGAGAGCGTTGTACTCCACTTACCTCAGCTACTTGTCACCCGAGTGTTTCACCTATGCCGTGCCGAAATATGGCGACGCGCGTGGCGTGTTCGTGGAAATGCTCAAGACTAAAGATTCCGGGCAGTTTTCCTACTTTACCGCTCATCCAGGAATCACCCGTGGCGGACACTACCACCACTCCAAGACCGAGAAGTTCCTAGTCATCAAGGGCAAAGCCTGTTTCCGTTTTCGTCAAATCATATCGGGCGAATTTTATGAATTGCTTACCGATGGTGAGCAACCGGAAATCGTCGAGACAGTACCCGGCTGGACACACGACATCACCAACGTTGGCGATGAGGAAATGATCGTGATGTTGTGGGCTAACGAGATTTTCGACCGTGAGCATCCAGACACCTTCACTCGTACGGTCGGTACCGAAGCCTAATCCGCTTTGAACAAGGATTTGCAATGAAAAAGTTGAAAGTTGTAACCGTGGTCGGCACTCGCCCGGAAATTATTCGCTTGTCGCGGGTCATAGCCAAGCTGGATGAGCATTGTGAGCATGTACTTGTGCATACCGGTCAGAATTACGACTATGAACTGAATCAGATTTTTTTTGATGATCTGGGTATTCGTAAACCGGATCACTTTCTGAACGCCGCTGGCGCATCAGGTGCCGAGACTATCGGCAATGTAATAATTGCTGTCGATCGCGTGCTGGCTGAAGTGCAGCCCGAGGCTATGCTGGTGTTGGGCGATACCAACAGCTGCATGGCGGTGATTCCAGCCAAGCGTCGCAAGATCCCGACCTTCCATATGGAAGCTGGCAACCGCTGCTTTGATATGCGCGTGCCCGAAGAAATCAACCGCCGGATCGTCGATCACACCGCTGATATTAATCTGACCTACAGCACTATCGCGCGTGATTACCTGCTGCGTGAGGGCCTACCGCCAGATATGGTGATCAAGACCGGCAGCCCGATGTTCGAAGTGCTCAATCACTACCGTGACGGCATCGAAGCTTCGGACGTACTAGAGCGCCTGGGGCTGGAAGCCGGCAAGTTCTTTGTGGTCAGCGCCCACCGCGAAGAAAATATCGACTCCGACCAGAACTTCCTCAAGCTGGTCGCGGTGCTCAATACCGTGGCTGAGCATTACGGCTATCCGGTGATCATCTCTACCCACCCGCGTACCCAGAAACGCGTGGACGCTATGGGCGTGCAGTTTCATGTAAACGTGCTCCTGCTCAAGCCGCTGGGTTTCAAGGATTACAACAAGCTGCAGCTCACCGCCAAGGCGGTACTATCGGACAGTGGCACCATTAATGAAGAGTCCTCTATCCTCAATTTTCCGGCACTGAATATCCGTGAGGCCCATGAGCGCCCGGAAGGCATGGAAGAAGCTGCGGTGATGATGGTCGGCCTTGAGACTGAGCGTGTCATGCAGGCACTGCAGATTCTGGAAAGCCAGGTGACGGGTGAAGAGCGCAGCCTGCGCCTGGTCGGCGACTACAGCATGCCTAACGTGGCCGACAAGGTAGTACGCATTGTGCACAGTTATCGTGATTATGTGATGCGTAATGTCTGGAAGCAGAATAACTGAGCCTTTATATGCCTGAGCGAAAGTTAAAGGTTTTGATCGTAAGTCAGTATTTCTGGCCAGAGAACATGCGAATCAACGACCTTGCAGAGGGGTTGGTTCAGCGTGGGCATGAGGTTACGATTTTAACGGGTTGGCCCAATTATCCAGAAGGGCGCGTGTTTGAGGATTATCGCCAGTCGCCCGAGCAATACACCGAGTATCGGGGAGCAAAAATAGTGCGGGTGCCGTTCATTCCACGCGGCAAACGCAGCATCACTCTCATCCTGAATTACGTGTCGTTCTTCGTTAGTGGTTCTGTGCTGGGTAGTTGGAAACTGCGTGGGAAAGAATTCGACGCAATTTTCGTCTATGCGGTATCGCCGATTATGTCGGCTATCCCTGCACTTATGATTGGTAAGCTAAAGAAGGTGCCTGTTTTTATCTGGGTGCTTGATCTGTGGCCAGAGACGTTAAAAGCAGTTGGGGTCTTGAGCAATGCACGGCTGCTTGCGTTGGTTGGTAAAGGTGTGTCCTGGATATACAACAGGGCTGACTATTTGCTCCTGCAGTCCCAAGCGTTTTCCGCGAGCGTGAAGCAGTACTGCACACGTACGATGCCCACTGATCGGTTGGTTTATTTCCCGAGTTGGGCCGAGGATGGGTTTTCCAACTTGCCAGCGGAGGGATCACCACTTATTAAGCGTGACCTCCAGTCGTTCACTATTCTGTTTGCCGGCAATCTGGGAGATGCTCAGGACTTTCCCGCCATTCTCGATGTAGCCGAAGACTTGCGCGGCGAATTAGCCATACGTTGGGTGATTGTTGGTGACGGCAGGATGAGTGAGTGGCTTGAGCAACAAGTCATCGACCGTGGGTTGGACAATGTATTTCTGTTGGGACGCCACCCACTTGAGGCAATGCCTCCTCTGTTCACAACAGCAGATGCGCTGTTGGTCTCGTTGAAGACTAACGAAGTATTCGAGAAAACCATTCCTGGCAAGGTGCAGGCCTACTTGGCATCCGGTAAACCGATTCTGGGCATGATTGATGGTGAAGCCTCCCGTGTCATTGAAGAGGCCGGTGCAGGTCTAGCCTGCTCTTCGAGTGATCGCGCAAGGTTTGCCGGAATTGTCAGTCAGATGGCGCAAATGACCTCGTCGCAACGCCAGTCGATGGGAGCAGCAGGTAAGCATTATTACGAGGAGCATTTTTCGAAAGAAAAGCTTTTTTCGAATTTGGTGAGCCTGTTTGGTCAGGCCACTTGCAGGGATGTGAGGTCATGATGAAGAAGGTGTTGTTGACTGGTTCCACTGGGTTTGTAGGGCGTTCTGTGCTTCATCGCCTCTGCATAGATGGCATGGATGTGGTTGCCTGTTTACGAGCCGAGATGCTGAAAGCTCCTAGCGAAGCTAGATATATGCAGGTAGCTGGCCTCGACTCAAGTACAGATTGGAAGACTGCACTCGACGGGAGAGAGGTGGTTATCCATGCCGCAGCTCGCGTTCATGTCATGAACGATACGTCATCTAACCCACTTACCGAGTTTCGCAAGGTCAATGTCGACGGCACCTTGAATCTCGCCCGCCAAGCGGCGGCAGCGGGTGTACGCCGCTTCATCTTTATCAGTTCGATCAAGGTCAATGGCGAAGGCACCGCTTTAAGCGCGCCTTACCTCGCCGATGCTCAACCTGCGCCGGCAGACCGGTACGGTATTTCCAAGATGGAAGCCGAGCAGGGTTTGCGCGCCTTGGCGACTGCAACCTGCATGGAAGTGGTGATTATTCGCCCGGTGCTGGTGTACGGGCCGGGGGTGAAGGCCAACTTTCGCAGCATGATGAGTTGGCTGAACAAGGGCGTGCCTTTGCCCTTGGGGGCCATTCATAACCAGCGCAGTCTGGTTGCCCTGGATAATCTGGTGGATCTGATCGTGACCTGTATCGACCATCCGGCGGCGGCCAATCAGACCTTTCTGGTCAGCGACGGCGAAGACTTGTCGACTACCGAGTTGTTGCGCCGTATGGGTGCGGCGCTGGGTAAGCCGGCGCGGCTCTTGCCGGTGCCGACCTTTATGCTGCAAGCCGGCGCCGCCTTGCTGGGCAAGCGCGATATGGCGCAACGCCTGTGCGGCTCGCTGCAGGTAGATATCAGCAAAACCCGCGAGCTGCTGGGCTGGACGCCGCCGGTGAGCGTCGATCAGGCCTTGGCCAAAACCGCTGCGCATTTTTTGCATCACCAGTCTTGAGCCTGGCACGCCTCACCCAACCTAGGGGCTAGGGCGGGCCGGAGCTGTGGCTGTACAACGCGGCATTCACCTTGCCGGGCGGCGGGAGCATGATTTTTTATTGTTGCTATTTCGGGATATTTATTTTTGATGACGATGTGGTGGTTGCCGGCGTTGGTCGGTGTTTCATGTTTGCTGACCTGGGGCTTGCGCCGCTACGCTTTGGCGCGCCACCTAATGGATATTCCCAATGGGCGCAGTTCCCATACGGTGCCGACGCCGCGCGGTGGCGGGGTGGCGATTGTGCTGAGTTTTCTGCTGGCGGTGCTGCTGCTGGCGGTGGCGGGTGGGCTGGCGTGGCCGATCACTTGGGCCTTGTTGGGCGCGGGCTCCGGGGTGGCGGTGCTGGGGTTTCTCGATGATCACGGGCATATCGCCGCCCGTTGGCGTTTGCTTGGGCATTTTGCCGCGGCGATCTGGGCGCTGTTTTGGCTGGGCGGCTTGCCGCCGCTGAACCTGTTCGGCAGCAGCGTGGACCTGGGCTGGCTGGGCCACGGACTAGCGGCGATTTATCTGGTTTGGCTGCTCAATCTCTACAACTTTATGGACGGCATCGACGGTATCGCTAGTGTCGAGGCCATCTGCGTCGGCCTGGGTGGCGCGTCGTTGTATGGCTTGCTGGGCGCTGAAGAGCTGTTTGTGCTGTTGCTGCTGGCGGCGGCCGTGGCCGGGTTTCTGCTCTGGAACTTCCCGCCGGCGCGCATCTTCATGGGCGATGCGGGAAGTGGTTTTCTCGGGATTGCGTTGGGCGTGCTGTCCCTGCAAGCCGCCTGGGTGGCGCCGCAGTTGCTGTGGAGTTGGCTGATTCTGCTCGGCGTGTTTATCGTCGATGCCACCTTCACCTTGCTGCACCGCCTGCTGCGCGGCGACAAGGTGTACGAAGCGCACTGCAGCCACGCCTACCAGTACGCCTCACGCCGCTTCGGTCGGCATTTGCCGGTGACGCTGGTGGTCGGCGCGATCAATTTGTTGTGGCTATTGCCCATCGCGTTGTGGGTCGGCATCGGCGGACTGGACGGCCTAGCGGGCCTGGCGCTGGCTTATGTGCCGCTGGTGCTGCTGGCCGTCAAATTCAAGGCTGGCGCGAAGTAGGATGGGTTGTCACCCATCTTAGGCGGTGTAAATTCGCTCCTTTTTCTGTCTGCATACTATGCTTGCAATGATTTCATTGATCGTAATGTACGAGGCATTTATGGCCAGTCTCACCATCCGTAACCTGGACGACAGTGTAAAGGCCGAGCTGCGTATAGCGGCCGCTAATAACGGCAACTCCATGGAAGAAGAGGCGCGCTTGATCCTGCGTCGCGCCTTGACGCAGCCCAGCACAAACCGCGGTTTGGGTAGCCGTATCCATGCGCGCTTTGCTGCCAGCGGTGGCGCCGAACTCGATTTGCTAAACAGGAGTGAAAAAGCACAAGCGGCGGATTTGAGCGAATGATCGTGCTCGACACCAATGTGCTATCCGAACTGATGCGCAGAGAGCCAAACCCGCGGGTAGTGGCTTGGCTAGATGCTCTGCCGGCTAGCGAGCTGGTCATTACTGCCATTACCGTGGCTGAAATACTCCATGGCATCGCACGACTGCCGAGCGGTAAGCGCAAGCGACTTCTCTATGCACAGGCCATTGCCATGTTAGAAGAAGATTTTGCCAGCAACATACTGCCGTTCGATACCGATGCAGCCGTGCACTATGCGGCGCTGGTCGCCGCCTGCGAAACGTCCGGGCGTCCTGCAAGCATGGCTGATGCTCTCATCGCCGCCATCTGCTAGCTGCATGGTGCACGTCTCGCCACGCGCAACGTGCGCGATTTCGAGCCATTCGGCGTCGTTATCATCAATCCGTGGACAGTGTGAATAAGAGGCGAAATAGGGCGAGAGTCGACCTTCTCTGTATCATCGGACCCTGAGCAGACGGGCAGATGAATAAGCTGAATCACCGAATAAGCCAGCAACCCACTGGCTATTTTCGCTACCCGAAAAAAGGACTTAAGGACATGCTGTGTTAATTGTTGCCGAGAAGCTGCGTGCCCATCTGGTGGGCTTGCCGCGTCGTTATAAGCGGCTGATGCAGGTGACCACGGATGTGCTGCTGGTGTGGGCGGCGCTGTGGTTATCGTTTGTGGTGCGCCTGGGGGATTCCAAAAGCATCGAGCCGCTGGGCGGGCATGCCTGGCTGTTTGTGTTGGCGCCGCTAATTGCCATTCCCTTGTTTGTACGCTTTGGAATGTATCGAGCGGTGATGCGTTATTTTGGCAATGATGCGCTGCTGGCTATCGTTAAGGCGGTGTCGTTGGCGGCGCTGATTTTGTCGCTGGCGGTGTATTGGTATCAGGGCGCCCCAAAGGTGGTGCCGCGCTCGATGGTGATCAATTTTTGGTGGTTGAGCCTGGTGTTGGTCGGTGGATTGCGCATGCTGATGCGGCACTTTTTTATGGGGCACTGGTACTCATCCGATCATCCGATCCGCTTCAAGGGCCGCGATGCTGGTCTGCCGAAAGTGGCGGTGTATGGCGCCGGGGCTGCGGGTAACCAGTTGGTGGCGACGCTGCGCCTGGGCCGACTGATGCGTCCGGTGGCGTTTATCGACGATGATCCGAACATTGCGAATCGAGTGATTGCCGGGATTCGAGTGTATACGTCCAAGCATATCCAGCAGATGGTCGATGAAACCAATGCCCAGCAGATTTTGCTGGCTATTCCGTCGGCCACCCGTGGGCGCCGTCGCGAGATCCTCGAACTGCTGGAACACTTCCCGCTGCATGTGCGTAGCGTGCCCGGCTTTATGGATCTGGCCAGCGGCCGGGTCAAGGTCGAGGATGTGCAAGAAGTCGACATCGCCGATCTGCTCGGACGCGAGGCGGTGCCGCCGCAACCTTTGTTGTTCGAGCGCTGCATTCGCGGCCAGGTGGTGATGGTCACCGGCGCTGGCGGCTCGATCGGTTCGGAGTTATGTCGGCAGATCGTGGGTACCGGGCCGATCACCTTGTTGTTGTTCGAGCACAGCGAATTCAACCTTTACAGCATTCACGCCGAGCTGGAACAACGCCTGCGCCGAGAGTCGCTGTCGCTGCGCTTGGTGCCGATTCTCGGCTCGGTGCGTAACCCGTCGCGGCTGTTCGATGTGATGCACACCTGGGGCGTGAACACGGTGTATCACGCCGCCGCCTACAAGCATGTGCCGATGGTCGAACACAATATTGCCGAGGGCGTGCTGAATAATGTGCTCGGTTCCACTTACACCGCCCAGGCGGCGCTAAAGGCTGGGGTTGAGCACTTTGTACTGATTTCCACCGACAAGGCAGTGCGCCCGACCAATGTCATGGGTAGCACTAAACGCTTGGCCGAGATGCTTTTGCAAGCGCTGAGCCGCGAGCCGGCACCGGTGTTATTTGGCGATAACGAAACCGTTCATCAGGTCAATAAAACCCGTTTTACCATGGTGCGTTTTGGCAATGTGCTGGGCTCTTCGGGATCGGTGATTCCGTGCTTTTACGAGCAAATCCGCCGCGGCGGCCCGGTTACCGTAACCCACCCGAAAATCACCCGCTATTTCATGACCATCCCTGAAGCGGCGCAGTTGGTGATTCAGGCCGGCGCGATGGGAGAGGGTGGTGATGTGTTCGTGCTGGAAATGGGTCAGCCGGTGAAAATCGTCGAACTGGCCGAGAAGATGATTCGCCTCAGTGGCTTGAGCGTGTGCTCGGAGCACAATTCCAACGGTGACATCAGCATCGAGTACACCGGCTTGCGTCCAGGCGAAAAGCTCTATGAAGAGTTGCTGATTGGCGATAACACCAGCCCCACCGAGCACCCGATGATCATGCGTGCCACGGAGGAATACCTGTCGTGGGAGGCGTTCAAGCACGCCTTGGCCGAGTTGCTGGACGCCGTGGAGCGCGATGACTACGACCATGTGCGCCAACTGCTGCGCGAGACCGTCAGTGGCTATGCGCCGGATGGCGAGATTGTCGATTGGATTCATCAACAACGCCGCAGCGAGCCCTGACGGGCGTTGTTCTGCAGGACGGTCATAGTAGCGTCGGGGCATCTGTTCAGTAGGGCGCCGGTCTGACCGGGGTGGTTTGGTTGGCGCTCAGGGCATTGCCGGAAGCGAGTGAGGGGCGGCTTAATGCCATCAAAGGCTTGACACGAAAACCTTAGCCGTTAAGTTAGATCGCGCGGCTCTAAAAGGCGCCGCGCAAAGTTCTTAATTACATGGAGTGTATCTAATGCTTAACGCGCGTTTTTCGTCCTTGGTGTTTGCCCTGCTGGCCGGTGTTTCGCTTGCAGTCTCCGCGGCGCCAGCCCCTACAGCTGCAGTTACCAAGCCGGCAATGACCACTGAAACCGCTCAAGTCACCCAGGCGGCTGTTGTGGCTAAGGTCAATTTGAATACCGCCGATGCGGCTATGTTGTCGCAGAGCTTGCTGGGGATTGGTGAGGTTAAGGCGCAGGCGATTGTGGCCTATCGCGAAGCCAGCGGGCCGTTCGCTTCGGTGGACGAGTTGCTAGAGGTTAAGGGCATTGGCGCAGCGACGCTGGAAAAAAATCGCGACCGGTTGAGCATTAACTAACGGTTAACCGCCGCCAAACGCTACAAAAAGCCGATCACTGATCGGCTTTTTGCATTCTGCGCCCGGCATATCCTCGGTCCAACGCATAACTTTATCTGCGCGGGTGTGTCCGCACTCGATAAGGGCGTTGTTTAGTTAACCAATTGCTTCCAGGCTTTGCTGCTGAGCAGGCTTTGCGCCTGGAGCATGCGGGCGTCGAGAAGTTCGTCGTCGAGTGGGCGGCTGGCCAGTTCGTGTAGTTTGTTCAGCGCACCGTACAGACGATCGACTTCCGGCACCTCCAGCACACCGCGCGCCAGGTGCAGCCAGACCAGCAGACGCTCGATGCGCGGCAGTTGTTCGGCGAGGTCTTCGGGCTGCTTTTGGTAGCGTTTGAGCTGCAAGGCGGTGCCTTCATCGGCCAGCAGTGTGGGCAACCAATTACCCAGTACGGCGGCGCCCTGACGATTGCCGCGGTTGGTGCGGGTAACGGTCCAGGCGCGGGCCAGCAGCCAACGCGAGGCCGTCAGGGAAAACAACCCCCAGCGGGTGCCGGTCAGTTCTTCGGCAAATTGTGCTGGCGCGGCTTGGCGCACGGCTTCATCGAACACCCCGGCCTGGGTGCGCGGACGCCATTCGCTGAGCAGCGCATCTAGGGTGCTGCGCAGTTCGTGGCTGGCGGCGCGAGGTGCGGCCTGGCCTAGGCTGGCGAGCAGGGCGCGCAGTTCGCTCAGCTGCTCGACCCAGTCGAGCAGCAGGCGCCAGTGCCCGTTGAAGCGGTATTGCTCGGCCAGCCGCTGGCTGCTGCTGAGCAGGTGCCAGGCCAGCGCGCAGAAGGTATCGTCCAGCGTATGTTCGGCCTGCACGCTGGGCGCGCACAGGCTTAGGGCATAACTGCCGGCATCGAACAGGCGATAACCGCGCTCGGCCTTGCTGATATCGCAGGGCATCAAGGGCAGGTCGGCGGCCAACTCGGCAGCCAGTTCCAGCAGCGCCTCGGGGTCGCCCTGGCGCAGTTCCAGTTCCAACTCGCAGATTTCTTCTTCCTGACCGTGGGCGATGACCTTGCCCAGATCCAGCGCGGCCTCGATAACCACCTTGGTTTTACCGCGGCCCCAGGCGATTTCCGCACGCTGGCGAATAAAGTCGGTGGTAAACAGGGGTTGAATGCGCTGCTTGTCCAGCTCGGCCAAGGCGGCTGGCCAGCACTCGGCATCAAGTTTGTCCAGGTCTAACTCGGCGGTGCTGAGGGTCCAGTCATATTCGTTGCGCGCGGATAAACCGGCGACGCTCTGGCCACCGCTCTTGAGTGTCTGGATCAGCGCATCGCCGTCGCGGCGGATGCGCAGGGCGACTTTCGCCTGGGCCAGGTCACGTTCCGGCGTATCGAAATACTGATTGAACAGTTCGCGCTGCTCCCAGCCACTTTTGTTGCGCTTTTTCAGCAGCGGATGCTCGCGCAAGGCGGCCAGCGTTTCGCGGCTGGCGCGCAGTTTGATTTCGGTTTCTGTGACCATAATAATAAGGTAAGCGCCTACGGATAATTTGTGACGGTGCGATGACACATGCTGGCGAGCACAAGGAGCGATCCGTATACTTGCCGCCTTCTTAAAGCCGGGGTTCACCCTATGCCAATCAATTCTTTCATCAGCCTGTTTGGGCGTTCGCCCATCGGACCGATGCAGCAGCACATCGCCAAAGCTCACGAGTGCGCGGCTAACTTGGTGCCCTTTTTCGAGGCCGTGATGGCCGAAAACTGGGTCAAGGTGGAGCAAGTGCAGCAGGAAATGTCGCAGTTGGAACGCGAGGCCGACAAGCTCAAGAAAAGTGTTCGATTGAGCCTGCCCAAGAGTCTATTTTTGCCGGTGGCGCGCACTGATTTGCTTGAGCTGCTGAGTGTACAGGACAAAGTTGCCAATCGCGCCAAGGACATAGCCGGGCTGATGCTTGGCCGGCAGATGGCCATTCCGCAGCCGTTGCATGCTCCGATGCGCGCTTATGTGCAGCGCACTGTGGAGGCCAGCGCCCAGGCGTTGAAGGCGATGAATGAACTCGACGAGCTGCTGGAAGCGGGCTTCGGAGGTCGCGAAGCGGCCCTGGTCGAGCGTTTGGTCGAAGAGTTGGAGGAGATTGAGCACGATACTGACGTGATGCAGATTGGTGTGCGTCAGCAGCTGTTCAAACTGGAGAAGGATCTTGCCCCAGTCGATGTGATGTTTTTGTATAAAATCATCGAGTGGGTCGGCGACGTTGCCGACCGTGCCGAGCGTGTGGGCAACCGACTGGAACAATTACTGGCGCGTTAAGCGCCAGTGTCATTTCTAGTATCTAGTACCAACGGAAGTTTTTTATGACTCTGATAGCGGATTACGGCCTGATTTTATTGATGTTGGCCTGTCTATTCGGCTTTTTCATGGCGTGGGGTGTGGGCGCCAACGATGTCGCCAACGCCATGGGTACTTCGGTAGGCTCGCGGGCGCTGACCATCAAGCAGGCCGTGCTGGTGGCCATGGTGTTCGAGTTTGCCGGCGCCTATCTGGCCGGCGGCGAAGTGACCGAAACCATCAAGAGTGGCATCGTCGATGCCTCGATGATCAGTCCAGACTTGATGGTGCTAGGCATGCTCTCGGCACTGTTAGCGGCCGGCACCTGGCTGCTGATAGCCTCGATCCAGGGTTGGCCGGTATCCACTACGCACTCCATTGTCGGCGCGGTGATTGGCTTCGCCGCGGTGGGCGTGTCTACGGACGCGGTGTATTGGAGCAAGGTCGGACCGATTGTCGCCAGCTGGGTGGTCTCACCGGTGCTCTCCGGGACCATTGCCTTCTGCCTGTTTATTAGCGTGCAGAAGCTGATTATCAACACCGACCAGCCCTTCCTGAATGCCAAGCGCTTTGTACCCCTGTATATGTTTGCCACCGGCTTTATGGTCTCTCTGCTGACGGTGACCAAAGGTCTCAAGCATGTCGGCCTGAACCTCTCCAGTGGCGAAGGACTTATGCTGGCGCTGGGCGTCGGTCTGCTGGTGATGCTGCTGGGCATTGTCTTGCTGCGTCGGATCAAGCTGGATGCCGATACCGACAAGGGCTTTCACTACGCCAGCGTCGAGCGCGTGTTCGCCGTGCTGATGATCTTCACCGCCTGCTCCATGGCCTTCGCCCACGGCTCTAACGATGTGGCCAATGCGGTTGGGCCGCTGGCAGCGATCGTTGGAGTGATCCAATCCGGCGGTGAGATGGCCGGCGCCAAATCGGGCTTGCCGGGTTGGGTGCTGCTGATTGGCGCCTTGGGTATCGTCATCGGCCTGGCCACTTACGGCTACAAGGTGATCGCCACCATCGGCAAGCAGATCACCGAGCTGACGCCCAGTCGTGGTTTCGCCGCTGAGCTGGCCACCGCCACCACAGTGGTCAGCGCCTCGGCCATCGGCTTGCCGGTGTCCACCACGCAAATCTTGGTCGGCGCAGTATTGGGCGTCGGCCTGGCCCGCGGCATCGGCGCGTTGAACCTGGGGGTGATTGGCAAAATCTTCATGTCCTGGCTGATTACGCTACCCGTGGGCGCGGCTCTGTCGGTGGTGTTCTTTGTGATTCTGCGGGCGATTTTCCTCTGAGCTGAGTTCGCCACGCCGGTCGGCGGCTTTCCTCCCGACCGACGTCGGCCCTATTATGGGCGGGCGTCACTGCCCCCAGACCGTTGCACGGCATGGTCTGGGGGTTTTTCGTTTATGTTTTCGGCTTTTCTAAACCCAGGCTCCCCTATGCTCGATTACGTCACCTGGCTGCGCCACGCCACGCCCTATATCAACGCTCACCGCGACTGCACCTTTGTGGTGATGCTACCGGGCGAGGGGCTGGCCCATCCCAATTTTGCCAATATCGTCCACGACCTGGTGTTGCTGCACAGCCTCGGCGTGCGCCTGGTGCTGGTGCATGGTTCGCGCCCGCAAATTGAAGCGCGGCTGGCGGCACGCGGCATCACTGGGCAGTTTCATCGCGACCTGCGGGTGACGGACGGGCCGACCCTGGAGTGCGTGATCGACGCAGTCGGCCAGCTGCGCATCGCCATCGAGGCGCGGCTGTCCATGGACCTGGCGGCCTCGCCGATGCAGGGCGCGCGGCTGCGGGTGGCCAGCGGCAATTATGTGACTGCGCGGCCGATCGGGGTGGTCGACGGCGTCGACTATCACCACACCGGCGAGGTGCGCCGGGTCGACCGTAAGGGCATCGGCCGCCAGCTCGATGAGCGCAGCATTGTGCTGCTGTCGTCGCTGGGCTATTCGCCAACCGGCGAGATTTTCAACCTGGCCTGTGAAGACGTAGCGACCCGCGCCGCCATCGACCTAGGCGCCGACAAGCTGCTGCTGTTCGGCGCCGAACGCGGTTTGCTGGATGTCAGTGGCACGCTGGTGCGCGAAGTGCGCCCACAGCAGGTGCCCGCGCATTTGCTGCGCTTAGGCAGCGACTATCAGGCCGAGCTGCTGGACGCCGCCGCCCAAGCCTGTCGCGGTGGGGTGCGGCGCAGTCATATGGTCAGTTACCAGGACAACGGGGCGCTGCTCACCGAGCTGTTCACCCGCGACGGTGGCGGTACGCTGGTGACGCAGGAGCAGTTCGAGTCTTTGCGTGAAGCCAGCATCGAGGACGTCGGCGGGCTGATCGAGCTGATCCAGCCGCTGGAAGAACAGGGCGTTCTGGTGCGCCGTTCGCGCGAGGTGCTGGAGCGCGAAGTCGCGCAGTTCAGCGTTGTCGAGCGCGACGGCCTGATTATCGCCTGCGCGGCGCTGTATCCGATTGCCGACTCCACTTGCGGCGAGCTGGCCTGCTTAGCGGTCAATCCAGAGTATCGGCATGGCCGGCGCGGCGATCAGTTGCTCGAACGCATCGAAGCGCGGGCGCGGGCCCAGGGCTTGCAAACCTTGTTCGTGCTCACCACCCGGACCGCCCACTGGTTTCACGAGCGCGGTTTCGTGCCCAGCAGCGTGGACCGCCTGCCTGCAGCGCGTGCCTCGCTGTACAACTACCAGCGTAACTCGAAGATTTTCGAAAAAAACCTCTAGACCTTGATGAGGGTAGGCTTGCCTGCACAGGCCGCAAGCAGCAATTAATCGTCAGCAGAGAAGCATTGGGGTTGCGCGAGTTGTCAGGCCTGAGCGGGTTGGCGGGCTAGGCCCCAGGCGCTACCGGCAGCGGATAGCCAAAGTAATAGCCCTGGCCATAGTCGCAGCCTAATTCGCGCAGAAAATCAGCTTGTTCGGCCAGCTCGATGCCTTCGGCGAGCACCTTGAGGCCCAGGCTATGGCCCAACACGATCACGGCGCGGGCGATGGCGGCATCGGCCAGATCGTGGGGCAAGCCGCGAACAAAACTCTGGTCAATCTTCAGTTTATACACAGGCAAATGCTTGAGCCGGGCCATGCAGGAGTAACCGGTGCCGAAGTCATCGATGACCAGATGAACGCCCAGTTCGCGCAGGCGTTCGAGCTGAGCCAGCGCGGCATCCGGGTCTTCCATCACCGCGCTTTCGGTGACTTCTAGCTCCAAATGCGCTGGGTCGAGGCCGGTATCGGCCAGCACCTGGGCCACGCGACTGTCCAGCTGGCCGCGGCTGAACTGACGGCTGGAGATATTCACCGCCACCACTTGAATCGGCGAGCCAGCCGCCTGCCAGAGCACCATCTGCCGGCAGGACTGCTCCAGCACCCAGGCGTCGATGGCGCCGATCAGCCCGCTTTCCTCGGCAATCGGGATAAATTCTCCGGGCGAAACCAGGCCGCGTTGCGGGTGCTGCCAGCGCACCAGCGCTTCCACGCCCATCTGTGCGCCGCTGCTCAGGTCATGCAGAGGCTGGTAGAAAACCCGCAATTCGTTGTTATCCAACGCGTGGCGCAAGGTGCTGACCAGTTCGACGCGCTGGCGTGCATGCTCGGTCAGCGCCTGGGCATAGAAAGCAAACCCTTCACCGCCGCTGCTTTTGGCTTTCGAAAGCGCTGAGTCGGCATTGCTCAAGACGTGTTGCACACTCTGGCATTCGTCCGGAAACAGGCTGATGCCGATGCTGGCGGTGGTGAACAAGTCTTGATCCTGCAGCCGAAAAGGCGCGTTCAGGCTGGTCAGCAGTCGCTGTGCCAGGCTGGCGGCCAGGGCGGCCGGCATACCGTCGGCGCAGAGCAGGCCAAACTCGTCGCCGCCCAGGCGCGCCAGGGTCATACCCGGCTCAAGTTGTTCACTCAGGCGCGCGCCGACCGCTTTGAGCAACAGGTCGCCGGTGGTGTGCCCAAGGCTTTCATTGATATGTTTGAATTGGTCCAGATCAATCAGTAGCACCGCGCCTTGCTGGTGTTGGGGCCCGGCGCGCGTGAAGGCTTGGCCGACCCGTTCGGTAAACAGCAGGCGATTGGGCAGGTTGCTCAGCGGGTCGTAGTGGGCCAGATGCGCGAGCTCGCGCTGTGAGTGTTTGATGGCGCTGATGTCGGAGAACACCGCCACATAGTGGCTGATCGCGCCGCTTGGATCGTGGATGACCCGGATGCATTGCCACAGGGGGAATATTTCGCCGCTCTTGCGCCGGTTCCAGATTTCGCCGCTCCAGCCACCGTGCTGTTTCAGCGCCTGCCAGATGGCCAGGTAAAAGGCATCGTCGTGCCGTCCGGATTGCAGGGTGCGCGGCTGGCAGCCAATTATTTCCTTGGCGCTGTAGCCGGTGATACGGGTGAAAGCCGGGTTGACGTGGATGATCTGCTGGTTGGCATCGGTGACCAGCACCGCCTCCTGGGTGAACTCAAACACCGCCGCTGCCTGACGCAAACTGTCTGCATTGGCGGCCAAGGCCAGTCGGGCCTGCTCGTGTCGTTGGCTATGCCGGCGCAGAATCCAGTACAGCAAGCTACTGGTGAACAGTACAAAGCTTATGCCCTTGAGCGAATGCGCGCGTACCAGTTGCTCGGCAGACAGTCCTAAGCTGGCGAGCCACGGGTTGGTCAGCAAAATCCAGAGTGTCGTCAGCAGCAGGTAACACAGGGTCAGGCGCAATGCGCCAACATCAATAGGCATAGGCAGCGGGCAGACTCGTGGGAACGGTCGAGCAGTATATAGACATATGCCAGCGCGACTGCCGTTGTCTCGTTTTGTCCCGGCGCATTTCAGCTCGGTGCTTTAGGTCGAACGAAATAGCCGAAATGCGGCCGACGGATGGGTTTTCGCTGACACATTCAAATCCAAAAAAATTGGTGGATAACCCAAAGACTCACTGGTTTTCTGTTTTCGCGCGGTGATAATGCAACTTCTCTGGCGGCTGCAATACTGCGCATTGGCAGGTAGCAGCACACCGTGCAGCTTTTTTTATGCGTGTCCTTGCTCACGCTTTTCCCTTCTCACGAGGTGACGGCGCCCATGTGGTACAACGGCTTTCTTGATCTTTCGGTGTGGCAATTGGTGGCGGTAACCCTGCTGCTGACTCACGTAACCATTGTGGGCGTCACCGTCTATTTGCATCGCTATTCAGCGCATCGCGCATTGGAATTGCACCCGGCCCTCAAGCATTTTTTCCGCTTCTGGCTATGGCTGACCAGCGCCATGCTGACCCGCGAGTGGACGGCCATCCACCGCAAGCACCACGCCAAATGCGAAACCGTCGACGACCCGCACAGCCCGGTGATATTGGGCTTGAGCACGGTATTGCGCACTGGCGCCGAACTCTATGCCAAAGAGGCGAAGAACGCCGAGACCCTGCGCATTTACGGCAAGCACTGCCCAGATGACTGGCTTGAACGGCATATCTATTCGCGCTACCCGAACGGCGGCATCACCCTAATGGCGATTATCGATCTTGCCTTGTTCGGGGTCATTGGCCTCACTGTCTGGGCGATTCAGATGATGTGGATTCCGGTCTGGGCGGCCGGCGTCGTCAATGGCCTGGGACATGCGGTGGGCTATCGCAATTTCGAGTGCCGCGACGCCGCCACCAATCTGGTGCCCTGGGGCATCTTGATTGGCGGTGAGGAACTGCATAACAACCACCACACCTATCCCAACTCGGCAAAGCTGTCGGTGAAGAAATGGGAGTTCGACCTGGGTTGGGCGTGGATTCAGCTGTTCAGTTTTTTCGGATTGGCCAAAGTGCAGCGCGTCGCGCCCATCGCCCATCGGGTCAGCGGCAAGCGCAGCCTGGACATGGACACTGCCATGGCTATTTTGAACAACCGTTTCCAGATCATGGCCCAGTACCGCAAGTTGGTAATTGCGCCGCTGGTCCAGCAAGAGCTGGCCAAGGCCAATACCTCGGTGCGTCATCTGTTCCACCGCGCCAAGCATTTGCTGGGTCGTGAGCCGAGCCTGCTCAATGCGCAGCACCAGGCGCGCATCGATGCCATGCTGGAACAGAGCCAGGCGCTGACGGTGATCTACGAAAAACGTCTGGCCCTGCAGCAAATCTGGGTCAAGACCAGCGCCAATGGCCATGACATGCTCGAGGCCATCAAACAGTGGATTCATGAGGCCGAGGCCAGCGGCATCCACTCCCTGCGCGACTTCGCTCAACAGCTGAAAACCTACTCGCTGCGTCCCGCGCTCGCCTGAGCGTGAGCCAATAAGGCCGATCCGCAGCTTCGTTCTGCCTCGCTGATGCGCTTCACCGCGCGCTCAGCGCAGCAGTGCAACCACCGTCTATCGTTTTGCGGCGTTTCTAGGCGTCGCAATGATGGCGATTATTCGCCGTTTGTGGGCTTTAGGTGGGCGTAAATCCGCCGATAGGCCGGGCAAAAACTTGTTCGGAAGTGCGCCTTAATAGGGCTATCCGATTGAAACAAAACGAGTTTTTTCTTATTTTTGCCGATTGGCACAGTAACTGCTTTTTGCTTTGCCGCGTACTGATCGGCCGCACGGGCGCCTGCTCGGTGGTCTGTTTGGCGCGATGTGTTTGCGTAACGATTTAATATGCTCAGCCCCGGATTTTCTGCCGCCACGCGGGTGCTCGAGCCAATGTGCCACCCCTAAAAAAACTAAAAAAGATTGGAAATCATTGGAGAGCAATACGATGAAAAAAACCTCCCTGGCACTGGCGATCGCCGCCAGCACCCTAAGCCTGTCCTTTAGCCAAGTCGCCAATGCGGGTTTTATCGACGGCAGCAAAGCCAGCGTTGAAGCGCGTAACTTCTATTTCAACCGCGATTTCCGCGATGGCGGTACGGCCACCTCGCAGTCCAAATCGGAAGAGTGGGCGCAGGGCTTTCTGCTGCGTATGGAATCGGGCTTCACCGACGGCACGATAGGTTTCGGCATTGATGCGTTGGCGACCGCAGGCTTTAAGCTAGACTCCGGTGGCGGCACCGCCGGCAGCGGCTTGCTGGTGCCGGACCGCTCTTCCGGCGGCTCCCAGGACAATTATGGCGGTCTGGGTCTGACTGCAAAAGCCAAGGTATCCGAGAGCCTGCTCAAGGTTGGTACCCTGCAGTTGAAGAACCAGGCCGTCGGTTCCAACGACAGCCGACTGCTGCCGCAGGTGTTTCGTGGTGGCCAGATAGTCTCCAAGGAAATCGCCGGGCTGACCCTGGATGGCGGTTACCTGGATCAGGTGAATAATCGCGACTCTGGCGATTATGAAGATATGACGCTGAACGCCTTCACTAACAGCGGGATCACCGTCACCGGCGTTAATAAGGCCGACAAGTTTGTATTTGCCGGTGGTAACTACAAATTCGCCGACAGCCTGACCGGCGGTTACTACTACTCCAATCTGGAGAACCTGTATAAGCAGCATTCCTTCAACTTGGTGCATGTGCTGCCGATCGCCGACAAGCAATCTCTGAAAAGCGATCTGCGCTACGCCCGCTCCACCGACGATGGCTCGAGCAACGTCGATAACAAGGCCTTCGGCGCCATGTTTACCTACGCGCTGAGCGGGCATAGCTTGGGCCTGGGTTACCAGAAGATGAGCGGCGACACCGGTTTCGCTTATATCGGGAGCAGCGTTGATCCGTTCCTGGTCAACTACGTGCAGATCGGCAACTTCGCCGCCAAGGACGAAAGCTCCTGGCAGGCGCGTTACGACTTCAACTTCGCCTCCATCGGCGTACCGGGTCTGACCTTTATGACTCGCTATCTGAACGGCGATAACATCGATCGTGGCGCAGCTGCAGATGGTAAAGAATGGGAACGCAACATGGACATCGCTTACGTTGTTCAGGACGGCACCTTCAAGAACCTGGGTGTGAAATGGCGTAACGCGACCATGCGCAACAACTTCAGCCGCGACATCGACGAAAATCGCTTGATCGTCAGCTATACCCTGCCACTGCTGTAGGGGTTAACGCTGATGAGCTTTGGCCGCTGGGCGCGCGCATAACGTCGCCATTGGCCTTTATAAAAAACCCGGACTCAGGTCCGGGTTTTTTTATGCCCGTTGGCCAGACTGCAAAGGAGTCGCCAGCTGAACGAGCCAAAAATTGGCCAGATCACCGCTTTTTTCAAGACCCTTACCGGCGATCAGCCGAGTTTCGCCATCCCGTACTTACCGCCTTCGCGCCACGCCACGTCCTGTGCCCTTCGAATAGACGTTCAGCGCCCCTGCGGCGCAGGTTGTTGCTGGGTGATGCAGTGGATATTGCCGCCGCCCAGAAGTATTTCGCGGCCCGGGACCATGACCACCTGATGCTCGGGAAACAGGCGGGTGAGGATGGATTCGGCGACGGCGTCCATCGGGTCGTCGAAGCAGGGCGCGATGATGCCGCCATTTACGATCAGAAAGTTGACATAGGAGCCCGCCAGGCGGACCTCGGGACTGCGCGCCTGACTGCCGGGTACCAGATCGATGCCGGCGCATTCTGCCGCGGTGGCATGCAGCGGGCCGGGGATCGGCATTTTGTGGATGGTTAGGCAGCGACCGCGGGCATCCGTGGCGTTTTCCAGCACCTGCAGGGCCGCTTGGCAGCGCGGGTAATTGGGATTGTGCGGCTCGTCGGTCCAGGCCAGCAGCACTTCGCCTGGGCGCACGAAGCAGCAGAAGTTGTCGATATGGCCGTCGGTTTCATCATTGAACAGGCCTTTGGGCAGCCAGATCACGCAGTCGATAGCCAGGTGTTCGCGCAGCACGCTTTCGATCTCTGAGCGATCCAGGTGCGGATTGCGATTGCGGTTGAGCAGGCATTCTTCGGTGGTGAGCAGCGTGCCTTCGCCGTCCACATGGATTGAGCCGCCTTCCAGTACAAAGTCTGCGGTGCGGTAGCGTTGGCAGCGCTCGATTTCGAGGATCTTGCAGGCCACCTGATCGTCGCGATTCCAGGGCGCATAGAGGCCGCCGTCGAAGCCGCCCCAAGCGTTGAAGGCCCAGTCGACGCCGCGCACTTCACCCTGCGCATTGCTGACGAAGGTCGGACCTGTGTCGCGCACCCAGGCGTCGTCGCTGCTGATTTCGAGCACGCGGATATTGCCGTGGTCCAGGCGCGCGCGGGCGTTGGCGTATTGTCCGGCATTCACGCACACGGTGACCGGCTCAAAGCGCGCGATGGCTTTGGCCACCGCGCTAAAGGCGGCTTGCGCGGGTTTGCCGCCTAGGCGCCAGTTGTCCGAGCGCTCTGGCCAGACCATCCAGGTTTGGCTATGGGCAGCCCATTCGGCCGGCATAAAAAAACCATCGGCGCGCGGCGTGCTGTTCGAGGTGGTCATGACAGGTACCTTTTCTGCGCGATATGCCCCGCACGTCAGTGTGAGGGATCAGGATTCCAGGGAGCCGTCGAGAGTTTTGAGCGGCCCATAGAGGTTCGGCCGACGATCACGAAAGCTGCCCCAGGCGCTGCGAACATGCTCCAGCTGGTCGAGGTCGAAGCTGTGCACCCGCACGCCGTCCTCGGTTTCATTCAGTTCCGCGACTTTGGCGCCGAATTGGTCGGCGATAAATGACGAGCCGTAAAAGGTGATGTCGTAATCACCCTGCTCTTCGCGGCCGATGCGGTTGCTCGCCACCAGCGGCATCAGGTTGGCGCCGGCGTGACCTTGTTGTACGCGCTGCCAATGGTCGCGCGAGCTGATGGTTGGGTCATGCGGCTCGCTGCCGATAGCGGTCGGGTAGAACAGGATCTCGGCGCCGAGCAGCGCCATGCTGCGCGCGCACTCGGGGAACCACTGATCCCAGCAGATACCCACGCCGATTTTCGCGTAGCGGGTGTTCCACACCTTGAAGCCGGTATCGCCGGGGTTGAAAAAGTATTTTTCATGGTAGCCGGGACCGTCCGGGATATGGCTTTTGCGGTAAATGCCGAGGTTGCTACCGTCTGCGTCGATGATCGCGATGCTGTTGAACCGTGCGCGCCCGGCCAGCTCATAAAAGCTGATAGGCAGCACCACGGCCAGCTCCTTGGCGATTTTCTGAAAGTGCGCGATGGCCGGATTGGCATCGGCCGTTGTGGCCAGTTGCAGGTAATCGGCATTGGGTTTCTGGCAAAAATACGGGGTCTCGAACAGCTCCTGAATCAGGATGATCTGTGCGCCTTGGGCGGCGGCCTGGCGCACCAGTTGCTCGGCCTTGGCGATGTTCGCGGCGCGGTCCCAGGAACAGGCCATCTGGGTGGCGGCAACGCTGACGATACGGGACATGGCTAAAACACCTCGCAAAAAACGAAAATCAGTGGGTATCAATGGACCGGGGAAAACCTGGGGAGTTTACCGAAATCTTCGGGAGGGGTCGTGTAAGCAGCCTGGCAAGATCATTACAGAGTAATTGCGCGGGATGATTTCCCATGATTCGTCGTCATAGTAGAAGCCGATGATTTCTGACCCGCGCGATGGGATGCCTGTGGATCGAAATGTGGGATTTCTGGCATGCGAGGCAAGTTAAAACCTCCCAAACCGAGGAGATTCACATGAACGCCATCCAGCACATCATTGAATCCGTTTTGCCTGTTCTAGCCCGACAGCCTGAGGCCTACACAACCGTGGGTTACCCAACCAGTGGCAAGGCTGTGGTTTTGCATAGTTACACTCGTGCTATTATTTGACGTAATAAAAAAAGTCATTTAACGGTGAGCGCAATGGCGGTTTCAGCAAAAGTATCAGGCAACCTCGCCACGAGCGGGGGGATTAACAACATGCTCTTTTGGAGCATGGCGCGCAATCTTGCTTCTCAGACAGAACATGAGCGTATTACGAGGATCAGCTCAGGCTTCGAGCCAGCATGGCTAACTGCAGTAAAAGGGGCGTTCAATCTCACTCTCCCGGCACTGGCGATTTTGGCCAACGTATCAAACTCGACCGTCGAACGCAGAATCAAGAGCAAAGAACCTCTCGACTCTGTTGTCTCGGAACGAATCGACCGCCTTGCCCTGGTAGCAGTGCTTGCCGAAGATGTCTTCGAAGATAAGACCGTTGCCGGCGATTGGATGTCGGCACCAAATGATGCTCTGGGGGGGAAATCACCTCTCTCGCTTTGCGAAACAGAATTAGGGGCACGCCAAGTCCGCCGTGTTCTCCATGCTATTGAGTGGGGCGGTGTGGCCTGATGCGTGCGTGGCGAATTTCCAAGGCAAGTCGTGCGACTGATCTTTCTGGCAAAGGGGCCGCCATAGAGGGTGGTCGATGGAACAATGCTGAGGTTCGGGCTGTATACCTTGGCCTATCGCCCGCAATTTGTGCGCTGGAAACCTTCGTGCATCAAACCCGACGGCCGGTGATCCCAATGAAAATCACCGTTCTCGAATTGCCGGACGACCCTGAGCTTTACCTTGAGCCTGCTTTGAACGCTTTGAACGCTTTGAACGCTTTGAACGCTTTGAACGCTTTGAACGCTTTGCCGGTTGGCTGGGCCGCTCTGCCAGCTGATCGTCCCAGCATGTCTTATGGCACGGCTTGGATTGCCAGCAACGCGCAATTTGGCATGATTCTGCCCTCGGCGGTCATGCCGATAGAGCGAAACATCATGCTTAACCCGCGCCACCCCGCACTGTCAGATGTTGAGATCGTTGAGGTGCTAGATTTTTTCTACGACGACCGAATGTTCACGATTAGGCCATAACCAAGGACCGGCCGGATTGCTGAGGTTTTGAGTCCTATGCGGACTTAGGCAGTCAGCTTGATTTCTCCCCGAGCTGAAGCAAGGGGATTCCAAGAGCCATTACAGCACAAGGACTAGGACGGCTTACGCCGCTACCTTTTCTCCAGCGAGACAATCCAGCCCGATCGCGAGAGTGTTCCGGGCGGCATTTACGATTGTTGGCGCGGGCTTCGCCGCGCATGGCGGCGGCAAATTGTTTGAGACAACGACGCCGGCTCAAGGGCCGGCGTCGAAGTGATCAATATCTGCGCGGGTGGGCTTGAGCCTACCGCAACGCCGGTTAAACCGTATGCAGGTACCAGTTGTACTCGAGGTCGGAAATGGAGTTTTCGAACTCGGCCAGCTCGCTTTCTTTGCAGGCGACGAAGATATCGATGTACTTGGGGTCGATATAGCGGCGCATGACTTCGCTGTCTTCAAGCTCGCGCAGGGCATCGCGCAGGTTGTTCGGCAGGCTCTGTTCGTTCTGCTCGTAAGAGTTGCCTTCCACCGGCTCGTTCGGCTCGATCTTGTTGGTTAGGCCATGGTGAATGCCGGCTAATACCGAGGAGAGCAGCAGATACGGGTTGGCGTCGGCACCGGCGACGCGGTGTTCAATGCGCACCGCATCGGCGGTGTCGTTGGGCACACGCAGGGCCACGGTGCGGTTGTCGATACCCCAGCACGGCGAGTTCGGCACGTAGTACTGCGCCCCGAAGCGCCGGTACGAGTTGACGTTGGGGCACAGGAACGCCATGGAAGCGGGCATGGTTTCCAGTACGCCGCCGATGGCATGGCGCAGGGTTTCGTTTTGCTCGGGATCTTCGCAGGCAAAAATATTGTTGCCTTCTTTGTCGAGAATCGAAATATGCACATGCAGCCCGTTACCCGCCTGATTGGGGTAAGGCTTGGCCATGAAGGTGGTGTCCATCTCATGGTCGTAGGCGATGTTCTTAACCAGGCGCTTGAGCAGCAAGGCGTAGTCGCAGGCTTTGATCGGGTCGGCCACGTGGTGCAGGTTGACCTCGAACTGCGCCGGGGCGCTTTCCTTGACGATCGCGTCGGCCGGAATGCCTTGCTCCTTGGCGCCTTCGAGAATGTCCTGCAGGCATTCGGCGTATTCATCCAGATCGTCGATCAGGTAAACCTGAGTCGAATGCGGGCGCTTGCCCGACAACGGCGACAGCGGCGGCTGCGGTCGGCCGTTGATGTTGGCCTGATCGATCAGGTAGAACTCCAGCTCGAAGGCCGCGCAGATGGTCAGGCCCAGTTCGTCGAACTTCATTACCACCTGGCGCAACACTTCCCGCGGGTCGGCAAAGAACGGTTCACCTTCCATTTCGTGCATGGTCATCAACAGTTGCGCGGTGGGGCGCTTCTGCCAGGGTTCATTGCACAGGGTGTTGGGGATGGGGTAGCAGATACGGTCGGCATCGCCGATATCCAGACCCAGACCGGTGCTTTCCACGGTCGAGCCATTGATATCCAGTGCGAACAAAGAAGCCGGCAGATTGATGCCGCGTTCGTAAACCTTGTGCAGGCTTGCGCGTTCGATGCGCTTGCCGCGCACCACGCCATTCATATCTGCAATCAGGAGGTCGACGAACAGCACCTCAGGATGTTTCTTAAGGAACGCGTTAGCTTCGTTGAGCTGAACGACGCGCGGAGGTACAGACATGATCCAGCGCCTTTGTTGTAAAAAATGGTGTTTAAAATATTGTTAAAAATATCAATCATTGGGTTGCAATGAACTGAGTCAATCTTAAACCCAGAGGGCTGTCAAGCGCGCCATATTTCATCCTGGAAAAACCCGATGCGGCCATTCTCCGGGCGTTTCAGGGCAACGCTACGCTGCGCGCGGCCTTGGCTGGTGCGGCGTTCAGTGCCCCGTGGACGATTATTGACATCACCTGTTTTTGATTACTTACCTGAGCGTTGTGTAAAAAAATGAACAAGGCTAAGCTCGGTTTTACCTCCCCTGACCGCAATAAAATGGGTGTCCCATGTCGCGTTTGCCGATCATCGGCGTCACCGCTTGCAGCAAACAGATAGGGCTGCATCCCTACCATATAGTCGGCGATAAGTACGTCCGTGCCGTGGTCGACGGCGCCGGTGGGCTGCCGCTGATTATTCCGGCGCTGGGTGATCTGCTCGACCAAACGACCCTGCTGGCGAGCCTCGACGGTCTGCTTTTTACCGGTTCTCCCTCCAATATCGAACCTCAGCATTACCAAGGCCCGATCAGTGCGCCCGGCAGTCACCACGATCCGGCGCGTGACCGCACCACCTTGCCGCTGATTCGCGCGGCAGTGGCGGCCGGTGTTCCGTTGCTGGGCATTTGCCGCGGTTTTCAGGAGCTCAACGTGGCGTTCGGCGGCAGCCTGCATCAAGCCGTGCACGAGTTAGAGGCTTTTATGGATCACCGCGAGCCGCCCGGTGCCACGCTTGAGTTGCAGTACGCGCCCAGCCACGCCCTGTTGGTGCAGCCGGGCGGCGTGCTGGCCGGGCTCGGACTGCCGGCGCAGATCCAGGTCAATTCCATTCATGGCCAGGGCGTCGAGCGGCTGGCTACTGGTTTGCATATCGAAGCCTTGGCCGCCGACGGGCTGATCGAGGCGTTCTCGGTCGAGGGTGCGTCGACCTTTGCTCTGGGCGTGCAATGGCATCCCGAGTGGCAGGTGCGCGCCAATCCCCACTACCTAGCCATCTTTCAGGCCTTTGGTGACGCTTGCCGCGCACGGGCAAATCAATGCTGAGCCCTCGGGCTGGGGCTGTATTTCCATACCGAGGTCGTTATGAGTAGCAGACAGGACAGACAGGAAAAACGCGGTGAGTTAGATGAGCACGGTCAACTGGACACGTTGACCCTCTGGCTCAAGAAACACCGCATCACTGAGGTGGAGTGCCTGGTCGGTGATTTGACCGGTATCGCGCGCGGCAAGATTTCCCCGACCAACAAGTTTCTCAACGAAAAAGGCATGCGCCTGCCCGAAAGCGTGCTGCTGCAAACGGTCACCGGCGATTACGTCGAAGACGATATCTATTACGAACTGCTCGACCCGGCGGACATCGACATGCACTGCCGCCCGGACGAGAACGCGGTGTTTCTGGTGCCCTGGGCCATCGAACCCACGGCCATGGTTATTCACGACACTTACGACAAACTGGGTAACCCGATCGAGTTGTCGCCGCGCAATATCCTCAAGAAAATTCTCAAGCTGTACGCCGATAAGGGCTGGCAGCCGATCGTCGCGCCGGAGATGGAGTTCTATCTGACCAAGCGCTGTGAAGATCCAGACTTCCCCCTGCAGCCGCCGATTGGCCGCTCCGGGCGCCCGGAAACCGGTCGCCAGTCGTTTTCCATCGAGGCGGCCAACGAGTTCGATCCGCTGTTCGAAGATGTCTATGACTGGTGCGAAGCGCAGGGCTTGGACCTGGACACGCTGATCCACGAAGACGGCACCGCGCAGATGGAGATCAACTTCCGGCACGGCGACGCGCTGTCCCTGGCCGATCAAATTCTGGTATTCAAACGCACCATGCGCGAGGCAGCGCTCAAACATAATGTTGCCGCCACTTTTATGGCCAAGCCCATGACCGGTGAGCCGGGCAGCGCCATGCACCTGCACCAGAGCATTCTCGACGTCGAGAGCGGACAGAATATTTTCTCAAATGCCGACGGCAGCATGAGTGAGCTGTTTCTTCATCATATTGGTGGCTTGCAGAAATACATTCCCGAGCTGCTGCCGCTGTTCGCGCCCAACGTCAATTCGTTCCGGCGTTTTTTGCCGGACACCTCGGCGCCGGTGAATGTGGAGTGGGGCGAAGAGAACCGCACCGTCGGCCTGCGCGTACCGGATGCCGGGCCGCAGAACCGCCGGGTGGAAAACCGCCTGCCGGGCGCCGATGCCAATCCCTATCTGGCCATCGCCGCGAGCCTGTTATGCGGCTATATGGGCATGGTCGAAGGCGTGGCGCCCAGCGCTCGGGTTAAAGGTCGCGGTTATGAACGACGCAACCTGCGCCTGCCGCTTACCATCGAGGACGCTCTGGAGCGGATGGAGAACTGCGCGGCCCTAGAACAGTACCTCGGGCACAAGTTCATCATTGGTTACGTGTCGGTCAAGCGCGCCGAACACGAGAATTTCAAACGGGTGATCAGCTCTTGGGAGCGTGAATACCTACTGTTTTCGGTTTAAACACGTGTTGCACGTCGTTAATCAAAGGTGTGGATATGACCAAGCAAGTCAGCAACCCGCAGACCCTGCACTGGCAGGCACTGAGCAAGGCCCATCACCTGGCGCCATTCAGCGACTACCAGCAGCTCAAGGAACAAGGCCCGCGCATCATCACCAAGGCCCAGGGCGTGTATGTATGGGACAGCGAGGGCAACCAGATTCTCGACGCCATGGCCGGTCTCTGGTGCGTGGCCATCGGCTATGGCCGCGAGGAGCTGGCCGATGCGGCGAGCAAGCAGATGCGCGAGCTACCCTTTTATAATCTGTTCTTCCAGACCGCTCATCCGCCGGTGCTGGAGCTGTCCAAGGTGATTGCCGAGCTCGCCCCGCCGGGCCTCAATCATGTGTTCTTCACCGGTTCGGGCTCCGAAGGCAACGACACCATGTTGCGCATGGTTCGCCATTACTGGGCGCTAAAAGGCCAGCCACAGAAGAAGGTGATCATCAGTCGCATCAACGGCTACCACGGCTCCACCGTGGCCGGCGCGAGCCTGGGCGGCATGAGCGGCATGCACGAGCAGGGCGATCTGCCGATTCCGGGCATCGTGCATATTCCCCAGCCCTACTGGTTTGGCGAAGGCGGCGAGATGAGCCCGGATGAATTCGGCATCTGGGCCGCCGATCAGCTAGAGAAGAAGATCCTAGAAGTCGGCGAAGAGCATGTTGCGGCTTTTATCGCCGAGCCGATCCAGGGCGCCGGCGGGGTGATCGTGCCGCCAGAAAGCTACTGGCCGCGCATCAAGGAGATCCTCGCCAAGTACGACATCCTGTTCGTCGCCGACGAGGTGATCTGTGGGTTCGGTCGCACCGGCGAATGGTTCGGCAGCGATTACTACGGCCTCAAGCCAGACATGATGACCATCGCCAAGGGCCTGACCTCGGGCTACATCCCCATGGGCGGGCTGATCGTGCGTGACGAGATCGTCGAGACGCTCGAGCTAGGCGGCGATTTCAACCACGGCTTCACCTATTCCGGGCATCCAGTGGCCGCCGCCGTGGCCCTGGAAAACATCCGTATTCTGCGCGACGAAAAAATCATCGAACGCGTTAAAAACGAAACGGCACCTTATTTGCAGAAACGTCTGCGCGAGTTAGCGGATCATCCGCTGGTCGGGGAAGTACGCGGGGTTGGCCTGCTCGGCGCGATAGAACTGGTGCAGAACAAACAGACCCGTGCGCGTTTTGAGGGCAAGGGCGCGGGCATGCTCTGTCGGCAGTTCTGTTTCGAAAATGGGCTGATCATGCGCGCAGTGGGCGACACGATGATCATGTCGCCGCCGCTGGTGATCAGCAAAACCGAGATCGACGAGCTGATCAGCAAAGCGCGGCTGTGCCTGGATCTGACTGCGGCGGCGTTGAAGGCTTAAACACCACTGGCCAGACGGCTGCGCCGAAGGTCTGGTGCGGCCAAGGCCTACTCAATTTGTTATTAATGCATCACTGGAATATAACCATAAAAAAACAGGAGCGGTAACTGATGAGATTATTCGGCAAAACCCTGCTGGCCTTGTCCTTGCTGGGCGCCATTGCCGGCGCAGCGCAAGCCGATGACAAAGAGCTGCACGTCTATAACTGGTCGGATTACATCGCTTCCGACACGCTGGAAAAATTTACCGCCGAGACTGGCATCAAAGTTGTGTACGACGTTTTTGACAGCAACGAAACCCTGGAGGCTAAGCTGCTGGCCGGCCAATCCGGTTACGACCTCGTCGTGCCGTCCAACAACTTCATGGCCAAGCAGATCAAGGCCAAGGTCTATCAGCCGCTGGATCGTTCGCAGTTGCCGAACTGGAAAAACCTGAACAAAAATCTGCTGAAAACCCTAGAAGTGAGCGATCCGGGCAACCAGTACAGCGTCCCTTATATGTGGGGTTCCGTTGGCATCGGTTACAACCTGGCCAAGGTCAAAGCCGCGCTGGGCGACGACGCCCCGGTGGATTCCTGGGACCTGCTGTTCAAGCCAGAGAACATCGAGAAGCTCAAAGCCTGTGGCGTCAGTTTTCTCGACTCACCCACCGAAATGCTGCCCATTGCCCTGCATTATCTGGGCTACCCGACCGACAGCAAGAATGCTAAAGAGCTGAAGGAAGCCCAAGCGCTATTCCTAAAGATTCGCCCTTCGATCAGCTATTTTCATTCGTCCAAGTACATCTCTGATCTGGCCAACGGCAATATTTGCGTAGCCGTGGGTTATTCCGGTGACATGTACCAGGCCAAGGCGCGCGCGAAGGACGCCAAGGCTGGCGTCGAGGTTAAATACAGTATTCCCCGGGAAGGCGCGGGAACCTTCTTCGACATGCTGGCCATTCCGGCCGATGCGGGCAATGTTGAAGGCGCGCATGCCTTTATCAACTTCCTGATGCGGCCCGAAATCATGGCGGCCATCACTAACCAAGTGCAGTTCCCCAATGGCAACTCCGCGGCCACGCCGCTGGTGGATGAGGCCCTGCGTACCGACCCAGGTATTTACCCGAGCGACGCGGTGATGGACAAGTTGTACGTCTTCACCGATCTACCGGCTGGGCTGCAACGGACCCTGACCCGCAGCTGGACACGGATCAAGTCCGGTCGCTGATAAGATAGCGATCCGCCACCCACCAGAAAGAGAACTGAGCTTTGCCTACCGTCTTGCGCAATATCCTGCTAGTCACCTTGACGACCCTGAGCCTGAGCGCGGTGGCTGAACCCACCGTGCATATCTACAATTGGTCGGACTACATCGGCGATAACACCTTGGAGGCGTTCCAGAAAGCCACCGGCATCACGCCGGTCTATGACGTGTTCGACTCCAACGAAACGCTGGAAGGCAAGCTGTTGGCGGGCCGCTCCGGCTACGATGTGGTGGTGCCGAGCAATCACTTTCTGGGTAAGCAGATCAAGGCCGGGGCCTTTCAGAAACTCGACCGTGCGCAGCTACCCAATTGGAAAAACCTCGATCCCGTGCTGCTCAAACAGCTGCAAGCCAACGATCCCGGCAATCAATATGCGGTGCCCTATCTGTGGGGCACCAACGGCATCGGCTACAACGTCGCGAAGGTTAAGGCCGCGTTGGGCGTCGATAAAATCGACTCCTGGGCGGTGTTGTTCGAGCCTGAGAACATTAAAAAACTCCAACGCTGCGGCGTGGCGTTTCTCGACTCGGCCGATGAAATGATGCCAGCCATGCTCAATTACCTGGGCCTGAATCCCAATAGCCGCAACCCAGACGATTACCAAAAAGCTGAGGCCAAGCTGCTGCAAGTGCGGCCTTATGTGACCTATTTTCATTCGTCCAAGTACATCGGCGACCTGGCCAACGGCAATATCTGCGTGGCGGCTGGGTTCTCTGGCGATGTGTTGCAGGCCGCCGACCGTGCCGACGAAGCTGGCAAAGGCGTAAAAATCGCCTACGCCATTCCCAAAGAAGGCGCCAATCTGTGGTTCGACATGTTGGCTATTCCGGCCGATGCGCAGAACGCCAAACAGGCGCATGCCTTCATCAATTATCTGCTGCAGCCCGCGGTGATCGCCGAGGTCAGCGACTACGTTGGCTATGCCAATCCGAACCTGGCGGCCGGAGCGCTGATGGACCCGGACGTGCGCAACAATGCCGCCGTCTATCCGTCCCAGGCGGTGCTGGACCGGCTGTTCGTCTCGGCGGAGTTGCCGGCCGATTTGCAACGCGTCATGACGCGCAGCTGGACCCGGGTGAAATCGGGCCGCTAATTACACACTTGAGACACAGCAGAGTGCTGGGCCAACGTTTATATAATTGGGAGTTTTGTTGATGACCCTCGCCTCTGGCGCGCACAAGAAAGCCCTCGAAGGCGACCCGCAGCCCAAACAGGTGCTGCTCAGAGTCGATCGGGTCACCAAGAAATTCGACGAAACGGTGGCGGTGGATGATGTCTCCCTGAACATTCACCAGGGCGAAATTTTCGCCCTGCTCGGCGGTTCGGGTTCGGGAAAATCCACCCTGCTGCGCATGCTCGCAGGCTTCGAGCGGCCCAGCGAAGGGCGCATCTATCTGGATGGCGAGGACATCACCGACCTGCCGCCCTACGAGCGGCCGATCAATATGATGTTCCAGTCTTATGCGCTGTTTCCGCATATGAGCGTGGCCGACAACATTGCCTTCGGCCTCAAGCAGGACAAGATGTCCAAGGCCGAGGTCGCCGCGCGCGTGGCCGAGATGCTCAAGCTGGTACAAATGAGCGATTACGCCAAGCGCAAGCCGCACCAACTGTCCGGCGGCCAACGCCAGCGGGTAGCGCTGGCCCGCTCGCTGGCCAAGAGCCCCAAGTTGTTGCTACTCGACGAACCCATGGGCGCGCTGGACAAGAAGTTGCGCTCGCAGATGCAGCTGGAACTGGTGGAGATTATCGAACGGGTCGGCGTGACCTGCGTGATGGTCACCCATGACCAAGAAGAGGCCATGACCATGGCCCAGCGCATCGCCATCATGCACATGGGCTGGATCGCCCAGATCGGCAGCCCGATCGACATCTACGAAACCCCGACCAGCCGGCTGGTCTGCGAATTTATCGGCAACGTCAATCTGTTCGAGGGCCAGGTGGTGGACGACGCCGAAGGCTATGCGCTGATCGACAGCCCGGATCTGGAACGCAATATTTACGTGGGCCACGGCGTCAGCACCTCGGTGCAGGACAAAAGCATCACCTACGCCATTCGCCCGGAAAAAATGCTGTTCAGCACCGAACAACCGAGCAGCAAGTACAACTGGTCGCGCGGCACGGTGCACGACATCGCCTACCTGGGCGGCTACTCAGTGTTCTACGTCAAGCTGCCCAGTGGCGCTTTTGTGCAGTCCTTTGTTGCTAACGCCGAGCGGCGCGGCGCCCGGCCCACCTGGGACGATGAAGTGTACGTGTGGTGGGAAGACGACAGCGGCGTGGTGCTGCGCTCATGAAAATGGCCAGCCTGACCAAGCGCTTACCCAAGGGCCGGCATGTGGTGATCGGCGTGCCGTTTGTTTGGCTGTTTCTGTTTTTTCTGCTGCCTTTCATCATCGTGCTAAAGATCAGTTTCGCTGAAGCCGAGGTGGCGATTCCGCCCTACAGCGAGATTTACAGTTTCGTTGAGCAAAAACTGCAGATCATGCTCAACCTGGGCAACTTCATTTTTCTCAGTGAAGACGCCCTCTACCTGCAGGCTTATTTAGGTTCCTTGCAGGTGGCGTTTTTCAGCACCCTGTTGTGCCTGCTGATCGGCTACCCGATGGCCTACGCCATCGCTCGCGCCGAGCAAGACAAGCAGATTGTCTTGCTGCTGCTGATCATGATGCCGACCTGGACCGCGATTCTGATCCGCGTATATGCCTGGATGGGCATTCTCAGCAAAAACGGTCTGCTCAACAGTCTGCTGCTGAGCATCGGGCTGATCGACACGCCGTTGCGCATCCTCAATACCAATGTCGCGGTGTATATCGGGGTGGTCTATTCCTACCTGCCGTTTATGATTCTGCCGCTCTACGCGAACCTGGTGAAACACGACCTGAGCCTGCTGGAAGCTGCGTCCGATCTGGGCGCGCGCACCTTTACCAGCTTCTGGAAAATTACCGTGCCGCTGTCGAAAAACGGCATTATTGCCGGCTGCATGCTGGTGTTTATTCCGGTGGTTGGCGAGTTCGTGATCCCCGAACTGCTCGGTGGCCCCGAGACGCTGATGATCGGCAAGGTGCTCTGGCAGGAGTTCTTCAACAACCGCGACTGGCCAGTAGCCTCGGCGCTGGCGGTGGTCATGTTGGCCATCTTGATCGTGCCGATCATTTTGTTTAACCGCAGCCAGGCCAAAGAGTTGGAGGGCCGGCCATGAGTATTTTTTGGTTTCGGTCCTGCGCCGCGAAGCGGGTCACGGACAACCCAGTTAAAAACATAAGGGGCGATTATGAAGCGCGTTAATTTCCCCAAGCTGATGCTGGTCTTGGGGTTGCTGTTTATCTACCTGCCCATGGTCATTCTGGTGATCTACTCGTTTAACGCCTCCAAGTTGGTGACGGTCTGGGGCGGCTGGTCGCTCAAGTGGTATGTGGGTCTGCAAGACAATACCCAGCTAATCGGTGCGGTGCTGCGCTCGCTGGAAATCGCCTGTTATACGGCGATTGCCGCTGTGGCGCTGGGCACCATGGCGGCCTTCGTGCTGACCCGGGTCACCCATTTCAAGGGCCGCACCCTGTTTGGCGGTCTGGTCACCGCGCCGCTGGTGATGCCGGAAGTGATTACTGGTCTGTCGCTGTTGCTGCTGTTTGTGGCCATGGCCCAGCTGATCGGCTGGCCCGAGCAGCGCGGGTTGCTGACCATCTGGATCGCCCACACCACCTTCTGTTCGGCCTATGTGGCGGTGGTGGTGTCGGCGCGCTTGCGCGAGCTGGATCTGTCCATCGAGGAGGCGGCCATGGACTTGGGCGCCAAGCCGTGGAAGGTGTTTTTCCTGATCACCATTCCGATGATCGCGCCGTCACTGGCCGCCGGCGGCATGATGTCCTTCGCCCTGTCGCTGGATGATCTGGTGTTGGCCAGCTTCGTCTCGGGACCGGGGGCAACGACCTTGCCAATGGAAGTGTTCTCCGCCGTGCGCCTGGGCGTGAAGCCGGAGATCAACGCGGTCGCCAGTCTGATTCTGTTGACGGTGTCGCTGGTCACTTTTCTGGTCTGGTTCTTTGCCCGCCGCGCCGAGCGAGCGCGCAAAAGCGCCTTGCGTCAAGCCATGGAAGGCAGCACCAACAGCGACCAATGCAGCGGCCCGGACAGCCGCCGCGACCCCTCGCAGGTGCACGCCAGCGTCTAGTCGATAGCAGCCTGCCTCCTATTGCCCGGCGTTAGCGGTATCCGGAACCAGCCGAACCTCCACTCGCTGACCTAGTGCGCGTGCTGCGCTGGCTAGGGTGGCGAGGGTCATGCCCGTATCGTTTTCATCGAGTACGCGGTCTACGACGGTACGGCTGGTCTGCATGCGTTCGGCCAGGGCTTTCTTGCTGACGTGCTGAGCCTTCATTGCTTCTGCAACCTGCCAGGCGATAACGCGCTTTAGCGCAGCGTAGGAAACCTCTTCGGCTAGCCCTTGCTCGGCAAGGAAATCGTCTAAATCAGAGCCGATGTGCGTGTTCATGCGTGGTACCTCAAAGTCTGGACTTGCGCTGTTTCGCGATTTTGAGCTCGACCGCCGGCGTTTTCTGGCTCTTCTTGATGAAGCCATGTAGCAGCGCCATTTCAGCATCGACCACGGTAAATATGACGCGTGCGATGCTGTCGCTAAAATCCGTCCTGACCTCCCCAAGCCCATTGTCGAGCTTGCGAACCACTGGCATTCCGATGGGCCAGCCCAGTTGGACGGTCTTTATATCGGTGCCAATCGCCCTGCGCTGCTCTCGGGCTAGTTCAGTCAACCATTCCCGTACAGGCTCATTGCCGGCGTCGGTGCGGAAGAATTTAACGCCGAGAACCAGCGGGATATCGGTCATGTAGCTGAATGTACTTAAAAAAGTGCACTCGGCAATCGGGATTTGATCAGCGGTGCTGGCTGCGTGTTGTTTCGATTGTCTCTGAGAGCGCTTGGCACATTGCGGTTGACGCCTGCCTTGTAGCCTGTCCGGGGCACGCTAAGTTGATTAAAACACTGCGCGGAAGGCTCTGAAGTGCCCAGTTTTCTTTACCCCTGTATTGCACATGGCTACTGTGATGGCACATCGTGGGCCGTGCCGCATCCGGCCCATTAGTTAAGCCGACCGCGAGAGGCTCTCTCTCGCGTCGCAAGGAACCCTGTACATGGACAAGAAGTCGCTGACCGAGCGGGACATCTGCAGCAAATTTATCGCCCCGGCCCTTCAGCAGGCTGGCTGGGACATGCAAAAGCAGGTGCTCGAAGAGTTCGGTTTTACTGCTGGGCGGGTCATCGTGCGTGGCAAGTTGCACAGCCGTGGCGCCCGTAAGCGCGCCGACTATCTGCTCAGCTACCAGAAGAACGTGCCGCTAGCGGTGATCGAAGCCAAGGACAACAAACACTCGCTCGGCGCCGGCATGCAGCAGGCGCTCGGTTATGCCGACGCGCTGGACGTACCCTTCGTGTTCTCCAGCAATGGCGATGGTTTTTTGTTTCACGACCGCACCCGCACCGGCGCTCAAGTTGAAACCGAGCTGAGCCTCGCTCAGTTCCCCAGCCCGGCAGAACTCTGGCAGCGTTACTGCCAATGGAAAGGGCTGCTCGGCGAGGCGCAAAAGAAGATCGAAGCGCCTTACTACGACGACGGCTCCGGGCGCACGCCGCGCTATTACCAGATCAACGCGATCAACCGCACCGTCGAGGCGGTGGCCCATGGACAGGATCGCATCCTGCTGGTGATGGCCACCGGCACCGGTAAGACCTACACCGCCTTTCAGATCATCTGGCGCCTGTGGAAGTCCAAACAGAAGAAACGCATCCTGTTTTTGGCCGATCGCAATATCCTGGTCGACCAGACCAAGAACAACGACTTCAAGCCGTTCGGTCAGGCGATGACCAAGATCAGCAAACGGCAGATCGACAAGTCCTTCGAGATTTATCTGTCACTTTACCAAGCGGTCACAGGCAACGAAGAAGAACAGAACGTCTACAAACAGTTCAGCCCGGACTTCTTCGACCTGATTGTGATCGACGAATGTCACCGTGGCAGCGCCGCCGAAGACTCGGCTTGGCGCGAGGTGCTCGACTATTTCTCCAGCGCCACCCATGTTGGCCTCACCGCCACGCCGAAGGAAACCAAAGAGGTGTCCAGCATCACCTACTTCGGTGATCCGGTGTACAGCTACACCCTCAAGCAAGGCATCGAGGACGGCTTTCTCGCGCCTTATAAAGTGGTGCGCATCGACTTCGACAAAGACCTGCAAGGCTGGCGGCCGCCCAAGGGCATGCTCGACAAGAACGGCGAGCTGATCGAAGACCGCATCTACAACCTCAAGGATATGGATCGCACCCTGGTCATCGAGGCGCGCACCCGGCTGGTGGCGCAGAAGGTCACTGACTTTCTCAAAGCCAGCGACCCGTTCCAGAAGACCATCGTCTTCTGCGACGACATCAACCATGCCGAGCGCATGCGCCAGGCGCTGGTCAATCTCAATCCCGAGCGCGTCGCCGAGAACCGCAAATACGTCATGCGCATCACCGGCGATGAGCAAGAAGGCAAGGCCGAACTGGACAACTTCATCAACCCGGAAGAGCGCTACCCGGTCATTGCCACCACCAGCAAACTGATGACTACCGGGATCGATGCACAGACCTGCAAGCTGATCGTGCTCGACCAGCACATCAAGTCCATGACCGAGTTCAAGCAGATCATCGGTCGCGGCACCCGCATCAACGAAGACCATGGCAAATACTGGTTCACCATCATGGACTTCAAGAAGGCCACCGAGTTGTTTGCCGATCCGGACTTCGATGGCGAGCCCGTGGTGATTTACGTCCTCGAAGGTGACGAGTCACCCGTGCCGCCGGACGATATGCTCGAAGGTGACGGCATCAGTGCCGGCGGTGAAGGCGAGGCGGATGACCCTTTTGGCGAAGGCGAAGAGGGCGGCCGCAAACGCATCAAGTATGTCATCGACAATATCCCGATCTACGTCATTGCCGAGCGTGTGCAGTATTACGGCCCGGACGGCAAGCTGATCACCGAGTCGTTGCACGACTACACCCGCGCTTGCGTGAAAAAGCAGTTCGCCTCGCTGGACGACTTTCTTCGCCGTTGGAGTGATACCGAGCAGAAGAAGGTCATCATCGAAGAGATGGCGGTGCAAGGCGTGATGTGGGAAGCCCTGGCCGAAGAAGTGGAAAAGAAGCACGGCCAGCCCCTCGATCCCTTCGACCTGATCTGCCACGTCGCCTTCGACCAGCCAGCGCTTACACGCCAGGAGCGCGCCGCTCAGGTGAAAAAGCGCAACTACTTCGCCAAGTATTCCGGTTCTGCCCGCCAGGTTCTGGAGGCACTGCTCGACAAGTACGCCGACACCGGCATCGAGCACATCGAAGACATCAAGATCCTCCAGCTCGACCCCTTCAGCCAGATCGGCGCGCCCATTGAACTGGTCAAGGCCTTCGGTGGCAAAGCCGGCTACACCCTGGCCGTGCATGCGCTTGAAGATGCCCTCTACGCCAGTTAGCCGGCATTACCCGTAGGGTGGACAACGGCGCAGCCTTGTCCACCGTCACTAGCCAACCCGTTACAATCCCCCGCTTTGCCGCACCTGCCGAGAATTCGTTATGTCCATCAGCTCCACCATCAAATCCATTCAGGACATCATGCGCAAAGACGTGGGCGTCGACGGCGACGCCCAGCGTATCGGCCAGTTGGTCTGGCTGCTGTTCCTGAAAATTTTCGATGACCGCGAGCTGGAATGGGAGTTGCTGGACGACAACTACACCTCGCCGATTCCTGAGAGCTGCCGCTGGCGCACCTGGGCGGCCGACCCGGAAGGCATGACCGGCGACGACCTCAAGGACTTCATCGACAACAACCTGTTCCCGCAGCTGCAACACCTGCACGAATACAGCAACACGCCGTCTGCCTTCGTGGTGCGCGGCGTATTTGAAGATGCCTACAACTACATGAAGTCCGGCCAGTTGCTGCGCCAGGTGATCAACAAGGTTCAGGAAGGCGTCGATTTCAACAAATCTCAAGAGCGCCATGAGTTCGGCAACCTCTACGAGCAATTGCTGCGCGACCTGCAAAACGCCGGCAATGCCGGCGAGTTCTACACGCCACGGCCGGTCACCGAATTTATGGTGCGCATGGTCGACCCGCAACTCGACGAAAAAGTCATGGACCCGGCCTGCGGCACGGGCGGTTTTCTGACCTGCACCATCGAGCACAAGCGCAGCCGCTATGTAAAAACCGCCGAGGATGAGCGCACCCTGCAAGCCAGCATCTTCGGCGTGGAGAAAAAGCCGCTGCCGCACCTGCTGGCCACCACCAATATGATTTTGCACGGCATCGAAGTGCCCAGCCAGATCCGCCACGACAACACCCTGAGCCGCCCGCTGATCAGCTGGGGGCCGAGTGAGCGCGTGCACTGCATCGTCGCTAACCCGCCGTTCGGCGGCATGGAAGAAGACGGCATCGAAAACAACTTCCCGGCGAGTTTTCGCACCAAGGAAACCGCCGATCTGTTTCTGGTGCTGATCATGCAGCTGCTCAAAGACGGTGGCCGCGCCGCCGTGGTGCTGCCCGATGGCTTTCTGTTCGGCGAGGGCATCAAGAGCCGCATCAAGGAAAAGCTGCTGACCGAGTGCAACCTGCACACCATCGTTCGCCTGCCCAACGGCGTGTTCAACCCCTACACCGGCATCAAGACCAACCTGCTGTTTTTCACCAAAGGCAGCCCGACCAAACAGGTGTGGTTCTACGAGCACCAGTACCCGAAAGGCGTGAAGAACTATAGCAAAACCCGGCCCATGCGCATCGAAGAGTTCGCCGTGGAACAAGCCTGGTGGGGCAGCGCCGAAGACGGTTTTGCCGCGCGCGTAGAGAACGAATTTGCCTGGAAAGTCAGCGTCGAAGACCTGCAGGCGCGCAACTGGAACCTGGACTGCAAAAACCCGCATATCGGCGAGCAGATCAACCACGACCCCGATGAACTGCTGCGCGACTACGCAAAACTGCAGAGCGAAATCGCCGGCTTGCGCGATCAACTCAAGGCAGTGCTGGCGGATGCCCTCGCTCCTCAAAAAGAGGAGTGCGAGGTATGAGGGCGCTGCTGACCGAGACTCTGCCGCTGCTGGCCGGCGCTCCGAATGGCATTAAAAAGCTGCGTGAACTGATTCTGGAATTGGCGGTGCGCGGCAAGTTGGTGGAACAGGACGCCAGCGATGAACCGGCGAGTGAGTTGCTGAAGCAGATTGCGGCGGAAAAGGCGCGGTTGGTGGCTGAGGGGAAGATTAAGAAGCCGAAGCTGCTGACTGAAGTTGTCGAGGACGAAATTTCTTTCTCACTGCCAAGCGGTTGGACTGCCGAAAGGCTGGGCGTGCTCAGTCACCTCATTACTAAAGGCACAACACCAACATCAATTGGACAGTCGTACGCTTCATCAGGAATCGGCTTTGTAAAGGTCGAAAACATTGAATCGCGCCGAATTTCAAAGACCGCGATTTCTCAATACATATCCCTTGAGACTGATGAGTTGATGAGCCGGTCTCGCTTAAATTCGGGTGATGTTCTTTTTTCGATTGCCGGAACAATAGGCAAGACCTGTTCAGTTCATGAGAGTGATTTGCCTGCAAATACCAATCAAGCCCTGGCGATCATCAGGGGTACTTCAACCGTATTTCTCCAAGACTTTCTATTGTTGCAGTTGGACTCATTTGTTTCTGAGAAAACCAAAGAGCGAGCCCGAGGCGGGGCAATGCCTAACGTATCGCTTGGGGATCTTAGCGAGCTAGTTTTGGTTGTGCCTCCCTTGGCTGAACAACGCCGCATCGTCGCCAAAGTCGATGAGCTGATGGCTCTGTGCGACCGCCTGGAAGCCCAGCAGGCCGACGCCGAAAGCGTTCACGCCCAACTGGTACAAGCCCTACTCGGCAGCCTGACCCAAGCCAGCGACGCCGACGAATTCGCCGCCAACTGGCAACGCCTGGCCGAACACTTCCACACCCTGTTCACCACCGAACCCAGCATCGACGCCCTCAAGCAAACCCTGCTGCAACTGGCCGTGATGGGCAAACTGGTACCGCAAGATCCCAGCGATGAATCTGCTGATAAGTTGCTCAAGCGCATTTCGGATCACCGCTCAACGTATCGGGAGAAGAAGCAGAAATCTCTCGCGGACATTTCCGAGGTAGAAAAGCCTTTTGAACTGCCGTGCCAGTGGGCATGGGCAACCTTACCGGCCATTGGGGAGCTCGCCCGAGGTAAGTCGAGGCATCGACCTCGAAACGACCCTTCTCTGTATGCGGGGGGGAATGTTCCTTTGATTCAAACAGGCGACGTAGCTAGGGCTAACGGCGTAGTTAAAACACACAGCGCTATGTATAACGCCAAAGGTGTGGAGCAAAGCCGCTTATGGTCTGCAGGCACTATGTGCATCACCATTGCGGCGAATATTGCCGACAGTGCGACTCTCGGTTTTGACGCGTGCTTCCCCGATAGTGTTGTTGGCTTTATTCCTGAATTTCCTGAGCTGAATGTGCGCTATTTTGAGTTTTTTCTGCGGACTGCGAAGTCGCACCTTGAAGACTTTGCTCCTTCTACCGCTCAGAAAAATATCAACTTAGAGATTCTTGGGTTGCTGTCGGTACCATTGCCGCCAGCCAATGAAGTTCGCCGCATCGTCGCCAAAGTCGATCAACTCATGGCTCTCTGCGACCAACTCAAAACCCGCCTAACCCAGGCTCGCCAGCTTAACGAACAACTGGCCAGCACCCTGGTCGAGCAGGCTGTTGCCTAAAAATTACCCCAACACGGATGTATAAGGAGTCCTAATGCAATCCCCCGAACTCTCCCTGGCCGGCAAGCTGGATAACGGCCTGACCAAAGCGCTGTGCCTGCTGCTGCGCGGATTGAAGACCTGCTCTTTGTGGCTGCTCGGCCTGCTGACGCTAGCAGCCCTGCCATTGATAATTCTTGAATACGGCGAAGGTCTGGCTGACCTCTCACTGCTGGAGTGGGGCTTTATGCCGTTGCTGGCCTTGTTGTTGTGGCGGCATATCCACTACTGCCAGCATTTCACCACCGGTATTTGGCGTGGTTTGAGCCGCCTGCTGATGTTCCAAGGTGTTATGAGCGTCCTAGGGCTGGCCATCGTCGGCTTGCTTACGGTCTTGCTGGCACAAACTGAGCACCTGCAGACATTCATCCGTTATCTGCTGCAGGACGACCCCATCAGCAAGTTTGTGAGCTTTGGCACGGTCTTGCTGGCGGCATATCTCGCGGCTCCTACCGCGACGGCTGCAACGATTTCTACACCTGAAGCAGTTCCTTATTGTATGGAACCCAGCGTATCTACTACGGCCAAGGAGGCCAGCCTGTGAAACGTATTTCTCTGCCCATCGCTTTCCTTCTGGCTAGTTTGTTCGTCCCTGTTACCCAGGCCAATGATGATCCGGAGCATCTGATTCAGAGCTGCCAGGAGCTGGTTGATATCTACGCCAAGCGGGATCAACAGCGTTTGCTCGCAGGTGTGGCAACGGGCTTATCCGAAGCGCTGCGCGCCGGTTACTGCATGGGCGTGGTCGATGAATATCGCCGCCGCTACGAATGCGCTACGGATGATTGGTTCACACAGGCACAACGGGTTGCCGAGATGCCAGTGTCATTCGGCCCTCGCACCTCTGTAGACGAACTCCTGGAAATGTCGTGTGAAATCTGACTCCCGCACTTGGCCGGAGCTTGCCCAGGTCTACGACGACTTGCTATGCAAGAAGATCGGTCTGGCCAAACCCTTGAGTCAGCATGGCAAGTTGCTGGATGCATTGAAGACGCTGGTGAATGCGTTGAGCCCGTCGACCAAGAAAAAGGATGAGGTTTATCGCTATCCCAGCCGAACAAAGCCCATCCTGATTCAGTTGGATTGGGTCCCTCTGGGGACAGGGACGGATAGCCGCAATCGTGTCCTGATCAACCCTGCTCTCATCACTCTGCTGTGGAATGCCATTCTGCTTCAGGGCGTATTTGGTGAGCCCAAGCTTGTCGCCGAGCTTCTCGAACCCAAGGCGAAACGACAGCCTCTTGTTGATTGGGCCAGGCAGTTGTTCCTTGAACGCCAGTCTCTCGCTGGCCTCGGCCTGTTGCGGCAAGAACTGGTCGTTTTTCTGGATCGGCTGCCCGTTGCCGATCTGCGCGAAGAGTCTTTGCCCAATCCTTTTGCCGATACCCTCCCGCAGATGGGCCTCGGCCATCTGCATGGCAATCTGCTGAAAGCCCTGGCGGCGCAGACCGCTGCACTTTCCCTGGGTGACAGCATGATGGCGCATTACCTCAGTGGAGATCTGGAGCAGGCCTATGAGAAGGCTTGTGAGGTGCAAACGCAGAGTGAACTGCTACTGCAATACCGCGACCTGATCATCCGCGAATACGAAGAAGCCAAGGACTTCGACGATCTGCTTGATTCGCTACGAAAAAAGTAGGCGGCTTGTGGAATCCACAAATCAACACTGGCTCCGTCATCACAAACGGAGCTAGTCATGCACACCATTCAATCCATTCTCGCCAGCTGTCCTCACCAGGTCGGTGCCTGCCATCAAGCCAAAGCCCTGAACATTGATCAGGCGCTATTCGCTGGAACCCCCTTCACTGCACTAGGCGGTAAGCGCGTGCGCTGCCGTGAAGGCTTATTGCGCTTCAAGCTCGGCAGCGCCTGGCGTTTGCTTTACCAAATCACGGTTACCGGCTACGCACCTTGCGCACTGGTCAGCCGTCAGTGTTTCGAACGTGAGTTGAAACGAAGGCGGGCCATCAAGGCCTATAACCTTTAATCACCGGAGAAACACGTATGAATGCACTCGTCTCGCTGAACCAGCCGCTGCTGGCAGCTAACGGCCTGGATATGAACGTCAGTCGCCTGGACTTCAAGCGCCTGAAACACAAGTACACCGAATCCTCGGAGGCCGAAATGCCGGCAGCTGAGTGGGACATGGCCGAACTGGAGTACCGCCGTTTTCTGACGCTCAAGCGTTTCTATCCATCGGTTGCACTGGTGCCCAGTAAGACGGTGGATACCATCTGGCATGCACACATTCTGGATACCCGCGCCTACCGCAAAGACTGCCAGCAGGTGTTTGGTCGCTTTATCGACCACTACCCCTACTTCGGCATCTACGGCCAGGACGATTACCAGGAGCTGAAGAACGCCTTCGCCCAGACAGTCGCGCTGTATGAGAAACACTTTGGTGCGTATCCGGGCGGTGGCAGTGAGGCGCAGGCCATGCGCTGTGGTGACGACCATGCGTGCCACGCGCCGACCAGTTGCGCCTGCCGCGTCGAAGGTGCCTGCAAGTAATCCTATTCAACTCATTCAGGAAGCAATGCCATGAGCAAACAACCGCAAAACCCAAGCCGCCCAAACCCTCAACCAGCATCTCGCCCAGTAGTGCCTAACCTGCCAAGTAAAACGGGCGGCAAGTCTGGTGACGGTCGCGGCAATTACCCACCCGCTAAATCGAAGTAACCTCGCAGGTACGGCAGGCTCTATATCTGAGCCTGTCGTATTTTCATGCCAGGTATAAGGGGACGTAGACGATGGTTGGGCGGGCAATATCTGGTAAATCGCAGGTAATAAAGAACCCCTGAGCAATCTCAACGCGAAGGCGCCTCAACCGACAGAGGCCGTGTTGCTGCTAAATATAGATGGTTGGTTGGGATCTTCCGTCAACCGCCGCCCGGCGCACCCATGATTACCCGGCGTTAGCGGTATCCGGAACCAGTCGAACCTCTACCCGCTGGCCGAGTGCGCGGGCGGCGCTGGCCAGGGTGGCGAGGGTCATGTCCGTATCGTTTTCATCGAGCACGCAGTCTACGACGGTGCGGCTGGTCTGCATGCGTTCGGCCAGGGCTTTCTTGCTGACGTGCTGAGCCTTCATTGCTTCTGCAACCTGCCAGGCGATAACGCGCTTTAGCGCAGCGTAGGAAACCTCTTCGGCTAGCCCTTGCTCGGCAAGGAAATCGTCTAAATCAGAGCCGATGTGCGTATTCATGCCTTGTCCCTCAAAGTCTGGACTTGCGCTGTTTGGCGGTTTTCAGTAAATGGAAAAGGGTAAAGAGTCAGGCGATCCCGCAAAAAAAGGGTAGATGTCTATGAACGCTAGCGACTTCGACACAAAGTTTACGGACGGCCAAGAGGATATCGTTGAAGACCTCGATCTATTGACAGCGCGTAGGGTGAACCAGGACCAAAAGCGAATAAATGTCGATTTTCCGACCTGGGTGGTCGAGTCATTAGACCGGGAGGCGGCCCGCATCGGTGTCACTCGGCAGTCGATCATCAAAGTCTGGCTGGTTGAGCGGCTGCAGGCCGAAGCGGTTAATCAGTCGCTTAATCGTGACGCTGCAGGCGGCGGGCATTAACGGAGCGTCAAGAGTCAGAGCCAAGCAGCGAGGGAATCAGGCTGGCCGCCGCCCTGCACAGAAGGATGGAGCCGCTACCCATCCGGGTTTTCGAAGCCGAACCGTTCCCCGGCTTTCCATGCCTCACGGTTATTGCCCTCGTTCGGGATTCCACCAGACTCCTTGAGCATCCGTGCGAGATGCATGCAATTCCAGGTCATGATCGTGGTGTTTCGCTGCGTGAAATCATTGTCGAAGCCAACTCGTCCGCCGTCTTCCTTCGCGTCACCATACGAGGGTCCGGGACCTGCCTCGCCTATCCATCCGCAGTCGGCTTGTGGCGGCGTTGTATAACCCAAATGATTTAGCGCATATCCAATGGTCATTGCCGTGTGCTTGATTCCGTCTTCGTTCCCGGTGATCACGCAGCCCCCGACTTTACCGTAATAGAGCGACTGCCCCTTATCATTGAGTTCACCAGACATCGCGTACAGCCGTTCGATCAGTATGCGGCAGATCGAACTCTCCTCTCCCAGCCAAAGCGGGGTCCCCACAACCAGGATTTCAGCCGCTTTCACCTTCTCCCAAATCTTGGGCCATTCGTCTTTCTCCCATCCATACTCTGTCATATCCGGATAGACGCCCGGTGGTATGTCGTGTGCAGCCAGATGTAGCTGTTCGACCGAAACACCGTTCTTTGCCATGATCGATGCGGAAGCATTAAGGAGCAACTGCGTATGGCTATCCTCTGCCTTCTTCTTTAGCGACGTGTTGATGAATAAGGCGTTGAGTTCCGTGAATAACGTCATGGAGCACCCCGGATTAAGTTGGCTTCGATCCGATCGCAAGCTGCATAGCAGGATGATAAGCAGCAGCATCAAGGTTAGACGCTGTTTAGTGCCCCCAACGCTTTATCTGGAAAAAATGGATATGACGGCCGCCATCCTTCAGCGTCCTCGGGTTCGCGGCAGAAGTAGCAGCCTCGACCTGCTCAAATGGCTCGCCATGCTGACCATGCTGCTCGATCACCTGCGCTATGTCTGGCCGCAGGCGGGCGGCTTGCTGGTGCTCGGTCGCCTGGCTTTCCCGCTTTATTGCCTGGCGATTGCCGCTAACGTTGCGCGCTCACCGGCAGGCGAGCTGTTCACTCCCGCGAACGGCCGCTATCTGGGCTGGCTGCTGGTATTTGCGGTTCTTTCTGAGTGGCCCTATCAGCTCTATTCGAGCAACGAGGACTCGTTCAATGTGCTACCCACCTTGGCGCTTGGCTTGCTTATCGCCTGGGGCGTGCACCACAAGACCCGACTCAGCAGCGGCATGGCCATGGCGGCCGCGGGGCTGGCCTATTTTCTGAATGCTGCGCTGATGTATGGCTTTGTCGGCGCATTAATTCCGGCGGCTTTGCTGCTGGCGATTCAGCGACCGGGAGTCCTTTGGCTCGTGCCTGCCGCGCTCTGCCTGGTGGTCAATATGCCCAGCCATATCCTCGCGGGCGCTGCTCAGTTTCAGCTGTATGCGCTGTCGTTTCTGGGCAGCGCTTTTCTGGCGCCGATCTTCGGCCTCTGGCTGCTTAGGCAGAATATGAGTGTGCAGGTGTGGCCGGTTGGACGCTGGGGATATTGGTTTTACCCTGGGCACCTGCTGGTATTGCACCTAGTTCGAAAGATGCTTTAGCCCGCAAGCTACCGGCATGCAGCGCTCATTCAACCCTCACTGATCGGGCGTTTACGCCCCTCTGGAATAACTATGCTTTGGATTATTACTAAGTACGCGTTGACCGCCGCCGTGGTGGTGCTGGTATCAGAAATCGCCAAGCGCAGCGATAAGCTTGGCGGTTTGGTCGCGGCCCTGCCGATGATCACAATCCTGACCTTGATATGGCTCTATGTGGAGCGCCAGTCACCGGAAAAAATCGCCAATCACGCCTGGTATACCTTTTGGTATGTGCTGCCGACGTTGCCGATGTTTCTGGCCTTTCCCGCGTTACTGCCGCGCCTGGGCTTTTGGCTCACGCTGCTGGCTTGCGTGGGCATAACTCTCCTGTGCTTCGGCTTGTTTGCGCTGCTGGTGCGCCAGTTTGGCATTCAGTTGTTATAGCCGGGCGAGGCCGTAACGCCGCTCTTATCCGCAGTCGACGGTCGCTCGAAGAGTCGCGCAGGGAACATCAATGAACATTCAGGCACCTGTCGCCATTCTGCTTGTGCTGCTTCTTAGCTGCGGCTGACCCTGAGCGCTTTGTGCCACCGATTAGACGCAGTGGGGTTGTTGCGTCGGGGGCATTGCAAGGTGGATGACCGTGGGTGAGGGTGTGCGGCGATTTGTCACATACAACCGCCCGCGCAACTGTAAAATGCACGGCGCTGCGGTCTTTCTCAAGACCAGCGCCCGTCAAGCTGAGGGCGTGCCGGTGATCAAATACCGAAAGCAAGACCGAGGAGAGCCAAGGTGATTAAACGAGTTCTGGTTGGATGCGGCATTGTGGGCGTTGTCGTCCTGTTGGCATTTGTCCTGCTGGCGTGGGAGTCGGCCATTCCTGAAGAGGCGCCCCCGGCCACTGCGCGCTTCAGCGCTGGCGAGATTGAACAGGGCCGCGTGTTGGCCGGGATTGGTAACTGTCAATCCTGCCATACCGTTGATCCGGAACGTCCCTTTGCGGGCGGCCTGGCCATGCCGACCCCGTTTGGCACGCTCTACTCAACCAATATTTCTCCCGACCCCGACGCGGGGATCGGCCGCTGGTCAGAAGCGGCCTTTATCCGCAGCATGCAAGAGGGCGTTGCGCGCAACGGCTCGCACCTGTATCCGGTGTTTCCCTACACCCATTACAGCCTGGTTAACGACGCCGATCTGCGGGCCCTGTATGCGTTTATCATGACCCGCGAGCCGATCAGCGGGGCGTCTCCGGACAACGAACTGGCTTTTCCCTTCAACTTGCGCATGTTGCAAGCCGGCTGGAAATTGCTGTTTTTTGACAATGAACGCTGGCAGCCCGAAGCCGGTCGCAGTGCGCAATGGAACCGTGGCGCCTATCTGGCCGAAGGCCTGGGCCATTGCTCGTCCTGCCATACCCCGCGCAATCAGTTAGGCGCAGAACGCGCCAGCCAGGCTTACGACGGGGCGCTCGTCAATAACTGGTACGCGCCCGCCTTGAATGCCCGCCGGGAGACGCCCGTGGGCTGGACTCAGCAAGAGCTGTATGCGTATCTCAGAGAGGGTGGTTCGCCTTATCACGGGGTGGCTGTTGGCTCCATGGCGCACGTTGTTCATCAAGGGTTGGCGGCGGCCAGTGACGGCGATATTGAAGCGCTTGCTGTGTATTTCAGCGATAAAAACGGCTCGCCTACCGACCAGCAGGCCGCGGCCACCGCCCAAGAAGTGATCAGCCAGACGCAAGCGCGCGTTACGGCGGATCTCAGCCATGGCCAGGCGCTTTTCACCGCAGCTTGCTCCGCCTGCCACTTCAATTCGGCTGAACGGCCGAATGTGCTGCGCCCCGAGCTCAGCCTCAACAGTGCCGTCACCGCGCAGGACCCGGTCAACCTGATTCGAGTCACCCTGGCCGGTGTGTCCAATGAAGCCGGGTTGGCCGGCGCCCTGATGCCGGGCTTTGCCGGTGCGTTGAGTAATCAGGATATCGCCAGCTTGCTGAGGTTTTTGCGTTCCACGCACACCGAGGAACCCGCCTGGGACAACCTCGAGCAGCGTATCCAGAACCAGCGCCAGTAACTGCGCGCCACCGCTTTAGATGATTATGGAACACTCACAATGACGACAAAATTCGAACTTAATGGTGAGACCATCACCCTTGATGTGGCCGCTGACACGCCTCTGCTCTGGGCCATTCGGGATGACCTCGGCCTGACCGGCACCAAGTTTGGCTGCGGCATTGGCATGTGCGGCGCCTGCACCGTGCTGGTCAATGGCCGCGCGGCCCGCGCCTGTATTACGCCGCTCAGTGCGGTGCAAGACACCCGCATCACCACCATCGAAGGCCTCGATGCCGAGGGTAATCACCCGCTGCAGCAAGCCTGGATCAAAACCCAGACCCCGCAATGCGGCTACTGCCAGTCCGGTCAAATCATGCAGGCGGCGGCCATGCTCAAGGATTTTCCTGATCCCGATGACCAGCAGATCGATGCCGTGATGAGCGGCAATCTCTGCCGCTGCATGGCGTACGTGCGCATTCGCAAAGCTATCAAAATGGCTGCCAGCGATATGCGCGCTGTAACGCATACGGAACTAGCGACCAGCGTAGGAACGTTCAATGAAGGAGCGTCCGATGAGTAAGTTCGGCAAATACATGACCCCCTCGAATGCCAGTAAGGTTAGCGCAGCGCCCGCGTTAAGCCGTCGCGGCTTTTTGATCGGTGCCGCCGGTGCCGGGTTTACCTTGGCGTTTTTTCGTCCGGGTTTGAGCTTCGCCGAGCCCGCGCAGGTGATTGAAAACCAGGCGTTTGAGCCGACCCTCTGGTATCAGATCAACCGCGACGGTCGCATTATCGTCAATATTGCCGAGGCCGAAATGGGTCAGCACATCGGCACCGCGCTGGCCAGAATCGTCGCCGATGAGCTTGAGGCAGACTGGTCGATGGTGGAGCTGAACCACGTGGACAGCGATCCGAAGTGGGGCGTGATGGTGACCGGCGGTAGCTGGTCGGTCTGGCAGAACTTTACGCCCATGAGTCAAGCCGGTGCCGCCGGGCGCATTGCGTTGATCGAGGAGGGCGCCAAGCTGCTGGGCGTTGCGGCGGAGCAATGCCAGGCGCGCAACAGCCGGGTAATCGCCGGCGGCAAGTCGGTCAGCTACGCGGACATCGTCAGCAACGGCGACATTACCCGCAGCTACAGCGAAGAGCAGCTCAAGCAAATAACGCTCAAGCCGGCCTCGCAACGCCGGCTGATCGGGCGGCAAGCCCAGGCGCTGGATATTCCCGAAAAAACCACTGGCCGCAGCGTCTACGGACTCGATGCCCGGCATGCCGATATGGTCTACGCGCGGCCGTTGATTCCGCCCACGCGCTACGGCTCCAGCGTCAACAGCATTGACGACAGCGCGGCAAGCGCCATTGACGGCTATCTCAAGACCATCGTGCTGGATGATCCGACCGATACCGTGCCTGGCTGGGCGCTGGTTATCGCCACCTCCTTTCATGCGGCGAACCGGGCGGCGGCTCTGATAAAGGTGGACTGGACTGCGGGCAAGACGGCGCAGGTCAGTGAACAGGACATTCTGGACCACGGCCGAGCGCTGCTTGAAGATCCGGAAAAAGGCGCTCTGGTGGTCAATGACCCGGGCGTCGAGGAGGCCTTTGCCAATGCCGACTCGACGCTGCAGCAGGACTATGTGACCCATAGCGTGCTGCACTTTCAACTGGAGCCGGTCAATGCCCTGGCGTTTCAGAAGGATGGCATCTGGGAAATCCACACCGGTAACCAGTGGCAATCGCTGATTATTCCCGTGCTGGCAAAAGCGCTGGAGGTGCCTGAAGAAAAAATTGTGATGCGCACCTATATGCTCGGCGGCGGCTTTGGCCGACGGCTGAACGGCGACTACGCGCTGCCCGCCGCGCTGGCGGCCAAAGCGTTGGGCCGGCCGGTCAAGGTGGTCTTTACCCGTGAAGATGACGTGCGCTTTGACTCGCTGCGCTCGCCGTCTTTTCAGCGCGTGCGCATGGCGTTCAATGCTGCGGGCGAGGTCACCGGCATGCAGCATCACGCCACAGCTGGATGGCCGACCCAGGTGATGGCGCCGTTTTTCATGCCCGACGCGACTAACGGTGAGCCGTTCGATCCATTCTCGATTCTGGGCGCGGCACACTGGTATGCGGTCGGTGCTCACCAGTTGCGCGCAGTCTCCAATGATCTGGCCAATGACACCTTTCGTCCCGGCTGGCTGCGCTCGGTGGGGTCCGGTTGGGTCAACTGGGCGCTGGAAACCTTTATGGACGAAGCGGCCCACAAGGCCGGTAAAGACCCCATCGAGTTCCGCCTTGGCCTGCTCACCGGCGCCGGCAAAAATGCCGGTGAGGCACCGAACTCGGTCGGCGGCGCATCCCGTCAGGCCAATGTGTTGCGGCGGGTCAAAGCGCTCTCGGGCTGGGGCCAGCCCTTGCCTGAGGGGACGGGGCTGGGTGTCGCCACGACCTATGGTCAGGAACGCGATATGCCGACCTGGACGGCCTGCGTGGCTAGAGTGCGAGTGGATAAAAGCACCGGCCAGGTGACGCTGGAAAAACTCACCCTGGTCACCGATGCCGGCACCATCGTGCATCCCGACGGGGCCCGGGCTCAGGTGGAAGGCGCTGCTCTGTGGGGCGTGAGCATGGCCTTGCACGAGGGCAGCCTGATCGAAAATGGCCAGGTGCGCGATACCAACCTCAATAGCTACACGCCGCTGCGGATGCGCGATGTGCCGCAACTGGAGATTGAGTTTATCGACAGCACCGAAGCCGCGGTCGGGCTGGGTGAGCCGGCGACTACGGTTACCGGGCCGGCGATCGGCAACGCCATTTTCAACGCAGTGGGCGTGCGCATGCGCGAAATCCCGATCCGCCGGGAAGCCGTGTTAGCCGCGCTGCAGGCCTGATCCAGCCGGCGCGAGTTCGCTGGCTCTGCGCAACCCTGCGCAGGGTCGGCGAGGGTGTTTACCCAGCGTTGGCCCGCGCCACCAGCACCTGTGTTGCGCCCTGGGCTTTCTGGGTAAACCAAATCACCCGGCTGACGCCCCGGGTGATGGCCACATAGGCCAGGCGCAGGTTTTCATCGGCCATGGCTTGGTCGTAGCTGTTGCGAAAAAACCCCGAGTGGGCGTACAGCGCATTGCGCAGCGGGTGGTGGGTCGACGGTAAGCAGTCGTCGAGGATTATCGCGACTTCGGCTTGCAAGCCCTTGGCGCGGTGGATGGTGTAGAGCTTGACCGGCAGTTTCTTGTCCAGTTGGGCGCGAATGGCCTGCAAGGGTTGGTTGCGCCGGCTCAGCACCAGTACCGCATTGCGGTCGGCCCCGGGGCGCGTGGCGACGTGCGCGCATTGGGCGTGGATTTCCTTGAGCAGCCGCGGCAAGCCGCTGTTGATGTCAAAGCGCTGGATCACTTTGACGCCGTGATCGCCCGTTTGCAGCGCCTTGGCGGCGTTGCTGGTCTTGGCATGCTGGTACTCGACGCCCTGCAACACCGCTTCACCGGCGCGGATCAGCGGTTCGATGCAGCGGTAGTTGGTGGCCAGCAGCAGCACGGCGCTGCGCGTGGCGTTGCCCTTGCCCGGAAAATGCGTGTCGAAGTCCATAAACAGCTCGGGGGAACTGCCGCGCCAGCCATAGATGGACTGCCAGTCGTCGCCGATGGCCATCAGGCTGACCGCCTCGCCGTGGCGCTCGAGCCGACGGTGCAGGGCTTGCAGCCACTGAACGATGTGCGGGGAAATATCCTGGAACTCATCGATCAGCAGGTGCTGGAACGGCGCCAGGGCCTGGGCCGAAATAGCCGGTTCGCCAGTCGATAAGCTGTCGGTAAGCGCCTGAAAGGCGCCGTTGAAGGTCATCAAGCCCTGCTCATGCAGGCACGCCTCGAAGGATCTCCAGAACAGCACCAGGGCCTCGATAAAGGTTCGTTCCCGATCCGAGCAGGTCAGCGTCTGCAGGTCCATGTGGTCGAGGCGCATGCCGATGCTTTGCATAAACCCGGCCTGCAGATAGAAGGCTTCGAATAGCGGCGCCGCCGTGAACTCGCCGACCAGTTTGAAGCTGTCCAGGGGCGCCTTGGGTGAACCGGTGCGCTTCCCTTGGGCGTCGGCGGCGGGTGGCGCGGGCAATTCCAGCAGGCGATGCACCCGTTCGCGAAAGTCCGGCTGCTCGGCGTAGCAGCTTTGGTACGCCTGCTTGAGCAGGCGCTGCTGGGCCGGCCGCAAGCGCCCTGAGGTCAGTGGATTGTCCAGTTCGCGGGACGCCGCCTGCGGGTCGTCCAGCTGCTCGAACCAGCGTGGATTGTGCAGCGCCGCTTTGGCCAACACGCCCATGGCCGCATGAAAGGTGCGCACCGATTGCCGGGCCTGGGTGGCGTCGAAGGGATACGCCCAGAACGTCAGGACTTTGCTCAGTTGCTCGCGCAGCTGCACGCAGGAGGCGTTGGTAAAGGAAATCACCGTCACCCGGCCAGGCTCGATGCCCAGATGACAGAACATAAACACCACGCGCAGCACCAGGGTGGTGGATTTGCCTGAGCCGGCCCCGGCAAAGATGCGCGTTAGGGGGTTGCGGCCGAGAATCATCGCCCACTGCTCCGGCGATGGGGTGCTGATGATGCCGGCCGTCACCGCCTGCGCGACGCGCTCGCGCATGGCCTTGACCTGGGGCGCATCGACCGCCAGCAGCGCCGGCCCATAAATCGCGGAGCTGGTCGGTTTGCTGGGTTTGCTGGGTTTGCTGGGTTTGCCGGGTTTGCCGGATTGGGCGTGTGCAGTGGCCGGCGTTTTCGCAGGGGCTGAATCGACCGCTCGGGCTGAGTGGGTTGAATCGACTGCTTTGGCCGTCCCGGTCGCTAGGGCTGCGCTGACTGAATTGGCACGCGGGCTGGCCGGCGTTTTCGCGCTGGCTGCGTTGGTTGAATCGGCTGAATCGGCGGGTTTGCTCGCACCCGCCGCACCCGCCGCACCCGCCGCACCCGCCGCACCGGCCGTGCGGGCTGATGGGGCGGTTTTTGCAGCGCGGGTTGCCCGGGGCTTGCCGGCTTTTGCCGCGGCCTTGTTGGGGTGCGGTCGGGCGTTTGGCGCGCGCAACGCCGAGGGGTTTTCAGCGCTCAAGTAGGCGCTGGTCCGCGGCAGGTAGCGCGCCAACGCGCCATAAAGCAGTAATTTATAGCGCCGGACGGCAGACAGCATTGAACAATTCCCACCTGGGTCTGAGGTATGTCGATGAATGATAGAGGGTTTTGGCCTAGGTCTGGGCGCCGCTATTCAATACGCAACTTCCAGTTCCGCACTGGCCGCTTCGGCCTGGCAGGCGAGGATCCAGCCCTGATTGACCTCCCGTTCGCTCAACGCCTGGTTGCTGCGCATGCTCGCCTGGCCGGCGACCACGCGGCATTTGCAGTGGGCACAAACGCTGGCGAGGCAGGCATTCGGCGGTTGCTGGAATGCTTGCTCTATGGCGTTCGGCAACACTTCGCCGCAGAGTTGTTGGCTGGAGCAACAGGCGTGTAGGCGCTGGTGGTTGTGTGGGGCGTATGGGTTGTGTGGGCAGTGGCCGGTGCGCTGGGTGCTTGGCCGCGCAGGCCGGGTAGGCCGCGCAACATCGGCAAGACTGCGCGCCAGCGAAACAGCAGCACGTAGGCGATGTGCAGGCCAATCAGCCAGAGTGCCAGATTGGCGAAGAACTCATGCAGATCATCGGCATCCTCCAGCCAGGACAGAAATTCACCGCCGCCGGCGCCGAAGATATCCGGTCGTACACCGGGAAGCACCTCGGACAGCACCTGGCCGTTATCGACCATGCCCAGACCGGTGATGACCGCCAGACTGAAGCTGAGCAGCATGGCGAAGGTCAGCCAGATGCTCGCCCCGGTCCAGCGCGGTTTGCGCCATTCGCGCAGCGGCGGTGCCAGACGCGGAAAGCCGCGCAACCTGAGCGGGGCCAACAACAGGCGCAGCGACAGCAGTAGGAGCAGGCCATAGCCCAGCCAGATATGCACAGATTCAAAGTCGTCGCCGGTCAGGTAGACCGCCGCGAAAAAACCGGCCAACAGCCAGTGAAAATATTTGAAGCGCTTGAACGCATTCACGATGGAGTCCTCACCTAAGCAACAATGAGGTTCTTATACGTGCCGCGCCTGACCCCGAGCTGAACGTTGCCGGGCCAAAGCGTGCTCCGCCGAGCGGAACGCTCACCGATAAGTTGAAGCGTCCATCTTCGAGCTGAAGCGTCCACGGTCGAGCTGGTGCGGCCAGGATTGAGCTGCAGCGTCCATAAACGCTCAACATAAATGGAACCTTTGCCCTGCTGGCAGCGTTAAACCGGGCACTTGACGCTAAATCGACATGCGCAGCGCGCGGAAGCTGGCACATGGGGCGCCAAAGCAAAAAATGGAGCGCAGAAACCAACATGCACGAGCCGGAGGAGCAACTGATTCAGCAGGCCCAGGCGGGCAATCGGCACGCCTTCGGCTTGCTGGTGCAGCGCCACCAGACGCGCGTGTTCCAGTTCGTGCGGCGCCTGCATGGCGGTGCCGACGAGGCGCTGGACATCACCCAGGAGACGTTTCTCAAGGCTTTTCTGGCTATGGGGAAATGGCGCCCGGAAGCTCGTTTCCAGACCTGGTTGCTGCAGATCGCCCGCAATACCACCCTGGATGCGTTGCGCCAGCGCCGGCGGCGGCCGTGCGAAGCCCTTGAGGACGATCGTCAGCTGGTCAGCCCCGTGGCGTCCCCGGAGCGGCAGTTGGCCGGCACGCGGCGCGTCGCGCTGTTGGCGCGGTTGCTGGAGCGCTTGCCGCTGGAGCATCGGGAAATCCTGCTGCTGCGCGAAGTCGAGGGCTTGTCCTATGCCGAATTGGCCAGCGTCTTGGATATTCACCCTGGCACAGTCAAGTCGCGGCTGGCGCGGGCCCGTGAAGCCATTCTGGCCAGTTATCGACGCGCGAACGGAGGTGATCTATATGATTGAGCGCCCAGACATGCAAGTGCCCCCGAACCTGCCGGCGCACCCAGACATACAGGCGTTGTCCGCCTACCTCGACGGCGAGCTGGACGCGCTGGAAAACCGCGACATTACTGCGCATCTGTGTACTTGCAGTGGCTGCGCAGACGTTGTGCGCGATCTGCAGGCGATCAGCCATGATTTGCGGGCGTGGGTTGCGCCAGCGCCGCCGGTGGATCTGGTCGGGCGGATCAGCGCTGCGCTCGACAATCGGCGCCCGAGTCGTTCTCGACCAGGCCGCTGGCGGCAATGGCTGCCGTCTTCCATAGGCGCGGCGGCCTCGCTGCTGCTCGGTCTGCTGCTCGGCTCCGCCTGGCTCCCAGGCCAACCGGTCTCTAGCCCGCCGGGTTTGAACGCCCTGGCCGTGCTGGGCAGTGCCCCGCCCGGCGCGCTCTGTACTCGCCCTGAATCCTGCTACCTGAAGGTCATTCTGAAATGAGCGCTTCTTTCTCGTCTTTCTCTTATTCCTATGCGCTGCGTACTGCGCTGGTGTTGTCGTTGCTGGTCAATGTTGGCGTACTGGCGGCGGTTGGCTGGCAAACGTTTCAGCGCGACGGCCTGCCCCTGCCTTCTGGCGCGCCGACCAGCCTGTCGCGTCACCTTGAGCTGAGTGTCGTGCAGCTGCAGCGCTGGCATGAGGCCGAGGCGCTGTTTTTTACTCATCTGCATGCCTCCGGGACGGCAATCAAGGCGCACCGCGACCGGCTGATCGAGGCGATTTTCAGTGAAACCCTCGACCCTGGATTGATCGAAGGCGAGCGCGCCGCAGTCGCCCGCCTGCAGGACGTGCAGCAGCGGCAGGTGATCGAGCAACTGCTGTTCGAACGGGAACTGCTCACGGGCGAACAACGGCAACGGCTGGCGAACTTGCTCACCGAGCAGCCGGTCGGGCCGTCCGGTTTTGAGCGCCTGCACCGCGAATAGCTGAAAAAGGATGGAACAAAAAAGCCCTTGGCCGCGTTCAACTAAAGGAAACCACTCGCCGATTGTGGCGACTGGAAAATTGCGGCATTCACGCCGTATTTACGGAGTCGAACCATGCACCTGACACCCCGTACCGTCTTGCTTACCCTGCTACTCGCCGGCCCCGCGTTGAGTTTCGCCGGCGCTAGTCTGGCCGCTGCTGGCGCGCATCAACATGACGCCGCCGTGCCGGCCCTGCAACTGAACGCGGGCGCTAAATGGGCCACCGATGCGCCGTTGCGCAAAGCCATGGGCGCGTTGAATGGCGCCATGCAGGCAGCTTTGCCGCAGATCCACGACAACACCCTGGAGGCTGCGCAGTACGACCAACTGGTCGTGCGGGTCAACGATGAAGTCGCCTATATGGTCAAGCATTGCCAGTTGGAGCCGGCTGCCGACGCCCAGCTACACGGTGTGATCGCCGAGCTGCTGGCCGGCGCCACGGGCATGGCCGGCAAGACGCAGGGGGTGACCCGTCGAGACGGAGCGGTGAGCGTGCTCGGCGCACTGGATAGCTATGCCACCTACTTTGCCGATGCGTCCTTCGAGCCTATTGAGCACTGAGCGGGACGGGATGTTGTGGCTGGGGCACCAACCTCGCCCGCCGCACGTATCGCAGGCACAAGGTTCGCTGATCTACGCTGAGCGCTGTTGCGCCGTCGCCAGAGCGTGTTTTCGCTTAGCGTCGTGCCGGGCCATAGACAGTTTTTAAAGGCGCAAAGTTAGGCGGTGTTTTTCAAGAGTGTTGGTGGCGTTTTTAAGATGAGGGATGCGTTTAGTCGGTTGGCGCGCTGGCCCACTCACAAAAGCAGCCGACGGCCAGAGTGTGAGTGGCGGTGACGCGGCGGCCGTGTTGCAGGGCGTCGAGAATGGGTTCGATAAAACTGTTGCTGGAATTGCAGGTGAGCCCTTCGCTGTAAGGCCCGAAGTACGCCAGTTGGCCGTCGCGGCCCCAGATGGCCACGGCCGGGCTCGCCGGCAGCTGTGCGCTGCCGGGCAGGGCGCTGAGCGTTTGCAAGCCGTGCAGAGTGCTTGGCAGTTGGCCGCGACTGCCGGGTTTTTGCACGGCATAAAAAACCACGCCTTTGTCGCCGAAGTTCTCGATCAGTTCGGCCAGGTGTTGTTGATTGCCGACATTGCACGGGCAGGCCGGGTCCCAGAAATGCACCAGGCGAATCGGCCCTGGGCCGGCCAGTTCGGCGGGCAGGCGCAGCGCGGTTCCGGAAAAAAGTGCGGTCTGGTCGCTGAACGTGCGGATATAGCGCGCCTGATACCACTCCCACGCAGCGAGCAGGACGCCGGCCCAGATAATCACGGTCAGGCTGACCAGCAGGGTTTTTCGGGAGGGGCGGCGCATGCGGCTGGCTTCTATCACTGTTTGAGTCTAAAAAAGGACGCCTAGCTTGCCATGCCAGGCCGCCCAGCGGTGTCTTGGCTGCTGGCTGGCCGGCAATCCGGAACTCAAACGTCCTTTTGCGATCTGGGTTCGTGAGCCTTGAGCCGGATCGCCGCTGCTTCAGTGGTTGAACCCGAACGGTAGGGCGACGGCATACTCAATGCCGTCGAAGGCGTGCTCCAGATCTGAATCTTTAAGAGTATTGATGGGCGATAATTCATCAATGGGGCGTTTATTGCGATAGGTTGTCACCCATTTGACGGATGACGATTTTTTATAAGGAGGCTGGCTTTTGGCCGACACAATTCTGGTAACCGGCGGCGCCGGCTACATTGGTTCGCATACCACCTTGGCGTTGCTTGAAGCGGGCCACGAGGTGGTGGTGCTGGACAACCTGTGCAACAGCTCGCTGGAATCGTTGCGCCGGGTGGAGCGCATTTGCGGCAAGGCGCCGCGGTTTGTACAGGGCGATATCCGCGACCGCGCGGTACTGGATGCGCTGTTTGCGGCGCATAACATCGACGCGGTGTTGCATTTTGCCGGGTTGAAATCGGTAGGCGAGAGTGTCAGTCAGCCGCTTGAGTACTACGAAAACAACGTGGCTGGGAGTGTCATTCTGGCCCAGGCGATGGCCGCTGCCGGGGTGTTTCAATTGGTGTTCAGCTCGTCCGCCACGGTATATGGCGAGCCGGCGCAGATGCCGATCAGCGAAGACGTTCCAACGGGCACGCCGACCAATCCCTATGGGCGCAGTAAGTTGATGGTTGAGGAACTGCTGCAGGATCTGGCCGATTCCGACCCGCGCTGGCGCATTGCTTTGTTGCGCTATTTTAATCCGGTGGGTGCGCATACCAGCGGGCTAATCGGCGAAGACCCCAACGGCATTCCCAACAACCTGTTGCCCTATGTCAGCCAGGTAGCCATCGGCACGCTCAAGCAGGTGTCGGTGTTTGGTGCGGATTACCCCACGGTGGATGGCACCGGTGTGCGCGATTACATTCATGTGCTCGATCTGGCGGATGGGCATCTGAAAGCGCTGCAGGCGATCAGCCAGCGCAGCGGCGTGAGTATCTGGAACTTGGGCACCGGGGTGGGTTACAGCGTGCTGCAAATGATCCGCGCGTTCGAGCAGGCCAGTGGCCGGCCGGTGCCTTATCAGGTGGTGGATCGCCGTTCGGGTGATATTGCCGAGTGCTGGGCCGATCCGACCAAAGCGGCTCAGGAGTTGGGCTGGAAAGCCGAGCGCGGCTTGGCGCAGATGATGGCTGACACTTGGCGCTGGCAGTCTGGCAATCCTCAGGGCTATGCGCAGTAAAGCGTCGCTGTATGGCGTCGCACCCGTTAATGCGGGCGCGCGCGTTTGTAAAAGAGCTTCAGCCCATCACCGCTAAATGTGGATTTTGGTGCGCTAAAGCCCACGGTTTTCCCTTAATACCTCGCGGACATCTCGCGCTAAATTCGTTCCTCACTTTTCAAGGCCGTTAACCCTTATGCGCTATGTGCGTCTATTGCCTGTCATTGCCGTGCTGGCAATTATTCTGTTCAGCGGTTTAAAGCCCGAACCCGTGCCGCAGATGTTCGAGCAGCAAGACAAATTGCATCATTTGCTGGGGTTCGCCGCCTTGGCGTTTAGTCTGCGCTTGGGGTTCGGGCGGACGCATTTTGGCTGGCTGCTAGCGGCTAGTCTGCTGGCGGCACTGTTGATCGAACTGGGGCAGATTTTTTTACCGCACCGTACCGCTTCGATGGGCGACATGCTCGCCAATATCCTTGGTGTGTTGCTCGGTGCAGGGTGTTCGCTGGCGCTGGAGGCCTGGCTGCGGGCCCGCCAAAAGAAGGCCAGGATGTATTTGCGCCCCTAAATAAACCCCGTCTTTTCCAAAGAAACCGAGTTTTCATTGCGAAGAAAATCATGCTCAAGGAGTGCCTGATGCCCATACCTTTTGAGCCTGATACCTTGCGCGCGCGCCTGCGACCCTTGGCCGAGGCGACTACGCTGGTGCCTGAGGAGCAAGCCTACCGGCGCTTCTATGGCTTGCCCATGCCTGACGCTGTACGCACGCAACTCGGCTATTTTAAGGTCGCGCACTACCGCATTGCCGCCCAGGTGTGGTGGCCCGAGCAGCCGCCCAAGGCCACCTTTGTGCTGTTGCACGGTTATTACGACCATATGGGTCTGTATCGGCATGTGCTGGAGTGGGCGCTGGGCATGGGCTTTGCCGTGTTGGCCTGCGACCTGCCGGGGCACGGGCTGTCCAATGGTGCAGAGGCCAGCATCGACGATTTCGCTGAATATCAGCTGGTGTTGCAGGGCTTGCTGGCCCAAGCCGGCGCGCTGCAACTGCCCTCGCCCTGGCATTTATGTGGGCAGAGTACCGGCGGGGCGATTTTGCTGGACTACCTGTTGACCGGCGCACCGCTGGCCGCGCTCGGCGAAACCATTCTACTGGCGCCCTTGGTGCGCCCGTATGCCTGGGGCCGGTCGAAGCTCAGTTATCAGTTGCTCAGCCCCTTCGTTAAACAGATCCCGCGGCGTTTTAGCGCCAATTCCACCGACCTGGCCTTTCTCGACTTTATCCAGCGCGACCCGCTGCAATCACGCCGCCTGCCGGTTGCCTGGGTCGGCGCGTTGGCGCGCTGGGTGAAGATGATCGAACAGGCGCCGCCCAGCCTGCGCAGTCCGCTGATCGTGCAGGGCGAGGCAGACCTGACGGTGGACTGGCGATACAACCTCAAGGTGCTGCAAGACAAGTTCGCCAACCCCGAAGTGCTGCTGCTGCCCGAGGCGCGCCATCACCTGGCCAATGAGTCGTTGGCGTTGCGCCAGCGCTATTTTGCGTTTCTCAGCCAGCGGCTTGGCTAGCCAGCTGCGCCGCAGATGGGGCGCATTGAGGCGGCGTGCGTCGGCGTGCGGCGGCGGGATGGAGGGATGACGCCGCTTTCGGCGCATTTCGGCGCGAGGCGTGCGGTTTATTCGCGAGGTTGCGCTGCGCGCTACCTCCGCCGACCTCGGGCCACATCGATCGAGGTCGGCGGCAATGGGTTAGATGCCTTGCTGCGCGGGTGCCTGCTTGACGGTGCTTTGGCCGACTGCCAGGCCGGCGCGGATGGCGGTCAGGGCGGCCTGGTAATAAGCTGTGCCGGCGGGCGATGCGGCGAACTGGGCGAACTCTTCCAATTGCGGGTCGGACAGGTCGCGGTAGACGTATAGCAGGGTGTTATCGATATCGGCCTCGATCTGCTCAATCAGCCGTTGCCGCTGGCTCTCCAGCAGGCCCTGCGCCATGCCGCCGCCGAGCAGGCCGGGAAGCATCTGGCTGAGGCTGTCGGCGGCGACCCCGGCCAGCGCCAGGCTGACTTCGGCCCCAGCTTCGCTGGCCGGCAGCGCCTGGGCCAGATGACGAATCAGCAGGCGCCGAGTGGCTTCGGCCTGGACCCGTGGCAGACCGTTTTCGTATTGGGACAGTTGCTCGCGGCGCGTGGCCTGCACCTCGGCGGCGCTGATCTGCCGGCCCAGTGGTGATTTAAAAAAGGTCAGGGCGGCCCGCGGATCGGCCAGACTGGCGCGCAGTTGCTGTTGCGCCCGTTGATCCATGGCCAAGGGCGCGAAGCGCTGATTGCTATTGGTCACTAGCGCCTGATAGACCGCCGGCGGTAGGCTGCTGCGGTAGCGTTGCTGAGCGGCGCTGAGGGCCTCGCTGAAATGCTCGCGTTGCTGCGGCCAACCGGCCAGTTGGTACAACTGAGCGTGGTCATCGGCGAGGCTGGGCAGGCTGAACAGGCTAGAGAGCAAAATCACAAAAGCGAAGAGGGCGCGCATAGAAACTCCTGGGAAGGCGGTTATTTTCAGGGGCACGACGTGCTCTTGTCGAGACACCCGAGCGTTGTTGCTGGAGTTGCCCATATGCTTACAGGTTCCAACCTCCTGCTGTCACAGCTAGTCGACGACCTGGCCGAACACGGCTGGGCGCAGCAGAATTTTTTTATTACCCAGGGTCTGACCCTCGAACTGGCTGCAGAGTGCCATCGCCGCGCTACGCAGGATGCGTTGCGGCCCGCCGGCATCGGCCACGGCAGTACCCAGGCGCTGCGCGAGGGCGTGCGCGGCGACCGTATTGAGTGGCTGCAGGCGGATGAACCCGGCCCCTGCAAGGTGTATCTGGAACACATGAATGCACTGCGTGTGGCGCTGAATGCCGCGCTTTATTTGGGGTTGGAGGACTACGAAAGCCATTTCAGCTTGTATCCGCCGGGGGCTTTTTATCATCGGCACCTGGATCGTTTTCGCGACGACGACCGGCGCACGGTTTCCGCCGTGCTTTATCTCAACCAAGACTGGCGGCCGGAGTACGGCGGCGCATTGCGCTTGTACACGCCAGGGCAGTCGCTGGAGATCACCCCGTTGGGTGGCCGTCTGGTGGTTTTTCTCTCGGCCGAAATCGCCCACGAGGTGCTGCCCACCACGCACGAGCGACTGTCGCTGACTGGCTGGTTCCGCCGCCGTGCGCAAAGCGTCTAAGCCCACCGGGACGCGTTAAGTTCATGGCCTAGTCGGCCTGTTTATCGCCAAGATCAGCCGCGGTCGGAGCATCTGCCAGTTCGTGGTTGGGGCGTGCTACCGTAGAAAATGGCCGAGCATGACGAAATGCTGCAAACCGATCCGCAACCCATCAGCGTGAGTTAACGCAGACATGAAAAAAGGGAGACCGCAGTCTCCCTTTTTTCGTTAGTGCAAAATACTTAGAACAGGACGCGGGTGCGGATAGTGCCGCTGACGTCGTGGAGTTTTTCCAGGGCCAGGTCGGAGTAGCCGGCATCTACGTCGATCACCACATAACCGACTTTCTCGTTGGTCTGCAGGTACTGCGCGGAGATGTTGATGCCATTGTCGGCGAACACCTTGTTGATCTCGCTCATCACGCCCGGGATGTTGGCGTGAATGTGCAGCAGGCGGTGTTTGCCAGGGTGCGAGGGCAGCGTCACTTCTGGGAAGTTGACCGAAGTCACCGAGGTGCCGTTGTCGCTGTAGGTGACCAGCTTTTCGGCGACTTCCAGGCCGATGTTGGCCTGCGCTTCGGCGGTGGAGCCGCCGATATGCGGGGTCAAAATCACGTTGTCCAGGCCGCGCAACGGGCTGACGAACTCGTCGTCGTTGGAGCGTGGCTCAACCGGGAACACGTCGATGGCCGCGCCGATCAGGTGCTTGTCCTTAATGGCCTCGGCCAGCGGCTCGAGTTCGACCACGGTGCCGCGGGAGGCGTTGATCAGGATGCCGCCTTTTTTCATGGCGCGGATTTCTTTCTCGCCGATCATCCATTGGGTGGACGACAATTCCGGCACATGCAGGGTGACGATGTCGCACAGGCCCAGCAGGTCATGCAGCTTGGCGACTTGGGTCGCGTTGCCCAGCGGCAGCTTGGTCACTACGTCGTAGAAGAACACCTGCATGCCCAGGGCTTCGGCCAGCACCGAGAGCTGGGTGCCGATCGAGCCATAACCGACGATACCGAGCTTTTTGCCGCGGATTTCGAAGGAGTTGGTCGCGCTCTTGAGCCAGCCACCGCGATGGCTGACGGCGTTCTTCTCGGGAATACCGCGCAACAGCAAGATGGCTTCGGCCAGCACCAGTTCGGCCACCGAGCGGGTGTTGGAGAAGGGCGCGTTGAACACCGCGATGCCGCGCTCGCGAGCGGCGTTCAGGTCAACCTGATTGGTGCCGATGCAGAAGCAACCGACGGCGATCAGCTTCTGCGCGCATTCAAAAACTTCTTCGGTCAGCTGGGTGCGCGAGCGAATACCAATAAAGTGCGCGTCGGCGATCTTTTCCTTGAGCTGTGCGGCTGGCAATGAGCCGGTCACGTATTCGATGTTGCTGTAACCGGCAGCCTTCAAGGTGTCCACGGCGTTCTGGTGGAGACCTTCGAGAAGCAGGAATTTGATCTTGCTCTTGTCCAGAGAGGTCTTGCTCGTATCGAGTGGAGTCTTGCTCATCTGCGTACCTGTAATCCCAGTAAAATGTCAGGGAAGCGGATCGCTCGGGCTAGCCGGCCCGGCGTGGCGCCGATCGTCTGAACCGGCTGCAGAGCGCGATTCAGGGGGTGCGTATGCTAGCATACGAGCCCCGCGAAACACCCTTTCCTGGCCGATGAAGCGTGCTCAGGATGACCATGAATCGTATGAGAGTTGCCCAGATGACCGAGTCTGCCCTGATCGAAGAACTGAAGACGCTGCTTGAGCCTGGCAAGGTGCTGACCGATGCCGATTCGCTGATCACCTTCGGCAAGGATTGGACCAAGCATTTTGCCCCGGCGCCCTTGGCGATCGCTTTTCCCAAGAGCATCGAGCAGGTTCAGGCCATCGTCCGCTGGGCCAATCAGCGCCAAGTGGCGCTGGTGCCGTCGGGTGGTCGCACCGGGTTGTCCGCTGGCGCCGTCGCGGCCAATGGCGAGGTGGTGGTGGCGTTCGACTATATGAATCAGATCCTCGCCTTCAGCGCAGTCGACCGGAGCGTGACCTGCCAGCCGGGGGTGATCACCCAGCAGCTGCAAACCTATGCCCAAGAGCAGGGGTTGTATTACCCGGTGGACTTCGCCTCGGCCGGCTCCAGTCAAATCGGCGGCAATATCGGCACCAATGCTGGCGGCATCAAGGTGATCCGCTACGGCATGACCCGCAACTGGGTGGCCGGACTGAAAGTCGTCACGGGCACCGGCGAGCTGCTGGAGCTGAACAAGGGCTTGATCAAAAACGCCACGGGTTACGATTTGCGCCAGCTGTTTATCGGCGCCGAGGGCACCTTGGGGTTCGTCGTTGAAGCGACCATGCGTCTGGATCGCGCGCCGAGAAACCTTACCGCCATGGTGCTTGGCGCCGCTGATTTCGAGTCGATCATGCCGGTGCTGCATGCCTTTCAAAGCAAGCTGGACCTGACCGCCTTCGAGTTCTTCTCCGACAAGGCTCTGGCCAAGGTCATGGGCCGTGGCGACGTGCCGGCGCCGTTTGAAACCGACTGCCCGTTTTATGCGCTGCTGGAGTTCGAAGCCAGCACCGAGGAAGTGGCCGATGCCGCTCTCGCCACCTTCGAGCATTGCGTCGAGCAGGGCTGGGTGCTCGATGGGGTGATGAGCCAGAGTGAGCAGCAACTGCAGAACCTGTGGAAGCTGCGCGAATACATCTCCGAGACCATCAGTCACTGGATCCCGTACAAAAACGACATCTCGGTCACAGTGTCGAAAGTGCCGGCCTTCCTGCATGAGATCGACGCCATCGTCGCAGAACACTACCCTGACTTCGAGATCGTCTGGTTCGGTCACATCGGCGACGGAAACCTGCACCTGAACATCCTCAAGCCGGAAAATCAGTCCAAAGATGAGTTTTTCGCCAAGTGCGCGACAGTCAACAAGTGGGTGTTCGAGATCGTGCAGAAATACAATGGTTCGATCAGCGCCGAACATGGCGTGGGCATGACCAAGCGCGATTACCTGCACTACAGCCGCTCGCCGGCGGAAATCGGCTACATGAAGGCCATCAAGGCGGTATTCGATCCGAACGGCATCATGAATCCCGGTAAGATCTTCCCGCGCTGATTATCAGCAGCCTAGATATATGCGCCACATTGGCCGTTGTGCCCACCCGATCCAGGAGTTGTCCATGAGTTACCAGCACCAATACAGCGATGGCACCCCGATCCACTTTCCCATGGGCAAAGTGGTGTGCGTCGGCCGCAACTACGCCGAACATGCCAAAGAGCTGAACAACCCGGTGCCCAGCGAGCCGCTGTTGTTTATCAAAACCGGCAGCTGCGTGGTGCCGCTGGACGGTGGTTTCAGCATTACCCACACGGGCGGCGCCGTGCATTACGAGGCGGAAATCGCGGTATTGATTGGCAAGCCGCTGTCGCGCACGCCCAATGCAGAAGAGGTGCTGGACGCCATTTCCGGTTTCGCGCCGGCCCTGGACCTGACCCTGCGCGACCTGCAGGCCACGCTCAAGGAAAAGGGTTACCCCTGGGAAGTCGCCAAGTCGTTCGACGGCGCCTGCGTGTTGGCGCCCTTCGTGCCGGGCGATGCGGTTGAGGATCTCACGGACCTTGGCATTCGCCTGAGCATCAACGGCGAAGTGCGTCAGGACGGCAACAGCCGCGACATGCTTAATCCGATTCTGCCGCTGATTCAGCATATCTGTGGGCATTTCAGTCTGCAGGCCGGCGACGTGATTCTGACCGGCACGCCAGCCGGCGTGGGTCCGCTGCAGCCGGGCGATGAGCTGGAGCTGGAGTTGGTCGGCCACTCGCGCTTCGCCAGTTGTACGCGGTAGTCGTTGGGTCGCCGTCTGAAAGCGCCCGGTACAGGTTAAGCAACCCTTAACGGGTTTGCGGGGCTTACCTGGGATTCGCGCAATCAGCGGGTGGCCGTGTTCTGTTCAGAGTCAGCCCACCCAGGCGCGCATTTAGTAGTGGCGATGGGCTGAAACCTTCCTACAAAAGCGGATTGCGCAGTTGCTTGACGCCTTCGCTGGTGCCCAGCAGCAGCAGGTCGGCGGGACGGGCGGCGAACAGGCCGTTGCAGACCACGCCGACTATATTGTTGATACGCGCTTCCAGCTCGCTGGGGCTGACGATTTGCAGGTTGAATACATCGATAATGATATTGCCGTTATCGGTGCGAACGCCTTCGCGGTAAACCGGGTCGCCGCCCAGCTTGACCAGCTCGCGGGCCACATGGCTGCGGGCCATGGGAATCACCTCGACCGGCAACGGGAAGCTGCCGAGCAGGGACACCAGCTTGCTGCTGTCGGCAATGCAGACGAAGGTTTTGGCCACGGAGGCGACGATTTTTTCGCGGGTCAGGGCTGCGCCACCGCCCTTGATCAGTTCCAGCCGCTCATTGCTCTCGTCGCAGCCGTCTACATAAAACTCCAGCTCATCCACCGTGTTCAGCTCGTAGACCGGAATCCCGTGGTCCTTGAGGCGCTGTGCGCTGGCTTCGGAGCTGGCCACGGCGCCGTCGAATGCGCTCTTGTGCTGGGCCAGGGTGTCGATAAAAAAATTCGCGGTGGAGCCGGTGCCGACGCCGATCACGCTTTTGCTGTGCAGCTGCGGGCAGATGAAATCAACGGCGGCCTGGGCCACCGCCTGCTTGAGTTGATCTTGAGTCATGTCGGGCATTCCTAATGAGGGCGCAATAGCGCGGTGTCGAGAGGGTGTGCTGTCCAGCAAGAGGCACAATGAGAAATCTGCAAGCCGCTGTGCGCCGATATGGCCGGTAGTTTCTAGAGCGCTGGTACGCTAAGCACCGACGCGGCGGGAGCGGCGCGCTGGCACAGCCGCCAAGCAGCGGATTATAGCGCGCTGGCGGTTGCGCGAGGTCGGGCCGGGGGATTCGAATGGTCGCGCGGCGAACGGCTAGAGTAGACTGCTGGGTCCCTGCCAACCCGCCGGTGATGCCTCCAATGCTCGAACAGTACGTCAAGAAGATCCTTACCTCGCGCGTCTATGACGTGGCGGTGGAAACTCCATTGCAACTTGCCCCGCAGCTGTCTGAGCGGCTGGGCAACTCGATTCTGCTCAAGCGCGAAGACCTGCAACCGGTCTACTCCTTCAAGATTCGCGGCGCCTACAACAAGCTGGCGCAGCTCACGCCGGCCGAGTTGGCGTGTGGCGTGGTCACCGCCTCGGCAGGCAATCATGCCCAGGGTCTAGCCCTGGCAGCTAAGGTACTGGGCGTCAAAGCGACCATCGTGATGCCCAAGACCACCCCCGAGATCAAGGTTCAGGGCGTGCGTTCGCGCGGCGGTAAAGTGCTGTTGCACGGCGATTCGTTCCCCGAGGCGCTGGCCTATTCACTGAAGCTGGTGGCGGAAAAAGGCTACGTCTATATCCACCCCTATGACGATCCGCACACCATCGCCGGCCAGGGCACTATTGCCATGGAGATCCTCCGCCAGCACCCCGGCCCGCTGGAGGCGATTTTTGTTCCGGTGGGCGGCGGCGGGCTGATTGCCGGCATCGCCGCCTACGTCAAATACTTGCGCCCGGGCATCAAGGTGATTGGCGTCGAGCCCGACGATTCCAACTGCCTGCAGGCCGCCATGGCCGCTGGCGAGCGCGTGGTGCTGGAGCAGGTCGGACTGTTTGCCGATGGTGTGGCGGTAGCGCAAATCGGCCTGCACACCTTTGCTGTCTGCAAAGACTATGTGGACGAAGTGATCACCGTCAGCACCGACGAGATTTGCGCGGCGATCAAGGACATCTACGACGATACCCGCTCGATCACCGAGCCAGCCGGCGCCTTAGGCGTGGCCGGGATCAAGAAGTACGTGGCGCGCCAGGGGTGTCGCAATGCCGTGTTGGTGGCCATCGACTCCGGCGCCAATGTCAATTTCGACCGCCTCCGCCATGTTGCCGAGCGCGCCGAACTGGGTGAGGGTCGCGAGGCGATTATTGCCGTGACCATCCCCGAGCAGCCGGGCAGCTTCAAGGCGTTCTGCGAGGCGCTCGGCAAACGCCAGATCACCGAATTCAACTACCGGTATCACACCGGCAAAGAGGCGCACATCTTCGTCGGCGTGCAGACTCACCCGGAACTCGACCCGCGTGCCGCGTTGGTGGCCGGCCTGAGTGCCCAGGGTTTTCCGGTAGTGGATCTGACCGACAACGAATTGGCCAAGCTGCATATTCGGCATATGGTCGGCGGCCACGCGGCGCAGGTCAGTGACGAGGTCGTGTTGCGCTTCGAGTTTCCAGAACGTCCGGGCGCGCTATTTAACTTTTTGCAGAAACTCGGCGGGCGCTGGAATATCTCGATGTTCCATTACCGCAACCACGGCGCCGCCGATGGCCGCGTCATGGCCGGGTTGCAGGTGCCCGCCGCGGAGCGCCATTTGCTGCCGGCGGCCCTGGCCGAAATCGGCTATCGCTATTGGGACGAAACCGACAATCCCGCCTATCAGCTGTTTCTTGGCTGAGCCAGCACCGGACCGCGCCTGAGTTGGGCGGTCTTGTTCTCTGCATGACTTAACCTAATGGAGCGCACTCATGGATAATTATTTGTTGTTAAAAATCGCCCACAGCCTGCCAGGCATTCTGTTGTTGCTCGGCCTGCTGGCGCATGTGTTCATGCTCTGGAAGGCCGCCCGCGGCGGCGATTCGGCCGTGCTGCAACGCAAACTAAAACGCACCCGGCGGATCAGCTTGCCGGTGCTTGGGGTGTTGGCCTTGAGCCTGCCGGTCAGCGGTTTCTGGTTGGTGCAGATGGCGGGCTGGTCGCTGGGTGAGACCTGGCTGCTGGTTGGCAACCTATTGTTTCTGGTGATGATGGTGCTCGGGCTGCTGCTAGCCGGTCGCCTGGCGGCTTGGCAAGCGCTGGGCAACACCCCGGCATCCAGCCGTTTACTGGCAGTGACGGGCACGTACGCGGGGCTGATGGTGCTGCTGTTGTTGGCGATCATGGGCCTGATGGGCGCCAAGCCGGTCTGATGATCGGTACGTTGGCAAGCGGGCACCTTGGGCCTGCTCGCCGCGCCATTTCGGCAGGCGACTCAGCTTGCCGAAACGGAGCGCCCTGGCGAAGCAGTAGGCCATGCACGGGCCAAGGCTGAGCCCGGCCTCGCAGCCTTTAGCGCAGCGTAATGACCGGCCAACCGCGTTGTTCGGCTTCGTCCAGCAGCTGCGGGTCGGGGTCCACGGCGACGGGCCGGCTGACCTGCAGCAGCAGCGGCAGGTCGTTTATCGAATCGCTGTAAAAGCTGCTGCCTTCCAGGCTCTGGCGATTTTCCTGCAACCAGCGGTTCAGACGGATGACTTTGCCTTCCTTGAAGCACGGCACGTCGGTGCTGCGTCCGGTGTAGCGTCCGTCGGCCATTTCGCACTCGGTGGCGAGCAGGGTTGCAACCTGTAACCGCGCAGCGATCGGGCCGGTGACGAAGCGGTTGGTGGCGGTGATGATCAATAACTGATCGCCGGCGGCCCGGTGTTCGGCCAGCAAGGCCTCACCTTTGGGCAGAATGATTGGCTCGATGCGATCGCGCATAAATTCACGGTGCCATTGCTGCAGTTGGACCGGATCGGTGCGCCCGAGCAGTTCCTGGCAGAAATTTTGGTAGGCCAACACATCCAGTGCGCCGACCAGGTAGTCCTGATAGAAAGCGTCGTTGCGCACCTTATAAGTATGGGCATCGACGATGCCGCGTTCGCATAAGTAGTCGCCCCAGGCATGATCGCTGTCGCCGGCCAGTAGGGTATTGTCGAGGTCAAAGAGCGCCAAACGCACGATAAGCTGCCTGTCGGTTGAGATGTAGAGGAGGCTGGCCAGAGTAGCGACTTTCGCCAGTTATGCCTATTGCCTCGGCATTCCTGCACTAGGCCGCGTTGCCGCTGTCCCGGCCTTTGTGGAACAATGCCTGAACATAGGTTTACAAGGTTGTGCACCGTGATTGATTGCGATGGTTTTCGCCCGAATGTCGGCATTATTTTGACCAACGACGTTGGCCAGGTGCTGTGGGCGCGGCGCATTAATCAGGACGCCTGGCAGTTTCCTCAGGGCGGTATCAATGAGCGTGAGTTGCCAGAGCAGGCGCTGTACCGCGAACTGAATGAAGAAGTTGGTCTGGAACAGCAGGATGTTGAAATTCTCGCCTGCACCCGCGGCTGGTTGCGTTATCGTCTGCCGCAGCGCCTGGTGCGCACCCACAGCCAACCGCTGTGCATCGGTCAGAAACAAAAATGGTTTTTGCTGCGTCTGACCTCTGATGAGCAGCGGGTGCGTATGGACCTGACCAATAAGCCAGAGTTCGACGGCTGGCGTTGGGTGAGTTACTGGTACCCGCTGGGACAAGTGGTGACTTTCAAACGCGAGGTGTATCGCCGCGCCCTCAAGGAACTTGCTCCGCGCTTGTTGGCGCGGGACTGAACACGCTGCACCACCGACTCAGGAGCCAACCCCGCGCCATGCTCAACACCCTGCGCAAGATCGTCCAGGAAGTAAACGCCGCCAAAGACCTCTATGCGGCGCTTGAGATCATTGTGCGTCGGGTCAAAGAAGCCATGGCCAGCCAGGTTTGCTCGGTCTACCTGCTCGACCCGCAAACCAAGCGTTTCGTGCTGATGGCCACCGATGGTCTGAACAAAAGTGCCATCGGCAAGGTCAGCATGGCACCTAACGAAGGCTTGGTAGGCTTGGTGGGTACCCGCGAGGAACCGCTGAATCTGGAAAACGCCGCCGGCCACCCACGCTACCGCTATTTCGCCGAAACCGGTGAGGAGCGCTACGCCTCCTTTCTCGGTGCGCCGATCATCCATCACCGGCGGGTGATGGGCGTACTGGTTATTCAGCAGAAGGAGCGCCGCCAATTCGACGAGAGCGAGGAAGCTTTTCTGGTCACCATGAGCGCGCAACTGGCCGGTGTCATCGCACATGCCGAGGCGACCGGCTCCATTCGCGGCCTGGGTCGCCAGGGCCGCGGCGTGCAGGAAGCCAAGTTCGCCGGCGTGCAGGGTTCATCCGGGGTCGCGGTGGGCACCGCGCTGGTGCTGCTGCCGCCGGCCTATCTGGAAGTGGTGCCGGATAAAGCCATCAGCGATATCAACGCCGAGTTGGAACTGTTCAATGGCGCCCTACAGGGGGTGCGCCAGGACATGCGCACACTGTCGGCCAAGCTCGCCACCCAGCTGCGCCCGGAAGAGCGCGCGTTGTTCGATGTCTACCTGATGATGCTCGACGACGCGGCCCTGGGCAGCGAAGTGAAAACGGTGATCAAGACCGGGCAATGGGCCCAGGGCGCCTTGCGCCAGGTGGTGGGCGAGCACATCAATCGCTTCGAATTGATGGACGACGACTACCTGCGCGAACGCGCCTCGGACATCAAAGACCTTGGTCGCCGTTTGTTGGCCTATCTTCAGCAGGCCCGCCAGTTAACCCTGGTTTATCCCGACAACTGCATTCTGGTCAGTGAAGAGCTAACCCCGGCGATGCTCGGCGAAGTGCCGGAAGGCAAGCTGGCCGGACTGGTTTCGGTGCTCGGCTCGGGCAACTCGCATGTGGCCATCTTTGCCCGCGCCATGGGTATCCCCACGGTGATGGGGGTGGTGGATCTGCCCTACTCGAAGATCGACGGCATCCAGCTGATTGTCGACGGCTACCACGGCGAGGTGTTTACCAATCCCAGTGCGACGTTGTGCAAGCAGTATGGCGAAATGGTCGAGGAAGAACGCCAGCTTAGCCTGGGCCTGGACGTGTTGCGCGGGCTGCCCTGCGAAACCCTGGACGGCCACCGTATGCCATTGTGGGTCAATACCGGGCTGTTCGCGGATGTGAAGCGGGCCCAGGAGCGCGGCGCCGAGGGCGTGGGTCTGTACCGCAGCGAAGTGCCCTTTATGATCAAGGAGCGCTTCCCTAGCGAGAAGGAACAGCTGGCTATCTACCGCGAACAGCTGGCGGCCTTTCATCCTTTGCCGGTCACCATGCGCAGCCTGGACATTGGCGGCGACAAGGCGCTTAGCTATTTCCCGATCAAGGAAGATAACCCCTTCCTCGGCTGGCGCGGCATTCGGGTCACACTCGATCACCCGGAAATTTTCTTGGTGCAAACGCGCGCCATGCTCAAGGCCAGCGAGGGGCTGGATAACCTGCGCATTCTGCTGCCGATGATCTCTGGCATACACGAGTTAGACGAGGCGCTGCGCCTGATCCACCGCGCCTGGGATGAGGTGCGCGACGAGGGCGCCGATGTGCTGCTGCCGCCAGTGGGAGTCATGATCGAAATTCCTGCCGCGGTCTATCAGGTACGTGAGCTGGCTCGCAAGGTCGACTTCCTTTCGGTCGGCTCGAATGACTTGACCCAGTATCTGTTGGCGGTAGACCGCAACAATCCGCGAGTCGCCGAACTCTATGACTTCCTCCACCCGGCAGTGCTGCAAGCGCTGAAACTGGTGGTCGAGGGCGCCCATGCGGAAGGCAAGTCAGTGAGCATCTGCGGCGAAATGGCCGGCGATCCGGCCGCTGCGGTGTTATTGATGGCTATGGGTTTTGATGGGTTGTCGATGAACGCTACTAATTTGCCCAAGGTAAAATGGCTGCTGCGCCAGATCAGCCTGAGCACGGCCCAGGAGCTGCTGGCGCAGATAATGACCATCGACACCCCGCAAATGATCCACAGCACCCTGAACCTGGCGCTGCGCGACCTGGGTCTGAGCCGGGTGCTCAATCCTGCCGCCATCAGCAAGGCTTAGCGCGGTTTCGTCAAATCCTCCCTTCGGTGCCGACGGCCAGCCTTTCGAGCGGACGCTGCTATCACGTCATGCCCGTCGTACTTGGCTGTTTCCCGTCGATTGCGTCGACCAAGGTGTGGAGAGCGGGCGAGTGCATCCGTTAACATGCGCGCTGATTTATGAGGGTGGCTGATGGAATTTTTACTGTATTTGGTTTTGGGCGGTTTTGCCGGCGTGCTGGCCGGGCTGTTCGGGGTCGGCGGGGGCATTATCATCGTGCCGGTGCTGGTGTTCAGTTTCGCCGCCCAGGGTTTCGATCCGGCGATTCTCACCCACTTGGCCATTGGCACCTCGCTGGCCACGATTATCTTCACCTCGATCAATGCGGTGCTTGAGCATCAGCGCAAGGGTGCGGTGCTCTGGTCGGTGTTTGCCTGGATGACCCTGGGTATATTGCTCGGCGCAGGCTTTGGGGCGCTGACTGCTGCGGCTATTCAGGGTCCCATGCTGCAGAAGATCATTGGCGTGTTCGCGCTGTGCGTGGCGTTGCAAATGGCCCTAGAGCTCAAGCCCAAACCCGACCGCAAGGTGCCTGGCAAAGTCGGCCTGACGCTCGCCGGGTCGTTGATCGGCTGGGCCTCGGCGATCTTCGGCATTGGCGGCGGCTCGCTCAGCGTGCCTTTTCTGACCTGGCGCAGCGTGCCAATGCAGCAGGCGGTCGCGACCTCATCGGCTTGTGGCCTGCCCATTGCCCTGGCCGGCGCACTGAGCTTTATGCTGATCGGCTGGAATACCCCGCAGTTACCGGCCTGGAGCCTGGGCTATATTTATCTGCCGGCCATGGCCGGAATCGCCATTACCAGCATGTTTTTCGCCCGCTTCGGCGCGCGCCTGGCGCATCGACTGTCGCCGCGGCTGCTTAAGCGTTTATTTGCCTTGTTGCTGTTTGTTGTTGGTCTGAATTTTTTGTTGTGAGGAACTGACATGCTGCCTTACCCGCAGATCGATCCGGTGGCCATCGCCATCGGTCCGTTACAAATTCACTGGTACGGCTTGATGTACCTGATCGGCATCGGTGGTGCCTGGTGGCTGGCGTCGCGCCGGCTCACGGCGTTCGACCCCACTTGGAGCAAGGAAAAACTCTCTGACCTGGTGTTCTGGGTGGCCATGGGGGTGATCCTCGGCGGGCGCCTGGGCTATGTGCTGTTTTACGACTTGGGCGCGTATATCGAGCAGCCAAGCCTGATTCTGCAAATCTGGAAAGGCGGCATGTCGTTTCACGGCGGGCTGCTCGGGGTGATGCTGGCCACGTGGTGGTTTGGCCAGCGCAACAACAAGAGCTTCTTCCAGCTGATGGACTTTATCGCGCCCTTGGTGCCGCTGGGTCTGGGTGCCGGGCGGGTCGGCAACTTCATCAACGCCGAGCTGTGGGGCAAGGCCAGCGACGTGCCCTGGGCGATGGTCTTTCCTACCGACCCGCAGCAGCTGGCCCGGCATCCGTCACAGCTCTATCAGGTGGCCCTGGAAGGCGTGGCGCTGTTCGTCATCCTCTGGTTCTATTCGCGCAAGCCGCGGCCGACCATGGCCGTTTCCGGGCTGTTTGCCCTGAGCTATGGGCTGTTTCGCTTTATCGTCGAGTTCGTTCGGGTGCCCGACCCTCAGCTTGGCTATCTGGCTGGCGGTTGGCTGACCATGGGGCAGATTCTCAGTCTGCCGATGATTCTCGGCGGCCTGGCGCTGATGGCCTTGGCCTATCGTCGCCAAGCTGTGCGTGGAGCCGCGCAATGAAACAGTATCTTGATCTGATGCGCCTGGTGCGCGACACCGGCACCTTTAAGAACGATCGCACCGGCACCGGCACCTACAGTATTTTCGGCCATCAGATGCGGTTCGATCTGGCCCAGGGGTTTCCCCTGGTGACCACCAAGAAATGTCACCTGAAATCGATCATTCACGAGCTGCTGTGGTTTTTGCAGGGCGACACCAATATCCAGTACCTGAAGGATAATGGTGTACGCATCTGGGATCAGTGGGCCGACGAGAACGGCGAGCTGGGCCCGGTGTACGGCTACCAGTGGCGCAACTGGCCAGCGCCCAATGGCGGCTCGATCGACCAGATCAGCCAGCTAATTACCATGATTAAACAAAACCCGGATTCGCGCCGATTGATGGTTTCGGCCTGGAATCCGGCGCTGATCGAACAAATGGCCTTACCGCCCTGCCATGCGCTGTTTCAGTTCTATGTGGCCGACGGCAAGCTGAGCTGTCAGCTCTATCAGCGCTCGGCGGATATCTTTCTAGGCGTGCCCTTCAATATCGCCAGCTATGCGCTGCTGACCCTGATGGTGGCGCAAGTTTGCGACCTGGCGCCCGGCGACTTTGTTTGGACCGGCGGTGATTGCCACCTGTACAGCAATCACCTGGAGCAGACCGACTTGCAACTCGGCCGCGCGCCGCTGGCGTTGCCGACCATGCAGCTCAATCCCGAGGTTAAGGACCTGTTCGCCTTTAGGTTCGAGGACTTCGAGCTGCAGGGTTATCAGGCGTACCCGCATATCAAGGCGCCGGTGGCGGTGTAAGGCGCGGCCGGCGCTCGATCGGCGAAAAAAAACCTATAAAAAAACCCGCACTCGGCGGGTTTTTTTATGTGCATCTACGCTTAAACGCTAACGCCATGGGCAGCGGCCATAGGCTGCAAACCGCCAGCGAAGCCTTGGCCGATGGCCTTGAACTTCCACTCTTCGCCATGCCGGTAAAGCTCGCCGAAGATCATCGCGGTTTCGGTGGAGGCATCTTCCGATAGGTCGTAGCGGGCCAGTTCCTTGCCGTCAGCCTTGTTCACTACGCGGATAAAGGCGTTGCTGACCTGACCGAAACTCTGCTTGCGGGCATCGGCGTCGTGGATGGTCACGGCGAATACCAGCTTCTTGGCATCGGCAGCCAAACCGTTGAGCTTGACGTTAACTTGCTCGTCGTCGCCTTCGCCTTCGCCGCTGCGGTTGTCACCCTGGTGTTCAACGTTGCCGCAGGCCGAAACCTTGTTGTTATAGAAAATGAACGACGCGTCGGACAGCACCTTGCCGTTTTCGCCGGTGATAAACACCGACGCATCCAGGTCGAACTCGGTGCCGTCGGTGACGCGCGGATCCCAGCCCAGGCCCACGGTAATCTCGTTGAGGCCTGGTGCTTCTTTGGATAGTGAGACGTTGCCGCCTTTGCTCAGACTAATAGCCATGTGTATTTTCCTTTTGCGTTAGTGGCGGTTAAACAACGATTCCATATTGATTGCACAAAGCGGCCAGGCCGCCCTCATAACCCTGGCCCACGGCGCGGAATTTCCATTCGCCGTTATGGCTGTAGAGTTCGCCAAAGACCATTGCGGTTTCGGTTGAGTAATCTTCGGCGAGGTCATAACGGACGATTTCGGCGCCCGAACTTTCATTGACCACGCGAATGAACGCATTGGCTATCTGACCGAAATTTTGCTTGCGTGCGACAGCATCGTGAATGGTCACGGTGATAGCGATTTTTTCTACGCCGGCAGGGATCTTGCTGAGGTCGACCTTGATCACCTCATCGTCGCCCTCGCCAGCACCCGTAAGGTTGTCGCCGGTGTGCTCGACTGAACCCTCGGTGGAGCGTAATTGATTGTAGTAAATAAAGTCCGCATCGCTGCGTACCTTGCCCTGGGCCGTGAGCATGAAAGCGCTGGCGTCCAGGTCGAACTCGGCACCGTCAGTGGTCCGCGGATCCCAGCCCAAACCAATCAACATATTCTTGAGGGTCGGGTCGGTTTTGGACAGTGATAGGTTGCCGCCTTTCTGTAGGGTGATCGCCATGAATCAGATCTCCTTGTTTATCGCTTGTTGCTTAATAAAGGTAATGGTCTTGCTTGTTTAATCTGGATTATTGCTCGGTGACATCTTCGGGCTTTTCCGGAAACAGCGCGCTGGCGCCGATGCCGATTGCCAGCACCACCAGCACCACTATCAGGCTGGTATTGGCATCGATTGAGACCCCAGTGTGGAATATATGGTCGGTGGCGTTGAGAGCCAGTTTGGCCGAGATAAAGAACAACAGGGCAATAACGGCTTTTTCCAGGTGTACCAGGTAGCGTTTCAGCGCCTCGAGTACAAAGTACATGGTCCGCAGGCCCAAAATAGCGAACATCATCGCCGAGTAGACGATCAGCGGTTCACGGCTGACGGCGATGATGGCCGGCACCGAGTCGAAGGCGAACATCACATCCGACACCTCTACCACGGCCACGCAGAGCAGCAGCGGGGTGGCGAACATCGCGCCTTTGGCCGGCACGCTAATGCCCTTGTTGGCAGGCTTTTGCAGTTCTTGATCAACCTGCTGGCGGTTCATGAAGAAGTTGTGGCCATACAGCTTGGGCCAGACCGGGAACAGGCGTTTGGTGGCCTTGTAGGCGAAATGCCCGGAGTAGTCTTCGATGCCCTCGCTGTCACCGCTGGCTTTGAGCATCATCACTGCGGTCCAGGCCACGACCACGGCGAACAACACCTCGATCCAAGGACCAATAGACAGCAAGCTGGTGCCGATAACCACGAAGATCAGGCGGAACACGATGGCGCCGATCACGCCCCAGTAGAGCACCCGGTGACGCAGGTTATCGGGAACGCTGAACCAGGAGAAAATCGCCATAAACACGAACAGGTTGTCTACGCTCAAGACTTTTTCCAGCGCATAGCCGGTGATAAATAGACTAGCCACCTCGGAGCCGTGTTGCAGGTAAAGGAACCCGGCAAAGACCATCGAAATAGCCACCCAGAACACCGACCAGAGCGAGGCATTGAGCAGCGAGATCGGCTTGTCGCCCTTATGGGAGAACAGGTCGATCAGAAGCGCCACGATGGCCAAGCCAACAAACACGGCGATGGTTAACGGTGGAAAACCAATAGCAGTACTTTCCAATTCAGATTCTCACAGATCAAAGTCGGAGGGAGACAGGTTCAGCTCGGTGCAGATGGTCCGGCAGACCGCCTGCTCGTCGCTGTCGAAGGTGCCATCGGCGTTGCCCACGGCGCAACAGACGCGCACCAGCAGCCGCGCGGCATCGGTTTTGCTGCGCAGCTTGCCGATCAGTTTCAGGGCTTCGGCTTTGCCGATGGCCGCGTCGAACTCGAACTTGCCACAGATCTTGCTGAAGGTGTCGATCACCAAGGTCATGTCGAAGACCTTGAGTTCATCGGAGTTCTGGATAAAACCGATCATCTTCTGTTTTTCGCTGGCGCTGATGTCGCCATCGGCCGCGGCGACCAGGGCGCAGCCGGCGACGACGGCTTCCATGAATTCGCGGTTCTTGTATTTGCTGATTTCCTCTGTCATGCGAGTGCGCGCGGCAGCGGTATTGGTTTTCAGCCAGCTAAGCATGGTGATTTCCTCTTTTACAAATAAGGTTAGTCTTTGGATCCGGCGGCCCAGCGCATGCCCCAGCCGAAGGCCGTGTCCAGTTCCTGGTGGCCTTTGAAATAGCGCACCTCGCGCGACACCTTGACCGTGCCACCAATGTTTTCGAGCAGCGCAATGGCGCACATGTTCATGCGATCGGTGCCCTCGGTCAGCTGTACTTCGATCGGCGGTTGACCGGGAACGTAAAGCGTAATCATCCCACCGGTGCTGGTCCAGTTCGGCGCGCCTTCATAAATAAAGGCGTAAATCAGTACCCGCTTGACCGAGTCCCACTGACTGCCATTGATGCGCATCCATTCGCCGTCGCTGACCGAGCCGGTGCGGTCATCGCCCTTGAGTTCGATATAGGGCGGGTGTTCGAAGCTGCCGAAGGCGTCGCCCAGGGCTTGTACCGCGCCCTTGCGGCCATCGGCCAGCTCGAACAGGCAACCCACGTCCAAATCGATGCCCTTGTTGCCCTTGCCGAACAAGCCGCCTAGCAAGCCTTTGCTGGGCTGGGGCGGGGATTGATTCCAGTTCAGATTGATGCGGATCTCGCCGAAACCGCTGGCGGTTTTCGCCAGGCTGATCGTGCTGCGCTGCTTATCGAGGGTGATCTTGTTCAGCGACACCTTTGGGTTGGCCGCAGCGGCGGCCGGTGTGGGTGCGGGCTGCGGTGGCGTGACGCGCGCAGCTTCCGGCGTTGGCGCGGGAGCCGGCACTGGCGTTGGTGCTGGCGCAGCGGCCGGGGCGGCGATGGCGATGCCGAAGTTTTCGGCCAACGGTTGCAGGCCGCCGGCAAAGCCCTGGGCGATGCAGCGAAATTTCCAGGCGCCCTGGCGACGGTAGAACTCGCCGAGAATCAGCGCCGTTTGCGCCATGCCCTGGGTCGCGATAGGCGCGTCGAGCAGCGCAGTGCCGGCCTGGCTGATGGTCAGGCCAAGGCTGCTGAGCGCGGCAAAGGTGGCGCGATTCTCGTAGATGGTCGCGGTCAGGGCGATTTTCTCGATGGCCGGATCGACGCGCTGCAGATCCAAGCTGAACGTCAACTGGCCGGGGGCGGTGTCGCTGATAGCCAGGCTGCCGTCGGCGCTGGTTTTCTGCCCGTAGAAGATCATGTCCTGATCGCCGCGCACCTTGCCGTCGGCGGTCAGCATAAAGGCCGAGACATCGATATCGGCGCCCGCCACATTAGCTGGGCTAAAGGCGATGGTTACGCTGAGTGCCCCGCTGGGCACTGACGCGTTGGCGCCAGGGGTTAACTGGCTCATGCCGGGATCGCCTGTGTGGCCAGGCGCAGCAGGTCTTGCACGGTGCGCCCGGTGGTCGGGGTGCCTATGGCAGTCATGTTCCAGCCGCTGCTGGTGCGTTGCAGTACGGCCATGACCATGCCGGTGTGCGAACCCTTGCCGGTCAGGTCGAAACGCGCCAGTTCCTTACGCGAGCTCTGGTCGAGAATGCGGCAGTAGGCATTGTCGATTTTCTCGAACGTCTGGCCCTGGAACGAATTGACGGTAAAGACCAGGGTCTGCACCTTGGCCGGCAGGCGGGTGAGGTCGACGTGGATGCTTTCGTCGTCGCCATCGCCCTCACCGGTGCGATTGTCGCCGGAGTGCTGGATGGAACCGTCTTTAGACTGCAGCTGCTGGAACCAGATATTGTCCAGCACCTCTTTTTGCGCATCGAAGAGGATGCATGAGGCGTCCAGGTCGATTTCCGTAGCGCCGCCTACCAGCTTGGCAAAGAAACCGCTGGGCTTGGCCACATCCCAGCCCAGGCCCATGCTGATTTTGCTCAGGCCGCTGGTTTGTTTTTCCAGAGAAATGGTCTGGTTTTTTGTAAGCGAAATAGTCATAGGGCATCCATATTGTGCGTGAAAGAGAAAAGGGCGATGCACATCGCAACTCAAGGTAAAACCAGTCATCTAGGTTACTTTCCTGCGAATCCTGGTTGCGCCTGGGCTGCAGACCCCGAACAAATAGCGGTTCAGTACATATTCAGGCGTACCGCTGTCGGGTTTTGCCGTGTTTAGGGGATGAGTCTGATTCGCCTTGCCTGGCCCTAAAACGCCTCGATGGTAAATGATCCTCGGTTCGGCCAGCCAGCCGACATATTGTCCAAATATGTCTTTGCCTGGGTGCGCATCAGGATAGACGCTTACACTGCGGCCTTGTGTACTGACTTATTCTCAATCAAGGACAAGCATGATGTGGTTTCTGGAAGGCCAAGCCAGCCAGCGTGACGTAATTGCCGCCGCGCGCCGAGCGCTGCCGCCAGAAGTGCGGGTTTTTGCCTCCCATCGTCAGCATCGCCCGGAGATTACCACTCAGGCGGACGTGGCCTGGCGTGAGCCCCAGGACGCCGACGAACGTATTGGCTGGGTGTTGCAACAGGCTCGCCAGCACGCGATTGGCGTGGTGCTGGTCGGGCACGCCGGGGAGTTGTTCGAGCCTGCGCGCGAGGCATTCGAGGCGGCCGGCATTCAATTGGTCAGTGGCACCCGCTCGCTGGCCAATTTCGCCCGCATCGAAGACAAGGGCCTGTTCACCGCCGCCGCCCAGGCGGCCGGCTTGAGCTGCGCCGAGTCGATTGTGGTCGAGACGGCCGAGCAGTTACAGCAGGCCATTGAGCAGCTGGCCGCCGGCGGGCCGGTCTGCGTTAAGCCGACCCATGGCATTTATGGCCAGGGCTTTTGGCGATTGTCCGGCGACGGCGATCCGTTTGCCGGTTTCGCCAATCCCGATGCGCGTCAGGCCTACGCGCCGGCCTTCGTCGAGGCCTATGCTCGCGCGCTTACGCCCAAGGCGCAGTTGGTGATGCGCTATTTGCCTGGGCAAGAGTGTTCGGTAGACATGGTCTGCGAAGCCGGCGTGCCGGTGGCTTGGGTGGCGCGACGCAAGGCCGGCAGCGTGCAGCACCTGGAGCAGCACGGCCCGGCGGTTGAGCTGGCTCTGGCCGCCGCGACGCATTTCGGCTGCGATGGCATCGTCAATGTGCAAACCCGCGAGGACGCCGAAGGCCGGCCGTTTTTGCTGGAAATCAACCTGCGACCCTCCGGCGGCATTGGTTACACCGCGCTGGCCGGCATCAATCTGGCGGGCATCTTTGCCAGCCGCCGGCTGGGTCTGCCGGAGCCGCCAAGCGCCTGGCGCGCCGGGGTGACGGTCAGAGCCATCAGTACGGCGGTGGCAGTCAGCCCAGCTGCGCGGGAGTTCGAGTGACCACCGCCCTGACTTTTCTGCCAGCCATCGGTATCGTGCCCGGGTGGGCTCGAATCGCCCATGACCCTGGCGCAACCGATGCGCTCAGCTGCCTAATGGCTAGCTAGAGGAAGATTCACTGAACCCTTGATTGCGCCCGGGACTCTTACCCAAAGCGCCGTTTGCGGTTGCTGGAGTGGGGCAATTGACGGCGCTAGTGGCTATTTTATTGGAATGACAGGTTTAGTGATTTAACCGATGTGCTGAATTAACTGGATCAACTGGAGTGCGTTATGAAAGTGTTTAAACGGCTGATGACCACCCTGGTCGTACTGCTGGTGGTGGCCCTGGGCCTCACTCTGGATTACCTGCTGCCGCAACACGAGGTGGTGAATGTCACCGGGGTCGAGGTCAAGCGGGTCGATGCCGATGGCGTGATCAATGCCGAAAACCCCGCCGACGGCCCGACCCGCGATGTGTATTACATCAACACCAAGAACCCGGACAGCAATGCGGTGATGGTTTATCGCAATGAGGACACCGGCTGGGGCTTTCCCTGGCACTTCAAGTTCGATTCGGCCGATGTTCAGGCGCGGGCCCAGGGTTATTCGCGCGATGCCGATCAGCTGGCCCTGGTTCGCTACTACGGCTGGCGGATCCAGATCTTCTCGATGTTCCCCAACCTGATCAGTATCGAAGCCACCGACACCCGCGATGAGCCTTTCCCGGTATTCAATACGCTCTTGCTGGGGGGCTTGGCGCTATTGCTGCTGTACCTCGGCTGGCGGGTGATGCGCCTGCGTGAGTCACGGCGCGCGACGGGCAGCACGGCGCCCTAACGCCGAGCGGCCGCGCCACGGCCTGAGCCTTGCGCGCGGCTTGCATACCTTTATATGGGTTGATTGCAGAACGTAGGGTGGGCCGGGCGGTGTTTCGCTTAAGCCCACCGTCGCTAGCCGCTAAAGGTTGGCCTTGGTGGGCTCAAGCCAACTCTACAAAAGCGCTGCGCCACATCTTCCTCTCACGCAGACATAACCTCGCGGCGCAGGCCGCTTGCTGCTTGCCGCGTGGTTATTCATCCTTGCGCAAGAATCAGTCTGTCTTTTCAATTTTGTGTGGAACCCCAATGACCGACCTGTCTACCCCTGTTCCTGTGCGCGACCTGCAGGTACAGCTTATGCGAGGTCGCCTGGATGTGCAGGTGACCCGCGCCAGCCAGTCGCCCGAGGCGCTGTTCGGCTTTGCCGAGCGACGCAATCCCAAGCGTGCCTTTCTGTTCGTCTCCAAGGTCTTGGGCCGGCATATTCCGGTGCGCCCAGGCTTGATGGCTGACACCTTCGAAGCCCTGACCGACTTGATCCCGGCCGATTTGCCCGGCCCGGTGCTGGTGCTGGGCATGGCCGAAACCGCAGTGGGTCTGGGCGCCGGCGTGCAGCGCCAGCTAAGTCGGCGCCGCGACGACAGCGTCTACCTGACCAGCACCCGGCATCCGCTGGGTACGCCGCTGCTGTGCCGCTTCGAGGAAGAGCACAGCCACGCCAGCGCCCACCTGATGCACCTGCCGCAAGACCCGGAGATTTTGCGCCGGGTGCTGCAGGCGCGCAGCCTGGTGCTGGTGGATGACGAGGCCTCCACCGGCAAGACCTTTATCAACCTGTACCAGGCGCTGATGGACGCCGGTCTGAGTCAGCTTGAACAGGTGGTCACCGCTACGCTCACCGATTGGTCCGAGGGCGCCGTGGCCAAGGCGCTGGGGCCTAAGGCACGTTCGGTGGCGCTGCTCGAAGGCCGCTATCAATGGCACGCCGACCCCGCTGCGCCGCCGCCGGAAATGCCCCAGGTCGACAGCGTGGCTCGCGGCGAATGGCCACTGCAGCCCGAGCACGACTGGGCGCGCCTGGGCGTGAGCGAACACATCGACACCCTTAGCGCCCAGGTCGAAGTGCGCCCCGGTGAACGGATTCTGGTACTCGGCACCGGCGAATATGTCTGGCGGCCATTTTTGCTCGCCGAGGCGCTGGAACAGCGCGGCGCCGACGTGCATTACGCCTCCACGACTCGCTCGCCGATCGCCCTGGGGCATGCCATCGAGCATGCCCTGGCGTTCACCGACAACTACGGGCTGGGCATCGCTAACTTTCTGTATAACGTCGCCCCCGGACAGTTCGACCGGGTGCTGCTGTGCAGCGAAACCCCCGCAGCGGCCCTTGATCCGCGGCTGATCAGCGCCCTGCAGGCCGAGGTGATAATCGATGGCTATTGAGCGCCCACTGGTCTTCGTCGACCTGGATGACACCCTGTTCCAGACCGCCCGCAAGATGGACGACGGCCCGCGACATGCCGCCGCCCTGAACGTCCACGGCGCGCCCATGGGATTTATGCGCCCGGTGCAAAAACAGTTTATCGAATGGCTGCTGGCCAGTACCGATGTGGTGCCGGTCACGGCGCGCAGCGTCGAGGCTTATCAGCGGGTGCAGCTGCCGTTCAGCCAGGGCGCCATTTGCGCCCACGGCGGCGTGCTGCTCAATCCCGATGGCAGTCTGGAGTCCACCTGGCACGCGCAGATGAGTCAGCTGCTGGCCAGTCAGCAAGCCGTACTGCCAGCGCTTTGCGAGCAGGTGCTGAGCATCGGCCGCGAGCTGGATATTTCCCTGCGCGGCTGGGTGGTCGAGGAGGCCGGCCTGGCCAACTATGTGGTGATCAAGCACAACGAGGACGATGACCAAGTGCTGGTTCAGGTGCTGGAGCGGGTCCGTCAGCGCAATGCGCTGAGCGAGCTGTATGTGCACCGCAATGGCAATAATCTGGCCTTTTTGCCGGAGTGCCTGCGCAAGCGCACGGCGGTGCAGGAATGGATTCGCCGCGACCGCCTGGCTAATGGCGAGCGGCCGCTGCTGGGCTTTGGCGACAGCCTCTCGGATCTGGGGTTTCTGGGCTTGTGCGACTGGTGGGGCATGCCAGCGCGCAGCCAACTGGCCGCCGCTGTGCTACCGCTGGAAGCGCCGAGCGTGGGCGCTGCTGACCACCTTGCCGCGGGTCAAGCGCCGTCTGCCCCGTCGCAATCTGCTCAGGGCCGGCCTGCGCAACCAGCGCAACCAGCGCTTGCCCACGCCGCTGCAATGCCAAACATCACCGGAGGCTCGGATGCCTGACGCTAATCACACGCCAAGCCTGCATGGTAGCTACCAGCCGGCGGATGTGGAATTTCTGCTGCGCCCGCTGCAGATCGAGATCACTTCGCCAGAAGAGAAAGAGCGGCTGATCCAGTCCAAACAGCGCCATTACTCGGAGATGATCGGCGCCGAGAATCCGCCTACGGAAGTGCATCAACAGCTATTTGCCCAGGCCTTGGCGCAAAACGGCCAGCGCATGGCCACCGATGTGGCGGCGTTGGCAGCGGCCCTGATGGCGCGTTATCAAGGCCCGAGCATCGCGCTGGTGTCCTTCGTGCGCGCCGGGGTGCCGCTGGGCGCCTTGCTGCGCCGTGCACTCAGCGAGCAGGGCGGCAACGCGCACCATTACGGCCTGAGCATCATCCGTGACCGCGGCATCGACCGGGTCGCGCTGGATGAGGTGATCGCCCGGCATGGCGCGGCCAATATCGTCTTCGTCGATGGCTGGACCGGTAAAGGCGCGATCGCCGGCGAGCTGCGCCGCTGCCTGGCGGCTGATTCGCGCTTTCTGGGCGAGCCGCCGTTGGTGACCCTGGCCGATCCCTGCGGACACGCCTGGCTGGCGCCGTCCAGCGATGACTGGCTGATTCCCTCGGGGATTCTCGGCGCGACGGTGTCGGGGCTGATTTCGCGGACCATTTGGACCGATGACGGTGGCTATCACGGCTGCATGCATTACGAAAACCTGCGCCCGTTCGATCTTAGCCAGGACTTTATCGAGCGCGTGGATGGCCTGCGAGTGGCCCTGCGCGAGCCGGTGGCGGCGGCGCAACCTTGGACGCCCGAGCAGCGCCAGCGCCTGCAGACCAGCGCGCGGCAGACCATCGCGGCGCTGACCGAGCGGTTTGCCATCGACAACCCGAACCGCATCAAACCGGGCATCGCCGAGGCGACTCGGGCCGTGTTGCGCCGAGTGCCAGACAGTGTGCTGGTGCGCTCGCACAGCGATCCGGATGTGCAGCTGCTGCTGCATCTGGCCGCCAGCGTGGGCATCGAGGTCGAGCAAGCCGGCGCCGCCTTGGGGCCGTATCGGGCGGTCACTATCATCAAAAAGGTGCACTGATGGACAGGCTTTCGCCCTATGCGCTGGGCGCCACGCTGTATATGCCGGCGACCCGCGAGGACCTGCTGGAGGTGGTGTTCGGCGAGAAAATCAGCGGTCTGCGCTCGCTGGTGGTGTGCCTGGAAGACGCGGTGGCCGAACTCGACGTGAATGTCGCGCTGAGCAATCTGCAACGCTTACTGGAAGATATTCATGCCCGTGGCGGCCGCCCGGGCGCGGGTCCGCTGCTGTTCGTGCGGCCCCGCACGGCAGAGATGGCGGCGCGCCTGAACGACTGGGCGCTGATCCGCCATGTGGATGGTTTCGTGCTGCCCAAGCTGACGCTGAATAACCTGCGCGCCTGGGAAGCGGCGGTAGATAGCTCGCCGCTGTGCCTGATGCCGACCCTGGAAACCCCGGAAGTCTTCGACCCAGGCGCCATGAGCGAACTGCGCGCGGCCCTGCTGGAGGGCGGCGCGGAGCGCATTATCGCCTTGCGCATCGGTGGCAACGACTTGATGGGTTGCCTGGGCCTGCGCCGCAACCCGCGCACCACGCTGTACGCCACGCCCATGAGTTACGTGATCGCCATGCTCAGCGGGATCATGGGTTCGGCCGGCTTCGCCCTGACCGGGCCGGTGTTCGAACAGCTGGACAACCTGCCGCTGCTGGAAGAGGAGCTGGCCCTGGACATTGCCCATGGCCTGGTCGGCAAAACCGCGATTCATCCGCTGCAGATTCCCATCATCCACCGCGCCCTGCAGGTCTGCCCGGAGGATCTGCTCGCCGCCCAACTGATACTGCAGGCCGAGGCGCCAGCGGTGTTCCAGTTCAACGGCAGCATGTGCGAGCCAGCCACCCACAGCAAATGGGCCCGAGGCATCGTCGAGCGCGCCCGCTGGCACGGCGTGCGCGGTGACCTCGCCAGCGCCCAGGAAACCGACGAGCGGGCCACCGTGCGCGGCGTGGCCTGATCGGCGTAATAACCTGCTGCCTGACCGCTCAGTTGTCCGGCGACTGCGTCAGGGTGTGCAGCAATAGGTCGAGCTGAAGGTGTCGCTCGGTCTGTTCCAGCTGCGCGCCGGGGTTGAGCGAGGACCATTCGGGATGGGCGCGGGCCTTGTGCAAGGGGCTGGGTAGTTTGCCTTGGCGCCAGCTTTTGTCTTGCGCCTCGTGGGCTTCTTGCGTCGCTAGATCGGCCTTAGCTTCCTGCGCCGCTAGGCTGTGGGTCTCTAGCGGTTCGGGCGCGGCGCGAGCGTTTTGAGTGACTGGAGTCTGTGTGGTTTTCTGAATGGCCGCGGTTTGCGCAGATGCCTGGATCGCTGAGCGCGTTGGCGATGCCTGAGATTGCGCGTGGGGCTCAGACGCGGCCAGCTGGATAGCGCCCAGTGCGCCGTGGCCGCGCGCTTGCAGGGCGTGCAGCAGCTGGCGCTGACGCAGCGCCAACAGACGCAGCACCGCATCGTCCACGGTCAGTTCCCGGTGGCCCTTGAATTTGCCCATTAGCCGCCCGCCATAGCTGCGCGCGGTTTGCAGGGCGCCGCCGGCCAGGGCGCCCAGCAACGTCGCCGCGCCCAGGGTGATGCCGCCTACCAGCAAGTCGATGCCGGCCCCGGCGGCCGCGCCGGCCGCCAGTCCGCCGCCGATCTTCACGCCGAGTTGCCTGAGGGTTTCCGGGTTGAACAGGTCGTCGCCCCAGCGCCCGTCCAGCAGCGGCAGCTCGCCGGCGGCGGCCTCCGCGGGGCGAAACGCGTAGAGCCGCAACAGCGCCTCCACGCAGCGCTGCTCGCGCCGGCGAATGGCCTCGCGCAACTCGCTTATCGCGCGCTGCTGCGCGTCGTTTTGGGGCTCGTCATCGCGGTGTTGCCCGGCGGGGGGCGGTCCAGTCGGTGCCCGCTCAGGGTGTCGCGGTTCTGATTGTGCGGATTCTAGATCGGCGGGTTCTGAATGCGGCGGAGCTGAACGATTCGGCGTTTTTGCAAAGAGCGCCGGGCCGGCAGTGGCCACGCTGCGCCGGCAGGCGGCGCAGTCCAGCAGCAAGTCGGCGATCAGTCGCGCAGCGCTCTGGGCGCGCGCTTGGCGCTGCTGTTCGTGGTCGGCAATTAGCCGCTCCAGCGCCGGTCGGGCGTTTTCCAGGAGCAGCGCCAGGCTTTCGTAAAGGCGCCGTTCGCCATCCAGCGGCGGCGCCACCGTATCGAAGCGCACCAATGCGTGCAGGCCGAGACGGGCCAGCGCCTCGCGCCAGTCGGCTTCGCGGTGGGCGTGTTGGGCGACGAAATTGAGCACCGGCAGCAGCGGTTTGCCGGTGCCGGCCAGCACCGCCAGTTCGTCGCGGTACTTGGCCAACACCGGCTCGCGGGCATCGATCACATACAGCCCGGCATCGCTGGCGAGCAGCTGGCGCAGCACCTTGGCTTCTTGTTCGAAGCGCTGACGGGCTTCGCTGCCGTCAAGAAAGCGCGCTAGCCGCGCCGGGCCGTCCAGCCGTTCGCCAGGGCGCTCCTGGCGTTCGAGATAGTCGAGCAAGGCGATGGCGTCTTCCAGGCCCGGCGTGTCGTACAGTTCCAGCAAGGCTTCGCCCGCCACCGACAGCCGTGCGCCTTCCACATGCCGGGTGGTGCTGGGCCGATGGGAGACCTCGCCGAAATCGCTGTCGCGGGTCAGGGTGCGCAGCAGGGAGGTCTTGCCGACATTGGTATGGCCGACCACGGCCAGTTTCAGCGGCTTACTCACAGCGAATACCTCGCCTGGACGGGGCGAGGGTTGATCCATCCACTGCATGGCGAGGCGGGCAGGTTGTGGCGGATGAACAGAGCGTTATCCGCCCTACGGTCAGCATGCATGTCCGATCTCCCGCCAGGTCATGGGTACCTTGTCGGTACGGGTCAGCCGGTAGAGATGCTGACGTTTTGCCCATCCATCGCCGGGGTGCGCGGGCAGGTGGTGACGGATCAACGCGGCGTCATCCTTCCGACGATTATTCATCATGTCCAGTCTCTAGCCAGGTGATGGGTGCGCGGTCGGTATGCGCCAGCCCGAGCGGTTGCAGTGCGCTATGCCAGTCGCCCAGGCGCTCGGGGTCCAGGGTTTCGCCGGGCGGCGGTGGCAGCAGCCAGATGCGGGTGGCGGCGGCCGTGCGCGCCAGTTCGCCGATCAGCGCCAGGCTGCCGCGATCCGGCGAGCGCCGCGGATCGCAGGCGATGGCCAGACGCGCCGGCGGAAAACGGCTCAGCTGCTCGAGCAGACGCTGGCGCTGCTCGCGGCTGTCGAGCAGGCCCGCGTCGGCGACACCCGCCGGCAGCAGCGCCGGTGGCCAGGGCCGATCCAGCTCGAGGCCGACCAACAGCGCGCCCGCGCCGCCGGCACGCGTTGCGTCCAGGCTGGCAGTGGGTGTGGCGCTCTGGGCCCAGGCCGGCGCTGCATCGCTTATCCCTAAGTGTTCACAGCTGGGCAGCAGCCGTTCGCGCAGCAACGCGTACTCAGTCAAATCCAGATGCAGGCGGGCTTTGCCGCGTTGCCAGTTGCCGATACACAGCACGGCCAAGAGCAGGCGTGGCAGCAGGCCGTAGACCAGCAGCGCGCCGAGCAGCCAGCCGGCCCAGGCCTGTCGCGCCAGTTCGCCGGCCAGCGGGGTATCGCCACTGGCGCGGATGGTCGCGGCATCCGGCAGGTTGAAACCAAGCCATGCCGGCAGCGCGCCGAGGGCTTGGGTCAGGGCAATAAAGGTGTCGGGGCCGAGCAGGGTGCTTTCCCAGATAAACCCGTAACGGCGGCTGGCGAGCAGCGCCAGCAGGCTCAGCAGCGCCGAAAACAGTGCCACCAGCCAGAAACCATGTACTAGACTGCCCAGCGCCCAGCGGCTGAGGCGTTGGCGGTGCAGCAGCACTAACAGCGCCGGCGCCAGTTGGGCAGCCCGGGCATCGCGGGCCAGCGTGGCGCTCAGCCACAGCCACACGCGGCCGAGCGCGGCAGTACCCTGATCGCCGCCGCTTGCGGCCAGACTCAGCGCCCAGCCGAGCAGCAGCAGCAGATGCAGGCCCAGCAAGCTGCCCAAGGCCCAGACCAGATTGACTGGCCGTTGCCCGTCGCCCAGCGCCGCCAGGGCCAGGCCCGCGCCGCTCAGCACGGCCAGCAGCAGCATGCCGACCAAGGCCAGTTGCGCGCCCTGGCGCCAATGCCGCAAGGCCTGGAGCAGGCCGTCGCGCTCAGCCAGCCACAGCGCGCGGTGCTCGATGCGGCTGGCCAGATCGCCGCCGGCCACCTGGGCGCGGCGATTGGCTTCGGCATCATCTAGCGGTCCGGCGTGTTCTTCGCGCAGTCGAATGGCTTCACACAGCCACAGGCGGTCGAGGCGGCTCAAGGCCGTGGAAGTGTTTGCAGTCACCCGAAATCCTGTGCGTGTGTGGGGCGCAAAGCATAACCCTGTCAGCGCCCGTACCGCGCAGATTTGCCAGCGCAGCGGGCTCGGCGCTTCATTCGCGAAGGCCGAGTCGGTATCCTGCGGGGATGAAAACCACCCTGCCGCTGTGCCTCATCGCCGCTCTCGCCGACAACCGCGTGATCGGTCGCGATAACCAACTGCCCTGGCGCCTGTCTGCCGACCTCAAACACTTCAAGGCGCTGACCCTGGGCAAGCCGATCATCATGGGTCGCAAAACCTGGGACTCCCTGGGTCGGGCGCTGCCCGGGCGACTCAATCTGGTGGTCAGCCGCCAGGCGGATCTGCAGCTGGACGGCGCCGAAGTGTTCACCTCGCTGGACGCCGCCGTGCAGCGTGCCGACCAATGGGCGCACGAGCAGGGGGTCGATGAGCTGATGCTGATCGGCGGCGCGCAGCTGTATCAGCAAGGCATGGCGCAGGCCGAGCGGCTGTACCTGACCCGCGTCGCGCTGAGTCCCGCGGGCGATACCTGGTTTCCGAAAGTGAGCGAGGCGCACTGGCACCAGGCGTCCCGCGTCGAGCATGCGGCCAGCGGGGAAACTCCAGCCTATGCCTTCGAAATCTGGCAGCGGTCCTGAATATGCCGACTACGCCTCCCGAAAAGCCACCAAGCGCCGCGCTGACCCCGGCCTGGATGCGCCATCCGCTCTGGGAAGATGCCCTGGCCTTGGTGTTCGGCACCGCCATGGTGGCGCTGGGCATCACCTTGTACAGCGAGGCGGGGTTGCTCACCGGTGGCACCGTAGGCTTGGCTTTTCTGCTTAAGTACCTGTTCGCGTGGCAGTTCGGCCTGGTGTTTTTTCTGGTGAATGTACCGTTTTATCTGCTGGCCATCTGGCGGATGGGCTGGGGCTTCACGGTGCGCACTTTCTGCGCGGTCGGGCTGTTATCGCTGCTGGCCGAGCTGACCCCGCGATGGGTCAGCTTCGCCGAGCTGAATGCGCTGTATGCGGCGTTGTTCGGCGGCCTGGCGATTGGTCTCGGGCTGCTGATGCTGTTTCGTCATCGCGCGAGCCTGGGCGGGGTCAATGTGCTGGCGTTGTATCTGCAGGAGCGCTTCGGTCTGCGCGCCGGCCACGTCCAGCTGGCGATTGACGCACTGATCGTGCTGGCGTCCCTCGTGGTCCTGCCGCCGGATCGCGTCGCGCTGTCGATCCTGGGCGCCGTGGCGCTGAATATGGTGCTGGCCATCAATCATCGCGCTGGCCGCTATATGGGCGTCAGCTGAGCGGGGCAGAACGCTCATCGAGTCACCGCCTGCCAGTCCAGCGTTCGCAGGTCTTTTTTCCGAACAACCCTTGCGGCCCTAAAAGATCGCTCGGTATCCGTTACCTGTTGCAACTCGTTTTTATAGAGCGGGCTTCAATCCCCCGCCGATAAATGTGGGCCTTGTTGGGCTGATATCCACCCTACGATTTTTCGGCAACAGTTAACGAGGACAGCCTAAAAAATAGCGATATGACGAGCCGCGAAGGAGTTGCCGATCGGGCATCTGCCGATGCCCAGCATGCCGGCGCTCTGCAGGGTAAGCGTGCGGTCATTACAGCGTGCGCGGCTGAAAAGATGCGCTGACGTTTGCTACCAGCGAAGCCAGCGCGGCCCGAGTAGCGCGCCTAAAGCGGTTGGTATCAACATGCCCAGCAAGTACCAGACTCCCCAAAAGGGGATTCCCATCTCTGGGCAATGCAGGCAATAGGCGAGGGTAGCCGTCGTACCGGCCAGCAATCCACCACATGCGCCTGTCAGTCTCAGACGGGTGGGAGCCATTGCGCGTAGGGCCCAGAAAACGGCAATGAATCCAGGAATCGACAGTAAGGTGATGTTCAGTGCGCACACTCGCCATGTCTTGCTGAGGATGAGTGCCACGCGCATGTCCGGTGTCGCCGTTATGAGGACATAGAGGGTGCCGGCCCACACCGCGGCGACCCCGGCAATGATCAGGAACTTTCCGGCGCCCGGAGTCACCCCCGGTCTTGCCAGTCGCATCACCACACTTAATGCACCCATCATCAGGCTCAGCGGAAAGGCGATTTTCGCCCAGAAAATCGGTGTTGCCGCCACCGCAGCCAGGTCTGGACGAACGCCCATTATGATGATTACCAGCAAGGCGGCAGTCACCAAACCGACGAGCACCGCGACGCCGAAACGCTTGGCGATCGCATGCCGGTCGATCGGGGTGACACCAGATGCGAGCATGCTAATAAAATCATCAGTCTTCATCGTGTACCTCTAATCCTCTGGGCCAGCACTTTAAGTCCGCGGTGTACGCCTATTTTTACGGCTGACTCCGAGAGTCCCGTCATCTGGGCGGTTTCAGTGACGGACAAGCCTTCGAGCTTCACATGCACGATGGGCAGACGCTGACGCTCAGGTAATTGCGCAAGTAACTTGTGCAGGTCGCGGCTGGCCTGTGCGGGTTCAAGATGGGGCTCGGCAAACAGCTGCGCCGCATCGTCGAGCGAGTCGTTGAACATCTCATGCCGTGACTGGCCTCGAAAAAAATCTGCGAGTTTGTAGCGGGTGATGGCAAAAACCCAGGCGGTGAGTGGCTGATCCGCCCGGTACGTATGGCGACCGTTATGAACGGCCAACAAGACCTCTTGCAGTAAATCCTCGACTTCATCGGGTTGTCGTTGAAGTCGCGCTCGCAAAAAGCTGCGTATATGGCCACTTAACTGCGAAAGGAATACGCGATAAACCCGTTCGTCTCCGGCCAGACTCGCAAGAAACAGGGTCTGAAGATGGAGTTCTCGGCTGCGCAACGCGTCGTTATGGGTAATTCGTTCCATCGTCTGCTCTGGTTACACGAAGGGTAAAATATTTCGTACCTACACCTAGATGATGACGGCAGCGCTAATGACGGGCAGCGGATCATGATTGCGCACAAGGGCATAAGGCAACCAGCGGATCTATTTTGCGGTTCTTAAAAATATTTTACGATTGCTGTAACCGGATAGGAAAAATCAGCGAACTACCTTTTGGATCTCAAGCACAGCGCACCCTTGCACTGATGCGACGACCATCATCATTCCGGAGAAATAACCATGAACAATTTGAAACTTGCCGCCATCGCCGTTGCTTTCTCTTCCTTCGCCGCCGGTGCAATCGCCGCAGAGACCCCAGCCGCAGCAGGTGCCATGGAGAAATGTTACGGCGTCTCGATGGCCGGCCACAACGATTGCAAAGCCGGCGCAGGCACCTCCTGTGCAGGCACCGCCAAAATGGACTACCAAACTAACGCGTGGAAAAATGTTCCAGCGGGTACGTGCACCAGCATCAAGACTCCAAATGGCATGGGTACTCTCGCACCCGTGTAATTTTCGCAGCTAGGGGCACACACCAATCATGAATAACCCATTCCAGATCGGGGCCGGGCTCAGCCTCAAACCGAACCACTATCAGGACGCCCTCGACTGCACGGTCGAGGGCCTCTGGTTCGAAGTTCATCCGGAAAACTACATGGTTGGTGGTGGCCCCCGTTTGGCGTGGCTGGAGGCCATTGGCCGCCGGCACCCACTGTCGATGCACGGTGTATCACTCTCGCTGGCGGCCGATTGTCCGCCGGATGCAGAGCACTTGAATCGCCTGAAAATACTCGCGGAGCGCATTCAACCCGCACTGATTTCCGAGCACTTGGCGTGGTCAGCCTGGCGCGGCCAGTATCATCCTGATCTGCTGCCCTTTCCTCGTACAGGCGAGGCATTGCGGCGTATCGCAAGCAATATCCAACGCACACAAGATGTGCTTGGACGGCGTATCGCGATTGAAAACCCGACCCACTATTTACACCTTGATGGCCATGACTACAGCGAGCTCGACTTTCTGGCCGAGCTGAGTGAGCGGACTGGCTGCGGCTTGCTGCTGGACGTCAATAACGTGCACATCAGCGCCCATAACCTGGGTTTTGATGCGGCAACTTATCTGGATGCTTTTCCAGCTGAGGCAATAATGGAAATTCATCTGGCTGGATACGCCGAAGATCCTGGAGATTCAGCGCTACTTATCGATACTCACGACGCCCCTATCGCGGAGGACGTCTGGTCTTTGTATCAACGGTTAATCGAGCGGATCGGTATGCGTCCGACATTGATTGAGCGTGACGACCATATCCCCGACTTCGATGTTTTACTCGCCGAACGCGACAGAGCGCAGGCGCTGTTGAATCGTGGGCAGCATTCGCAATGGGCGGCGGCAATATGAAGCCGTCACTCGAAAGGTTTCAAGATGCATTCGTCGATGCGCTATACGGCGCCGAATCATCCGAGATGATCACGCTTACCCAGCAACCTGGCTTTGCGGTGTACCGCAATACGGTGCTTAAAGGCGCAACCGATGCGTTGCTCGCCAATTTTCCGACCATAGAGCGCTTGGTGGGCACCGATTGGCTGCTGGCCGCGGCCGCGCTCCACGCTCGGCTTTCACCGCCAACGGATGCCCGGTTGCTGCACTACGGCGCCGACTTCCCCGGGTTTCTCGATGGTTTTGAGCATGCACGAGAAATGCCCTATTTGGGCGACGTTGCCCGCTTGGATCAGCTCTGGACACAGGTGCATTGCGCCGCTGATGAGCCGGGCATCGAGATAAGCGCCTTAGCGCAGTTGTCTTCGACCGAGCTGGCCGGTGTCCGACTTATCCCACGGGCCGCCTGCCGCTGGATTTGGTTGCCTGATTGTCCGGGCTACACGATATGGCGCGTCAATCGTGAACAGTTGCAAATGCCGGACGAGCTTAGTTGGGAGGGCGAAGGCGCGCTGTTAACGCGCAAGGCGGGTCAAGTGCACTGGCAGTCGGCCAGTGCCGCCGACTGCGCCTTTCTCGATGCGTGCGCGGCACATCTGCCCCTCGATTTGGCGGCAGACAAGGCCATTGAAATCGAGCCGAGCTTGAATCTGGAAAGCCTCATCGTCCGCTTGGTGAGCGCTGATGCGTTCTGCGCGGCGAACCCCGCTCGATCTTCCTGAAAGCGTGTGACTTATGTCACTGACGGAGCACTCCATGGACGTTACCCGAGCCCGCTCAGCCCCCGCCGATAAATCGCTGCGTGGCGTCTGGAACCGCGTTGCAAACCGACTGGGTTCACTGATTAGCGATTCGCTCCTAGTACTGGTGGCTCGTATCGCCATTGCGGCCATTTTCTTTATGTCCGGGCGCACCAAAGTCAGTGATTTTCTGACGATTACGCCGAGTACTTATGAGCTGTTCCGTACGGAATACGCATTGCCCGTGATCTCTTCAGAACTGGCTGCGCACCTTGCCACCTACAGCGAGCACGTATTTCCCGTGCTTCTGGTGCTGGGTCTATTTACTCGTTTATCCGCTGCGGCGTTGCTGGGCATGACCTTTGTCATCGAGGTTTTTGTCTACCCGGATGCCTGGGCGATTCATCTTTCGTGGGCAGGCCTGCTGCTGCTCATCGTTGCGCGTGGTGCAGGATCAGTTTCGCTGGATCGACGGCTGGGTATCCGATAGTCCTTCACTTTAAATTTGGGCATAAAAAACGCCAGTTAACACTGGCGTTCGAGTGCGTGGGCTTTGCCTTTAATCGCGAGCGCGGGCCTCGTTGCGTAAGGCCTTTATCTGATCATGGTTGCGCTTAACGCCTTGGTACTGCTGTTCAAGCACCGTTCGCACGTTGGCCGGCAAGTCTTCCTCCAGCGCCTTTTGGTAGCTTTTAATGGCCACATCCTCTCCACGCTCACACTCGTTGAGAACCGCCGTTTCGTCCTTGCCGGTAATTAACGACTTGAGATCGACCCAGCGGCGGTGCAAATCGCCACCTACGCTGGTGGTGTCCTCGGGATCGCCGCCCATGGAGCGCACCAGTTGCTGCAATTCGTGAGCAGATGACGCGCACTCCTGAGCGCGCTTCATAAACAGGCTCTTGAGTTCGGGCTTCTTGATGTCTTCGGCGCAGGTGTTAAAGCCCTTTTCGCCGTCCTTGCAGGCTTCGATTACATCATTAATAACGGACGCCACGTCTTTGTTATCCATGCTCACGCTCCTTGCACTTAGAAGTTTGCTTCTAACTATGCATGCTTCGCGCCAATCACCAAAATCATAATTTTTTGATATATATCAATAATATAGAGATTAATTCTGAGCAATGGTTTCTCGCATTCTGCATGACTGGGCGCCTTTCGCCGTGCAAAATGCCGAGGATGTCCAAGGGCCTGCATCGCACGCGAGATGCCTAATCCGTCGTCAACCCCGACCCCATTCGAACGGCTGCATAAAAAAGCATAAAAAAATCCGGAATCTGATGAGGATTCCGGATTTTTAGGCTCAACAGGGATTAGCCAACAATCCTTGTTCAGTAGTGGGCGCGCGGGCCGGGTTTGGAACCGTGCCGGTTAGGGCACCAGTCGATCCAGTAACTCTTTGTCGCGTACCGCGCCCTTGTCGGCGCTGGTGGCCAGCAGGGCGTAGGCCTTGAGCGCGGTGGTGATTTTGCGCGGACGCAGCTCCACCGGCTTCCAGCCTTTAACGTCTTGTTCGACGCGCCGCGCGGCGAGTTCTGCATTGCTGAGCAGCAGGTTGATGGCGCGATTGGGGATGTCGATCAGCACCTTGTCGCCATCGTGCACCAGGCCAATGGCACCGCCCGCGGCGGCTTCCGGCGAGGCGTGACCGATGGACAGGCCCGAGGTGCCGCCCGAGAAGCGCCCGTCGGTGAGCAGGGCGCAGTCCTTGCCCAGTCCCTTGGACTTCAGGTACGAGGTCGGATAGAGCATTTCCTGCATGCCCGGGCCGCCTTTCGGGCCTTCGTAGCGAATGATCACGATGTCGCCGGCCTTCACTTCATCGGCGAGGATGCCGCGCACTGCGCTGTCCTGGCTTTCGAAGATTTTCGCATTGCCTTCGAACACATGAATCGACTCATCGACCCCGGCGGTTTTCACCACGCAGCCGTCTAGCGCGATATTGCCGTAGAGCACGGCCAGGCCGCCTTCTTGCGAATAGGCGTGCTCGACACTGCGGATGCAGCCGTTTTCACGGTCGTCATCCACCGTGTCCCAACGGGTGCTCTGGCTGAACGCGGTCTGGGTCGGGATGCCCGCCGGACCGGCCTTGAAGAAGGTATGCACGGCCTCATCGGTGGTCTGGGTGATGTCCCACTGGGCGATGGCTTCTTCCATGCTGGGGCTGTGCACGGTGGGCAGGTCGGTGTGCAGCAGGCCGCCGCGGGCCAGCGAGCCGAGAATGCTGAAGATCCCGCCGGCGCGGTGCACGTCTTCCATGTGGTATTTCTGGATGTTCGGCGCGACCTTGCACAGCTGCGGCACCTTACGCGACAGCGCGTCGATGTGGCGCAGGTCGAAGTCGATCTCAGCTTCCTGAGCGGCGGCCAGCAAATGCAGGATGGTGTTGGTCGAGCCGCCCATGGCGATATCCAGCGTCATGGCGTTTTCGAAGGCCTTGAAGTTGGCGATATTGCGCGGCAATACCGCCTCATTGTTCTCTACGTAGTACTGGCGACACAGATCGACAATGGTCCGCCCGGCGCGCAGGAACAGCTGTTCGCGGTCGCTGTGGGTGGCCAGTTGCGAGCCGTTGCCCGGCAGGGCCAAGCCTAGGGCTTCCATCAGGCAGTTCATCGAGTTTGCGGTGAACATGCCGGAGCAGCTGCCGCAGGTAGGGCAGGCGCTGCGCTCGTATTCGGCGACTGTCTCGTCGGAGGCCGTATCGTCGGCGGCGATCACCATGGCGTCCACCAGGTCCAGGCCGTGGGCGGCCAGCTTGGTCTTGCCGGCTTCCATCGGCCCGCCGGAAACGAAGATTACCGGGATGTTCAGGCGCAGCGCAGCCATCAGCATGCCAGGGGTGATCTTGTCGCAGTTGCTGATGCAGACGATGGCGTCGGCGCAGTGGGCGTTAACCATGTACTCGACCGAGTCGGCAATGATCTCGCGGCTCGGCAGCGAATAGAGCATGCCGTCGTGACCCATGGCGATGCCGTCATCCACGGCAATGGTGTTGAATTCCTTGGCCACGCCGCCGGCGCGTTCGATCTCGCGGGCGACCAGCTGGCCCATGTCCTTCAAATGCACGTGACCCGGCACGAACTGGGTGAAGGAGTTGGCGATGGCGATGATCGGCTTCTTGAAGTCCTCGTCCTTCATCCCGGTGGCACGCCAGAGGGCGCGGGCGCCGGCCATGTTGCGGCCGTGGGTGGAGGTTTTCGAGCGATAGTCAGGCATGCGGTCTCCTGGAACGACAGGGTGGGAGCGGCGCCGGGGGCGCGGGAACGTGGCGATCAGACTGGGTTCAGGTCGGGCGGGATCGCCGCCGGCGCTGCTCACCGACTCGCCGCGATAGTGGGCGAGGGATGCTTGGGATTCTACGCCCGGCGGGCCCGCCGAGGAAAGATCGGGCCGGCTGCGGCGTGCTTGCGGGGGACTGTGTGGGGAGCCCGCGCAAGCACGCCGTCGATCAGGCCGGCAGCAGGCGGCAGGTCAGGGTTTTGATATAGCGGGTTTCCGGGATGGCCGGATGAACCGGGTGATCCGGACCCTGGCCGCCGCGTTCCAGCAGCTGCATGTTGCGATCCAGATGGCGCGAGCTCTGCAGCAGAATGTTCTGCAAGTGGTCTTCTTCCAGGTGCATGGAGCAGGACGCGCTGACCAGAATGCCGTCCTTGCCGAGCAGGCGCATGGCCGCTTCGTTCAGGCGACGGTAGCCGGCTTCACCGTTCTTGATGTCTTTCTTGCGCTTAATGAAGGCCGGTGGGTCGGTGATGATGACGTCGAAACGCTCTTCGGCGGCTTTCAATTCCTTCAGGGCTTCAAATACATCGCCTTCGACGCAGGCAATGCGCTCGGCCACGCCGTTGAGGGTGGCGTTGCGTTCCACGCCGTCCAGGGCAAACGCCGAGCCATCCACGCACATCACTTCGCTGGCGCCGAAGGTCGCCGCTTGCACGCCCCAGCCGCCGATGTAGCTGAACAGGTCGAGCACCCGCTTGCCTTTGACATAGGGCGCCAGACGCGCGCGGTTCATACGGTGATCGTAGAACCAGCCGGTCTTCTGGCCGGCCAATACAGGGGCCTCGAACTTCACGCCGTTCTCTTCCAGGGCAACCCATTCCGGCACCAGGCCAAAAGCGGTTTCCACGTAGCGGGTCAGGCCTTCGGCGTCGCGGGCCGCGGAGTCATTCTTGAACAGCACACCGCTGGGCTTGCAGACTTGAATCAGTGCGGCGAGCACTTCGTCCTTGTGCCGTTCCATGGCGGCGGAGGCCAGCTGCACCACCAGAATATCGCCGAAACGGTCGACTACCAGGCCCGGCAGCAGGTCGGAGTCGCCGAATACCAGGCGGTAATACGGCTTGTCGAACAAGCGCTCGCGCAGCGACAGGGCGACGTTGATGCGGTGCACCAGCAGCGACTTGTCGAGTACGTGCTTGAGGTCGCGTGACAGCAGGCGGGCGCAGATCAGGTTGTTCGGGCTCACGGCCACGACGCCCAGCGGTTTACCGCCGGCAGCTTCGAGAATGGCTTGATCGCCGGGGGCGAAGGCGTTCAGCGGAGTGGCGGCAGTGTCCACTTCATTGCTGTAAACCCACAGGTGACCGGCGCGCAGGCGGCGATCGGCGTTGGCGTTAAGTCGCAGACTGGGCAGGGACATGCAAGGCGCTCCGCAAAAAAGAGCGAGAGTATACCCTAGTGCGGCGTGGCCTTGCAGCGGGGCACGCCTGCGTAATTGGCCACGCCGGGGCACTCGCCGGCTCAATCAGGCCACTGCAAGAGGTGGCCGCGCAGCTCCGATGCGCGCTGCCAAACTGTTAAAGTAAAGCCCCGCTGTTGGCCGTCCGGAGTCGTCGTCCCCCGTCATGCCTGAACTTCCCGAAGTCGAAACCACCCGTCGCGGTATTGCGCCTTATCTTGAGGGTCAGCGCGTGAGCGCGGTGATCGTGCGCGAGTCGCGCTTGCGCTGGCCGATCCCCGCCGACCTGGATGTGCGCCTGTCCGGGCAGCGCATCGTATGCGTCGAGCGGCGCGCCAAATACCTGCTGATCAAGGCCGAAGTCGGCACCCTGATCAGCCACCTGGGCATGTCCGGCAGCCTGCGCCTGGTGCCCAGTGACACGCCGGTGGCCAAGCATGAGCATGTCGACATCGTGCTCGAATCCGGCCTGGCGCTGCGCTACACCGACCCGCGGCGCTTTGGCTCGCTGCTCTGGAGCAGCGATGCGCTCAATCATCCCTTGCTGCTGCGCCTGGGCCCGGAACCCTTGAGCGAAGGATTCGACGGCGAGCGCTTGTTTCAGTGCTCGCGGCGGCGAGTGCTGGCGGTCAAGCCGTTCATCATGGATAACGCGGTGGTGGTCGGGGTCGGCAATATCTACGCCAGCGAGGCGCTGTTCGCCGCCGGCATCGACCCGCGGCGTGCGGCCGGCTCGATTTCCCGGGCGCGCTATATGAAGCTGGCCGAGGAGATCAAACGCATCCTGACCTATGCCATCGCCCGCGGAGGCACCACGCTGCGCGACTTTGTTGGCGGCGATGGTCAGCCGGGTTATTTTCAACAGGAATTGTTCGTCTACGGTCGCGGCGGCCAATTCTGCAAGGTCTGCGGTAGCACATTGAGCGAGATTCGCCTGGGCCAGCGCGCCAGCGTTTATTGCCCACGCTGCCAGCGCTGAGGCCGGGCCTGCGCCGCTATTTGTGTGGGCAAAACCAAGTCCCGCGCTGGCCGGCGCCCAGATCAAGCCCTGAGCCGGCACTCGTGCGGGCAAAACCCTTAGCGCTTGGAGAGTGCCGGCGGCGGCGCAGTCCCGACCGGGTTTTTTTGCGCAGTGGCCTTCGGGAACCAGCCCTGGGTGGGGGCTGTTACAGACGCCACCGTGCTGATCAGTCGCAGCCCGCCCCACAACCGCCCTCAGGCACCGGATAGACCGGCGCAAAGCCGCCGCCCGGAGTGCGAAAGTTGGTGGTCTGGCCCTGATACAGGCGCGCCGCCACCCATTGCACCGCACCGTTGTAGGCGTAATCGCGCAGGTCGAATTTCAACGCCGGGGTATCGCTGGCCGTCACCCGCTGCCCTGGCAGCACCAGAGCCTGGGCAACGTAATCGCCGGCGAGAATCTCATGCCAGACGCGCCGGGTCAGCTTGTCGCCACGGTAGGCGGCGCGGCTGCCGTAACCGGCGCAGGGTTTGAAAAACAGCCGCTTGCGTTCGCGCCACAGGCGCTCGGCATTGGCCGGGTCCACCACTTCGGTATGGGGAATGGCCGCCACTAGCAATTGCTGTATGTCCTCACCAACACCGAGCGCCTGTAACTGCTCGGCATCGCTGAGCAGCGCCAGGTTGCGCTTGTTCGCATACAGCGCATGGGCTTGCGGGTGCGGTGTGAGCAGGCTGGCACGCTCCAGATAGGCTTGGCGCAGCGTGGCGTTGGCTGGAGCGTCGAGGGCAAAATCGGTCAGGCGGTTGTAGACCATGTCGATGGCCAGCTCGCCATGCCAGAGCGCGCCGTCGCGTAGGCTCAATTCGCTGGGATCGGCAATCACCACCTGCAAACCCTGGCGCTGAAACAGCTGCTGGAACAGCAGAAATTCCGGGTACAGGTATTGCTGCTCGGGCGCTTCATCGACGATGGCGATGCTGCGCAGCGGCCGCCTATGCCCGGCCAGCGCCCATTCCTGCTGGAACATCGCGATGATCCCAGCCTCCAGGCTCTCGGCGCGCAACGCCGGCGGCAGGAGTTGTTCGATGGCCGGGCAGCAGGCCCGTTGCGCCCTCGCCAGCACGGCGTTGAGCATCGCCCCGCCGGCATTGCTGTTGATCTCGATCAGACCGAAACCACCCTCGGTGACATGAAAGTCGTAGCCGAAGAACACCCCCTTGGCGCCGCCCGGATCATGCGCCGCGATGGCCGGCGAGCGGGCCAACACCTGCTCGCGATAACCTGGCAAGGCCACCACCGACTCGATGGCGCGAATTACCTCGGCCATGCGCTGCAAGTGCGCCGGGGCGATAAACACCGGATGAGCGGCGAACAGATAGGGGCAGCGCTGCTGCACCAGCTCGAACAGCCCGGGCTGGCCCAGGGTCGATTCCAGCGCATCGCGTAGCGCCGCGGGATCCAGGCTGATGCAGAAGCAGCGGCTGTTCAGCGTCTCGATCGACACTCCGGCCAGGGCTGCTGCCGCCGTCGAGAGATAGCTCGCGTCGTTATCACACAGGGGCGTCAACGGCTTGGTCATATCAGTTTCCGCGGTAACAGGCGTCAGAGAATTTTTCATAACCGTTCCGCTGCCGAGTTTAGGCCCGATCCTTGACCCGCACCCTGCTCTGCCGGCGTCGCCTTGGGGAACCAGCCCTGGGTGCGGTTGGCGAACGCGACCAGCGACAACATCACCGGCACTTCCACCAGCACGCCGACCACCGTGACCAGCGCGGCGCCGGAATTGAGACCGAACAAACCGATCGCCACGGCAACCGCCAGCTCGAAAAAATTCGAGGTGCCGATCAGGGCGCAGGGCGCCGCCATATTGAAGGGCACTTTCCACAGGCGGGCGGCCGTGTAGGCAATGGCAAAAATACCGTAGGACTGAATGATCAGCGGCACGGCGATCAAGGCAATCAGCAACGGCTGATCGAGAATGATCTGCCCCTGAAAACCGAACAGCAGCACCACCGTGCCGAGCAGGCCGAGCACGGACAGGGGCTTTACTCGGGCGTTGAAACGGGCGACGGCGCCTTCTGCTTCAATCGGCGTTTTCGCGTTGGCGCTGAGTTTCAGCCGGGTCAGCACCCCGGCGATCAGCGGGATCAACACATACAAACCGACCGACAGAAGCAGCGTTGCCCAGGGCACCTCGATGTCGGCGACACCCAGCAGCAGGGCGACGATCGGCGCGAAGGCGAAGATCATGATCACGTCATTCAACGCCACCTGGGCCAGGGTGTAGGTGGCGTCGCCGCGGGTCAGCTGCGACCAGACGAAGACCATGGCGGTGCAGGGCGCGGCGCCGAGCAGAATCAGCCCGGCGATGTACTGGCTGGCGTTGGCCGGATCGATCAGGTCGATAAAGAAGTAATGAAAGAACAACACCCCCAGCCCGGCCATGGTGAACGGCTTGATCAGCCAGTTGATCACCAGCCCCTTGGGCCGTTCGTGAATGCGTTTGAGGCTGGAAAAGTCCACCGACACCATCATCGGATAGACCATCAGCCAGATCAGCACCGCGACGATGAAGTTGACCGACCCGTACTCAAGACCCGCCAGGATTTGAAACAGACTCGGCAACAGGCTGCCCAACCCAATCCCAGCGGCGATACAGATGGCCACCCAGACCGACAGATAGCGCTCGAAAAAGCCGATTGGCTGCGCCGTGCTCATAATATTGTTACGTGGGTTGAAGCCAGGGGCGGCAGTACGGCATCTGCACAGGTGGACTGCGCTCGCAGCTCGACGCATTGCTCCGGATGGCCGGCGCAGCACTCTTCGGTGAGATAGGCGATCAGCTCGAGCATCAGCGGTATGTTGGCGCGGTAGCGCTGGAAGCGGCCTTCCTGTTGCACCGACAGCAGCTCGGCCTGGGTCAGTGCCTTGAGGTGAAACGACAGGTTGGTCGGCGGCACATCCAGCGTCGTGGCGATTTCGCCGGCGACCATACCGGCGCTGTCCTGCTTGACGAGCAGTCGGTACACATCCAGTCGCACGCCGGAGGAGAGAGATTCAAAGATGCTAAGTGCTGTGGTCTTTTTCATGGATCAACCATACAACAATAGTTGAAGTGTTGGAGTCATAAAATTAAAACCTGCGCCAGGCGATGCACTACTTGTTGGTGTCATGCAGTCGACCACTCGCCAGCCCGCCTGGCGCAAATCTGCCGCAAAGCGGCGCCCGCGCGGTGCTGTGCCGCGGCGTGAATTCAATTGGCCATGATTGACGCACTTCCGGCTACCCGGTAGTGCCGCGCTGGTATAGTTGCCGGCACTGTTGCCGGCATACCGCGGCTGCCGATTGCCTACCCGCTAAAGGATTGCCCTGATGAACCTGATTCGCTCAACTGCTGTTGCCCTGGCACTGACCGTTGGCCTGCTGGCGTTGCCGGCTCAGGCGCAACAGCAAAACACCAGTGGCGATCCTATCTACACGGTCGAAGCGCCCCCGGCTTTCGCAATCGTCGCTGACCTGCTGATCGCTCGCCCACTGTTGATCGCCGCCACCGCGGTTGGCGCCGTGGTCTTTGTGGTGGCCTTGCCGTTTACCGCGATGGGCGGCGGCATCGGCGATGCCGGCAAGGCGCTGGTGGTCGACCCGGGTAAGGCGGCCTTCGTGCGCTGCCTGGGTTGCACCGGCGATGGCTATAACCAGCGTCAATAAGGTCGTTTGGGTGCGCCTTATTGGAGTGCGCAGCATTTGAAATTGCACTATGTGGGATTGCACTAAATGCCGATTATTAGCCGCGATTTTTTCCAGCGATTGCGGCCCTTGGCGTGGATCGTTCTGTTTGCCCTGCTGGGTGTGAGCTTCTGGTTCAGCGCCGGCTGGCTGCAGCTTAGTGCTGGTTTAGCGCTGTTTTTGTTTGGCATGCAGTGCCTTGAAGAGGGCTTGCGCGAACTGGCCGGCAGCAAGTTGGAACAGCTACTTGGGCGCAGCACGGCCACGCCCTTCAAGGGCTTAATGTTCGGCGTCTGCGGCACCTTGTTGTTGCAGTCCAGCACCCTGGTGTCGCTGCTGACCATTGCCTTTATCAGCACCGGGTTGATCAAGCTGGCCGGCGGGATTGCCATCCTGTTCGGGGCCAATCTGGGCACCACCAGCGGCATCTGGCTCCTGGCCATGGCCGGGCAAAATTTCAGCCTCAGTCCGGTGGCCCTGCCGTTGCTGGTGCTCGGCGTGCTGGCCGGCTTCAATGGCCCGAAGAGCAAGGCAGCTGGCCGTATCGTGCTGGGCATCGCCTTTATCTTTTTGGGCATTGATCAGATCAAGGACGGCTTCGGCACGTTCGGCGATGGCTTTGATCTGACCGGTTACCAACAGGACGGCATGCTTGGTAGCCTGTTGTTTGTCGGCATCGGGTTGCTGGTGACCGTGGTGCTGCAGTCCAGTCACGCCACCCTGATGCTGACCTTGGCCGCACTGGCCGCCGGCCAGGTGCATCTGGATCAGGGTCTGGCCATTGCCATTGGCGCGAATGTCGGCAGTAGCGTCACCACGGCGTTTGTCGGCGCACTGGGCGGCAATCGCAGCGGCCAGCGTCTGGCCCTGGCCCATGTGCTGTTCAACGTGCTGAGCGGCCTGCTGGCCTTTGCCTTGCTGACCCCGCTGAGTTGGCTGGTTCGCGAAATGGCCATTCCCCTCGGCATGGCGGACAACACGCTGCTGCAGTTAGCGCTGTTTCATACCCTATTCAACGCCATGGGCGTTGCCGTGTTCTGGCCCTTGCAGACGCGCCTGGCGGACATGCTCATCCGCTGGCTGCCGGAGCCGGTAGAGCCGGCGGTGCTGATCAGTGAAGTCACCCCGACGCAGGTGCAGCCCTGCCATGCGCGGTATCTGGATGACAGCGCCCTGGCCAGCGCTGACACCGCCGCCAACGCCGTGGTGCAGGAGCTGCAGCATCTGGGCCGATTGAGTATGGAAGTGATCTGCCACGCGCTCTATTTACCCAGTTATCAACTCAGCCGCGACCAGCCCGATGAAGGCCTGTTAAATGCGCGGCCAGCGCCTCAGGCGTTGGATGCCGAGCAGCTCTATCAGCGGCATATCAAGGGCGTCTATAGCGATCTGCTGGAGTTTATGGGGCGCCTGGAAGTCAGTCTGGACGAGACTCATCAGCAGTTTTGGACCAGTTGCCAACTGGCCGCGCTGCAACTGGTGGACGCGGTGAAGGATGCCAAGCACCTGCAGAAAAACCTCGGCCGTTACCTGCGCGAAGAAGACAGCGCCGCGCGCCAGTCATATGTCGATCTGCGCCGGCATCTGCTGGGTCTGCTGCGCCAGGTGCATGAACTGGGGCAGCTGGAACTGCCCGAACAGGCTTGGAGCGAGCGTCTCGATCTGCTCGACCAGCAGGCCGCCGAGTTTGATCAGCATTTTCGTCAGCAGCTATTTGCCGGCGTGCGTGAGCGGCGCCTAAACGGTCAGCAGGCCAGCTCGCTGATGAACGACCTGGGCTACGTCAGCCGGATCACCCAGAGCTTGCGCAATGTGCTGCAGCTCGGCCAGAAAGACGGTAATGAGCTGTTTCGCTCGCTGCGCATGATGCTGGCGGAAGATGAACCGCTGATCCAGCTCGACTGAGCGGCGCTCGGTTACCGGCTGGGGAATGCCGCTACGGCAATGAGAAAGGCCATGTACCCGTTAGTGATTGATTCGGAGTAGTGCTGTTGTAGGAGCGGATTTATCCGCGAAGCTTCGGCTGAAGCTCGCGGATAAATCCGCTCCTACAGGATGCTTGTCGAGGCGGCATCCTACGGGTACAGATGGATGAGAAAAACTTCATCCACCCGATGGGGTTGGCGCAGTCACTGCGCTGCTGCCAACGCCACGCGGATCGCTGGCGGCCTCGACCTTGGCGCTGGATTTGTTCCAGAACAGCACCTGCTGGTTGCCGTATTGGCGATCCATAACCTTGAGCTGATGACCGCGTGCGCGCAGGGCGCGGATCTGCGCCGGGCTGAAGGTGTCCGGTTCATGCTCAATCAGGTCCGGCATAAATTGATGGTGATAGCGCGGGCTGGTCACCCAGCTAAGCACCGGCTGGCCGTCCAGGTACTGCAGGATCGACAGCAGTAACATGCTTGGAATACGGCTGCCGCCGGGCGTGCCGAAGGCGGCGAAGTCGCCGGAGCTTTCGATAAAGGTCGGCGTCATGCTCGACAACGGCCGCTTGCCAGCCGCGATGCTATTGGCCTGGCTGCCGACCAGGCCGTAGGCATTGGCGCCGCTGGGATCGGCGGCGAAGTCGTCCATTTCGTCGTTCAGCGCGATGCCGGTGCCGGGCACGCTGAAGGCGGCGCCAAACGGCATATTGATCGACAGGGTTGCCGCCACTGCATTGCCGGCCGTGTCGAGCACGGCGAAATGCGTGGTGTGCGAGCCTTCATGCCAGCCTTCGGCGGGTGCCAGGCTGGCGCTGGGTGTGGCGTGTTGCGGGTCGATCTGGCTGGCCAGCGTTTTTAGATAGTCGGCATCCAGCAAGTGGGCCGTAGGGTTATCAATAAAATCCGGGTCGCCCAGCAGGCCGCGGTCACGGTAGGCGCGGCGCAAGACCTCGACCACATAATGAGCGCGCTGCACCGGCTCGGCCTGGCGCCAGGGCAGGTGTTGCAGCATGCCCAGGCTCTGGGCGAGGGTCACACCACCGGCCGACGGCGGCGGCGCGCTGATCAGCTCGCGACCCTCGTTCAGGCTGAAACGCAGCGGCGCGCGCTCCACCACCTGATACTGGGCCAAGTCTTTCAGGCTCCAGATACCGCCCGCGGCGCGCACGCCCTGCACCAGTTTTTCCGCCAGGGGTCCTGCGTAGAAACCGGCATGTCCCTGTTGTGCCAGGCGCTCCAGGCTGCGCGCTAAATCGGGTTGGCGCAGTAGGGAAAATTGTTCGGGAATCTCACCTTGGTCAAGAAAGAGCCGGGCGCTTTCGGGGTCGTCGCGCAGCGCGCTCAGACGCCATTTGGCGCGTTCGCGGTAGACCCGATCGATGGAAAACCCGTCGCGGGCCAGGCGAATCGCCGGCGCCAGGCTGGCGCGCAGCGGCAGGTCGCCATAGCGCTCGGCCAGATGTACCAGCGCGGCGGGCAGTCCCGGAATCGCTGCGGCCAGCGCGCCGTTCAGGGACAACGCCGGCTGCACCTTGCCGTCGCGCTGATAGAGCTCGGCGTGAGCGGCCAGGGGCGCGCGTTCGCGGGCGTCGACAAAGCGATAGGTAGCGGGCGCATCGAGGCTGTCGCCGGCCTCGCGCAGCAAGAACAATCCGCCACCGCCCAGGCCCGAGCTGTACGGCTCGACCACTGCCAGGGCCGCGCTGACGGCCACTGCCGCATCGAAGGCATTGCCGCCCAGGGCCAGGGTTTCCAGCCCGGCCACGGTCGCCGCCGGATGGGCGCTGGCGATGGCCGCCTGGTCGGGCGTCTTGGCCTCGACGGCCAGACTGCACACTAAGCAAAGTGCGGTCAGCAGGCCTTTGGCGTATTTATTGGCGTGGGTCAGTTGGCGCATGGCGTACCCCGTTTAGTTTGGCTATGCCGGCGGCATTGATTACTTGGGCGCCGTGCTTATTAGGGTGGGCTGAAGCTCATTCAGTTCGCCAGCAACCGCGGCGGTGCGAAAACGCAACCGAGCAGCTGGTGCGCTAAACACAGAGCAAATATCTCGCTTCTACGCAAAATCCAGGTCTGTTCACTCGCCGAGTAATCGTAGAGCTTATGTAGAAGCGCGGCCTTCAAATTTGAGTCTGCGTTTTCACCCAGTTTGAATCCAGAACGGGGCCGCCGCCTGTGGTTTAGGCGTTTATCAGCGCGGGCTCAAGAGGCCTTGCTGGTGAGAATGACATATTTGCGCATCAGCTCGTCCTGGCTTTCGACATGCATGGCGTCGAGGGGAATGCAGTCCACCGGGCAGACTTGCTGGCACTGCGGCTCGTCGTAGTGGCCGACGCATTGGGTGCACAGGTTGGGATCAATGACATAAATCTCCTCGCCTTGGGAGATCGCGGCATTCGGGCATTCCGGCTCGCAGACATCGCAGTTGATGCACTCGTCAGTGATTATCAGGGACATGGAACAGCTCCTGCCGCGGCGGGCGGCTGCGACATTGGGATTGAGAAAAGACGATAAGGGGGTGAATTGTGCCGCATCGCCATCGACAGCGCACCCGCCGCGCCGCGCCGGCCTGAGCGAGGGCCTTGAGCGAGGCTGAGGCGCTGGGCTAAACCTCGGTCGACGCTACGGGCCGGTTTAGCGCTTGAAGCGCTCGTTCAGGGCGGCGGCTACGGCGGGGTGGACGAAGTTGCTGATATCGCCGCCCAATCCGGCGATTTCGCGCACCAGAGTCGAGGAGATAAACGAGTATTTTTCCGACGGAGTGAGAAATAGACTCTCCACTTCCGGGGCCAGTTGGCGGTTCATATTGGCCAGCTGGAACTCGTATTCGAAGTCCGAGACCGCGCGCAGGCCACGCAAAAACGCATTGGCGCCTTGCTCCTGGGCAAAATGCGCGAGCAGCGTAGAAAAGCCCACTACCTCAACATTCGGAAGGTGCGCGGTAACCTCGCGGGCCAACTCAACCCGCTGTTCCAGGCTGAACAGGGGGCTTTTCTTGGGGCTGGCGGCCACCGCAATCACGACCTGATCGAACAGCCGTGCGGCGCGCTCGACCAGATCGGCATGCCCCTTGGTGATGGGGTCAAAGGTGCCTGGATACAACACTCGATTCATCGCGACGTCCTGTCGTAGTAGATAAGGGACGGGGATGTTAGCGCAGCCTTCCTCGGCGGCCAAGTCGGCGCGGGCGGACAGACCTTTAGAGGCGGCTCAGCCAGTCGGGAATCCGCCGCTCCAGGTAATAAGCGGGGCGGCGCGGCGAGCCTTCGATAAAGCCCACATGACCGCCGTGGGCGTGCAGTTCCAACTGCGTGCCGGGGGCCAGTTCGTGGGGTTCGGGAAGGCTGCGGGGAAACACAAAGGGATCGTCGGCCGCTTGAATCAGCAGGGTCGGCACGCGAATCGCACCGAGAAAATAGCGGCTGGAGGCTCGCCGGTAATAATCCTGGGCATCGGCGTAACCGTGCAGCGGCGCGGTGAAGCGCCCATCGAACTGCCAGAACGTCTGCAGGCCCTTCAGCGAGCCCAGACCTTGCAGGGCGGCCAGGTGTGCGTGCTGACCCTCGTGCCGAAAGCGCTGTTGTTTGTCGTGCAGCGAGCCGACCAAAGCGCGCATAAAGTGCGCCTGATAAACCCGTGACAAACCCAGGGCCATGCGGTCGGCGCACTGATCCAGGCGAAAAGGCACCGAGACCGCCACTGCGCCTTGCAGCAGGCAATTCGCAGCGCTTTCGCCCAGGTGCTTGAGTAACACATTGCCGCCTAGGGAATAGCCCACCGCATAGAGTGGCGCGAGCGGGCGCAGGGCGTGCAGGTGCGCAAGCACTGCTGCCAAGTCTTCGCTGACGCCGGAGTGATAACTGCGCGGCAGCCGGTTGGGCTCGCCCGAACAGCCGCGCCAGTTCACCGCCACGCTGGCCCAGGCTTGCGCCGCCAGTTGCTGCTGCAGGCCCAGCACGTACAGCGAGCTGGACGATCCGCTCAACCCATGCAGCACCACCAGCGGCGTTTCTGGCGCCGACGGACCGTGCCAGTCGAGGTCAAGAAAATCACCATCGGCCAGCCATAGCCGCTCGCGCCGCCGCTCCAGCAATGGCGGTGGCCGACACACGGCGCTCCACACCGTTTGCAGATGCGCCCCGGGCAGCCACCAGGCGGGTTTAAAAGTTGAATTCATGACGTCCATTACCAACCTTGTTTCAGAATAAGACTGGAGAGTGCCAGGGTCTGTTCACGGCCTTCGAATGGTTTAAGGCTGCCCGTAATTCTATCGATTTATTGAATGGAAATTTCCGGATATTTGCGCTTATAAAACATAAGAGTTCGATCAATCATAAGCCCCTCAGTAGCGGCCGAAAGGTTGCCCGCTGCGGCAAACTCGGCCTAACCCATATGAGGTGGTGCAATGATCGAACGTCGTCCCTATAGCGAACTGGGCGGTGCCCAGCATGGTTGGCTGGATACTCGCCACCACTTCTCGTTCGCGGAGTATTACGATCCCACGCGCATGCACTGGGGCACTCTTCGCGTGTGGAACGATGACGTCATCGCCGCGCACTCAGGCTTCCCAACCCATCCGCACCGCGACATGGAAATCATTACCTACGTGCGCAAGGGTGCCATCAGCCACGAAGATAGCCTTGGCAATCAAGGACGTACGGTTGCCGGAGATGTTCAGGTGATGAGCGCCGGCAGCGGTATTACGCACAGTGAGTCCAACCTGGAAAACGAGCCTACCGAGCTTTTCCAGATATGGATCATGCCCGACCAGAAAGGCTTGCCACCGTCATGGGGCACCCAGCCCTTTCCAAAGGCTGAGCGCACAGGCACTTTCGTCACGCTCGCCAGTGGCCAGCAAATCGATTCAGGGGCGCTGCCGATCCGCGCCGACGCCCGTCTGGTCGCGGCTACGCTGCGTGCAGGACAGAGTGCTGACTATCGAATGGCGGTCGGTCGCAAAGCCTATTTGGTCGCGGCTACTGGGCGTATTGAAGTGAATGGTTTGGTGGCTTTAGCGCGCGATGGTATAGCCGTGCGCGATGAGGAGCTGTTGCAGGTCAAAGCACTGGAAGACAGCGAAATCATTTTGGTCGATGTCGCCTGAGCAATCGTTACCGGTTGAACTGTAGGCTCAGCGCTTGCGGCAACGGTAGGGAGTACCTAGATCGGTTGGTCGAGGCTTCAGGAAGAAAATTGCCGTGGGATTGATAGCGAATTCAATCGCGCCTATCGCCGGCGACAGGACAGCAATCAACGCCGCAAGAGGGTGTAAAAATGTTCAAAGTGCGGGGCACCAAGCATGCTGCCAACTCAGGGTTTAAGCCTTGAGTTGGCAGTAGCTAGAAGGATGTCGCTGCGCGACTGGTGGCTTACTTCGCCACTGCATCCTTGGCATGTTCGGCAAGAAATTTAAGGACTAACTGTTTTTCATGGTCATCCAAACCTGCCCGCGGGAACATGCTTTGAGTGATGCCTCGCCACTGGCTCATCGTATAGTCCCCTGGTTCGCGCGCGACGTGACACAGGGTGCAGCGGGCGTAAAACAGCTTTTCTCCCGGTGACATCGGCCCTAATGCCGCACCTTTTATCGCCTGCGCACGGGTCACCAATTTCAGCGCGGCGACGTCGATCGCCAGGCCCTGCGACGGCTCAATAACCGGCGGTTCAAAGGCGCGATTTTCGGACTCAGGGTCGGTGCATTTCTTCAGGCTGGCAACGCAGGTGTTGGCGCTGGTGGCCTGGCTCAGTCCGCTGGCTGCGACACTGCTGGTAATGACGTTGATGGACCCGCTGTTGCAGCGACCTTTCGAGTCGAACTGAACCCAGCCACCTTCTTCAAGGCTGGCAACGCCTTGCATGATCTGGTCGGTGACCCGTGCCCCGGCGATAACGGCGCCGCGCGCGTTGGAAAGCTCCACCAGGTCGCCGTCTTGAATGCCATTGGCTTTAGCGTCTTCAATACTGATCAGTACATGCTGACGGCCCTGAACGTGCTGTTCGTTGCGCAGCTCGGTGTTGGCCATTTGCGAATGCAGGCGATTGAAGGGGTGCGGGCTCACCACATGCACCTGTCCCGGCTTGGCATTACCCAAATATTCGCCGGGCTCTATGAATTTCGGCATAGGCGGGCAATCCGCAACATTGGCGTTGGCGATGACCTCGCAATACAGCTCGATTTTCCCCGATGCCGTATGCAGCGGATTTTTTTCGGGATCGGTATAAAAATCGCCGTGACGCACCCATTGGCGCATGGGTTCTGGCACGTCTAGTTTGACGTGGCCTTTTTCCCAGAACGCCTCGAACGGCATTCCCGGATTGGCGTGGCTGTAGGCGTTTTTCAGGATCTGTTGAACCGTCAGGCCCTCGGTAAACTGATAACCCACGCCCATCAAATCGGCCAGGCGCTTGAATATCTCGAAGTCATCCAGGCTTTCGCCATACGGCTCGATAACCTGGCGCATGGCATAAATTTTGTCATTGCTGTAAGTGCCGCCCGAGCTGATGTCGTCGCGCTCCAGGGCCGATGTGGCGGGCAGCACAATATCGGCAAAGCGCGAAGACGCACACCACCAGGGGTCCTGACAAATAAAGGTGTCTACCTGCTGGTTAAGCGCGCGCAACAGTTCGTTGGTGTCCTGCTGGTGGGACAGCACGTTATTGCCCGCCGTATACACCAGCTTGACGTTCGGGAAGGTTTCCTCTGTGCCGTCGCGAGTGTATTTCGTGCCAGGGTTGAGCAGCATCTCGTTGATGCGCGAAGCCGGGCAGCGCGATTGCAACGGGTTACGGCCTTGGGGAATGCCAATGGGCATGACCTTGGTCGATTGCGGCATACCACCACCACCGTAATGCCAGCTAAAGCCGATGCCCTCGCCAGGCTTGCCGATTTTGCCGAGCATGGCGGCAAAGTTGATCGCCGCCCAATGGGGCATTTCGCCGTGATGAGCGCGCTGCAAGGACCAACCCATGGCGATCTGGGTGCGTTTTCCGGCACAGAGTTCAGCCAGTTCAATGATTTTTTCGGCGGGAATACCGGTAATCGCTGCCGCCCATTGCGGGGTCTTGGCTGGCGTGCCATCGGCGTCTTTGCCAAGCAGGTAGGCCAGGAATTTGTCGAAGCCTACCGTGTAAGTATCCAGATAAGCCTGGTCGTGCTTACCGCTCGTATAGAGGTGGTAGGACATGGCCAGAAACAGCGCCGTATCGGTATTGGGTACGATTTTTATCCAGTCCGACTCCATCGCCACATCGGTCGGGGTGTACTGCGGATTAATGGAAACGAACTTGACGCCCTTTTCTTTAATCTTCTGCCAGCGCGGATACATCTGATGATCGGCGACCGTGAATTCAACTCGATTGTTCTTCCACGGATCGCAGCCGACCCAGATCATGACTTCGGTTTTCTCGGCAATAACGGCCCATGCGGTTTGCGGCGAATACACTTCCATATCGCCAATAATATGCGGCAGGCTGACTTGCGAGGCCCCGGCCGAATAGTCGCCGGTTGTCACCGAATGACCGCCCAGCAAATTAAAGAGTCGCCCTTGCAGCACTTGCGGGCGCAACAGCCCGGCATGCGACCAGCCGCCGTATGACGCACTGAACAAGGCTTGGTTGCCATGCTTTTCAGCCGTGGTGAGGATGGCATTGGCGGTAAGGGCCAGTGCCTCCTCCCAGCTGACGCGCACAAAAGGTTCTTTGCCGCGCAAATGCGGTTTGGTGTCGCCCATGGGATCGGCCAGGTACGACTTGCGAACCATTGGGTACTGCACCCGAGTCTTGTCATAGACGCGGCCAAGCAGGCCTTCAGTCAACATTTTGGTGGGCATGGCATCCAGTTCAGGCAGGGCTTGAACGCCCACCAGCACGCCGTTTTTAACCACCGCCTTAAACGGCCCCCAATGACTGGCACTGGGTATGGTGAGGGTATCGGCGGCAAAGACATGGTCGGCACCAAACCAGCTTAAACCCTGGACGGCAACTGCCGAGGCGACGGTGGTTTTCAGAAATGTTCTTCTGCTGAGCTGCATGGTCAATCCCCGCTAATTTTGACTGCTGTACGAAAAATGGGCGGTTACAAGTAGTGAGTGCAACGCGATGATGAAAGCGGGCGCAGCATGCTGCATACCCTTACAGATGTCATGGCTAAATGATTTTTAAAGCGATGGTAGATGCTGAAAGCGGCCACACAGACCTGGAGTCCCCGCATGTTGGAACGGCAGATCGGTACCCTGTCTATACTGGTTTGGGTGAACTTCAGATGAGGATTTTCGATGACTCGCCAGCATATCCGCCATCGTTGGGACGATTACGCTGACAGCCTCGAATATCTCCATGGGCCATGCCCCGCGGGGCGCCAAGCCTTGCTCAGCTGGCTGCTGGATCTGCTGGCCAGGGCCGAGCAGGTGAACGCGCCCGACACGGTGATTGTCGGCATGGTGCAAATCCGCTATCAGCGCTGGGTTAGCGGTGACCTTTCAACGTCAGCCCCGCGTTTGCGGCGCTAAAAATCAGGTAGGTCAATTGTTTCAGGTAGTCGCTAGAGCTCACGCTGTCGGCGCGTGGGGTGGTACAGAAACGCCCGGTTCTGAAGGTGATCGCGTGGGTGTTACTGCTCACAAAGGCGCGTCCTGCTGATTCAGATGCGCCTGCCCGCGGGGCGTAAGGCGATATTTTTGCAGCCTGCTATTGGGCTTGTCCGGCAGGCTATACCCGATCAATTCGGCTTCGAGTAGGCGGCGCACGCTGCGGCTCAACGCGCCAGTCACCGCTGCAGGCTAAGTTGAGTCGCCAGTGCCGTCTTACCCATTGACCCGCGCGCCAGCGTGACCAGTACGCGCCACTCCTGCGACTCTGCCCTGGACTAAAGCCATGTTCCAGCCAGATCGGAAGATGCGCGTGCAACCATACCCCCGGCTTGCAACACTTATGCGCACAGGCTCGACGAACGTCGCTTTACTGGCCTGCCGAGACTGCCTTGTAGGTCGTTGGCGTCTTATTGTGGCGAGCTTGCCGACTGATCGTCGCGGGATGCACTCCGAGCTGTTTGGTGATGCGAACCTGGCGCCTGCCACAGGCCAAGCCAGCCTCGACCTGGTAAAGCTGGGCCTGAGTCAGTTGCCGGTAATACGTAGTCATCTGCGCTTGAATCCTTCGGTGTGAGAGGCTGGATTTAAACGGCAGTTGGCTCTATACCTATCGTTTCAAGCGTTGCACTTATTCTATGAATTCAGGGGTCATGAGGCCCAACTTTATTTTAGCGGGTTGCGTGTTGACGATAAACGTTTTCTACGTCTAATATCCAAATGGTCAAACGTAGGCATACTCGAAGATGATGGTGAAATACATTAACCAGAAGAGGGTGCGCCGCAAGGTAGTAGCATGTCTCCAATACTGGCCAGTATATATGTGTATTGCATTATCGACGAGTGATTCGAGTACATTGTAAAGTCTTACAGTGAAGGTGAAGCGATTATTTGGCGATATGCAGGCGAATCTGTCTGTGAATTTCAATACGCAAGTGACGTCGATCGTTTTTACGCTGTGTTACCAAAGCGTCTTGAGAAATATAACTTAGAAGTTGCTGTCGAAAAGACCAATCGACTTCGTTTTAGTCGATTTTAGCCAAGCCTTAAAAATGCATTCACCTTTCTTAGCTTTGAGTTTTGTTGGGGTTAGGATAAGGCGGGTAGGTCGCGTTTATTTAGGCGAACCTCTCGAAAGAGGTTGCAGTCGATAAAGAACGATCTGAGCGAGCACATCAAGAAAAAACGGCACAAGAGAACACAGGTACTTCTGGATACGCTCACTCAAAAGCTTCGAGGGCATTACAGTTACATCGGAGTGGTCGGTAATCTTGATGATTTATTTGCTATGTACTTTCATGTGGTAGATAAATTGTGTAAGTGGCTGAGTCGACGCAATGGTCACAAGAGTGAGATTTGGAAAAGGTTGAAGCGTGTTATTGCGTACAGGGTTTTTTTGAAAACTATATGCAAAACGTCGACGAAACCGATGAAGGTCTGGTGGTAAGAAACAAGGATGTTTCGCACTGCGAGAGCCAGTACAGCCGAGGAGCTGGATGCGGGAAAACCGCACGTCCGGATCTGTATGGGGGGCTTTGCAAGAATGAAGTTCCTACCATAACAACGAAAAGGATTTTTTTTTGAAAAGTAGAACAGATTGGGTGGATTACGCTAAGGCTATTGGGATTATCTTAGTTGTCTATGGGCATGTGGCAAGGGGGCTATATAATGCGGGTATTGACATGCCCGTGGGCTTATACAAGCTGACTGATAGCATTGTTTATAGTTTTCATATGCCTCTATTTTTCTTTTTGTCGGGCTTATTTTTTTATAGCTCTTTCTCGAAGAGAGGTGGTAAGCAGCTAGTATTTAGTAAAATTGATACTGTGTTTTATCCCTATGTAGTGTGGTCTGTTCTTCAGGGGTGCATGGAGGCGTTTTTGTCTGACTACACTAATGGAAATGTATCTTATAGTGAAGTGTTTGCTCTACTGTGGATGCCTAGAGCACAGTTTTGGTTTTTGTATGCATTATTTTTTGCCTTTATTGTAGCCGCTGCTATTTATTCTATAGTCTCAAAGAGGCTTAGTGTTTTGGTTTTTCTAATTGCTGGCTCTTTATATCTATCCCCTGCGAACTTGTTTGATCTGCAGGTTTATAGTTTGCTATCTCAAAATTTAGTATTTTTCTTCTTTGGCGTTATTTTTACTATGTATGCCAACGTTAAGTATTTATCAACTGTGCCATCACTTTTAGTAATGTCAGTTGCCTTTATAGCCGGGCAGTGGTTATTCCATGGCTACCTATCTCTAAAATATACAGATACAGGTATTGGGACATTACTATTGGCTTTCACTTCAATAATTTTCGTAATTTCTCTTTCTATGTACCTTGCAAAAAAATCTTATGACTTTCTTGCGTTTATAGGGTCATCCTCAATGACCATCTATTTGATGCACATTCTGGCAGGTAGCGGCGTTAGAGTTATATTAAGTAAGTTATTCGGAATAGCTTCTTTTTCAATTCACTTGTTATCAGGTTGCCTTATAGGAGTTTTGGGGCCGATAGTTGTGCTGATAATTATTAATAGAGTAAAGGTGCCATATATATTCTCTGCGCCAGTTAGTGATTTTCTTGTGATTTCGTATAATAAAGCATTTCATCGGGCAAGCGGCTGAATACGACGTTATTTTTGTATAAGTTGTGAGTGGTACTTTTAGATTTTCAAACAATGTAGTGGGGGGTTTATGCTGTTGGGTATAACGACTGCAATGATAATTGGGCTGGTGAATTTTTGCAGTGCCACTTGCCATACTGCGAAGCTCCTCTTTTGATGGCTCCTTTAACAGAAAATAACATTGATCGCCCGCGTCACCTGCCGGCGAGTTCTTCGCCCTTGAGAATGGCGTAGAGGCGCTGGATGGTGCTGATGCACACCTCGGTGCTGGCCGGAATATGGCTGGAGGTGAGCCGGCTGATCACATGCAGTTCGCCAAACGTGCGGTTGTCGTCAATCGGCAAGTAGCTCTACATTTCTAGCTCGGCCTGTTCGCCGAGGTTTTTGGTGTCGACCAGAAACAGGATGCGCTTGGCGCCAGCGTGTTTGAGCAGGCGATAAATCGAGGTGACAGCGGTGTAGGTTTTGCTGGCGCCGGTGGCCATCTGGATCAGCGCTCGCGGTCGGGTGGCTGCCAATGACGTGTTCCACATTGCGGATGGCGGTTCCTGGCAATCGCGCAGACGCAGATCACTGGCGGGCAAATACAGTGGGTTGAGCGGCGGCATAGTCTGCAGGCGTGTACGCAGGCTGGCCGTCAGGCTTAGCCATTCGCGCAGGGTTTCTGGGCGCTGGAAGTTGAACACTTAACGCGAGCGCAGCTCGGGGTCGCGGCTGTCGGTAAAGCGGGTGATGACGCCGGTGCTTTCATATAGAAAGCGCAGCGGCTCGCTGCCCTTGATCCATTTCAGCTGGGCGGTGGCGTAGCCGAGGGTCTGGTCTTCTACGGCGATAATACGGTGGCCGGCTTCCTCGCGCTTGGCCTCGATCACCCCGACCGCCTGCTTATCGACAAACAGCACATAGTCGGCGGGGCCAACGCGGGTGCTGTATTCGCGCACGGCAATACCTGCGCCTGCGCTGAAATCGATCTTCTTATGCCCCTGCACGACCCAACCGGCTAATCGCAGTTGTGCGTCGATGCGGTCGCGGGCGAGCTGTTCGGGATTTTGATTAAGCGAGGGGGTCATCGAGAGCCTTGGCTTGTGTGCCAAGAGAACGGGTCGTGATAGTAACCGGCCATCTAGGCAAAGTGGGCAAAGCAGGCATTGCGTGGAGCAAGTTGGCGGCTATGTCGGCATCAATGCTTGATTAATCGCCGTGCTTTTGGGTGGGCCGGGTGGTGTTCCGCGACAGCCCACCATCGCTTGGTGGGTTGTCACCCACCCTACGATTTGCTGGCAGGGACCGCGACTGGGTCACAGCCAGAGTCAGTGACCCAGGCCGCTTTACGCGCTGCGTTGCCAGAGCGCGTAGTGAACCTGGCCGGCTTTTTGTTCGCGGTGCAGGCGCCAGTTGTCGGGCAGGCCGAGGCTGGAAGGGCGGTTTTCGCTTTCGGTGTAGATCCAGGCGCCAGGGGCCAGCCAGCCTTTTTCTTCGAGCAGCTGGCAGGTCGGGGCGAGCAGATTCAGGCTGAATGGCGGGTCGAGAAAAACCAGATCGAAGGGCGTGCCCGGCTGATTTTCCAGGTGGCGCAGGGCGTCGGTTTGCAGCAGTTGGCCGTTGCTACAGTGCAGGGTTTCCAACGTCTGACGCAGGCTGGCGATGGCTCGGGCGTTCAGGTCCAGGGCCAGGGCCATGCTCGCACCGCGCGACAGCGCCTCCAGGTACAGCGCGCCACTGCCGGCAAAGGGGTCGAATACGCGCGCCCCTTCGATATACGGCGCCAGCCAGTTGAACAGGGTTTCGCGCACCCGGTTCGGGGTCGGCCGCAAGCCATGCTCCATGGGGAAGTCGAATTGCCGCGAACGCCACGCGCCGCCGATGATGCGCAGTTGGCCTTGGCCGGCATGGGCCGGGGCATGTACGGGTGTCTTGGCGCGCGCGCCGCGCGGGGGAAGAGGGTTTCTATCGCGCATAAATTAGTGCTCCGGTACGCCCAGGGGTTCTTCGGCGGGTTTATCAGTGGGGGGCGGCAAGGCTTTTTGCGCAACGGTCGGGCCGGCGGTAACGATGAAGAAGTCGTCTGGGTTCAGGTGTTTGGCCATCGCGGTCTTGACCTGCTCCAAGCTGAGCGCCTGGAGCTGTTCCATAAATGCTTCCAGGTGGTTCAGCGGCAAGTCGTAAAAGCCGATTACCCCCAGCTGCCCGACGATGTCGGCATTGCTGGCGGTGCTCAGCGGGTAGCTGCCGGCCAGTTGGCGCTTGGCGTCGTCGAGTTCTTGCTGAGTCGGGCCGCTGGCCAGGTAATCGCGCAGCAGTTGCTGCACCAGCGCCAGAGTGCCGACGCTCTGGTCGGCGCGGGTCTGCAGGCTGATGGTGAAAGGCCCGCGGGCCTGCATGGCGCTAAAGCCCGAGTACACGCCATAGGTCAGCCCGCGTTTCTCGCGTACTTCAGTCATCAGTCGGGTGCCGAAACCGCCGCCACCGAAAATCTGGTTGCCAAGATAAAGCGCCGCATAGTCCGGATTTTGCCGATCGATGCCCAGTTGCGCGAGCAGCAGGTGGGTTTGCTTGGAGGGGAATTCGATATGGCTCAGCCCGGCTTTGGGCGCTGTGGGCTGGACGGTTTTGGGCCGCGCCGGACCTTTCGGCAGGGCCGCCGAAACGCGGGCCGCCAGGGCCTGAGCTTCGGTGCGGGACAAATCGCCGACCAGTGCAATCACTGCGTTGCCGGCGCTATAGGCCTGGGCATGGAAGGCCTGCAGCTGTTTGACGCTGATGCCGGGAATCGACTCCGGCGTGCCATCGCTGGGATGGGCGTAAGGGTGCTGGCCATACAAACGCTCGAACAGTTTCAGGCCGGCCAGAGCGCCGGGATTCTGCTTCTGTTGCTCGAAACCGGCGAGCACCTGATTCTTGATCCGCGCCAGGCTGTCCTTGGGAAAGCTCGGCTGACCGATCACCTGGGTGAACAGCTGCAGCGCGGGTTCGCGTTTGTCCTGGGCGGTCAGGCTGCGCAAAGAGAGCACCGCCATGTCGCGGTAGGCGCCATTGCCGAAATCGGCGCCGAGGTCTTCGAAGCCCTCGGCGATGCCCATCACATCCTTGCCTGGCACGCCTTCGTTGAGCATGGCGTTGGTCAGCATGGCCAGCCCCGGCACGTCGTCGTCCTGGCTGCTGCCGGCGGCGAAGGTTAGGCGCAGATCGAACATCGGCAGCTGTGGCGCTTCGACAAACAGCACCTTGGCGCCTTCGGCGGTCTGCCAGGTCTGGATGTCCAGGGCGCGGCGGCTCGGCGCCTGGCCATCCAGCTCGGCCAGCGATTTAAGGGCTTCGCCGCTGGGCGCAAGGGTGTTCACGGCAGTGCTGGCCGAGTTTTGGCAGCCGAGCAGCAGGCCACTAAACAGGGTGGCCAGCAGCAGGCCGGGCAGGCGGCGGCCTAAGCCATTACACGGGCTCATTGACGGGCCTCCAGAGGCAGAATATGGGCGACGCTCAGGCGCTCGCGGGTGAAGTAGGTGCGGGCGGCCTGCTGGATATCGGCAGGCGTGACGGCTTCGAGCGCGGCCAAGTCCTGATCCATCAGGGTCCAGGACAGTCCGACGGTTTCTAGTTGGCCGATGCTGGTGGCCTGGTTGGTGATGGAGTCGCGTTCATAGACCAGGCTGGCGATCACCTGGGCGCGCACCCGCTCCAGCTCGGCGGTCGATGGCGCGCGCTGCTTGAGGTCTTGCAGTTGGCGCCAGAGACCAGCTTCGGTTTCGGCCAGGGTCTTGCCCTTTTGCGTATTGGGTATGGCGCTGAGCAGGAACAGGCTGTCGCCGCGGGTGTGCGCGTCATAGTGGGTAGAGGCACCTGACACCAGTTCTTCGCCGCGTTCCAGGCGCGCCGGCAGACGGGCGCTGGAACCGCCGTCGAGCAGGGCCGAGATCAGCCGCAGCGCATGTACCGGGCGGGCGTTCTTGGCGGTGGCCAGACCGGGCACGTTGAAGCCCATGATCAGGTTCGGTAACTGGGTTTTCAGGTGCAGGGTGATGCTCCGCTCGCCCGGTTCAGGCAGTTCCAGGGGGCGTTTGGCCGGCGGCACGGCGCGCCGTGGAATGGGCCCGAAATAGCGCTGGGCCAAGGTTTTGACTTCCTCGGGGCGGACATCGCCAACCACCACCAGGGTGGCATTGTTCGGTGCATACCAAGCTTCGTACCAGGCACGCAGTTCCTCGACCTTCATGCGCTGCAGATCGGCCATCCAGCCGATGGTCGGGGTGCTGTAACCGCTGGCCGGGTAGGCCATGGCCTTGAAGCGCTCGTAAGCCAGGGAGCTGGGCCGGTCGTCGGTGCGCAGGCGCCGCTCTTCTTTAATTACCTCGATCTCCCGGGCGAATTCCTCGGGTGGCAGGCGCAGGCTGGCTAGCCGGTCGGCCTCCAGCTCGAAAGCCACGCTCAAGCGGTCGCGGGCCAGTACCTGGTAATAGGCGGTGTAGTCGTCGCTGGTGAAGGCATTTTCTTCGGCCCCCAACTCGCGCAGCACCCGCGAGGCCTCGCCGGGCTCGAGCTTGCCGCTGCCCTTGAACATCATGTGTTCCAAGGCGTGGGATAACCCGCTCTGGCCGGGCTTTTCGTAGCTGGAGCCGACCTTGTACCAGATCTGTGAAACCACCACGGGGGCGCGGTGGTCTTCGCGCACGATCACCTTGAGGCCGTTGTCTAGCGTGAACTCATGGGTCGGTTGGAGTTCTGCGGCCAGCGTGGGCAGTGGCACACAGAGGGCGCCAAAGAACAGTGCGGCGGCGCAGCGAGCAAGCGCATTCATTAATATTTTGGCCTATAAGACGGCCCGCTTGGCCTTAACGTCCGCGGGCGGGGAGGTGCTAGGATACCCATCCGGTTTACCGGCGGCCACGCCTGTCGGCGCGTCGCACCTTGAGATTGCCGTCATCCATGTTTGGTTCCAACGACGACCAGAAGACCCCAGCCCAGGCTGGAGAGCAAATACCGGGCGAGCCCGCCGCGAAAAAAAGCCTGTTTGGCTGGATGCGCAAAAAGCCCCAGGCCCCTGAGCCGCTTGACGCCGAGCCGCAAGCGCCCGTGCCCGTTGTGCCGACGATCGCGGCGGATGCGCCCGCGCCTGCGCAAACCTCGGCTCCAGGTGTGGACGTTCAGGTCTCTCCAGGCGCCTCACCTGCGCCCGCGCAGGCACCGACTGGCGCAGCGGCTACGCCGGTGCTGCCGTCGGCTACGACTGCGCCACTGCCTGGACCGGCGCCCGCACCCACAGCGTTTGAAGCACAGCCAGCCGCCGCGCCATTCGTAGCTGCGGCGCCCGCGTCCGTTACCACCGCGCCCATTGTGTCGCCGTCCGCGTCCGTTACTGCGCCGCTTGCGGCGGCCGGGTTTACGCCCGCGGTATCCGAATCGCAGCCGTCGACCACTCCGCGGGGCAGCCCGCAATACCCGCGGACGCCATCACTGGATACGGCTGGTGTGGCGCCCACACGGGTTGCTGGCGAAGCGTCGACGCCTGGCGCTGCGACACATGTGACGGCTGCCTCTGCCGCGGTTTCCGCAGCGACGCCCGCCACTGAACTGTCTGCCTCTGCCTCTGCGTCGTTAGTGCCCGGTGAGTCCGGTACGCCAAGCCATGCGCTGCCGATAGCTGAAACAATTCCCGCACCCGCACCTGAAGCGAAAAGCCTGTTTGGCTGGATGCGCAAGAAACCTCAGGTTGCCGCCGCGCCAGCCGTTGACCCGGCCAGCGTCAGCGCTAGCCCGGTTGCCTCTGTCGGCACCGACGCACCCGCGGTGAGCGTACCGCCAGCCAAGGCGTTGCCGACGAGTGGTGAGCTTGAAGCGCCATCAACCCAGACTGCCGCAGCTGCCGCGCCCGTCGCACCTGCGCTATCTGACGCTGTGCCAAGCAAGCCGGTTTCCGGTGAAGTAGCGGCAGTCGCGGCTGCGGCCCCGGAAGCGGCGTCATCCACAGCACCGTCAGCTCCTGGCGCATCCGCCGTGCCGCTGGCAGCTTCGGAACTGGCGGCTGCCAAGACCGCGGCGGCTGACAAACCAAGCGTGGCAACGCCAAACGCCGCGTCCGTAAACGCGCGTGCCGACGGTTCGCCTGCTTCCAGCGCCGCAATTACTACTGGCAATGCTGGCAGCGCGCCTGTAACGGGCGATGTGGCGGGCGGTGTGCCGGTTACGCGCGACGCGGCCCTTCCCGACGCGGCGCTCAGCCCCGCCGGTGCGATTGTCGAATCCAGCAAGCTGGGGTTCTTCAGCCGCTTGAAACAAGGCTTGGCAAAAACCAGCGCCAGCCTCGGCGAAGGGATGGCCAGCCTGTTTCTCGGCTCCAAGATCATCGACGATGACCTGTTCGACGAGATTGAAACCCGCCTGCTGACCGCCGATGTCGGCGTCGAAGCCACCAATCAAATCATCCAGAGCCTGACCCAGCGGGTCGCGCGCAAGCAGCTGACCGACAGCGGCGCGCTGTACAAAGCCCTGCAAGAAGAGCTGACGGCGCTGCTGCGGCCCGTGGAAAAGCCGCTGGTGATCGACGCCGCGCACAGCCCCTTCGTGATTCTGGTGGTCGGCGTGAACGGTGCCGGCAAAACCACGACCATCGGCAAGCTAGCCAAAAAACTGCAACTCGACGGCAAGAAAGTCATGCTGGCGGCCGGTGATACCTTCCGCGCCGCCGCAGTCGAGCAGCTGCAGGTGTGGGGCGAGCGCAATCAGATTGCGGTAATTGCCCAGCACACCGGAGCCGACTCGGCCTCGGTGATTTTCGACGCGGTCCAGGCCGCCAAGTCCCGCGGCATGGATGTGCTGATCGCCGACACGGCGGGACGCCTGCACACCAAAGACAACCTGATGGAAGAGCTGAAAAAAGTCCGTCGGGTGATCGGCAAGTTGGACCCCGCGGCGCCTCATGAAGTGCTGCTGGTGCTGGACGCCGGCACCGGGCAGAACGCAATCAGCCAGACCAAACAATTCAACCAGACGGTGAACCTTACCGGGCTGGCCCTGACCAAATTGGATGGCACCGCCAAAGGCGGAGTGATTTTCGCCTTGGCCAAGCAGTTCGCCCTGCCCATCCGCTATATCGGCATGGGCGAGGGCATTGATGATTTGCGCACTTTCGAGGCCGAACCGTTCGTTCAGGCCTTGTTCGCCGAGCGAGAGCGATCGTGATTCGATTCGAACAGGTCACAAAACGCTACGCCAACGGTCACGTTGGGCTTAACGAGCTGAGCTTTCGCGTGCGTCGCGGTGAATTTCTGTTCGTTACCGGCCATTCGGGGGCGGGCAAGAGCACCCTGCTGCGCCTGATTTTGGCAATGGAGCGGCCGACCAGCGGCAAAGTGCTGCTGGCCGGCCAGGATCTGACCAAGATCAGCTCGGCCCAGATTCCTTTCTTGCGCCGACAGATCGGTGTGGTGTTCCAGAATCACCAGCTGCTGTTCGACCGCAGTGTATTCAACAATGTGGCGCTGCCGTTGCAGATCCTCGGGTTGTCCAAACCGGAAGTTGCCAAGCGCGTGGCCGCCGCCCTGGACCGGGTCTCGCTAACCGATAAAACCGAGGAGTATCCCGGCGACCTGTCCACCGGTCAGCAACAGCGGGTCGGCATCGCGCGCGCGGTGGTGCATCGTCCGGCCTTGCTGCTAGCGGATGAGCCGACCGGCAACCTGGACCCGCGATTGGCGGCAGAGATCATGAACGTATTCGAAGACATCAACCGGCTGGGTACCAGTGTGCTGATCGCCAGCCACGACGTGGCCCTGATCGCGCGCATGCGCCACCGCATGCTGACCCTGCAGCGCGGCCGCTTGATTGGCGACGGGGAGGCCAGCTGATGGGCGCTAAACGCACGCCGCCGACCGCTCCGGCCCGCCCCGGCGCCGTTCCAACCACCGCCGCACGGGCGCACGATAGCCGCAAAGAAGCGCGCGATAACGATAGAAACAGCGCCCGAACAGCCGAAACAAACAGCGACCACGAGCCAGATTTTCGCAGCCAGCTGCACGCCTGGCTGGAAAGCCATCGCTCCAGTGTGGTGGACAGTTTGCGGCGTTTGGTCAAACAGCCATTCGGCAGTTTTTTCACCTGCCTGGTGATGGCCATTGCCCTGAGCCTGCCCATGGGGCTGTCGTTGCTGCTGGACAATGTCGAGCGCCTGGGCGGCACGTGGCAGCGTGCGGCGCAAATTTCCTTGTACCTGCAGATGGATGCAAGTGCCGAGCAGGGTGAAGCACTGCGCACGCAGATTGAGGCAATGCCGGCGGTGAGCGCGGCGCAATGGATCAGCAGCGAGCAAGCACTGGCGGAATTTCAGGAGCAATCGGGGCTAGGCGAAGCGCTCAAGGAACTGCCCGACAACCCCTTGCCGGGCGTAGTGCTGGTAACGCCCCATGAAGTCGACAAAGCTGGACTCGAGGCCTTACGTCAAACCTTGGCACAATTGCCCCGGGTGCAGCAGGCGCAGCTTGATTTACTCTGGGTCGAGCGTCTGAGCGCGATTCTCAATCTGGGCGAGCGTTTCGTCTTCGGCCTCAGTTTGCTGCTGATCCTGGCGTTGCTGCTGGTGATCGGTAACACCATTCGCTTGCAGATCGAAAACCGCCGCACTGAAATCGAAGTGATCAAACTGGTCGGCGGCACCGATGGCTATGTCCGGCGACCTTTTCTGTATATGGGTGCGCTCTACGGCTTGGGCGCAGGCCTGCTGGCCTGGGTGGTGCTGGTGTTCGGCCTGGACTGGCTGAATGACGCCGTGGTGCGCCTGGCCGGGTTGTATGGCAGCAGTTTTGCGCTGGCCGGCGTACCGCTCGGTGATGGTCTGGCGCTGCTCTGTGGTGCGGTACTATTAGGCTATGTGGGCGCCTGGCTGGCTGTTGCGCGACACCTGAATGAACTTGCACCAAAATAGTAACTTTTTGATTTTTATCACTTTTAACGACATTTGAACCTTTTTAGGCGGTTTCCTGTCCCATTTGACAGTGTTGAGCTACCGCCAATTCGTGAGTCGGAGGATTCGCATGAGCACATCTTTGCAGTCTGTACACGCTCTGGTTCCAGGCGCCAACCTGGAAGCCTACGTGCATGCAGTCAACAGCATTCCCCTGCTGACCCCCGAGCAGGAGCATGAGCTGGGCGAAAACCTGTATTACCGTCAAGACCTGGATTCTGCTCGGCAGATGGTCTTGGCGCATCTGCGTTTTGTGGTGCATATCGCCCGCAGCTATTCCGGTTACGGCCTGCCCCAGGCCGATCTGATCCAGGAAGGTAATGTCGGCCTGATGAAAGCGGTCAAGCGCTTCAATCCTGAGATGGGTGTGCGTCTGGTGTCCTTCGCCGTGCACTGGATCAAGGCCGAAATTCACGAATTCATCCTGCGCAACTGGCGCATCGTCAAGGTCGCCACTACTAAGGCGCAGCGCAAATTATTCTTCAATTTGCGAGGCCAGAAAAAGCGCCTGGCGTGGCTGAACAACGACGAAGTGCATGCCGTGGCTGCGAGCCTGGGCGTCGAGAGCCGTGAAGTGCGAGAGATGGAAAGCCGCCTGACCGGCCACGACATGGCCTTCGATCCGGCTGCCGAGGCAGACGACGATAGCGCGTTCCGGGCCCCGGCCAATTACCTGGAAGACCATCGCTACGATCCGGCGCACCTGCTGGAAGACGCCGACTTTAGCGAAAATTCCTCGGCGCATCTGCATGAGGCGCTAGCCGGGCTCGACTCGCGTAGCCGCGATATTCTCTATCAGCGCTGGCTGGCCGAAGAAAAAGCCACCCTGCATCAGTTGGCCGCCAAGTACGAAGTCTCCGCTGAGCGCATCCGTCAACTCGAAAAGAACGCCATGAACAAACTCAAAGGCTCGATTGTCGCCTAATGCTCTGATGAGGCGCCGGCCTAAGTACCATCGCTAAAGCTAACAAAGCCGCACTTAGGTGCGGCTTTTTTTGGGTCGGTGAGTGTGGACCGAGCGCATAAACGGTTATTGCGTATGCGCTGCTGGCTGGATTTTGCGGCCGTGGCGTAATCCGGCCTACGCAGTCAGGCAACTGCGCTCACCACGGGGCTGTCAGGCCGCAGCGTGTCGCCAGGGGTCGGATTGCGCCAGCGGCTAGCACCTGCACCGGCTGGGTTTTAGTCAGCGAACCAGGCGGGCCGGTCGCTCTGCATCTGCTTGAGGTAGTTGCTGCCGCCGAGTTGGCGCATCTGCTGACGTATCCAGCGGGCGCGGCCGCTAACATGGGCGTCGGGGCGGCTAGCGCTCCAGTTACGCGGGCTGGGCAACACGGCGGCCAGCAGACTGGCTTGCGAGTTGGACAGGGCAGAGGCGTCTTTATTGAAATGATGACGGGCGGCGGCCTGGGCACCGAACACGCCGTCGGCCCATTCGGCGCTGTTGAGGTAGACCTCAAGAATCCGCTGCTTCGGCCAGAGCAGCTCGATCAGCCCGGTAAACCAAACTTCCAAACCCTTGCGTAGCCAGCTGCGGCCCGACCAGAGAAACAGGTTTTTGGCCACCTGCTGACTGAGCGTGCTGGCGCCGCGTATCGAGCCGCCCTCTTGATTGTGCACCAGCGCGGCGCGGATGGCGGCCAGATCAAAGCCCCAGTGTTCGGCGAACTTCTGATCCTCGGCGGCGATCACCGCCAGCTTCAGGTCGTCCGGCAGCTGGCTCCAGGGGCGCCAACTGCGCTGCAACTCAATGGGCGTGGCGGTGTTCCAGGACTCTACCTTGCGCTCGATCATCAAGGCGCTGCCTGGTGGTGGAATCCAGCGCAAGGCCAGCACCAGCAGGGCCGAGCCAGCGATCAGCCAGAGCAGCAGGTGGAACAGGCGACGGAAGAGGAAGCGAAACATACTAACTTGGCCAGGGCAATTTTGCGGGCCATTATAACGAGCGATTTTCCCTTGTCTGGAGTGATGCATGGTTCGTTTGTGGTTGTTGCTGTCCGCCTTCGCCGGATTTACCGGTGTAGCCCTTGGTGCTTTTGCCGCCCATGGCCTGAAGAATCGCCTCTCCAGCGAGTACCTGACGGTGTTCCAGACCGGTACGCACTATCAGCTAATTCACGCGCTGGCCCTGTTCGGAGTGGCGCTGCTGACACTGCATGCGCCGGGCCGCCTGTTGCAGGCGGCGGGCGGGTTCTTCGCGCTGGGCATCCTGCTGTTTTCCGGCAGCCTCTATCTGCTGAGTCTGACCGGCATCAGCAAGCTGGGCATTATCACGCCCTTCGGCGGCCTGGCTTTTCTGGCCGGCTGGGCTTGTCTGGGTGTGGTCGCCTGGCGCCTGCAGGGCTAGAATAGTCGCCCCCTTTTCAGTCGGCAGCGCGTGCAATGCAGACCATGCAGATTCAGTTGAACGGCGACGCCTTGGCACTGCCAGAAGGCCACACGGTTGCGCAGCTGCTCGACAGGCTGGCGCTGACCGGCCGCCGGGTGGCGGTCGAACTCAATCAAGAGATCGTGCCGCGCAGCCAGCATGTCAGCACCGTACTGCAGCCCGGTGACCGGGTCGAAGTGGTGCATGCCATCGGTGGCGGCTGAGTCCGCGCGCCGGCTCCATCGCGGCCCCATCACAGGCTGAGTCACCCTGCAGCGGTTCACGCACTGCCCGCACTTCCTGCCGCACGCCTTAACCAGAGGATTTCCAATGAGCAATGATCGCGTCGACACGCCCTTTACCCTGGCTGGGCGTACTTACCAGTCGCGCTTATTGGTGGGCACTGGCAAATACGCCGATATGCAGCAAACCGGCCTGGCCATTGAGGCCTCGGGTGCCGAGATCGTCACGGTGGCGGTGCGCCGCACCAACCTCGGCCAGAACCCCGGTGAGCCGAATCTGCTCGATGTCTTGCCGCTGGATCGCTACACCATCCTGCCCAATACCGCCGGCTGCTTCACCGCCGAAGACGCGGTGCGTACCTGTCGACTGGCCCGCGAGCTGCTGGACGGGCGCAACCTGGTCAAGCTGGAAGTGCTGGCCGACCAGAAGACCCTGTTCCCCAATGTGATCGAAACCCTCAAGGCCGCCGAAGTGCTGGTTAAGGACGGTTTCGACGTGATGGTGTACACCAGCGATGACCCGATCATTGCCCGGCAACTGGCCGAAATGGGCTGCATCGCCATCATGCCGCTGGCCGGTCTGATCGGCACCGGGCTGGGCATCTGCAACCCCTACAACCTGCGCATCATTCTCGAAGAAGCGAGCGTGCCGGTGCTGGTCGACGCCGGGGTCGGCACCGCCTCGGATGCCACCATCGCCATGGAGCTGGGCTGCGCGGCGGTGCTGATGAACAGCGCGATCGCCCACGCGCAAAACCCGGTGATGATGGCCGAAGCGATGAAGTACGCCATCGAAGCCGGTCGTCTGGCTTACCTGGCCGGGCGTATGCCGAAAAAGCTCTATGCCAGCGCCTCATCGCCGCTGGATGGGCTGATCCGCTAAGCGCTGCCCTTGGTGGGCTGTCGCGGAACGCCGCCCGGCCCACCTACACAAGCGAATTTCAACCGTTAACAGGCACATAGTCATTTGCTAAGCGCCACGAACCGATTGCCGGTTACCGACCGGTGCGAAACGGCGCCCTGGCCTGAATGCACGAACCACCTGAACCACGACCTGCCTGAATTAAGAGCGACCAGCATGATCGAAAAGATCGAAGCGCAAGAACCCCAGACTCCGGCCGAGGATAAAAGCCATCACCGCGAAATAAAGAGTTTCGTGATGCGTGCCGGACGCATGACCGATGGCCAGCAACGTGGCCTGGATCTGGGCCTGCCGCGTTTTGGCCTGACCCTGGACGGCGCGGCGCCGGACTTCGATACGCTGTTCGGCCGCAGCGCCCCGCGCACCCTGGAAATCGGTTTCGGCATGGGCCAGTCGTTGCTGGAAATGGCCGCGGCCGCGCCGGAGCAGGACTTTATCGGCGTCGAGGTGCACCTGCCCGGCGTTGGCGCACTGTGCAGCGGCCTGCTGGCGCAGAACCTGAGCAATGTGCGGGTTTACCCATGCGACGCGGTACAGGTGTTACGCAACTGCGTAGCTGACGCCAGTCTGGATCGTCTGCTGCTGTTCTTTCCCGATCCCTGGCACAAAGCCAAGCACAACAAGCGGCGCATTCTGCAGCCGGCGTTCGCCGAACTGGTGCGCAGCAAACTCAAGATCGGCGGCGTGCTGCACATGGCCACCGACTGGGCGCACTACGCCGAGCAGATGCTTGAGGTGATGAACGAGGCGCCCGGCTATCGTAATCTAGCCGACGATGGCAGCTACGTACCGCACCCGCCCGAGCGGCCAGTGACCAAGTTCGAACGCCGCGGCGAGCGTCTCGGCCATGGCGTCTGGGACCTGAAGTTCGCGCGCGTCGACTGAGCGGGTTCGCCGGAGCGTGGGACCTAACTGCGGTCGGCCATGACGCCGATCATCAAGAACACCAGCAGCAGCGCCGGCGCCAGGCTGTAATTGTTGAGCTGGCTCAGGCCCTGGACCAGCCAGGGCGTGGCCAGGATCATGGCCAGGCCATAGCCGAAGGCGCAGACCAGTACGAAGATCAGGGTGCGCATAAAGAAGTTCAGCCGGCCGATCGAGCGTTGCACCCATCTATTCATGCCAGGGCCGAACAGGACGAACAGCGAAGCCATGATCGCCAGGGAAATGTCATACAGATGCGCGCGGCACCAGTGCGACAGGGTAACGATCAGGTCGAGTAGAAAATCCATGCAGCAATATCCTTAAAGCCGTTCGCTGCCGCGTTTTCCGGTGCAAAAGGGTGGTGGGTGAAGGAAGGGAAATAAAGGCTCGGCCGCGCAGCAATACCCAAAAGCGCCGAACAGCGCTCAGGGTAGAAAATGCTGCAGCAGGTCGTTGAGAAACAGCTGGCCTTGACGGGTTGCCACCAGGCGCGCCGGATCGCTCGACAGCAGGCCCCGCGCCTCGGCCTCGGCGCGAGCCGCACTCAACGCGCTGAGCGCCACGCCGGTGCGCTGGCTGAACAGCTGGCTGGCCACGCCTTCGTTCAGGCGCAGGCCATTCATCAGGAACTCAAAGGGCAGCTCGGCCGGGCTGAGCAGCCGCTCGCCGGCCTGGAAGGCCTTGCTTCGGTCCAGGTAATCCTTGGGTAGACGGGTTTTCCAGGTGCGCAGGCTCTGGCCGGCCGGGCTGCTGAGCTTGCCGTGGGCGCCGGCGCCGATGCCGAGAAAATCGCCGAACGTCCAGTAATTGAGGTTATGCCGGGCGCGCAGGCCCGGTTGCGCGTAAGCCGACACTTCATATTGGGCATAGCCCTGTTCGGCGAGCAGGGCTTGGCCGGCTTCCTGAATGTCCCACAGCAGATCGTCTTCCGGCAGTTTCGGCGGCTGGCTCCAGAACACCGTGTTCGGCTCCATGGTCAGCTGATACCAGGACACATGGGTCGGCCCCAGCTCGATGGCCTGGCGCAGGTCGGCCAGGGCGTCGGCGATGGATTGCTCGGGCAGGCCGTGCATCAGGTCCATGTTGAAGTTGTCGAAGCCGGCTGCGCGGGCCATGGCCGCTGCGCGGATTGCCTCGTCACCGTCGTGAATGCGACCCAGCGCCTTGAGCTTGGCGGCCTGAAAACTCTGCACACCAATCGACAGGCGATTGATGCCCAGGCTCCGGTAGGCGGCGAACTTGACCTGCTCAAAGGTGCCCGGATTGGCTTCCAGGGTGATTTCGATGTCAGCGGCGAACGGCACACGCCGCTCCACGCCCTCCAGCAAGCGACCCAGGGCCTTGGCGGAAAACAGGCTGGGCGTGCCGCCGCCGAAGAAGATCGAGGTCAGTTCGCGGCCATGCACATGCCGCAAATCCTGCTCAAGATCGGCCAGCAGGGCATCGACATAGGCTTCTTCTGGCAACACCGGATCGGCGGTATGGGAGTTGAAATCGCAATACGGGCATTTGCGCACGCACCAGGGAATGTGGATGTACAGCGACAGCGGCGGCAGCTGCAAGAGGCTGCTGCCGGCGCTCGCCGAGGCCGGGAAAATCAGCTCGGGCATGACAGGCCCAAACGTTGGCGCAACAGCAGCAAGGCGCGGGCACGGTGGCTCAGCTGGTTTTTGTCGAGCGGCGTGAGTTCGGCGCTGGAGCAATCGCGTTCGGGCACCCAGAACAGCGGATCGTAGCCAAACCCGTGGATGCCCCGCGCTTCGCGCAGGATGCGGCCCTGCCAGAGGCCTTCGCAAAGGATCGGCAGCGGATCGTCGGCGTGGCGCACCAGGGCCAGTGCGCAGACGAACTGGGCACCGCGCTGCGCGTCCGGCACGTCTTTGAGTGCATCAAGCAGTTTGGCGTTGTTCGCCGCATCGCCCTGGCCGCCTGCGTAGCGCGCCGAGTAGATGCCTGGCGCGCCGCCGAGAAAATCCACGGCCAGGCCGGAGTCGTCGGCCAGCGCCGGCAAACCGGAGATACGCGCTGCGTTGCGAGCCTTGAGAATGGCGTTTTCGACAAAGGATAGGCCCGTTTCTTCTGGCTCCACGGCGCTGAATTCAGCCACCGAGCGCAGGCGCACGGCATCGCCAAGCATCGCCTGAAGTTCCTTGAGTTTGCCGGCGTTATGGCTGGCGAGGACCAGTTCGGTGAGCGTGATCATAGGTCGGGGAAAAATTCCTGGCTGAAGTCCAGCGTGTTCGGCGCGTCGCTACCCACTTGCACCGTCACGCTAAAGCGCAGCAGTTCCTGCTGTTCGAAGGGAAACTGCGCCAGGTAATAAATGGCTTTATCTTCCTTGATCAGCTTGAACGTCAGGGTGCGGGTCTGGCCCAGCAGGTTTTTAACCTCGCCGCTGACGCTGGCCGCAGTCGGCTGGCCGGCCTTGAGCGCGGCGATATTCAGCACGCCCAGGGTCTTGCTGCGCACCAGCCCGGTCGCGGCGGCGATGTCGGGCTGCAGGAACGCCGAGTTGAAGGCGCTGTAGTGCACATCCAGCGCGCCGAAGGTCTGCTTGCGCTCAGCGGCGGCCGGCAGGGCCAGGCACAGGGCGAACATCAGTAAAAGAAAGCGCGGCATAAAATTCTCCTAGTAAAGGGGGCGAGTAACCGTTTAAACGGTGCTCCGCAGGTCCTGCAGCAGCGGGCCGCTGACGCGGTAGATGCCGATCTCACCTAACAGATTAGGCCAGAATCGGCTGGCCCAACCGTAGTGATGCTGGTGGTCCACCGCCAGCCGGTCGAGTACCCGCACTTGGCGCTCACGGCAGAGCGCTTCGAAGTCTTTGAAGGTGCAAAAGTGGATGTTTGGCGTGTTGTACCAAGTGTAGGGCAAGAACTCGGAGACCGGCATCTGGCCCTTGCGGGCCAGGTACCAGCGGCAGCGCCAGTGGCCGAAATTGGGGAAAGTGATGATGCATTGCCGACCGACGCGAAGCATTTCTTCCAGGACTTTGTCCGGGTATTGCACCGCTTGCAGCGCCTGGGTCATCACCACCACGTCGAAGCTGTCACTGGCGAAGTTGCCCAGACCCTGGTCCAGATCCTGCTCAATCACGTTGACGCCCTTGGCCACGCACTGGGCGATATTGTCCGGATCAATCTCCAGGCCATAGCCGCTGACTTGCTTGTGGTCGCGCAGCCAAGTGAGCAGTTCGCCATCGCCGCAGCCGAGGTCGAGCACCCGGCTGCCCGCGGGAATCCAGTCTTGGATAATCTCCAGATCGGCTCTCATGCGTGCCTCATAGGGTAATTCGATTCATATAGCTGGCAAATGCCTGCACATAGCGCGGAATCGGCAGCAGAAAGGCGTCATGGCCTTGCGGCGAATCGATTTCCAGGTAACAGACACTTTTACGCGCCGCCATCAGCGCGTCGACGATTTCACGCGAGCGGGCCGGTGAAAACCGCCAGTCGGTGGTAAAGGACACCACGCAAAACTGCGCCTTAACCTGTGCCAAGGTCTGCGCCAGATCGCCGCCGTGGGCCGCCGCTGGGTCGAAATAATCCAGCGCCTTGGTCATCAGCAAATAGGTGTTGGCGTCGAATCGCCCGGAAAACTCCTCGCCCTGATAGCGCAGGTAGCTTTCGACCTGAAACTCGACGCTATGAAAGTCGTAATTGAGCTTCTCGCTTTTCAGGTCACGGCCGAATTTTGCGCCCATGGCGTCATCCGACAGGTAGGTGATATGCCCGACCATGCGCGCCAGCATCAGCCCGCGCTTGGGGATCACACCGCGTTCCTGAAAATGCCCACCGTGAAATTCCGGATCGGTGAGGATCGCCTGGCGCGCCACTTCGTTGAAGGCAATGTTCTGTGCCGACAACTTGGCCGCCGAGGCAATCGTCAGGCAGTGGCGGATGCGCTCGGGGTAGCTGATGGCCCATTGCATGGCCTGCATGCCGCCTAAGCTGCCGCCGACCACCGCGGCCCACTGCGCAATGCCCAACCGGTCGGCCAGTCGCGCTTGGCTGTGCACCCAGTCTTCCACGGTCATGACCGGGAAATCCGCGCCAAACGGCTTGCCGCTGGCCGGATTAAGACTGGAGGGGCCGGTCGAACCGTTGCAGCCGCCGAGATTGTTCAGGCTGACCACGAAAAACTTGTGGGTATCAATTGCCTTGCCGGGGCCTATGCAGTTGTCCCACCAGCCGGGTTTGCGCTCATCGGCGCGGTGAAAACCGGCGGCATGGTGATTGCCGGACAAGGCGTGGCAGACCAATACGGCGTTACTGCCCGCGGCGTTCAGCTGGCCGTAGGTTTCCACCATCAGTTGGTAGTCGCCCAGGCTGCGGCCACAGGCCAAGGCCAGCGGCTCGGCGAAGTGCAGCAGCTGTGGAGTGACCAGACCGACGCTATCGGCCGGAAAATCGGCGGGGGAAACAGTGGACATCGACCCTGCTCGCGCACAAATGAGGCGCCAGTCTAAAGAGCAGGGCCTTGTGCGGCAAGCGCTCAGCGGCGCGGGTTGTTGGGTTTGGCGCAGCCGGATGGGCCTGGCCGCGACCGTTGGCGGTGCGGGTTGGCGCCGCCAACGGTTGGCGGCCCGCTTAGGCCGGGCGGGTGCTCACTCCGAGCGCCTCGAGCGCCGCCGGCAGGCGTTTGGGTTGGTGAATGCGTACGCGCTTGTGACGGCTTAGCTCGCCGCTTTCCAGGTCGACCTGGCTTTTTGCGACTCCACAGGCCTTGGCCAGAAACGCCAGCAAGTGGGCATTCGCCTTGCCGTCCACGGGCGGCGAGGTGATGCGGATTTTCAGTCGCTCGGCCTGCACCCCGGCAATGGCGTCGTTGCTGGCTTTGGGCTGCAGGTGGCATTCGAGGATCAGATCGCCCGCGTCCCAGCGATAAAACGGCATTTAGATTAGCAGTCGCAAGGCGTCAGGCATGCCCGTGGCGATCACCAGATTCTGGATGACCATCATGTCGATCAGGTTCAGCACCACGAAGGCGACGATCGGCGACAGGTCCAGCCCGCCCATGCTCGGCAGAATTCCGCGAATAGGCTTGAGCAGCGGCTCGCAGATCTGGTTGATCAGCTCCACCGCCGGATTTTGGCTGCCCTGGGCGACCCAGGACAGAATCACGCTGATGAGCAAGGCAAAGAAGAAGATCTTGACGAACAGCGCGACGACCCCGATCAGCGCCCAGATCAGCAGTTGCAGCGGATTGCCCAGCACGCCGAAGGTCAGCAGCAAGATCAGGCCCATCAACAACAGTTGGACCGCAATGGCCAGCACCAGGGACGCGGTGTCCAGACCGGCAAGGCTGGGGATCAGCCGGCGCAGGGGCTTAAGCAGCGGCTGGGTGGCCTTAACGATAAATTGGCACAACGGATTGTAAAAATTCGCCCGCACCAGTTGCAGGATAAAACGCAGCAACACGATCAGCAGATAAAGGCTGCCAATGGTTTGCAAAATATACACAGCAGCGATGTTCAGCCCGTTCATGTGAAGCTCCTTGTTAAACCCTTATTGGCCGAGTTGCTTGGCCAGTTCTACGGCACGCTGTGCTGCAGCGCGCATTGCCTGCTCCACCAGTTGCTCAAAATCGCCGCTTTGCAAGACACCGATGGCCGCCTCGGTCGTGCCGCCTGGCGAGCTGACCCGACGGCGCAGTTGCGCGGCGTCAACCTCGCTGCTGACGGCCATCTGTGCTGCGCCCAAGGCCGTTTGCAAGGTGAGTTGGGCGGCGGTGGCGCGGGACAGACCGAGTTTTTCGCCGGCGTTGGTCATGGCTTCGAACATCAGAAAGAAATACGCCGGGCCGCTGCCAGAAACCGCGATGACCGCATCAATCTCTTGTTCGGACTCCAGCCACACCGCCAGACCGACAGCCGCCAGCAGCTGCTCGGCCTGGGCGCGCTGGGTCGTCGAGACCTGCGCATTGGCATACAGGCCGCTGGCGCCCTGACGTACCAGTGATGGAGTGTTGGGCATACAGCGCACAATCGGCCGCACACCCAGCCACTGTTCCAGGCTGGCCATGCTGATGCCGGCGGCGATCGATACGACCACCTGGCCTGGCTGCAGGCTCGGCGCCAGGGCCAGGCAGACCGCTTTGATGGCTTGCGGTTTGACCGCCAGTACCAGCAGATCGGCGCCCTGGATGGCTTCGGCGTTGTCGGCAAATACCTGAATGCCATGCGCAGCGCTGATTTTTTCGCGTTTTTCGGCGCCGTGATCGCTGGCCCACACGTTGGCTGCGGGAACGCCCTGGGCGCGCAGGCCGCCGATCAGGCTGGCGGCCATATTACCGGCGCCGATAAAGCAGATACGAGTGTCGCTCATACAAAAAGCTTCCTTAAAAGGGGTTCAGGAAATCGGATTCGGGCGCGGGGCGCAAAGTGCGGGTCGTCCAGCGCTGGCTGCAACGGCCGAACAGGCGGCGCACGTCGTCAAGGTGCAGAAGAGTAGTCGCGCTCGCCAAACAGCGCAGTACCGATGCGCACCCAGGTGGCACCGGCGGCAATGGCGGCTTCCAGGTCATGGCTCATGCCCATGGACAGGGTGTCGAGGCCGAGGTTCAGGCTGTCCTGCAGTGCGCGCACCTGCTCGAAAGCGGCGCGCTGCGCCGCCGGGTCGGCGCTGGGTTCGGGAATCGCCATCAGCCCGCGCAGCTTCAGGCGTGGCAACTGGGCCACGGCCGCCGCCAGCGCCGGCAGTTCTGCCGGTGTGCAGCCCGACTTGCTGGCCTCGCCGCTGACATTCACCTGCAGGCAGATATTCAGCGCCGGCAGGTCAGCCGGGCGTTGCTCGGACAGGCGTTGGGCAATTTTCAGCCGCTCCACCGAATGCACCCAGTCGAAGTGTTCGGCAATGGGCCGGGTCTTGTTGGATTGAATGGGGCCGATAAAGTGCCAGATCAGCGGCAGATCGCTCAGTTCGAGCTGTTTTTCCAGGGCTTCTTGCAGGTAGTTCTCGCCGAAATCGCGCAGCCCGGTGGCGCAGGCCGTGCGAATCGCCGCCGCTGGCTTGGTTTTACTCACCGCCAGCAGGCCGATAGTTGCGCCATCGCGCGCCGAGGCGTGCGCTGCCGCACGGATCCGCGCAGCGATCTTTGCAATATTCTCTTCTATCGTGGACATTACGTGCGCCTGCAGCCTAGGGTCTGCGGCATCTTAGGCGCTGTGGCGGCATTTTCATATGCCGCGCCTGCGCAGGTTCTGTTGCAAGGCAAGACACCCCAAACCTCCTCAGTCGCGCCTGTTCTCGGTTTACTGAGCGGTTTGTTTACCCCTCTTTTGTTGGCCCATTAGGCCATTAGGCCATTAACCCGTTGGCCTGTTGGTTATAGGAGTTCCATGGATATCACCGAGCTGCTGGCGTTCAGCGCCAAGCAAGGCGCTTCGGACCTGCACCTGTCTGCGGGTCTGCCGCCGATGATTCGCGTCGATGGCGATGTGCGCCGCATCAATCTGCCGGCCATGGATCACAAACAGGTGCATGCGCTGATCTACGACATCATGAACGACAAGCAGCGCAAGGATTTCGAGGAGTTTCTGGAAACCGACTTCTCCTTCGAAGTGCCCGGCGTGGCGCGTTTTCGGGTCAACGCCTTCAATCAGAACCGCGGTGCTGGCGCGGTGTTTCGCACCATTCCGTCCAAGGTGCTGAGCATGGAAGACCTCGGCATGGGCGAGATCTTCAAGAAGATCACCGAGGTGCCGCGCGGTCTGGTGTTGGTCACCGGTCCCACCGGTTCGGGCAAGTCGACCACCCTGGCGGCCATGCTCGATTATCTCAACAGCACCACCTACAACCATATTCTGACCATTGAAGACCCGATCGAATTCGTCCATGAATCGAAAAAGTGTCTGGTCAATCAGCGTGAAGTCCACCGCGATACTCGCGGCTTTGCCGAGGCGCTGCGCTCGGCTTTGCGCGAAGACCCGGACATCATTCTGGTCGGCGAAATGCGCGACCTTGAAACCATCCGCCTGGCCCTGACTGCTGCCGAAACCGGGCACCTGGTGTTTGGCACGCTGCACACCACCTCGGCGGCCAAGACCATCGACCGGGTAGTCGATGTGTTCCCTGCCGAAGAGAAATCCATGGTGCGCTCCATGCTGTCCGAATCGTTGCAGTCGGTGATTTCCCAGACCCTGGTCAAGAAGATCGGCGGCGGGCGGATAGCCGCACATGAAATCATGATCGGCACCCCGGCGATCCGTAACCTGATTCGCGAGGACAAGGTGGCGCAGATGTATTCGGCGATCCAGACCGGCGGATCGCTGGGTATGCAAACCCTGGATGCCAGCCTGAAAAATCTGGTCACCAAGGGTTTGATCACTCGTGAAAGCGCTCGCGAAAAATCCAAGACCCCGGAAAACTTTTAAGCTGAATCGCTGAAAAGCCGAGCGGCGCCCGGTTATTCGGGGCGTTTCCCGCCGCGCCGGCATTGCAAGCGGCTTTTAAATCAGTCACCCGCCCTGCGCGGCAATAGTGCTCACCGCGAGAACCGCCATGGAATTCGAAAAACTGCTGAGCCTGATGGTTGAAAAGGGCGCTTCCGACCTGTTTATTACCGCGGGTGTGCCGCCGTCGATGAAGATCAATGGCAAGATCCTGCCGGTCAGCAAGACGTCGTTGTCGCCGGAACTGACCCGTGAAACTGTGCAGGGGGTCATGAACGAGCAGCAACTGCAGGAGTTCCTCGAACACCACGAATGCAATTTCGCCATCAGCGCTCGTGGTATTGGCCGGTTTCGGGTCAGTGCTTTTTATCAGCGCAACCTGGCAGGCATGGTGCTGCGGCGGATTGAGACCAACATTCCGACCCTCGATGAGCTCAAGTTGCCAGAAGTGCTCAAGCAGCTGGCCATGACCAAGCGCGGTCTGGTGCTGTTCGTAGGCGGCACCGGCACCGGCAAGTCGACCTCCCTGGCCGCGATGATCGGCCACCGCAACCAGCACTCCAGCGGCCATATCATTTCCATCGAAGACCCGATCGAATACATCCACAAGCATGAGAGCTGCATCGTCACCCAGCGCGAGGTGGGCATCGACACCGAGTCCTTCGAGGTGGCGCTGAAGAACACCCTGCGCCAGGCCCCGGATGTGATCATGATTGGCGAGGTACGCACGCGTAATACCATGGACCATGCGGTGACCTTCGCTGAAACCGGGCATCTGTGCTTGGCCACCTTGCATGCTAACAACGCCAACCAAGCGCTGGACCGGATCATCAACTTCTTCCCGGTCGACCGGCATAATCAGGTGTGGATGGACCTGTCGCTGAACCTCAAGGCCATCGTGGCCCAGCAACTGATCCCGACCCCAGATGGCAAAGGTCGCCGCGCGGTGATCGAGGTGCTGATCAATACTCCGCTGGTTGCCGACCTGATCCGCAAAGGCGATGTGCATGAACTCAAGGCGCTGATGAAACGCTCCGCCGAGCTGGGCATGCAGACCTTCGACCAGGCGCTGTACAAGCTGTATACCGATGCCGAGATCAGCTACGACGATGCCATCGCCTATGCCGACTCGGCCAACGACCTGCGGCTGTTGATCAAGCTGGGTTCGGACGCCGACTCGCAGCAGCTGAGCAGCCTGTCGGCCGGCTTGTCGCTGGAAGAGACTGAGGCGCCGCCGGGCAAACGCTTTCGCTGAGGCTACGGCGTGCAAAAAAGCGCTGTTCGCGTGAGTGGTTGATTAGGCGTGGCGCTGTTGTAGGCGCGGATTTATCCGCGATGATTCAGCTGAGAAACTCGCGGATAAGTCCGCCCCTACAGGATGCGTGTCCACGATTCACCAGCGCCAACCCATAACGGATACAGAACCAAAAAAAACCGCGATCGTGGACTTTTTGGTCGGAGGGTAAACCTTGCGCGGTAGTGCCGGTCTCACCTGCGTTAATCAATCAACTATTCACCACCCAGGAATCGGCTATGGACGTAAGGCAGGACACGCACAGCAAGGTCATCGGCTATCTGTTGTGGATCTTCGGTTTTCTCGGTGCGCACCGCTTTTATTACGGCAAGCCGGTCACCGGGACGATCTGGTTCTTCACCTTCGGCTTGTTGTTTGTCGGCTGGATTATCGATCTGTTCCTGATTCCGGCGATGGATCGCGAAGCCGATCTGCGCTTTAACGCGGGGGCCATCGACTACAACATCGCCTGGATTCTGCTGACCTTTTTAGGCTTATTCGGCGTGCACCGCATGTATCAGGGCAAATGGCTCACCGGGATTCTTTACCTGTTCACCGGCGGGTTGTTTCTGGTCGGCGTGCTCTACGATTTTTGGACGATGAACGATCAGATATCCCAGCGCAACACCGAGCGCGACTGAAATCCATCCCATGAATCGGTCCGCCGTCTTCGGCGCCGTGCTGTCGCGCCAAGAGCTTGGGCTTTCGCTTCATTGATCCTGAAAAGCGGTAAATATTTCCTTTTTAGGATCAACGAGCGAGCGGGTTTTCTATGGAAACGGATTTGTCCGCGCTGATTCAGCCGAGACGCCCGCGGATAACTCCGCGCCTACCACAGCGCCACGCCTAATCAGCGACTAACGCAAACAGCGCCAGAAAAAAACGGGACAGTTCACGCCTGGTAGCTGATATGCCCATCAAGCAGGGTGTAGCGCACGGCGCCGGGCAGGCAGTGGCCGATAAACGGACAGTTGGCGCCTTTGGAATACCAGGTCTCGCCGGCCAGGGTGCTGGCCTTGAGATCGAACAGCACCAGATCGGCGGGGCTGCCAATCGCCAGGCTGCCGGCGTTCAGACGCAAGGCCTGGGCCGGGCCGCTGCTGAGGCGCTCGAGCAGGGTCGGCAGATCGAGCAGGCCGTCCTGCACCAGGCTTAGAGCCAGCGGCAAGAGCAGTTCGACGCTGCTGATGCCCGGTTCGGTGGCGCCAAAGGGCGCCAGTTTGGCATCCCGCTCATGGGGTTGGTGATGGCTGGCGATGGCGCTGATCACGCCGCTTTTCACCGCGGCGCGCAAGCCCTCGCGGTCGGCCCGGCTGCGCAGCGGCGGTTGCACATGGTAGAGGCTAGAAAACTCGCTCAAGGCCTCGTCGGTAAGAATCAGCTGATACAACGCCACGTCGGCGGTGACCGGCAGGCCGCGGGCCTGGGCCTGGGCAATCAGCTGCGCGCCGCGGGCGCTGGTCAACTGGCTGAAATGCGCGCGCACGCCGCTCTGTTCCACCAGCAGCAAGGCGCGGGCCAGGGCCAGGGTTTCGGCGGTTTCGGGAATCCCCGGCAAGCCGAGAAAGGTCGCAGTGGGACCTTCATGGGCCAGTCCGCCTTCGGCCAAATCGCGGTCCTGAGCGTGCAAAATCACCGTCAGGTCGAACGTCGCGGCATATTCCAGGGCGCGGCACAGGGTGCGGTTATTGCTAAAACTGTGCAGGCCGTCGCCGAAGGCCACGCAGCCGGCATCGCGCAGCGCCACCAGCTCCGCCAGCTGTTCGCCGGCCAGATTCTTGCTCAGCGCACCGATCGGGTAGACCTTGGCGTGACCGGCGGCGCGGGCGCGATCGAGCACCAGTTCGGCAACGGCCGGGGTGTCCAGCACCGGTTGGGTCTGCGGCGGGCAACACAGGCTGGTGACGCCGCCTGCCGCCGCGGCCAGGGTTTCGCTGGCGATGCTGCCCTTGCGGCTGAAGCCCGGTTCACGCAGGGCCACGCTCAGATCGACCAGCCCCGGGGCGGCCACCAGGCCGTGAGCGTCGATCTGTTGGTCGACGACAAACTCGGCCGGGGCCTGGCCGATGGCGACGATTTTGCCGGTTTGCAGATACAGGTCGGTGACGTGATCGAGGCCGCTGCGCGGGTCGATGACCCGGGCGCCGAAAATACGCGTGCGCATCAGAGGGAGTCCTTGCTGCTGTCGTTGCTCGGGTTGCTGTCGTTGAGTTGGCGCTGGGTGGTCTGGCCGCTCATGGTCATGGACAGCACGGCCATGCGAATGGCGATGCCGTAGGTCACCTGATTGAGGATCACCGACTGCGCGCCATCGGCCACTGCCGATTCGATTTCTACGCCGCGGTTGATCGGTCCCGGGTGCATCACCAAAGCGTCCGGTTTGGCCAACGCCAGGCGCGCCGTGGTCAGGCCGAATAATCGGTAGAACTCGCCTTCGCTGGGCAGCAGGCCACCGCTCATGCGCTCACGTTGCAGGCGCAGCATGATCACCACGTCGACGTCTTTTAGGCCGGCGGCCAGGTCGCTATAGACCGTCACGCCGTATTGCTCAAGGCCCACCGGCAGCAGGGTTTTCGGCGCGATCACGCGGATATCCGTGCAGCCGAGGGTCTTCAGCGCCTGCATGTCGGAGCGCGCCACCCGCGAGTGCAGGATGTCGCCGACGATGGCCACCGAGAGGTTATCCAGCTCGCCCTTGTGTCGGCGGATGGTCAGCATGTCGAGCATCGCCTGGGTCGGGTGGGCGTGCCGGCCGTCGCCGCCGTTGATGATGGCCACGTCCGGGCAGACGTGCTCGGCGATAAAGTGCGCCGCGCCGGAGTCGCCGTGCCGGACCACGAACATGTCGGCGGCCATGGCTTCCAGATTACGCAGGGTGTCGTAGAGGGTTTCGCCTTTGCTGGTCGACGAGGTCGAGACGTTCAGGCTGATCACATCGGCGGACAGCCGCTGGGCCGCCAGCTCGAAGGTGGTGCGGGTGCGCGTGGAGTTCTCGAAAAACACATTGCACACGGTCTTGCCGCGCAGCAGCGGGACTTTCTTGACGGCGCGCGCGCCGACCTCAAGAAACGAGTCGGCGGTGTCGAGAATCTCGGTGAGTAGCGCGCGGGACAGCCCGTCGAGGGAGAGAAAGTGGCGCAGTTGGCCCAGTTCATTGAGCTGCAGCGGGCGCTTGGCGTCGATCGGGGTCATCGCGAAGGTCTCAGTGGGCGGCGCAGGAAGGCGCCGCGGCGAGCGTTTGCAGCTCAAGGGTCAGCGGCGTTGGGCCGAGTACTTTGATGCGCTGGAGGGCATTCAGGGACAGCCGGGCGCCGACCACGTCGGGGCGAATCGGCAGCTCGCGGGCGTTCAGTTCCAGCAGGCAGACCAGGGTCACGCTGGCCGGTCGGCCATAGTCGAACAGCTCGTTGAGCGCGGCGCGAATGGTCCGCCCGCTCATCAGCACGTCATCCACCAGCACCAAATGCTGGCCTTCAATTTCAAAGGGCAGCTCGGACGGCTGCACCTGGGGATGCAGGCCCTTTTGGCTGAAGTCGTCGCGGTAGAACGACACATCCAGCACGCCTAGCGGGTCGTAGCTGCCCAGCGCTTGCAGCAGCGCCTGGGCGACCCAGACGCCGCCGGTGTGGATGCCGATAAAACGCGGTGTGTCGATCTGCCGCTCGGCCAGATGAACCTGCAAGGCCGCAGCCATCTGCGGCAGCAGTACAGCGGGATCGGGTAGCGTCATGGGGTGTCCTCGAGGTGGGCTTCCAGCCAGCCTTGCAACAACATCGCCGAGGCTAGGGCATCGACCGGGTTTTGCCGGTAACCGCCACTTTGCCCTTGGGCCAGACGCTCGCCTTTGGCGGCGTAGGTGGTCAGGCGTTCGTCGTGAGTGTGCACGGTAATATTGAAGCGGCCGTTCAGGCGCCGGCCGAATTTTTCGGCGCGCGCGCACATCGGGCTGGGGCTGCCGTCCATGTGCAGTGGCAGGCCGACGACGATGGCATCCGGTTGCCACTCGCGGATCAGCGCCTCGATCTGCTGCCAGTCGGGGATGCCGTTCTGGGCTTTGAGCACGCAGAGTTCGCGAGCCTGGCAGGTGATCACTTGGCCGACCGCGACGCCAATCTGTTTGGTGCCGTAGTCAAAGCCGAGCAGCAGGCGCAGCGGTTTAGCTTTTAATTCGGCCATCAGGCGTGCCCGACTTGTGAGGTCAGCAAACTGAGGTTGACCCCCAGGCTCGCCGCGGCGGCGTCCAGGCGCTGCGCGTAGGGCGTGTCGAAGAGGATCGCTTCGTCGGCCGGGCAGGTTAGCCAGGCGTTGTCCGCCAGTTCCTGTTCCAGTTGGCCGGCTTGCCAGCCCGCGTAGCCGAGGGTGATCAGGTATTTATCCGGGCCGGTACCGTCGGCGATGGCGAACAACACATCCTGGGAGGTGGTCAGCCCCAGCTCGCCGAGCGCCAGGGTGGCCTGGTACTGGTAGCCGGCGGGGTGCAGCACAAAGCCGCGGTCGGTCTGCAGCGGCCCGCCGGTGAAGATCGGCAGGCTCTGGCAGCTGTCTGGCGGCGTGCTGTCGGGGCGCAGCTGCTGGAGCACATCGGCCAGGCTGAGGCCATGCGGGCGGTTGATCACCAGACCCATGGCGCCTTCGGCGTTGTGCTCGACCAGATAGGTGACGGTCTGCGCAAAGGTTGGGTCGGCCATATGCGGCATGGCGATCAGAAATTGCTGCTGGAGGTAGCTGGGCGCGGTGTTTTTCATGGGCACTAGCTTAATGCCTTTGGGCCGCGGGCATAAGGCTGAAAGCGTGGCTGGCGCAGGGTTCTGCCGGATGGCTGGTCGAGCGCCGTGCCGGGCGGGCGATCCGCCGTGCGCCGTGCGCCGGCAGGACCAAGCACAGCTGCCGTCGGTGCCGTTGGTATACCGGTCGCGTCAGCCGCAGTGCGCGACCTTGTCCCAGCCTTGATGCGACCTGGGCGCCAGGCAACGTGCCGCGAGGAGCGTGCTGCACCAGCGCTGATTGCCGGGCGGGGCGTTATTGGCTGGACAGCCTGTCACCGCGCTCGAAGCGCCAGGTGCGGATGATTTCCAGGCGGTCGAACTCGGCCAGGTCGCCGGTTAAAGCCGCGAAGGGCGCAGCCAGGCGCACGATGCGCAAAGCGGCTTGGTCGAGTAAGGGCTGGCCGGACGACTCCAGCACCAATACTTCAAACAGACTGCCGTCACGATTGATGCTCACCAGCAGCCGCAAACTGCCATGGATACCCTCGCGCCGCGCCGCATCGGGATAATTGAGGTTGCCGATGCGCTCGACTTTTTTGCGCCAGGCTTCTTTGTACCAGGCGCCCTTGTCGCGCAGGGTCGAGGCGGCAGTCAGGCGATGCACCTTGGTGCGCTTGGCATACAGCTGTTGATCCAGGGACAGATCGGCTTCCAGGCTGGCGATTTCGGCGGACAATTGCGAGCGGTCAAAGGTTGGCGCGGGCGCCGCTGGCGGCCGTGCGGCGCGCGTGACCGGCGCCGGCTGCGGTTTGGGTTTCTGCGTCGGTTTGGGTGTCGATTTGGGCGCAGGCGTCGGCTGTGGCTTGAGGGTCGGCTTGGCTGTCGGTGTGGCCAGCGCAACCTCGGTCGCTGGCTTGGGCTTGGGCTGCGGCGTGGGCTGCGGCGTGGGCGTGGGCGTGACTTGCGCGACTTCGGCAGCCGGTTGGCGAATGACGGGCTCCGGCGTCGGCTTGGGCTGCGGTGCGGTGACGGGTTTGCTGCTTGGCGTTGGCTGCGGCGCCGGTTCGGTGCGCGTCGGTAGCGCTTTATCCTCCAGCGTGCCGCTGCCGGATTGATTGTCCTCGGCGATAAAGTCGGGGTCCGTGGGCTTTTCAGCGCGCGCGTAGGTGGTAAGCGTGATGTCCAGACTTTTGCTGGTCGGGCGAGGTTTGTCCAGGGTGACGCTCACCCCAAGCAGCAACGCCAGGTGCGCGAGCGCTGCGATAAACAGGGTGACGCACAGCCGATTGGCCGGGCGGGCCCAAAAAGTCGGGCGTTCAGCAGGGAGGGGCGGTGCCTTTATGGCTGCATTCATGCGGGTTTATTACTGACTTGTTCGATTAAAAAGGCTATGTCCCCGTTATTGGTTGAGGGCAAATCGTAGGGTGGGCTGGGCGGCGTTCCGCGACAACCCACCAAGGCCCACGCTAGCGGTGCTGGACTGTCGCGGAACGCCGCCCAGTTCGCCCTACAAAAGCGAGTTTCAACCGTTAACGTGGACAGAGCCTTAAAAACGCTGTCTTTAGGCCGACCCAGGCATTTCAGCCGCGCTGCTCAAGTTTTTCGGCAATAGCGTCCATCAGCTGTTCGCCGATGCGGGTGCCGAAGGCGTTGTCGATTTCGCGGATGCAGGTCGGGCTAGTGACGTTGATTTCGGTCAGGTGCTCGCCGATCACGTCCAGGCCAACAAACAGCAGGCCTTTTTCGCGCAGGGTTGGGCCGATTTGCTCAGCGATCCAACGGTCGTGCTCGCTCAGTGGGCGCGCTTCGCCGCGTCCGCCCGCTGCCAGGTTGCCGCGTGTTTCGCCGTGGGCCGGAATACGCGCCAGGCAATAGGGCACCGGTTCGCCATCGATCATCAGAATGCGTTTGTCGCCTTCCTTGATGGCCGGCAGGTAACGCTGGGCCATGATCTGCTGGCTGCCGTGGGCGGTCAGGGTTTCGAGAATCACCGAGAGGTTCGGGTCACCTTCGCAGTGGCGAAAAATCGACGAGCCGCCCATGCCATCCAGCGGCTTGAGAATGATGTCGCGCTGGGCGGTGGCGAAGTCGCGCAAGATATCGGCCCGGCGGGTGACCACGGTCGGCGGGGTGCACTGGGGGAACTGGGTGGCAAAGAGCTTTTCGTTGCAGTCGCGCAGGCTTTGCGGGCGATTGACCACCAGCACGCCGTCGCGCTCGGCCTGCTCCAGCAAGTACGTGGAGTAGACGAACTCATTATCGAAGGGCGGGTCTTTGCGCATCAGGATCACATCCAACTCGCTCAGCGGCGTGTCGGTTTCGGCGTCCAGTTCGAACCAGTGCTTCGCGTCATCAAAGACCTTGAGCGGGCGCATGCGGCCGCGCGCTTCGCCGTCGGTCTGATAGAGATCCTGCTGTTCCATATAGAACAGCGACCAGCCGCGCGCTTGGGCGGCCAGCAGCATGGCCAGCGAGCTGTCCTTTTTGAAGGAGATGCGCGCGATGGGGTCCATGACGATGCCAAGGCGAATGCTCACGGGTGAATCCTCTGCAAAGGTGCGGCAGCAACGAACTGCCAGGGTTTGACTATGGTCCGCAGGGTGGCGCGGGCGCTCGTAACGGTCAAGAACAAAACGGTGCGGCCCAGCCTACAGGTCGCCCCATAGTTGCTGGGCCACGGTTAGGGCCACTACCGCCGCGGTTTCGGTGCGCAGCACCCGCGGGCCGAGGCGGGCGGAGTGAAAATGGCCGGCCTGGGCCTGCGCCACTTCGGCGTCGGACAACCCGCCTTCCGGGCCGATCAGCAGGGCCAGGGACTGCGGGCGGGCATGGCTGGTCAAGGCTTCGGCAACCGGGTGCAGCACCAGTTTCAGCTCGGCTTCGACCTGCGCCAGCCAATCGGCCAGCTGCAGCGGTGGATGGATTTTCGGCAACTGCGAGCGGCCGCATTGCTCGCAGGCACTGATCGTCACTTGCCGCCAATGGGCCATGCGTTTTTCGGTCTGCTCGTCCTTGAGGCGCACTTCGCAGCGCTGGCTGAGGATCGGCGTGATCTCGCTGGCGCCCAGTTCGGTGGCTTTCTGGATCGCCCAATCCATCCGCTCGCCGCGCGACAAGCCCTGGCCCAGGTGGATTTTCAGGTCCGTTTCGGCGAGGCCGGCAAAGGCTTCACGCAGCTCGACCCGGACCTGCCTCTTGCCAACCTCGATCAGCTCGCCCAAAAACTCCTGGCCGCTGCCATCAAACAACTGCACCGCATCGCCCGCCGCATGGCGCAGCACCCGGGCGATGTAGTGGGCTTGGGCCTCGGGCAACTGATGCTGACCAAGGCTGAGGGGAGCATCGATAAAGAAACGGGATAAGCGCATGGGCAATAAGGGCGGCTGTAAAAGGAGGAGGGCAAGTCTAACCAGTTCGCCCTCCGGCTTGTAGGTCGGCGGGGTTAGCCGGGGTCGCGAAAACCGGGGTGCAGGCCGTTGATCGGCACCGAAACCGTGCTGCGGGTGGCGATGTCGATGCCTTCGGTGGCGACTTCGGCGAGAAAGTCGATCTGCTCCTCGGTAATGATGTAGGGCGGCAGAAAGTACACCACGCTGCCCAGCGGACGCAGCAGGGCGCCGCGCTCCAGGGCGTGCTGAAAGACCTTCAAACCGCGACGTTCCTGCCAGGGATAAGGGGTCTTGCTGGCCTTGTCCTTGACCATCTCGATGGCCAGCACCATGCCGGTCTGGCGCACTTCGGCGACGTTAGGATGGTCCACCAGGTGCGCGGTGGAACTGGCCATGCGTTTGGCCAACACTTTATTATTTTCGATCACATTGTCCTGCTCGAAAATATCCAGAGTCGCCAGAGCAGCCGCGCAGGCCAGCGGATTGCCGGTGTAGCTGTGCGAATGCAAAAACGCCCGCAGGCTGGTGTAGTCGTCGTAGAACGCGTTGTACACCGCATCGGTAGTGACGCACGCGGCCAGCGGCAGGTAGCCGCCGGTGAGGGCCTTGGACAGGCAGAGAAAATCCGGACGGATATCCGCCTGCTCGCAGGCGAACATCGAGCCGGTGCGGCCGAAACCGACGGCGATCTCGTCATGAATCAGCAACACTTCATAACGGTCGCAGGCCTCGCGCAGCAGCTTGAGGTACACCGGATGGTACATGCGCATGCCGCCGGCGCCCTGGATCAGCGGCTCGACAATCACCGCGGCCAGCTCCTCATGGTGCTCGGCCAGGCACTGCTCCATATGGCCGAACATCAGCCGCGAGTGCTCTTCCCAGCTCACCCCTTCGGGACGCAGGTAGCAGTCCGGGCTCGGCACTTTATAGGTGTCGAGCAGCAGCGCTTGATAGGTTTCGGTGAACAGCGGCACATCACCCACCGACATCGCCGCGATGGTTTCGCCGTGGTAACTGTTGGTCAGGGTGGCGAAGCCTTTTTTGCGCGGCCGGCCGAGGTTGAGCCAATAGTGAAAGCTCATCTTCAGCGCCACTTCGATGCAGGACGAACCGTTGTCGGCGTAGAACACCCGGTTCAGACCTTCCGGGGTCATCTTCACCAGCCGCTCGGACAGCTCGATCACCGGTTGGTGGCTGAAGCCGGCGAGGATCACATGCTCCAACTGGTCGACCTGATCCTTGATGCGCTGGTTGATCCGCGGGTTGGCGTGGCCGAACACATTGACCCACCAGGAACTGACCGCATCCAGGTAACGCTTGCCCTCGAAATCTTCCAGCCAAACACCTTCGCCGCGCTTGATCGGCACCAGCGGCAGGCGTTCGTGGTCTTTCATCTGGGTGCAGGGGTGCCACAAAACGGCGAGGTCGCGCTGCATCCACTGATCATTCAGGCCCATCTCGACTCTCCTCGGATTACGCAGATTCACTCGGCGGTTGGCGGCTGCATTGGCTGGCCAAGCCGCCAAAGAATGGCCGCCAGCCTATGCAATGCACGGCCGGCGGACAAGCCGCAGGAATGAATGGGCTGGGCCTGCACACTGCCAGCATCCGCGGGTTGGCCGCGGTACACCGCCCGTCGCAGCGGATGCAGGGTCGACCATGCCGCGGGCATCTATCGTATTTCTTGATGCTTCAAAGCAAGATTCTTCGCTTTAATTCGATCGGTTATTGGCTACTCTTAGCCACTCTTTTGCTCGGAAGCTCGTTTATGCAATGGCGCAATAGCCCCGCCCGTTATGGCCTGGTCAGCATCGTGCTGCATTGGGGCATCGCCTTGGCGGTGTTCAGCCTGTTTGGTTTAGGTTTCTGGATGGTCGATCTGGAGTACTACAGCAGCTGGTACCGCACCGCGCCCAATCTGCACAAGAGCATTGGCCTGTGCTTGTTCGCCCTGATGCTGCTGCGCCTGCTCTGGCGCTTTATCAGCCCGCCGCCACCGACGCTAAGCAGTTACAGCCGGCTGACCCGGCTCGGCGCCCATTGGGGGCATGTGCTGCTGTATGTCGGGCTGTTTGCGCTGATGACCGCCGGGTATTTGATTTCCACCGCCGAAGGCAGCGGGATCAGTGTATTCGGCCTGTTCGAGGTGCCCGCCACGCTCACTAGCCTGCCGGAGCAGGCCGACCTGGCCGGCTGGATTCACGAATATTTGGCCTGGGGACTGGTGATTTTCGCCGGACTGCACGGGCTGGCTGCACTCAAACACCACTTTCTCGACCGCGATGCGACCCTGCTACGTATGCTTGGGCGCCGCGCGGATTAACCTCACAACATCCCTGAAAGGACACGACCCTATGTTGAAGAAAACCCTTACTGCACTGACCCTGAGCACCGCATTGCTGGGCGCCAGTACGGCCATGGCCGCCGACTATAAAATTGACACCGAAGGCAACCACGCCTTCGTCAACTTCAAGATCAGCCACCTGGGGTTTAGCTGGCTTTACGGCACCTTTAAGGAGTTCGAGGGTACGTTCAGCTACGACGAGCAAGCGCCTGAAGCCAGCAAGGTCAACGTCACCCTGCAGACCGCCAGCGTCGATTCCAACCACGCCGAGCGCGACAAGCACCTGCGCAGCGATGATTTTTTGAATGCAGCCAAGCACCCGAGCGCTACGTTCAAGTCCACCACGGTGAAATCCACCGGTAAAGGCACCGCCGATATCAGCGGCAACCTGACGCTTAACGGCGTGACCAAACCGGTGGTGATTGCCGCCACGTTCACCGGTGAAGGCGACGATCCCTGGGGCGGCTACCGCGCCGGCTTCGAAGGCTCGACCACCCTCAAGCTGAAAGACTTCGACATCCAAAAAGACCTCGGCCCGGCTTCTCAGGAAGTCGAACTGATCATCTCCGTGGAAGGCGTGCGGCAGTAAGTCAGTGCTGACTACGCAGCGATGAGTAAACCGCCGCGCTAGATAAAACGCCGACCCCCAGGGTCGGCGTTTTGCTGTCTGCTGTCTGGCGGCAGCGCCCGGAGCTGGATCGCCTTGATCCGACAATCAGACGACTGGAAGCCCGGCTTTATCGCGATGCGCTATGGCTTGGACCACGCTGAATACGACCAAGGTAAATGGAGGAAATGACTATGACCTCGCTTATTAAACAAGCCAGCGAACACTGGCGCTATGTGGCGCCCTTGCTCGCCAAACCGGGTAATGAAGACGACTACGCCGCGTTGGTCAGCGCCCTGGATGAGCTGCTCAGCATTGTTGGCGAAGACGAAAGCCATCCGCTGGCCAGCCTGAGCGCGTATATGGCTGAGCGTATCGAGGCGAATGACGAAAGCCATCGGCCCATGCCGGCGGTGAGCGGCGTCGAGGTGCTGCGCTACCTCATGCAGGAACACGGCCTGGCTCAAACAGACCTGCCGGAAATCGGCGCTCAGTCGGTGGTCTCGGAAACTCTCAGTGGCAAACGCCAACTCAACGTGCGGCAGATCCGCGCCCTGTCCACCCGTTTTGGCGTGCCGGCGCAGGTGTTTTTATGATTCACCAGCAATGGCTCGATAGCCGTTCGCTCGGGGACGCCGGCTTTCAGATTGACTCCGCCGTTCTGCAAACGGCGCTGGACCAATGGCTGGCGTATTTGAATGCGGCGATCGGACACACTGGCAAACGTGCAGATCCCACACGGCCTGAATTCAACCTATTGCCCATGGCTGATTCTTTGCCTGACTCAGATCACGTCAACCATGTACTACAGCAATAATATCAATGCGTTGCGCATCAATGATTCGGTAGATGATCCGGTAACTCTGAAAAACCACTTCCCGTATGTCATCACACTTGGCCTCTGAGACCCGGCGGCCACTCTCGGGAAAATTGGCTAATCGATCAACCGAGTGCATGAGGCGCTGGATAAAGCTCTGCGCGTAGACGGGTGAGTCTTTGGCAATGTAGGCAAAGATACCGTCAAGTGTAATGAGGGCGCTGTTCGTCCAGTTAAACTGCGTTGTTGCCATAGCGCAGTTTGACCTGCTCGTGGGTGGTGACCCGTCTTTCCAGGGAGTCCTCAAGGCCCTGCTCAATCTGCTGCTTTACGTACAGTTCGTACATGATTTCGTCCAGGGTTGCTGTATCTGGAAGCTGATCGATCAGTTCTTTTGCCATCTCTTTGCCCGTTTGCATTGCATTGATTCCAGTGGAAGTAAAGAACAAATATGGCAAAGGTGGATAGATTGATTTTAAGTATAGCGGGGCCAATCGGTTGAAATAGGCCTGTTCGCCTACTAGGGCGCGTTCTCAATTAGGCTAGCTATATGAAGACTGATACAAGGCTCAGTGGTATCAACTCCACGAAGGCGTCTGAGCCGTGGCAAGGGCACTAATCGCACGCGGTTGTCGGAAGGTAACTTATTCGTTACTATTTCGCTATGACGATTACTATTGAAGCGTATCTAGACGCCAATGAATCCAGCCCATTCGAGGACTGGTTTGTGCAGCTTGACGCTCAGGCAGCAGCTAAGGTTTCCACAGCAATCGTCCGAATGGAGATGGGCAACACTTCTAATATTAAGTGGTTCGAGGGCCTTGGCGAATACCGTATTGATTGGGGACCAGGCTATCGAATTTACCTCGTACAGGAAGGAAAACGTCTCATCATCTTGTTTGGTGGCGGCACCAAGTCCAGCCAGAAAAACGACATCAAACAGGCAAAAGCTCTGCTAGCCGAATATAAACGCCGTAAGCGCGCGGCAACGCGACCGAGGTAAATCACATGGCACTCACCCGTAGTTTCAAAACCACCCTGGCCAAACGTGCGCAGGATGATCCTGCCTTTGCACAGGCGCTTCTCGACGAAGCGGCCACGCTATTCCTGAATGGTGAGCCGGAGACTGCTCGAATGATCCTTCGCGATCTTGTCAACGCTACCGTTGGCTTCGAGGGCCTGTCCAAAGAAACCGCTAAGCCGAGCAAAAGCCTGCATCGCATGCTGTCTGTCAGCGGTAATCCCAGCATGGATAACCTGGCGGCTATCTTTGCGGTCATCCGGTCAGCGCTGGGAGTCAATATCCAGGTGCAGGCTGTTCGTGCGGCCTAAACCGAATGCCAACACCGCTCCAACCGTTCTCTGCCTGCCTCTACCGCGCGGCAAATAGTCGCGATAGATGCGAGGCGCGGCGCTTGCCGTGCCTTTTTCGCTGTGCTTTGCAATAATGAGCGTCCTTTTTTACCGGATGCCGGATGCCGTTATGACTGTCCTGAAAAATGATCGCTTCCTGCGTGCCCTGCTTAAGCAACCTGTCGATGTGACCCCCGTCTGGATGATGCGCCAGGCCGGCCGCTACCTGCCGGAATACCGCGCCAGCCGCGCCAAGGCCGGCGACTTTATGGGCCTGATGCAGAACCCGCAGTTTGCCTGCGAGGTCACCATGCAGCCGCTGGACCGCTATCCGCAGCTGGATGCGGCGATCCTCTTTTCCGACATCCTGACCATCCCCGATGCCATGGGCCTGGGCCTGTATTTCGAAACCGGCGAAGGTCCGCGCTTCAAGAAGCCGGTGCGCACTCTTGCTGACATCGAAGCCTTGCCGATACCCGATCCCGAGAAGGACCTGGGCTATGTGATGGAAGCCGTGCGCACCATCCGCAGCGAGCTAAATGGCCGGGTACCGCTGATTGGTTTTTCCGGCAGCCCCTGGACGCTGGCCACTTATATGGTCGAAGGCGGCTCATCGAAGGACTTTCGCAAGTCCAAGGCCCTGCTCTATGACAACCCGCAGGCGATGCATTTGCTGCTCGATAAGCTGACCCAGTCGGTGATCGGCTACCTGAATGGGCAGATCCGCGCCGGCGCCCAGGCGATCCAAATTTTCGATACCTGGGGCGGCAACTTGTCGGCCGCGGCTTACCAGGAGTTTTCCCTGGCCTACATGCAGAAAATCGTCAATGGACTGATCCGCGAGTACGACGGGCGCCCGGTGCCGGTCATTCTGTTCACAAAGAATGGCGGCCAGTGGCTGGAATCGATCGCCGCCACCGGTGCCGATGCCCTGGGTCTGGACTGGACCACCGAGATGTCTGACGCGCGGCGCCGGGTCGGTGACCAGGTGGCGTTGCAAGGCAACATGGACCCCACGGTGCTGTACGCCCAACCGGCGGCCATTCGCGGCGAAGTGGCGCGCATTCTGGCCAGCTACGGCCAGGGCAGCGGTCATGTGTTCAACCTCGGCCACGGCATCACTCCGGAAGTCGACCCGGCCCACGCCGGCGCCTTTATCGAAGCGGTACACGAGTTGTCGGCGCAATATCACGTCTGATGGCCAGGCCTGAACAGGCAATGCCCCGTTAGATGTTGATGGCGCACGGATGGGTTTCAGTCCAGCAAGGCGCAGGTTTAGCCGCGCGGGGCTGAAACCCACCCGATAAGCCAGCTGCAACAGTTAACGGGTAGATAGCTGAAAAAAAAGCCGCAGTAGCGGCCTTTTTTCTGCCTGGGACTCGCCCAGGGGCGCCTCACGCCCAGCGGCGAAAGATCAGTGAGGTGTTGACGCCGCCGAAGGCGAAGTTGTTGCTCATCACGTATTCGTGGCTCATGTGCCGCGGGGCGTTGCGCAGGTAGTCCAGTTCGCCGCAGCGCGGGTCGATGACGTCCAGGTTGAGGGTGTGGATGTACTGGTCGCGATTCAGCATTTCGATGCAGAACCAGGATTCCAGCGCGCCGCAAGCGCCCAGGGTATGGCCGAAAAAACTCTTCTGCGAACTGATCGGCATGCGCGCGCCGAACAGGCTGTGGGTCGCCAGGGTTTCGGCGATATCGCCCTGTTCGGTGGCGGTGCCGTGACCGTTGACGTAACCGATCGCCTCGGGCGCCAGACCGGCGTCGTCCAGGGCCAGTTGCATGGCCTGGCGCATGGTCAGGACCTCGGGCTTGGTGGCGTGCTGGCCGTCGGCGTTGCTACCAAAGCCGACCAGTTCGGCGTGGATATGCGCGCCGCGGGCCAGGGCGTGTTGCAGTTCTTCGAGGACCAGCATGCCGGCGCCTTCGCCGATCACCAGGCCGTCGCGGTCGCGGTCGTAGGGCCGTGGCGAGGTTTGCGGTGCAGCGTTTTTCAGGCTGGTGGCGTACAGCGCGTCGAAGACCATGGCCTCGGTGGGACACAGTTCCTCGCCACCACCGGCCAGCATCAAGGGCAGGCGGCCGAACTTGATGGCCTCGTAGGCGTAGCCAATGCCCTGGCTGCCGCTGGTGCAGGCGCTGGAAGTGGGAATCAGCCGGCCCTTGAGGCCGAAGAAGATGCTCAGATTAGCCGCCGTGGTATGCGGCATCATGCGGATATAGGAGTTGGCGTTGAGGCCCACGGCGACGTTGTTGAGCAGCATATTGCCGAAGGCTTTAACGTCCTCGGTGCTGCCGGTGGACGAGCCGCAGGCCACGCCCATGCGCCCGTCGCGAATCGAGGCGTCGTCCAGCAGGCCGGCCTGCGCCAGCGCCTGTTCGGCGGCGCCGACCACCAGTCGCGAGACGCGGCCCATGCTGCGCAACTGTTTGCGGGTCCAGTGCGCGGGCACGTTGAAATCGTCGATGGGCCCGCCGAGGCGGGTGTTCAGTTCGCTGAAACGGTCCCACTCGTGCATATAGCGAATGCCGCTGTGGTTGGCCAGAAAGTTGCCCTCGATGCTGGCCCAGTCGCTGCCCAGCGAGGTGATGCCGGCCATGCCGGTGACGACCACGCGCTTGCAACCGTTCATCAGCACAGGCCTCCATTGACCGAGATCACTTGCCGGGTGATATAGCTCGCCTCGGCGGACATCAAGAAATTCACCGCACCGGCGACTTCCTCGGCGGTGCCCATGCGCTGCAACGGAATCATTTTCAGCAGCTCTTCCACGGGGACGTTTTCATCGAGCATGGCCGTGTCGATCAGCCCGGGCGCCACGCAGTTTACTGTGATCTTGCGCTTGGCCAGTTCCACCGCCAGGGCCTTGGCGGCGCCGATGATGCCGGCCTTGGAGGCGCTGTAGTTGACCTGGCCGCGATTGCCGATCAGCCCCGATACCGAGGTGATGCAGACGATGCGCCCCGGCTTGCGACGGCGGATCATCGGCATGCTCAAGGGCTGCAGCACATTGTAGAAACCGTCCAGATTGGTGCGCATCACCAGATCCCAGTCCTCGTCGGTCAGCGCCGGAAAAGCGCCGTCGCGGGTCAGACCGGCGTTGCAGACCACTCCATAGTAAGCGCCGTGCGCCTCGATATCGGCCTCCAGCTCACGGCGGCAGGCCGCGCGGTCGGCCACATCGAATTGCACAATACGCACCTGGCGACCCAGCGCGGCGATTTCCAGCGCCACGGCGTCGGCGTCGGTACGGCCGCTGCGACAATGCAGCACCAGGTCAAAGCCCGCCGCAGCCAGGCGCAGCGCGATGGCCCGGCCGATGCCACGGCTAGAGCCGGTTACCAGAACAGTGTCAGTCATAAACGGGCCTTTGAAATTGATTACTTTGAACGTAATAAATAGTGTGCAGCGCTAAGTACCCGAATAGAACCATTGCGGATTTCCAGCGCCACGCATAGGCATACAAAACCTTTTCTTTCAGAGTGTTACCTTGGTTTTGCATGAGGAAGAAATGCAGGGTTATTTTTCTTCGAGCGCTTGAACTCTCTGATATATCTGGAAATTGCAGGCACTGAATACGCTGAAAAATCTTGAGTGTCTTGCCCGGCGCAAGGGCGGCGCGACGCGGTTGCCGGCTCTGTCGCCGAGTAAATCAGCCAAGGCCGGGCTCCTGCAGGTAACTCTCCACCTGAGGCGGGCAAAATACATTCAGCCGCGCCTCGGCGAGGATGCCCGGGCCGCTCAAGCGGCATTCGAAGATGGCCATGCCGTTGTCGTCCTGCAAGGAGCGCAGGGCATGGATGCGCAACTCGGTGCCAACGGCAAAGCCGTCAACATTGCACGCAAAGCGCCGGGTGCCGAGCAGAAAGCCCAGCTGCACCGGTTCGCCGCGTAAGCGCGCCTGGCAGCCGGCATGGGCGGCAATGCTCTGGGCCATCAGCTCGATGGCGACCCAGGCCGGCAGACTGCCGTCGGCGCGGCTGAACAGACCCTCGCCGCGCACCCGCAGCCGGGTGTTGATCTGCTCGGCGTCGAAGTCCTCCACGGCATCCAGCAGAATCATCGCGCCGGCATGCGGCACTAGCTCGGCGATCGGCCACTTACACATGGGTCACCTGCACTGGCGCTGGCGCCGATTGCTGGGTGGTGGTCGATGGCTGCGATTCAGCCGGGGCATCCAGGTGGCCAAGAATCAGGCTGACATTGCTGCCGCCGAAAGCGAAGGAGTTGCTCATCAAGCGGTGCGGCGCGGGCCGAGGCAACACCATGCCGGCTTCGACCAGTTGCAGCGCGGCGCAGGCCGGGTCGGCCTGGCCGTCCCATAAATGCGGCGGCAGCCGGCCTTGGGGATCATGCAGAATCAGCCAGCAGAACGCCGCTTCCAAGGCCCCGGCAGCGCCCAAGGTATGCCCGGTCAGCGGCTTGGTCGAGGAACAGGGCAGGCCCTGGGGAAACACGGCGTCGACCGCCAGGCTTTCCATGCTGTCGTTGTGCGTAGTGGCGGTGCCGTGCAGGTTCAGGTAATCGATCTGCGTGGGGTTCAGGCTGGCGTCCAGCAGTGCCGCGCGCATCGCCGCCTGGGCGCCAAGACCTTGCGGCTGCGGCGCGGAAATATGATAAGCGTCGGAGCTGGCTCCGGCGCCGAGCAGGGCGACCGGCCGGGCCGCCGGGCAGTCCTCGCAATCTGGCGCCTGAGTTGGCAGCAGGGGCTCGCGGGTCATCACAAACAACGCGGCCGCCTCGCCGATGCTGATGCCCTGACGGTTGCGCGAAAACGGATTGCAGCGCTCGCTAGACAACGCGTCCAGAGCGGCGAAGCCGTTTAGGGTCAGGCGACAGAGGCTGTCGACGCCGCCGCACAGCACCGCGTCGCACACGCCCAGTTCCAGCAAGCGGCGGGCGCTAAGCAGGGCGCGGGCGCTGGAGGTGCAGGCGGTGGAAATAGCGTAGCTGGGGCCGCTTAGCTGGTAGCAGTCGCTGAGAAAGCTCGCCGGGGCCGCCAGTTCTTGTTGTCGATAGTCGTAGCGTGGCGGGAACTGGCCGTGTGCCAGAAATTCGCCGATGCCCAGGCTGGCTTCCTCGATGCCCGAGGTGCTGGTGCCCAACACCACGCCGATCCGCGCGTGGCCGAAACGGGCGATGGCGGCCTGAATGTCTGCGTCGATTTCCAGCGCCGCGGCCAGCAGCAGGCGGTTATTGCGCGTGTCGTGCTGAGCCAGATGGGCGGGGATATTTGGCAGCGCCGCCGTGACTGCGCCCACCGGCAGGCTGCGCCCGGGCAGCCAGTGGTCTTCTGCGCGCATGCCGGACGGGTCGCCGGCGCTTAGCGCGGCGCCGACTTCCTGCTTGCCGCGGCCCAAGGCGCAGACCAGCCCCAGTGCATTCAGATAGGCACTCATGGCTGGGCTCCAGGGCGCTGCGGGGGAACGGGTTGCGGGACGGGTTGCGAGGTTTTCTGTGGGGCGCTTGGCGGCGCTGGGAGCGGATCAGGCGCTTGTACGAGCGGTTTGACGATATAGCGCAAACCCTCGCCGACCCGCAGTTCGAAGCCTGCCGGCTGGCGATACTGCACCTGCCAGCGCCGTGCTGGCTGGATCAGGCGGCGCTGTTCGGCGTCCGCTTGCCAGTCCAGTCCGGGGTAGGCGCGCGGCAACTCGGCGCGCGGGCTGAGGGCGAACAACAAGGCGGCGAACAGTTCGCGGGCCTCGGGATTGGGCGGCAACAGGCCGTCATTGCGCCATTGTGGATGGGTCCCGCGCTGGCCCTGCGTTACCGGCGACTCCTGACTCAGTAATTGGCGCGCCAGTGGCAACCCCAGCGGATCGAGCAGCGACCAGCGCAGGGCGTCGGGTTCCTGCTGAATCACCAGCAGCCAGTCCTGCGTTGCGGCGGGCTGATCCTGCGGATCGACGCTTTGGCGTTGAATAGGCTGGCGTTGAATATGCAATTGCAGCGGGAGCCCCAATTGCAGCAGCGGCAGATTGGCCGGCAGCGGCGCCTGGCTGGCGCAGGCGCTCAGCAGCAGGCTGGCCAGCAAGGCTGCGAGTAACCGGCCGCGGCTCAGCATGCGGGCGCCAGGGGTTTGCGCACCGCAGCGTTGACCAGGGTTTCGGTGCGCTGACCGAAGGCTTTCGGCCGTTGCAGGCCGCAACGCTCCAGCAGGCCGAAATCGCTGGAGCGGCTCCACCACAGATACGGATAGGAGACATTCGCCGCGGCAAACACAAAGCCCTGCACACGCAGCATCTGCAGATACTGCTCGGCGCTTTTCTGCACCTGCATGGGGTGGCGAAATAGCCAGCGGATCACCCAGGTGTCGATATAGGCCTCGGTCGACTCGGCGAACAGCAGCCAGCCGCCGGGTTTGAGTACCCGCCAGAATTCGGCCAAGGCGCGCTCCTGCTCCACCAGATGGTGAAAAGTCTGATGGCAAAAGAGAATATCCACGCTGGCCGTCGGCAGGTCGATGGCCGCGCAGTCGCTGGCGATCAGCGCCACCGCCAGGCCCTGGCGCTGGGCTTCGAGCCGCGCGCAGACGAGACTGTGCGGGTCGGCGTCCAGGCCGAGCATCCGGCCGGGCGCGAACGTCTGTTGCAACAGGCTAAATGACTGGCCCTGACCGCAGCCGGCATCCAGCAGCACTGCCTGGGCCGGCAACGGCTGGTCAATCAGCCGCTGCAAATCGTCGATCGCGACCCGCAGCACCCGCTGCTGCCAGACCTGGCTGTGCAGAAACCATAAGCCAAAGCGCGTCTCTGCAACGTAATGGCGGGCCGGATTGCTCAGGGTGGAATCAGTCATGACAGTCCTTTTCATGCAGTTTCAAATTCGCGATGCAAGCCAGCCGTTTGCCCGGAGTTCAGAGCTAAGTGTCGACGTGAGGGCTGGCTTGAGCGCTGGCCGGGATTCACTGGCGGGCGCAGAGTTCGGCCAGCACTCGCAGACGGCGCTTGGGCTCGGCGACATAGGGGTTGCGCTGATCCCAGGCGTAGCCGGCGAGAATCGAGCTGATCATCTGGCGGATCTGCGGAGTGCCGTCCTGGTGGTAGATCACATCCTGCAGGCTGCCATCGTACCAAGCCTCGACATAGGCGCGGAACGTATCGACCCCGCGCATCAGCGGCGCGGCAAACTCGGTTTGCCAGTTTACCGGCTCACCGCGCAACTGCCGATCCAGTACCGCGGCGGCCATGCTCGCCGAGCACATGGCAATGGTCACGCCGGAGGAAAACACCGGGTCGAGAAATTCCGCGGCGTTGCCCAGCAGGGCGAAGCCCGGGCCGTGCAGGCTTTTCACATTGGCCGAGTAGCCGTCAATGCGCTGCACCGGTGTGTCCCACACGGCGTTGCTCAGCACGCCGTTCAGGCTTGGAGCCTCGGCGATAAAGGCTTGCAGGCAGGCCTGCAGGTCGAGCGGACGGCCCTGAAAATGCGTCGCTTCGGCAACCACGCCCACCGAGCAGCGGCCGTTGCTGAAGGGAATGGTCCAGAACCACACATCGCGCAGCTCGGGATGGGTGGTGATGAGAATCTTCTCGCGGTCGAAGGCTGGATCGCTGATGCGGTCTTCGACATGCGTGAACAGCGCTTGGCGAACCGGAAAATCCGACGGTGCTTCCAGGTCCAGCAGGCGTGGCAACACCCGGCCGTAACCGCTGGCATCCAGCACAAAATCGCACTGCAGCTGGTACTGGCTGCCGTCGCTGCGCTGGGCGGTTAATAGCGGGCGGGCCGCGCTGAAATCGACGGCGCTGATGGATTCTTCAAAGCGAATCTCCACACCCTGCAACTGAGCCTGCTCGGCCAGCAGTTGGTCGAAGTCGGCGCGCTGCACCTGGAAGGTCCAGTCCTGGCCCTGGGTGAACTTGTCGCGAAAATCGAAGGCGCTGTACTGCTCGCCCCAGGCGAAGGCCGCGCCGTTTTTGCGTTGAAAGCCGGCGGCCTGCACGGCCTCGAGCATGCCGGCTTCCTCGATGAAATCCAGGCAGTGCGAGAGCAGGCTTTCGCCGATGGAAAAGCGCGGAAAGCGCTGGCGCTCGACGATCAGTACATCGTGGCCCTGGCGTTTGAGCAGGGTGGCGGCGATGGCGCCCGACGGCCCGGCGCCAATCACCACGACGCTGCGCTGTTCGCACGGGAGAGGGTTAAGCAAGCTCATACAGCGTTCCTTTTCGACGGGCCGGACGTGGACTGGACTGAGTGGATGGATGGGCAGCGGGTGGTCCGGCGGCTAAACGTCAGTAACCGCACCTTAGGACGCGCCGGGCGGCGGGATAAACGGCTTCGCGGCGGCTGTTGATTCGCCAGCGCCTGCGGGCTGAGCCAGCGCAGGCGCTGGCTCGTCAGCGGCGGCCCAGGGCGCCAGCATAAAGCTGAACACCAGGCCCATACCGACGGCCAGGCCGAAGTTGCTGACTGCCGGGGTGCTCGACAGCGCCAGCAGGCCGAAGGCCAGCCAGGTGGTCAGCGCCGATAGCAGGGTGCCGAGCAGGCTGGTGGCCGCGCCGCCGATCTGCTCGCGCATCAGAATGGCGTAATCGACGCCGATGGCGGTGACCAGCAGCAGGCCGAACAGGCTGAACAGGGTCAGCGGCTGGCCCAGCCAGCCGAGGCTGGCCAGCGCCGCCAGGGCGGCCAGCAACGACACGCCGAGGGTGCGCAAGGCGCCGAGAAAACCGAATGGCAGGCACAGCAGGCCGAGGATCAGCAGCGCCGAGAGCAGCTTCAATTGCGCGGCGCTGAGTTGGGTGGCGGCAAATAACTGGTTCAGCTCGGCGAGCCGGTCGACCAGGCTGACCCCGGCCAATCCGTCAGCTTGGCCGGCCAGTGCGCTGGCATCGCGCAGACCCTGCAGGCTGACCAAACCGGCCACCCCGTCGCCATCGGCGCCCAGCCAGAGCGGCCGCCAAAGCTCGCCCAGCGGGCCAGCCAGCGCCTGTTCGAGGTCTTGCTCGGGGAGCGCCTGCAACTGTTCGATTTCGGCCTGCAAGGCCTGCGGCGACACGCCCAGCGCATACAGCGGCTGGCTGACGGCCGGCAAGCGGGCCAGGGCCTGGCGCAGCCGTTGTTGCTCGGCGGCCGGCGCCAGCAACTGGCTGAGCGCCTGATAGCCGCCGAGGCTGCCGTCGGCCACCAGCCCGTCCAGGCGCTCGGTCAGGTGCAGCTGGCGCTGCAGCAATTGCTGCTGGTCGGCGCCGCGCACCAGATAGAACTGGCTGGTCGGCTGAAAGTCGAGGATCTGGCTGATCGCCTGAGCCTCGGCCAGCAGCTGTGGCGACTGGCTGATCCACTGGCGCAGGTCGTCCTTGAAGCTCAGCTGGCTGACCCCGCCGGCGCAAAACAGCAGCAACAGCGCAAGCAGCCAGGGTGTCGCGATGCGCCGCAGCAAGGCCGCGCGCAGGGCCAGCAGGCGGCGGGCCAGGCGCAGCGGCGCGGGCCAGGGTTGCAGCGGTGCCTTGCCGAGCAGCCACGGCAGCAGGCAAATGGTGCACAGATAGCAGCCCAGCAGCCCGCCGGCAGAGAAGATCGCCACCTGGGCCAGCGCTGGAAAGGGCGTGAAGGCCAGCGCCAGATAACCGATGACATTGCTCGCCAGGCCCAGGCTCAGGCCCGGCAGGGTCGCCCGCAGCGCCTGCCAGCTGTGCCAGGGCTGCAGGCTCCAGCTTTTCGACAGCAGGTGCAGCGGGTAGTCGATGGCCACGCCGATCAGGCTGGCGCCGAGTACCAGGGTCAGCACATGGATCTGGCCGAACAGCGCGACGCAGGCCACCAGCCCGGCGAGCACGCCGACCAGCGCCGGCAGCAGCGCCGCGAGCACCCGCAGGCGGCGAAACATCAGCAGCATCAGCAGCAGCGTGGCCAGCGCGGAAATGCCGCCGATCCAGCTGGTTTCCTGGCGCGCCTGTTGCTGGCCATGGGCGGCGTAGAGCAGCCCGCTGCTGGCCAGCAATTGGCCGCCGGCGGCCTGTACGCGCTGCCGGGCGGCGTCAACCAGCGCCGCCACCTGCAACGGCAGCTGGCTGTCGAAGGCGTTGTCGTGGGTCCGGGCGCGCAGCAGCGCCCAGCGCTGGCCCTGGTATTCGGCGACTAGCGCGCCGCTCAGGTCCGGCTGCAGGTTGCCGTGCTGGGCCAGCTGGCGCTCGATCAACTGGCCCAGGCCCAGCCAGTCCTGCGCAGGAGGAATCAGGCTGTAACTGTTGAAGGGATCAAACAGCGCCTGCACACGCTGCTCGATAAAGGCCGCGGGCTGCTCGATCAGCCGCGTGCGGTCGGCCGCGCCGAGCAGCGCCAGACGGCTGGTCAGCAGCTGTTGGCGCAGCGCCGGCAGATCGGTCTGGACATTCCACTGCACCTGCTCGAACAGGCCGCTGGCCTGCAGCTCGGCGCCAATTGCGGCGGCCAGGTCGATGCCGCGCTGCGGCTCGGCATGGGTAATCAGCACCAGCAAGTCGCGGTTCAGCGGCTCCTGCATGCGCTGCTCGGCGCGTTGGCTCAGGGCATCCGGCGCGCCGGCCGGCAGCAGTTCCAGCAGGTTGGCCGAGACCGGCGGGCCGTCGCGCCACTGCCAGCCGGCCAGCGCCAGCAGGGCCAGCAAGGCGATGGCGAAGAGGCGCGGCGCCCAGCGCTGGAAAGCGCTCCAGCGGGCGCTGGATGGCGTATTCAAGGAGCTGCGCCTGTTATGGGTGGGCGTCGGTGCGTCTTGGCTACGCCTCCGCACCTACCGCAGCGCCACCGCGAATCAGCCATTAACCTAGACATAGCCTTATTCAAAGTCCTGCCGCTCGTCGTCGCTGAGCTGCTGGGCGGCCGTGCTGTGCGGCAGTTTCAGCAGGGTGCGGTCGCCCTGGGTTTCCAGCAGTTCGATGCGTTGTACCAGTGCGCCGCCCTGAATCTGGATGGCCGAGAAGATCTGCTTGAGCAGCGCCGAGCGCGGGATCAGCTGCAGTTGCCAGTCCTGCGCGGTGCCGCTCAGGCTCAGCGCGAAGTCCCGCTGCAAGCCCTGGCTGTCGCCCTGCAAGACGGCCAGAAACAGCCGGTTCTGCTGGGCACTGGCGCCTTGTCGGGGCAGCGCCTGCCAGCCCGCGCTGCTGCGCCGGGCGATGCCCTGGGCGGTAATCCGATAGTCCTGCTGTAGCGGCGTTTTCAATAGCCAGAGCAGCCCGTGCTCTTTGGCCAGCACAAAATGCCCGCGGCTGGTCAGCGGCTTGGGCAGGGCGCGCAGGTGTTTTTCCTGAATGAACTCGCCGCGCACCACCTTGGGCTGGCCCAGTTGTGCGCTCAATTGCTGCAGATCGAAGGCGTGGGCGAGGGGGCTGAGCATGCCCAGCAGCAACGTCAGCGCCATGCCGCGCCAGCCCTGTCCCAGCGCTGACGCTCGGCCTGCCGAGAGGGCCGGTTGCTGGGGAGTGCTTAGTGCAGGGTGCTGGAGCGAGGGTTGGCGGAAGGTGGGCATGGGGTTCTCCGGCGAGCCTTCGAGGCTGGGATTGACGGTCGCCCAGCCTGGGCATTGGGCAAAATGCGTCATGCCAGGGCCTTTTGCACGGCGTCGACAAACACTTGGGGCGAGGCCAGTTGCATTTCCCGGCTGGCGATATGCACCGCCACCTGCACGCTGCTGCCCCGGGTCAGGCGCTCGCCGGTTACGGCATCGGTGATCAGGTAGCTGATCTTCAGGCGGTTTTCCCATTCCACCAGATCGGCGCGCACGATGATCCGCTGGCCGAAGGTGGCGCCGCGGATATAGCGCAGCTGCAGGTCGATCACCGGCCAGGCGTAGCCGCTGTCGCGCATCTGCGAATAGGTATGCGCGAGGCGGTCGAGCAACGCACAGCGGGCGACTTCCAGGTATTTGACATAGTGGCCATGCCAGACGATTTCCAGCATGTCGACGTCGAAAAAGGGCACGAGAATCTCAGTCTCGACCTGCAGTACGCCGCGGCTACGCATAACAGTCTCCATGCGGCGCGGGGCAACCCGCTAGTCGTCCGTGTGCGGGCCAGGCAACTGACGAAACGTTGGCGGCGGGCCGGTTCGCCAGCGGGCGGGTGCTCAACTCATGTGGCTGGCTACGCATAAAGGTTCCAGTGCTGGCTGCGGATGCGCTCTAGGCACAGGCGCAATTCGCCTTCCAGAGCGCGGTCTTCGATGACCGGTGCAAAATCTTCGGCCAGTGCTGCATGCATGGTCGCCAGGGCCGGCGACAGCGGCCGCGCCGCGGCTTCCTGGCTGCGCAGCCAGACGCCTTGCTGGGCGGCCAGCAGGGTCGCGGCCGCGACCTGTTCGGTCAGTTCGAGGCTGCGCAGGGCGTCGCGGGCGGCGATGGTGCCCATGCTGACCTTGTCCTGGTTATGGCATTCGGTGGAGCGCGAGAACACGCTGGCCGGCATGCTGTTTTTCAGCGCTTCGGCGGTCCAGGCGCTGGCGCCGATCTGCACGGCCTTGAAGCCGTGGTTGATCATGGCGGTCTCGGCCGGGGCACCGGACAGGTTGCTTGGCAGGCCGTGGTTGTAGCGCACGTCCACCAGCAGGGCGAGCTGGCGATCCAGCAGGTCGGCGATGTTGGCCACCAGGTTCTTCAGGCTGTCCATGGCGAAGGCGATATGCCCACCGTAGAAATGCCCGCCGTGCAACACCCGCTCGTCCTCGGCGTCGATGATCGGGTTGTCGTTGGCGCTGTTCAGTTCGATCTCGATGAACTGGCGCAGCCAGCCCAGGCTGTCGGCCAGCACGCCGAGCACATGGGGCGCGCAGCGCAGCGAATAGCGGTCCTGCAGGCGGTGCAGCGGCGCGGTCGGCGCGTCGATGGCCAGATCCTGACGCAGCCAGGCGGCGACCTGCATTTGTCCCGGGTGGGGTTTGGCGGCGAACAGTCGCTCGTCGAAATGCTCCGGATTGCCCTGCAGCGCCACCACGTTCAGCGCGCTGATTCGGGTGGCCAGGCGCAGCAGGTAGTCGGCGCGCGAATAGGCCTGACAGGCCAGCCCGGTCATCACCGCGGTGCCGTTCATCAGCGCCAGGGCTTCCTTGGGCCGCAAGGTCAGCGGCTGCCAGTCCAGCTCGGCATGCACCTCGGCGGCGCTGCGTTGCTCGCCGCGCCACAGCACCTCGCGGTCACCGCTCAGGGTCGCGGCCACGTAGGACAGCGGAGTCAGGTCGCCGCTGGCGCCGACCGAGCCTTCCTGGGGGATCAGCGGCAGAATATCCTCGGCGATAAATGCCTGCAGGCGCTCCAGCAGTTCGACGCGCACCCCGGACACGCCTTGGCACAACGACTGCAAACGCACGGCCAGTACCGCGCGGGTCGCCGCCGGGTCCAGGTGCTGGCCGAGGCCGCAGCCATGGAAGGTATACAGATGCCGCGGCAGCGCCTCGACCTGCTCCAGTGGCACCGCCACCACGCAGGAATCGCCGTAGCCGGTGGTCACGCCGTAGATCACCCCTTCGCGATCCAGCAGGGAGTCGAGAAACTGCGCGCCCTTGGCGATGCGGGTGCGAAAGGCCGGATCGTTTTGCAGCTGCGATGGGCATTCGCGGCGGCTCAGGCTGACCAGTTGTTCGATGCTCAGGGGCGCTTCGCCGAAAACCACTGCGGCCGGCGATTGGGGGGTGCGGGTGGTCATGGTGATGTCCAGAAAGGGTAGAAGTTGAACCATTGATAAGGCGCTTGCAGGCAATACTGGCCGAGGCGTTCGGCATAGCGCTGGGCGCATTGCGCGATGACCTGCTCGCGTTGCGACCGGCGCCAGCTGATGCGCTGGGCGAACGGCTCTAGTTCGACGCGGTAGCGGCCGTGCTGCTTGAGGCAAAACAGCAGATTGACTGGGCATTGCAGCAGCCCGGCCAGCAGCCAGGGCCCCTGGGGCAGCAGTGCTGGGCGGCCGAGAAAATCCACGCTGACGCTGCGCCCGCCATGCAGGGGAATACGGTCGCCGGCGATCGCCAACCACTCGCCGCGCTCCAGGCGCTGGCTGAGCTGCAGCATGATGGCCGGGTCCAGTTCGCTGACCTGAATCAGCCGCAGGTTGTGCGCGCCGGCCTCGCCGAGCAGGCGATTGAACTGTTCGGCATGCTTGGTATGCACCAGCACGTTCATCTTCACTGCCTGGCCCAGCTCGCCCAGGGCGCGGCAGACTTCCAGGTTGCCCAGGTGCGCGCCGACCAGCAGCTGCCCGCGCGGGCCATGCATCTGCCCGTGCAGATCGGCCGGGTCGACGATGTCCAACTGCGTGCGGTCGAGGTCGCCGCGCCAGACTTCCAGCTTGTCCAGCAGGGCATCGGCGAAGGCCATGAATTGCCGGAAGACCGAGCGCTGGCTGGGGCGCAACTCGGGTTTGCCGCTCCAGGTAGCCAACTGGCGTTGATAGGTCCAGGCGCTGTGCCGGGCCCGTCGGCCAAACAGAAAAAAATACAGCACGATGGCGTACAGCAGCGGCGCCAGGGGCCGTCGGCCGAGTAGGCGCACGGCCCAGGCCATCACGCGCATCAACTGATAATTGCCGCGTTCCTGACAGTCGGCCCAGTGTTTGCTGTTCATCGGCGGGCAAACCTCATGACTGCCACCGCCGCCAGAGTATCTGCGGTGCACGCACCAGCATGCCAAAGAACAGACGGGCGTGCATGCGGGTGATCAGCAGGTTGTCGTGCAGCATGCGAAAATGTGAGAGGCCGTCCACCGGGTATTGCACCCGCACCGGCAGCCAGCGCATCGGCTGGTTGCGCCAGGCCAGGCGGACCAGCATCTCGGTGTCGAAATCCATCCGCCGGCCCAGGCGCACGGTGTCCAGCAACGCCAGGGTGGCGGGCAGCGGATAGAGCCGAAAACCGCACATGGAGTCACGAATCTCCAGCGACAGGGTGTTGATCCAGACCCAGACGTGGGTCAGATAGCGCGCGTACAGACGGACCTTGGGCACCGACTGGTCGTACTGCGGGTAGCCGCAGATCAGCGTCTCGGGCAGCTGCCGGCCGAGGATTAAAAAGGCTGGTACCGCGCTCAAGTCATGCTGGCCATCGGCATCGACCTGCAAGGCATGGCTAAAACCCAGGCGCGCTGCCTCGCGCAGGCCGGCCATCACCGCGGCGCCCTTGCCTTGGTTGTCGGGCAGCCGCAGTAGATACACCTGCTCGGCCGCGGCTTGTTGGTCGAGCACCGTGGCGCAGGCCGGGCTGCTGCCATCGTCCACCAGTACGCAGGGCAAACCCGCTGCGCGCAGGGCCGCCACCACCGCTGGCAGCGGCAACGCATGGTTGTACACCGGAATCACTGCGCAGGGCTTATGCATGGCGTTGCTGGGCCGTTAGGGGGATGGCGTTGCCGTGGTATGGGCCGGGGCGGCAGCCGGTTGCTGAGCGGTTGGCGCGGCGGTTCAACGTCCAATGGCTGGTTGAATCCGCGCGGGGCGCTGTTTCATTCCCGCGAGGACGTAGCACTTTTGCAGAGTTTGTCGAGCTCGCGCGGGGCGCTGAGGTCCGCAAGGCGCCTGCCGTCATGGTCTGGTCACTCCTAATAAAAGCCGTCCGGACGAGCAGGGCGCGTCGCCATGGCGAAAACTGAAATGCAGCTTACTGCGCTCGGCATCGAAGCGCAGTTGCAGCTGCAGGCGGTCGCCGGGGCGGGCCAGTTGCTGGAACTTCAGCACTTCCATGCCGACAAAATGCGCCGGCAGGTCGAGCAGTTGCCGGGCCAGTTGCAGCGCCCAGTCGATCTGCACCACGCCGGGCAGCACCGGCGTCTGCGGAAAATGCCCGGTGAAGTGCAGCAGATCCACCGGCACTTCCAACGCTATGTGCCACTGGCCGTCCTGCTGCTGCTGGCTGAGCAACTGCGGCTGTTTCGGCCGCGGTGCTTCTAGCAGCGCCTGCAGCTCGGCCTGGGCCAGCTTGCCCTGGGCGTTGCTCGGCAACTGGCGCACTAACCGCCAGCGGCGCGGCAGGGCCAGGGCTTCGCAATGGCCCTTGAGATGTTGGCGCAGGCCTTCGGTCAGGGCGCGACGGCCCTGGTTGCGCAGCACATGCAGGCCGGCCGGGCTCAGGGCAACCAGGGCGCCGAGAAAGGCCCGGCGCTCCTGTAGCAGGCCCAGACGCGCCTCGTCGACCCAGGCGTGCTCGGCCAGCGCGCGCTCCAGCAGCGGCAGGGAGATGCGCTTTTCTTCCAGTTTGACGATCCGGTCCAGACGCCCGAGCAGCGCGAAGCGCCCGTCGGCGTGCAGGCTGACGGCATCGGCGGTCTGCTCCAGATGGCCGGCCGCCAGCCAGGGCGCGGCGACGGCCAGGGCGCCGAATTGATCCTGGCTCAGTTCGACGCCGGGCAGCGGCTGCCAGGGCTCCGCGCCCTGGCGCCAGGCGATGCCGCCGGTTTCCGAGCTGCCATAGATTTCGGTTGGCCACTGGCCCAGGCGTTGCTGCAGCAGTAAGGCGGCCTCAGTGGGCAGCGCACCGCCGGAGGAAAATACCCGGCGCACCTGGCGCAGGGCCGGCCAGTCAAGGTTGTCGGCCATTCTTTTCAATAACGCCGGGCTGGCCACCCAGACAAAATCGCTGGCTGTTACGCGCGTTGCGGCGGCTGATCTTGGCGCCAGTTCGGAAGTCGGCTCGCAAGTCGGCTCGGTCTGCCCGTAGGCGCTAGCTGAATAGCCAGCCGACGCTGGCGTGAGCCTGGCCTGAAGGTCGCCGGCCACGCCGGGGCAGTTGGCCGCGGAGTCGCTGGCCAGGCTGGCGCGTTGCAGTTCTTCGGGAAAGGGCAGGGCGCGGCGGACCACCGGCCGGCCGGCGCACAGCGGCCAGAGCAGGCGAAACAGCAGGCCATACAGATGCTGGGTGGCGACGCTGCCGAGTACTCGGGCCTGGCCCAGCTCGGCGCCCCACAGGTCTTCCAGGGTTTGCAGTTCCGCGACCAGTTGGCGCAGACGTTTGTCGATCAGCTTGGGTTCGCCGCTGGAGCCGGAGGTGCACAGGCTCAGTCCGGCGTGATCGAGGTCCAGCGCGGCGGCCGGCAGTAGCGCGCCGAACAGCGCGCTCAGGCTCGCATCGCCGGGCTGATCGCTGAGCCAGAGATCGACTTGGCCATCCAGCCGCAGGCGGGTCTGGGCTTGCAGATCGGCCGGCAGCAGCACCCAGACCCCGGCGCGCCAGGCACCGAGCAGCGCAATGGCCAGCTCGCCGGCGTCTTCCAGATGCACCGCCAGACGGCGAATCCCGCGCGCCTGCAAGCCGCCGGCCAGACGCAGGGCCTGCTCGCGCAGCTGGCTCAGCGCAAGGCTAGGCTGCATGGCCGCCTCGCGGTCCGTGGCTGCAGACAGCAGCAGGTGCTGCAGATCGATCCAGTGGGCGGGCGCGGTACTGCTCATGGCGCGGTTCTCATGGTGGGCGGCGCTGATGATTGCGTGCGCATGGCTGAGCGCCCATAACCGGGCGTGCATGCGTGAGTGTGCCAGTCGCCTGTTGCGCGGTGTCCGTGGCTGCATCTGCCGGCCGCCGGTAGCTGCGCCATGCCTATTGTCTGGTGCGCATGTTGTGCAGCACTCATGACTGGGCCCTGACGCGCTGGCGCACCAGCCATTCGCCCGCGAACAGCAAGCCCATCAAGCCGTAGGCGATCACCCCGGTGTACAACGCCCACCAAGCCAGCGGTGCCCAAAGAGTCAGGGCTGCGGCGAGCAAGGCATTGAGCAGGAAGAACGCGGCCCAGACCTTGGTGACCTGACGAGTGTAGTGAATAGCCACCGCCGGCAGTTCGGGCTCGCGCACGCGTGCCAGGCGTTCCACCAGTGGTGGCCCGAAGCGCAGGCTGAGGCCGAACAGACCGAGCAGCAGCAGATTGACCAGCACCGGGTACCAGCGCAGCAGCACCGGCTGATCGGCCAGCCCCAGCAACAGGCAGAAACCCAGGGCCGCGGCGCTGATCCAGCGGCTGCCGGGCTGGCGTGGAGTGCTTAGGGCGCGGGCCAGCCAAAGGGCGCCGAGTAGCAGGGCGAAGAAACGCGCTGACAGCTGCTCACGGCCGAAATACACGGCGAAGGGATAGAGCAGCCCGGCCAGCAGCAGGCCGAGGCCAAACAGTCGATTCATGCCGGGTCCGGATTGACCAGACGGTAAACCGCTTCGACCACATCACCGACGGTGCGTACCGCTTTGAATTCCTCGGCGGCGATTTTCTTGCCGGTCTGGCGCTTGATATGGTCGATGAGGTCGACTGCGTCGATGCTGTCGATTTCCAGATCCTGGTACAAGTTGGCCTGCAAATTGATCTGCTCGGGGTCCAGCTCAAACAGCTCGACCAGCGCCTGGCGCAGAATGCTGAAAATCGTTTCACGGCTTTGCATGCTCACCTCACAGCGCCCGCTGGGCACGAACATAGGCTGCCAGACTGGCTACAGTAGCGAAGTGCTTGCGGGTGTCCTTGGCATCGGCGTCGATCTTAATGGCAAAGCGCTTTTGCAGCGCCAGCCCCAACTCCAGAGCGTCCACCGAATCCAGGCCCAGACCTTCACCAAACAGGGTTTGTTCAGCGTCGATATCCTCGACGCCGATATCTTCCAAACCGAGGGCTTCGATGATCAGGGTTTTAATTTCAAGTTGCAGATCGCTCATCTTTGGCGAGCTCCTTTATAAAATACTGGTGCAAAAAAGCGTTGAGTTTGCGTGAGGCGATAGGTGGCGCGCCGAGCACGGTGAATTGCTGCGGGTCGATGTCTGCGCCGACCCGCAGACGGATATGAACACGCTGCGGAGGGATGCGGTACCAGGGTTCGGCCTTGCTCAGTGTGCTGGGACTGACGCTGATGATCACCGGGGTGATCAGGCGCGCGCCGCGCAGAGCGATGGCCGCCGCGCCACGGTGAAAGTCTGGTGGCTGGCCCGGCGTGGTGCGCGTGCCTTCGGGGAAAATCACCAGGGTCTGGCCCTGCTGCAGGGCGGCGGCGGCTTCGTCGAGCATGTCCGGGCTGGCGTTATTGCTGATGTATTGGGCGGCGCGCACTGGTGCGCCGGTAAAGGGGTTGTCCCACAAGCTCTGCTTGACCACGCAGTTGGCGTCACGAATCTGCGCGATCAGCAGCACCACGTCGATCAGGCAGGGATGATTGGCGATCACCAACTGCCCGGGACGACCGAGGCGTTCGGCGCCGTCGACCTGGTAGGTGAGCACGCCGCTGCGGTACATAAACTGTACAAAGAACCCGAACAGCCGCTGGATTAACCCTCGCGCCCGGCGCTGGCGCACCAGGGCATCGCCCGGCAGCCGGTCGATCAGCGGAAACACCAGCAAGCGCAGCACCAGCCCACCCAAGCCGAACAGAGCGAAACTCAGCCCAGTGGCAATCAGCCGCCAGAGGTAGGACGCCGCAGCGCGTGGGGTTAGTGCTGACATTGCCAGGTCCATAAGCGGCTTTTCCACTGCTGCTGGCAGTGCATCTGCTGGCGCGACAAGGTACGCAGCAGGTTCAGCGCATGCGGCCAGGCGGCGTGCTGACTGGGATCGGCGGTGCACGGGCTGAGGCTGAGTTGCCAGTCGCGGCCGGGCGTGAGCAGCAGGCCGAGCGCATAGGGAAAGGGCACATCGTGAATCCACGGCGCATAGGCGTCGGGCGGGCTGTCTTCGGCGATCACCAGCAGCACTTCCGGCGCGCCAGCCTGCAGCAGCAGGGCGGCTTCCAGCAAACCATGCTCCAGGCCGTCACCTTCGGCGGCCAGGGCGGTCATCTCGCTGGTGTCGCCGCGCAAAATCGACCACAGGCCGATGCTGGCGTTGTGTACCGAGAGGCTGAACTGAGTTGGCGACAGCGGCTCCTGCTGGGCCAGATCGTCCAGTAAGGCGAAGGTGCGCTGGGTGTCGCCGTGGCGCGAGACGAACACCAGCGGCAGCGCTGAGTGTGCTTGCGCCAGCGGCCAGGCCACGGCAAAGGCCATCCGCGCCAGCCGGCTGAGGCGTCGGCGCTGCAGCGCCGGCAGAAACGCCACGTCTGGCTGCGCCGCGTTCAGCGGCGGTAGCCAGGGCGCGCCGCTCCAGCGCGCCCACTCGTCGGGGGACTGGATGCCGGGCGCCCAGGCCTGCCATTGGTCAATATTGAAATAAATCACGCTGAGAGCACTTCCTGCCACTGACGGGCATCCAACTGCGGTTGTTTCTAGACGACAGACCCGAGTCGCGGGGACTCAGATAAATAAAAGTTACGCGCAAGCAGGCATGGCAAAGGGCTGGCATTATCCGGGCCGAGGCGGTCCGAGGCAAATAATGCATGCACGCAAGGCACCCGAGGACGCGGCGCGGCTATCGGCGAGCGGCTGACATTGCCGGCAGTGCGTGCCTCACTATTAACGCGGGTCCCACAACCAACGCAGAGGCGTGTTGATTAAGCGCGCAACGACGCCGGCGATTTGTCTAGCTGTCTCGCGACTGTCATGTTTTCTGCTTAGACTTTAAGGTTATTCAAAATAGGGAGTATGCAATGCGACGGGTGGTGTTCAATCAAAAGGGCGGGGTGGGTAAATCGAGTATTGCCTGCAACCTGGCGGCGGTCAGCGCTGCGGAGGGTTACCGCACACTGTTGATCGATCTTGATGCCCAGGCCAATTCAACCCACTACCTGACCGGCTTCACCGGCGATGCTATTCCCAAAGGCATCACCGAGTTCTTCAAGCAAAGCCTAAGCTCCGGGCTCGCGGCGAAGAAGGGTCGGGTGGATATCCAGGAGACCCGCTTCGCTAATCTGTATGTGCTGACTGCCAGCGCCGAGTTGGCCGATCTGCAGCCCAAACTTGAGGCCAAACACAAGATCAATAAGCTGCGCAAACTGCTGGATCAGTTGGACCAGGATTATGAGCGGATTTATTTGGACACGCCGCCGGCGCTGAATTTTTATTCGGTATCGGCTTTGATCGCGGCCGACCGGGTGTTGATTCCCTTTGATTGCGACAGTTTTTCCCGGCAAGCGCTGTACGGGCTACTGGCTGAAATTGAGGAGATCAAGGAAGACCACAACGAGGCCCTGCTGGTCGAAGGCATCGTGGTCAACCAGTTTCAGCCGCGCGCCAGCCTGCCACAGCAGTTGCTTGACGAACTGCTGGCCGAGCAGATGCCGGTGCTGCCGGTGTACCTGATGAGTTCGGTGAAGATGCGCGAGTCGCACCAAGCCTGCATGCCACTGATTCATCTGGAGCCGCGGCACAAGCTGACGCTACAGTTTGTCGAGCTGCTGCATCTGCTGGAAAGCGCCGACTAAGCCCGGCTAACTGATGTCGGGCGCAGGTGACGATTGAACAACCAATACATCGCAAGGAGCTTTGTGCAGGAAATGCTGCACCAAGTCGCCGAGCAAGGCGCAGGCCAGCGCGCCGCGGCAGCGGTTGCCGAGCACCAGCAGCGGCGGTTGGTGCTGGCGGATGTGTTCTTGCAGGGCGACGGGCATACGACCGCGTAGCACCTCGTGGGTCAGGCTGGGGCCATCCTTGGGCAGGCGTTTAATTTCGTCATTGAGCAGCTGAGCGATCAGTTGGCGCTGGATGGAAAACTCCATTTCGCCATCGCCGATGGCGGTTTTGTCTGGCTCAAATATATTCAACGCATGCAGGGCGCCCGCCGGAGGCAGTAACTGATACGCCGTGCTCAGGGCGCTGCAGGCCCAGATGGAAAAGTCCATGGCTATTAAGGCGTTCGGGTAAGGCTTGGCGTCTTCGTTGGTCACCAGCAACAGCGCAATGCTGCACGAGCGCGCGATATGGTCAAGAGTGGTACCAGGAAACAAGGGGTGCCGTTGGTGCTGCGCGCCGAGTACCAATAGATCGGCTTGCTGTTCCTGTATTTGCTTAAGAATCACCTCTGCTGGTTGCCCGCTCAGAATCAGCAACTGGGTATTGGGTGGGGCGTATTGAGTCAGGCTGACATCTAGCGCTTGTTTCACAACTTCCAACTCGCGGGGCGATAATTGGTTGTCGGTCACATGCAGCAGGGTCAGGCTGGCGTTGTGCTGACGGGCCAGTTGCGCGGCTCGGCGCAGTGCCAGGTCGGCGGTGCTGCGTAAGTCGTGGGCGATAAGAATGTGCTTGACCATGATCTGCAACTCTCCTTGCGCTTTCCGCGCTGCTGTCGATACCGATGACCAATGTGCGATGAGTCGATCCCATCAAATAGCCGTTTTTTCAAGGGTGAGCAAGGTCAGGCGTCGGTCCGTGGCTATTGCGCGCTGAGCGGTTGCGGCGAGTGTGCCGCGGCGCTCTGGCGCACCACGGCGACCGGGTGCTGGATCAGGCCTGGGCCGCGCTCAGGGCCTGGGCCAGATCGGCGAGGATATCCTCGATATGCTCGATGCCGATGGACAGGCGCACCATGTCCTGACTGACTCCGGCCTTGGCCAGTTCGGTGGCGTCGAGTTGCCGGTGGGTGGTGGACGCCGGGTGACAAGCCAGTGATTTAGCGTCGCCGATATTCACCAGGCGCACCACCAATTGCAGTGCGTCGATAAACCGTGCGCCAGCGGGCATGCCGCCCTGAATGCCGAAGGTCAAAATTCCCGCCGGGGTGCCGCGGCTGTAGCGCTGAGCCAGGGCATGCTCGGGGTGATCGGGCAGGCCGGCGTATTTGACCCAGACCACCTGCGGATGCGCTTGCAGATAGTGCGCAACTTTCAGGGTGTTCTCGCAGTGGCGCTCCATGCGCAGGGCCAGGGTCTCCAGCCCCTGCAAAATCAAAAAAGCATTAAATGGCGAGAGCGCCGCGCCCATATTGCGCAGCGGCACCACCCGGCAACGCCCGATAAAGGCCGCTGGGCCGAAAGCCTCGGTGTAGGTCACGCCGTGATAAGACGGATCGGGGGTATTGAGCAGCGGGAAGCGCGCTTTATTGTCCGCCCAGGCAAAGGTGCCCGAATCAACCACGATGCCGCCGATGCTGGTGCCGTGGCCGCCCATGTACTTGGTCAGCGAATGCACGACGATATCGGCGCCGTGCTCGAAGGGCCGGCAGAGCATCGGCGTGGCGACGGTGTTGTCGACGATCAGCGGCACGCCATGACGGTGAGCCGCGTCGGCCAAGGCTTGCAGGTCGACGATATTGCCCGCCGGGTTGCCGATCGATTCGCAAAACACCGCTTTGGTGCGATCGTCGATCAGCGCTTCGAGGGCGGCAATATCGTTATGGGCGGCGAAGCGCACCTCGATGCCCGAGCGCGGCAAAGTGTGGGCGAACAGGTTGTAGCTGCCGCCGTAGAGGATGGCCACCGAGACAATATTGTCGCCGACCTCCGCCAGGGTCTGAATGGCGCAGGTGATGGCCGCCATGCCGCTGGCCACGGCCAGAGCGCCTACGCCGCCTTCTAGCGCTGCGACGCGCTGCTCGAGTACGTCGTTGGTGGGGTTCATGATCCGTGAATAGATATTGCCCGGCACCTTGAGGTCGAACAGGTCGGCGGCGTGCTGGGTGCTGTCGAAGGCGAAGGAGCTGGTCTGGTAGATCGGCACCGCCACGGCCTTGGTGGTTGGGTCGGGGCTGTAGCCGGCGTGAATGGCCAGGGTTTCCAATTTCATGCGGACGATCCTTGCGGGCAGGAAAAGGAGCCAGCATGTGTGGACAGACGCTCAGCGGTCAATGATCTGTAGCACTAAAAACCGTACTAATCAGATTGGTTTTGCTGTGCTTATAGCCTTATGCATTTATTGCGGCAGCAGCGGCCAGAACAGCGGAATCACCAGGGTCGCGACTCCCCAGAGCAGCAAGTTCAGCGGGATACCGACTTTCATAAAGTCGGTAAAACGGTAGCCACCGGCGTTGTAGACAAAGGTGTTGGTCTGGTAGCCGATGGGCGTGGCGAAGCTGGCGCTGGCGGCAAACATCACCGCGACCACGAAGGGCCGTGGATCGACGCCTAAATGCTGGGCCAGGCCGATGGCGATGGGCGTGACCAACACCGCCACCGCATTGTTGGACAGCACCTCGGTGAGGATCGAGGTGAACAGGTAGATGAACGACAACATCAGCAGCGGCCCGGCCCAGGGCAGCAGGCCCATGACGTATTGCACCATCAGGCTGACCAAACCGACCTTGTCCATGGCGATGGCGATGGCCAGCATGCCGAAGATTAGGCTAAGAATCTTCCAGTCGACCGCCTTGTAGGCGTCGTCTACGTCTAGGCAGCGGGTCGCCAGCACGGTTGCCGCGGCGATGATCGCCAGGCCTTCGATGGGCATCACGCCAAAGGCGGCGAGCAGCATGACCGCCAGGGTGGCGATGATCGCAATCGGTGCCTTGTCGCGGCGATAAGCGCGCTCCTGCACGGCGTTCAGGCTGATCAGCTCGCCGTTGTCGGCAAAGCGCTTGATCTGATTCGGCGTGCCTTCGACCAGCATGACATCGCCGAATTGCAGCTGAAAATCGTCCAGGTTGCCCTGGGTATTCTCGCCCTGGCGGTGCACGGCGAGCACCGCAATGCCATAGCGCGCCGTGAGGTCGAGGTCGCGCATGGGCCGGTGGCTGTAGCGCGAATTTCGCCCGACGATGGCCTCGGCGAGAATCACCCCATGGCTGCTGATGGTTTCGAAGGCATCGCTGCGGTTGAAGGTCAGCCGGCCGCTTTCGCGCAGCTCAACCACGTCCTGCACCTGACCATGCAACACCAGCAAGTCGCCGGCGGCGAGCAGGGTATCGCGCGGCGGTTCGGTCAGCTCTTGGTCGTCCCGGAAGATTTTCAGTACCTGCAGACCGCTGTCGCCATTGAGCTGGGCTTCGCTCAGCGACTTGCCGATCACCGGCGAGTCGTGAGGCACCAGCAGCTCGCTCATAAAGGTGCGATCCAGCTCCGGGCGCAGCTGCTTGGACAGGGTCTCGCGCTCGGGCAGCAAATGTCGGCCGATGGTCAGCATATAGAGCATGCCGACGCTGGCGAAAATCAGCCCGGCGCCGGTAATTTCGAACATGCCGAAGGGTTCCAGCCCGGCTTTGCGCGCCACGCCATCGACCAGAATATTGGTTGAGGTGCCAATCATGGTCAGGGTGCCGCCCAGAATGGCCGCGTAGGACAGCGGGATCAGCAACTTCGAGGGCCGGCTGCCGGAGCGCTTGGCCAGGGCAATCGCCACCGGGGTCAAAATGGCCACCACCGGCGTGTTGTTGAGCGCCGCCGAGGCTACCAAGGCGGTCAGGGTCAGGCCGATAAAGACCCGGATCTGACTGGTGCCCACTAAGTTGCCCAGCCATTTACCCAAGGCGTCGATGCAGCCGGTACGCTCCAGCGCCGCAGACAACACGAACATGCAGGCGATGGTCACCGGCGCCGAGTTGCTGAGCACGCTGAGTACTTCGCCGGGGGTCAGCAACTGGCTGACCAGCAAGGCGGCCACAGCAATCGCCGCGACGATGTCCGGGCTCCATTTCTCGCGCACAAAGGCCACCAGCACCCAGATCAGCAGGGCGCCTACAAACAGTAACGGCAGGGGTAACGAGTCCCAGAACATGGGCTTCCTTGAGCAAACGCAGCTCGCGTGAGGTCGCGCGCGCAGCCATGGGTGGCTGCACAAGGCCGCCAAGATAGAGGCCTTTCCTTAGAGTGTCTAAGACTGTTTAGGAAGTTTTATATACGATTTGATTATTTATATGAGCGGCTAACGATCGTTGAGGGTAATCACTCCAAAGCCAGCCGTGCCGGCCGGCGCGGGCTTTGCGGAGGTGACTGCTCCGTCGCAGTTCGGCACGCGCAGAATCCGGCGAGGACCGCGGCCAGCATGCTCAGCGCGAACCTGCCGACGATTACGATCAGCACGCTCAGGATCAATCTGGCGATGATCACGTCCGGCACGCCACGGACCCGCCCGGTGACGACCGTAGCCGGCACGCTCAGGTGTAACCGGGTGATGCCCGTGGTCGGCAGGCCGAGCCGGGCGATGTCAACGCTCGCCAAAACATCGGAGTCAGGAGGAGCAGCTGATTTCCAGGTGCTTGCCATCCTCTGGCGGGCGCTGGGCGTAACGCTCGAATCCAGGCTGCTCGTCGAAGGGCTGGCTGAGCACCTGATGCAGTTCCCGCACCGGGCCGTAGTCGCCAGCTTCGGCGGCGGTGATGGCGTGCTGGGCCAGGTAGTTGCGCAGGATGTATTTTGGATTGGCTGCGCGCATGCGCGCCTGCCGCTCGGCTTGCGCGCTGGCATCGACCGCGCTGCGGGCGCGGTAATCGACGGCCCAGGCGTCGAAGCCGGCCAGATCCGGAAAATCTTCGCGCAGCCGCGCCAAGGCCTGTTCGGGCGCGCTGTCGCCCAGTTCCCGGAAAAAATTCGTGTAGTCCACCGCGCTGCCTTGCATCAGTTGCAGCAGGCGCTCAACCAGCGCCTGATCGCCGTCATCGGCGCTCAGCAAGCCCAGGCGGCGGCGCATCAGCTCCAGATAATGGTGCTGGTAGTGCGGCAGAAACAGCCCGAGGGTTTCGCGCAAGCCCTCGACACTGATCAAGGGCGTCAGCGCCTGAGCAAGGGCCGAGAGGTTCCAGTGGGCAATCGGCACCTGGTTGCTGAAGCTGTAACGGCCCTGAGGATCGGAGTGGTTGCAAACATACTGGGCGTCGAAATCGTCGAGAAAGGCGTAGGGGCCAAAATCGAAGGTTATGCCCATAATCGACATATTGTCGGTGTTCATCACCCCATGGCAGAAGCCATAGGCCTGCCAGCCGGCAATCATTTCGGCAGTGCGCTCGACGATGCCGCGAAACATCGCCATATAGGGCTCGGGCTGCGCCAGGCACTCGGGGAAGTGACAGTTGAGCACATGCTCGGCCAGTTGCTTGAGCTGCTCGGGTTGCTTGGTGTAGTAGAAGTATTCGAAGTGGCCGAAGCGCACATGGCTGGGCGCCAGACGCAACAACATGGCCGCGCGTTCCTGGGTTTCGCGCCAGACCCGGGTGCTGGAGCTGGTGACGCACAGTGCGCGACTGCTGGGAATGCCCAGGGCGTGCAGGTGTTCGCTGGCGAGAAACTCGCGGATCGAGGAGCGCAGCACCGCGCGGCCATCGCCCTGGCGTGAGTAAGGCGTTTGCCCGGCGCCCTTGAGGTGCAGGTCCCAGTACTCGCCGGCGTTATTGCGCACCTCGCCCAGCAGCAGGCCACGGCCGTCGCCTAGGCGCGGGTTATAGCCGCCGAACTGGTGCCCGGAATAGACCATGGCCCGCGGGTCGGCGCTGCTCCAGAGTTTGTGCCCGGCGCACAGTTCGACGAAGTCGGGTAACTGCGCCTGAGCGGGGTCCAGATCGAGCAGGGCCATGGCCGCCGTACTCAGCAGCACCAGCTGCGGATCGGCAATCGGCTCGGGCAGCACCTCGCTGGAAAAAGCCTCGCCCAGCCGGGCGAAGCGGTTATCAAAAAACAGATCGGTGAGGGCTTTCAACGACGGGCCTCCGCTGGGGTTGGGTATTCGGCTGGACGGCTGCGCGCACGCCACGTCCAAAATTACAGGTCACAGACCGCTGGGCGCTGCCGGACCGGTCGGCTCGGCATCCTCCGGCTCGGGTGGCTCGGCGGGTAATTGCGCGGGTTGCTGCTTGGTCAGGTCCACGGGTGTTTGCTGCGCTTCGCCGGCCAGCAGATGCGCTTCCTGGCCCTTGAGGTTTTTGACGAAAATATCCATCTGGTTATAGGCCATTTCTACCCCTTGCTCGCGAAAGCTCAGGGCGATGCGGGTGAGGATCTCGCTGGTGGACGCATTGCGATCACCTAGTTCGCGTACATGAAAGCGCAGCTCATAGTCGAAGGTGCTGGCGCTAATACTCAGGAAAAAGATCAGCGGCTCGGGGTCGTGGAGCACCCGTGGGTTCTCTTCCAAAGCCTGCATCATCAACTTTCGCGCCAGTTCAAGATCCGCCTCATAAGCCAGGCCAATCTTTATAATCACCCGGGTGATGGTGTCGGTCAGCGACCAGTTGATCAGTTGGTCAGTGACGAAGGTTTTGTTCGGCACGATGATGTCTTTGCGATCGAAGTCGGTGATGGTGGTGGCGCGGATACGGATCTTGCTCACCGTGCCAGACAGAGGGCCGATGGTCACCACGTCGCCGATGCGCACCGGCCGCTCGAACAGAATGATCAGCCCGGAAATAAAATTGGCGAAGATCTCTTGTAGACCAAACCCCAGGCCGACCGACAGCGCAGCGACCAACCATTGCAGCTTGTCCCAACTGACCCCCAGCGCCGACAGGGTGGCGACAAAGCCGATGGCGGCGATGGCATAGGAGAGCAAGGTGGTGGTGGCGTAGGCGCTGCCCTGGGCCAGGTCCAGGCGCGACAGCACCAGCACCTCCAGCAACCCCGGTAGGTTGCGCGCCAGGGCCACCGTCAGGCCGATGATCAACAGCGCGCCGAGTAGGTCGCCGAGGCTAATGGGCACCAGGCTGGCGGCGTCGCCGCTGCCGCTGCTGTATTCATACAAGGTGATGTTGTCCATATAGGAGAACACCGACAGTAAGTCGGCCCACACCCAGTACAGACCGGCGACGAAGGCGCCGAGCAGGGCCAGGCGGATCAGGCGCAGCGATTGCTGGTTGATCTGCTCGATGTCCAGGGTTGGCTCCTCCGTCACCACCTCCGCGCCTTCTCCGCTTTCCTTGACTTGAGCCTGGCGTTTAGCGATCGCGCGCTGATAGGCCAGGCGCCGCGCGGCCACGCCCAGGCCACGGATAAAGGCGGCCTCAATGACCAGCCAGAACATCAGCAGATACAGGGTGTTGATCAGCCGGTCGCTGAGTTTGAGTGCGGTGTAGTAATAGCCAAAGCCCACGGCGACGATCAGGACGATCGGCAAGGCGATGAACAGCACGCCGATCAGCAGGCGAAACAGCGAGGCGTGCTCGCGCATCGGCCCGCTGAATAGCAGCTCGCCGAGCAGCCAGGCCATCAGGGCGTAACAACTGAGGACCACGGCGATGCCGATGACATCCCCGGCCAGCGCCGCCGGTTGGTGCTCAGCGATCGTGACCACGGCGACCAGGGCCAGCACCACCAAGCCCAGGCGGCGCACTTGGGTATGCAGAAAAGTGACGCGCTGGCGCGACCAGCGAAAATGCATCTCGGCCATGCCGCCTGGCACCAGAATCCGATAGGCCGTATAGAACACCAGCCACGCCTGGGCCATCTGGAACAGAGCGGTGCCCAGGTTGGCGTTCTGGCCCCGTGCATCCATCTGCAGGGCAAAGCCGCAGAGCGCCAGAAACAGTGCCACCGGCAGCGCCAGCAGAATATTCAGCAGCAACGCCAGCGGCGTGTGCCACTGACTATCGCGTTGGAAATGCCCTATGTCCTGGTGCAGCCCGCGCAGTTTTTGGTAAATCATGGCTCGCTTGTACAGCAGCCCACCGATGAGCAGCAGCAGGGGCAGAAACAACAGGGGACGTTCGCTCAGCCCCGCGCCCAGTTCCTCGACCCCGGAACTCCAGGGGAAACTGCGCACCTGGCGTTCTAGATTTTTCGGCAGGTCCTTGAGCCAATCCAGATCCAGTGGTTTGTTGCTGGGGATCCAGAACATCTGCTCGTCCAAGGTGTTGCGCAGGGCCTGGGCGGTTCTTTGCAGCTGCTTTTGATTGAGTTGCAGGGTGATCGACTCGTTGAGCAGGGTGTTGAGTTCGCGGTTCAGTTGGTCGAGCAGCTGGCTGCGGCTGATGGCCAGCTCCAGCAGTGACTGTTCCAGGGCCGGGCTCAACGTGTCGGCTGGCTGGCCGGCCAAGCGTTGCTGAACATAGGCAGTGGGACTGCGAATAGCTTCACGCTGCTGGGCAAGTTCGAACTGGTACAGCCGAATATCGGCGATCTCGTCGGCCAGGTTGCTGTCCAGTTGCAGCTGCGGCAGGGCCTGTTTTTGCTGATAGAGAATCTTCGCCAGCAGCAGGCTGCCTTGCAGCACGCTGATCTGTTCTTCCAGGGCTTGGTCACTCTGGTTCAGGCTGTCCAGTTGCTGCTTGGTCTGCAGATTTTGCTGGGTTAGCTGGTTGATTCGTTCGGTGGCGCGCAACAGGTAATCGGACAGTTTCAGGTTGGCTGCGCTTTCGCTGGCCAGTAGCTTGTCGGAACCGGCTTTCTCGGCTTCCAGGGACTGCTCGGCAAAGGTCTTCTGGGACAGCAAGCGACGCTTGTCATTGATCAACGACTGCAGATCGAGGCTTTCCTGTTCCAGCCTGCGGATGCGTGTCTCCAGTAGATCGCGCTGGCTGTTGCCCATGTCCTGCAGCGCGCTGTTGCCGGCCAGTTCGTGGCGACGCAAGCGGGTCAGGCTAGTCAGGGAGGCCAGCTCGGCGTTGAGCTGATCACGTCGTTCGGCGCTCAGCGGTTTGCTCTTGTCCTTGGCGTTTTCCTTGCCACTTTTCAGGATGTTTTGGATTTCCTGACTGCGCATTTGATTGTTGCTGATCTCGGCCTGGGCCCGCTCCGGACGAGTTTGCGATGCGGTAATCAGGCTGTTGGCTTCGGTAAGCGCTTGTTGCCAGGTGTTTAGTTGGGTGCTGCGCTCATCCAGCAAGCGTTCCAGCTCAGGCACCGATCGGGTGGCGTAGCGTTCACTGATCGGCTTGGGTGCGGTGGTTTTCAGCTGGTTCAGCTCGCGCTGGTCGGCGCTGATCCGCTGCGGCGCCTCGTCGAGCTGTTGTTTGAGGGTTTGCAGGCGCTGGTCGATGGTGGCCTGGGTGTTCAGGTAGTCGAGGGTTTGTTCCAGAGTTTGCTGCAGGGCTTTTTGTTCGGACTCTGGCAGTTTGCGCTCGGCCAGGGTGTCCAGGCTGCTCTGCAGCGTCTCGCGGCTGGGCAGCTCGGCGGCTTGCAGGGTGGCGATCTGGAACGTGCTGAGGCAGAGCCCGAGCAGGGTGGCAATCAGGTAGTTACGCAAGGCTGGCATGGGCGCTTTCGGGCGGCTCGATAAAGAAGATAAGTGGGCAAAAGAGTATGCCGGGAAACCTGCCCGAAGAAAGAGCCAAGCGCAAAAAGAGCGCTCAGGTGTTCACGGTATTACATGAAGGTGCCAAGCCCTGGACGAGTGCCTTCGGGGAATTTAACCCCGACCTTGCGAATTTTATTCGCTTGCATGCTGGCCACGGTCCAAGTCAAACCGCCCCACTGCACCTGATCGCCGATTACGGGCTCGCCGCGAATTTGCCGGGCGATAAAGCGCCCAAGGGACTGACTGGGGTCGATACCGTCGAGGTTCAAACCATAGAGTGCGGCGATGGCGCTGAGTTCGGCATCGGCTTCCAGCACGAAATCGCCGAAGAAGCGCAGATCCATACCACGCTTGGGCGCCTGGCTGAACAGCTTGCCGAGTGCTAAAAGATCGCGCTCATGGGCGATGACGCAGAGCAAATCGTCGGCTTCCAGCCGTGTGCTGCCGGTCGGGTGGAGCAGTTTATGCTTGCGAAATAATGCGGCGACACGAGTATTTTCAGGCATTTTCAGTTCGCGCAGGGGCGCCCCGATGCACCATTTTTGTGCGCCCAGACGATAGACGAACAGTTCCCACTGGCTGGTCGGGTGCAGTTCCAACCCGGCCCGGGAAATAGGCGTCGGCTCTGGCGGCACCGTCACCCGCAGCCACTTGGCCGCCCAGGGCAGGCTGGTGCCTTGCAGAATCAAAGACACCAGCACGATGAAAAAAGCCAGGTTGAAGTACAGCTGCGCGTTGGGCAGTCCGGCCATCAGTGGGAAAACGGCGAGAATAATCGGCACCGCGCCGCGCAGCCCGACCCAGGCGATAAAGATTTTTTCCCGATCATGGAAGGCGCGAAACGGCAACAGGCCGAGAAAGATCGACAGCGGCCGTGCGAACAGAATCATCCACAAAGCCAAGCCCAAGGCTGGCAGGGCGATGGGCAGCAGTTCGTGAGGCGTGACCAGCATACCGAGCACCAGAAACATACCGATCTGCGCCAGCCAGGTCAGGCCATCGAGCATATGCAAGATGCCGTGCCGCGAGCGGATCGGCCGATTGCCTAGCAACAGGCCGCACAGGTAGACCGAGAGAATGCCGCTGCCGCCCACGGCGGTGGTGATCGCGAAGATGATCAGCCCGCCGCTGACCACCAGCAGCGGATACAGACCGCCGGCCAGGTCCATGCGGTTGATCAGTTTGAGCAGCAACCAGCCGCCGCCCAAACCGAGCAGCGCGCCCAGGCCGAACTGCTGAATCAGCTGCACCAACAGCGCCCAGCTGAAACCCTGTTCACCGCTGACTAATAGGGCGATCAGGGAGACGGTGAGAAACACCGCCATGGGATCGTTGCTGCCGGACTCGATCTCCAGTGTGGCGCTAACCCGCTCGTTCAGGCCGCGCCCACCGAGCATCGAAAACACCGCCGCGGCATCCGTGGAGCCGACGATAGCGCCCACCAGCAATCCTTGCAGCAGGCTCAGATCAAACAGCCAGGCGGCCGCCAGACCGGTCAGCCCGGCGGTGATCAGCACGCCCAGCGTGGCCAGACTCAGTGCCGGCCACAGGGCCACGCGAAAACTTGAGACGCGGGTGCGCAAACCGCCATCGAGCAGAATGATCGCCAATGCCAGGTTGCCCACCAGGTAGGCGGTGGAGTAGTCAGTGAAGACAATTCCGCCCGGCCCATCGCTGCCGGCGAACATGCCGACGGCCAGAAAAATCACCAGGATGGGGATGCCGAAGCGTGAGCCAAAGGCGCTCACCAATATGCTTATGGCCACCAGCAGTCCGCCAATCAAAAACAGGTTGTTGATGGCAGTTGCATCCACAGGTGGGCTCCAGAGGGGCGATAAACGAAATGGAAAGGCGAGAGTGCAAGCAGTTTGCATGCCAACCAATTCTAACCCGGGGTCCTGGCCTGCGGTCAAAAAAACGCCTCGCAAAAGCGCGGCGTTGGTGGCTGGAGGCAGGTTTTTTGTAGCTGCGAACTATGCGCAAGTAGCGGTTTAGCCTAACCCGGTTTGGCGAATACATTCGTGGCTACCTAACACAGGGTGTGTCCGGTACTGCATGACCCGTCTCCCGTGCGGGCAGGTTCCTGGCCTCGGTAGGGTTTTTCACCGTAGACGCCAGTGTGCTCGTGACCGCTCAGCCCGATCGGCGCTTCTTGCCGCCGGCAAGGCCCTTCTTACGAGCGCGGGTCTCTGTCGCCACGCGTGCGGTGTGCCCCGCTTTGTACAACCGGGTAAACTGCGCGAATTCTAGGAGCCTACCTGTCATGAACTATCGTCACGCCTTCCATGCCGGCAACCATGCCGATGTCTTCAAGCATCTGTGCCTGTCTCGGCTGATCGCTTTGCTGTCGCGCAAGGACGCGCCTTTTGCCTTTCTGGACAGCCACGCTGGGGTTGGTTTGTACGACCTCAAGGGTGATCAGGCCAGCCGTACCGGCGAATGGCAGGAGGGCATCGGTCGGCTCTGGGCCGCCAAAAACGTGCCGGCCCTGGCCAACGATTATTTGAATGTGGTGCGCGCGCTCAATCCAGAAGGGGCCCTGCGTTATTACCCGGGCTCGCCGGAGCTGGCGCGCCAGCTGAGCCGCCCCCAGGACCGCTTGCAGTTCAATGAAAAACACCCGCAAGACGGTCTGCTGCTCAAGGACAATATGAAGCGCGACCGCCGCGTGGCGGTGCATCTGGGAGAGGGTTGGCATGTGCCACGGGCGTTATTGCCGACCACGGAAAAGCGCGCCTTGCTGCTGATCGACCCGCCTTTCGAAGCGGAAGACGATCTGGCGCGCTGCGCGCTGGCGCTTAAGGAAAGCATCGCGCGTATGCGCCAGACCCTTGTCGCCATCTGGTATCCGATCAAGGAGCAGCGCACCTTGCGGCGTTTTTATCAGGCGCTGGAAAAGTCCGGCGCGCCGACCCTGCTGCGGGTCGAGTTGTATGTGCATCCGGCCGATGACGCCCAGCGCCTGAACGGCTCCGGGCTGATAATCGCTAATGCACCTTGGGGCCTGGAAGAAGAGTTGCAGCAACTATTGCCTTGGCTGGCCAGCACCCTGGGACAAACCCAGGGCGGCTGGCGCACCGATTGGCTGATCGAGGAAAAATCCGCCGGCGCGCCGCAGGCTTCAGGCCGGTAGACAGACCCCGGTGCCGCTCAGGCCGCAGTAGCCTCCGGGGTTTTTCGCCAAGTATTGCTGATGATAGGTTTCGGCGTAATAGAAGGCCGGCGCCTCGGCGATTTCGCTGGTGATGGCGCCCAGCCCGGATTTATCCAACTCGGTCTGGAACTGCGCGGCGCTGGCCTGGGCTGTTGCCAGCTGTTCGGCTGAAGTGCAGAAAATCGCCGAGCGGTATTGGCTGCCTTGATCGTTGCCCTGGCGCATACCTTGGGTCGGGTTGTGGGATTCCCAGAACACCTTGAGCAACGCCGCATAGCTGATCAGCTGAGGATCGAAGACCACCAGCACAGCTTCAGTGTGGCCGGTCTGGCCGGTGCAGGTTTCTTCATAGGTGGGGTTGGGGGTCAGGCCGCCGGCATAGCCGACGGCGGTGGCCCATACGCCCGGCTGCTGCCAGAAACGCCGTTCGGCGCCCCAGAAACAACCCAGGGCAAAAATCGCTTGTTCTAAACCTGCAGGGAAGGGCCCTTGCAGCGCGTGGCCGTTAACGAAGTGCGGACCCGCCAGCGGTAGCGGCGTGTCGCGACCGGGCAGGGCCTGCTCGGCGTTGGGCAAATCAAGTTTATGGACGAGAGTATTCGAGCGCAGCACCATCACGATTTCCTTTGGTCGGCAAAGTAAAGACAAACACCTGATGCGCTTAAAAACGCTGTAACCGGGTGCGCAATATTGATAAATGCGCGGCAATGCGCGGGTTCTTGAGCGCTGCCCAGCACGCTAGGCCGCGCTGCACATTAGGCTGCTCAATATATAAACAGACTGTTGCGAGGACCTAAGGTTACACCGCAGGTCAGGCGTGCGAGCGACTAGCATAACGCGCCAGCTGGGTCAGCAGTTCGCCGCTGGGGATGGGCCGATCGAATAGATAGCCCTGACCCACATCGCAGTGTTGGCGGCGTAGAAAGGCCAGTTGCGCGGTTGTCTCGATGCCCTCGGCCACCACCTTGATCTTCAGCTTGTGGGCCATGGCGATCAGCGCTGCGGTGATCTCCATATCGTCTTGATCGCCTGGGATATCCTGAATAAAACTGCGATCGATTTTAATCACATCAATGGGGAATTTTTTAAGGTAGCTGAGCGACGAATAACCGGTACCGAAGTCGTCCATGGCCAGAGTTAGACCTATCTTCTTCAGGCTGAGGAGCTGCTGGCGGGTGCCCTCGTTGGCATCCAGCAACAGGCTTTCGGTGAGCTCCAGCTCCAGCAGCGCTGGGTCCAGTTGTTCCTCGCGCAAAATGCTGGCGATAGCCTCCACCAAGTCTGGATCGGAAAACTGCACCGGCGACAGGTTGATGGCCACCGGCAGCGGGCCCAGGTTCAAGCAGTGCAGTTGCTTGCTCATTTGACAGGCCTGACGCGCCACCCATTTGCCGATCGGAATGATCAGCCCGGTTTCTTCGGCGATGCCGATAAAATTATCCGGGCCGATCATGCCTTTTTCTGGGTGGTTCCAGCGCAGCAGCGCTTCGGTGCCCAGCAGCCGACCACTCCTGAGACACACCTTGGGTTGGTAGAACAGTTCCAACTGGTTCTGGCTGAGGGCTCGGCGCAGGTTGTTCTCGATAAAGTGCCGGTCGCTGGCCTGAGCCGTCAGCGCTTCGATGAAGAGTTGCACCTGGTGTTTGCCGTTGGCTTTGGCTTTATGCAGGGCCAAACCGGCATTTTTCATTAGGGTCTGTGCCGTATTGCCATGCAGCGGCGCGCAGGCCAGACCCACCGAGGCGGTGAGGCTGATCGCTTGGTTGTCGATGAACAAAGGTTGGTCCAGCAGGTGCAGCACCTGGTGGGCAATCACCTCGCCAGCTGCGAGGTCGGTGTCCTCAAGCAGTACGGCAAATTCGTTACTGGCAAACCGCGCCAAATTGGCATCTGAGGGGAGGCTGTGGCGCAGGCGCTGGGCGAGACACGTCAACAGTTTATCGCCGCTCTGATGGCCGAGACTGTCGTTGACCCGTTTGAAATTGTCGATGTCTACCAGCAGCAAACTCAGCGGCTTGAGGCTGCCATGGGCGAGGCGTTGTTCCAGAGTTCGGATCAAGGCGTAGCGATTACCCAGGCCGGTAAGGTGATCGCTGTAGGCGAGCTTTTCGATGCTCAGTTGGGCGTTTTTGTTTTCACTGATGTCTTCATAGATGCCGATGTAGTGAGTCAATTCGCCGTCTTCGCCATGCACCTTGGAAATCGACAGACGGGCCCAATAGGGTTCCAGATTTTTGCGCAGGCTCTGCAACTCACCCTGCCAGCTGTTGCTCTTGGCCAGGCTGGCATCCGCATCGAACAGCAGCTGGCGCAGGTCCGCGAGGGCCGGCAGTTCAGCCAGCAGCGCGCCCTGAGCTTCATCGGCGGTGTACTGGGTAATGGCGCTGAAACTTCGGTTCACATACTCCACCCGGCCCTCGCGGTCGACCAGTACAACAGCGCTGGCGCTTTGCTCGATCGCCCGCTGAAACAGGTATAAGGAACTCTTGGCGCTGCGCCGTTGCTGATTGATCAGCACCTGGGCGAACTGATCGGCCAGCTCGCCGGAGAAGGCGATTTCGTCGCTGTGCCAGACCCGCGGTGGGCCTATATGTTCTAGGCACAAAACGCCCACCACCTCACCGTCAATGCGGATGCTGGCGTCGAGCATGCTGCTGATGCCCATGGGTCGCAGGTAGTCGGCGCTTAGCTCGCGGGTGCGAGGGTCAATTTGGGCACTTTGGGCAGCAATTGCACGACCGCTGTGCAACGCCTCTAGGTAGTACGGATAAACGCTGGCATCGAAGCCTACGGGGACTTCATGTGCTTGCAGGTCGCTGCGGTACAGAACCACCGGATTCATCTTGTGCTGGCTCAGGTGCCAGATGCTCGTACGGGCCACGCCATAAAGCTCGCCGGCCGCCTGGGTGATCAGTCGTGCGGCCTCTTGCTGTGGCTCATGGGCGTTGTAGTGGTGCCGCGCCAGGCGCACGACCAAGTCTTGCTGGGTGCGCGAGCGCAGCAGTTGTTCCTGATGGTCAGCCTGAACCAGTTGGAGAGCGCTGCGTTGCTGGGTGTTCGGCATATCTTGCGCAGACACAGCCAAGATTCTCTCGATGGCCGGGAGGCAGGGGGCATCAAGAGGTTTTTTCATCAGGGCTGGAGCTCGCTTGCAGTCTGCTGGCCAGAGAGGTGGTTAAGGCGCTTTGGCGTTCCTTGCCCGGTTAGCTTTGTCTGTCTTGTGTGCGGCGTTGGAAATGTTTGCGTTTGGGCAGGGTGCCTTATACGCAAAGGCCTGACAAGTTCACTGATGGCGCAGGGAAATGGCGACGGCGTGCAGCCCGTCGCACGGGCGCGGGGTGTCAATCTGAGCGCTTCGCACAGGCAGCGGGCCATCAGCCTATAATAACTGGATTGGCTTGGCGATAGCCCTAAAACTGAAACCCCCGCCAGTTCGGCGGGGGTTGGGTACAGCGTGTATCGCGTGGTGCTTACAAAAGCCTAGAGCAGCAGCGTGCGGATATCCCCCAGCACTTCGCCCAGGCGTTTGGTGAAGCGGGCTGCGGCGGCGCCATTGATCACCCGGTGATCGTAGGACAGCGACAGCGGCAGCATCAGCTTGGGCTGGAACGCCTTGCCGTCCCAGACCGGCTGGATGGTGGCCTTGCTGACCCCGAGGATCGCCACTTCCGGCGCATTGACGATTGGCGTGAAGCCGCTCCCGCCAATATGCCCGAGACTGGAAATGGTGAAGCAAGCGCCCTGCATGTCATCGGCAGAGAGCTTCTTGCTGCGGGCTTTTTCTGCCAGTGCAGCAGCTTCAGCCGCCAGTTGCAGCAGGCTCTTCTGGTCGACGTTCTTGATGACCGGCACCAACAAACCATCCGGGGTGTCCACGGCAAAGCCGATGTTCAGGTATTTCTTGCGGATGATCGCCTTGCCACTCGGTGCCAGCGAACTGTTGAAGTCCGGCAGCTCCTTGAGCAGAAAGGCGCAGGCTTTGAGCAGCAGCGGCAGCACGGTGAGCTTGACCCCGGCTTTCTCGGCCACGGCTTTCTGGGCAACGCGGAAAGCTTCCAGCTCGGTGATGTCGGCTGCGTCGAACTGGGTGACGTGCGGCACATTCAACCAGCTGCGATGCAGGCTGGCGGCGCCAATCTGCATCAAGCGAGTCATGGGCACTTCTTCGATTTCACCGAAACGGCTGAAATCGACGACCGGCACCGGAGGAATCCCGGCGCCGCCCGTGGCAGCACCAGCCCCAGCCGCGGGTGCGGCCTTGGCTTTTTGCAGCATGGCCTGCACATAGGCCTGCACGTCTTCCTTGAGAATGCGCGTCTTCGGTCCGCTACCCTGAATGGCGCTCAGTTCGACGCCCAATTCGCGGGCCAGCAGACGCACTGCCGGACCGGCGTGCACCTTGGCACCCGGCTTGCTGGCAGCCACCGGAGCCGCTTCGGCCTGGGCCGCCGGCGCGGCAGCAGCCGGAGCCGGAGCGGCGGCTTGCGCAGCGCTTGGTGCTGGCGTTGCAGGCGCCGCAGCCTCAGCGGGTTTTTCCGCAGGAGCCGCCGCGGCGTCGGTGGTTACGCGCAGCTTCAACAGCGGATCGCCAGTGCCGACTTCATCGTCCAGCTTGACGCTCAGGCTTTCCACTACGCCGGCGGCCGGCGAAGGAATTTCCATGCTGGCCTTATCCGACTCGAGCACCAGCAACGGCTGATCGACTTCGATGCGATCGCCGACCTTGATCAGCAGTTCGATGATCTTGGCTTTGCCCGACGAGCCGATATCCGGCACTTGAATATCCTGCACCGACTCGCTCGCGGCAGCAGGTTCAGCAGGTTCAGCAGGTTCAGCAGGTTTTGCCGCTTTGGCCTCAGCAGCCGGCTCGGCTGCTGCAGGTTCGGTGGCCGCGGGTTCAGCAGCCGCGGCTGGCGCTGCCTCGGCGTCGCCCTCGACTTCCAGCTCCAGCAGTTCGTCGCCTTCTTTCAGACGATCGCCCAGTTTCACTTTCAAGCTCTTGATCACCCCGGCCTTGGGCGCGGGGATTTCCATGCTGGCTTTGTCCGACTCCAGGGTCAGCAGGCTCTGATCGGCTTCGATGTGATCGCCGACCTTGACCATCAATTCGATGACCTCACCCTCGCCGGTGCCGATATCGGGTACGCGGATTAATTCGCTCACAGTGCGTCTCCTCAGCAGTCCAGTGGGTTGCGTTTTTCCGGGTCGATGCCGAACTTGGCGATGGCCTCGGCCACCACTTTGGGTTCGATATCGCCACGGTCGGCGAGGGCTTCCAGAGCGGCCAGAACCACCCAGTTGCGATCCACTTCAAAGAAGTGACGCAGCTTCTTGCGGCTGTCGCTACGGCCAAAGCCGTCAGTGCCCAAGACTTTGTATTCCTTAACCGGAACCCATTGGCGGATCTGGTCGGCGAACAGTTTCATGTAGTCGGTGCTGGCGATGACCGGGCCTTGACGGCCGGTCAGGCACTGTTCGACATACGCCAGTTTTGGCTTCTGTTCGGGGTGCAGACGGTTGCTGCGCTCCACGGCGAGGCCGTCGCGGCGCAATTCGTTGAAGCTGGTCACGCTCCACACATCGGCGCCGATGTTGAACTCTGCGCGCAGAATTTTCGCCGCCTCGCGTACTTCGCGCAGGATGGTGCCACTGCCCAGCAGTTGCACATGGTGCGCCGCTTCTTTCTTATCTTCTTCGAGCAGGTACATCCCTTTGATGATGCCGGCTTCGACACCTTCGGGCATTGCTGGCTGCTGATACGCCTCGTTCATCACGGTGATGTAGTAGAAGACGTTCTGCTGCTCTTCGGTCATCTGCCGCGTGCCTTCGCGGATGATCACCGCCAGCTCGTAGCCATAAGTGGGGTCGAAGGTGCGGCAGTTGGGAATGGTCGACGCCAGAATATGGCTGTGACCGTCTTCGTGCTGCAGGCCTTCGCCGTTGAGCGTGGTGCGCCCAGCGGTGCCGCCGATCAGAAAACCTCGGGTCTGGCTGTCGCCGGCAGCCCAGGCCAGGTCGCCGATGCGCTGGAAACCGAACATCGAATAGAAGATGTAGAACGGCAGCATTGGCTGGTTGTGGCAGCTGTAGCTGGTGCCCGCGGCGATAAACGAGGACATGGCGCCGGCTTCGTTGATGCCTTCTTCGAGGATCTGGCCTTTCTTGTCCTCGCGGTAGTACATCACTTGGTCTTTATCGACCGGATCGTAGAGCTGGCCGACCGATGAGTAGATACCGAGCTGGCGGAACATGCCTTCCATGCCGAAGGTACGTGCTTCGTCCGGAATGATCGGGACGATGCGCGGGCCCAGCTCCTTGTCCTTGAGCAGCTGCGCGAGCACGCGCACAAAGGCCATGGTGGTGGAGATTTCACGGTCGCCGGAGCCGTCGAGGATGGCCTTGAGGGTATCCAGTGGCGGGGTCGGAATGCTGGAACTGTGGGTGCGCCGCTGCGGCACGAAACCGCCGAGGGCTTCGCGCTTTTTGAACAGGTACTTGGCTTCGGCGCTGTCGGCTTCGGGTTTGAAGAACGGCAGATGTTCGAGCTGATCGTCTTTGACCGGAATATCGAAACGATCGCGGAACTGCTTGAGGCTCTCGACATCGACTTTCTTGGTGTTGTGCGCGATGTTCTTCGCTTCACCGGCGCCGGTGCCGTAACCCTTGATGGTCTTGGCCAGAATGACGCTGGGCTGAGCCTTATGGTTGACCGCCTGGTGGTAGGCCGCATAAACCTTATAGGGGTCGTGGCCGCCGCGGTTGAGCTTCCAGATTTCGTCGTCCGACAGGTCGGCGACCATGGCTTTCAGCTCGGGGCTGTTGAAGAAGTGCTCACGCACAAAGGCGCCGTCTTTGGCCTTGTAGTTCTGGTATTCGCCGTCGAGGACTTCGTCCATGCGCCGTTGCAGAATGCCGTCGGTGTCCTTGGCCAGCAGCGGATCCCAGAAACGCCCCCAGACCACCTTGGTGACATTCCATTGGGCGCCGCGGAATACCCCTTCGAGTTCCTGGATGATCTTGCCATTACCGCGCACCGGGCCGTCGAGGCGCTGCAGGTTGCAGTTGATGACAAAGATTAAGTTGTCGAGTTTTTCACGCCCGGCCAGGGAAATAGCGCCCAGCGATTCCGGTTCGTCGCACTCGCCGTCGCCCAAGAAACACCAGACCTTCTGCTTGCCTTCGGGGATAAAACCGCGGCTTTCCAGGTACTTCATGAAGCGCGCCTGGTAGATCGCCTGGATCGGGCCCAGACCCATGGAAACAGTCGGGAACTGCCAGAAGTCTGGCATCAGCCAAGGGTGCGGATAGGACGGCAGGCCCTTGCCGTCGACTTCCTGGCGGAAGTTGTTGAGCTGGTCTTCGCTGATCCGGCCTTCCATAAAGGCGCGGGCGTAGATGCCAGGTGAGGCGTGGCCCTGGAAGTAGATCAGGTCGCCGCCGTGCTCGTCGGTCGGGGCCTGGAAAAAATAGTTGAAGCCGATGTCATACAGGGTCGCCGAGGAGGCGAAGGTGGAGATATGCCCGCCCAGGTCCGGGTCTTTCAGGTTGGTCCGCATGACCATGGCCAGGGCGTTCCAACGCACCAACGAGCGAATGCGGCGTTCCATGAACAGGTCGCCAGGCATGCGTGCTTCGTGGGTCAGGGGGATGGTGTTGCGGTAAGGCGTGGTGATCGCATAGGGCAATTGCGCACCGCTGCGGGTGGCCAACTCGCCCATGCGAGTCATTAGATAGTGAGCGCGGTCTTCGCCTTCATGGTCGAGGACAGACTCCAGTGCGCCCAGCCATTCCTGGGTTTCGACGGGATCGAGGTCTTGCATGGCTTGCTCCAATGCGCAAAGGCTTCCAGAATCGGTCGCCAGGGGTTCGTTACCGGCCTTGTGGGCCGCCAGCGGTTATTCTTGGATACACCGGAGGTAGGACCGGCGCGCTGTAGTTTTACTACAAATCGACGTCAAATTCAGCCCCCGGACACATTCTTTAGTAGTAAAACTACAAAATCACGACCATCGGCAGTCCTCAGGCAGCGGGTAGGTCGTACAAGGATAGATGATGCATCTGCCTTCGCTTACCGGTTTACCGGTCGCTCTTCAGTCTTGTGCCGCGCGTGCCGAGCAGCCTTTTCAGGTCGTGGTCGAGGCTTTATCAGCTGCTTCCCTGGCGAGTTTAAAAGCTTGGCCGACGGCTCGCCAAACGGCGTTCTCGCGAGTCTGCGCGGTTAGCGACTTCGTTGTCGAGCAGGTTCAGCGCGACCCGCAGATGTTGCTGGACCTGGCGGACTCGGGCGATCTGGAGCGATCGCTGCCGCCTGGCGAACTCCGTGCGCAGTTGACCACGGGGCTGCTTGAATGTGCAGATGAAGACGACTTAGGCCGGCGCCTGCGGCGTTTTCGCAACCGTCAGCAGGTGCGCATCATCTGGCGCGACATCAATCGTCAGGCCGACCTAATCGAAACCTGCCACGACCTTTCCGCGCTGGCCGACGCCAGCATCGACCTGGCCTATGCCTGGCTCTATCCGCGCCACTGCGCACAGTTCGGCACGCCCATCGGCCGCAGCAGCGGCCAGGCGCAGCAGATGGTGGTGCTGGGCATGGGCAAGCTGGGCGCGCTGGAGCTGAACCTGTCCTCGGATATCGACCTGATCTTCGCCTATCCCGAAGGCGGCGAAACCGAGGGTGTGAAACGGCCGTTGGATAATCAGGAATTCTTCAATCGACTCGGCCAGCGTCTGATCAAGGCGCTGGATGCGATTACCGTCGATGGCTTTGTGTTTCGGGTCGATATGCGCCTGCGTCCCTACGGTTCCGGTGGCGCGCTGACGCTCAGTTTCAATGCCCTGGAGCAGTACTACCAAGACCAGGGCCGCGACTGGGAACGCTACGCCATGATCAAGGCGCGAGTGGTGGCCGGCGAGCAGACGGCCGGCGCCGAGCTGTTGGCGCTGTTGCGGCCTTTTGTGTATCGGCGCTACCTGGACTTTTCCGCCATCGAAGCGCTGCGCGCCATGAAACTGCTGATCCAGCAGGAAGTGCGGCGCAAAGGCATGGCCGACAATATCAAGCTGGGCGCCGGGGGCATTCGCGAGGTCGAGTTTATCGCCCAGGCCTTTCAGCTGATCCATGGTGGGCGCGACCTGAGCCTGCAGCAGCGACCACTGTTGCAGGTGCTCGACACCCTTGCAGGGCAGGGTTATCTACCGACCGCGGTGGTTGCCGAGCTGCGCGAGGGCTACGCCTTTTTGCGCTACACCGAACATGCCCTGCAAACCATCGACGACCGCCAGACCCAGACGCTGCCGGACGCCAAGCAAGACCAAGCGCGCGTGGCGTTTATGCTGGGCTTCGACAATTGGTCGGCCTTTCATGAGCAGCTGATGCATTGGCGGGGCCGCATCGATTGGCATTTTCATCAGGTGATCGCCGATCCTGATGAGGATCTGGACAAGGCCGCCGACGCGGTGGTCGGCGGCGAATGGCTGGCGCTGTGGAGCGATGATGAGGATCAGGCCGCGGCCTGCCGGCAGCTGACCGAGGCTGGCTTTGCCGATGCGCCAGCAGCTTGGCAGCGGCTGGATGGGCTGCGCACCGGCAATCAGGTGCGCGCCATGCAGCGTCTCGGCCGCGAGCGGCTGGATGCCTTTGTGCCGCGGTTGCTGGCTCAGGCGGTGGAACGCGATGATCCGGATTTGGTGCTGGAGCGGGTGCTGCCGCTGGTCGAAGCGGTGGCGCGGCGCTCGGCCTATTTGGTGTTACTCAGCGAAAATCCCGGTGCCTTGCAGCGGCTGTTGACCCTCTGTGCGGCCAGTCCGTGGATCGCCGAACAGATCACCCGCTTTCCGCTGCTGCTCGATGAGCTGCTGAATGCCGGGCGGCTGTTCAGCCCGCCCCAGGCGCTGGAGCTGGCCGCTGAATTGCGCGAGCGGTTGATGCGCATCCCCGAGGACGATCTGGAACAGCAGATGGAAGCGCTGCGCCATTTCAAGCTGGCCCATCGGCTGCGCGTGGCCGCCTCGGAAATCGCCGGCAGCCTGCCCTTGATGAAGGTCAGCGATTACCTGACCTGGCTGGCCGAAACCATTTTGCAGCAAGTGCTGGCCCTGGCCTGGCGCCAGACGGTGGCCCGCAATGGCACACCGCGGCGCGTCGATGGCAGCCTGTGCGACCCGGATTTCATCATCGTCGGCTATGGCAAGGTGGGCGGGCTGGAGCTGGGGCATGGCTCGGACCTGGACCTGGTGTTTATCCACGACTGCGATTCCCAGGCCGAAACCGAAGGCGGCAAGTCTATCGACGGCGCGCAGTTTTACACGCGGCTGGGCCAGCGGATCATCCATTTGCTGACCACCCAGACCAACTCCGGGCAACTCTACGAGGTCGACATGCGCCTGCGGCCCTCGGGCGCGGCGGGGCTGCTGGCCAGTTCGCTGGGCGCTTTTGCGCGGTATCAAGAAACCGAGGCCTGGACCTGGGAGCACCAGGCGCTGGTGCGCGCTCGTGTGTTGGTCGGCTGCCCGCGGGTGAGTCGGGCCTTCGCGCAGGTGCGTGCGGCGGTACTGGGCCGCGAGCGCAACCTGGACACACTGCGCGCCGAGGTCAGCGCCATGCGCGCGAAAATGCGCGTCAATCTGGGCAGCAAGGCCACCGTCGCCGGCACCGCAGCCAATGCCTTCGACGCTACGGCGCCGTTCGACCTCAAGCAGGATGCCGGTGGTATCGTCGATATTGAATTTATGGTGCAATACGCGGCTTTAGCCTGGTCCCACACGCACCCGGCGCTGCTTGAATTTACCGATAACATCCGCATTCTGGAAGGTCTGGAACGTGCCGGGCTACTGCCGGGCAGCGATGCCGAACTTCTGCAAGAGGCCTACAAGGCCTACCGCGCCGCCGCCCACCGCCAGGCCTTACAAAAGCAGCCAGGGGTTGTCAGGGGCGATCAGTTCCAGGCCGAGCGCCAACAGGTGCGGCGCATCTGGGCTGAACTGGGGCTCAGTTAAACGTGGCCCGCAAGGGCCGCATGCATGACCCAGGGCTGCGCAGCAATACTGTTCAATCAATACCGCACTACTGCCGAATAAATAACGCGCTACAGTCAGGCACTACCGCGCTACGGCTGAATGTACGACTGGATAGATGACGGCTACACCACTGAATAGATGCTGCCGGCGAGCCTTCGTCGGCTGATCCCAATGACCTCCAGGCCTGCGCGCCGGTAGAGGTCGAGCACAGGTTAAGGAGCTCAATGATGTCGATGGCCGATCGTGATGGGGTGATTTGGTATGACGGCGAACTGGTGCCTTGGCGTGACGCCACCACCCATGTGCTGACCCACACCTTGCATTACGGAATGGGCGTATTCGAAGGCGTGCGCGCCTATGACACGCCCCAGGGCACGGCGATTTTTCGCCTGCAGGCGCATACCGATCGCTTGTTTGATTCGGCCCATATCATGAATATGGAGATGCCCTTCAGCAAGGAAGAGATCAGCGAGGCGACTCGCACCGCCGTTGCCGCCAATCAGCTGGACAGCGCCTATATCCGCCCGATGGTGTTCTACGGTTCGGAAGGCATGGGCCTGCGCGCCAGTGGCTTAAAGGTGCACGTGATTATCGCCGCCTGGAGCTGGGGCGCCTACATGGGCGAAGACGCGTTGAAAAACGGCATCAAGGTGCGCACCAGCTCCTTCACCCGCCATCATGTGAACATCGCCATGACCCGGGCCAAGGCCAACGGCAACTACATCAATTCCATGCTGGCCCTGCAGGAAGCCGTCTCCGGCGGCGCCGACGAGGCCATGTTGCTGGACACCGAAGGCTATGTGGCGGAAGGCTCGGGCGAAAATATCTTCCTGGTCAAAAATGGCGTGATCTATACCCCGGAAGTGACCTCCTGCCTGAACGGCATCACCCGTAATACGGTGCTGAGCCTGGCCGATGATCTGGGCTATAAAGTGATCGAAAAGCGCATCACCCGCGATGAAGTGTATATCGCCGACGAGGCCTTCTTCACCGGCACCGCCGCCGAAGTGACGCCGATCCGCGAAGTCGACTGCCGGCAGATTGGCATCGGCCACCGCGGGCCGATCACCGAAAAACTGCAAAAAGCCTACTTCGACCTGGTGACCGGGCAGACCAGCGACCATGCCGAGTGGCGCACACTGGTTAAATAAAGGCTCTGCGCAGGATCTTGCCGGCGCTCGCGACGCGGTGGCGGCGAGTCTAGAATTGTCGATGAGCTGTACTGGGGAGGCGCAAGCCTCCCTGGTCGTTTCTGGAATCAAGCATGAATATTCTGATCCTAGGCCCCAGTTGGGTGGGCGACATGGTGATGGCGCAGACACTGTTTCAGGTACTGAAACAGCGCCATCCCGACTGCGACATCGACGTGCTGGCCCCGCAATGGAGCCGGCCGATTCTCGAGCGCATGCCCGAGGTGCGCCAGGCGCTGGACTTTCCGCTGGGTCATGGCGCACTCGAGCTGGCCACCCGCTGGAAAATCGGCAAGGGCTTGGCCGGCCAGTATGATCAGGCCATTGTGCTGCCTAATTCGCTCAAGTCCGCGCTGCTGCCCTGGTTCGCCGGCATTCCCCAGCGGACCGGCTGGAAGGGCGAGCTGCGTTACGGCTTGCTGAATGATTTGCGGGTGCTCGACAAACAGCGCTACCCGCTGATGATCGAGCGCTTCATGGCGCTGGCCTTCGAGCCCGGCGCCACGCTGGACAAACCCTATCCTCGGCCGCGCCTGCAGATCGATGCGGCGAGTCGCGCCGCCGCCCTCGGGGCGTTCGGCCTGAGCCTGGATCGGCCGGTGTTGGCGCTCTGTCCGGGCGCCGAATTCGGCGAGTCCAAACGCTGGCCCAGCGCGCAGTACGCCGAGGTAGCAGAGCAGAAGATCCGCGCTGGCTGGCAGGTCTGGCTGTTCGGCTCGAAGAGCGATCACCCGGTGGGCGAGGATATTCGCAGCCGGCTGATTCCGGGCCTGCGTGAGGAGTCGGTCAATCTGGCCGGCGAAACCAGTCTGGCTCAGGCCATCGATTTGCTGTCCTGCGCCAGCGCCGTGGTCGCCAACGATTCCGGGCTGATGCACGTCGCCGCCGCGCTGAATCGCCCGTTGGTAGCGGTGTACGGTTCGACCTCGCCGCAGTTCACTCCGCCGCTGGCCGAGCAGGTGGAGATCGTCCGCCTGGGCCTTGAATGCAGCCCGTGTTTCGAACGCACCTGCCGCTTCGGCCACTATAACTGCCTGCGCCAACTGCCGGCCGAAGCGGTCACTACGGCGCTTGAACGGCTGGTTGGCGATCCGCTCGAGGTCGGCCAATGAGGGTCTTGCTGGTCAAGACCTCGTCCCTGGGCGATGTGATTCACACCTTGCCGGCGCTCACCGACGCGGCGCGGGCGATCCCGCATATTCAGTTCGATTGGGTGGTGGAAGAAGGCTTCGCCGAGATTCCCGCCTGGCATCCCGCGGTGGCGCGGGTGCTGCCGGTGGCGATCCGGCGCTGGCGCACGCACCTGTGGCAAACAGTGAAAAGCGGCGAATGGCGGCGCTTCAAGCAACGCCTGAGGGAAACCCACTACGACCTGGTGATCGACGCCCAGGGCCTGTTGAAAAGCGCCTGGCTGACCCGCTATGTCAAGGCTCCGGTGGCCGGGCTGGACTCGGCCTCGGCGCGCGAGCCACTGGCCAGCCGTTTCTATGACCGACGCTACTCTGTGCCGCGCGAGCAGCATGCGGTGCAGCGGTTGCGCCAGTTGTTCGCCCAGGCGCTGGACTATCCGCTGCCCGACTCGCTGGGCGATTACGGCCTGAACCGCGCGCAGTTGGCCGATGTCGCGGCGCCGCCTTATCTACTGTTTCTGCATGGCACCACCTGGCCGAGCAAGCATTGGCCGCCGGCCTATTGGCGCGAATTGGCCGAACGCATGGATGCCCTCGGCTGGGCGATTCGCCTGCCTTGGGGCAATCCCGCCGAAAAGGCCCGGGCCGAGCAGATGATTGCCGGGCTGCAACATGCCGCGCTGCTGCCTAAGTTGAACCTGGCAGGCGTGGCCAAGGTGATCGCCGGCGCCACCGCCTGCGTGGCGGTGGATACTGGCCTTGGGCACCTGGCGGCGGCCCTCGATGTGCCGACTATTTCCCTCTACGGGCCGACCCTGCCGGGGCGCGTCGGCGCCTATGGCCACGGGCAGATTCACCTGTGCGCCAGTGGCCCGCACGCCGGTCTTGGTGACCGGCATACCGCCTGCTTCGAGACGCTGCTGCCCGAGCGCGTGGCCCTCGAGTTGCAAGCCCTGCTGTTAGCCCCGGAGACACTGTGAGGCATCGGATATTGACCCCCGCGGATTTTTTTTGGCGATGCCCCGGTTAACGGTTGCAGCGTGCTGTTGTCGGCTGGGCCTTAGCTCACCGCCGCTAAAGGTGGGCCTTGGCGAGCTGAAACCCAGCCTACGGCTAGCAGTCAATTCATAACGGCTACAGAACCTATTTTTTGGGCAGCTGGGACCGTACCGGCACGAACGGCGAGGAGTTGGCCTGATGCAATTGGCGTTTATTTTGTACAAGTATTTTCCCTATGGCGGCCTGCAGCGCGACTTTCTGCGCATCGCCCTGGAGTGCCAGCAGCGTGGGCATGCCATCCGCGTCTACACGCCGATATGGGAAGGCGAGGTGCCGGCGGGTTTCGAGGTGGTGGTGGTGCCGGTCAAGGCGCTGTTCAACCATCGGCGCAACGAAAAGCTCAGCGCCTGGGTGCAGGCCGATCTGGCCAAACGGCCGGTGGACCGGGTGATCGGCTTCAACAAGATGCCGGGGCTGGATGTGTACTACGCCGCCGACGGCTGCTTCGAGGACAAGGCGCAGACCCTGCGCAATCCGCTGTATCGCCAGTGGAGTCGTTACAAACACTTTGCCGCCTATGAGCGCGCGGTGTTTGCGCCTGAGTCGAAGACCCAGATTCTGATGATCTCCGAAGTGCAGCAGCCTTTGTTCATTAAGCATTACGCCACGCCGGCCGAGCGTTTTCACTTACTGCCGCCGGGCATCGCCGCGGATCGTCGGGCGCCGACCAATGCCAGCGAGATTCGCGCCGGATTTCGCGCAGAGTTCCAACTGGCCGACGACGACCTGTTGCTGGTGCAGATCGGCTCGGGGTTCAAGACCAAGGGCCTGGATCGCAGCCTGAAAGCCGTTGCTGCCTTGCCGGCGACACTGAAAAAACGCACCCGATTGATCGTCATCGGTCAGGACGATCCGCGGGCCTTTTTGCTGCAGATCAAGGCCCTGGGCATCGGCGAGCAAGTGCAGATTCTCAAGGGTCGCAGCGATATTCCGCGCTTTCTGCTGGGCGCCGATCTGCTGATTCATCCGGCCTATAACGAGAACACCGGCACCGTGCTGCTTGAAGCCCTGGTCGCCGGGCTGCCGGTGTTGGTCACGGATATCTGCGGTTATGCCCATTACATTAGCGAAGCCGATGCCGGCTGCGTGCTGCCCAGCCCTTTCGAGCAATCGCAATTGAATGCGCGGCTGGCGACGCTGCTCGGCGACTCTGGCCTGCGCGCGCGATGGTCGCGCAGTGGGCTGGCCTTCGCCGCTAGCGCGGACCTGTATTCAATGCCGCAGCGCGCGGCGGATGTCATTCTGGGAGATGGCGCATGAGCCGCTTCGCCACGCCTCTATATTTACATTTACGCGGCAACCATTTATGCGGCACGCCCATCAATGTATGCGGCACGCCTATCCATTTATTATTCTGCGAGGCCGTATGACTTTGATACTCGCCGAACCCTTCAAGAGCCTTTGGGCGGGCAAGGATGCTTTTGCCGAAGTCGAGGCCCTGCAAGGCCAGGTCTACCGCGAGCTGGAAGGCCGCCGGACCCTGCGCACCGAAGTGGCCGGGCGCGGCTATTTCGTGAAGATTCACCGCGGCGTCGGCTGGGGCGAAATCGCCAAGAACCTGCTAAGCGCCAAGCTGCCGGTGCTCGGCGCCGCCCAGGAGTGGATTGCCGTGCAGCGCCTGCACGACGCCGGGGTGCCGACCATGACCACTGTGGCCTACGGTTCGCGGGGCGCCAATCCGGCCCGCCAGCACTCGTTCATCATCACCGAAGAGCTGGCGCCGACCGTGAGTCTGGAGGATTTCAGCCTCGACTGGTTGCAGAGCCCGCCAGCGCCGACGCTCAAGCGCGCGCTGATCGCCGAAGTGGCGAAGATGACCGGCACCTTGCATCGCGCCGGGATCAACCATCGCGACTGTTATATCTGCCACTTTTTGCTGCACACCGACCGGCCGGTGACGTCCGGCGACTTCAGGCTGTCGCTGATCGACCTGCACCGCGCACAGAGCCGCCGTGCCGTGCCGCGCCGCTGGCGCAACAAGGACCTGGCCGGGCTGTATTTCTCCGCCCTGAACATCGGACTGACCTCGCGCGACAAACTGCGCTTTCTCAAGGGCTATTTTGCCGCGATCAAGAGCCCGGCAATCAACCCCCAGGCAATGCCGAACCCGGCAGCCACCGCCGCGAAAGCCACCGATCAGTCCACTGCGGGCCAGCCAAGTCAAGCCTCGCAGCAACGACCTCTCCGGCAGATTCTGCGCGACGAGGCGCCGCTGCTGGCCTGGCTGGAGCGTAAGGCCGATAAGCTGCAGGCCCGCTATGCGCGCAAATATGCACCGGGGGCCGGCGATGAGTGAGTGGCGGCTAGCCGAGGGCCTGGCGCAGCGTGACGCGCCTTGTCTGCGCGACCGCCGCTGGGCGGCGCAGGTTAGCCAGCAGTTGGCTGCTGCAACGCGCACCTTGCTTGACCAGCACTTTACTCATAACGATCTGAAGTGGCGCAACGTGCTGGTCAATGAGCAAGGTGAGCTATTTCTGATCGATTGCCTGGCCGGCTTTTTCTGGTGGGGGCCTTTGCTCAGCTATCGGATCATAAAGGGCTTGGCTTGCCTGGATAAGGTCGCCAAATACCAACTGTCGCGCCCCCAGCGGATTCGGTTCTATCTGCAATACTGCGGACATTCACGCCTGGGCGTGCTGGACAAACAGCGCATTCGACAGATCGTCAGTTTTTTCGAGGGCCGGGAATGAAAGATTTTATCTCCAGGGCTCAGCACACCCTTCTCGAAGCGCATGGGCTGGCTAGTTTTGATGCGCTGTGGGCGCTGCAGTTGGCCTCGGTGGACGAACCAAACACCGGGCGCGGCGGCTGGAGCAGCGTCTCTCGCCTGGAGTTGGGCGAGGCGGCGTTTTATCTCAAGCGCCAGAGCAATTACCTGACGCGCAGCCTGGCACGACCGTTTGGCGAGCCGACTTTTGCTCGCGAATTTCGCACTATCCAGCATTACGCTGAGCTGGATATCCCGGTTGTGCAGGCAGTTTTCTTCGCCGAGCGGCAGGAGGCGGGCGAGCGCCGGGCCATTCTGATGACCCGTGCCCTGGATGACTGGCAAGATCTGGACGGCCTGCTGGACGACTGGGCGCAACTGCACCCTGAGCGCCGCACGGCTATCCTGCGGGCCTGCGCTGCGCTGGCGCGCCAACTGCACGGCGCCGGACAAATGCATGGCTGTTTCTATCCCAAGCATATTTTTCTGCGTGAAGAGGGCGAGGTGTTCCAGGCCTGTCTGATTGACTTGGAAAAGACCCGCCCATTGCTGCTTGGTCGGCGTGATCGGATCAAGGATTTGGAGCCGCTGCTGCGCCGCGCCAGTGTCTGGAGTCAGGCTGAGGTGCGGCAGTTGCTGGATGCTTACTTAGGCGATAGCAGCGATCTCGATGACTGGCTGCGACGCCTGAGCGCCCGGCGCACGCACAAGGTGCAATGCGGATGAATCTGGCTGAATTGAGTCAAACCGGGCGCGCGCCGAAGTTGCCGCTGCGCATTGAATTGGCTGATGGCGTTGGCCCGGCGCCGCTGGAACTGAGCCAGTTGTTGCGGGTGCTGCCGGGCCAGCGTTATGTGGGCGTGGCCGAGTGGCGCGGCCGGCCGGTGTTTGCCAAGTTAGTGGTCGGCAAAAAAGCCGCGCGGCACTTTCAACGTGAACGCCATGGCGCTCGACTGTTGGCCGAACAAGGCTTGACTACGCCGGCGCTGCTGGCCGAGGGCTTGCAGCCCGGCCAGGGCGGCTGGCTCTTGTTCGATTACCTGGCCGGCGCCGAAAGCCTTGGCCAGGCCTGGCAGGCGGTCGCGGCTGAGCCGCCGTTATCGGCGGGCCAGGACGCGGTGCTGGCGGCGGCGCTGAGCGGCATCGCCCAGCTGCACCGCAAGGGGCTGTGGCAGTCGGATCTGCACCTGGACAATCTGCTGCGCCATGACGGCCAGCTGTATCTGATCGACGGCGGCGGGGTGCGCGGCGAAACCCCGGGGCGGCCCTTGTCGCGGGATCGGGTGCTGGCCAATCTCGGGGTGTTTTTCGGCCAGCTGCCGCGCAGCCTCGATGTTTATCTGGAACAACTGCTGGTGCATTACCTGCTGGTTAATGGCGAGCATGCGCTGCCGCTGGAAGCGTTGCAGCAGCAGGTGGCTGACGTACGACGCTGGCGGCTGCGCGATTACCTGAAAAAAATCGGCCGTGACTGCAGCCAATTCAGCGTGCGCCGCGGCGCCTTTGCCTTATGGGCCGTGCGCCGTGCGCAGGGGCCGGCGTTGGCGCCGCTGCTGGCCAATCCAGATGCCGCCATCGCCGCCGGTCAGCCGCTGAAACAGGGCGGCTCCTCCACTGTGGCGCGGGTCGAGGCGGACGGCCGCCCGCTGGTGCTCAAGCGTTACAACATCAAGGGCGTGGGGCACTGGCTGAGTCGCTGCTGGCGCCCGAGTCGCGCCTGGCACAGCTGGCGCGAGGGCCATCGCCTGGAGTTTCTCGGCATCGCCACGCCCAAACCCCTGGCCGTGCTGGAGCTGCGCTGGTGCGGCCTACGCCGGCGCAGCTATTTGCTCACCGAGTCACTGGAGGGTTCGGATCTTCTCCAGTGCTTCGCGTCCTATGTGCAGTCTTCTCCGCCGCCTGAGCAATTGCGCGCATTGGACCTGCTGTTCGCCCGAATGATTGACGAGCGCATCAGTCATGGCGATTTTAAGGGCACCAATCTGTTTTGGGATGCTCGCGAGCCCCTGGGCCGCTGGAGTCTGATCGATCTGGATGGCATGTGCCGGCACCGCTCGGCGGCGGGTTTCGCCCGGGCCTATGCTCGCGATCGGGCGCGTTTTTTGCGCAACTGGCCGGCCGACAGCGCCTTGCATCAGCTGCTGGACCAGCGCTTGCCGGTCCTTGGCGTCAAACATTCACAGGTGCCGCCTGCCGCGTAACGGCCCCGTCTTAGCTGTCGCGGCTGGAGTGGCTATAACGGCACCCTTGTACCGCTGCCTGGACCTGACTCCGCCGCGCCGCCAGGACTGACCCGGGTCGGCTGGACAGCGGTCTGGCGGGTTACCTTCGGCGCGCCGCAACGGCTATAATCGCCGCCTTTGTTTTTGCGACCCTGGCCGGTGGCCGGCGTTGCGACCCATTCCCACGGCGGCTCTGGCCGCCCGCAGCTTGAAGAGGCCTGACCCTGTGGCATTGACGATTCTCGGCCTGTCCGGCGCCCTCAGTCACGATCCTTCCGCCGCGCTCTATATAGACGGCAAACTGATCGCCGCCGCCGAAGAAGAACGCTTCGTGCGCGACAAGCACGCGAAAAACCGCATGCCCTACGAGTCGGCCAAGTTTTGTCTGGAGCAGGCCGGAATCAAACCGTCGGATGTCGACGTAGTGGCGATTCCCTTCGCGCCCATCAGCCTGTTCGGCAAGGCCCGCTGGCAGTACGCCAAGCGCTACTGGTATGCCCCGGACCGCGCGCTGGATGCGCTTGTGATGGGCAACCGGCGCTACAAGCGCTATCGCAAGCAGATCCAGTGGTGCCTGCAGCAGCTCGGGTTTGACCTGAAGAAAATCAAGATCGAACCGGTCGAGCATCACCTGGCGCATGCCAGCAGCGCCTACCACTGCTCGGGGTTCACGGAAAAAACCGCGATCCTCGGTATCGACGGCAAGGGCGAGTACGCCACCACCTTCTTCGGCTACGGCGAGCACGGCAAGATCCACAAGCTCAAGGAATTCTTCGACCCGGACTCCCTGGGTGGCCTGTACGGCGCGATCACCGAATTTCTCGGTTTCGAGATGCTCGACGGCGAATTCAAGGTCATGGGCATGGCGCCCTACGGCGACGCCAGTAAGTACGATTTCTCGCGCCTGGCCAGCTTCGAAAACGGCGAGCTGGTGATCAACACCGAGTACGCCAATGTCATCGGCCTGCGTCGCTACAAGGAAAACGGCAAGGGCTTCTATTTTTCCAAGAAGCTGATCGACTGGCTGGGCCCCAAGCGCGCCGGCGATGTGGCTGATGAGCCGTACATTGACTACGCTGCCAGCATCCAGGCGCTGTTCGAAAAACTCTCGCTGCAGATGCTGGAGTTCTACTTGGGCGATATCCTGCGCGAAACCGGCAAGCTGGCTTTCGCCGGCGGCAGCGCGCTGAACGTCAAGCTGAACCAGAAGATCATCGCCTTGCCGCACGTCAAGGAGCTGTTCGTGCAACCGGCCTCCGGCGATTCCGGCACCGCGGTGGGCGCCGCGGCTTATGTGTCGCATGCCCGCGGCGTGCCGGTGGAGAAGATGGAACACGTCTACCTCGGCCCCAGCTATTCCAACGAAGACGTCATCGCCGCCTGCGCCAAACACCCGAGCGCGCCGGCCTGGAAACAGATCGACAATATGCCGCAACGCATCGCTCAGATCATGGTCGCCGGCAACCCGGTGGCCTGGTTCCAGGGCCGCATGGAGTTCGGCCCGCGCGCCCTGGGCGGACGTTCGATCATCGGCTGCCCGAGCATTGCCGGAGTGGCCAGCCGGATCAACGAGCAGATCAAGTTCCGCGAGCGCTGGAGGCCGTTCTGCCCGTCGATGCTCGACACCGTTGCGCCGCAGATGCTCAAGGTCGACCATCCGTCGCCCTTTATGACTTTCACCTTCGAGGTCGCGGACGAATGGAGAACCCGCGTGCCGGAGGTGGTCCACGAAGACGGCACCTCTCGCGCCCAAGTGCTCAAGCGCGAATACCACCCGCGCTACTACGACATGATGCTGGAGCTGGAAAAGCTCACCGGCAACGGCGTGGCCCTCAACACCTCGCTCAATCGCCGCGGCGAAGCGATGATCTGCTCGCCCACCGACGCGCTGAACATGTTCTTCGGCTCCGACCTGCAGTACCTGATCATGGAAGATATTCTGGTGATCAAAGAGGGCGTGGAGGGTTATGACGCGATTGACTGAACCTTGGGTGCTGCAGTTTTGTCATGGCTATGACGGCCCGTTTCTGGACTGTGCGCGCCAGTACGCCAGCTTGTTCGTCGGCACGCCGTACAGGGTGTGCACGGTGTTTCTGACCGGCGCCCCGGATGCCGAGGTGGCAGCAGGGTGCGCCAGCGACGAGGTGCTGTTTCTGAATCACTCCAGTCGCGCAGTGAGCGGCCTCAAGCTCAAGGCCATTGGCGACCTCAGGCGCATCGCGGCTACCCATGACTTCCGGTTCTGCATGGCTCACCGCTTCAAACCGACCTATATCGCGTTGCTGGCTACCCGCCTGCCGGTGATCGGGGTGAACCACGCTTTCGGTGTGTATCGGCGGTTCTCGCGCCGGCTATTGGCCAGGCTGTTTCGCCAACGATTGAGCTTGCTCGGGGTGTCCAATGCGGTGCGCGACGATCTGCGCGCCTGCCTGCCCTCCTGGCCGCCCGAACGGATTGAAACCCTGTATAACCGCATCGATATCGAGGCGGTCCAGGCCGAGCAGGTCAGCCGCGAGGCGGCGCGCGACAGCCTGGGATTGCCCCCGAAGGCTTGGGTGGTTGGCAATGTCGGCCGCCTGCATCCGGACAAAGACCAGGCGACCCTGATTCGCGGCTTCGCCCGGGCGCTGCCGAAACTGCCCGCTGGCAGTCTGCTGGCCATCCTAGGCAGTGGTCGCCTGCAGGATTCGCTCAAGGCGCTGGCGAGCGAGTTGGAAGTGAGCGAACAGGTGCGTTTTCTCGGTCAGGTGCCGAACGCCCGGCGCTACTTTAAAGCGTTCGACGTATTTGCCCTGAGCTCCGACCACGAACCCTTCGGCATGGTGCTGCTGGAGGCCATGGTGGCCGGTGTGCCGGTGATCTGTAGCGATTGTGGCGGCGGGCGGGAAGTGGTGGCGGGAGTTGGAATGCTCTTTCCGCTTGGTGACGAAGTAGCATTGGCGCAGGGTCTGGAGCAGTTTGGTTCGGTTGATCAACTGCAGCGCCACACTTGTGCCGATTTGATGAAGCAACGATTGCATGAGTGTTTCAGCGATCTAGCGGTACGCGATGCCTTCTGGCGCTTGCCGCGAGTTACAGACCTGATTGCGGTACGGACATGTTGAACCGATACCAGGGCTGGCATAGGCAGCGCCTAATCGCACGTGATGGCGAGATACAGTTTCCGTATTTGCATTTTGTTTGTTGGAAACACAATCAGTGGTCGCAATTACCCGAGCCTGATCTGTTGCAGATAAAACGATTGGCCGCAGGGTCTGCCTGGAACATTAGCGCGACAGGATTTGCGTCGGGAGAGTTATGAATCAGCGTGCCAAGGTTTTGCAGTTGCAACCCGACTACAACGTCAAAGCTCACGACTTTGCCGACTTGGCAGAACAGATTGTCAAGTCTTTGCCGGTTGAACGCTATGAAGTGACCGCTGCATTTTTGCGAGGTCGACCGCAAACGGGCGCGCCGCAGAGCCGTGCAGAGCATTCGGTGTATTTCGAGTTTTCCGATAAGGCCCTTAAAGGGCTGCGCTTGAGGGCGATGTGGCGCTTATATCAATTTTGCCGTGCAGAAAAATTCGATGTGGTTGTCTGCAACCGCTTCAAACCGGTCAATATGCTGCTGCAGCTCAATCGTTGGTTGAAAATCCCTCTTTGCATCGGCATCTCCCATGGATTTGGCGAATACGACCGTTTCTACCGGCGTAACCAAATCAAGCGCCTAGTCAATCACGCATGGCGCTTTGTTGGAGTGTCGCCTGCAGTCAAACAGTATCTGCTTGATTGCAAATGTGGGTTCACTGACCAAAACACCTATGCCATCACCAACGCCATCGATATCGAACAGGCCGCAGGGTTGCAGCGCTCCCGTGAACAGGCGCGCGAACTACTCGGATTATCACCTTCGGCGCGGTTGATTGGCGCTTTGGGACGGCTGGTGCCGGTAAAAGGGCATATCTATCTGTTGCAGGCATTCGCCACGCTCAAAGATAAGCACCCCCAAGCTCAGTTGGCAATCATGGGGGCGGGTCGTGAGGAGTCGCGCTTGCGCGTAGAAATCGAGCGCCTGGGTCTCAACGGGCGTGCTCATCTACTGGGTTTTCGTGAGGATGCTTTGCAATATGTGCGGGCATTCGATATTTGGACTATGCCATCGCTGGCCGAGGGATTGGGACTGGCTTTGCTCGAAGGCATGAGCGGGCATCTGCCGGTGATAGCCTCGAATGTACCGGCGATGCTGCCGTTAATTCGAGGCGCCGGCGGGCTCGCCGTGGAGCCTGCCAATGTGCCGGCGCTGGCGGCCGCGCTGGACACTTATCTGGCACTTTCAGATCGGCAGTTGCAGACCAAGGGCGAGCAAGCCTATCGCTATCTGCAAGAACAGCACGATATTGAAGTGTTTCGGCAGGAGTATCTAGAATTGATCGAGTCAGGCTTGAGCCAGTCGCATAAGGGGCGGGTATGAACGAGGAGCACACGTTGGTAACTGTGATTATTGCCTCTTATAACCATGGCCCCTATATCGAGCAGAGTATTCGCAGTGTATTAGCCCAGACCTATACCAATATTGAGTTATTGGTTGTTGATGATGGCTCTAGCGATGACAGTGTTGAGCGTATCCGCCGCTTGCAGGCCGAGTACGGCTTCGACTTTCAGGTGCAGCAGAATAGGGGACTGACCCACACGCTGAATGCCGCTGTTGCGCGCGCTAAGGGGAGTTTGATCGCTCCCTTTGGCTCCGACGACATCATGTTGCCCGAGCGCATTGCCACCCAAGTAGCCTATATGGACGGCAAACCCGAGGTGGGTATCTGCGCCGGCAATATCGAATTAATCGATGCTCAGGGTCAGCTTTTTCCTGAAAAACGCCAGCGTCGCGACGTACCTTTCCGCCGTCTGGATTTCGATGACATGTTCCTTGAGCGCAAACCTTATCCGCCAGCACCGACCCTATTAATCCGGCGCGAGGCTCTCGATAAGGTCGGTGGCTTCGATCCGCAAATTCGTCTGGAAGACCTGTTGATTGAGCTGAAAATCACCCATGCTGGTTACTTTATCGATGGGCTGGGCGTATTAATGGCGCGCTACCGCAAACACGCGACCAACTCTTACAAGAACCACCGCTTCATGATTGAAAATATACTGCGTTCCTATGCCCTGTTCAGTGATCACCCGCGCTATGACGAGGTGAGGTTTAAATGTCTCAATTCGATGTTTCTCAAAACCGCCAATCGTGATCGGGTCCTGGCTCGTGAATTATTGGCGCAGATACCACTCAAGGCCTGGAACCGCAAAACGTTGCGGGGTTTGGCACGTCTGTATTTCTCTGCGCTGGAAAAGAGCTAAGCCATGGGCTGGTTTAAGCGCTTTTTGAACAAGCGAGCCAAGCGGGCAATTCGCAAGCTACCCAAGTTTGAACGGGGTCCGGCACGCTTTCATCAGCTTTATCCTGACTATGCATTTGGCCGTGGCAGTTATGGCTTGCCGCAAGTGCATGACTGGCAGGAAGGATCGACGCTGAGCATTGGTGCTTATTGTTCGATCGCCGCAGGTGTACAGATTTTTCTAGGAGGCCATCACCGCGTGGATTGGGTGAGCACCTACCCATTCCCTGCGATGCTGTCGCACGCCGCTCACATCAATAATTATAGTGGTACGCACGGTGATGTCCGGATCGGTAATGATGTCTGGTTGTGTTCCAACTGCAGCATTCTTTCCGGTGTGACGGTTGGCGATGGGGCGGTGATCGCGGCCGGTGCCATGGTGGTGCGAGATGTCGAAGCCTACTCGGTAGTCGGCGGTAACCCAGCACGGGTGCTGAGCTGGCGTTTCCCATTGGCGATTCGCCAAGAGCTGCTGCAGATTGCTTGGTGGCAATGGCCGGAAGATGAGCTTCATGGACTCGCCGATAAGCTCTGTAGTGATGATATCCAAGACTTCCTGGATTATGCCCGGCAGCGCAATCAATCAGATTGAGGCGAGCAAAGCAGTAGGTGTTTCACATCGCTAATGCGCTTGTACAGCGTTATTGCCGAGCATCAGTAGCTGCCTACGCATGTGATTAGCGGCGCGGCTCGACACAATAGTCCCGTAGCCAGTGAGTAGGGTCTCGACATGCTTATCGAACAGTCAGGTGTAGTCTTGCGTATAACGCTGCATGTGCTGCAGGTTGCGCTGACGCAGTGACGGCAAAATGCGCATGTCGGCTAGAACAATCAGCCCAAACGTAGTGTCGGGCCTCACCAACATGTTGCCTAGGGCGCGCGAGCGGCAGTAAACGCCATGCATATACAGTTCAGCGAGGAACTGACCGAACCCTTGTACTCAACCTTGGCGTTCGGCGGGTAACTCAAGCGCTTGCAGAGCTTGGCGCAGAGCCCGGCCAATGCACCCTAGATGCTCGCTCAACAGACAGAGCGAGCACCTGGGGTGTTGCAATCCCCAGTGACCGCAGTCGTTCGCTATTAATAGTAAAACGCTTAGCGTAGGGATTGAGACTGTCTAACGAGTACCCGCTTCTGCGCCGAAATAGCTTGAGGACGTTGCCATCATTAAGGCGCAAAACTTTTGGTCCCCCGCCGCTGGTATCGATGGACTGCGCGTTGGCTTAAAGACGCTTGACTGCAGTCGGCGCCAACGCTTCTATCGGTAGCGGCGGGAATCTGCGGCTGCGGCTAGCGATGCTCAGTGCGGCGATAAGGGCCAGAGGAATCCACAGTAAAAACCAGTGTTCTTTGGGCCGAGATAGAATTCCGCCACCCTCGGTAAGCCCCGCACCAATACCGAACGCTAGCCAGGTTGATGCCAGAATAAACAACGGCTTAGCACGTTGTCGCCAGCTGCTGAATAACCCCCATGCCAGCATAAATAGCCAGGGTGCAAAACCTAGAATGCCGACGTAGAAGAGTACGCCCAGAGCAAAGTTATGCGGTTCGCTCAATAAGAAACCTGTGCCTGGATCAAGGCTCAGGCTGGCGCTGTAACCATGTCCTATCCAGGGGCTCTCGGCGATTTTGTCCAGAGTCAATCGCCACAGTTCGAAGCGATAGGAGTCCCCTCTTGCCATGACCAGTTCCGGGTATAAAAGGAAAAGAGTCGCGCCGACCAACGGCAGTCCAACAATAATTATCAATGAGCGGCGGCTCCAGCAGATGAAGCTCAGCCAGGCAATCGCCAGGCTGAGTGCCACCAGTGGAGTTCTTGAGCCTGTCGCCAGTACTGCGGCGAACATCACCATCAGTGCCGCTAAGCTAAACCATAGGGACTGCACGTTCTTTGTGGTCATGCTGACATACAGCCAGTAGACGCAGAAGAAACCGAACACATGGGAGCTCAATAAGGGATTGTCGAAGGCTCCAGAGCCAATCATCCGCTGGCCTGCGGAGTAGCTCTGAGCGAAGGTGAATAAGTTAAATAGTGATGCAAGCAGCGCGATGACTGCGGCGCAAAGGAAAATGGGTTGCACGCTTTCGCTGCGATGGCGCAGCAATAGGCAGCACCCAGCGAAGAGCATGAAGGTATGCAGTGGCCGCTTAAGTAGATATATCGAGTCGATGCCGGATGGACCCCAGATCAGGCTGAGTGACGCCCAGCAGGCGAACAGTAGAAAGCTAATGATCAGCGGCTCGCCCCGTATGATTTTTAGCTCGCCTGGGCGCAGGCACAAAGCGATCAGCGTCGGAATACTGAAAAGGCCGTAATAGAATTTGTGCAGCTGGCTGCCATCAAGCAAAAAAAATAACCCGCTCAGCAGCACCAGATAACCAGCGGGGAGTACCCACAAACACAGAAGGTTAAAGGCTCTATCTGAACAGTGGGTGAGGCCGTTGACGTGCATGTTGAAGAGTCGGTTCAAAAAATGGGTGGCCATACTAACGCACCCGAGCGATCGGATCTTGTCTGCTTGGTCTAATAGTTCCTGCTTCGGCCAAGCGTGAAGTCACGCAGAGAAGCTGTGCTAAAGTCAGCCTCCTTTTTTTGATTGCCGCCGGGTGATATGACCGATCCCAGTCTCAGCGCAAGCCCTTCCAGCTTGAAGATCTACTACCGCCTGCTCGGCTATGTGCGTCCGTATATCGGGCTTTTTCTGCTGAGTATTCTGGGCTTTTTGATCTTTGCCTCCACCCAACCGATGCTCGCCTACATCCTCAAGTTTTTTGTCGATGGCCTGGGCAATCCCGAAGCCAGTTTGTTTCCCGCCAATGACTACCTGCCTGATCTGCCGTTATTGCAGGCGGTGCCGCTGCTGATCGTGCTAATCGCCGTCTGGCAAGGGGTCGGCTCGTATCTGGGTAACTTCTTTCTGGCGCGGGTTTCCCTGGGGCTGGTGCATGACTTGCGCGTGGCGTTGTTCAACAAGCTGCTGGTGCTGCCCAACCGCTATTTCGACAGCCACAGTTCCGGGCACCTGATTTCGCGCATTACCTTCAACGTGACCATGGTCACCGGAGCGGCCACCGATGCGATCAAGGTGCTGATCCGTGAAGGCCTCAGCGTGCTGTTTCTGTTTGGCGCGCTGTTCTGGATGAACTGGAAGCTGACTCTGGTGATGATGGCGATCTTGCCGCTGATCGGTTTGATGGTCAGCAGCACCAGTCGAAAATTTCGCAAGCAGAGCCGCAAAATCCAGGTGGCCATGGGCGATGTCACCCATGTGGCCTCGGAAACCATCCAGGGCTACCGGGTGGTACGCAGCTTCGGTGGCGAAAGCTACGAGCAGACCCGCTTCCAGGGCGCCAGCCAGAGCAATACCGACAAGCAATTGCGCATGGTCAAAACCGGTGCGGTGTACACGCCCATGCTGCAGGTGGTGACCTACAGCGCCATGGCGGTGGTGATGTTTCTGGTCCTGCTGTTGCGCGGCGATGCCTCGCCCGGTGACCTGGTGGCCTATATCACCATGGCCGGTCTGCTGCCCAAGCCGATCCGCCAGTTGTCTGAAGTCAGCTCGACCATCCAAAAGGGCGTGGCCGGTGCCGAGAGCATCTTCGAGCAGCTCGACGAGCCCTCCGAGGTGGATCGCGGCAGTATCGAGCTGGAACGGGTCAGTGGCCGGCTGGAGGTGCGCAACCTCAGTTTCACCTATCCTGGCACCGATACGCAGGTGCTCGACGACATCAGTTTCAGCGCAGAACCTGGGCAGATGATCGCTCTGGTCGGCCGCTCCGGCAGCGGCAAGTCGACCCTGGCCAACCTGATTCCGCGTTTCTATCACCATGAAAGTGGGCAGATTCTGCTGGATGGAGTGGATGTAGAAGAGTACACGCTGCTTAATTTGCGCCGGCATATCGCCCTGGTCACCCAGCAGGTGACTCTGTTCAACGATACGGTGGCCAACAATATTGCCTATGGCGATCTGGCCGGCGCGCCGCTGGAGGCCATTCAGCAGGCGGCCGCCGACGCCTATGCCGACGAGTTTATCGAGCAGATGCCGCAGGGTTATCAGACCCTGGTCGGTGAGAATGGCGTGCTGCTCTCCGGCGGCCAGCGCCAGCGCCTGGCGATTGCCCGGGCGCTGCTCAAAAATGCGCCGCTGCTGATTCTCGATGAAGCCACTTCGGCCCTGGACACCGAATCGGAGCGGCACATTCAGGGCGCTCTGGATCAGGTGATGACCGGGCGCACCACCTTGGTGATCGCGCACCGGCTAAGCACCATCGAGCGGGCCGATCTGATTCTGGTGATGGATCAGGGGCGGATCGTCGAGCGCGGCAGCCATCGCGAACTGCTGGCGCAAAACGGCTACTACGCCCGCTTGCACGCCACGGGCCTGAACGGGCCGACCACGACCAGCCGGGTCTGACGCTCGCGACTGGTTAAGGGTCAGGGCATGTTGTAAGGGCGAGTCGCTGACCTGGGCAAACGTCAGCGCGGCAGTCCGACGGGCATTGTCTACAATTGCCTAAAAGGTGCGGCAGGGAAGCCGCGCCAGCCAGCGCACAAGGAGCTAAGTGCCCTATGTTAAGATCGCCGATCTTTTCATTTTATCTGCGGGTTGCCCCCATCATGAAGTTGTCCATGCCCCGTTTCGAGCAGGCCCCCGTGTTGGTGGTTGGCGATGTGATGCTTGACCGTTATTGGCACGGCAGCACGTCGCGCATCTCCCCGGAAGCGCCGGTGGCGGTGGTCAAGGTCAATCAGATCGAAGACCGTCCAGGCGGCGCGGCCAACGTGGCGCTGAACATCGCGGCCCTAGGCGCACCAGTGGCGCTGGTCGGGGTGACCGGCGTCGACGAGGCAGCCGACAGCCTGAGCGCAAGCCTGGATGCCGCCGGCGTCACCACGCGCTTTCAGCGCATCGCCCATCAGCCGACCATCGTCAAGCTGCGGGTCATGAGTCGCCATCAGCAATTGCTGCGCATGGATTTCGAAGAACCCTTCGCCACCGATGCGCAGGCTTTGTGCGCCGAGGTCGACGCTCTGCTCAGCGGGGTAAAGGTGCTGGTGCTGTCCGATTACGGCAAAGGCGCGCTGCAAAATCACCAGGCGCTGATTCAAGTGGCGCGGGCCAAGGGTATTGCGGTGCTGGCCGATCCCAAGGGCAAGGATTTCGCCATTTATCGCGGCGTCAATCTGCTCACCCCCAACCTCAGCGAATTCGAAACCGTGGTCGGGCACTGCCTGGATGAGCCCGCTCTGGTGACCAAGGGCGCGCAATTGATGCACGAACTGGAACTGGGCGCCTTGCTGGTGACCCGCGGCGAGCACGGCATGACCCTGCTGCGCCCGGGGCATCCGGCGCTGCACTTACCGGCCCGGGCCCACGAAGTGTTCGATGTAACCGGCGCCGGCGATACGGTGATTTCGACCCTGGCCGCGGCCATCGCGGCGGGTGAAGAACTGCCCCAGGCCGTGGCTCTGGCCAATCTGGCGGCCGGCATCGTGGTCGGCAAGCTCGGCACCGCAGCCATCAGTGCCCCCGAATTGCGCCGTGCGGTGCAGCGCGAAGAGGGTTCCGAGCGCGGCGTGCTGAGCCCCGAGCAGCTGCTGACCACCATGGACGACGCCCGCGCCCATGGCGAACGCATCGTTTTTACTAATGGCTGTTTCGATATTCTGCACGCCGGGCATGTGACCTATCTGGAGCAGGCCCGCGCTCTGGGTGATCGGCTAGTGGTGGCGGTCAACGATGACGCCTCGGTCAGCCGCCTTAAAGGCCCGGGCCGACCGATCAACTCAGTGGACCGGCGCATGGCGGTGCTGGCCGGCCTCGGTGCGGTGGATTGGGTGGTGAGCTTCGCTGAGGGCACCCCTGAGAACCTGATCGAACTGATCAAGCCCGATGTGCTGGTCAAGGGCGGCGACTACGGCATCGACCAAGTGGTCGGCGCCGAAATCGTCACCGCCTATGGCGGCACCGTCAAGGTGCTGGACCTAGTGGAAAACAGCTCGACCACCGCCATCGTCAACAAAATCCGCAGCCAATAGACCGCTGAAGAAATGATGCCTGCGGTGTGGATTGATTCGGCGTGCTGCTTAGGGCTGCTGCTGTAGACGTGGATTTATCCACGAATAGCCGGACACAAGCGGCACCTACGCGCTGACTTCGAGCCGCGTGGCCTGATCGGTCATGTCCTGGCGGCTCGGTGTGGCGGGGCTTGGCCGTGGTGGGCTGGGCGGCGCGTCGAGCTGCTGCTGAATCAGCCAGTCTTTCCAGCGAATTCGTTCGTCGCGCACTAGCCAGCCGTCTTGCGCCGCGAAGCTTTCTGCCAGCCATAGGCCGCGGGTGCTGGCGGGGTTGAGCTGGCCTTGTTTGAGGGTGAACAACGCAGGGCAGGGTTTTCCTTGCTCCAGTGGTATCAGGTACAGATCTGGCTTGCGACGATCCAGGCGCACGATCAGTTTGGAGTCTTCCAGGCACTCGTCAACATGAAACAGACTCAGCTGTTTAGCCTCCTTGGGCAGCTCAAGGCGCAGGTCGTAGACCAGCTGCAGCGAAGCGGTGGGCAGGTGTACATACGCTCGTGGGCGCTCCAGCAGAGGCTGAGCGCCGCAGCGCACCGGTCGCGCCGCGCCGGACAGCGGACTCAGGCCGAAACTTAGGGTTTCGCGATAGTGCAAGGTGTCTTGATAGGGCGTTGGCAGCCAAGTCTCGCCGAAGCGCCCGCCGAGCCAGCCTTGCGGGGTTTCCAGCAGGCATTCTTCGGCGACTTCCTGGAGTGCGGTGAGCAGCGGCAAGTTCAGCTCATGGGCCGGCACGTAGCCGGAAATCAGCTTGAGCACCACGTCGCCGCGGTCCAGCCGGCGCTGGCGCACCAGCAGCCAATAGTCGCGGCCTTGCCAGGCAAGCGTCAGGCGCACGGAGACGCCGAGGTTGGTCAGTTCCTGACGAAAACACTGGCTGTCGGCGATCTCGATGGGACGCCGGCGTTCGAGCATCTGGCTGAAATTCAGTGGCTGACCCTTGCTCTGATAGCTAAGGGCGTCCGGGCTGGCCTCGACCAGCAGCGGCAGGGTCTGGAAAGTGCCCGGGTTATTGCGAACCAGAATGCGCGCCATGGTGTCTCCTGTTGGAATCGCCCGCCGCACGGTGGGCGAGTGGGTGCGTAGAGAGCTTAGGCTATCGCCCGTAGCACGGCGGCGGCGGTCGCGACATTGTGGCTCAGATGTAGCGGATCGATAGTGCCGACAATCGCGCTGGCCACGCCGGGATGAGCGAACAACAGCTCGAAACTGGCCCGCACCGGATCGACGCCGGCGCCTAAACACAGGTGTCCGCTGGCCAGCGCCTTCTTGATCAGAATGCCCTTGCCCAGCGCCTGGGCGCGGTCCAGCACCGGGCGCTCGGCCTGCTCGTTAAGGTTGTAGGTAACCATGGCGCAGTCGCCGCGCTCCAGGGCGAGTAGGCCGCCGGCGACGGTTTTGCCGGAAAAACCGAAGCCGCGTAGTTTGCCTTCGCGTTTGAGGTCTTCCAGAGTGGCGTACACGGCGCTGTCGTTGAGCACGGCCAGGTCGTTGCCGTCGGAATGCACCAGCACCAGGTCGATGCAGTCGGTTTCCAGGCGTTTGAGGCTGCGTTCCACGGAAAACCGGGTGTGCGCGGCGCTGAAATCATGCTGCGACAAGCCGCCGGCGAATTCCTCGCCGACCTTGCTGACGATCACCCACTCTTCACGCTGGCCGCGCAGCAGCGGGCCGAGACGCTCTTCGCTGCAGCCATAAGCCGGCGCGGTGTCGATCAGATTGATGCCCAGTTCGCGGGCCAGATCCAGCAAGCGGCGGGCCTCGTTGTCATCGGGGATGCGAAAGCCATTGGGGTATTTAACCGCCTGATCACGGCCCAGTTTGACGGTGCCCAGGCCCAGTGGTGAGACCCATAAGCCGGTGTGGCCCAGCGGCCGTTGCAGACCGTGCAGTGTGTTGTGGTTATCTGGATGGTTGGTCATGGCAGCAAACTCGTCCAGATCGGCTGGCCCAGCGGCGGGCGCGGCAACTCAGGTCGGGTGGACGGCGGGCCGGGCCGAATGCCGTCGCGGGCCAGCGCCGCCAGCACCCGGTCGGCAAAATCCGGGGCCAGTGCCAGCTTGGTCGGCCAGCCCACCAGTAGCCGGCCTTGTTCGGCCAGAAAAGCGTTGTCCGGGCGACCCAGGCTCGATTGCGCCGGTTCGGCACGATCGACCCGCAAGGTCGCCCAATGGGCGGTAGAGAGATCGATCCAGGGCAGCAGCTGCGCCAGTTCGTGTTGCGCGGCGCGTATCTGCGCGCGTTCGTCGCGGGCCACGCCGGCGGCCTCGGCCAAGTCGCCACCCAAGTACCAGACCCACTGGCCGTCGGCCGCCGGATGGCTGGTGATGGTCACCCGCGGTTTCGGCCCACCGCCCAGGCAATGGGCATACAGCGGTTTCAGACCCGGCCCCTTGACCAGCACCATATGCAGCGGCCGGCGCTGCATGCTCGGCTGGCGGATGCCCAGGTCGGCGAGCAGCTGGGCATTGCCGGCACCGGCGCTGAGCACGATGCGCTGGGCGCGCACTTCACGCCCGTCCAGGCGCAGGCCGAGTAGTTCGGCCGGTTTAGTCAGCTCAGTCGGTTCGCGCGGGTCGGCTTGTGCAGATTGCTCGGCTTGCTCGGATTGTTCAGCAGGTTCAGACGCAGTGCCGCGCAGGGCTTCGATCTGCTGCGCGGCCAGCAGGCTGTCGCCGGCCAGCAGACTAAGGCGCTCGATCAGGCTCGGCACATCCAGCACCAGCTCGTTGAGGCGGTAGACCTTGCCCTTGAATTTCGGGTGTTGCAGGGCTGGCGGCAGGTCGGCGCCCTTGACCTGATCGACCCGCGAGCGCACCGCCTTGCTGGCCAGAAAGCTGCTCAGGTTGCCGGCCAGGGTGCCCGGCGACCACAGATAATGCGCGTCGGACAACACGCGCACGCCGGCCAAGTCCAGCTCGCCGGTGCCGGCCAGCGCCTCGCGCCAGCGCCGCGGCATGTCGGCGATGGCCTCCGACGCGCCGCTCAGCGCACCGTGCAGGGCATATTTGGCGCCGCCGTGAATGATCCCCTGGGACTTCAGGCTCTGTCCGCCGCCGAGGCTGGCGTTTTCCACCAGCAGGGTAGAAAAGCCCTGGCTGCGCAGGCGCGCATTCAGCCACAGCCCGGCAATACCGCCGCCGACTATCAACACATCGGTGCACAAGGGAGAAGTCATAAACGCGAGCCACCTGTAACGAAAAACCGGCGGGCAGTATAGCGCGTTGGCTAACGGCGACCGGCTGGGCAGATGCGTGGGCAAGGCCTGGTTGGCGTGCCGCCTATCGCGGCGAAGGTTGGCTGGGAGGCTTGGCGTGCCCGTATCGCGCTTAGGGTCGATTGGGGAGACTTGCATGCCCGTATCGCGGTGAGGGTCGACGTGGAAGGCTGGCCAGCGCCGTGTTTCGGCGAGCACGCTGCAATTGCCATAATGGCGCGCGGCTGGCCCAGCGTTGCGCTAATGCCCGGTGCTGCCCGAGAACAGCTGAATCACCACCACGCCGGCGACGATCAGGGCCATGCCGAGGATGGCCGGCAGGTCGAGTTTCTGGCCGTAAATATAGGTGGCGGCAATGCTCACCAGCACGATGCCCATACCGGCCCACACGGCATAGGCGATGCCCACCGGAATAGTGCGCACCACCAGGGTCAGCATCCAGAAGGCAATGGCATAGCCGCCGATCACCAGCAGCAAGGGCAGGGGTTTGTTGAAACCGTCGATGGCCTTCATCGAAGTAGTGGCGACCACTTCGGCGGCGATGGCGATGCCTAAGTAGTAATAACCGGACATGGGCTGTGCTCCTGTAAATGCACAAGCAATTCTACGGCTTGAGTGGGCCAGGTGCGCGGCAAACTCCGTACAATGCCGTCCATGAACCGCACCCTCTATACCCTGCTGCTGCATCTTTGCCTGCCCCTGCTGGGCCTGCGTCTGGCCTGGCGCGCCTGGCGTGCGCCGGCCTATGCACAGCGTATCGGCGAGCGCTTTGCCCTCGGCCTGCCGCCGTTAAAGCCGGGCGGCATCTGGGTGCATGCAGTGTCGGTGGGCGAAAGTATCGCCGCCGCACCGATGATTCGCGAATTGCTGGCGCGCTATCCGCAACTGCCAATCACCATCACCTGCATGACGCCTACCGGTTCCGAGCGGATTCAGGCGTTGTTCGGCGGGCCTGACTATCAAGGCCGCGTGCAGCACTGTTATCTGCCCTACGACCTGCCCTGGGCGGCCGCGCGGTTTCTCGACCGTGCCCAGCCCCGGCTGGCGGTGATCATGGAAACCGAGCTGTGGCCTAACCATATTGCCCAGTGTGCGCGGCGCGCGATTCCCGTGGCGGTGGCCAATGCGCGCTTATCCGCGCGTTCGGCGCGAGGTTATGCACGCTTCGCCAAGCTCAGCGCGCCCATGCTCGCGCAGCTGAGTTGGATCGCCGCGCAGACCCAGGTCGAGGCCGAACGCTTTATCGCCCTGGGCGCGAAGCCTGAGTGCGTGCAGGTGACCGGCTCGATCAAGTTTGATCTGCGTATCGATCCCGCGCTGCTCCAGCGCGCCGCCGCCTTGCGCGCCGAGTGGCAGGTCCAGCCGGATCAATCGAGCCAGCCGGGCGTGGCACACGCGAGTGTGGATCAATCGGCTGCGGGGCAATTGAGCGAGGCGCAATTGATCGGGGCGCAACTCGGTGCCGGCGGGCCGGCTGCGACCAGTTCGGCCTTGTCGAATGTGCCCCAGCCGGTGTGGATTGCGGCGAGCACCCATGCCGGCGAGGACGAAGTGGTGCTGGCGGCCCATCGGCAGTTGCTGGAGCAGCAGCCGGATGCGCTGTTGATTCTGGTGCCGCGCCATCCCGAACGCTTTGCTGCGGTATTCGAATTATGCGCCCAGGCCGGTTTCGCCACCCGCCGGCGCTCCACGGGCGAGGCGCTAACGCCCGGCGATCAGGTGTTGCTGGGCGACACCATGGGCGAGCTGCTGTTTCTCTATGCGCTGGCCGATAGCGCCTTTGTCGGCGGCAGTCTGGTGGCCAATGGAGGGCATAACCTGCTGGAACCGGCGGCTCTGGGCAAGCCGGTGCTCAGCGGTCCGCACCTGTTCAATTTTCTGGAGATCGCCGCCCAGTTGCGCAGCGCCGGCGCTTTGCAGGAGGTGACGGACGCCGCCACGCTGGCCGAGCAAGTGGCAAGCCTGTGGCGCGAACCGGCCCGCGCCGTGCAGATGCGCGAGGCCGGCCTGGCGGTGTTGCATGCCAACCAAGGTGCCCTGGTGCGGCTGTTGGCAGGGTTGGAGCGTTTGCTCGATGAGTCGCCAAGGCGCTAGCGGGGCATCACGCAGCCCCCAATACGCAACCCTGCGATCCGTGAAAATTCACGCCGGTTGTTCACGCGCCGCCGTCAGAGTCGCGAATAAAAAGCTATGTCTGCGCTAATGATTGATTCGGTATGGCGCTGTTGTAGGCGCGGATTTATTCGCGATGATTTCGCTGAGGCGCTCGCTGATAAATCCGCATCCTGCGGGGTGCGTGTCCAGGATTCACCCGCGCCAACCCATAACGGCTACACCGCCTGAAAAATGCATCGGCTCTATGCAATATAGGGCAGGTGCACAGCCGTTTAGTCGGTCGAGTCGCCGCGCCATTGTGCTTCAGTCGCGTCTGCGTCTGTGGCCAGGTCGGGCGGCAAGAAGTCTCGGTCGGGGTTGTAGTCGGGCTTGAGGAAACGCTCCAGCGCCTGCAGGTCGGTGGGGCTCAGGGTGCCGGCGGCTTGTTTGAGGCGCAGGTTATTGAGAATGTAATCGTAGCGCGCCACGTTGTAGACGCGCACCGCGCTGTACAACTGGCGCTGGGCATCGAGCACATCGACAATGTTGCGCGTGCCAACCTGATAGCCGATTTCAGTGGCCTGCAGGGCGCTCTGGTTGGAGATGATCGACTGCTTGCGCGCCTGCACGGTTTCCACGTCGGTGTTCACCGCTCGGTGCAGGTTGCGGGTGTCCTGCACCACTTGGCGGCGCAGGCTCTCGCGCCGTTGCTCGCTCTGGGTCAGGCGCTGGTAGGCCTCACGCACCCGGGAGCTGGTCAGGCCGCCGCTGTACAGCGGGATAGTCAATTCCAGGCCAATGGAGCGCTGTTCCACATCGCTGCCGAAGCGCGGCTGACCCGCCGAACGGGCCGAGAAATTGCTGAAGCCCAGGCTGTCGTTGTCGCCTTTCTGGTAGCTGGCCACCGCATCTAGAGTGGGCGCGTGGCCGGACTTGCGCTGGCGCAGGGTTTCTTCGGCGGCGCTCACCTCGTAATTGCTGGCTTGCAGATTAAGGTTTTGCGCGGTGGCGGTATCGACCCAGGCCTTGGCATCGTTGGGCGTCGGCGCCAGCACCGGCAGACTGTGCAAAATGCCTTCCAGGGCCGAGTGCTCGCGGTCGGTCAGGGTGGTCAGGGCCTGAAAGGCCTCATCCACCTGACGCTGGGCGAGGAGCCGGTTAGCCCGTGCGGTGTCGAAACCGGCCTGGGCTTCTAGTACATCGGTCCGGTCCGAGAGACCCACCTCGAAGCGCTCGTTGGCCTGATCCATCTGGCGCTTGAAAGCGGCTTCTTCGGCCTTGCTGGCGGCCAAGGTGTCCTGGGCGCGCAGCACGCTGAAATAGGCATCGGCGCTTTGCAGAATCATATTCTGCTCGATGGCCGATAATTCCAGGGCGGACTGTTCGCTGCTGGCCTGGGCCGCTTGTAGCTGAAACCAGCGGTCGGCGCGAAACAGCGGTTGGCTTAGGTTGGCTTGATAGACCAAGCCGCTGCGCGAACTGCTGCTGGCCGGTTGATCCAGGTTGAGCTGGGTGTCGTTGAGGTTGGCTCCGGCTGACAGATTGGGCAGCAGACCGGAGCGGGCCTGGGGCACTATTTCGCGGCGGGCCAGATAATCGGCGCGGGCGGCGGCCAGGTCGGCGTTGTTAGCGGTCGCTTCCTGATAAACGGTGAGCAAATCGGTCCGGACGGACGGGGCTTGAGCAGCCCATGCTCCGCCCTGAGTAACGGCGGCCACGGCCAATACCAGCGTGAGTCTGCGCAGCATGGGGCAATCCTGAAAGCGGTGGATAAGACCCGCAAGGCTAAGGGCCGCCGACTGGGCGGTCAAGCAGACCGCGCCGTCATGTACCGACGCGCCGGTCGGTGCAAGTGCTTCGCCGGTTGGCTTATCGGCGCGCCTTGATTAGACTGGCCGCGTTCTTGTCGGGGTGCCTTGAGTTGAAGGCTGAGATCGGATAATTCCGGATCCCGTTGAACCTGATCAGGTTAAAGCCTGCGTAGGGAACAAGATTGCTCGCCGCTCGACGAGTGTTCTGACTGCATCCCCGCACGCGCTCCCTTCTCAGGTCTGCTCCGACAAATCATGCCTTGTTCCTTGGCTGACTTTGTGGAGAGTTTTAATGAGCGTAGAACAACAAAAGCCCAACCCATCCAAAACGCTAAACACGGCCAACTTGAGCGACAGCGCCCAGGTCGACCAGCAGTCGGTGCAGCCGTTTACCTGCTCGCAAAAAATCTATGTGCAAGGCTCGCGCCCGGATATTCAGGTGCCCATGCGCGCCATCAGCCTGGATATGACGCCGACCGATCTGGGTGGCGAAGTGAATGCGCCGGTGCTGGTCTATGACACCTCCGGCCCGTACACCGACCCCAATGTGATCATCGATGTGCGCCAGGGCCTGGCCGATGTGCGCTCGCCCTGGATCATCGATCGCGGCGATACCCAGGTGCTAACGGGTCTGAGTTCGCACTTCGGCCAGCAGCGCCTGGCCGACGGCGAACTGGCCAAACTGCGTTTCGCCCAGCAATGCAACCCGCGCAAGGCCAAGGCCGGCGCTAACGTCAGCCAGATGCATTACGCCCGCCAGGGCATCATCACCGCCGAGATGGAATACGTCGCCATCCGCGAAAACATGAAGCTGCAGGAAGCCCGCGCCGCCGGTCTGCTGAGCGCCCAGCATGCCGGGCACAGTTTCGGCGCCAGCACCCCGAAAGAAATCACCGCTGAATTCGTGCGTGACGAAATCGCCCGTGGCCGGGCCATTATTCCGGCCAATATCAACCACCTGGAGCTGGAGCCGATGATCATCGGCCGCAACTTCCTGGTGAAGGTCAACGGCAATATCGGCAACAGCGCGCTGGGCTCATCCATTGAAGAAGAAGTCGCCAAGCTGACCTGGGGCATTCGCTGGGGTTCGGACACGGTGATGGACCTGTCCACCGGCAAGCACATCCACGAAACCCGCGAGTGGATCATCCGCAACTCGCCGGTGCCGATAGGCACCGTGCCTATTTATCAAGCGCTGGAAAAAGTCGGCGGCGCCGCTGAAGAGCTGACCTGGGAGCTGTTTCGCGACACGCTGATCGAACAGGCCGAGCAGGGCGTCGATTACTTCACCATCCACGCCGGCGTGTTGCTGCGCTACGTGCCGCTGACCGCCAAGCGCCTGACCGGGATCGTCTCGCGTGGCGGTTCGATCATGGCCAAGTGGTGCCTGGCGCATCACCAGGAAAGCTTCCTCTATACGCACTTTGAAGACATCTGCGAAATCATGAAGGCCTACGACGTCAGCTTCTCGCTGGGCGATGGCCTGCGTCCGGGCTCCATCGCCGACGCCAACGACGAAGCGCAGTTCGGCGAACTGGAAACCCTCGGCGAGCTGACCAAGATCGCCTGGAAACACGACGTGCAGTGCATGATCGAAGGCCCGGGCCACGTGCCGATGCAGCTGATCAAAGAGAACATGGACAAGCAGCTCGAATGCTGCGACGAGGCGCCGTTCTACACCCTGGGACCGCTGACCACCGACATCGCGCCGGGCTACGACCACATCACCAGCGGCATCGGTGCGGCGATGATCGGCTGGTTCGGCTGCGCCATGCTCTGCTACGTCACGCCCAAGGAGCACCTGGGCCTGCCGAACAAGGATGACGTCAAGACCGGCATCATCACCTACAAGATCGCCGCCCACGCCGCCGACCTCGCCAAGGGCCATCCTGGCGCGCAGATCCGCGACAATGCCTTGAGCAAGGCGCGTTTCGAGTTCCGCTGGAACGACCAGTTCAACCTGGGCCTGGACCCGGACACCGCGCGCAGCTACCACGACGAAACCCTGCCCAAGGACTCGGGCAAGGTCGCGCATTTCTGCTCCATGTGCGGGCCGAAATTCTGCTCGATGAAAATCACCCAGGAAGTGCGTGCCTATGCCGCCGACCAGGAACAGGCCGCCAATCAACGCATCGAAACGGTGGATCTTGACGTTGAGGCCGGTTTGCGCGAACAAGCCGAGCGCTTTAAACAGGAAGGCAGCCAGCTATACAAAAAGGTCTGAGCCGAGCAGCCTGGCCAGATCGCCAGCGAGTGTGGGGCGGCGTTTGTCTTGCTAGCTTGCTCTGCGAGCAGGCGGCGTTTGCTGAGCAGGCGGGCATCCGTGCGGTGCGGCTAATCCAGCCTCCCGCTAAGTGCTTTGGCCTAAGGTCGGATGTCGCCGTGCGCTACACCGATCCGCAGTCTATTTACGTCTAAACTTGGCGCTTTATGCCGGGCTGTTTTTAGCTCACTCCGACGCGCTACGTGGGAATGAACACACTCGTGCCGCGCTGCCTTTTAGGTAGCGCGGTTTGCTTTCTACTCTTTTAATATTTCTTTGAGATTACATCCGTGAACGATACGTCTACCTATATGTACTCTCCCGATCACGCGGTCCCGCTTGGCCAGCGAGTCTTTGGCCTGCGCGATATGTTTTCCCTGTGGTTCTCTCTGGGCATTGGCTTGATGGTGCTGCAGGTTGGCGCGTTGTTGGCGCCGGGGCTGGGGCTGGCGGGGGCGTTGCTGGCCATTGTGCTGGGCAGCGGGTTGGGCGTGCTGCTGCTGGCCGCCGCCGCGGTGATCGGCAGCGACACCGGATTGTCGGCCATGGCGGCGATCAAGCTCAGCCTGGGCGCGCGGGGGGCGACCTTGCCGGCGCTGCTTAATGTGTTGCAGCTGATCGGTTGGGGCGCTTTCGAGCTGATCGTGATGCGCGATGCCGCCAGTTTGCTCGGGACTCGGGCCTTTGGCGCGGACAGCCTGTGGTCCAGCGCGGCGTTATGGACGCTGCTGTTTGGCGCGCTGGCCACCGGTCTGGCGATTAGCGGGCCGTTGACCTTTGTGCGCCGGGTGCTGCGCCGCTGGGGCATCTGGTTGCTGCTGGGGGCTTGCCTGTGGCTGACCTGGAATCTGCTGCACAAGGCCGATCTGCCGGCGATCTGGGCGCGTCCCGGCGACGGTTCGTTGCCGTTTGCCTTGGGCCTGGATATCGCCATTGCCATGCCGCTGTCCTGGCTACCGCTGATTGCCGACTATTCGCGCTTCGGCAAAAGTGCCGTGCGGGTGTTCGGCGGCACGGCGCTGGGCTTTTTCCTTGGCAATGTCTGGCTGATGAGCCTGGGCGTGGCCTACACCCTGGCGTTCGCCCCGAGCGGCGAAGTGAATGCCTTGCTGTTGGCGCTGGCCGGCGCGGGCCTAGGTATCCCGTTGCTGCTGATTTTGCTCGACGAGTCGGAAAACGCCTTCGCCGATATTCACTCGGCGGCGGTGTCCAGCGCTATTTTGCGGCCGCTGAAGGTCAGCCATCTGGCCTTGCTGATCGGCGTGGTCTGCACCCTGATAGCCTGGTTCGCGCCGCTGGCTGAATACCAGAATTTTCTGTTGCTGATTGGCTCGGTGTTCGCGCCATTGTTCGGTGTGTTGTTGGTCGATCATTTTATTCTGCATCGGCGCGCCAGCCGGGTCGCAGCCGCGGGCTGGCGCTGGAGTGCGCTGCTGGCCTGGGCGGGCGGGGCACTGACCTATCATCTGCTGGCGCAGTTCATGCCCGAGGTCGGCTCGACCCTGCCGGCCCTGTTGCTGGCCGGCGCCTTGCAGTTTGTACTGGGCGTACGAGTCAGTCGCCGCCAGGAAAATACTGCGGCTTGAGAATGCCGTTGAGCTGCGCGTAGGGCACCTTCAGTTCGGGATGGCCCATGGAATAGGGCGCGATGCTGTAAACGTCGTACTTGAGGCTGAGGGCGTCACTGGTCAGGGCGATATTGGGGCTGTGCTGGAACGGCCAGTTGGCCACGAAGTCGGCATCCTGATCGAGTTGCTCGCTCTTCAGCCAGGCCTGGTGGGAGCGCTGCACGGTGTTCCAGAACGCCGTTTCCTGGCCCGCCAGCAGCATGTCCGAGAGGCTCAGCGCTTGCTGCTGAGTGAGATCAAAGTTGATAAAGCCGCGCCCGGGCATGCCGTGGGCGCCGCCGGTGGACAGGTAGCTGGACAGCTCGACGATCACCAAATCGTCATGCTGCTCGCGCACTTTGGCCTGCAGGTAGCTGTTCCAGCCGGGCTCGGCGCGGCTTAAAAACGCCTGCTGGTAGGCCTGCAACGAGGCCGGCAGCGGCGCCTTGGGTTGATCGCGGGTCATTTCCAGCAAGGCCCGCTCGACCAGGGCGCTCAGCTGCGGCTGTTCGGGAAAACTCAAAGTGTCGATATTCACCAGCGGGCAGCGCTCGCCCTGGCAGCCGTCCTGCTGGGCTTCCCAGGCGGTGCGCTGCACGGCGGTCGGTGGAGTGGGCGGCGACAGGCTTTGGCAGGCGCTGAGCAGCAGGGTCAAAGCGCCCAGGGCGATAACGTTAAACGGTTGCATAAAAGTCCTTACTGCAAAGGCGCGGCGGTGCGCAAAAGATGCTGGTTCGACTATCTTTAGACGCTTGAGTTCGCGTCGTAGGATGGACCAATAAGCCTGCCCTGCGCGCAGGGGGCGAGTTAGGATAGCGCGAAGCTATGGGCCTGATTGGCCCCCATCGTTAACCAGTGAGGCATGCATGGCCGAGTTCCCTCTTCCCAGCGCTTCGGCGTTCGAGCCTGCCGCTACGTCGCGTGAATCTGCCGCGCCGTCGGCGGCAGATTCCCCATCGGCACCGCCGGCGCCTGATGCATCGGCGGCGCGTGCAGCAGCACCCACAGCGTTTGAAATCATCCAGCGGGAAACCTGCTATAGCGGCTTTTATAAGCTCGACCGGCTTCAGGTGCGGCATCAGTTGTTCGCCGGCGGCATGGGCCCGCAGCTCAGTCGCGAGCTGTTTGTGCGCCACGATGCGGTGTGCGTGCTGCCTTACGATCCGCAGCGCGATGAAGTGGTGCTGATCGAGCAGTTTCGCATCGGCGCCATCGATAAAGGCGCCAATCCCTGGCTACTGGAGCTGGTGGCAGGCTTGATCGACACCGACGAGCAGCCCGAACAAGTGGCCCACCGCGAGGCTCAGGAAGAAGCCGGGCTGACCTTTAGCGCGCTGTGGCCGGTCAGTGCCTATTACCCTTCGCCGGGTGGCAGCGACGAATTTGTGCACCTGTTTGTGGGCCGCTGCGTGAGCGCCGGCGCCGGCGGCATTCATGGTCTGGTGGAGGAGGGCGAGGATATCCGGGTGCATGTCTGGGCGCTGGAAGATGCCCTGCAGGCGGTGCGCGATGGGCGGATCAACAATGCCGCGAGCATTATCGCCTTGCAGTGGCTGGCCCTGAACCGCAGCGAAGTGCGCGGGATGTGGCGGTGAGCCGGCTGCGCGAGCGTTATAAGGTCGACCTGGTCGAGCTGCAAAACGCGTGCGCGGCCAACTATGTGCGCCTGTTGCGGTTGCTGCCGCAAATGCGCGAGCTGCGTGAGATGAGCCAGTTGAGCCAGCACGGCAGTCTGTCGCGCCGCGTGGCGCTGAGCCTGGGCGATCAGTCCTTGGGCATTTTGGTGCTGGAGGTGTTGCAGGCCTGTCCGTACACCACCACGCTGCAGGTGCGCCAGGAACTCAGCCTGTCCTGGCTGCCAGTGCCGCAGATGGAGGTGCAGGTCTACCATGACGCGCGCATGGCCGAGGTGGTCCGCGCCGAGCACACCCGACGTTTTCTCAGTTGCTACCCCTACCCGAATGCGGCCATGCATCAGCCGGACGAGAAAACCCAGCTCAACCTGTTTCTCGGCGAATGGCTCAGCCATTGCCTGGCCTGCGGCCATGAACTGGAGCCGGTGCGCTAGTGGGTTTTGCGGCTTTATCGGGTTGTCGGGAGCACAACCGCATGGGTTGTCATCCACCCCTTGTATGTTGAACCCACGGTGATCTTGCCCGGTTCCCGGCTTTATCCCGCTTAACTCAACTCAGCATAATTGCGCCGATTGCGCCTAAGGAGGCTGCCGTGCCGCCCTCGTTCACTGTGCCTGCATCTGTACCGGGCTCTGCGACCCCCCGCGCCGCCGACGCCTCGCTGCTGCTGGTGCAATTGTCGGACAGTCATCTGTTGGCTTCGCCACACGCCAGGTTGATGGGCATGGATACCCAGGACAGTTTGCAGCGGGTGATCGCGCGGGTGCTGGAGGAGCAGCCGCGCGTTGATCTGCTGCTGGCCAGCGGCGATCTGTCCCAGGATGGCTCGCTGGCTTCTTACCAGCGTTTTCGCCAGATGACCTCGGCTATTGCGGCGCCCGCGCGTTGGCTTGCCGGTAATCATGACGCGCTGCCGGTCATGCGCAGCGCCTGCGAGGGCAGCCCTTTGCTGGAACCGGTGATCGACCTCGGCGGCTGGCGCGTCGTGCTGCTGGATTCCACGGTTCCGGGCGCGGTGCATGGCTATCTGGCTGCCGAACAGTTGGCGCTGCTTGAGCGCGCGCTGAGCACGGCGGGGCCGCGCCATGTGTTGATCTGCCTGCACCACCACCCGGTGGCGATTGGCAGCCGCTGGATGGACGCCGTTGGCCTGCGCAACCCCGAGGCGTTGTTTGCCGTGCTGGACGGCTTTCCCCAGGTGCGCGCGCTGCTCTGGGGGCATATCCACCAGGAATTCGATCAGCTGCGCCACGGCGTGCGCCTGCTCGCCACGCCCTCGACCTGCGCGCAGTTCGCACCGGGCAGCGCACAGTTCCAGATCAGTGACGAGGCGCCCGGTTACCGCTGGCTGCGCCTGCATGCCGACGGCCGGTTGGAGACTGGTGTGTCGCGGGTCAGCGGGGTGAGCCGCGACACTCGAGAGCCTCTCTGCTGAACCATCGCGGACAAATCCATACGCTTAGAAAACCGCTAACTCGTTAACCTTGTAGGAGCCAGCCTGCTGGCGATGCTTTTGATCTGCAAATATTGCCACCTTGATAAAACACCGCCGCGCGGCGCCGAAGACGGCGGGCCGACTCCTGCAGCGCCACCGGCCGTCATCGCACCGGACGGGGCGCAGGGTGGCGGCACTCGCGGATACCCGACGCGCCTACAAACGCGCGCAAAGCTGCTACCGTTCGGCTTTCAGTTTTTTAGCCGGACAGCCTATGTCGTCGTCTATTTCCACGGATCTTCCCTCCGATCTTCCCAGCGTGCTTTATATGCATGGTTTGAACAGCGCGCCGGCCTCGTTCAAGGCCAGCCAGCTGCGTGCGGCCATGCAGGCAATGGGGCTGGACGCGCAGTTGCGTGTTCCGGCCCTGCACCATCAGCCGCGCCAGGCCATCGCCCAGCTCGAGGCGCTGATCGCCGAACTGGGGCGGCCGCTGCTGGTCGGCAGTTCCCTGGGCGGCTATTATGCGACCCACTTGGCCGAGCGCCACGGGCTCAAAGCCCTGTTGATCAACCCTGCAGTGCGTCCACACACGCTGTTCGACGGCCTTATGGGGCCGCAGCAGAACCTCTACAGCGGTGAGATCTGGCAGCTCAGCGAAGAGCATTTAACGGCCTTGGCCGCCCTGGAAGTGCCGCCGCCGCAAGACCCCGCGCGCTATCAGGTGTGGCTGCAGACCGGCGACGAGACCCTTGATTACCGCCAAGCCGAGCGCTACTACCAGGGTTGCACGCTGTGTATTGAAGCCGGCGGTGACCACGGCTTTGCCGGCTTCGCCGAGCATCTGCCGCAGCTCTTGGCATTCGCCGGTTTTGCACCGGCGCAGTGGCACGCCGTCGACTTTTCTGCCCTTTGACCCAAACGACCCCACGAGAACCCATGGCCACTTACAACGCAGACGCCATCGAAGTTCTTTCCGGCCTCGACCCGGTGCGCAAACGCCCGGGTATGTACACCGACACCAGCCGGCCCAATCACCTGGCCCAGGAAGTGATCGACAACAGCGTCGACGAAGCGCTGGCCGGTCACGCGCAGGCGGTGAACGTGATCTTGCACACCGACCATTCGCTGGAAGTCAGCGATGACGGCCGTGGCATGCCGGTCGACCTGCACCCGGAAGAGGGCGTCAGCGGCGTCGAGCTGATCTTCACCAAGCTGCACGCCGGCGGCAAATTCTCCAACAAGAACTACCAGTTTTCCGGCGGCCTGCACGGCGTCGGTATTTCGGTGGTCAACGCCCTGTCGACCCGGGTGCTGGTCACGGTCAAGCGCGACGGCCAGGAACACCGCATGAGCTTCGCCGACGGCTACAAGGCCAGCGAACTCGAAGTCTGCGGCGCGGTGGGCAAGCGCAACACCGGCACCTGCGTGCATTTTTGGCCGGACCCAAAGTATTTCGACTCGGCCAAGTTCTCGCTCAGCCGCCTCAAGCATGTGCTCAAGGCCAAGGCCGTGCTTTGTCCGGGACTGCTGGTCAGCTTCGAGGACAAAAACAGCGGTGAGCGCCTCGAATGGTTTTACCAGGACGGCCTGCGCTCCTATCTGGTGGACGCCGTGGCGAACAGCCAGCGCCTGCCCGATTTGCCGTTCTGCGGCAGCCTGACCGGCCAGAAAGAGGCGCTGGACTGGGCCTTGCTGTGGCTGCCGGAAGGCGGCGAAGGGGTGCAGGAAAGTTACGTCAACCTGATCCCAACCGTGCAGGGCGGCACCCATGTCAACGGCTTGCGCCAGGGCTTGCTGGACGCGATGCGCGAGTTTTGCGACTTTCGCAACCTGCTGCCGCGCGGACTGAAGCTGGCCCCGGAAGACATCTGGGAGCGGATCGCCTTTGTCGTGTCGATGAAGATGCAGGAGCCGCAGTTTTCCGGGCAAACCAAGGAGCGGCTGTCCTCCCGGGAGGCTTCGGCCTTCGTCTCGGGGGTGATCAAGGACGCCTTCAGCCTGTGGCTCAATCAGCACCCGGAACTGGGCCTGGCCCTGGCGGAACTGGCCATCAACAACGCCGGGCGACGGCTCAAGGCCAGCAAGAAAGTCGAGCGCAAGCGCATCACTCAAGGCCCGGCGCTGCCCGGTAAATTGTCCGATTGCGCCGGTCAGGACCCGCAGCGCTCGGAGCTGTTTCTGGTCGAGGGCGATTCTGCTGGCGGTTCGGCCAAGCAGGCGCGGGACAAGGAATTTCAGGCGATTTTGCCGCTGCGCGGGAAAATCCTGAACACCTGGGAAGTCGATGGCGGCGAAGTGCTGGCCAGCCAGGAAGTGCATAACATCGCCGTGGCCATCGGCGTCGACCCCGGCGCGGTGGATTTGAGTCAGTTGCGTTACGGCAAGATCTGCATCCTCGCCGACGCCGACTCCGACGGCCTGCATATCGCCACGCTGCTCTGCGCCCTGTTCGTGCGGCATTTTCGGCCGCTGGTGGATGCCGGGCACATTTATGTCGCCATGCCGCCGCTGTACCGCATCGACCTGGGCAAGGAGATTTTCTATGCCTTGGACGAGGCCGAGCGCGACGGTATTCTCGACCGACTGGTGGCCGAGAAGAAACGCGGCAAACCGCAGGTGACGCGCTTCAAGGGTCTGGGCGAAATGAATCCGCCGCAGCTGCGCGAAACCACCATGGACCCCAATACCCGGCGCTTGGTGCAGCTAACCCTGGACGATTACGCGCAGACTGAAGAACTGATGGACATGCTGCTGGCAAAGAAGCGCGCCGGCGATCGCAAGCGCTGGCTGGAGTCCAAGGGCAATCTGGCCGAGGTGCTGTTGTGATGCGGGAGCGGCGTTGATGCGGCGACTGTGCGCCGTCTTGTTGCTGGTTGGCACGCCCGTGCTGGCCGACCCGTTGGCGGCATCCTTGGAAGAGCTGGCGCTGCTGGCCGAACGTCCGGTCGCGGGCATGGCCGCCGGCAATCTGTCCGGCCTGGCCTGGTGCAACCAGGCGCTCTGGGCGGTCTCGGACCGCGAAGATGGCCGTCTATATCGCCTCGAAAACAGCGCCGATGAGGCGGTGTTGCAGGCTCGGGTCGAGCTGTTCAACGCCCCTGCGGCCCCAGCCAGCCGGCAGCCGGTGGGCTGGCGTGCGCGTACCTGGATAACCAATCTGGTGCGCGGTGGCGAGCTGGACTTCGAGGGTTTGTCCTGCGATGCCCAGGGCAACCGTTACCTGGTCAGCGAAGCGCATACCGCGGTCTTGCAGCTGCCGGTGTTCGGCGCGCCGAGCTGGCTGGCGCTGCCGTCCAGCCTGCTGCGCCAGGCCCGGGCCAGCGGCTTGCTGCTGCAATTCAACGCCGGGATCGAGGGCGTGGCGGTAGACCCGACCGGGCAGCGCCTCTGGTTGGCCGCCGAGCGGCAGAGCCGCGGCCTGCTGGCACTGCACCGCGAGCAGGCTCGCTGGCACTGCAACGGCAGCTGTGTATTGCTCAGCGAAGGCGGGCAGCAAGCGTCGCCCGCGCAGTTAGACAGTCGCGCACAGCCACGGTCTTTTTCCGCGCTGGCCTTTTTTGACGACAAACTCTTCACGCTGGAGCGCCAGGCCTATCGCATTTGTCGACGCCAGCTGGCTACCGGCGTCGTCGAGCGCTGCTGGTCCTTTGCTGGCGAGGCGCTGACTGAGGCGCGTCGCTACGATCAGCCGTATGGCATGGCCGAGGCGCTGTGGGTGGATAGCGACGGTGCCTGGATCGGCCTGGATAACGGCGGGCATACCCGCGCCGATGGCGAAACCCGGCCGATTGTCTGGCGTTTCGCCGCGCCCGAGGCGGGCTGGAGTAGCCGCTTATGAGCGACGCCCAACCGGGTCGATTGGCCGGACGGATCATGTTGATCCTGGCCTGGATCGCCGCGTTATTGCTGGCGACCTGGTTTTTCGGCAACTGGGAAGAGGCCCGGCGCAACCCTAACCAAGCCCCCGAATCGGTGCGTGGCGCCGATTATGTCGAGGTGCGCCTGGCCAGCAATCCGCAAGGGCATTACCTCCTGAACGGCCAAATCAACGGCCGCACGGTGATATTGCTGCTCGACACGGGCGCCACCCAGGTGGCGATTCCCCGCGCGCTGGCCACGCGCCTGGGCCTAGTGCCCGGCGCGCCGGTGCTGGTGGTGACCGCCAGTGGCCGCACCACGGCCCATAGCACCCGGCTCGACAGTTTGCAGCTGGGCGACATTCGCTTGACTGATGTGCCCGCGCTGATCGTCCCCGACATGCCGGGCGACGATGTGCTGCTGGGCATGAGCGCCTTGAAACACCTTGAATTTACTCAGCGCGCCGGCACCTTGGTGCTGCGCCAGACCCCGTGAGAGCCCCATGAGCGACACCCTTGACCTGAGCCTGGATGGCGTAGAACGGCGCACCCTGGCCGATTTTACCGAGCAGGCCTACCTCAACTATTCCATGTACGTGATCATGGATCGCGCTCTGCCGCATATCGGCGACGGCCTCAAACCGGTGCAGCGGCGGATTATCTACGCCATGAGCGAGTTGGGCCTGGACGCCGATTCCAAGCATAAGAAATCCGCGCGCACGGTCGGCGACGTACTGGGCAAGTTCCATCCCCACGGCGACTCGGCCTGCTACGAGGCCATGGTGCTGATGGCCCAGCCGTTCAGCTACCGCTATACGCTGGTGGACGGGCAGGGCAACTGGGGTGCGCCGGACGATCCGAAATCCTTCGCCGCCATGCGTTACACCGAAGCGCGACTGTCGCGCTACTCAGAGGTGCTGCTCAGCGAGCTGGGCCAGGGCACTGCCGACTGGGTGCCGAATTTCGACGGCACGTTGAACGAACCCGCGGTGTTGCCGGCGCGGCTGCCCAACCTGCTGCTCAACGGCACCACCGGCATTGCCGTGGGCATGGCCACCGACGTACCACCGCACAACCTGCGCGAAGTCGCTGCGGCCTGCGTGCGCCTGCTGGACGATCCTCAGGCCACGCTGGAACAGCTCTGCGAACATGTGCTGGGCCCGGACTATCCCACCGAAGCGGAGATCATCACGCCGCGCGCCGACCTGCTGAAAATCTACGAAACCGGCAAGGGCTCGGTGCGTATGCGCGCCGTGTACGGCATCGAAGATGGCGACATCGTCGTCACCGCGTTGCCCCATCAGGTGTCCGGGGCCAAGGTGCTGGAGCAGATCGCCGCGCAGATGCAGGCCAAGAAATTGCCGATGGTCGCCGATCTGCGCGACGAGTCGGACCACGAGCACCCGTGCCGCATCGTGATTATCCCGCGCTCCAATCGCGTGGATGCGGCCGAGCTGATGCAGCATTTGTTCGCCACCACCGAGCTGGAAAGCTCCTACCGGGTCAACATCAATATCATCGGCCTGGACGGTAAGCCGCAGGTCAAGAACCTGCGCACCCTGCTCACCGAGTGGCTGACCTTTCGGGTTGGCACGGTGCGCCGTCGCCTGCAGTTCCGGCTGGACCGGGTGGAAAAGCGCCTGCGTCTGCTGGAAGGCTTGCTGATTGCCTTTCTCAACCTAGACGAAGTGATCCAGATCATCCGCAGCGAGGATCAGCCCAAGGCGGTGCTGATGGCGCGTTTCGGCCTGACCGACGAGCAGACCGACTACATCCTCGACACTCGCCTGCGCCAGCTGGCGCGCCTCGAGGAGATGAAGATCCGCGGCGAGCAGGAGGCGCTGGCCAAAGAACAGGCCAAGTTACAGAGCTTGCTGGGCAGCGAGAAAAAATTGAAGAACCTGGTGCGCAGCGAACTGATCGCCGATGCCCAGACCTATGGCGATGACCGCCGCTCGCCGATCATCGCCCGCAGCGAGGCGCGCGCCCTGTCGGAAACCGAACTGCTGCCCAGCGAGCCGGTCACCGTGGTGCTCTCGGAAAAAGGCTGGGTGCGCTGCGCCAAGGGCCATGAGGTCGACGCCAGCGCACTGTCCTACAAGGCCGGCGATGGCTACAAAACCGGCGCGCCGGGGCGCTCGAACCAGTACGCGGTGTTTATCGACAGCACGGGGCGCAGTTATTCCCTGGCCGCGCATTCCTTGCCATCGGCACGCGGTCAGGGCGATCCGCTGAGCGGCCGGCTGACCCCGCCGCCTGGCGTGCGTTTCGACTGGGTGCTGCTGCCGGACGATCAGGCGCTGTATGTGCTGGCCTCGGATGCCGGCTACGGCTTTGTGGTCAAGGGCGCCGATCTGCAAGCCAAAAACAAGGCCGGCAAGGCGCTGTTGACACTGCCCAGCGGTGCGCTGGTGATGCAGCCGCGTCCGGTCAGTCAGCGCGAAACCGACTGGCTGGCGGCGGTTACCACCGAGGGCCGGCTGTTGCTGTTCAAAGTGGCCGAGCTGCCGCGCCTGAGCAAAGGTAAGGGCAATAAGATCATCGGCATTCCCGGCGAGCGAGTGGCCAGCCGCGAAGAATATGTCACCGATCTGCTGGTGCTGCCGGACGGGGCGACGCTGGTGCTGCTGGCCGGCAAGCGCACCCTATCGCTGCGCGGCGCTGACCTGGAACACTATCAGGGTGAACGCGGCCGACGCGGCAACAAGCTGCCGCGTGGTTTTCAGCGCGTTGACCAGTTGCTGGTGGAAATCCCCGGCGAAACCAGAAAAACCGAAAAAGAGTGAAGATTGTCATGACCCGCGTTCGTATTTCCCGCGCCGTACTGCTGGCAGGCCTGTTGAGTCTGGCCGGCTGCGCAAGTTATACCCCCGTGCCGTTGTATCAACTGCACAGCACCGGGGCTGGCGTGCCTCAAGAGCAGCAGAGCGCCGGCCTGGCGATTTTGCTGCAACCGGTCTCGGTGGCTGATTACCTGCAGCGCGAAGCGCTGCTGCAGCGCCAGGCGGACGGCAGCCTGATGGCTACCACTGAGGCGCGCTGGGCCGGCAATTTGGCCGCCGATATTGACCAGCAGGTGCTTCGCCAGCTGGCCTGGCGCCTGGACACTCAGCGCCTGGTGGTGGCGCCAGCCCCGGCCGGTTTCGAGGCGCCGCTGCAGGTGGCATTGACCATCAGCCGGCTGGATTCCGGGCCGCAGCTACCGGCGGTGCTGGAAGCCCAGTGGCGGTTGCTGAGCAAGGATGGCCATCTATTGGAGAGCCGGCTGATTCATCTCCAGGAGCCGCACCAAGGCGCCGCCGCTGATCAGGTGCGCGCCCAGAGCGTGCTGTTGCAACAGCTGGTCGAGCAGTTGGCCGCCGCTATCAAGCCGCTTGCTGCGCAGCAGTTGGCTAAGGCGCCGCGCAAACCTGCGCCAGCTCGTCGTCCCGCGCCGGCCGTGAAGCCGCCACAGCAGAGCATTCCGAGTGTCGAGCCGGTACGTAATAATCTGGATGTCTTTCGGTTTTGACGGATGGAGCGAGCAAAAAAGCCACGTCCCGGTTATGCGTTGATGACAAGTCGACTAGGCGACAAACCACCGCCGCTCAATTAGAGCTTTGGTGGGATGTCGCTCACTCTACAAAAAGCGAGTTGGGACGATTGATGGATGCATAGCCAAAAAACCGCATCCGGCGGTTTTTTGCCTACGCCCCGTTTCTGGGTAGATCGCTGGCGAGCGAGCCGGGTGGGCCGCCGCTCAGCGGGGCTAAGCCTCGCGCATTCGCGCAGTTTTGGCGCCGCAAGGGCGGCGACACCGGGGGCGGCTGAGTAAATGCTAAGCCTCGCGCATGCGCGCCATTTGGCGCTCCAGCAACGAGGTATAGGGTTCCAGCAGGCGCTCGACGCAGCAGGCGCCTTGCGGCTTGGCGATAGCGCGAATGCGCGCCCGTTGGCGCAGTAATGGATCGTCGCCAATGCTGCGGGCCACCAACAGCAAGTTGCAGCTGTGGTGTGACAGCGTCAGCGCCGCCTGGGCGGTGTCGCTCAGCAGCAGTTCGCCCTGACTCAGGCCGAGTAGCGCGGGACCCTGGGCCAGACCCAAGTGCATCTGCAGGCTGATGTCGTAGTCAACTACCTCGATTTGCAAGGCATGCCCCACGGCGCGCAGCAGTTCACCGCAACACAGAGCATGGGTCAGGTACTCGGCGTCACTGTCGCGGCTATGAAACAGGAGCAGGCTGCTACCGTCGCTGAGGGTGTGCAACTCGCCCTGGTAGAGCGCTGCGGCCTGGTTCAAGCAATCCTGATAACGCTGCAGGAGTTGCTCCAAACGCGCCCGCGGCAGGCGTCGCAGCTGCTCCTGAGCGCCCAGTTGGACAGCCAGTACGGCACTGGCTTGCACACCCGTGGCTTGACCTTGCGAGGCATGCGCGTGCCGCAGCGGCGGCGCGCCAGTCGCCGCGTGAGGTCTGGCCACGGTTTTGCTTTGGGCCACGCGTGCAGCGTGTTCGGCGGCCTGGGTGTCGGCGAGTTCGTCACGCAATGCGGCAAAGGGATCGTCGATGCCCGCGTCGTCCAGGCTATCGACGCGTGGTTCACGCCCGTCCCGGCGCTTGAACGTAGACATGGCGGGGAGCTCTGCTACGGCTTGTCGAACCCGTGATGCTGCGGCGTGAGTGTCGGCCGGCGGTTCGGCGGAGTGCGCCGGCCAATCATCGGCATCTTCGTCGAAATCATCATCGAACGCGTCTTGCGGATACTCCGGGTCGGTCCATTGATCCGGCTGCATCGGCGCGAGGTGCGGTTTCTCCGGAACCAGACGGCTTTGCAGTTGGCGCGCCAGATCGCCGATCTCATCTTGGCGCCCGGCACCGGGCGCCGGGTCGTCCGGGTCGCGCAGCCAGCGGCGCAGTTGTAGCAAAGGCGTGGAAATATGCCGGCCCAGCCGCATGCTCAGGGTCAGGGTCAGGGCCAGCAGAATCAGGCTGAGCAGGCCCATGCTTTGCAGGCTGAGGATCATCGGCTGCTGGAATTGCTGCATGTCCAGGCTCAGGCGCAAGTGCCCGGCCATGACTTCCTGAAAGGCGATAGGCGTCGAATACAGGCCGTGATTGTCACCCAGCAGGCTCTGTTTGGGTCGCGAACCGGCTTCTGCGAGGATGCGGTTGTCCACGCTATAGAGCGCGGCATGCGCCACCAATGGGTTGTCCACCAGATTGCTGAGCAGCACATTAAGGCTGAGCAGGTCGTTGGACACCAGCAGTTGGGTAGCCGAAGACGCTGTTTGGATCAGCAGGCTCTGGCCCAACGCCTCGGCCTGCTGCTGCATGGTTTGGCGCAGCTGCAGGCCCACCACCAGTGTGTAGATCAGCAGGGCCAGAGTTACGAGCAGCAAACTGTGGCTGGCGATGCGCAGCACTAGAGGCACGCGGCGCTGACGCAGGGCATGGAAGATCAACAGGAAGACATTGTCGGGTTTGATAGGCGCCGGCCGGTTCACAGAGCGGGACCTTCTAAAAGAATGGGCGCGCAGTATACGGAAAGGGTAACGGCGGCTGAAAGTGTGCAGCGCAAATGCAGGCCGAAAAACCGGTCAGCGGTCGGGATTAGATCCATGCGCCGTGGCAAATACCCCAGGCCTTTGTTTGCGGCCGGGGGCCGGCAAGCAGGTAGACTGTGCGCTTGCTTTATTGGTTACCCTTTATTCGTTTCTGATTCTTTTGATTCTTTTGATTCTGGTCATTCTGACGCTACTCATGCTGATGGCGGGACGGCCGGACATGCTAAGGAGCTGCGGCTTGCGCGAAATCGTCCTGATCAATATTACTGGCCAAGACCGTCCCGGTCTGACTGCCGCCATCACTGGCGTACTGGCCCGCGGGGGGGTGAATATCCTCGATATTGGCCAGGCGGTGATCCACGACACCCTGTCGTTCGGCATCCTGGTGGAAATTCCGCAGGCCGAGCAGGCCTCGGTGGTGCTCGACGAAGTGCTGCTGCGGGCCACTCAGCTGGATCAGCAGGTGCGTTTTACCCGCATCTGCGAGGCCGATTACCAGCTCTGGGTTGATGGCCAAGGCAAAGCCCGGCATATCGTCACCCTGCTCACGCGCCAGGTTACGGCCGAGCAATTGCAGCGGGTCAGCGCCATTACTGCTAAATATGCCTTGAATATCGACCATATCGATAGGCTGTCCGGGCGCCTGCCACTGGATCTGCCGGCCGAGCAGAGCAAGGGCTGCATCGAGTTTTCGGTGCGCGGCGAGCCGGCCGATCCGCAGGCCCTGCGCGCCGAGTTTCTCAGCGTGGCGCAGGAGCTGAATGTGGATATTGCTTTTCAGCAGGATTCGGTGTTGCGGCGCAATCGGCGCCTGGCAGTGTTCGACATGGACTCCACGCTGATCGAGGCCGAGGTGATCGACGAGCTGGCCAAGGCGGCCGGGGTCGGCGAACAGGTGTCAGCCATTACCGAGCGGGCGATGCGTGGCGAGCTGGATTTTGCCGCCAGTTTTCGCGAGCGCTTGGCGCTGCTCAAGGGCTTGCCAGAAAGCGTGCTGGCTGAGGTCGGCGCTTCGTTGCGCCTGACCGAGGGCGCCGAAAAGCTGTTCGTCGAACTCAAGCGACTGGGCTATAAGACGGCGATCCTGTCCGGCGGTTTCAGCTATTTCGCCGAGCAATTACAAGTCAAGCTGGGCATCGATTACGTGTATGCCAACGAGCTGCAGATCGTCGACGGTCTGGTGACCGGCGTGGCGGTCGAGCCGATTGTCGATGCCCAGCGCAAGGCCGATTTGCTGCGCGAGCTGGTGGCCCGCGAAGGCCTCAGCCTGGAACAAAGTATCGCGGTGGGCGACGGCGCCAACGACCTGCCGATGCTGGCCATCGCCGGCCTGGGCGTGGCCTTTCGCGCCAAGCCGCTGGTCAAACAGTCGGCCAAGCAGGCCATCTCGACCCTGGGCCTGGATGGTCTGTTGTACCTGCTTGGTTTTCGTGATCGCGACGGTCTGGGCGGCTAAGTCTGCTTGCGTAACGGCACCGCGTCGCCGTTACAACAACTTCCAGAGTGAGGCGAAATCGTCGTCGCCCGCCGGGCGGCGGATCGGTGTGTTGGCGGGCGTGGCGGCGCCGAGTTCGTCAATGCTGCTGTACTCAAACTGATGGAAGCTGCCGGTGCTGGTCTTGCGGCGGCTCAATACGGCGCGGCGCATCTGGCCATTGAGGTTGATCGACACCTTGCTGCCTTCCTGGAACGGCACGGTCGGGGTGATCAGCGTAACCGGCCGGGCGAGGACGCTGATGGCCGGCAGCAGCAAGGCCCGCAGGTACTGGCTGCTCTGTTCGGTCTTGCGTACCAGTTGCAGGCCGCACGGTTGGGCGTGCGGCGCGACCAGTTCGATGCCCATCTGTGTGCCGCCGCCTTTGACCTGCCTGACCCAGCGCACCAAGGCCACGCTCCAACCCTGCCCGGCGACATCCTGGATGCCCAGGAGCTCACCGGCCTGCAACTGGCTGGGGACTTCCTTGGGCCAGGCCAGGCAATAGCCGCCGGGGCTGTGGTTGATGATGGGTAACTTAAACGTCGGGTAGCTCTCGATGTTGCTGGGTTCAGCTTGATCGTTTGGTTTGCTGTATTCGATCTGCTCGAAGGGCAGGCCGTTTTCCCAGTCATTGATCTGCTGCGCATCGAAGGCATTGGCCCACACATCCGGTGCGCCCGTGTCGGGTTTGAATACCGGTGCACTGGTTTGTGGGGGGAGCTTGAGCACTTCGTTGAAGGTACGCTGGTTGGCCATAAAGTAATGCAGCGCGCTCATGCCAATGCACACAGTCAGGTTGCCCTGGCCGGGCGTGCGCGGAAAAGTCCGCTCGGACATATCGCCCCAGGCGGCGCTCAGCTGCTGCAGCAAATCCAGGCCCATCCCCGGGGCAAGCGGCAGACTCGACTGAGCGCGCTCAGTTGTCGGCAAACGCAGGTAGGTGTTGATCGCGGCAACCAGCGGCTGCGGGTTGATACCCAGCAATGTGGCCTGCTCAGCTTCGCTGAACAGGCTCTTGTAGCGTGGCGCGGCATCCATCTGCGGCGCCACGGCGAACAGGCTGGAAGGCAGTTCGGCGGCTTGCAGGATGGCCAGCGAACTCCAGGCTTCGAGGCTTTTCACCAGGCAGGCAATGTCGTTCTGGCGCATCTGGTTGCAGCGTGCACAACCGAGCAGCAGGGCAATCAGGTAAGTGTGCCCGATGCTCAGCTTCTGGGTGTACACGGCCAGGGGGTCGGGCACCATCAGGTGCTGCAGGTTATGGCTGCGCGCCAGTTGATACAGTTGATGCAATTCCAGCCAGAGCCCTTCGGGGACCGGGCAGTACAACTGGCTGGCTCGCACCAGAGGGCCGCACAAACAATGCGCGGCGCGTTGCAGGGCGATGCTCAGCACTTGCTTGCGAGCGTGACTGTGCGGCCCGGTATCGGGCTGTCCGGCAATGCGCGCAATGATCAGCTTGTAGCCGCTGGCCAAGTGGCTCTGCAGCGCTTGGCAGAGGTTGGCGACCTTGCGTGGGCGCTCGTCCAGTACGATGGACTGGTTCAGAAAATGCCGTTCCAGGTGCCGGCAGACGAAATAGACCTCGGGACGCAATAGTTCGAGCAATTGCAGGCGATTGGCTGTCGGGGTGATCAGCCGGTTGAGTTCCACCAGGCTCTGGTACAGCAACCGCGCCATTTCGCCCAGGTTGGCTTTGGGTAAGCCGGCAATCCAGCGCTGCAGATCGCGTGGGCTCGGCTCACAAAAAGACAGGCTGCGCAGCGTCGGTGTAGGAGCGCGCAACAGCGCGTGTGGTTTCGGGTTTTCCATGTGACCCAAGAGCTCCATCGGCGCGGGGAGTCAAGCCACTGCGCGCTTTGTGTCTATCTTTTTGCTTTTGTATGGGTGGCCATTATTTTAACAGCATCCAATCGGGCGTGCCGCCCAGCCGGCTAGCCGCGTGGCTCGCCCATGCCCTGGCCCATGCACACGGCGCTACCGGCGGCCAGCGTCTCGGCCCATTGCACTTGGTTGGCGGCAAACAGCACGATGGCCGTGGAGCCCAGCTTGAAACGGCCCAGTTCGGCGCCTTTGGCCAGGCTGATGGGCGCGCGCGCCGCTTCGTCATAGCGCAGGGTCTTGAGTTCGCGCTTGGGCGGCGTGACCAGCCCGGCCCAGACGGTTTCGATACTGGCCACGATCATGGCCCCGACCAGCACCACGGCCATCGGCCCACGCTCGGTGTCGAACAGGCAGACCACCCGCTCATTGCGGGCAAACAGGTTGGGCACGTTTTCGGCGGTGCTCTGGTTGACCGAGAACAGGCGGCCCGGCACATAGATCATCTCGCGCAGCGTCCCGGCCAACGGCATGTGCACCCGGTGGTAGTCCTTGGGCGACAGGTAAACCGTGGCGAATTCGCCGCCCATAAAGGTTTGCGCGTGCTGGCTGTCGCCGCCGAGCAATTCCTGCACGCTGAAACTGTGACCTTTGGCCTGAAAAATCCGGCCCTGGTCGATAGTGCCCAGCTGGCTGATGGCACCGTCGGCGGGGCAGAGAATGGCGCCGGGGCTCGACTCCAGCGGCCGCGCGTCGTCTTTCAAGGCACGGGTGAAGAAGGCATTGAAGTGGGCGTAGGTCGTCGGTTCTTCGATCTGCGCCTGGCTCATATCGACCTGATAGCGGCGCACGAACCAGCCAATCAACCGATTCTTGAACCACTCCACCTGACAGTCGGCGGCGTAACCGATCAGACGTGACAGCAGGTGGTGCGGCAACAGGTACTGGCTGGCGATAAACAGGCGTTCTTTGATCGATTGGCTGGTGGTGATTTTGCTAGTCATTTTTTTCGGCAACTTTTTTATGTTCGTTTTAGGGTCGTCAGAGTCGATTTGAGGGGCGAATTATCGAGGCTCGATTGGCGGTTGATCTCTGCGTGGCAAGCCGGTGTGAGTGGTGTGTTTTCACAGGTAACGGCCTGAAAATCGCCGCCTCACACCTCGATCGGCGTGTCCGGATGATTGCCCCATTCTGCCCAGGAACCGGCATAGGCCTTGACCCGCGGATATCCCAGCGCCTTGGCCACTAGATAGGTAAAGCCGGAGCGGTGATGGGTCTGGCAATGGGTGATTATTTCCTTGTCCCGGCTGATGCCCAGCTGCTCCAAAACCGGCAGCAGATCTTGACGAATGCGCAAGTTGCGGGCCGGGTCCATGGCCGCCGTCCATTCAAAATTGACTGCGCCGGGAATATGCCCACCCTTGGCCGCCAACACTTTTTCGCCACGGTATTCGCCTGGTGAACGGGCGTCCCAGATGGCCAGATCGGCGGCGCCCAGGCGGCTTTGCAGGTACTCGCGGCTGGCGCTGGGCGCCTCGCTGAGCTGCAGGCTGACTGGCTCGCCGACGATCATAGGCAGCTCTTGGCTGAGCGGCAAGGCCTCAGCCAGCCAGGCCTGAATGCCGCCATTGAGGTAGTGATAACGCTGATGCCCGAGTACATCCAGCAGCCAGATAAAACGCCCGGCCCAGCCGCCGCCTTCGTCGTCGTAGAGCACATAGACCGCGCCGGGGTTATGGCCCAGTTCGCCGAACAGTGCTTCGAGGGTGGCCTGTTCCGGGAGCAGGCCGGGGGTGGGCGGCTGCGCCTGGGTGCGTTTGAAATCGACAAAGTGCGCGCCGGGAATATGCCCCTCGCTATAGCGGGCGCTGCTGCTCAGATCGACCAGGATCAGCTCGGGCCGGTGCAGGCGCGCGAGCAATTCGCTGGGTTCGATCACCAGCGGCAGGCTGGAAAAGTCGGGCATAAATAAGCGCCTCCAGTGGGCGAAAAGCGTAGCCCTTCGCGCAAGCGTCAGGACATCAGTGGCCCGGCAGGTAAGTGAAAAAAATCGCGGCAGAGCAACGCGTAAAATAATAACCAATAGCTCATTAAAAAATAATGAGCTAAGCAAAAAAATCAAGTTTAGCGCAATGCTCAATGCCCGCGTTTGGCAAAACTGGGCAGGGCGCGTTCGATGCACTGCAGCGTCTTCGCCCAAGCCTGCAGGTTGACTGTACTCAATGGTGCACCACCCCGGTCGGCGATCAACAACAGTCGTACCTGCCCTTGGCTGGCCAGCGAGCACAGCAGCAGGTGTTGGCTGGGGAACAGCGTACTCAGCGCGGCGGGCAACAGCGCGGAAATTTTCGCGCTGTTCGTCGGTGTCAGGCGCAGTTGGCTCGGCTGCTTGAGTAGATGGCGCAGCACTGGGCTCTGGCTGGGGTCAAGCGTCAGGTTAGCGGTCTCTGGCGGCAGGCCGAGCACCTGCTGGGCCTGCAGATGAGTGTGGCTGGGGTCGCTGAGCAGTAATAGCACGCGGCTTAGCCCGCAGGCGTGCAGGGCATCCCGGGCGCAGGCGGTCAAGTGCTGCAGCGTGGCAAAATCGCTGGGTTCATGCAGCAGTTCGGCGCACTGGTTGCGCCAGATGTCCTGTGCGCTGGCCGTTGGAGCTGGAGCTGTACCTGAGAGGGGGCCTGCGATTGGCTCTGGGGATGGCGTCGCGCCAAGCGCTGTTGCATCTGGCGTCGCGTTGCAGGTTAGACGATCTGGCGCAGCGAGCGGCGCCACGGCTGGATTCGCCGGCAGATGGCGCGCCTCCCAGGGCCAGAGCAGCGCGTGGGCCGGATGCCAGAGGTCACCGCCAGCATGCTGGCGGGCACTCTGTGCCGCCTGCTGGTGAACCTGCTGTTGTACCTGGTCCAGCGGTAGTTGCAGATACAACCCGGTCAAGCGCTGCCAGCGCAGGCTGTGCGGGGAGTTCCAGGCCTGGTGGGCCGACATCGCCAGGCCGTTGGCCAGCAGTACGGTATTGCTCGGTTGGGTCAGCCAGTGGCGCAGCGGCACATCGGCATCCAGCCGCTGCTGTTGCAGCAGCGGATGTTGGTTATCGCGGGCAATCCGTAGCGCCTTGACCAGCAGACGCTGGTCGCCGTCGAGCAGGCGATACCCCTGAATGATCCAATCTGGCAGTCGCCAGTGTTCGGCGAGTGCCAGGCAGAGCTTGATCAGCGGCACGCCAAACAATTGCTGTTCGACCTGGGTGGGCGCTTCGCCTTGCGCCAGAACCCGCTGCTCCCAAGCGGCGAATAGCTCGGGGTGGCTGGCGGCCAGTGGCCAGAGTGGCGCGAGAAACAGCAGGCTGCCCCAGTGGATTTCCTGCCAGCGCTGCGCCAAGCGTGCGCCAAACAGACCATGGGCCTGCTGACTGGCATGCAAACTGATCAACTGCAGTTGGCGCAGCTCCCGGCCTATGGCTACCGGCTCGATCGCGGGCAGCCGATTGAGCAACTGCTCGGCCTGTTTCAGGCCTAGGCGCTTGAGTGCCACTTCCAGGCTTTGGGCTGGCTCGCGTAGACCGTCCACTTGGCGATTGGCTTCGCGCAGCAGGTTCAAGGCCACTGTCGGGCTGTCTTGGATCAGTTCGACGATCTCGCCCAGCGACTGACGATCATTGCCCAGCGCGTGGCGCAGAAGCAGGTGTTGGCCGGCGGGCACGGGCAGGTGCACGCGGTCCAGCACCTGCAGCCAGGCAGCGAGAGTGCGTGGTGAGAGTGTTGTGGTTGACATGGGTTCTTGTACCAAGCTGGCTATTCGCTTTCACTGGCTATAGTCTGCCGCCTTATTTCCAATAATTAGAAGGGTTGTTTTAATAACCCTGACTTCTGGTTCTACAAATAGTCCCTATGGCCAAACTGATCGGTATCATCATTGTCTTCGCCAGCGTGCTGGGCGGCTATGTGCTGTCCAGTGGCAAACTTTCGGCCCTTATGCAGCCCTTCGAGGTGCTGATTATCGGCGGCGCGGCCTTGGGCGGCTTCCTGCAGGCCAACCCAGGCAGCACCATCGTTCAGGTGTTCAAGAAGTCGCTGAAGATGTTCCGCTCACGCTTCACCCAGCCCTTCTATCTGGAGGTGTTGCGCCTGCTCTACGAGATACTCAACAAGAGCCGTCGCGAAGGCATGATGGCTATTGAGTCGGATATCGAAGACGCGGCTGCCAGCCCGATTTTCAGCAAGTATCCGACCATTCTCAAGGATGAACGGATGACGGCGTTTATCTGCGATTACCTGCGCATCATGTCCTCCGGCAATATGGCGCCCCATGAGCTGGAAGGACTGTTCGACATGGAACTGAACAGTTTGAAGGAAGAGTTGGATCATCCCGCGCACGCCATTGCCCGCGTTGCCGATGCCTTGCCGGCCTTCGGCATCGTTGCGGCGGTGCTGGGCATCGTGGTGACCATGGCGATGCTCGGTGAGGCGGAGCAGGCGGCGCTGGGACAGCATGTGGGCGCGGCGTTGGTGGGCACCTTTCTGGGGATTCTCGCCGCCTACGGGTTTTTTGGGCCCCTGGGGACCAGCCTGGAGCATGACGCCAAGGAAGAGCTGAACGTGTTCGAAGCCATCAAGGCCAGCCTGGTCGCCTCGGCCTCCGGCATGCCGCCCACGTTGGCAGTGGAGTTCGGCCGCAAGGTGCTCTATCCCGCACATCGGCCGAGCTTCAGCGAGCTCGAACAAGCCATGCGCGGCAGCTAGGCCATGGACATCAACGCGACCCTGGAACGCAGCTAGGCCATGGAAAATAACCAGCCAATCATCGTCAAGCGAGTCAAGAAAATTGCCGCCGGCCATCACGGCGGTGCCTGGAAAATAGCCTTCGCCGACTTCGCTACGGCCATGATGGCGTTCTTTCTGGTGCTTTGGCTGATGTCGGTGGCTACCCCGGAACAGCAAAAGTTGATATCCGGTTATTTCCAAGACCCCATAGGGTTTAGCGAAAGCGCCAGTCCCTATGTGATCGACCTGGGCGGCACGCCGACGCCGGCACCGGACAACACCCTCAATCCCCAGCTCCAGGATCCGTATGCGTCGGTGGATGCCGAGCAGGTCGAGGGCCTGGCCGAGCAGATCGAGCGCGAACGCCTGGATCTGCTGCTGCAGGAATTGCAGAACAAGGTCGATGAGAATCCGCAGTTGCGAAAATTTAAAGAGCAAATCTTGTTCGATATCACCGAGGACGGCTTGCGCATTCAAATAGTCGATGCGGAAAATCGGCCCATGTTTGCCTCCGGCAGCCCGCGCCTGCAGCCTTATTTCGAAGATATTCTGCTGGCCATGGCGGACACCATCAAGGCAGTGCCGAACAAGATCAGCATCAGCGGGCATACCGATGCCAAGCCCTTCGTCGGGGCGGGTGAGTTTGGCAACTGGGAGCTTTCCGCTAATCGTGCCAACGCTGCGCGGCGCACCCTGGTCGTCGGCGGTTATCCCGAGGCGCAGGTGGCGCGGGTGGTGGGTTATGCGTCCTCGATCTTGTTCGACCGGCAAAACCCACTCAATCCGATCAACCGGCGTATCGATATCGTGGTGCTGAACAAGAAGGCTCAGCGCGACATCGAAGGCGAGCAGGACAGTTCGCCAGAACCCGCGCCAGGCACTATGCCGCGCGCGTTACCCAATGCGCTGCGCAACGGCGGGCCGAATGAGGCCTGGAAAGACGCGCCGGCGCCCGCTGGTGTGCCACGCGAGTCGCTGAATATCTTCGATAGCAGTGCGCCGCCCTTTGGGCCGGCGGGCGGTCAGTGACTGGCTCCGATCGGCGTGACTGACTGCCGGAACCGCCGAGTCTGGTCGGGTTAGTCGCGGGCGTAACCCGACCTACAGACGCGGCGTCGGTTCAGTACTGGGCGCTCGGCAGGCTGGCCACAATATGCCGATAGCTGTTCATGCGCTGCTGCTGAACGTGCCCCTCGTCCAGGGCCTTGAGCAGTGCGCAGCCGGGTTCGCGGTCGTGCTTGCAGTCGCGAAAGCGGCAATGCCCAAGCAGCTCATGAAACTCGATAAAGCCGGCCTCTACGTCCGCCCGGCTGACGTGGCCCAGGCCGAACTCGCGAATGCCCGGGGAGTCGATCAGCTCGCCGCCGCGGGGGAAGTGGAACAGCCGCGCCGTGGTGGTGGTGTGCGTGCCGCTGCCGGTCAATTCGGAGAGCGGCCCGACCCGGGTGTCAACCTCCGGTAGCAGGCTATTGACCAGGGACGATTTACCCACCCCGGACTGGCCGACAAACACGCTGACATGTCCGTCCAGTTGCGCCTGCAGGGTCTGCATGCCGGCGCCATCAAGGGCCGATACCTCGAGCAGCGGGTAGCCCAATTGGCGATAAACGCTGAGCAGGGCTTCGAGGGCGACGCCGTTCTGCTCATCGAGCAAGTCGGTCTTGTTCAGCAGCAGCAGTGGGCGAATGCCGGCATGCTCGGCGGCCACCAGGTAGCGGTCGATCAGATTGGAGTGGGGCTCGGGCAGCGGCGCGAAGACGATGACGATCAGGTCGACATTGGCCGCCACTGGCTTGAGCTGGCCGCGGCTGTCCGGTCGGCACAGCTCGGTGCCGCGGGGCAATTGCGCAACGATTACGCCGATGCCCTGGTTGCCAGCGCGCCAGACCACCCGGTCGCCAGTGACCAGCGCCGGCAGATTAGCGCGCAAGTGGCAGCGAAACACCTGGCCGCTGAGCTCGCCTTCCTGGGCCTCGACCTCGACCTGGACGCCAAAGTGGGCGATCACCAGACCGGTCTGCTCCGGGCCGAGTTCGCCACCCTGCAGGGTTTCCAGGGTCAGGTTTTCGCGTTTGGCGGCGCGGGCCGCGCGTTCGCCCTGGACTTTTTCGATGCGCCAGTTTTGCCGGCGGTTGAGTTGGCGTTTGGCCATGACTGTTCCGAGTAGTGGGAGCGGTGAATTAACCGTGGCCAAGTTTAGCATGCAGCGCCTGGGCGGGCGCCTGGGGCCGGCGGCTAAGCCTGACGACGCGGTGCCGGCGTGGTTACACTGCGCTGCGCCAGCGTGAGCATGCTCACGATTTAAGCGTTGTCTGCGTTACTGGTCGATTAGGGAGGATGCTTTTTAGGCGCGGGTTTATCTGCGCGTTTCTCGGCTGAATGATCGCGGATAAATCCACGCCTACACGATGCTCATCGAGGACGCAGCAGCGCCAATCCATGATGCAGGCCGAACCATTATCGATCGCCTGTAGCGTTTGAGTGGCCGGCACGACCCTCCCGGCGCTGAAAGTCAGCCGCCTTACTCTCTGGATTTTTATGATCACACGCAGCATCAAATATCCAGCCTTGCGGGCATTGTTGGCCCAGTTGGCCGCAGCGCTGCTGACGCTAGCGCTGCTGCAGCTGTATTGGGCGGTGGCGGCAAGCCTAGCGCCGGAGTCTGCCGCACGGCCCTTGCCGTTGTTGTTGCTGGGCGTGCTGCAAGGGCTGCTGGCGGCTGGCCTGGGTCATTGGAGCGGACTGTCGCGCTGGTGGTTGGCGATCAATGGGCTGTTTGTGCCCGGATTGCTCGTGGTCAGTGGCCAGGCACTGCCGTTGTGGCTCTGGCCGAGCGCCTTGCTGCTGCTGGCGCTGCTGTTTGGCAATAGCCTCAAGGAGCGCGTGCCGCTGTATTTGAGTGGTGCCGCGAGCCGCCGGCAATTGGTCGAACTGCTCGGCACTCAGCCGGCAAATTTTACCTTGATCGACCTGGGCTGTGGCTTTGCCGGCGCGCTCTGCCAGCTGGCGCGGCACTATCCCCAGGCGCGTCTGGTGGGCGTTGAAACGGCGCCGCTGGTGTTTCTGCTCGCCTGGTTGCGCTGCCTCGCGCAGCCCAATTGCCGCATCCAGTTTCGCAGCCTGTGGCGCGTCGATCTGGCCGAGTATCAGGTGGTCTATTGTTTTCTCTCGCCGGTGCCGATGCCGGCGCTGTGGCGCAAGGCTCAGGCGCAAATGCGCCCGGGTGCGCTGCTGGTGAGCAACACCTTCGCGGTGCCGGGAGTGGCCGCCGAACAGGTGATTGAACTGCACGACTGGCGCCACTCGCAGCTGCTGATCTGGCAGCCGGCTGGCCCCGGGGATAACGGGACACCAACCGCGCCCGGCAGGCCGATCCCTCAAACGCTGGATAACAGCGACTACCGCGCAAATCCTCTTTAGAGCGCAGAGGATGTCAATTGGCTAAACTGCCGGTCTATGCCAAGGAGTTCATCATGCAAAATCCGCAGAATCTAATCTGGATCGACCTGGAAATGACCGGGCTGAATCCGGACACCGATGTGATCATTGAGATGGCCACCATCGTCACCGACAGCCAGCTCAACCTGCTGGCCGAAGGCCCGGTGTTGGCCATCCATCAGAGCGACGCGGCGCTGGCCGCCATGGACGAATGGAATACCCGCCAGCACGGCGGCTCCGGCCTGACCCAGCGAGTGCGCGAGAGCCGCATCAGTGCCGCCGAGGGCGAGGCCCAGACCCTGGCCTTTCTTGAATTATGGGTGCCCAAAGGCAAGTCGCCGATCTGCGGCAACAGCATCTGCCAGGATCGGCGCTTTCTCTATCGACACATGCCGGCGCTGGAAAGCTATTTCCACTACCGCAACCTGGACGTGTCGACCCTCAAGGAGCTGGCCGCGCGCTGGGCGCCCGAGGTGCTCGCCAGCTTCAAGAAAAGCGGCAGTCACCTTGCCCTGGACGATATCCGCGAATCGGTGGCCGAACTGCGCCATTACCGTGAGCATTTCATCAAGGCCTGAGCCGGCTGGATGAAAAAAGGCGCCCGAGGGCGCCTTTTTTTATGAATTCAGGAAACGTTGATCGGCAAATCGGAGGTTTGAGGGCAGGGAGGATGTCAAATAATGGAGCCGTTAACGCGTGAATGAACAGCACCACACCATCACGCAGACAGCGCCTTGTTATGGGTCGCGTGATCAGCGCTGCGCGTGCTGCTGCAGAGCCCAGGTCACATGTTCGCGGACCAGTTCGCTGGGGTCTTCGCGGCGGCTGTTGAGGGCTTCGAGTACCGCGATGGTCGAGGGCGCATTGCCCAGACCGACTGCCAGGTTGCGCAACCAGCGCTCGTAGCCGGCGCGGCGCAGCGGCGAGCCTTCGGTGCGGCTGAGAAATTCGTCTTCAGTCCAGCGAAACAGCGCTGCCAGTTCGGCGTTATCCAAGCTGTGGCGCGGCTGAAAGTCGCCTTGCTCGGTGGGTCGGGCGAAGCGGTTCCATGGGCAGACAATCTGACAATCGTCGCAGCCGAATACCCGATTGCCGATCAGCGGGCGCAATTCAGCGGGGATCGACCCTTTCAGTTCGATGGTCAAATACGAGATGCAGCGCCGCGCATCCAGCTGATAAGGCCCGACAAACGCCGCGGTTGGGCAGATGTCCAGGCAGGCCGTGCAGCTGCCGCAGTGCTCGCTGCCCTGAGGCGCATCGACCGGCAGCGGCAGATCGACGAACAGCTCGCCGAGAAAGAAAAAGCTGCCGGCTTTGCGGTTGAGCACCAAGGTGTTCTTGCCGATCCAGCCCAGCCCCGCCTGCTCGGCGATGGCTTTTTCCAGCACCGGCGCGCTGTCGACAAAGGCCCGGTAGCCGAAGGGGCCGATGGCCTGCTGGATGCGTTCAGCGAGTTGTTGCAGGCGTTTGCGAATCAGCTTGTGGTAGTCGCGGCCCAGCGCATAGCGCGACACATAGGCGGTTTGCGGCTCGGCCAAGCGCTGCGCCATGAGCGTGTCGCCGGGCAAATAGTCCATGCGCAGCGAGATCACCCGCAAGGTGCCGGGGATCAGTTCCTCCGGATGGGAACGTTTGCGCCCATGCGCGGCCATATAGTCCATCTCGCCGTGCAAGCCTGCGGCCAGCCAGCGCTCTAGATGGCGCTCGTGTTCGCCCAGGTCCAGCCCGGTGATACCGACCTGTTGAAAGCCCAGTTCGCGGCCCCAGTCCCTGATCGACTGAGTAAGTGCGACAAGGTCGAGGGCTGGACTGGATGGGCTGGCGGACACGCGAGCGGACATGCTGAGGGATTCCGTGGTTGAGGAGGGTACAATTCTGCCAGACATCGGAGCCGACATATGCTGCATTCTAATTCCCCTGTGCCCGCCGCGCATCCTGCGTCGCCTGGCGCCTTGCCGGCTGAGTTGCCCACCGCGCTGTACAGCGCCGCTCAGGTGCGTGCCCTCGATGAGGCGTTGATCGCCGCGGGCACACCGGGCTTCGAGCTGATGCAGCGCGCTGCCCATGCTGCCTGGCGAGCGTTGCGTCGGCGCTGGCCGCAGACCCGGGCGCTGAGCGTGCTGGCGGGGCGCGGCAATAATGCCGGCGATGGTTATCTGATCGCCGCCCTGGCTCGGCGCGCTGGCTGGTCGGCGCAGGCGCTGGCGGTGGGCGAGCCCGCGCAGTTGCAGGGCGACGCCGCGTTGGCCTACGCCGCGGCGTTGGCCGCGGGCGTGGCGGTGAAGGCTTGGCGCCCGGGCGTCGAGTTGGCCGCGCAAATCAGTCACACCGCGCCAATCATCCTGGCTGAACCGGCTGAACCGGCTGAACCGGCTGAACCGGCTGAACCCACTGCGCAGGTTGGTCACGGCACAGCGGGCAGCGACGCCGAATCCGGTGTATCAATCCAGCCAGAGGCGCCGGACGAACCGGGCGCGCGGGGCGCTGCGATTGAGTGCGTGTTGGTCGATGCGCTGCTCGGCACCGGTCTGGCCGGCGCGGTGCGCGAGCCCTATGCCGACGCGATCAAGCAGTTGAATGCCAGCGGCTTGCCGGTGCTGGCGGTGGATATTCCCTCGGGGCTGTGCGCCGACAGCGGCAGTATCCTCGGCGTGGCGGTGCAGGCTGAGCTGACGGTAAGTTTTATCGGCCTGAAAATCGGCCTGTTGACCGGCGAAGGGCCGGCCCTGGTTGGTGAGCTGGTATTTGCCGATTTGCACGCCGATCCCGAGTTGCTGGCGCAGATGCCAGCCTTCGCCGAGCGCCTGGCACCCAGCAATCTACCCGTGTTGGCGGCCCGCCCGCGCACGGTGCACAAGGGCCAGCTTGGCCATGTGTTGGTGGTGGGCGGCGATCATGGCTTCGGCGGCGCCGCGTTGCTGGCCGCCCAGAGCGCCTTGCGCGCCGGCGCCGGGCTGGTCTCGCTGGCGACCCGTGAGGCGCATGTGCCGGCGGCGCTGGCGCGCTGTCCAGAGCTGATGACGTTGAGTGTGGCCTCGGCCAATCAGCTGCTGGCGCTGGCCGAACAGGCCAGTGTGCTGGTCATAGGTCCGGGGCTGGGTCAGGCGGCTTGGGGTCGCAGCTTGTTGTCCCTGGCGGCACACTGCCAGGCGGCGCAAGTCTGGGACGCGGATGCCTTGAATGTGTTGGCACTGGGCGCGGTAAGCCTGCCGCCCGGTTGCGTTATTACCCCGCATCCGGGCGAAGCGGCGCGTTTGCTCGGCGTTTCTACTGCCCAGGTGCAGGCCGATCGACCCGCTGCGGCGCGGGCGATGGCCGAAAAATATCAAGCAGTGGCGGTGCTCAAAGGCGCCGGCACATTGATTGCTGCACCCGGCGGCGCTCTGGCCTTGTGCAATCGTGGTCATCCGGCCATGGCCAGCGCCGGTCTGGGTGATGTGCTCAGCGGCCTGCTCGGCGCCTTGCTGGCGCAGGGCCTGGAGGCCTTCGCCGCGGCGCAGTTAGCGGTCTGGCTACATGCCTGCGCCGGCGAGCAGCTGGGCAGCGCCGGCCGTGGGCTGCTGGCCAGTGAGCTGCTACCGCCGATTCGACAACTCTTGGAGGAGCATTCCCCGTGCCTGAAGTAACCCTGTATGTCGCCGACGAAACCGCCATGTTGGCCCTGGGCGCGCAAATCGCCGAGGTCAGCGGCGCATGCGGGATCATCTATTTACATGGCGATCTCGGTGCCGGCAAGACCACCTTGTCACGCGGAATTATTCGCGGCTTGGGCCATGTCGGAGCCGTCAAGAGTCCGACGTTTACCCTGGTCGAACCGTATGAGCTGGGCGAACGTCGGGTGTTTCATTTCGACCTGTATCGCCTGGAAGATCCCGAAGAGCTGGAATACCTGGGGATTCGCGATTATTTCGACGGCCAAGCCCTGTGCCTGATCGAATGGCCCCAGCGCGGCGCGGGGTTTTTGCCAAAGGCTGATCTGACCATTACCATAACGCCGCTAGCCGATGGCCGTTCGCTGCGCCTGGAGCCCCAGAGCCCGCGTGGCGAAACCTGGTGCACGATGTTGGCCCATGAGAGTGAATACATACAAAGTGAATAAAAAAATGCGATTGGGTCTGCGCCTGGGAGTCTTGGTCAGCGGTTTATTATGGGCGCTGATGTCCCTGGATGTGTTCGCTGCTGCGCAGGTGCGCGGCGTGCGGCTGTGGCGGGCGCCCGACAATACGCGCCTGGTGTTTGACCTGTCCGGGCCGGTGCAGCACAACGTGTTCACCCTGACCTCGCCCGATCGGTTGGTGATCGATGTCACCGGCGCCACGCTGGCGACCACCTTCGACCGGTTGTCTCTGAGCAATACGCCGATTACCGGCGTGCGCTCGGCGCAGCGAACGCCCGATGAGTTACGCCTGGTGATCGATCTGTCGTCCAGCGTCACGCCAAAAAGTTTCAGCCTGGCGCCCAACCAACAATATGGCCATCGCCTGGTCATTGATCTGTTCGACCAGGCTGCCGATGCCGAACCTAGCTCCTCGTCGCCGGTGATCGCCAGCGCGCCAGCGATGCCGGTGCCGACTTTGCCCTCGGTGACCCAGGCGCAAGCGCCGCCCCCGTTGACGCCAGTGCCCAGCGGCAAGCGTTCGATCGTCATCGCCATCGACGCTGGACATGGCGGCGAAGACCCCGGGGCCGTGGGGCCGAACAAGGGCCAGTACGAAAAGCACGTGACCCTGTCCATCGCCAAGGAACTGCAGCGCCAGATCAATGCCGACAAGGGCTTTCGCGCCGAGTTGGTGCGCACCGGCGATTACTTTATTCCGCTGCGCAAACGCACCGACATCGCCCGCAAGAAGGGTGCAGACCTGTTTATCTCCATTCATGCCGACGCCGCGCCGCGCAGCTCAGCCTTTGGCGCCTCGGTGTATGCCCTGTCGGATCGTGGCGCGACCTCGGAAACTGCGCGCTGGCTGGCCGATTCCGAGAATCAGTCGGACCTGATCGGCGGCGCCGGCAATGTCAGCCTGGACGATAAGGACCGCATGTTGGCCGGCGTGCTGCTGGACCTATCGATGACCGCTTCGCTGTCGTCTAGCCTGAATGTCGGGCAAAAAGTGCTGAGCAAGATGGGCCGCATTACCCCGCTGCATAAGCGCCGGGTCGAGCAGGCCGGCTTTGTGGTGCTCAAATCCCCGGATATGCCTTCGATTTTGGTCGAGACCGGCTTTATCACTAATCCTAATGAGGCGAAAAAACTCGCCAGCGCCAGCCATCAGCAGGCCCTCGCGCGCTCGATTCACGGCGGTGTGCGGCAGTTCTTTCAGCAGAATCCGCCACCTGGCACCTACATGGCGTGGCTGCGCGACGAAGGCCGGCTAGCCATGGAAGCGCGCGAACATCAGGTTCGCAAGGGCGAGAGTCTGACGCTGATTGCCCAGCGCTATCAGATCAGCCTGGGCGCGCTGCGCAGCGCCAATGACCTGGAAGGTGATCGCATTAAGGTCGGCCAGACCCTGAATATTCCCGCCACCATCTTGGCCGCGCAGCCATGAGCGAGCTTTTTTCGCCGCAACCAGAGCGCTTAGAGGCGCTGCGCATCCAATTACTCAGCCCGCGCCTGGCCAACCAGATCGCCGCTGGAGAAGTGGTCGAACGCCCGGCCTCGGTGCTCAAGGAGTTGCTGGAGAACAGCTTGGACTCAGGCGCCGCACGGATCGACGTGGAGGTCGAGCAGGGCGGTATCAAGTTGCTGCGGGTGCGCGATGACGGCGGTGGGATTGCCGCCGATGACCTACCTCTGGCCCTGGCGCGGCATGCCACCAGCAAGATCCATGACCTGCACGACCTGGAACAGGTGCTCAGTCTGGGCTTTCGCGGCGAGGCGCTGGCCTCGATCAGTTCGGTGGCGCGGCTGACCCTGACCTCGCGCACCGTTGACGCCGAGCAGGCCTGGCAAGTCGAGACGGAAGGCCCCGAGATGGCGCCGCGGGTCCAGCCAGCGGCGCATCCGGTCGGCACCTCGGTAGAAGTGCGGGACCTGTTTTTCAACACCCCGGCGCGGCGCAAGTTTCTCAAGGCCGAAAAAACCGAGTTCGAGCACCTGCAGGAAGTAATCAAGCGTTTGGCCCTGGCGCGCTTCGAGGTGGCCTTTCATCTGCGCCATAACGGCAAAAATATGCTCAGCCTGCACCCGGCCGCCGATGACGCCGGCCGCGCCCGGCGCGTGGCGGCGGTCTGCGGACCGACATTTCTGGAGCAGGCGCTGCCGCTGGAGATCGAGCGCAATGGTTTGCGTCTGTGGGGTTGGGTTGGCTTGCCGACCTTCTCGCGCAGTCAGGCCGATCTGCAGTATTTCTACGTGAACGGGCGCATGGTGCGTGACAAATTAGTGGCCCACGCGGTGCGTCAGGCCTATCGCGACGTACTGTTTAACGGTCGGCATCCGGTGTTCGTGTTGTTTTTGCAGATTGATCCGGCGGCGGTCGACGTCAACGTACATCCGAGCAAGAGCGAAGTGCGCTTTCGGGATGGGCGCATGGTCCATGACTTTCTCTATGGCAGCTTGCACCGGGCGCTGGGCGATGTGCGTCCGGCCGACCCCTTGGCGGCGCCAGCGGCGCTGGCCGACACGCCGCGCCCAAGCGGGCCAGCCGCCGGCGAGTTCGGCCCGCAGAACGAAATGAGTCTGGCCGCCAGCGTGCTGGAGCGTTCACCGAGTGAGTCGACCTGGCGCGCGCCGGGCGCCGGCTATCAGGGGCAGGGGCAAGCGCCACGCGCGCAGTTGCCGACGGCCGAGGCCCAGGGCGCCTATCGTGAATTCTTTGCCCCGTTGGCGCCGGTAACAGCCGCCGCCTTACCTGAGGGACAGGACGATGCGCCACCGCTTGGCTATGCGCTGGCGCAGCTGCGAGGCGTGTATATCCTCGCTGAGAATGCTCTGGGCTTGGTGCTGGTAGACATGCATGCGGCCCACGAACGGATCATGTACGAGCGCCTGAAGATCGCCATGGCTGGCGAAGGCCTCAGCGGCCAGCCCTTGCTGGTGCCTGAATCCATGTCGGTCAGTCAGCGCGAGGCCGATTGCGCCGAAGAGCACGCAGCCTGGTTTCAAAAGCTCGGCTTCGAGTTGCAGCGTCTGGGCCCGGAAAATCTGGCGATTCGGCAGATTCCGGCCTTGCTCAAACAAGCCGAGGCGCCGCAATTGGTCAGCGATGTGTTAGCCGATCTGCTCGAATACGGCAGCAGTGATCGCATTCAGGCGCACCTTAACGAACTACTCGGGACCATGGCCTGCCACGGCGCGGTGCGCGCCAATCGGCGCCTGACCCTGCCGGAAATGAACGGCTTGCTGCGCGACATGGAACACACCGAGCGCAGCGGCCAATGCAATCATGGCCGCCCGACGTGGACCCAGCTGGGCATGGATGAGCTGGATAAGTTGTTTTTGCGTGGGCGCTAAGTGTCGGAATAGAAATGGTGCGAGCTTTTCGCGCCGCCCATAGCCGTGAACAAACGTGTACCTCAATTGAGTACATGGGCCTGTGCGGAATAAACTATGAAATTGTCGGTTTCGAGTATTTAAGCGCTCACTCTTTCCAGTTCCAGTTCCAGTTCCAGTTCCAGTTCCAGTTCCAGTCTCAGCTTCCAGCCTTTAGCGATCCTTTATGACTCCCGCCTTGCCTCCCGCCATTTTTCTGATGGGCCCGACTGCTGCCGGCAAGACCGATCTAGCCTTCGAGTTGGCGCGGGTACTGCCGTGCGAGCTGATTAGCGTGGATTCGGCGCTGATCTATCGCGGCATGGACATTGGCAGCGCCAAACCCTCGAAAGCTCAGTTGGCTGAGTTTCCCCATTATCTGGTGGATATCCGCGATCCGGCTGAACGCTATTCAGCCGCCGAGTTTCGCCGCGATGCGCTGGCGGCGATGACCGAGATCACCGCCCGCGGCCGAATTCCGCTGCTGGTGGGCGGCACCATGTTGTATTTCAAAGCGTTGCTTGAAGGCCTGGCGCCGATGCCAAGCGCTGATCCGCAGTTGCGTGCGCAACTCGAAGCACGCGCGGCGGCCGAGGGTTGGGCGCGGATGCACGCCGAACTGGCAGCGCTTGATCCCGAGTCGGCGGCGCGTATCCACCCCAATGATCCCCAGCGGCTGATCCGGGCGCTGGAGGTTTATCACGTCAGCGGCATGACCATGAGCGCCCATCGTCAGCAGCAGGCGTTGCAAACCATCAGTTTAGAGCGTTCAGGCGGCCGCCAACTGCCTTATACTGTCGCCCAGTTAGGCATAGCCCCGGTGCAGCGCCCAGTGCTGCATGCTCGTATCGCGCAACGATTTGCGCTGATGCTGGAACAGGGCCTGATTGAAGAGGTCGAATCACTTCGTCGGCGTGGCGACCTACATGCCGCCCTGCCGTCGATGCGCGCGGTGGGTTATCGCCAAGTCTGGGAGTACCTGGAGGGGCAGGGGAGCCAGGCGCAAATGCTGGAGCGCGGTATTATTGCCACGCGCCAGTTAGCTAAACGTCAGCTCACCTGGTTGCGCAATTGGGATGACGTCTACTGGTTAGATAGCCTGGATGGCGACAATCTGCCGCGCGTCTTGAAATACCTGTCAGCGGTCTCCATATTGGCCTGAGCTATTTTTTACCGACTGTCTACTCTTGGGGAGAGGCGGTTTTACTAATTTTCTTACTGTACCTACGGATCACTGATCCATTAAAGGAGTTCGACACATGTCAAAAGGGCACTCGCTACAAGACCCTTACCTCAATACCTTGCGCAAGGAACGGGTACCGGTTTCCATCTATTTGGTCAACGGCATCAAACTGCAAGGCCAGATCGAATCCTTCGACCAGTTCGTTATTCTGCTGAAGAACACCGTCAGCCAGATGGTCTACAAGCACGCTATTTCCACTGTGGTGCCCAGCCGTCCTGTGCGCTTGCCCACCGTTACTGAAGGTGAGCAGGCCGAAGTCGAGCCAGGTAACGCCTGATAGGAGTCAGCCTTGTTTTTTGAGCGTCATGAAGGCGGCGAGCGAGCCGTGCTGGTTCATCTGGACGGCCAAGATCCCGAGGTACGCGAAGATCCGCAGGAATTTCAGGAGCTGGCGCTGTCTGCCGGCGCTGATACTGTGGCCTTTATCAGCGTGCCGCGGCATCGACCCACCGCGAAGTACTTGATCGGCAGTGGCAAGGTCGAGGAGTTGCGCGACTTGGTCAAGGCCGAGCAGATCGATCTGGTGATCTTCAATCACACCCTCACACCCAGCCAGGAACGCAACCTGGAGCGCGTCCTGGAATGTCGGGTGTTGGATCGCACGGGGCTGATTCTGGATATTTTCGCCCAGCGCGCGCGCACCCACGAGGGCAAGCTGCAGGTCGAATTGGCCCAGTTGGATCACCTGAGTAGCCGGCTGGTACGCGGCTGGACGCACTTGGAGCGTCAGGGTGGCGGTATCGGCATGCGCGGCCCGGGTGAAACCCAGTTGGAAACCGACCGGCGCCTATTGCGGGTGCGTGTTCGGCAGCTTAAGAGTCGCCTTAAAAAAGTACGCAGTCAGCGTGAACAGGCTCGGCGTGGACGTCAGCGTGCCGATATTCCTTCGGTGTCACTGGTCGGTTATACCAATGCCGGCAAGTCGACGCTGTTCAATGCTCTGACCAACGCAGACGTATTTACCGCCGATCAACTGTTCGCCACCTTGGATCCGACCTTGCGCCGTTTGCAACTCGACGACTTGGGGCCGATTGTGCTGGCCGATACAGTGGGCTTTATCCGGCATTTACCGCACAAGCTGGTCGAGGCTTTTCGCTCCACGCTTGAGGAATCGAGCAATTCGGCCTTGCTGCTGCATGTGATCGACGCCCATGAGCCGGAGCGCAAGGAGCAAATTGAGCAGGTGATGGCGGTGCTGGGCGAGATCGGCGCAGAGGAAGTGCCGCTGCTCGAGGTTTACAACAAGGTTGATCTGCTCGACGCCGTCGAGCCGCAAATTCAGCGCGATAGCGACGGCAAGCCGCAGCGGGTCTGGCTGTCGGCGCAATCAGGGCAGGGCCTGGAACTCTTGCGCCAGGCGATTGCCGAGCTGCTGGGCAGCGATCTGTTTGTCGGCACCCTGTGTCTGCCGCAAGAATTAGCACGGCTGCGCGCGCAATTCTTCGCCTTGGGTGCGGTGCAGAGCGAGGCACATGACGCCGAGGGTGTTAGTCTGCTGGCGCTGCGCGTGCCGCGTATTGAGCTAAACCGGTTGGTCAGTCGTGAGGGCTGGCAGCCAGAAGAGTTCCTCGCGCAACACACTTTGCAATAAAGCCTGCCCCTGTGGTTTTTCCGCTGGGGGTGGGCATTCGGTAGCATTGGCGGGCGTACCGTGGGTGCGTCTTGGCATTATCAGTATGGAGAGCGCTATGGCTTGGAATGAGCCGGGTGGCAACTCGAACAATCAGGATCCTTGGGGTGGACGCCGTGGTGGCGATCGCAAGGGGCCGCCGGATCTCGACGAGGCCTTCCGCAAACTGCAGGACAGCCTTAAGGGGTTGTTTGGCGGCAGCAACAAACGTGACCGTGGCAATGGCTCGAACGCGGGCGGCTTTGGCCTGCTCGGTATCGGTCTGGTCGTGCTGGTCGCCATTTGGCTGTATAGCGCGGTGTATTCAGTCGATGAGCAGGAGCAGGCCGTAGTGCTGCGCTTTGGCGAATACCATGAAACCGTCGGGCCGGGACTGAATATTTATTTCCCACCCATGGATAGCAAATTCCAGGAAAACGTCACCCGCGAGCGGGCTTATACCAAGCAAGGGCAGATGCTCACCGAAGATGAAAATATCATCGAGGTGCCGCTGACCGTGCAGTACAAGATCAGCAACCTGAAAGACTTCGTCCTCAATGTTGATCAGCCAGAAGTCAGCTTGCAGCACGCCACCGACAGCGCCGTGCGCCATGTGGTGGGTTCCACCGAGATGGATCAGGTGCTGACCGAAGGTCGTGAACTGCTGGCCAGTACAGTCCATGAACGCCTGCAGCGGTTCCTGGATACCTACCGCACTGGCATCACCGTGACTCAGGTCAACGTGCAGAGCGCCGCCGCGCCGCGTGAAGTGCAGGAAGCCTTCGATGACGTGATCCGTGCCCGTGAAGACGAGCAGCGGGAAAAGAACATGGCGGAAACCTACGCCAATGGTGTGATACCGGAAGCACGTGGGCAGGCGCAGCGCATGCTCGAGGACGCCAGCGGTTACCGCGACGAAGTCATCTCGCGAGCTACGGGTGAGGCGGATCGCTTTACCAAGTTGGTGGCCGAGTACCGCAAGGCGCCGGAAGTGACGCGCGAGCGTCTGTATCTGGACACCATGCAAGAGCTCATGAGCAACACCAGCAAGGTTCTGGTGACCGGCGATAAGGGTCAGAACAATCTGCTCTACCTCCCGCTGGACAAGATGATTGACAGCCGTGCCGGTAACTCGTCGGGTCCGGCAAGCAGCGCGAGCAGTGCCGATGCGGGTACGCAGATCACTGACGTGCAGCGCGGCACGCGTACAAGGGAGAGCCGTTGATGAACAATAGATCGCTAATGGCCCTGATCGTTGTCGTGGTTCTGGCGTTGGTCGCCTGGAACTGCTTCTACATAGTGGCGCAGACCGAACGGGCGGTATTGCTGCAGTTCGGCCGGATTGTCGAGCCGGATGTGCAGCCGGGCTTGCATGTGAAGATTCCCTACGTCAACCAGGTGCGTAAGTTCGATGCGCGTCTGCAGACACTGGATTCTTCGACGTCGCGCTTTCTGACCCTGGAGAAGAAAGCGTTGATGGTCGATGCCTACGCCAAGTGGCGGGTATTGAATGCCGAGCATTACTACACCTCGACCTCGGGCATCAAACAGATTGCCGATGAGCGTCTGTCGCGGCGTCTAGAGTCATCGCTGCGTGACCAGTTCGGTAAGCGTACCTTGCACGAATCGGTCTCCGGCGAGCGGGATGCGCTGATGGCGGACGTGACCGCTACGCTCAACCGAGCGGCTCAGCGCGAGCTGGGCATCGAAGTGATTGATGTGCGGGTCAAGGGCATCGACTTGCCTCGCGAGGTCAACCTCAGCGTGTTCGAGCGCATGAGTTCCGAGCGGGCTCGTGAAGCGCGCGAACATCGTGCCAAGGGTAAGGAACTGGCCGAAGGGATTCGCGCCGACGCCGATCGTCAGCGCCGTGTGCTGCTGGCCGAAGCCTACCGCGAGGGGCAGGAGATCCGTGGTGATGGCGATGCCAAAGCCGCGGCAACCTACGCCAAGGCCTATGGCATGGATCAGGAGTTCTACTCCTTCTACCGTAGCCTGCGGGCCTATCGTGAAAGCTTCGCCGACAAGCGCGACGTGTTGGTGCTGGACCCAAGCAGCGACTTCTTCCGTTACCTAGAAAAGTCCAAGCCCTGATCATCACCCCGGCGCGCGCCAGCCGTGCGCCGGGGTGACCGATCGAAGATACGTGCTATCCTAGGTCAGCCGGGAAAATCCCGGCTTTTTTGCGTCTGAGGGAAAGCTGTGACGGGAGTCCGTGGCCTGTGCTGCCGATTATTATCCTGTCCTGCCTTTATATTTGATGGTTATCCGATTGCCGCCTGGCGCAAGACGTCGGGCTCAAGAGGGGAATGGCGAAATGGTTAAGGTAGACCGCTGGCTGCTGCCAGATGGAATAGAAGAAGTATTGCCGCCGTACGCGGCACGCATCGAAACGGCGCGCCGTCAGGTGCTGGATCTGTTCCAGTGCTGGGGTTATGCATTTGTCGTTACGCCCCATATTGAATACCTTGAGTCGTTGCTCACTGGCGCCGGCCAGGATCTGGATCTGCGCACCTTCAAGGTGATCGATCCACAGACTGGGCGGCAGATGGGCTTTCGTGCCGATATCACTCCGCAGGTGGCGCGTATCGATGCGCACACCCTGCGCCGCGAAGGGCCGAGCCGGCTGTGCTACGCCGGCAGTGTGCTGCATGCCCAGCCTCGCGCGCTCAGCACCTCGCGCAGCCCCATGCAGGTGGGTGCCGAATTGTATGGCGATGCCAGCCCGGCCAGCGATGTCGAGGTGATTAGCCTGCTGCTGGAAACCCTCGCGCTGGCCAAGGTGTCCGAGGTGCATATCGACCTCGGACACGTTGGGATTTATCGCGGCCTGGCCCGCGCGGCTCAGCTGTCTGCTGACGTTGAGCAACAATTATTCGATGCGCTGCAGCGTAAGGCAGTCGACGAGGTGGCGCTGCTGACCGAGCCGCTGCCTGCGGGGCTGCGCAGCATGCTGCGAGCGTTGGTCGGTTTGTGTGGTTCGCGCGCAGTGCTGGAGCAGGCGCAGACTTGCCTGTTGGATGCGCCGGAAGCCGTACATGCGGCCCTTAACGATCTGATTGCCATCGCCGATACCCTGAGCCTGCGGTATCCGCAGTTGCCGCTGTATTTCGATCTCGGTGAATTGCGCGGCTATCACTACCACACCGGTGTGGTGTTCGCGGCGTTTGTGCCTGCGGTCGGGCAGTCGATTGCCCAGGGTGGTCGCTACGACGATATCGGCGAGTATTTTGGTCGGGCGCGCCCGGCGACAGGGTTTTCCACCGATCTCAAAGCTTTGGTGAGTATTGGGGCAATGGCGCCAGCAGCCGTGGCGAGCGGCGTGTGGGCGCCGGATAATTCGGATGTTGGCCTCTGGCAGGCCGTGCAGCGCTTGCGTGCCGAGCAGCAGCGCGTAGTTCAGGCCTTGCCTGGGCAGGCGCTGCGGGCCGCGCACGAGGCAGATTGTGATCGACAACTGGAGCTTATCGACGGGCATTGGCAAGTAGTGCCGTTGGTTTCCTGAGTTTTCCGTCGGCAATGGCCGGCAGCAAGTTTGCGCGAAGAGGACAAGTATTATGGGTAAGAATGTCGTAGTCCTGGGCACTCAGTGGGGTGATGAGGGCAAAGGCAAGATTGTCGATCTGCTGACCGAGCACGCGGCGGCTGTGGTGCGCTACCAAGGCGGGCATAACGCCGGCCATACCTTGGTGATCGATGGTGAAAAGACCGTGCTGCACCTAATTCCATCGGGGATCTTGCGCGAAGGTGTGCAGTGCCTGATCGGCAATGGTGTGGTGGTGGCGCCAGACGCCTTGCTGCGCGAAATCGTCAAGTTGGAAGAGAAAGGTGTGCCGGTGCGCGAGCGCTTGCGTATCAGCCCTTGCTGTCCGCTGATCTTGTCCTATCACGTAGCCCTCGACCAGGCGCGCGAAAAGGCTCGCGGCGAACAAAAGATCGGCACCACTGGGCGCGGTATCGGCCCGGCTTACGAAGATAAAGTGGCCCGTCGTGGCCTGCGTATCGGTGACCTATTCAATCCTGAGCGTTTCGCGGCCAAGCTGGCCGAGCTGCTCGATTACCACAACTTTGTGTTGGTCAATTATCACCACGAGCCGGCCATCGATTTCCAGACCACTCTGGATGAGTGCATGGCTTACGCCGAACTGCTCAAGCCGATGATGGTCGATGTGACGGCAGTGCTGCACAGGATGCGCCGCGATGGCAAAGACATCATGTTTGAAGGCGCGCAGGGCTCGCTGCTGGATATCGATCACGGCACCTACCCCTATGTGACCAGCTCCAACACCACCGCTGGTGGTATCGCTACCGGCTCAGGCTTTGGGCCCATGTACCTGGATTACATTCTGGGCATTACCAAGGCCTATACCACGCGCGTGGGTTCTGGCCCGTTTCCCACCGAGCTATTCGATGAGACCGGGGCTTTTCTGGCCAAGCAGGGTAATGAATTTGGCTCCACCACGGGTCGCGCCCGGCGTTGCGGCTGGTTCGATGCGGTAATCCTGCGCCGCGCTATCGAAATCAATAGCCTCTCCGGGCTGTGTCTGACCAAGCTCGATGTGCTCGATGGGCTGCCAACTATCCGCATCTGCGTCGGTTACACTGGCGCAGACGGCACGGTGCTCGATGCGCCTACCGATGCCGACAGCTATCTGGGTCTGCAACCGGTGTACGAAGACATGCCCGGCTGGAGCGAGTCGACTTTTGGCGCCAAGACGCTGGAAGAATTGCCGGCCAATGCGCGGGCTTATATCAAGCGGCTGGAAGAGTTGGTCGGCGCGCCGATCGATATCGTCTCCACCGGGCCTGAGCGCACTGAAACCATCATCCTGCGTCATCCGTTCGCCTAAGTCGGCGAGTGTGAGAAAAGGGCCGCTTTGCGGCCCTTTTCCGTTTGCTGGTAGGCGTTGGGTGAGCGCTTGTGGTGAAAGGCCGGGCCGGAGTGATTGTTTTTCCGTGCATATAAAATTAAAACACGGAAAAGCAAAAACCGAGCGCTTGGCTCGGTTTTTGTTGAATTGGTGCCCAGAAGAAGACTCGAACTTCCACGACCGTAAGGTCACCAGCACCTGAAGCTGGCGTGTCTACCAATTTCACCATCTGGGCAGTTCGCTGAGTTAACTGATTGTTTAGCTTCCAGTTAGTTCAACTACAGCAACCTTCTCGGTTGCTGTTGGCGCGAAATATACGGATGCATGGGGAGGTTGTAAACCCCCGAAAGAAAAAAAACTTTATTCGTAGCTCTAGGCAGACCAAGATAGCGCTTTCGCGTTTCAATAGGCGCACGACTTCGCGTTTAACACTTCGCGTTTAACATAGGCGCCTGACCTCGCGCCTCACTCGCGCCTCAATAGGCGTACGACATTGCGCTTGAATAGCGCATGACAACACTATCTATATAGACAAGGTGAATTCTTTCTAATGGCCGATTGGCAATCCCTCGATCCCGAGGCCGCCCGTGAAGCGGAAAAATACGATAACCCTATTCCCAGCCGTGAACTGATTCTGAAGCAGCTCTCCGATCGCGGTTCGCCCGCGAACCGTGAAGAGTTGGTCGCTGAGTTCGGGCTTAACACTGACGAACAACTGGAAGCCCTGCGTCGCCGTTTGCGCGCGATGGAGCGTGATGGTCAGCTGATCTACACCCGCCGTGGCACTTATGCGCCGGTAGACAAACTTGACCTGATTCTGGGCCGCGTCAGCGGGCATCGGGACGGTTTCGGTTTTCTGGTGCCAGACGACGGCAGCGATGATCTGTTTTTGAGCCCGGCGCAAATGCGTCTAGTGTTCGACGGTGACCGCGCGCTGGCGCGGGTGGCCGGTCTGGATCGGCGCGGTCGTCGCGAAGGCGCGGTTGTCGAAGTGATTTCCCGTGCCCACGAAAGCATCGTCGGTCGGTATTACGAAGAGGGCGGCATCGGCTTCGTGGTGGGTGATAACCCGAAGATCACCCAAGAAGTGCTGGTGACGCCGGGTCGCAATGCCAGCGCCAAGCAAGGTCAGTTTGTCGAGGTGAAAATCACCCATTGGCCGACGCCGCGCTTTCAGCCCCAGGGCGACGTGGTTGAAGTGGTTGGCAACTACATGGCGCCGGGTATGGAAATAGACGTTGCCCTGCGCAGCTACGATATTCCGCATGTCTGGCCGGAAGCCGTGGTTAAAGAGGCCGCTAAACTCAAGCCGCAGGTTGAAGAAAAGGACAAGGAAAAGCGCGTCGACATGCGCCACCTGCCGTTCGTCACCATCGACGGTGAAGATGCTCGGGACTTCGATGACGCGGTGTACTGCGAAAAAAATGGCAGTAACTGGCGGTTGTTCTCTGGTGGCTGGAAGCTCTATGTGGCCATCGCCGACGTGTCGCACTACGTCAGCATCGGCTCGGCCCTGGACGACGAGGCGCAGGTGCGCGGCAACTCGGTGTATTTCCCCGAGCGGGTCATCCCGATGCTGCCCGAAGAGTTGTCCAACGGGTTGTGCTCGTTGAACCCCAACGTCGATCGCTTGGCCATGGTCTGTGAAGTCACCCTGTCGAAAACCGGCAAGATGACTGACTACAAATTTTTCGAGGCAGTGATCAATTCCCATGCGCGCCTGACCTACAACAAGGTCAGTACCATTCTGGAACATCCGAAAAGCAACGAAGGCAAACAACTGCGCGGCGAATATGCCGAGGTGCTGCCGCATCTCAAGCAGCTGTATGCGTTGTACAAGGTGTTGTTGGAGGCGCGTCACACGCGTGGCGCCATCGATTTCGAAACCCAGGAAACGCGGATCATCTTCGGTGAGGGGCGCAAGATCGCCGATATCTGTCCGACCACCCGTAATGACGCGCACAAGCTGGTCGAGGAATGCATGTTGGCGGCTAACGTGGCCACCGCTGAATTTCTCACCAAGCATGAGATTCCGGCGCTGTACCGTGTGCATGCCGGTCCGCCACCGGAGCGCCTGGAAAAAGTACGGGCATTCCTCGGTGAGCTGGGCTTGACCTTGCACAAGGGTAAAGACGGCCCGTCACCCAAGGACTACCAGGCGTTACTGCAGACCATCAAGGACCGCCCGGATTTCCATCTGATTCAGACCGTGATGCTCCGCTCGCTCAGTCAGGCGGTGTACAGCGCCGATAATCAGGGCCACTTCGGCCTGAATTACGAGGGCTACACCCACTTCACCTCGCCAATCCGCCGTTATCCCGACCTGCTCACTCACCGCGCGCTGCGTAGCGTGATCCGTTCCAAGGCCGACACTCCGCATGTTACTCGTGTAGGCGCAGCGGCCATTGCCAAGGCACGCATCTACCCTTACGACGAGGCAGCGCTGGAACAGTTAGGCGAACAATGCTCGCTGTCCGAGCGGCGCGCCGATGAGGCGACTCGCGATGTGGTGAGCTGGCTCAAGTGCGAGTACATGAAAGACCGAGTCGGCGAAACCTTTCCCGGGGTAATCAACGCGGTGACTGGTTTTGGTTTGTTTGTCGAGCTCAAAGACATCTATGTCGAAGGCTTGGTGCACGTCACGGCCTTGCCGGGCGACTACTACCATTTCGATCCCTTGCATCACCGCCTATCCGGCGAGCGCTCCGGGCGCAGCTTCCGGCTCGGTGACAGCATCGAAGTGAAGGTCATGCGCGTTGACTTGGACGAACGCAAGATCGACTTCGAGGTGGCGGCCAGCACGACTGAAGCGCCGGTCGGCCGCAAGCGCCGCGAAGCCACTGTTCCACCCGCTGCGCGCGGGCGTGCCGGCAAAGCGGATCGCGCGGCTGATGCGAGCAGCGATGTGCACAAGAGCCGAGAGGTCAAGAAAGCGCTGCTGGCCGAGGGCAAAGGCGGCAAGTCGGGCAAGAGCCGCTCTTCGGCGGAAAAATCGTCCAGCCATCGCAAGGGGCCGGCCAAGCCCGCATCGGGCAAAACGGGCGCTGGGCGCAAGCCAAAGGCTAAGCCATGAGTGATCTTGAACGGGTCTATGGCGTGCATGCGGTGGAAGCCATGCTGCGCCATCACCCCAAGCGGGTTAAACAAATCTGGCTTGCCGAAAAACGCAATGATCCGCGGGTTCAGGCGCTGATCGATCTGGCCGGCCAATCGCGAATCCCCGTCGGGCTGGCCGAGCGGCGCGAGCTGGACGCTTGGGTCGAAGGTGTGCACCAAGGCGTGGTCGCCGAAGTCAGTCCCAGCCAGGTCTGGGGCGATGCCATGCTCGACGAGTTGCTGGATCGTGCCGAAGGTCCGCCGTTGCTCCTGGTACTTGATGGGGTGACCGATCCGCATAACCTCGGCGCTTGCCTGCGCACCGCGGATGCCGCCGGCGCTCTGGCGGTGATTGTGCCCAAAGATAAATCGGCCACGCTCAATGCCACCGTGCGCAAAGTCGCCTGTGGAGCCGCCGAGGTTGTGCCGCTGGTAGCGGTGACCAATCTGGCGCGCACTCTGGCCAGGCTGCAGCAGCGCGGTCTATGGGTCGTCGGCACTGCCGGCGAAGCCGAGCTGGAGTTGTATGAGCATGATATGACCGGTCCGACCATCCTGATCATGGGCGCCGAAGGCAAGGGCATGCGACGCCTGACGCGCGAGCATTGCGACTACCTGGTGCGCCTGCCCATGGCCGGCAGCGTCAGCAGTCTGAATGTGTCGGTGGCGACTGGCGTTTGCCTGTTTGAGGCGCTGCGTCAGCGGCGTGGCAAGGCCGGCAAAAGCGCCTAAGCAGACGCCGTGGCGGACTCATGCAGGGTCGTTTCAAACCCAGTGTGAGTCTGCTTTTGTCCGGCAACCGACGGACCCGCGCGCCGCTCAAAGCGCGCGGTCCATTGTTCAAATAATCACCTATTGTCTTGCGCGGCCCTAAGCCCTTCTCTAGAATGGCGCGCCTTGCCAACACGGCCGGCTTACTGGTTTGCGCCAAGACGTCGTGTGTTGGACAAGACTCATAGTGTTTATCACTCCTTGCCTGACCGCTGTGTGGCGGCAGGCTACAACCCGTAAGGAGCATTTATGCGTCATTACGAAATCATCTTTCTGGTTCATCCGGATCAGAGCGAGCAAGTCGGCGGCATGGTTGAGCGTTATACCAAGCTGATCGAAGAAGACGGCGGCAAGATTCACCGTCTGGAAGATTGGGGCCGTCGTCAGTTGGCCTACGCAATCAACAATATTCACAAGGCTCACTACGTGATGCTGAATGTTGAGTGCACCGGTAAGGCCTTGGCTGAACTGGAAGACAACTTCCGTTACAACGATGCCGTGCTGCGTAACCTGGTCATCCGTCGTGACGAGGCCGTTATCGACCAGTCCGAGATGCTCAAGGCTGAGGAAAACCGCAGCGACCGTGGCGAACGCCGCGAACGCCGTGATCGTCCTGATTCCGCCGATGGTGAACACGGCGAACACAGTGATCACAACGATCACAGCGATAACCGCGACGCCAGCGATAACGCTGACGAGTAATCCACGGACCTATTGAGGAGCCACTCTCATGGCACGTTTTTTCCGTCGTCGTAAGTTCTGCCGTTTTACTGCTGAAAATGTGAAAGAGATCGACTACAAGGATCTCAACACCCTGAAAGCATACATCTCGGAAACCGGCAAGATTGTTCCTAGCCGTATCACCGGTACCAAGGCCCGTTATCAGCGTCAGCTGGCGACCGCTATCAAGCGCGCCCGTTTCCTGGCTCTGCTGCCCTACACCGACAGCCACAGCCGTTGAAACTGATTGGCCGATTGACGTAAAGGATAAAATGCATGCGCGCCTTAGCTGAGTTCATCATGCGCGGTCGCATGCAAGCCACCCTAGTGGTGGTGGTTGCTGCGATAGTGCCGCTGTTGTTCTGGTTGAGTGCAGCTGCAGCCTGCCTGGTGCTGCTGCGCCGCGGCGTTCGCGATGCAGCCGGCATTCTGGTATGGGCGTTGTTGCCAGCGCTGGTCTGGTGCTACCTGGGTGATCCGCGGCTGCTGTTTGTGTCCGTCGGTGCCTTGGCGCTTGCCCTGTTACTGCGTGCAGAGTTGCCGTGGTCCAGAGTCCTGCTGTGCAGTGTGGGTCTGGGTGTGTTGTATGCCCTGCTCATAAGCTCAGTCAGCGCATTGCGTGAGCCCATCGAAGCTGTCTCGCTGGAAGCGCAAAAGCTCTGGCCGCAGCTGTTTGGCGCGGACTACCAGCAATTGCCGGTAGAGCAACGCGAACTGCTGCAGGCTTCATTGTCGCCACCGGCGCTGATTGGCTTTGCCGCGGTGACCTTGCAGATGCTCAGCGTGCTCTGTCTGATGCTGGGCCGCTATTGGCAAGCGCTGTTGTACAACCCGGGTGGTTTCGGGCGCGAGTTTCGCGCACTGCAACTACCACCCGGGCTGGCACTGGCGCTGCTGGCAGGCGTGTTACTGGGCGCGAGTCTGGGACCGCAGCTTGGTATGCTGAAGTTGTTTTGCAGCGTGCCATTGCTGCTCGCCGGATTAGCCATGCTGCATGGCGTAGTGGCTGAAAAGCCATCCATGCGCTTCTGGTTGGCGGGTGCTTATGTATGCTTGCTGGTGTTTTATCCGTTACTGATTATATTGGCCGTGGTTGACAGTCTGATGGATTTTCGTGGTCGTCTGGCGCGTAAAAAAAACGCCAAAGATGACTCTACGAACGGTGAAGGTTAAAAGTTTAAGAGGTAAGACCCAAATGGAAGTTATCCTGCTGGAAAAAGTCGCCAACCTGGGCAACCTGGGCGATAAAGTGAACGTTAAAGCCGGTTACGGCCGTAACTTTCTGCTGCCGTTCAACAAGGCCACCGCGGCGACCACTGCCAACTTGGCAGCGTTCGAACTGCGTCGTGCCGAGCTTGAAGCGCTGGCGATCGAACGCAAAGCGTCCGCCGAAACCCGTGCCGCGCAACTGGCTGAGCTGGAGGTGACCATCACCGCCACCGCCGGTGACGAAGGCAAGTTGTTCGGCTCGATCGGTACGCACGACATCGCCGATGCCCTGACCGCCTCTGGCGTGGAAGTGGCAAAAAGCGAAGTACGTCTGCCGAACGGCACTATCCGTCACGTCGGTGAATTCGATGTTGCTGTGCATCTGCACACCGACGTTGAAGCAACCGTTCGCGTGGTCGTGGTAGCAGGCTAAGCTGCACCCAGCGCCTGGCCCTCTGGGTGCCAGACGCTTAACATTAGGCACGGCCTCGCGCGAGCGGGGTCGTGCCTTTTGTCTTTCTATTCCCTGATAACGTGTGGCCATGAACGATATCTCCGCTCCCGAGCAGTACGATCTGCAAACCGCCGCCCTCAAGGTGCCGCCGCACTCCATCGAGGCCGAACAGGCCGTGCTCGGCGGGCTGATGCTGGACAACAACGCCTGGGAACGGGTACTCGACCAGGTGTCGGACGGTGACTTCTACCGGCATGACCACCGGCTGATCTTTCGCGCCATTCTCAAGCTGGCCGAGCGCAATCAGCCGTTCGACGTGGTGACCTTGTCCGAGCAGTTGGACAAGGAAGGCCAGATTACCCAGGTCGGTGGCCTGGCCTACTTGGGCGAACTGGCGAAAAACACGCCGTCGGTCGCTAACATCAAGGCCTATGCGCAGATCATTCGCGAGCGCGCCACCCTGCGCCAGCTGATCGGCATCAGTGCAGAAATCGCCGATAGCGCCTATGCCCCACAAGGCCGCACCGGCGAAGAAATCCTCGATGAGGCCGAGCGCCTGATTTTTCGCATCGCCGAGGCGCGGCCCAAGAGTGGCGGGCCGGTCGGGGTTAACGAGATTCTCGTCAAGGCCATCGACCGCATCGACAGTCTGTTCAACAGTGGCGAGTCGATCACCGGGGTTTCCACCGGGTTTACCGACCTGGATGAGCAAACCAGCGGCTTACAGCCGGCAGACCTGGTGATCGTCGCCGGCCGGCCATCGATGGGCAAAACCACCTTCGCCATGAACCTGGTGGAAAACGCCGTGTTGCGCAGCGACAAGATGGTGCTGGTGTATTCCCTGGAAATGCCGGCCGACGCCATCGTGATTCGGATGCTCGCCTCGCTCGGGCGGATCGACCAGACCAAGGTGCGCACTGGCCGTCTGGACGACGATGATTGGCCGCGCCTGACCTCGGCGGTCAACCTGCTTAACGACCGCAAGTTGTTTATCGATGACACCGCTGGCATCAGCCCCTCGGAAATGCGCGCACGCACCCGGCGGCTGGTTCGCGAGCACGGCGAGATCGGCATGATCATGGTCGACTACCTGCAACTGATGCAGATTCCCGGCTCCAGCGGTGACAACCGCACCAGCGAGATTTCCGAAATCTCGCGCTCGCTCAAGGGTCTGGCTAAGGAATTCAATTGCCCGGTGGTGGCGCTGTCCCAGCTCAACCGTTCCCTTGAGCAACGGCCCAACAAGCGTCCGATCAACTCCGACTTGCGTGAATCCGGGGCCATTGAGCAGGATGCTGACATCATCATGTTTGTCTACCGCGATGAGGTGTATCACCCGGAGACCGAATATAAGGGCATCGCCGAGATCATTATCGGCAAGCAGCGTAACGGCCCCATCGGCACCACGCGTCTGGCTTTTTTGGGCAAATACTCGCGTTTCGAGAACCTCGCACCGGGTAGCTATAACTTCGACGACGACTGATTTTTTACCCCGCCCGGCAACAGCCTCCTGCGCAGGCGGAGTGGCGGGGTGCGCACGCCTCATAAACGACGTATTGACTACGTTTGCTGGGCTGCGAGTCTGCGCAGTGTGCGCGATGATTCACCAGGCAAGGATGCGTATTCAGCTCGACCCAAAACGGGCGTCCAGCGGTTAAGATGGGCGCCCGTTTTTTGCCCTTAGGAATCCGTCCATGCGCCCGCTCGTCGCCACTATCGATCTGGCCGCCATTCGGCATAACTATGCTGTGGCCAAGCGCTGCGCACCCGGTCGTCAGGCATTTGCAGTGGTCAAGGCGAATGCTTACGGGCATGGCGTGCGCGAGGTGGTCGGCGGCCTGACGCACGCCGACGGGTTTGCCGTGGCCTGCCTGGAAGAAGCGCTGGCGGTGCGCGAGTGCAATGCCCAGGCGCGCCTGCTGTTGCTCGAAGGCTGCTTCGAACCGGCGGAATACCAGCTGGCCGCGCAACTGGGTCTGGATGTGGCTGTGCATGATGCCGAGCAGGCCGCGGCCTTGCTCGCCGCCAAACTCAGCGCGCCGCTGCGGGTCTGGCTGAAGCTCGATACGGGCATGCATCGTCTGGGTTTCAACGCCGAAAGCCTGCGCCACTGGCATGCCCAGCTAAGCGGCGCCGAACAGGTCAGCGAGCTGAATCTGATGAGTCATTTCGCCTGTGCCGACGAGCGCGGCCATCCGCTGATCGAGCAACAGCTCGAAACCTTTGCCGGGCTGCTGGATCTGCCGTTTGCGCAGCGCTCGCTGGCCAATTCCGCCGCCGTGCTGACCCTGCCGGCGGCGCATATGGATTGGCTGCGCCCGGGTATCCTGCTGTACGGCGCCACTCCGTTTGCCGACCTGAGCGCCCGCGAGTTGGGCCTGCAGCCGGCCATGAGCCTGGATGCGCAACTGATCGGCGTGCACCAGATCGGCGCTGGCGAGAGTGTCGGCTACGGCGCCGGCTGGGTCGCGGCGCGGCCGTCGCGTATCGGCACGGTCAGCTGCGGGTATGCCGATGGCTATCCGCGGCATGCGCCGTCCGGCACCGCACTGCTGATTAATGGCCAGCGCGTGCCGTTGGCCGGGCGGGTGTCCATGGACATGCTGACCGTCGATCTGACCGATCTGCCCGCCGCGCAGCGCGGCGATTCGGTGCAGCTGTGGGGCGCGCAGCTGCCGGTGGATGAGCTGGCTCAGGCCTGCGGCACCATCGGCTATGAACTGCTGACCAAAGTGACCGCCCGAGTGCCGCGGCGTTATTTGGGGCTGTAAAACCCAGCGCAAAGGTCGGGTTTGGTTGTTTTTTGTGCTATATTCCGCGACCGCTTTTTTTCGTCCAGCCATATCGGTCACCCGCCATGCAAGCAGCCAAGCCATTATTTGACTACCCCAAGTACTGGGCCGAATGTTTCGGTCCCGCACCTGTTCTGCCCATGAGCCGGGAAGAAATGGATCAGCTGGGCTGGGATTCCTGCGACATCATCATCGTTACCGGTGACGCCTACGTCGATCATCCGTCCTTTGGCATGGCCATTATCGGCCGGCTGCTGGAGGCCCAGGGCTTTCGGGTCGGCATGATCGCCCAGCCAAACTGGCAGTCCACCGACGACTTTATGAAGCTGGGCGAGCCGAACCTGTTCTTCGGCGTGGCCGCCGGCAACATGGATTCGATGATCAACCGCTACACCGCGGACAAGAAAATTCGCTCCGATGATGCCTACACGCCTGGCGGTATGGCGGGCAAACGGCCGGATCGCGCCAGCCTGATCTACAGCCAGCGCTGCAAGGAAGCCTACGGTCAGGTGCCGATCGTGCTGGGCGGTATCGAAGCGTCGCTGCGGCGCATCGCCCATTACGATTACTGGCAGGACAAGGTTCGCCACTCGATCCTGATCGACTCCTGCGCCGATATTCTGCTCTACGGCAATGCCGAGCGGGCCATCATTGAAGTGGCCCAGCGTTTGTCCTATGGGCAAAAAATCGAAGAACTCACCGACATTCGTGGCACCGCCTTTGTGCGCCGTGATACGCCTCAGGACTGGTTTGAAATCGACTCCAGCCGCATCGACCGCCCGGGCAAGGTCGACAAGGTCATCAACCCCTATGTGAACACCCAGGACACCCAGGCCTGCGCCATCGAGCAGGACAAAGGTCCGGTGGATGATCCGCAGGAAGCCAAGGTGGTGCAGCTGCTGCCGCACCCCAAGTTGACCCGCGACAAGACCGTTATCCGCCTGCCCTCGTTCGAGAAAGTGCGCAGCGACGCGGTGCTTTACGCGCATGCCAACCGGGTACTGCACTTGGAGACCAATCCGGGTAACGCCCGCGCCTTGGTGCAAAAGCACGGCGAGGTGGATGTGTGGTTCACGCCGCCGCCCATCCCCCTGACCACCGAAGAAATGGATTACGTGTTCGGCATGCCGTTTACCCGCGTGCCGCACCCGGCGTATGGCAAGGAGAAGATTCCGGCCTACGACATGATCCGTTTCTCGGTGAATATCATGCGCGGCTGCTTCGGCGGCTGTACCTTCTGCTCGATCACCGAGCACGAAGGACGGATCATCCAGAATCGCTCGGAAGAGTCGATCATTCGCGAAATCGAAGAGATCCGCGACAAGGTGCCGGGCTTTACCGGGGTCATCTCCGATTTGGGCGGACCGACCGCCAATATGTATCGGCTGGCCTGCAAGAGCCCGGTGATCGAATCGGCCTGTCGCAAGCCGTCGTGCGTATTTCCCGGCGTCTGCGAGAACCTCAATACCGATCACTCCTCGCTGATCCATCTGTACCGCTCGGCCCGCGAACTGCCTGGCGTGAAGAAGATTTTGATCGCCTCGGGGCTGCGCTATGACCTGGCGGTAAAGTCGCCTGAGTATGTGAAGGAGCTGGTCACCCATCACGTGGGTGGTTACCTGAAGATTGCCCCGGAGCACACCGAGGAAGGGCCGCTCAATAAGATGATGAAGCCGGGCATCGGCAGCTATGACAAGTTCAAGCGGATGTTTGAGAAGTACACCAAAGAGGCCGGCAAAGAGCAGTACCTGATTCCGTACTTTATCGCTGCGCACCCGGGCACCACCGATGAAGACATGATGAACCTGGCGTTGTGGCTGAAAACCAGCGGTTTTCGCGCCGACCAGGTACAGGCCTTCTATCCGTCACCGATGGCTACCGCCACCGCCATGTACCACTCGGGGAAAAACCCGCTGCGCAAGGTCACCTACAAGAGTGACGGCGTGACGACCCCCAAGAGTGACGAGCAGCGTCGCCTGCATAAGGCGTTTTTGCGCTATCACGACGCTAAAGGCTGGCCGATGCTGCGCGAAGCGCTGGAGCGCATGGGCCGCAGCGACCTAATTGGCTCAGGTAAGAACCAGTTGGTTCCGCTGCACCAGCCGGCCAGTGACGGCTACCAGAGCGCGCGGCGCAAAAACTCCACGCCGGTCGGCAGCCACAAAGTTGCCAAGACCACGCTAATTCAGACCCAGCACAGCGGCCTGCCGCCACGCGCCAGCGACGGCAGCAATCCTTGGGATAAACGCGAGGAAGCCAAAGCCGCGGCGTTTGCCAAGAACAAGCAAGCCAGTAAGGAGCGCTTCGACGCCAGTAAGGGTAAGGGCAAAAAGCCGCTTAAACGCCCAGCCGTGCCGCGCTAACCGCCACGCAGAATGCAAAACGCCAGCCTCAGGGCTGGCGTTTTGCATTCTGCCGCCTGCTTATGTGGCGCGGCGGCGAGTGACTGAGAAGGTTTGGTTGCGTGCGCGGCTGCGCGATGGACTACCGCTATGAATCGCCGGCCAGGCGCGCTAGCACGCTGGCCGGCAGTCCGTGCTGGCGCGTCGGACCTAGTCTTTTGGCGTCTCATCGGTAGGGGTTTCGCTGGCAGGCGTTTCGCCGTCGACTGCCTCGGTCGGCTCTTCGCTGGGCTGCTCGGTCAGCGCGGCATTCTTGCGCTGCAGTTTTTCTTCTTTCTTTTGTTCTTTGGCCAGGTCGCGCTGACGTTTGGCAAATGAATAGTTGGGTTTGGCCATGTGCAATCCTCACTTTCGATAAATAGTGCCGTCGATTATGACAGCGAGTGCCCGGGCTGTGGATGTTCTCGTCGACCAGGGATCATATAAAACGCGATTATTTGTCTGCCAGGCGCCATACCCGGCTGGCGATGCTGACCACGGCCAGCACCAGAGCGCCGGCGACAATCCCGGCCAGGGCATTGAGCAGGTGCGGGGTCAGCATCGCCAGCACTGCGCCGAGGGCCTCCAGCGTGCCGGCGCTGGCGGCTAGCCGTTCGATCAGCGTATGCACGGCGGGTATGCCATGGGTCAGGATGCCGCCGCCCACCAAAAACATGGCCGCCGTGCCGATTACCGTCAAACTTTTCATCAAGTACGGCGCTGCGCTCAACACGGCCGCGCCCAAGCTGCGTTGCCATCTGAGCAGCCGGCCTTGGCCTTTTTTCATGCTGAGGTACAGCCCGGCATCGTCCAGCCTGACGATGCCGGCCACCAGGCCATAAACGACGAAGGTCATAATCAGCGCGATCAGGGCCAGCACTGTCAGCTGTTTGGCAAAGGGTTCGGTGGCCACGGTGCCCAGGGTGATGACGATGATTTCCGCCGACAGAATAAAGTCGGTGCGCACCGCACCTTTGATCTTATCCTGCTCCAAGGCGACCATATCGACGTTGGCGTCGGCTAGCGCGTGCAGCCGTTCGGCGCGCCGAGTCTGCTCGCTGGCCTGATGGTGATTGAAAGCGTGCGTCAGTTTCTCGAAACCCTCATAGCAGAGAAAGGCGCCGCCCAGCATCAGCAGCAGCGTCACGGCCCAAGGGGCAACGGTGCCGATGATCAGCGCGGCGGGCACCAGAATCAGCTTGTTCTTAAGCGAGCCCTTGGCTACCGCCCAGACCACCGGCAGTTCGCGATCGACCTTAACGCCCGTTACCTGCTGAGCGTTGAGGGCCAGATCATCGCCCAACATCCCCGCGGTCTTCTTCGCCGCGACCTTGGTCATCAGGGCTATATCGTCCAACACACTGGCAATGTCATCAATCAAGGTCAGCAGGCTGCTTGCGGCCATCACGGTATTCCTGGGTTGCTAATAAAGGGCGGGGCTGCGCCCGGTTGGCGCTTAACTGGGTTGACGGTCCTGCCACCTGGCCATACCGGTGGGCTGCCATTGGCGCAGGGCGTTTAGCAATTCGCTGGGCGATGCACCCATCTGCAGCATTTGTCGGTGCTCGGCGCGGACAAACCCTTCGCCCACCAGATGATCGAGAAAACCGCTGAGTTTGCTGTAGAACCCCTCTACCTCGAGCAGCCCGAGGGGTTTGGCGTGGTAGCCAAGTTGGCCCCAGGTCCACACCTCGAAGAGTTCTTCCAGGGTGCCGAGGCCACCGGGCAAGGCGATAAAAGCGTCGCTCAGCTCAGCCATCCGCGCCTTGCGCGCATGCATGCCGGGAACTACTTCCAGGCGGGTCAGGCCGGGATGGCCGATTTCCGAATCCTGCAGGCTCTGCGGAATGACGCCGACCACTTCGCCACCCGCCGCCAGTGCGGCATCGGCGGCGACGCCCATCAGCCCGACCGCACCGCCACCGTAGATCAAGCGGATGCCGGTCTCGCCCAGGTGCCGGCCAAGGTCAATGGCGGCTTGGCGGTAAGCTGGGTTGCTGCCGGCATTGGCGCCGCAAAACACACAAATGGAACGCAAAGGCATGGGTTACTCCGTAGAGATCAAGAAGGGCCACAGAGTAGCTGGTTGTGCCGCTGGCGACCAAGTGCTCTAGTGCGCCAGGCGCAGCGACTCAGCCGGGCCCCACGCGAGTTTGGGTGGGCCCCGTTACGCACTGATTCAGTTCGCACGTCCCTTCATCATTTATAGAACAAGGTTAATCACCATGCACAGCCTGACGTTTTTCACCAATGCCGATGTGGCTGCGGCCTTGGATTACCCATCGCTGATCGAGGCGCTACGCTTAGGGCTGGCTCAGCCTTGCGCAGCGCCAATGCGCGGCTGTGAGGCCTTGCCCGACGCGGCCAGTCTGCTGAACATGCCGGTTTGGCAACGCGGGCAGGGCCTGGGCGTCAAGTTGGTCACGGTGTTTCCCGGCAATGGCGCCCAGGGCTTGCCTTCGGTGGCGGCGGTGTTCGCCCTGTTTGATGACCTGACCGGTCAGCCACTGGCCCTGCTCGAGGCGTCGGAAATGACCGCCCGACGCACCGCCTGTACCTCGGCTCTGGCGGCCGACTATCTGACCCGCGCGGACGCGCAGACCTTATTGGTGGTCGGCAGCGGCACCCTGGCGGCGCATATGGTCCGCGCCCATTGCGTGGTGCGCAGTTATTCCCGCGTGCTGCTGTGGGGCCGCACGCCAGCCAAGGTCGCCGCGCTGGTGGAAAAATTGCGCGCCGAGGGTTATCCGGTCGAGGCCGCGGGCGATTTGCAGGCCAGCGTCGAGCAGGCCGATACCCTCAGTTGCGTCACCACCTCCCGTGCGCCGCTGGTGCTGGGCGCCTGGCTGCGGCCGGGAATGCACCTGGATCTGGTCGGGGCTTTTTTGTCGAGCATGCGCGAAACCGATGCGGCCGCCGTGGCTCGCGCGCGCATCGTTGTCGATACTCGCGAAGCCGCCATGGAAGAGGCCGGCGATCTGCTGTTTGCCATCGAGGAGGGCGCGATCGAGGCCAGCGCCATTCAGACCGAGTTGCAGGATCTGCTGCACGGCCGCGGACTGCGCGAAAACGCCGCGGAAATCACCCTTTTCAAATCGGTTGGCTATGCCCTGGAAGACCTGATCGCCGCACGAACTCTATTGGCCAGCACAACTCCAGTCGCTCGCTGAGCCGTTCGCAACTGCACCACGCCGACTCAGCCACCGACGCAGGCAGAGCCTACATAAAGTCTGCGGCTCAGCCGCTGGTGGATAACACCGGTAGCCATCAAGGGCTGTGTATAAGTTGAGAGACGCGCTGACAAGTTACCCACAAATGCTGTGGACCGAGCTGTGGATAAGCTGGGCGTAGCCATCTAGGGCCGCGTGCCGGTGGGCCTGTGGCGTATCTGTATGTTTTTTGTGCAACCGCATTTTAGTCGGAATAAAGGTTTGCCTGAGCCTATTGTCCAGTATTTTTTTGTGTTATCTGAAAAATAAAAAAACCTGCTGTGCATAGCTGAAAAGTTGTCCCCTGCTTCTGTGGGCAGTCTTGTGGATAAGTTGGGTAGCAATGCCTGAGCGCCATTAGCCGCGGGCGCTAACGGCTACCGATCAGTTTTTATACAGTGTCAGAAAATGACCTGATACCGCATAAGTTCCACTAGATGGTCAAGGTGTAACGGCTGTTTTGTAAGGACGATATGTCGCATGTGGCGGGCACTGGAGAAGTTATCCACGATCGCTGTGGAGAGATTTGTGGATAACCTCTGTAAAGAGTGTCGGGAGGCGCTATGGCCGTGGGCTGTAGAAAACTGTACGTTTTTTGTGCAGGCGATCGCGCCACTCAATACCCTTCACGTGTCTTCTTTGTGCTGGCCGGCTGCGCCGCGCTTCGCTGTATTCATCGTGTGGTCCGGCTGCGCTGGGCCCAGTGGATGTCGTACTCTAGCCGGCAGCCGGCGACATGTTGCGTGCGTTTGGAGCAATGATCGGCAACTCATCATCAACTGCCGCCGCCGCTGTGCCGGTGCGGCATCGCCCTTGTGGATAACACCTTGGAGAACCCTATGACCCCGACTCTTTTTATCACTGGTGCCACCTCCGGCTTCGGCGAAGCCTGTGCCCGGCGTTTTGCCCAGGCTGGCTGGTCGCTGGTGCTCAGTGGTCGTCGCGAGACACGCCTGCAGGCGCTGTGCGACGAGCTCTCGGCGCTGACGTTAGTACACCCGCTGGTACTCGATGTGCGCGACCGGCATGCCATGGAGGCGGCCATCGCCACCTTGCCGCCGGCATTTGCCACCCTGCGTGGGCTGATCAATAACGCCGGCTTGGCCCTGGGTACCGATCCGGCGCCAGAGTGCGATTTGAACGACTGGGACACGATGGTCGACACTAATATCAAGGGCCTGCTGTACAGCACCCGGCTGCTATTGCCGCGGCTGATCGGCCATGGTCGCGGCGCTGCGATCGTCAACCTGGGCTCCATTGCCGGTAACTATCCCTATCCCGGCAGCCATGTGTATGGCGCAACCAAGGCATTCGTTAAGCAGTTTTCCCTGAACCTGCGCTGCGACTTGGTGGGCACTGGCGTGCGGGTCACCAATATCGAGCCAGGTTTGTGCGAGAGCGAGTTCTCGCTGGTGCGCTTCGGCGGCGATCAGGCGCGTTACGACGCGACCTACGCCGGCGCCGAGCCTATTCAGCCGGAAGATATTGCCGAAACGATTTTCTGGGTACTCAATCAACCGGCGCATATCAATATCAACAGCCTGGAGCTGATGCCAGTCAGCCAGACGTGGGCTGGTTTCGCCATCGACCGCTCGGCTAACAACTAACGGCTAACGCTCTAGCGCCTAGCGCCTAGCGTTTAACGGGTAGCGAATGCCTGACGGCTGACGAGCTTCTGCTCAGCGCTTGGCGCGTTAGGCCAGGTACGCAGCCAACCCTGCATAGCAGGTTGCCAGGTGATAGGGCGTGGTCGACGGCAGGTCGCGGCGCTCTAAGCGGCCGTCGGCGGCGAGGCATTCATGCCAACCGCCGGCGTGCAGAAAGCGTTCTTGCAGCAGCGCTAGTTGCCGCCGAACCTGTGCCTGGCCATTCGGGCGCAGGGTTAGGGCCCGCAGGTATTCGGCCTGCGCCCAGATCCGCTGGCTGGCGTCCTGCACCTGGCCCTGCACATCCAGCTTGGCCAGCACGGCGCCATCGACCACGCCATGCTGCTCGGCAAAATCGAAGGCCCGTTGCAGTGAGGCATGCAAGGCGCACCCGCGCAGCAACGGAGAGGCGTCGAGCAGGTAAAACCATTCAAACTGATGACCCGGCTCGAACCAGTTATCCGGTGCGCCGAGTGGCTTTTCCACAACAAGACCGTGTTGCCGATCGACGAAGCGCCGCTGCATGGCCGCCACCAGCCGCAGCAGTGCGGCTTCTACCCGTGGGTTCGGGCCCACGGCCAGCGTCGCCAGAAACGCCTCGGCCAGGTGCATCAGCGGATTCTGCAGCGGCCCGCTGGCCAGCGACGACCAATCCGGTGCGAGACAGGCCTCATACAGTCCGCTGCCATCGTTATCGCCATCGCCATCGCCATCGCCATCGCCAACGGCATCGTTGCTAGCATTCGCACCTGCACCTGCACCTGCACCTGCACCGCCATCGGCCTCGCTGTCGTCGCTGTTGCCGCCGCCGCCGAGGGCAAAGCGCTGCAGCACCACGTCCAAAGCCTGCTCCAAGACCGCGGCGACCCGGGCTGCCGCGGCGGCGTCCACTTGCGTTGGCGGGTCGGTTTTTCCTAAATGTGCTGCTTGGCCTACTCGGGCTACATGGGCTAGATGGACTGCCGGATCTGCTTGACCTACTTGATTTGCTTGATCTGGCCGGTCTGCTTGTGTTGCTTGATCTGACTGATCTGACTGATCTGCTTGGGCTGGTAGGTCTACGTGGTCCGCTTGGGATATGCGGCCTAAGCGGCCCAGATAATGCGCGCAGGCAAATATCACGAAGGCGTGGGTGTAGAGGTCTTTGCGCCGGTCCAATGGCTGGCCCTGGGCGTCGATGCTGTAGAACCAGCCGCCGTGCTGTGGATCGTGAAAGTGCCGCTGCAACGAATCGAACAACGCCGCCGCCCGTGGGCGCGCCAGCGGCGCGTGCGGGGTGTCGATCAGGTTGGCAAACAGATACAGCTGGCGAGCGCAGGCCATGGCCCGGTAGCGCTGCGGCGGCAGCGGTTGCGGCGACTGAGTCAGGGCAAGGCCCGCGAGCGGGCCGGCGGGGCTGAGGCGCAGGATCGCACCAGTGGCGCCGCCTGAATCGTTTGAACTGGCTGAGCCGCCTGAGCCGCCTGAGCCGGCCGGCTGGTCCGCATCGGTTGATCTGACTGAATCGCCTGAAGCGGTGGGCTGGCCCGCATCAAGGTGTTCCACCGGAGCCGCCTCTGTCGTGTCGAGCGGGCCGACCTGTAGCGCCTCATAAGGTAACTGCAGCGCTGGGTTCCAGCCCGGGCCTTGCCAGAGCGGTACGACCACTTGCTGAAAATGGCGCTGCACGGCCGCGAAGGCCGCATGCAATTCGGGGCTGCGGGCGAAACTGACAGAATCGGACATTGGCTGGGCGTCACGGCTAGGCATGTACGCCACATGGTAGCAGCGGGTACCGTGAGGTCGCCTGTTTCCTCCACTGCACAAGGAAGGTTGCCTGTGAGTTTGGACAAGTCCCCCGCGTCCCCTCAACAAAATATCGATCTGCCGCACGTCTTAAAAACCCGCTACCCGCTGGTGTTGGTGCCGGGCATGTTGGGCTTTGCGCGGCTGCTCGGTTATCCCTACTGGTACGGCATCGAATCACGTTTGCGGACATTGGGCGTGCAGGTGTTCGCGGTGCAGGTGGCGCCGCTGAATACCAGCGAGGTGCGCGGCGAACAGTTGCTGGCGCGCATTGCGCGGGTGCTGCACGAAACCGGCGCCGACAAAGTCAACCTGTTGGGTCACAGCCAGGGTGCGCTCGCCGCGCGCTATGCCGCGGCCCTGCGCCCGGAATGGGTGGCTTCGGTGACCTCGGTGGCCGGGCCTAATCACGGCTCGGAGCTGGCTGATTATTTTTGCCGCCGAGCGCCGTCTGGCAGTTGGCAGGCCTGGCTGCTGAACCTGCTCATGCGCAGTACCACGCGCTGGCTTGGCTGGTTGGAAAGCACCGATCGAGTCTCGATTCAGCCTATGGATATGCGCGCCTGCGGCGAGTCACTGAGCACCGAGGGAGTCGCGCTGTTCAATGCCAAATACCCGCAAGGGTTGCCGTCGGTCTGGGGTGGGGAAGGTGCCGAGGAGGTCGGCGGAGTGCGCTATTACTCCTGGTCCGGCACCTTGCAGCCGGGAATCACCGACCACGGCGGCAACCGCTTCGACCCATCGAATAGGTTCTGTCGGCTGTTCGCCAAGACCTTCACCCGGGAAGTCGGCCAGTCGGACGGCATGGTGGGTCGGTACAGCTCACACCTGGGCAAGGTGATTGGCGATCAGTACCCGCTGGATCATTTCGACTGCATTAACCATCACTTCGGCCAGGTTGGCATCGGCGCGCAGCCGGTGCGTCTGTATATCGAGCATGTGCAGCGCTTGCAGAACGCCGGACTCTAAGCGCCTCGGGCCTAGGCCTGATTGGTCACGCAGGGCGGCCTCGCCACGCTGACTGCACTCGGCGCTGCTTGCGCAGCAACGTTCTAGGCGCTGCAGATCGCCACGCCGCTACGCTGACTCGCCGTTACGCTGCCACGCCGTTACGCTGCCACGCCGTGGCTACGCCGTCGGTGCTGCTCCCGCAAGGCGGTATGCTTAGGCGTTGAGTTCAGGCGGGCTGGCGGATGAAGCAGCAGGTCAGGTAACGGTTGCTCAAGCCATAGCGCAACAAGGCTCGCAGGCGCAGCAGCAGGTAAGCGGGGTGCTGGCGGTAGTACTGCAACACCGCATTGCCCCCGCCTTTGGAGCGATGCTGCTCGGCCAGCCGGGCAGTGCCATAACCGCAGCCGCAAGCCATGTCCAAAACCCGCTCGCCGCTCAGCCAGGTCGAGGCAAAGCCTAGCGCTCCAGGTGAATGCGCAGGATGTCGCAATCGTCCGGTTTATCCCGATCAAGCTGCTTGGGGTAGATGCGTTCGAGGGTCAGCGTGCCGGGCAGTTCCAAGTGATGCGCTCGCGCCAACTGCAGGCGGCGGCTAGGCGCGGACTATAAGGCAGCGCCGCCGCCTGCAGTTAAAGCGTCGGCAGTTTGCCCGGGCCTGGAGCGTCCACGTCGGCGTTCGCAGCGCTGGGCCCTTGAAGAAAATTCGCGCTCGGGCTTAGCGAGCCACGCGGCATTGCTGTAAAAAGAGTACCGGAAAAAATTTTGGATTGACGTACATGACGATGGCCAACCCCACCACAGACAGCCGTGCATTGACCGCCGCCTGGATTGCCCAAGCCCGAGGCAACCCGCTGGTCACCCTGGGCTTGCTGGGCACGGCGCTGGTGCTGCTCGGGTTGCTCGGCGCCAGTGGCTACAACGCCTTCAATGGCGAGAACGCGAACAACCTAAAATATGCCCTGCTGGGTGGTTCGGCAGGATTTTTGGCGACCGCAGCGGGTGCGCTGATGGCCGTTGGTTTAAAAACCATCAAGGTGCGCACCCAAGATACCCTGCTCGGATTTGCCGCCGGCATGATGCTCGCCGCCAGCTCCTTCTCGCTGATTCTGCCGGGCTTGGACGCGGCCAAGGCGATCACCGGCAGCGGCGCATTGGGCGCGCTGACGGTGGTGTTGGGGCTGGGTTTGGGGGTGTTGCTGATGCTCGGCCTAGATCGGTTTGTGCCCCACGAGCACGAAAGTACCGGCCCCTGCGGTCCAGCCGCGGAACGCTTCAATCGGGTCTGGCTGTTTGTGCTGGCCGTCACCCTGCACAACTTGCCCGAAGGCATGGCCATTGGCGTGAGCTTCGCCAATGGCGATATGAGCGTGGGCTTGCCCTTGACCACCGCCATCGCCCTGCAAGATATTCCCGAAGGCTTGGCGGTGGCCGTGGCCTTGCGCGCCACCGGCTTGTCCGCCTGGAAGGCTGCTTTGGTGGCAGTGGCCTCCGGCGTGCTGGAACCTCTTGGCGCGGTGATCGGTGCCGGCATTTCCAGCGGTTTCGCCCTTGCCTATCCGATCGGTCTGGGAATCGCCGCCGGCGCCATGATCTTTGTGGTGTCCCATGAAGTGATTCCAGAAACCCACCGCAATGGCCATCAAACACCCGCCACTCTGGGACTGATGGCCGGGTTTGCGGTCATGATGTTTCTGGATACGGCGCTGGGTTGATTTGCCGGCGAACTCGCCGGTTAAATGCCCATGGTCAGGGTCTAACTTCAATCAATTGCCACACCCTCAGACGTGCTGCCGAGCCAAACAGCGGCGCGCACCTTCAATTTGTCACAAGGAATTTTCGTGTCGCCGGTCATTTCCATCGAACACCTCAGCAAGACTTACGCCAGCGGTTTTACCGCGCTCAATGGCATCGACCTGCAGATTCGTCGCGGCGAAATCTTCGCCTTGCTGGGGCCTAATGGCGCCGGTAAAACCAGCCTGATCAGCATCATCTGCGGCATCGTCAACCCCAGCAGCGGCCGCGTGCTGGTCGACGGTCTGGACACCATCAGCGACTACCGCGCGGCCCGCGCGAAGATCGGCCTGGTGCCGCAAGAACTGTCCAACGATGCCTTCGAAAGCGTCTGGGCGACGGTCAAATTCAGCCGCGGCCTGTTCGGCAAGGCGCCCAATCCCGCGCACCTGGAAAAACTGCTGCGCGACCTGTCGCTGTGGGACAAGAAGGACGCCAAGATCCAGACCCTGTCCGGCGGCATGAAGCGCCGGGTGATGATCGCCAAGGCGCTGTCCCACGAGCCGCAGATTTTGTTTCTCGACGAGCCCACCGCCGGCGTCGATGTCGAGCTGCGCCGCGATATGTGGGCCATGGTCCGCGGGCTGCGCGAGCGCGGCGTGACCATTATCCTGACCACCCACTACATCGAAGAAGCCGAGGAAATGGCCGACCGTATCGGGGTAATCAGCAACGGCCAGCTGATTCTGGTGGAGGACAAAGCGGTGCTGATGAACCAGCTCGGCAAGAAGCAGTTGCGGCTGCAATTGCAGCAGCCCTTGGCGCACATTCCCGAGGCGCTGGCCGGCTACGCGCTGGAACTCTGCGCCGAGGGCAGTCAGCTGCTGTTTACCTTCGATGCTCAGCGCGAGCATACCGGCATCGCCGAGCTGCTGCGCCAACTGGGCGAGCACGGCATCGACTTCAAGGACCTGCAGTCGAGTCAGAGTTCGCTGGAAGAAATCTTCGTTAATCTGCTCAAGGAGCGCTCATGAATCGGTATGCCATCCGCGCCATCTACCTGTTCGAACTGGCGCGCACCTGGCGCACGCTGATGCAAAGCATCGCCACGCCGGTGATCTCCACCTCGCTGTATTTCGTGGTATTCGGCTCGGCCATCGGCGCGCATATGGTGGCCATCGACGGCGTCACCTATGCGGCCTTTATCGTGCCCGGGTTGATCATGCTGGCGCTGTTGACCGAAAGCATTTCCAACGCCTCCTTTGCCATCTATATGCCCAAGTATTCGGGGACCATCTACGAGGTGCTGTCGGCGCCGATTTCCTGGGTGGAAATCATCATCGGCTATGTTGGCGCGGCGGCCACCAAGTCGATCATCCTGGGCCTGATCATCCTGGCCACGGCGCGGCTGTTCGTACCCTTCGAGATCCTGCATCCGTTCTGGATGCTGGCCTTTCTGGTGCTCACGGCCGTCACCTTCAGCCTGTTCGGTTTTATCATCGGCATCTGGGCGGATGGCTGGGAAAAACTGCAGATCGTCCCGGCACTGATCGTTACACCGCTGACCTTTCTGGGCGGCAGTTTCTACTCCATCAGCATGCTGCCGCCGCTGTGGCAGAAAATCACCCTGTTCAACCCGGTGGTCTATCTGATCAGCGGCTTTCGCTGGAGCTTCTACGGCGTGGCCGATGTTAGCGTCAGCGTCAGCCTGGGCATGACACTGCTGTTTTTGCTGCTGTGCCTGGTGATCGTCTGGTGGATCTTCAAAACCGGCTACCGACTGAAATCTTGAAGGAAAAACCTTGGCTTTAGCGTCCGTAGCCCAAGCCAAGTTCCTGGTCCAACGCAGACAACTCTGACAATGCCGCTAGTCGGTCCTTTTTGAGTTTTTGCTGGTAGGCGCGCAGGTCGGAAAATCTCACCTTGCGGCGATTCCCGGCTCGATGGACGGGAATAGCGCCTTCATCTAAAAGCCGGATCAGGGTTGGCCGTGAAATGTTCAGCAGATCAGCCGTTTCTTGGGTAGTCAGCTCTGCGTGCACCGGTACCAGACGTACGCTATTGCCTTCACCCAGTTCGGTCAGCACGTCCACCAGCAAACGCAGCGCGCTGACCGGAATGTTCACCGAATGCTCGATACCCTGCGGATTAAGGATTGCGAGGGTTTGCGTGTCCGCCCGGGTTTCGAGAATGGCCGACAGTTCCTGACTGCAGAGCTTGGCCCGGAAGGCTTCTTCGGCAGTGGGCAGGGTCTCTTGCAAGCGGATCATGATTTTTCCTCGCAGATAGCACGCAGATTAGTATTCGAATTATTCGAACTGACCAGCGGCGACCTTAAGAAAGGCTATGTCCCAATTACGTGTTGGGAAACTGTGAGGAAACGCTGAAAGCACCGCCACCACTGGCTCGTCTGTGTCACCAAGAGACAGTGACTACGGGGTTTACAGACCTTGCAACACGTAACTGGTACATAGCCATAAAAAAGCCGCGGCCTTTTTAGATGCCGCGGCTTGTTGGTGTGCAGGATTTTCGCCGGCAAACGGCTGGTAGTCAGCCGGTGGTTAGTGCACGCCGCTACTGCGCGGCTTGAAGCTGGCGCTGGGCGATTTTCTGCTGGCGGTAGCTGATGGCAGAGGCGGGCACTGCGGTGACCTTGCCGGTTTCCAGCCAAGTGCGCAGGCGGCTGGCGTCGGCCATGTGGGTGTATTTGCCGTAGGCATCCAACACCACGAAGGCCACCGGCTTGCCATTCATCACGGTGCGCATCACCAGGCAATGTCCGGCTGCGTCGGTGTAGCCGGTTTTGGTCAACTGCACGCTCCAGTTGGCTTTGCGCACTAGGCCGTTGGTGTTGCGAAAACCCAGGCTGTAGTTGGGGTTTTTAAAAGCTGCGGTGTGTTCGGTGGTGGTGCTCAGCTGGCCGAGCATGGGGTATTGGCGGGTAGCCTTGAGAAGTGCAATCAGGTCGCGGGCGCTGGACACATTGAGCGCCGAGATGCCGGTGGGTTCGACAAAGTGGCTGCTCTGCATGCCCAAGGCTCGGGCCTTGTCATTCATGGCGGCGATAAAGGCGGCATAGCCACCCGGATAATGGTGCGCCAGGCTGGCAGCGGCGCGGTTCTCCGAGGACATCAGGGCCAGCAAGAGCATGTCGTGGCGGCTGATCTCGCTGCCCAGGCGCACCCGGGAATACACGCCGCGCATTTCGGGAGTGTCGGCAATGTTAATCGGCAGCATCTGGGCCATCGGCAGCTTGGCGTCTAGGGTGACCATGGCGGTCATCAGTTTGGTCACCGAGGCGATCGGTACCACCGCATCGACGTTGCTGGCGTACAACACTTCATTGGTTTGCAGATCGACCAGCATGGCGCTGCCGGCGGCCAGCTGCTGTTCCAGTGGCGCCTTGACGGCAGCCTGAGTGTTCAGGACAACAGCCAGGCTGCTGCACACCAATAGCAGGCTGGTGAGGATGTGACGGATGTTCACGGGGTTTTTCACAGAGTTGATCGCACGATTGGGTGGAGGAGCAGGCCAGCGTTGATTCGCGCGCCAGTATATAAAGATTGGCCCACGTTTTCAGTCTAGTCGTGCACGGTGATTGCGCTATGGCGTTAGGGCTTGGTTGTGCAGTTCTTGCTGCAGCCAGTCGACGAAGCACTGGGACAGGCGCTGGCGGCGTTTGCGCTCGGGCAGGAGCAGATAGTAGCCGAAGGGCGAACTCAGGCTCGGCGCAATCACCCGGCGCAACAGACCTTGTTCAAGCAGCGCATCGACCAGGTAGCGCCAGCCGATGGCGACGCCTTGGCCGGCGATGGCGGCCTGAATCAGCAGGGTGTAATTGTCAAAACGCAACAGGCCGGGTGGCGGCGCCTCGGTGATCCCCAGTTGCACAAACAGCCGGTTCCAGTCAAACCACTGGCTGTGCATCTCGGGTTGCAAGTGCAGCAGCGGCAAGCGCGCCAGCGCCGCGGGTACCAACGGTGAGCGGCGGCCTTTGAGCAGGCGTGGGCTGCAGACCGGAAACACCTCCTCGCGAAACAGTAACCGCGCCTCGCCCTGTTTGAAGCGCCCGTCACCAAAGGCAATCGCCACGTCGATCTCCGGGCGCAGCATCTGCATGCTGCGATCGCTGGTCACCAGGCTGACATCAACCTGCGGATTAGCCTGATGAAAGCGATGCAAGCGCGGCATCAGCCAATAGGCGGCGAAGGCAAAGTCGGTGGCCACTTGCAGCACCTCGTGCTGGGGCTGGGTGGCGACCGCAGCGATGCCGGCATCGATGGTCGCCAGGCCTTTTTCCACATGTTCGAGCAGCAGCTGCCCGGCGTCGGTCAATTCAAGACCGCGGTAGATACGGTCGAACAAGCGGCTGCCCAGCTGCTGTTCCAAGCGCTGGATACGTTGGCTGATGGCTGGCTGAGTGGTGCCCAATTGCACCGCAGCGGCGGTAAAACTCAGGTGCCGCGCGGCGCAGGCGAACACCCGCAACAGGTCGAGAGAAAGCGGCTGCGGGGTGTCTGCCATAAGGCCTGCTTATCCAAGTCATGTGTGGCTGTGCAGTTTACCTCAGCGGTGGGCGACTTCATGCTGTGTGGCTGCACTGCCGCATAACCCCGCTATATGGAAGGGCGCACATGAAACGCAAAAATATCCTGTTTATCATGGCCGATCAGATGGCCGCACCCATGCTGCCGCTGCACAACTCGGCCTCGACCATCAAGATGCCCAACCTGCAGCGCCTGGCGGCCAGCAGCGTGGTGTTCGATGCGGCCTATTGCAACAGCCCTCTCTGTGCGCCCTCGCGGTTTACCCTGGTCAGCGGCCAGCTACCCTCGAAGATCGGCGCCTACGACAACGCCGCGGATTTTCCCGCCGATGTGCCGACCTACGCCCATTACCTGCGGCGCTTGGGCTACAAGACCGCGCTGGCCGGCAAGATGCACTTCTGCGGCCCAGACCAGTTGCACGGCTACGAGCAGCGCCTGACCAGCGACATCTATCCGGCCGATTATGGCTGGTCGGTGAACTGGGATGAGCCCGACGCCCGCCAGAGCTGGTACCACAATATGGCCTCGGTGCTGCAAGCCGGGCCTTGTGTGCGCAGCAACCAACTGGATTTCGACGAAGAGGCGGTGTATCGCGGTCAGCAGTATTTGTTCGATCATGTGCGCGAAGACAATCCGCAACCTTTTTGCCTTACCGTGTCCATGACTCATCCGCACGACCCCTACACCATTCCGCAGGCGTTCTGGGATCTGTACCGCGACGAAGACATTCCGCTGCCCAATCAGGACATCGCTCAGGCCGATCAAGACCCGCATTCTAAACGCCTGCTCAAGGCCTATGATTTGTGGGATAAAAGCATGCCCGAGCAGAAAATTCGCGATGCGCGGCGCGCCTATTTCGGCGCCTGCAGCTATATCGACAGCAATATCGGCAAGCTCCTGCAGACCCTCGAAGACTGCGGCCTGAGCGACGACACCATCGTGGTGTTCTCCGGCGATCACGGCGACATGCTGGGCGAACGGGGACTCTGGTACAAAATGAGCTGGTATGAAATGTCCGCTCGGGTGCCGCTGTTGATCAGTGCGCCGGGGCAGTTTGCTGCTGGCCGGGTGAACGCCTCGGTGTCCACCGCCGACTTGCTGCCGACCTTGGTTGAGCTGGCTGGCGGGCAGTTGGACGCCAACCTGCCACTGGACGGCCGCTCGCTGTTGCCGCACCTGCAAGGTCAGGGCGGGCACGACGAAGTGTTCGGCGAATACATGGGCGAAGGGACCATCGGCCCACTGATGATGATTCGCCGTGGCGCCTACAAATTCATCTACAGCGAACAAGATCCGTGCTTGCTGTATGACACCCAGAATGATCCGCATGAGCGTGAGGAGCTGAGCCAGCGCGCCGAGCACCGCGAGTTGTTCGCCGCCTTCCTGGCCGAGGCCAAGGCCAAATGGGATATGCCGCTGATCCACCAGCAGGTGCTCGCCAGCCAGCGCCGGCGCCGCTTTGTGGCCGAAGCACTGACCATTGGCAAGCTCAAGAGCTGGGATCATCAGCCGATGGTTGATGCCAGCCAGCAATATATGCGCAACCATATCGACCTTGATGATCTCGAACGCAAGGCCCGCTTCCCCATACCGGACACGCAACCCGCAATCGTGAATCCCTAAAAAACATCACCGGGCTTGAGCCGGTAACGCCACTGAGCATCTGTAATATGCTCGGCATTACCTGTTCAGCCAATGACTAGCCAAAGGATGTACGCATGAAAAAACTATCCGCAGTAGTACTTTCCGGCGCCGCCTTGTTGGCCGTGGCCACGTTGCCGGCCCAGGCCGCTCAGGGCCAGGACGCACAAGCCTGCAGCACGGTGAAGATGGCCGATCCAGGCTGGAGCGACATCGCCGTGACCAACGGCATCACCGCTTTTTTGCTGGAAAGCATGGGTTATGAGGCGCAAATCGATAGCCTGGCCGTGCCGATTATTTACGGCGGGCTGAAAGACGGCATGGTCGATGTGTTTCTCGGCAACTGGATGCCAGCTCACCAGGGCTTCTACGACAAATTTATCGCCAATGGCGAGGTGGTGCAGCTGGCGAAAAACCTGCAAGGCACCGAGTTCACCTTGGCCGTGCCCACCTATGTTTATGAAGCCGGCGTGCAGACCTTTGCCGACCTGAATAAACATGCCGATCAGTTTGATCAGAAGATTTATGGCATCGGCGCCGGCGCACCGGCCAACCAGTCGCTGCGCACGATTATCGAGAAAAACGAATTCGGCCTGGGCGAATGGCAACTGGTGGAATCCAGCGAGCAGGCCATGCTGTCCGAAGTCGCCCGCTCGGTGCGACGCGAACGCGCGATCGTCTTTCTCGGCTGGACCCCGCACCCGATGAACGAGCAGTTCGAGATGAAGTACCTGAAGGGCGGCGAAGCCTATTTTGGCGAAACCGGCAGCGTGCACACTCTGACTCGCAAGGGCTACAGCCAGGCCTGCCCGAACGTGGGCAAGCTGCTCGGCAACCTGAAATTCACCCCGCAGATGGAAAACGCGATAATGGCTAAGCTGGTGGACAAGCAGGTCAGCACCGAACAGGCCGTCAAAGGCTGGATCAAGGCCAACCCGCAGGTACTGGAATCCTGGCTCGACGGAGTTAACACCCGGGACGGCGGTGATGCCCTGAGCGCGGTCAACGCTCGGCTGTAAACGAGCGATCAACTCTTTATGTCTGTAGAACCTGTCTATGCGCTGGCCTAACCGTTTGGTGCTTCTGCCGTTTCTCGCTTGGTTGCCACGGCAGAGTCGCGCCAGCGTCGGTGCCGATTTTTTGGTTGGGCTGAGCGGGGCCGTGCTGGCGCTGCCGCAAGCGATTGCCTATGCATTGATTGCCGGTCTGCCAGCCGAATACGGCCTGTACGCGGCCATCGTGCCGGTGCTGGTGGCCTGTCTCTGGGGTTCGTCGTGGCAGTTGGTCTGCGGCCCGACCGCGGCGATTGCTATCGTGTTGTTTACCAGCGTCAGCCCGCTGGCCACGCCGGGCAGCGCGGATTACGTGACCCTGGTGTTGCTGCTGACCTTTCTCGCCGGGCTGTTTCAGTGGCTGTTGGGATTGCTGCATTTTGGCGCGTTGGTCAACTTTGTGTCGCACTCGGTGGTGCTCGGTTTCACCTTGGGCGCGGCCACGGTGATCGCCCTCGGTCAGGTGCCCAATCTGCTGGGACTCGATCTGGCGAGCCAAACTACGGCCCTGAACAGCCTGCTGAACCTGCTTGAGCACCTGAACGCGCTGCATGTCCCGTCGCTGCTGGTGGCGCTGTTTACCCTGGGCATGGCGCTGGCGCTGCGGCGATTATGGCCGCGCTTGCCAGCGCTGCTGATCGCCATTGTCGCCGGCAGCCTGCTGGTGCTGGCGCTGCCCGGGTACTTGTCCGAGGTGCGTCTGGTGACAGCGTTCGTTGGCAGTCTGCCGCCCTTCAGTCCGGTGCGGCTGGAGCTGGACAGCGTGCTGCGTTTGCTGCCCGCGGCAGTGGCCTGCGGCATGCTCGGGTTGGTCACCAGCCTGTCGATTGCCCGCGCCCTGGCCAGCAAATCCCAGCAACTGCTCGACGCCAATCAGGAAGTGCGTGCCCAGGGTCTGTCCAATATGGTTGGCGCGTGGTTTTCCGGTTTTCTCTCGGCCGGCTCCTTTACCCGCTCGGCGCTGAACCTGCAGGCCGGTGCCCATTCGCCGCTGGCGGGAATTTTTGCGGCGCTGCTGGTGGCGCTGTTCGCCTGGTTCGGCGCTGACTTGATTGCGCATATTCCGCTGCCGAGCATGGCAGCGAGCATTTTGCTGATCTGCTGGCGGCTGGTGGATAGGGAGCAGGTGCGGGCGTTGTACCGAGTCAGTCGTGCGGAGTTCCTAGTGCTGCTGCTGACCCTGCTGGCGACCTTATTGCTGGAGTTGCAGACGGCGATCTATGCCGGGGTGCTGGCGTCCTTGTTCTTCTATCTCAAACGCACCTCGCAGCCGCGGGTGCGCCAGTGGCGCGAAGGCGACGAGGAAGTGTTGCGGGTCGAGGGGTCGATTTTCTTCGGCGCCTGCCATTATCTGCAGCAATTGTTGCAGCGCAGCCAGGGCCAGCGGGTAGTGATAGACGCCAATCACGTCAACTTTATCGACTACGCCGGAGTGGCCATGCTGCACCAGGAAGCTCGCCGCTTGATTGCACAGAATCGCTGTCTGGTGATTCGCCGCGCCCGGCATCAGGTGCGCGAAGAACTGCTCAAGCTGGAAGGCGTCGAGCATTGCCCGCTGCTGTTTGAAGACTAAAAGCCATGGCTTAGCCAGGCCATGCGCGCCATAAAAAACGCCGCTGTTCCGATAAGGACTCAGCGGCGTTTTTTATTAACGAAACAGTAGGGCGGCCTAGCCGTAGCGTTTTTTGGCCTCGATGGCCAGGCCGCTGCCGATGCTGCCGAATACGTTGCCCTGGGCCTGACGGGCGTTGGGCAGCAGGGCGTTGATGCTGTGGCGCAGCGCCGGTACGCCGCTGGAGCCACCGGTGAAAAACACCGTGTCGATCTGCTCGGCGCCAATCCCGGCCTTGGCCAACAACTGGCTCAGGCTGGTGCTGATGCGCTGCAGCAGTGGGGTGATGGCGTCTTCCAGCAGGCTCTGGCTGAGTTCGGCGACCAGCCCCGGCTCGATGCGCTCCAGGGACAGGCTGCGCTGCGCGGTCTGGGTCAGGTCAATCTTGCACTCTTCCACCTGCATCGCCAGCCAGTGTCCGGCCTTTTGGTCGATCAGCTTGAACAGGCGGTCGATGCCAGTGGTGTCGCGCACATCGAAGCGCATGCTGCGCAGCGCCAGTTGGGCTTTTTGCGCATAGACGGCATTGATGGTGTGCCAGGTGGCCAGATTCAGGTGATGGCTGGTGGGCATATAGGCGGCGCTTTTCATCCGTCCGCCATAGCCGAACAGCGGCATCACGCCGTTTAGCGACAGCTGTTTGTCGAAGTCGGTGCCACCGATATGCACGCCGCCGGTGGCCAGAATATCGTCGTGACGCTCGGCCAGATTGCGCCGCTCGGGCGACAGGCGCACCAGCGAAAAGTCCGAGGTGCCGCCGCCGATGTCGACGATCAGCACCAACTCTTCGCGCGCGATGGTCTGTTCATAGTCGAAGGCCGCGGCGATCGGCTCGTACTGAAAGGACACTTCCTTGAAGCCGATTTTTTTCGCCACCTTTACCAACGTGTCCTCGGCGTCCTGGTCGGCCAGCGGGTCATCGTCGACGAAGAATACCGGCCGGCCGAGCACCACTTCTTCGAAGGGACGCTCGGCGAGGGTTTCGGCGCGCTGTTTGAGCTGGCCGAGAAACAACCCGAGGATGTCGGTGAAGGGCATGGCGCTGCCCAGCAGGCTGGTATCGCTTTTCAGCAGCTTGGAGCCCAGCAGGCTTTTCAGCGAGCGCATCAGTCGGCCTTCGTAGCCTTCCAGGTATTCGTGCAGGGCCAGCCGGCCATACACCGGACGCGCTTCCTCAAAGTTGAAGAACACCACCGAGGGCAGGGTGATTTTGTCGTCTTCCAGCGCGATCAAGGGCTCCATGCCGGGGCGCAGCCAACCGACGGTGGAGTTCGAGGTGCCAAAATCGATGCCGCAGGCACGGGCTGGAAGATCAGGTTTCATGGGGTGAGGGTTCCGACTAAAAACGGCCGCGCAGTTTAGGGCAGTGCCGCCCAGGCTGCTTGCCGATTTTCGGTGCCGGCCGACAGATAACCGCTCTGGTCGCGCCTGCGCGTGGTGTTGGGCGGCGGGATGTTAAGTCGGCGGGTGTTTGCACGGCGCGGCGCGAGGCGCCAATCAGCGCCGCGTGAGCCTGCGCAGACGCAGCAACGCGCCGCCCACAGCCGGATCGGCGAAGGTTCAGGAGGTCTTTTTTTCGGGTGCGGCGAGCAGCACTTCTTCCAGCTTCAGACCGGTCAGACCGTGGATGGTGCGCCACAGAAAATACAGAATGGCCATCATCATCAGCATCGAAGGAATCGCGATCATCGGGTAACTGACCAGCGTCAGGCGGCCCAGTTCTTCGTTGAAGGCGGCGCTGCCAGCCGGGCTGGAAACGATCCATTTGGCCAGCACATAGTTCATGCCTGCGGAGAAGAAGAACGTCCCGCTCAGCCAATAGGTGGCGCGCAGCAGGCTTTCTTCGAACAGCTCGCTATTGCCCTTGTGCTCCAGCTGCAGCTCGATTTTCTGCACATTCAAAACCGCCTTGTTGAACAGCAGGGTGCGGATCAGCGGGTAGCGCGTGCGCGTAGAGACCAGCACGACGATGCCAATCAGACCGGGAACGGCGGCTTCCTTGATCGCCAGCCACTGCGGGTCGAGCTTCAACAAACCGATGCCGCCAGTGAGCAGCACGCTGATCAGGCCGAGCAGGGCGATAAAGTTGAATTTGCGGTACTTGAGCAGCTCAAATCCCCCCCAGATCAAGGGGAAAGCCAGCGCCACCAGCAGGGCGCCATCTGGGCCCAGGTCTTGTTCGGCGCTGAACTTCATGAGAATCCAGGAGGGCAGCAAAATGCTGACCAGCAGATCGATCAGCGGGCGCGGCTTGTGGGCGGGCGGAGTGGTTTGCTGAGCTGTCGTCATAAGAAATCGCGATGCCATAAGGTAAGAAGTGTGAACAGAAGGGGAATGATCGCCTGCCTGCGCCCGGATCACCAGCCCGACTATCGCCTGGCCGCACTGTTGCCTATCAGGGCGGATAGGCAGGTTCTCGCGGGCCGCACAGCAGCGGAGCAAACCGGTTAGGCCGAATGCCCGGCGCAATGGGCTTGCCAGCAGCCGGCCTCTGCCGGATTGCCGGCGGCCAGCACGCCACGGCGCGTATAGTGGGTGTTTTTTCGAACGGCATGAAAAGCGCCGGCTAGGCTGCAAGCAGGGGTATTGGCTCGCGGCGTTACTCGCTAAAATGAATGATTGCCTGAGCAGTCGTGTGCAGCGCCGGCTCCTCAGCGAAAAATTAGCGGCAGATCAAAGGTAGCTCGATGGAATTCAAGGATTACTACAAGGTTCTCGGGGTTGAACCGGGCGCGGACGACAAGACGATTAAAACCGCCTACCGCAAGTTGGCGCGCAAATATCATCCCGACGTCAGCCAGGAACCCGGTGCGGAGCACCAGTTCAAGGAAGTCGCCGAGGCCTATGAGGTGCTCAAGAACGCCGAAAAACGCGCCGAATACGAAGAACTGCGTCGTCACGCCAAGCAGGGCCGGCCCTTCGAGGCACCGCCTGGCTGGCGCTCTTCTGGCGGCGGTTTTGCCGACCAAGGTGGCGCAGGACCGGAATATTCCGATTTTTTTGAATCCATGTTCGGTTCGGCCGGGCGTTCCCGCGGACCGCAAGGCAGTAGCCGCAGTCGCGGACGAAGAGGGCAAGACGTGGAAATGGAACTGCCGGTTTACCTTGAAGAAACCCTGGCCGCTGAGGCGAAGAAAGTAGCCTTCCAGTTGCCCCAGCAAGGCGCCGATGGCCGGCCGCTGCCGGCTATCAACAAAACCCTGAATGTGAAAATTCCTGCCGGGGTCAGCGACGGCGAGCGCATTCGCCTCAAAGGTCAGGGCGCCCCAGGTATGGGCGGTGGGCCGAATGGTGATCTCTACCTGATCATCCGGCTGGTGCCTCATCCGTTGTTCGATGTGGAAGGCCATAACCTGATCATCACCGTGCCTCTGGCGCCCTGGGAAGCGGCGCTGGGCACCAAGGTCGCGGTGCCAACCCTGAAGGGCAAGATCATGCTGACCATTGCGCCCAATAGCCAAAGCGGCCAGCGGTTGCGCATCAAGGGCAAGGGTTTGGTGAACAAGTTAGGCGAGCATGGCGATCTGTATGCGCTGTATAAAATCGTCATGCCCGGCCGCTGCGACGAGCAGACTCAGCCACTCTGGGAGCAGTTGGCCGAGAAAGCCGCCTTTGACCCACGCTCCGAGTGGAGTACCGGCGGGAGTAATACCTAATGAAGCGCAGCCTGATCCTTGCATTGAATCCCGAGGAGTTTTGCCAGTCGGCCGATCTGCCCAGCGAATGGCTGATAGAGATCGTCGAGCTGGGCATCATCGAACCCAGTGGGCCGACCCCGCAAGACTGGTTGTTCGACGCCGCCGCGCTGGCCATTGCCAAGCGCGCGGCCAGGCTGCGCCGTGATCTGGATATCGAATGGGCGGGCATTGCCCTGGCGCTCGATCTACTCGCGCAAGTCGAGCACCTGCAAACCGAAAACCGCCAACTGAAACAACGCCTGAGTCGCTTTGAGCAGGAATAAGACGTGGGTGCCGTCGCGCACTAATATTCGCCGCAGTTTTGGAATTCAACCTTATGCGTACAGCCTCCCATTACGAGTTGCGCACGGCCTTTCGGGCGCTGCTCAACTCAACATCCTGCTACCACACCGCCTCGGTATTTGACCCAATGTCGGCGCGCATCGCCGGCGATCTGGGTTTTGAAGTCGGCATTCTGGGCGGCTCGATCGCCTCCCTGCAGGTGCTGGCTGCGCCGGATTTTGCCCTGATCACCCTTAGCGAATTCGTTGAGCAGGCCGTGCGCATCGGCCGGGTCAGTCACTTGCCGGTGATCGCCGATGCCGACCATGGCTACGGCAACGCGCTGAACGTGATGCGCACCGTGGTCGAACTGGAGCGCGCCGGCATCGCCGCTTTGACCCTGGAAGACACCCTGCTGCCGGCCAAGTTTGGCCACAAATCCACCGATCTGATCGCGGTAGAAGAGGGCGTCGGGAAAATTCGCGCGGCGCTGCAAGCGCGGGTCGACCGCAACCTGAGCATCATCGCCCGCACCAACGCGGCCATGCTCAGCGTCGACGAGGTGATTGAGCGCGCCCAGGCTTACCAGGCGGCCGGTGCCGATGGCATCTGTATGGTCGGTATCGATAATTTCGAGCACCTCGAACAGATCGCCCCGCACCTGAGTGTGCCGCTGATGCTGGTCACCTATGGCAACCCGGAGCTGCGCGACAATCAGCGCCTGGCCAGCCTCGGTGTGCGCATTGTGGTCAACGGGCATGCCGCGTACTTCGCGGCGATCAAGGCGACCTACGACTGCCTGCGCGAGCAGCGCGAGATCACCGCCTCACCGTTGAGCGCCTCGCAGCTGTCAGCTAAATATTCCACCGCCGAGGACTATATGGTCTGGGCGCGTGACTATATGCAGGTTAAGGAATAGCGCCGCATCCGCGCTCTTAGGCGTGCAAGATCAGCTGCATAAAGGTCAGGTCCAGCCAGCGCTCGAACTTGCGACCGACCTGAGGCATCTGCCCGCTGATTGCAAAGCCTAGACGCTGATGCAGGCGGATCGAGGCGGCGTTTTCGCGCTCGATGGCGGCGACCATGACATGCACCCCGCTAGCACTGGCGCGCGCGATCAGCGCCTGCAATAGCAGCGCCCCCAGGCCCTGACCGCGGTGCTCCGCGCCCACATAAACCGAGTGTTCCACGGTGTGCCGAAACCCCTCGATGCTGCGCCAGGAGCCGTAGCTGGCGTAGCCCAGCACGTGGCCTGCGGCATCGCGAGCCACCAGCACCGGCCAGCCCGCGGCATTGCGCTCGGTCAGCCAGGCGCGGCGATTAGCCAGGTCGACCTCGGTTTCGTTCCAGATCGCCGTGCTGTGCAGCACCGCATCGTTGTAGATAAGCAGAATGCCGGGCAGATCGGCGGCAACAGCATCACGGATCGGCAAAAGAAATAGCCTTTTATTGTGCGGGTTCGAAGGGGCGGCGGTGGCGTGGAATCTCTGGCCCCTGCAGTTCGGATAACGTACAGCCCAGCAGTCAGCCGGCCACGCGTGCAGTCAGACCACCAAGTAGTTTTTCACGCCGGTGAAGATAATTTGCGCGGCCAGGGCGCAGACGAACAGGCCCATCAGCCGACTGACAATCTGCAAGCCCTGATCGCCCAGCAAGCGCTCGAATTGGCTGGACAGGTACAGCACCACGCCGACGGTCAAACTGGCCAGGGCAATGGACGTTACCGCCAGCAGCTTGTCGTTCCAATGTGGCTGGCCGGCGCCCATCAGCAGCAGTGCGCCGATGGTGCCGGGGCCGACGGTGAGCGGAATGGTCAGCGGCACGATGGTCACGTCCTGCTGGCTGCTGTTGTCGCTTTGCACCACCGATTTACCCTGGGCCATGCCCAGCGCCGAGATAAACAGCACACTGCCGGCGCCGATGCGAAAGGCGTCGATGGTGATGCCGAACAAGACAAAGATGTACTTACCAAACAGGTACAGCAGCAGGCTGGCAATCAGCACGCCCAGGGCGACTTTCCAGGCCAGGCGCTTGCGCTCCTTGGGCGTGTAACCGATGGTCAGACTGATAAAACAAGACAATACGAAGAACGGGCTGTAAAGCACCAGCAATTTCAAATACACACTGAACAACGCAGATAACATGGATGAGGCTCATGACAGAAGGTGGCCGCGATTAGCGGGGCGTAAGGGTTTCGGTGCGCCGTGACGCTGGGTGCCTCCCTAAGGCGGCGTTGCCGTGCTTGCGCAGGGCCAGTTCGTTGGTCAGAGTGGCCTTGAGCGTATAGCCGGCCACCGGTTTGCTCAGGATGCGTTTAATGCCGGCCTTGCGCGCGCTGAGCTTGTTCGGCGCCTGGCGCATGCCGGTGAGCATGATCAGCCGAATGCCCAGGCTGATGGTGCGGTCTTGCTGGATTCTGGCCGCCAATTGCATGCCAGTCATGCCTGGCATGTTCTGTTCCAGCAGCACGATATCAAACGCTTCGCCCAAATGCGCCTTGCTGCGCAGCAGCGCCATGGCGTGTGTGCCAGAGGACGCGGCGCTGACTTTCATTCCCCAGGATTTACATTGCTGCACCACCACTTTTCTGCAGCTGTCGTCATCGTCCACCACCAGCAGGCGTGCGCCGCGCAGCAGGCTGCTCGATTCAGTGCCGGGTGATTGCGCCATGACCGGGCGCAGAGGCAGGGTAAACCACAGCGTATTGCCGTGAGTGGCGCCGCACTGGATCCCCACCTCGCCGCCCATCAGCAGCACCAGTTGGCGGGCGATCAGCAGACCGAGGCTGCCACTCAGGGAGTGGCTGGAGAGCAACTCTGGGCTATGTAATTGGGCAGTCAGCAAAGCCTCGCATTCGCTGCTGGAGAGCCGGCGGCCGCTGTCCTGCACCGAGAGGCGCAGGCGGCAGTCCGGGCCGGTCTCGTCAAGAGTGATCGCCAGCAGCACTTCCCCGGCACGGGTTTGCTTGAACGCATGTTCCAGCAGATACAGCAAAACCTGCTGTAGACGCGCCGGATCGCCGCTGATCAGGCGTGGCACCTGGGGCTGAATAAAGTCGATCAACTCGATTTTTTGCTGGCGGGCCTTGGCGCGAAACAGTCCCAGGCAGGTATCGGCAAGAGCCTTGAGGTCGAACGGCACATCGTCCAGTTCGATTTGTCCAGACTCCAGATCGGCGAGTTCGAGTGTCTCGTTGAGCAAGCTGAGCAGCTCGTTACCCGATGTGTGGATGCTCTGCACGTAGTCATGTTGTTTAAACGACAAAGGCGTGTCGAGCAGCAGCTCGGTCATGCCCAGCACGCTGCTCATGGGGCTGCGAATGTCGTGGCTGACAGTGGCCAAATACTGGGTTTTGCCCTTGAACTCGGCGCCGCTGGCCGCCTCTGAGTAGCGTCTGTCAAACTGTGCCTGGCTAAGGCTGCGCTGGCGTTCGCGCAAGGCCGTACCCAGTATCAGGCCGCTCAGGGTAGCTGCCGTCAGGATGCCTATGAGCAGTTCGTTGACCTGCGCCGGCCAGTAGCCGAAGCGTACCAGCAGCGCGGCGACCTGCGCGCCGCCGATTACCAGCCAGGCCAGGCTGAACAGTCGCGCCGGGCGATCGGCCTGACGCCAGTGATAGAGGGAAACGCTAAAAATGCTTATCGTGCAGAGCACTGCAAGCAGCTCGAGCGCCGCACTGAATTGCAGGTTGGGAACAATCAGGCTAAGCAGATAGAACGCTGAGATAAGCGCGACTTCCACCAGCAGCGCCCCGTGCAGCCATGTTGTGGGGTGAACGGAGCGAAAAAAACTGCGGGTAAAGGCCAGTGCGCAAACCAGGGTCAGCAGCATCGACAGCTCGGCGAACTGCGCTTGGGCCGCTGGCCAGGCGTCGAACCAAGGCGCGCCGACATCCAGCAGGCTAAGCGTGCTCAGCAGCACCCCACTCAAGCCTGCGGCCAGCCACAAACCGCTGGCTGAGCGGGTATAGGCAACCTGCACCAAGTGATACACCACCAGCATACCGAGGGCACCAAGCAGCAGGCCGAAGAACAGGTTGTCGCGCTGGTTGATCGCCATGGCGGCAGCCGTTTCCAGGCTGATGCTGGGGTGTAGGGCGCGGATATCTTCCAGGTGCAAGCTGGCCTGGGGATTCAGCAATCTGGACCAGGGGTTAGTATTTTCGGCGGCGTGTGCCGGTAACAGCGCAAAGACGCACAACAGCAGGCTAACCACGAGCCTTACAGCGGTCTTAAACCCGAGCACGGGCGCGATTCCTTCGACGGTGAATAGGCGGCGATTATAGCCATTGGACAGCCAATGCTAATACATTAAAGGCGACTGTTCGGTCGCCTTTATGAGGTTTGTCCAAGTGGTGTAAAGGTTTTCTGCTGTTTAGCCGCGCTGGTTAATCGATTGCCTCGCCGCGTTCACGGGCAATGGCCCGATAGCCGATGTCGTGTCGATAAAAACAACCGGGCCAGTCCAGCGCCGCGCTTAGGGCGTAGGCCTGCTGCTGGGCAGCCGCCACGGTGGCGCCTAGCGCGGTGGCGCAGAGTACTCGCCCGCCGGCAGTGAGCACCTGGCCGTCCTGAAGCACGGTGCCGGCATGAAAGACCTTGCCTTCCAGTGCCGCCGCAACGTCCAGGCCCTCAATGGCCTGACCCTTGCGATAATCGCCGGGATAACCGCCCGCCGCCAGCACCACGCCCACGCTGGGCCGCGGGTCCCATTGGGCCTCGACTTTATTCAGGGCCTGAGCGAACGCAGCTTCGATCAGCAGCACCAAGCTGGACTGCAAGCGCAGCATGATCGGCTGGGTTTCCGGGTCGCCAAAGCGGCAATTGAATTCTATTACCTTAGGGTTGCCGGCCTTGTCGATCATCAGCCCGGCATACAAAAAACCGGTGTAGACATTACCCTCGGCGGCCATGCCGCGCACGGTCGGCCAGATCACCTGGTCCATCACCCGCTGATGCACTTCTCGAGTGACCACCGGCGCCGGGGAATAGGCGCCCATGCCGCCGGTGTTCGGGCCGCTGTCGCCATCGCCGACCCGTTTGTGGTCTTGGCTGGTAGCCATTGGCAGCACGTTGTGGCCGTCGACCATGACGATAAAGCTGGCTTCTTCGCCATCCAGAAATTCCTCGATCACCACCCGCGAGCCAGCGGCGCCAAAGGCATTGCCGGCTAGCATGTCGCGCACGGCGTCTTCGGCTTGCGCCAGCGTCATGGCGACGATCACGCCTTTGCCGGCGGCCAGACCGTCGGCCTTGATCACGATCGGCGCGCCCACTTGCTGCAGATAAGCCAGGGCCGGTTCGACCTCGGTAAAGGTCTGGTAGTCGGCGCTGGGGATTTGGTGGCGGGCCAGAAAATCCTTGGTGAAGGCTTTGGAACCTTCCAGCTGCGCGGCGCCGGCCGTCGGGCCGAAGCAATCCAAGCCGCGGGCGCGGAACAGATCGACCACTCCGGCAACCAACGGCACTTCCGGCCCGACGATGGTCAACTGAACATTTTGCTCGGCGAAATCTGCCAGTTGCTCCAGGGCCAGCACGTCAATGGCGATGTTCTGGCACTTGGCTTCGGTGGCGGTGCCGGCATTGCCGGGGGCGACGAACACCGTCTGCACCCGTGGGTCCTGCGCGACTTTCCAGGCCAGCGCGTGTTCACGACCGCCGCTGCCGATGATCAATACGTTCATGGGGTTCTCCTGACCGTAGCCCGGATCAGATCCGCGGCTTTTCGAGTGGGGTGTTCCCGGATTGCATCCGGGCTACGGGCGGTGGATAAGCAAAGCGTTATCCACCCTACAAAACTGTGGCCCGTTTGGTGGATAGAAAAAGCGCTATCCACCCTACGACTGACAAATCTGCTCTTTGCGATGCATCGGGCCGTGATGGAGCGGGTGGATGCAAGGCGCGGTTGGCTTCGATAAGCGCAGTTGCCGCCTGGCAATGAGCATTATCGAAGTCGACCGCAACGCCGCAGACGCCTGCTTCAGCGCGACCATGCCACTTAGTGCCGGAAGTGGCGCATGCCGGTGAAGACCATGGCAATGCCGGCTTCGTCGGCGGCGGCGATCACTTCTGCGTCGCGCATTGAGCCGCCCGGCTGGATCACCGCGCAGATGCCGGCCTTGGCGGCGTTGTCGAGGCCGTCGCGAAACGGGAAGAAGGCATCCGAGGCCATGACCGCGCCTTGCACCTGCAGGCCGGCCTGTTCGGCCTTGATGGCGGCGATGCGCGCGGAATTGACCCGGCTCATCTGCCCGGCGCCAACGCCGATGGTCTGGCGATTCTTGGCGTAGACGATGGCGTTGGATTTAACGTATTTGGCTACTTTCCAGGCGAAGATCAGGTCGTGAATCTCCTGCTCGGTCGGTGCGCGCTGGGTGACGATCTTCAGGTCGTCGGCGGTGATCATGCCGATGTCGCGGCTCTGCACCAGCAGCCCGCCATTGACCCGCTTGAAGTCCCAGGCCGGCAGCCGCTCGGCGGCCCATTCACCGCATTCGAGCAGGCGAATATTGGCCTTGGCGGCAACGATGGCGCGGGCTTCGGCGGAGATTTTCGGCGCGATGATCACTTCGACAAACTGGCGCTCGACGATGGCGCGGGCGGTTTCGGCATCCAGCTCGCGGTTGAAGGCGATGATGCCGCCAAACGCCGACTCGCTATCGGTGGCGTAGGCCAGCTCATAGGCCTGGCGAATGCCGCCTTCGCTGTCCAGGGCCACGGCCACGCCGCACGGGTTGGCGTGCTTGAGAATCACGCAGGCCGGTTTGACGAAGCTTTTTACGCATTCCAGCGCGGCATCGGTGTCGGCCACGTTGTTGAACGACAGCTCCTTGCCTTGCAACTGGGTGGCGCTGGCGATGCTGACTTCGGCGGGCTGGGCTTCTACATAGAACGCCGCACTCTGGTGCGGGTTCTCGCCATAACGCATGTCCTGCGCCTTGATGAACTGGCTATTGAAGGTGCGCGGAAACAGGCTGCGCGCCTCGGTGCTCAGGGTTGCCGCAGACTGGTCGATGCAACCCAGGTAGTTGGCGATCATGCCGTCATAGGCGGCCGTGTGTTCGAAGGCTTTGAGCATCAGGGCGAAGCGTTCGGCATAGGTCAGGCCGCCGGCTTTCAGGCTGGCCAGCACGCTGGCGTAGTCGCCGGCGTTAACCACGATGGCCACATCCTTATGGTTTTTCGCCGCGGCGCGGACCATGGTCGGGCCGCCGATATCGATGTTCTCGATGGCGTTGGCCAGGTCGCAGTCGGGCTTGGCGACCGCGGCGGCGAAGGGGTAGAGGTTGACCAGCACCAAGTCGATGGGACGGATGCCGTGTTCGGCCATGACCGCGTCATCGACGCCGCGCCGACCGAGAATACCGCCGTGAATCTTCGGGTGCAGGGTCTTCACCCGACCGTCCATCATCTCCGCAAAGCCGGTGTAGTCGGCCACTTCCACAGCGGCCACGGCGTTGTCCTGAAGCAGCTTGAAGGTGCCGCCGGTGGAGAGGATTTCCACGTTCAGGGCCACGAGCTCGCGGGCAAATTCAAGGATGCCGGTTTTATCGGAAACGCTGATCAGCGCGCGGCGCACGGGAAGGCGAGTGGTCTGGTCGGTCATAGCAACTCCATGGAAAGGGCGAAAATCGCGGGGGCGAGTGGCACAGGTTGAACGAACACGCGAAGCGCTCATTCAGCCAGGAACCGCCCGGCGCGGCTTTACAGAAGGTCGTATTGCTTGAGTTTCTTGCGCAGGGTGCCGCGGTTCAGGCCCAGCAGTTCGGAGGCCTTGGTCTGGTTGCCCTTGACGTAATGCATCACGGTTTCCAGCAGCGGCGCTTCGACTTCGGATAACACCAGGTTGTAGATGTCCGATACGTCCTGGCCGTCGAGGTGGGCAAAATAATTGTGCAGCGCTTTTTCCACGCTGCCGCGCAGGGTCTGGCCTTCTTCGCTGGGCGTGTTGAGGTGTTGTTTCAGGTCGGCGCTTACGCTCATAGGTGCATTCACTAAACTCTCAGTGGTCAACGTCATGCGGCTACCCCTTTTTCAGTCCCTGCGCACAGGTTTGAGTAGCGCTCGGCGAAAAACAGCCGAACCTTGGCGCATTGCGTATCTGTATGTTCCAGACAATTGAATTGGGCCCGAAATTCCTTGGCCCCCGGTAAGGTCGCCAAATACCAGCCGACATGCTTGCGGGCGATGCGTACACCCATCACTGGGCCATAAAAGTCGTACAGGGCCGCCAGGTGTTCGAGCAAAATAGTTTCTATCTCTTCCAGACTGGGCGCTGCCAACAGCTGCCCGGTCGCCAAGTAATGGGCGATTTCGCGAAAGATCCATGGCCGGCCCTGAGCCGCTCGGCCGATCAACAGACCGTCGGCGCCGGTGGTTTCAAGCACCCAGCGGGCCTTCTCGGGCGAGTCGATATCGCCATTGGCAAACACCGGAATCGACACCGCCTGCTTGATCGCGGTGATGGTCTGGTATTCGGCGGCGCCGCGGTACAGATCGGCGCGCGTGCGGCCATGCACGGCCAGCGCCTGGATGCCGGCCTGTTCCGCGATTTTCGCCACGGTCAGGCCATTCTTGCTCGCCTGATCCCAGCCGGTGCGAATCTTCAAGGTGACCGGCACATCGACCGCAGCCACCACGGCTTCAAGAATTTCCCGGACCAGTTGCTCGTCCTTCAAGAGGGCGGAACCGGCCGCCTTGTTGCAGACTTTTTTCGCCGGGCAACCCATGTTGATATCGATGATTTGCGCGCCCAACTCGACATTGGCCCGCGCTGCGGCGGCGAGCATGTGCGCATCGCCACCGGCGATCTGTACCGACCGCGGCTCGACATCGGCCTCGTGCATCAGGCGCAGGCTGGACTTGCGGGTATGCCACAGGCGCATGTCGCTGGTGACCATCTCCGACACCACCAAACCGGCGCCGAGGCGGCGGCAGAGCGAGCGAAAAGGACGATCAGTGACGCCCGCCATGGGCGCGAGAACCAGCTGGTTAGGCAATGTGTATGGGCCGATGCGTACCGTCGACATGGGTCTTCCCTGTAGTGGAGACTGCTCTGGGTCGATCTGAGAGTACGAAAAAGGGTGGGCATAATACCCGCTCTGGATGACCGGATAAAGGTCGTTCTGCACAAATTATGAACAGTCCAAAGCTTATCGCCGACAGTTAGGATGGGCAGCCGCGGCGTCGGATCAACGGCGCTCGCGGGTTATTGCGGGGAGTGAAAACTAAGGCTGTAATTCACTGCCTGGGGGCCGGGGTCGAGGATCTCCAGGGTGATATGAATCGGTGTTTGGGGTGGCATTTGGGTTTGCCCGGCCTGGTCGGCGCTGAGGTATTCGCTGGGCGTGAACCGGCGACTGGCCAGTAATTGATCATTGCGGTCGGCGAAACGCATTTCCAGCAACGGAAAGGGTTGGCTGAAAGGCGCGCGGTTGTAGAGGATGGCATCGACCTGCAGCGCGCCACCGAATTGCGGGTGGCTGCGTACCACCAGGTTGCTGCTTTTGATCAGGTGGATATCGACCTTGGCCGGCAGGCTGCAGCCGAGCAGCGGGCAGACGTATTCCAGCCAGGGGCGGTACTGATTCTGGCGGGCCAATTCGTCGAAGTTATACCAAGTGTATTGCCCAAGCAGACCGATGGCCGCGAGCAGGCCTAACAGTCCCCAGCCGAGCCGGCGGCCCCAGGGACTCTTCGGTGGCTGCCAGTCGGGCTGCAGTGGCTCATCGTGCTCGTCGGACTCTAGCGAAGCCGCGGACCGATCAAGCGGTGGATCAAGCCGTTCGAGCGGTTCAGTGGTTTGAATGAGCGGAGCGCTAGCGGGTCGTGACGATTTAGTCGCTGACGGTCCGTTGGGCCGAGCGTTGCTCAGGCGTGGCTCGGTTTCGCCACCCGCTGCGCTGGGCGTTTGCGGTATGTGCGTTTTCTTCAGTCGCTCCCGTTGGACGAAGGGTTTCGCCGCCGGGGGGTTGCCTATGTCGGCAGGCGCGGCAGACGGCGGCTGTGGCGCAAGCACTGCTTTGGATACGGGCTGAGCCGGCGATTGCGGCGGATTGACCGCAGGCCGGGCGTACCCGTGAGATGTGGGTGCCGTGTTTGCCGGCAATTGTGCTGGGGCTTTGATCGGCTCTGCTTCCTTGCGCCGCTCCTCGGCCCGGCGCTCGAGAGGTGCGCGGGGCGTTAACGCGTCGGCTGAGCGCTGGGGTTCCTGCTCTTGAGGCATCGATTCCCGGGGCAGGGCCGTCGCCGGCATATTGACCGGCGGCGCAGGTCGTTCGCTGCGCAGCGACTCACTAAACAATTGCTGGCCGGCGTTGAATACCTTCCGGCAGGCGCCGCAGCGCACCTCACCGCGGGCCGCGCCCAGTTGCGCGCGACTCAGGCGAAAGCGGGTGCGGCAATGTGGGCACTGGGTGACGAAGCTGTCGATCATGGGGCGGTCCAGAAGTAATCAACGATTAGTCTAGCGCAGGGCCGCGCCGAGTCGACGGCGCGTAGAGACGAGCGTTAACGGCGGCGTCCGCTGATGCGCACCCAGCCGTCACGCACGGCCAGCGGGTCGAGATCGAAGGCCTGGTGATAGGCCGCGGCGACTTCCTCACCCTGCTCGGCGAGAATACCGGACAACGCCAAGCGTCCGCCGGGCTTGACCAGGCTGGTCAGTTGCGGCGCCAAGGCGACCAACGGACCGGCAAGGATATTGGCCACCAACACGTCGACCGGAACCGGCGGCAACTGCTCGGGCAGGTACAGCGTAAAACGCGCCGGATCGATGCCATTGCGCCCGGCATTGTCGCGCGAGGCATCCAGCGCCTGGAAGTCGATGTCAGTGCCGACGGCATGCTCAACGCCCAGCAGCAGGGCGGCGAGCGCCAGAATGCCGGAGCCGCAGCCAAAATCCAGCAGCTGGCAGCCGGCCAGGTCTTGGCCGTCCAGCCATTCGAGGCACAGCGCGGTGGTCGGATGGGTGCCAGTGCCGAAAGCCAGGCCAGGATCAAGCAGCAGATTGACCGCATCCGGCTCCGGCGCCGCATGCCAGCTGGGCACTATCCACAGGCGTTGGCCGAAGCGCATGGGCTTGAAGTTATCCATCCAGCTGCGTTCCCAATCCTGGTCTTCAATGCGTTCGAACTGATGCGCCGGCAGCGCGGCGCCGGTCAGCAATTGTACTTGGGTGAGCAGTTCGGTCTGGTCGGTATCGGCTTCGAACAGCGCCAGTAACTGCGTGTGCGACCAGAGGGGGGTGGTGCCCAGGTCCGGCTCGAAAATCGGCTGGTCTTCGGCATCCATAAAGGTCACCGACACGGCGCCGACGGTCAGCAGAGCGTCTTCGTAGGTTTGCGCCTGTTCCGGGCTGATGGCGAGACGCACTTGTAACCAAGGCATGAGGGGGTCCTTTGCAAGGCAGCGGCACGCATCCAGCCGCGCGCTACAAAAAAATAAGGGAGCGGCACAGCCGCTCCCCATTCATCTTTCATCGTTCTTTTTAGTGCTTATCCATACCCAGTTTCTTTTCCAAGTAGTGGATATTGATGCCGCCTTTGCAGAAGCCCTCGTCGCGGACCAAGTCGCGGTGCAGCGGGATATTGGTCTTGATCCCGTCGATCACAATCTCGTCCAGGGCATTGCGCATGCGCGCCAGCGCTTCGTCGCGGGTGTTACCGTAGGTGATCAACTTGCCGATCAGCGAATCATAGTTCGGCGGTACGGTGTAACCGCTGTACAGGTGCGAGTCGATCCGTACGCCATTGCCGCCGGGGGCATGAAAGTAGGTGACTTTGCCGGGGCTGGGCATAAAGGTCGAAGGGTCTTCGGCGTTGATCCGGCATTCCAGAGAGTGGCCGCGAATCACTACGTCGTCCTGGGTGAAGCTCAGCGGATTGCCGGCAGCGATGCTGAGCATTTCCTTGACGATATCGATACCGGTGACCATTTCCGACACCGTATGTTCGACCTGCACCCGAGTGTTCATCTCGATAAAGTAGAAATTACCGTTCTCGTAGAGAAATTCGAAGGTGCCGGCGCCGCGGTAACCGATTTCGATACAGGCGCGCACGCAACGATCGAGCACTTCCTGGCGGTTTTTCTCGTCGATGCCGGGCGCTGGCGCTTCTTCCAGTACCTTCTGGTGGCGGCGTTGCAACGAGCAATCACGGTCACCGAGGTGAATGGCGTGGCCTTGACCGTCGGAGAGTATTTGCACCTCGACGTGGCGCGGATTGGTCAGGAATTTTTCCAGGTAGACCATCGGGTTGCCGAAGGCGGCGCCGGCTTCGGTGCGGGTCAGCACGGCTGACTGGATCAGCTCGTCTTCGCTGTAGACCACTCGCATACCGCGGCCACCGCCGCCGCCTGCGGCCTTGATGATCACCGGATAGCCCACTTCACGCCCAATCGCCAGCGCGGTTTCTTCGTCTTCCGGCAGCGGCCCGTCGGAGCCTGGCACGGTCGGCACGCCCGCTTGGCGCATGGCCCGTTTGGCCGAGACTTTGTCGCCCATCAGTCGGATGGTTTCGGCGCTCGGACCGATGAAGGTGAAACCGGAATTTTCGACTTGTTCGGCGAAGTCGGCGTTCTCGGCGAGAAAGCCATAACCCGGGTGAATGGCCGTGGCGCCGGTGACTTCGGCGGCGGCGATGATGGCCGGAATATGCAGGTAAGACAGGGCGGCGGAGGCCGGCCCGATACATACGGATTCATCGGCTAGAGCCAGGTGCATCAGTTCTCGGTCGGCGGTGGAGTGCACCGCGACGGTTTTGATGCCCAGCTCTTTACATGCACGCAGCACCCGCAGGGCAATTTCACCGCGGTTGGCGATTAATACTTTCTCCAGCATTGCAGGCTCCCCGCGCTTCAAATGATGGTGAACAGGGGTTGGTCGTATTCAACCGGCTGACCGTTTTCCACCAGGATGGATTCGATCGTGCCGCTGGCTTCGGCCTCGATGTGATTCATCATCTTCATCGCCTCGACGATGCAGAGGATCTCGCCTTTCTTGACGATCTGGCCGATTTCAACAAAGTTTGCCGCGGTCGGTGCGGGCGTGCGGTAGAAGGTGCCAACCATCGGCGAGCGGGCCACATGGCCATTCAGCTTCGGTGCGGCGGCCACGGCGGCTTCGACCGGTGCGGATGGGGCGGCAGCTGCGGGCGCGGTAAGCGGTGCGGTGAGTTGCTGCGCCGGCTGCTGGGCGTACATCTGCGGCATCATTGGTTGCTTACTGTGGCGGCTGATCCGTACGGATTCCTCGCCCTCGTGGATTTCCAATTCGTCGATGCCAGACTCTTCCAGCAATTCGATCAACTTCTTAACTTTACGAATATCCATGGTGCTAAATAACTCCCAGGTTCGGGTCAGTGGGTTCGAGTTGTTCCAGGGCGGCGTCTAGGGCCAGTCGGTAACCGCTGGCACCCAGGCCACAGATCACGCCCACGGCAACGTCGGAAAAATACGAATGTTGGCGGAAAACTTCACGTTTATGCACGTTGGATAGATGAACTTCGATAAATGGGATGCTCACCGCCAGCAGCGCGTCACGCAAAGCGACGCTGGTGTGGGTAAATGCCGCCGGATTAAACAGAATAAAATCCACCCCTTCGGCACCGGCGGTGTGAATCCGTTCGATCAGCTCATGCTCGGCATTGCTTTGCAGGTACGCCAACTGATGACCGGCTGCCTGGGCGCGACGCTGCAGGTCGAGGTTGATCTGCGCCAAGGTGGTGGCGCCGTAAACACCCGGTTCACGGGTGCCCAACAGGTTCAGATTGGGGCCGTGGAGCACCAATAGGGTGGCCATGTATGTGTCCTTGTAGGGACCCGAAAATGCCTCGGGAGTGTGCCGTAAAGGTCTGGCGCGCGGGTTGAAAGCGCTCCAGTTGCCGTCAGAAGCCCACACGATAGCCGATATTGGCCGAAAAGTGCTTAACTTGCGTTAACCCCGATCGGCAGCTTGGCGTAATCGCTCGGCAAAGCCTTCGGCATCGATCTCGCCCACCACGCGCAAATCCAGCCATTCCTGACCGTCGCCGGCGAACAGCAGCAACGCCGGCGGGCCGAACAATTGGTAGGTGTCGAGCAGCGCGCGCTGGGCGGCATTGCTGTCGGTGATATCGAAGCGAATCAGCCGGTAATCGACGAGTTGAGCGGTCACCGCAGGGTCAGTCAGCACTTCGCGCTCAAGCACCTTGCAGCTGACGCACCAGTCGGCGTACCAGTCCAGCAGCAGCGGCTGGTTGGCCGCTTTGGCGGCGGCCAGGGCGTTGTTCAGCTCGGCGGGGCTGGTCACGGTTTGCCACTGATGGCTGGCGCTGGCGGTAACCAACTGCGCGCCCGACGTGCCACGCCCGAGCGGGCGCAGCGGATCATCCTGACCTTGCAGGGCGCCGGTGGCGGCAGCCAGGGCATACACCAGCAACACCAGGCCGGCCAGCTGCGCGAGTTTTTCCTGGGGCGTCTTGCGGCCCAACTCCAGGGTGCCGAGAAACAGCGCCACGCCGGCCGCCAGCAAGCCCCATAAAGCCAGGGCCAGCGGGCCGGGCAGCAGGCGTTCGAGCATCCACACCGCGACCGCCAGCAGCAGCACGCCAAAGGCGTTGCGGACCATCAGCATCCAGTTGCCCGACTTGGGCAGCAGCGCGCCGCCACCCGTGGCGAACAGCAGCAGCGGCGCGCCCATGCCCAGGCCCAGGACGAAGAGTTTCAGGCCGCCGCCCAACGCATCGCCGCTGGCGCTTATATAAAGCAGGGCGCCGGCCAACGGCGCGGACACGCAAGGCGAGACCAGCAGACTGGAAACCACCCCGAGCACCGCCGCGCCGCCCAGCGAGCCGCCACGGGCATTGTCGGCTAAATGATCGAGGCGTTTGCTCAGCATGCGCGGCAGGCGCAGTTCGAAGACGCCAAACATGGCTAGCGCAAACAGCACGAAAAACACCGAGAAGGGCACTAGAATCCACGCCGATTGCAGACGCGCTTGTAGATTCAGGCCGGCGCCGAATACGCCCATCAAGGCCCCAAGCAGGGCAAAACAGAGCGCCATGGGCAGCACATAGGCCAGCCCCAGACTGAAACCGCGCATGCCGCCCGGTTGGCCACGCAGCACCACGCCGGAGAGAATCGGCAGCATCGGCAGCACGCAGGGCGTGAAGGTCAGGCCGAGGCCGGCTAGAAAGAACAGCGCCAGTTCACGCCAGCTCCAGCCACTGGCGACCGGCGCCAGACGGTTAGCGTCAAGGACCGGCGCAGCTTTCTGGCCGGCATCCGTCGGTGCGGCCGAGGTGTTGCCCGCGCCGCTAGCAGAGCCGCCGGAGCCGGCAGCATCGACCGTCTCGACTGCCGCAAGGGCGCCGGCGGCAATCTCGAATTGCTGGGTTTCCGGCGGATAGCACAGGCCCTTGTCGGCGCAGCCTTGGTAACTGACGGTCAGGGTAAAGGCCGGATGCGCAGGGTCAGCCAGCGGCAGGTCGATATCCAGTACGCCGTAATACACCTCCACGTCGCCGAAAAACTCATCGGTCCGGGCCTCGCCGGCTGGCAGCGTAGCCTCGCCTAAGCCAACCGCTGCGGGCTCGCTGCTAAATTGGAAGCGGTGTTTGTAGAGGTAATAACCTTCGGCGGCAACGAAGCGCAGTTTGAGCGATGGCGGCGACTGCTCTGCTGGCGCCAACGGTGCTGATGGCTCAATCAGGCTCAGGCGAAAAGCTTCGCGTACCGGCAGAAAGTCCGCGCTGTTGTCCAGCGGCGTGCCGAGCACACTCGGACTCGGACGACTATCGAACAGGCCCGCGCCGGCGGGCAAGGCAATCAGCAGCAGACACAGGCTCAGCAAGCGGCGCATGGAGGTCTCATCATAAAAGATGGCTATGGTTCTGTTATGCGTTGACGGCAAATACTAAGGTGAATTTCAGCCCACCAAGACTCACATTGCGCCGCGGTTGGCTGAAGCCCAGCCTATAAAAGCGCGTGGCAACACATAACGGGTCGATAGCCTAAAAGAATGTCGCGCCATGGTAACGGAAACTCGCCGCCGCCGAACCTGATAGGCGGCGCAGCAAGCCGCGTCGGCACCCGGGCATGGCCGGCCGGCAATGACTGCGCGTGCGGCGATTGGTCGCGGGCGTTCTGCCGCCTCCTCAGTGGGCGGCGATTGGGTCGGCGCGCGGTGCCAGCGCTTAAACGTGAAATGCCTGCACGACGGTATGCAGCTGGCTTCCCAGCGCCAGCAACTGTTCACCCTGGGCGCGGCCTTGATCGATGCGCGTCAGGTTGTCGCCGCCCAGTTGGTGAATGCGTTGGCTGTGTCCGCGAATCTCGCTTACTGCGCTGCTTTGCTGGGCGGTAGCGGTAGCAATGCGTTCGGCCATTTGGGCAATGCTGCGAATGGCCGCGACACTTTCGTCCAGCGCGCCGTCGGCGGCGGCGGCCTGATTGGCGCTGGCCTGCGCATGCTCGACCTGGGTGCGCATGGCCACCACCGATTGCTGGGCGGCTTGCTGCAAGCGGCCGATCAGTTCCTGAATTTGCGCGGTAGCGCCGCTGGTGCGCTGCGACAGCGAGCGCACTTCGTCGGCGACCACGGCAAAGCCGCGGCCCAGTTCGCCAGCGCGGGCGGCTTCGATCGCGGCATTCAGGGCCAGCAGGTTGGTCTGCTCGGCGATGGAGCGGATCACCGTCAGCGCCTGGCCGATGGTCACAGTCTCTTCGCCCAGGTGCTCGATGGCCTGGGCATTGCTCTGTACCTCGTGGGCCAGCATATGCAGGCCGCTCAGGCTCTGCCCGATCACTTGCTGACCCTGCTCCAAGGCGAGCTCGGCGGCGTGGCTGGCGGCGGCGGCCGCGCTGGCATTGCCCGCTACATGCAGGATGGTCGACTCCAGTTCGCCCAATGAATCGCGGATCTGCGCGGTGTCGCCGACCTGGCGTTCGGCGCTGGTGTGCAGTCCGCCGCTGAGCTCGGCCAGGCTGTGGCTGCTGCCGGCGACCTGTTCGGCATGCAGGCGAATGGTGCCGACCAGATTGACCAGATAGGCGCGCAAGCGATTGAGCGAGTCCTCAATATCGCGCAGTTCACGGGTGCCCGACTTGAGCTTTATGTCGCTGGAGAAGTCGCCGGCGGCCCAGGTCGACAGCGCCGGCACCAGTTGCCCAAGTACCTTTGCCAGGCGCCGTTGCAGCGTGTCGATGCTCAGGGCTATCAGCAAAATCAGTCCAATCATCAGGCCTTGCAGCAGCTGCACTTGCGCCTGGATACGGCCACGCTCGCCATGCACCGCCGGCTCCAGCGCCGCCAAAGCCTGGTGCACGCGGTCCACCTGGCTGCGAGTGGCCTGGGCCAATTCGCCGCGCTGGATGATTAACGCACGGGTGCGCTCCAGCTCGGCCGGGTAGCGCTGCAACAGGCTGCTGAGATCACGCTTGAGGGTGATGCCGCGATCCTCTGTTTCGGGTTCGACTTGCGCATTGCCGGCGGTTTCATCCGGCGCGGCGAGGCCGAGCAGGGCAGCGAAGTCATCGCTGCCGGAGCTGTCGGTTTGCTCCACACCGAGCAACGGCAAATCGTCGAGGATGGCTGCCTGCTGAGTCAGTGCGGCCAGTTCGCGTTCGAGTTCGGAGGTCAGGGCGTCGTCGCCGCTGCTGATCAGTTTGTCGCGGGCCTGGCCGAGTTTGAGCAGGTGCTGAGCGGCGCGCAACAGCGGCCGCGGGTAAGCGTCGGCGGCGGCGTGCTGGGCGGCTTCGGCATATTGGTCAAGCTGATCAATGCTGCCGGCCATCTCCCGCTCGGCTTGCAGGAGCAGGCCTTGGGGATCGCCGGCCAGCTTCCCGGCGGCGAGCAGTTCGCCGGCGGTGAAGGTGCGCAGCGTGGTCAGGCTGGGCCGCAGATTGTCGGCCAGCGCCGGCGGCAGTTGTTCGAGATCTTGCTGCAGCTGGTCCAGCGCCTGCAGGGCGGCGCTATGGCGCAGCGCATCACCGCTGCCCAAGTAGCCCTGGATATTGCCCGCAACGTCCTGTTGAAACCGCTGCGACAGGCTGACGTAACGCTCCATCAGCAAGTAGGGCTGTTCCAGGGCGCGCTGTGACCACCACAGGGTCGCGCCCAAAGCCAAGCAGGCCGCGACCAGCAGCAAGGTAGTGAGGTTGGTGAGAAACTTCAGGCGCATCGCGGGCTCGACCGACATGGGATAAGCCCGTGACCTTATGGCATTTTAATTTCATTCTAATGACAGGCTGCTTGAAGTCGTCGGCGCTGCAGTGCCGCGTTGCCAGCCAGCCTGATCAGTAGCCGCGGGTATTCTGCGTGGGAGCTACTCTTTAAATCGGTTTAGTCGGTCGGGCGTCGGCAGAAACAACCCCGAGCGTGGATTGCGCTAGAATCCTGACCTTCGTGATTAAAAGGACATTGCCATGCCGGACGTAAAAAACCCCGCGGGTCATCAGCCTGGCCGCGCACAGCACACGGCACGGGTGGCGCACCCGATAGTGAGCGGTTACTGGCTGAGCCGAATTTTCGGTGGTGTGCTGGGCCTGTATTTGTTGGTGGCAGTCATCGTCGGCTGGTTCTGGAGCCAGGAACCGGAGCGGTTTGCCGTGCAGAAACTGGCCCAGTCCAGCGCCGAGGCCACGCAGCGGCCACTGGTTACCGGCTACACCACCGTGCATACGCTCAAGCAAGTCGCTGCCACGTTGCTCGACAAGTCGGGCGGCTACCTGACTAACGACATGACGCCGCCAGGTCTGTGGCTGGACAATATGCCCAGCTGGGAATACGGCGTACTGGTTCAGGTACGCGATATGTCCCGGGTCTTGCGCAAGGACTTTTCTCGCTCGCAGTCGCAGTCCACTGAGGACGTCGACCTGGCCAAGGCCGAGCCGCGCTTTAATTTCGACAATAAAAGTTGGGCGCTGCCGGCCAGCGAGGCCGAATACCGTGCGGGCATTCGCTACCTGGAGCGCTACCTGGCGCGCCTATCCGACCCGAGTCGGCCTACCGCGCAGTTTTATAGCCGCGCCGACAACCTCAATAACTGGCTGGGCGATACCGCCACGCGCCTCGGCTCGTTGTCCCAGCGGCTGTCCGCAAGTGTTGGCCGAGTGCGTCTGAATACCGAACTGGGCGCTGCGCCCACTGTCGCTGCAGGCTCTGCTGCCGGCGGCGTGCCGATGTTGAGCGAGCAAACGGACAAAACGCCCTGGCTGCAAATCGATAACGTGTTTTACGAGGCGCGCGGCCAAGCGTGGGCGCTGTCGCATCTGCTGCGGGCCATCGAGGTGGATTTCGCCGATGTGCTGACCAAGAAGAACGCCACCATCAGTGTGCGGCAGATCGTCCGCGAACTGGAGGCTTCGCTGGACCCGCTGTGGAGCCCGATGGTGCTCAATGGCAGTGGCTATGGCGTGCTGGCCAACCATTCGCTGGTCATGGCCAACTACCTGTCGCGAGCCAACGCGGCGATCATCGATTTGCGGCAACTGCTGAGCCAGGGCTGAGTGACGGCGCGCTTGGCCGAGGCGAGCTGTCAGTTAGCGTCTGTATGGGCGCAGCTACCTGCGTAGGCGCGGATGTCTTCGCGAATTTAGGTGTTCGCGACGCTGCGGCCGGCCGATCCGCCAAGCCGCAGCAGCGCCAACCCATAACGCCGAAGTCTTAGCAACGGGTGCTTTTGCCGTTACACTGCGCGCCGCTAAAATTCGTGCGGTCGATCCAGTCCGGCGCCTGTGTCGCTGCGGTGGCCAGAGCAAGGATTGCCGGTTGAGTCGTTAGTTGGCATCTATGGTCAATGTTAGGTCTGTCAGGTCGCATCTTCTAAACGGGTGTGGCTGACCCTGTTAAGGAGTGCTCGGTGGTCAAGAAAACGTCGTCCTTTGCCGCCCTCGGCGGCTTGGTGTTTTCCACCGATGGCGGTCGGCATTGCCCGACCTGCAGTCAGCCGCTGGAGGCCTGCCAGTGCAAACAGAACCTGCTGCCCGACGGTGACGGAATTGCCCGGGTGCGCCGCGAAAGCAAGGGGCGCGGCGGCAAGACGGTGACCACCGTCAGCGGCGTACTGCTCGCCGAAGAGCCGCTCAAGGCGCTGGCCACTGAATTGAAGAAGCGCTGCGGCTGCGGCGGTTCGCTCAAGGACGGGGTTATCGAAATTCAGGGCGATCAGGTGCAACTGTTGCTCGCTGAACTGCTCAAACGCGGCTTCAAGGCGAAAAAATCCGGCGGCTGATCCGCCTGCGGATCAATCCAGTCGTCATGTTAAATCCTTATTCTGCTTCGGCCCGCCGCTAGCGCGGGCTGCAGCCATTCTTCTCAGGGAGACCTCGATGTCCGCACGACGTACACGTAAAGATGACGGCACCCAATGGACAGTCGCGGACAGCCGCAGCGTCTATGGCATTCGGCATTGGGGCGCGGGGTATTTCGGGATCAATGACAATGGCCGTGTCGACGTGCATCCGAACGGTCCAGGCAGTACCCCGGTTGATCTTTTTGAGCAAATCGGCACGCTGCGTGAGAGCGGCCTGTCGCTGCCGTTGCTGGTGCGTTTTCCGGATATTTTGCAAAACCGCGTGCGCCAACTGACCGGCGCCTTCGACGCCAATATCGCCCGACTTGAGTACCAGAGCGGTTACACGGCCCTGTACCCGATCAAGGTCAACCAGCAGGACGCGGTGATCAAAAACATCATCGCCACGCAGAACGTCTCTATCGGCCTGGAAGCCGGCTCCAAGCCGGAACTGCTGGCCGTGCTGGCGCTGGCGCCCAAGGGCGGCACCATCGTCTGCAATGGCTACAAAGACCGCGAATTCATCCGCTTGGCGCTGATGGGACAAAAACTCGGCCACAACGTGTTTATCGTGATCGAGAAAGAATCTGAAGTGCAGTTGGTGATTGATGAAGCCGCCGACCTCAAGGTTGCGCCGCAGATCGGCCTGCGCGTACGGCTGTCTTCGCTGAGCTCCTCGAAGTGGGCCGACACCGGTGGCGAGAAATCCAAGTTCGGTTTGTCCGCCGCGCAACTGCTCTCGGTGGTCGAGCGTTTTCGGGTGGCCGAGCTGGATCAGGGCATTCGCTTGCTGCACTTTCATATGGGCTCGCAGATCGCCAACCTGGCCGACTACCAGCACGGCTTCAAGGAAGCCATTCGCTATTATGGCGAACTGCGCGGCCTCGGCCTGCCGGTCGATCATATCGACGTGGGCGGCGGTCTGGGGGTCGATTACGACGGCACCCACTCACGCAATGCCAGCTCGATCAACTACGACATGGACGACTACGCCGGTGTGGTAGTCGGCATGCTCAAGGAATTCTGCGACGCCCAGCAATTGCCGCATCCGCATATCTTTTCGGAAAGCGGCCGTTCGCTGACCGCGCACCACGCCATGCTGGTGGTGCAGGTGACCGACGTCGAAAAACATAACGACGCCATGCCACAGATCGAAGACAAGGCCAGCCTGCCGGAAACCGTGCAGTGGCTGGTTGATTTGCTCGGCCCGACCGATATCGAAATGGTCACCGAAACCTACTGGCGCGCCACTCACTATATGAGTGACATCGTGGCCCAGTACGCCGATGGCAAGATTGGTCTGGTCGAAAAAGCCCTGGCCGAGCAGTGCTATTTCGCCGTGTGCCGGCGCCTGCACAATGCCCTGCGGGTGCGTCAGCGCTCGCACCGGCTGGTGCTGGACGAACTCAACGACAAGCTCGCCGACAAGTACATTTGCAATTTTTCGGTGTTTCAGAGCCTGCCGGACACCTGGGCGATCGGCCAGGTGCTGCCGATTCTGCCGCTGCACCGCCTGGACGAAGAACCGATGCGCCGTGCCGTGCTGCAGGATCTGACCTGCGATTCGGATGGCAAGATCAAGCAGTATGTCGACGAGCAGAGCATCGAGAGCAGCCTGCCGGTGCATGAAGTGCGCGAGGGCGAGGATTACCTGTTGGGCATCTTCCTGGTCGGCGCCTACCAGGAGATTCTCGGCGACATGCACAACCTGTTCGGTGATACCGACTCGGTAAATATCTATCAGAACGACGATGGCAGCGTGTATCACACCGGCATCGAAACACACGACACCATCGAAGAAATGCTTCGCTACGTGCACTTGTCGCCGGAAGAACTGATGAGCCGCTATCGTGACAAGGTCGCCGGCGCGAAGATCAGCGCCCGCGAACGCACCCAATACCTGGACGCTCTGCGCCTGGGTCTGACCCGCTCTTCCTACCTGTCGAGCTAAAACGGGCGCACATACCGGCACGCCTGGCAGCTTCTAGCCGCCAGACGTGGGGTGAGCAACAGAGAAAAGGCCAAGTCCCGGTTAGGTGTTGCCACGCACTTTTGTAGCGTGGGCTTGAGGCTACAATCGCTAAATGTGCGCTTTGCTGGGCTCAAGCCCGCCCTACAATTTGCCATCAACCGATAACGGGTACACCGCCAGAGAACACGCCGCGTTCCCGTCCAGGGAAGGCGGCGTTTTGGTTTAAGTGGACAGTGTTGCAACCAGCAGCGGACTTTTTTGGAGTAGGTCCGCTTGGCTAGAGCGTGGGTTCTTTGACCGTCGGTAGCCCTTCCTTGACTGGGCCAAACCCGTCAGGGGCACGGCTGATTCGCCACGCATAGCCGCCGAGGCAAATGCCGCGCAGCGCCATAAAACCGAGAAAAGTCAGCCAGAGACCGTGATTGCCCAAGGGCTGTAAAAACCAGCCCAGCGGTAGACTTAAACTCAGCGCCAGCAGCATGGCGTTGCGCATCTCGCGGGCGCGGGTGGCGCCGATAAACAGGCCGTCCAGTAGGTAACTCCACACCGCAATCAACGGCAGCCCAGCCAGGTACGGCAGGTACTGGTAAGCGACCACGCGGACCGCGTCGATATCGGTTTGCATCTGGATAAACAGCTGGCCGGCCAGGGCAAAAACCAGCGCAAAGCCCAGGCTGGCCAGCAGTGACCAGCCGCCGGCGACCAGCAGCGTGCGCCGTAGCGCCACGCGGTCAGCGGCGCCGATGGCGTGCCCGCATAAGGCTTCCACCGCGTGGGCCAGGCCGTCCAGGGCGAACGCGGTGAGCAGCAGGCCGTTGAGCAGCAAGGCGTTGGCCGCCACCGTGGCATCGCCCAGGCGCGCGCCCTGTACGGTCAACAGAAAGAACACCCCTTGCAGCGCCAGGCTGCGGATAAACAGGTCGCGGTTTGTCGCCAGCAGCGGTCGCCAGCTCAGCCAGCGGCGCAGCGCCGGCCAGTCGATGCGCCCTGCATAGTGGCGCAGCGCCCGGCGCGCCAGCCACAAACCGACCGCTGCGCCCGTCCATTCGGCGATCACCGAGGCCCACGCCGCGCCGACTACGCCCCACTGCAAACCGAGCACAAACAGCAGGTCGAGCAGCACATTGAGTAGATTGGTGATCAGCAGAATCGCCAGGGGGCCGCGGGCGTTCTGGGTGCCGAGCAGCCAGCCGATCAGCGCATAGTTGGCCAGCGTGGCGGGCAGGCCGAGCATGCGTACCTGAAAAAAATCACGGGCCAGTTGATCGAGTTCTGCTGACGGATTCATCAGGCCTAGCGCCAGGTCGCTGAGCGGCAAGGCCAACGCGCCAAGTAGCAGCGCCAGGGCCAGTGCCAACAGCAGGCCTTGCAGGAGGATTTGCCGCAGCGCGCCGCCATCATTGCGACCGGCCGCCTGGGCGGCGAAGCCGGTGCTGCCCATGCGCAGAAAGACCAGCACGCCGCAGAGCAAAACGTACAAGCTGCTGCCGACCGCCACCGCGCCCAGCTGATAGGCATGCGGCAGGTGGCCGACCACCGCGCTGTCGATCAGCGCCACGAGCGGCACGGACAGGTTGGAGAGGATCATCGGTGCGGCCAGCGCCCAGACCTTACGGTGGGTGGGAGCGTGTTGCCAGGCGTCGCGCAGCATAATCAAGCGCTAGCGGATCAGTCCGCCGAGCAGCCACAGGCCCAGCACCAGCCAGAGCAAGCCGCCGAGCAGCGAACCGCGCATAAAGGCACGCAGCGCCGAGTACAGCAACAGCAGGCCGATCACCAGCACCAGAATACTCAGCAGCGACGGCGTCACGCCCAGCGCACCGGACATGCCGTCGATAAAACTGCCCACCGCGTGAGTCAGTAGATTGAAAAAGCCACTCAGGGCCTCGACGATAAAACGGACAAACGCGCCGAACGCCTGGCCCAGCGACTGAAAAAAACTCTCTACATACATGGGTAAGGGTCCTGTGGATCACGCTGGGTTGTTGGGTTAATAAGGTTGCGCGCTATTGTCCATGGTTCGCGGCGATCAGGCGACTAATCTGCCAAGCATTTACCCGGAGCGCGGGGTTCGGCAGGTTGACTGTGGTAATGGGCCAAGACCGCTCTGCCATGCCCCTGGCGTAAGTCTCGGTGGTTGCCGTGCCAGACGGATGCAGATAGCGCTGAACGGGGCCACTGATCAGGCAATTTTTTGCACAACAGGTACTGCCAGACCCAGGCCAAACAGCGGGTGATTAGGTTAATCTTGCGTCCCATGACGACTCAAACTACGCCCGGCGACGCACGTCTGGACCACTCAGCGGCCGGCCTTGCGGTTTTCGGCGACTGGACCCTGGGCCATTATCCGCGCCTGCAGAGTACTGTTGCCCATTTGCGTGGGCAACTGGCGCAAGGCACGGCAGTGGACCTGAGCGGCCTCGGCGCGCTGGATACCGCCGGCGCCGCGCTGCTGGTCGAACTGCTCGGTGCCGCGCGCCTTGCGCAGCTGGCCAACACGGCAGACCTGCCCCGCGAGCGCCGGGCCTTGTTGCTGCTGCTGTGCCGGGCCCTGGCGGAGGCTCAAGACGTACCGCCGCCGCGCCGCCTGGGCGCCCTCGAACCCTTGGCGCATATGGGTCGCGCTGTGACGGGTATCTGCCGGCACAGCCTGGAACTGTTGGGCTTTATCGGCCTGACCCTGCAGACCCTGGGCCGGAGCATTCTGCACCCGCGGCGCTGGCGGATTACCGCGCTGGTGGCCCAGGCCGAGCAGACCGGTCTGGACGCGGTGCCCATCGTGGCGTTGCTGACCTTTCTGGTCGGCGCGGTGGTGGCCTTTCTCGGCGCCACGGTGCTGGCTAATTTCGGCGCCGGGGTCTACACGGTCAATCTGGTGGCGTTCTCCTTTTTGCGCGAATTCGGCGTGTTGCTCACCGCCATTCTGATGGCCGGACGCACCGCCAGCGCCTTTGCCGCGCAGATCGGCTCGATGAAGGCCAACGAGGAAATCGACGCGCTGCGCACCTTGGGGCTCAATCCCATGGAGTTGTTGGTGTTGCCGCGGGTGTTGGCGATGCTGGTGTCGCTGCCGATTCTGAGCTTTGTCGGCATGCTCAGCGGGATACTCGGCGGGGCGCTGGTCTGCGCGCTGACCCTGGATATTTCCCCGACCCTGTTTCTGGCCATCTTGCAAAGCGACATCGGCGTGCAGCATTTTTGGGTGGGCCTGGCCAAGGCGCCGTTGTTCGCTTTTCTAATTGCGGTGATCGGCTGCCTGGAAGGCTTCAAGGTCAGTGGCAGCGCGCAGTCAGTGGGCGAACACACCACTTCCAGCGTGGTGCAGTCGATCTTCGTGGTGATTCTGGTGGACGCCCTGGCGGCGTTGTTCTTTATGGAGATGGGCTGGTGACGACTGCGATGCAGGCGCTGATCCAGGTGCGCGATCTGGCGAACCGGTTCGGCACTCAGACGGTGCACGAACACCTGGACCTGGACCTGTACCGGGGCGAAATTCTCGGTGTGGTAGGCGGTTCGGGCAGTGGCAAGTCGGTGCTGCTGCGCAGCCTGGTGGGCCTGCGCCGACCCACCTCGGGCAGCGTGCAGGTGTTCGGCGAAGACTTGCTGAGTTTGTCGGCGGCGCGCCGTTCGCAGCTGGAGCGGCGCTTCGGGGTGTTGTTCCAGAAAGGCGCGCTGTTTTCCTCGCTGACTGTCAGCGAAAACATCGCCCTGCCGCTGATCGAGCACGCCGGCCTGAGCCGCCCGGCCGCCGAGCACCTGGCCCTGGTCAAGCTGGCGCTGGTCGGGCTGCCGGCCAGCGACGGGACGAAGTACCCGGCCGATCTGTCCGGCGGCATGCTCAAGCGTGCCGCCCTGGCTCGGGCGCTGGCCCTGGACCCGGAAATCCTGTTTCTCGATGAACCGACCGCGGGGCTCGATCCGATCGGCGCGGCGGCCTTCGATCAGCTGATCCTGACCCTGCGTGATGCCTTGGGCCTGACGGTGTTTCTGGTGACCCACGACCTCGATACGCTTTACAGCATCTGCGACCGGGTGGCGGTACTGGCTCAGAAAAAGGTGCTGGTGGCCGACCGTCTGGCGGTGGTGGCGGCCACTGACGATCCTTGGATTCATGATTATTTCCATGGGCCGCGCGGTCGCGCCGCCCAGTTCAGCCAATCGAGCCCGCCCGCCGGCGAGTTGCAGGAGTCCCCCTGATATGGAAACCCGAGCCCAGCATGTGCTGATTGGCCTGTTCACCCTGCTGTCGTTGGTTGGCGCGTTGCTGTTTGCCCTGTGGCTGGGCAAATCCAGCGCAGATCGGGCGTTCAAGGAGTACGAAGTGGTGTTCGAGGAGGCGGTGACCGGTTTGTCTCGGGGCAGCGCGGTGCAGTACAGCGGGATCAAGGTCGGCGATGTGATCCAGTTGCGCCTGGATCCCGAGGACCCGCGGCGGGTGCTGACGCGCATTCGGGTGTCCGACGATACCCCGGTGACCCAGGCGACCCGAGCCAAGCTGGCGCTGACCGGGCTGACCGGCAACGCGCTCATCCAGTTGCGCGGCGGCGCCCCGGACAGCCCGGCGCTGGCGACCAGTGAAGAACACCTGGGCGTGATAGTCGCCGATCCTTCGCCGATCGCCCGGCTGCTGGAAAACGGTGAAGACTTGATGACCAATCTCAGCACCTTTGTGATCAGCGCCAATCAGTTGCTGTCGACGGAAAATGTCGGGCATGTCGGGCGCACCCTGGAAAATGCCGAGCAGTTCAGCGCGGTACTCGCCGAGCAGGGCGAGGCCGTTCGCCAACTGGTGCAGCAGCTCAACGGCGCCAGTGCACAGGCTGAGAAAACCCTGACCCAGAGTGCACAGCTGATGGGCCGCGCGAATGCCTTGCTCGACAATCAAGGCCGACAGCTGCTCGACAGCGGCCAGCAGACCCTGGCGGCGCTGGAGCGCAGCGCCGCGCAGGTCGAGGGTCTGCTGAACGACAATCACGAGGCGCTCGATAGCGGCATTCAAGGACTGAGTGCGCTGGGCCCGACCATCAATGAACTGCGCGAAACCCTGGGTGCCTTGCGCGGGATTGCCCGCAAACTGGAAGCGAATCCGGCCGGCTACTTGTTGGGCCGCGACACCATCGAGGAGTTTGAACCATGAGGTTTTACCTGCGGGTCATGCCGGCCCTGAGCGTCCTGCTGCTGGCCGGCTGTTCGGTGTTACCCGAAGCGCAGACCGCCACGGCCTACCTGCTGCCCAGCGTGGCTCAGGCGCCGAGCGCCGGGCCACCGGTGGACTGGGCGCTGCGGGTGGTCACGCCGCAAAGCAGTCAGGTGCTCGATAGCAGGCGGATCGCCGTGCTGCCCCAGGCTAATCAGATCAGTAGCTATAAGGGCGCGCGCTGGAGCGACCCGGCACCGGCGCTGCTGCGCGACCGCTTGCTGGATGCCTTGCGCGCAGATGGGCGGGTGCCAGCCCTGAGCAGCGACGCGAGGCCGCTGTACGCGGACCTGTGGCTGGTCAGCGACCTGCGCGCCTTCCAGGCCGAGTATCAGGGCGGCACGGTGCAGGTGGTGATCCAACTGGAGGCGCGACTGGTGCGCAGCAGCGGCCAGCATATCGTCGCCTCGCGGCGTTTTGCGGTGCGCCAGGCGGTCGAGGGCACTCAGGTGGCGCAGGTGGTGGAGGCCTTCGGCCTGGCCAGCGACCAGCTAGCGGTGCAGTTGGTGGACTGGGCGGTGGCCCAGGGCCAAGCCAGCATACGGCTGCGCTAAGTTATTGAGGTTCTGTACCCGTTATGGGTTGGCGCTGGTGCCGCTTGGACACGCATCTTGTAGGCGCGGATTGGTCCGCGAGGATTGCGCTGAAGCTCGCGGATAAATCCGCTCCTGCAACAGCACTACACGGAGTCAACAATTAACGCCGACATCGCCTTTTTAGCGCCCGAGCTGGCGCGTAGCTAAAGTGCCGCAGCAGCGGTCGCCTGGATGCGTTGGACCATGGCCCGTAGGCCGTTGCCGCGGGTGACGCTCAGGTGCTTGATCAGGTTCAGTTGCTCGAAATACTGCTCGATATCGAACTCACTGATGGCCGCGGCGGTTTTGCCGTTATAGGCGGCCAGAACGACGGCCAGCAGACCCTTAACGATAAAGGCATCGCTGTCCGCGTCGAAGAACAATCGGTCGTCTCGGCGCTGGCTGACCAGCCAGACCTGGCTCTGGCAGCCGCGCACCAGATGCTCATCGGTGCGCTGGGCGGCATCCAGCGGCGGCAATTCGCGGCCCAGGTCGATGATGTATTTGTAGCGCTCTTCCCAGTCATCGAAAAAAGACAGCGTCTCGATGATGTCGTCACTGCTGACCTGGGTGCCGAACTGACTCATGCTTTTATTCCTCGCAAACCCTGCTGGTTCAACCCGGGCACCGTCAAAAGAACATCCCGGTTTCGAGCTGCGCTTCTTCGCTCATCATTTCACGGCTCCAGGCGGGATCGAAGACCAGGTCGACCTTGATCGTTTCCACATTGGGTACCAGGCGCAGGCGATATTCCACATCACCGACCAGCACCGGGCCCATGCCGCAGCCTGGCGCAGTCAGGGTCATACGGATAGCCACGTGCTTGGCGTGCTGGTCTATTTCTACTGCATAGATCAGCCCGAGATTGACCAGGTCCACCGGGATTTCCGGGTCGAACACCGTGCGCAACGCTTCCCACACCTGGGCTTCGTGGATCAGCTCATCGGTCGGCGCGGGAAAGCTCAACAGCTCCGGTTCCAGGCCGATATTGGCCGCATCGGTGCCATCAACGCGGACCATCTGACCGTTATAGGTCACGGTGTAATTACCCCCCAGAGACTGGGTGATGGTTACAAAGGTGTCTTTGGGGATGGTCAGCGGTGTGCCATCGGGGACCCGGCGCGCAGGGCAATCGGCCTGCGCAACCACCATACGTCGTTCCATTTTTTAACTCACACTGAAGCTTTCGCCGCAACCACATTGGTCTTTGACGTTGGGGTTGATGAACCTGATCTGGTGATTGATGCCTTCCTTGACCAGATCAATTTGCGTGCCGGACAGCACCGGCAAGCTGGCGCGGTCGATCAGTAATTCGATCTGCTCATCTAGGCGATAGTGCAGGTCGTTCTCGCCGGCCTGCTCGACCATATCGAGCACATACATAAAACCGGTACAGCCGCTTTTCTTGACGCTAACGCGCACGGCCTTGCCCGCCTGGCTACCCAGCTGACGGCGCAGATGTTCCAGAGCGGCCGGGGTGACGGTGACCACCTGCTGGCTCGGATCGAAGGATTCAACGCTCATGCCATGACTCCTGAAAAACTGTGTGACCTTTTATAGAAACTCTCTGACCTTGGCCAGCGCCTCGAACAGCCGATCAACCTCGGCGAAGGTGTTGTAGATGCTGAAACTGGCGCGCACGGTGCCGGGAATGCCGAACTGATCCATGATCGGTTGCGTGCAGTGGTTGCCGGTTCGCACGGCCACGCCTTGCTGATCCAGCAACATGCCTACGTCATTGGGATGGGCGCCTTCCAGCAAAAAGCTCAGTACCGCGGTTTTGTGCGCCGCCGTGCCGACTATGCGCATTCCTGGAGTGTCTTTGGCGCGGGCTTCGGCGTAGGTCAGCAAGGCTTGCTCGTGAGCCGCGGCGGCTACGCGGTCAATGCCCTGCAGGTAATCCACCGCCGCACCGAAACCAATCACCCCGGCAATATCCGGCGTGCCGGCTTCAAACTTGTAAGGCAGTTGGTTGTAAGTGGTGCCGGCAAAACTCACCGATTCGATCATCTCGCCACCGCCCTGGTAGGGCGGCATGCTTTCCAGCAATTCAGCCTTGCCATACAGCACGCCCAGCCCGGTGGGGCCAAACAGTTTGTGGGCGGAAAACACGTAAAAATCGCAATCCAGCGCCTGCACATCCACAGCCCAGTGGCTCATGGCCTGGGCGCCGTCGATCAGGCACAAGGCCCCGACGGCATGGGCCATGCGTACGATCTCTTCGACCGGATTGATGCTGCCCAGGGCGTTGGACACCTGCGCGCAGGCGACCATGCGCACGCGCTCGTCGAGCATGTCGGCAAAGGCGGCCATATTCAGCGTGCCGCTGGCATCCACCGGAATCGCTTCGACTGTGGCGCCTTTTTCGGCGGCAATCATCTGCCAGGGCACGATATTGGAGTGATGCTCCATGGCCGAGACTAGAATCCGATCGCCAGCCTGCAGCTGACTGCGACCCCAGCTGGCGGCCACCAAATTGATGCTTTCGGTGGTGCCGCGGGTCCAGATGATCTGCCGGTTGTGTGGCGCATTAATTAAGCCGGCAACCTTGCCGCGCGCTGCCTCGAATTTCTCAGTGGCGCGTTCGGCCAGGGCATGGGCACCACGGTGCACATTGCTGTTGTCCTGGCGGTAGTAATCGACGATAGCCTGAATCACCACTTCGGGTTTTTGCGTGGTGGCGGCGTTGTCCAGGTACACCAACGGATGGCCATTGACCTCCTGGTGCAGAATCGGAAAGTCCTGGCGAATGCGCGCGACATCAAAGGCCGGGTGCGCGTGCAGTGCGTGCTCAGTCATCGTCCAATTGCTCCAGGTGGGCTGTTTCACGGCCGAGCAGGGCGGCGATACGCGGGCGCAGATAGGCCTGCACCGCCGGTTCCGGTACCTGATTGAGCAGCTCGTTGATAAACCCGAAACTGAGCATGCTCATGGCCTCGGCATGCGACAGCCCGCGGCTCTGCAGGTAAAACAGCGAGGTCTGATCGAGCTGGGTGATGGTTGCACCGTGGGCGCAGCGCACATCGTCGGCGTAGATCTCCAGCTCGGGCTTGGTGTAGACCTCGGCGTTGCGCGAGGTCAGCAAGTTCTTGTTGCTGAGCTCGGCCAGGGTCTTCTGGGCCTGGGGATGAATATGAATGCGCCCGTTGAACACCGCCTTGGCCGAGTCGCCAATAATGCCGCGGAAAATTTCGTTGGTGCTGCAGTGCGGCACGCAGTGCTCGACATTGGTGTGGTAGTCGATCAGCTGTTTGTTGCGCGGCAGGTAGACGCCATGCAGCTCCAGGTGCGCGCCCGGACCGCGGTGGTTGACCTGGTAGTCGATGCGCTTCAGGCGGCTGCCCTGGGCCAGGGTGAAACCGTAAAAGCGCGCGTCGCGTTGCAGGTTCACATGCACGCCGCCCACATGCAGCAGGTCTTCCTGCTCCAGGTTGATGCGGTAATGCTGCAGCTGGGCATTGTCGCCCACCACGGCCTCGGTCAGGCAATTGACGAAGCCGTTTTGCGAGGCTGCGCTGGAGGCGTAGTGCTCGATCAATTCGGCCTGGCTGCCTTCTTCCAGCACCACCAATACGCGCTGATTGCTCACCGCTGGTTGCGCCTCGGGGGTCGAGATGTTGAGGATGTACACCGGCTTGTCGAGCGTCTGACCCTTGCCCACCTGCACCAGAATACCGTCGGACAGCCAGGCGTTGCTCAGCGCGGCAAACAGATGTCGTTGAACATCCACCACCTGGCCCAGGTGCTGCTTAATCAGCTGTTGCTGCGCCGTGTCGGCATCGGCAAAGCGCACCACGCCTTGCGGCAATTCGCTGGAATGCTCAGCGGCAAACTGGCCGTTGATAAACACCAGGCGGGTGGCGTCTAGCGGCATGGCTTCGACGCTGGCCTGCCAATCGCTATCGAGCGCTGAGGCCCAGCGGTTCGGACTCGCGCTTTGCAGAGGCGACAAGGGCGTATTTTTCCATAGTTCGGTTTTGCGCCCCGGCCAGGCGGCCGCCGACCAGTCTGCTGCGCCCTGTTGGCGCAAGGCGGCAAGCCAGGCCGGCGTGTTTTGCTCGGCGGCCAGGGTGATGGCGTTTTTTTGAAAGTCAGTCATGGTTTCAGGCGACCCCGTTTTCCAACCAGCTGTAGCCTTTGGCTTCCAATTCGAGGGCCAGGCTCTTGTCGCCGGATTTGACGATGCGGCCATCGGCCAGCACGTGCACGTAATCCGGCACTATATAGTCCAGCAGGCGCTGGTAGTGGGTTACCACGATAAAGCTGCGCTTGCCGTCACGCATGCTGTTGACGCCTTCGGCCACCAGCTGCAGGGCGTCGATATCCAGCCCGGAGTCGGTTTCATCGAGAATGCACAGGTCGGGTTCAAGCAGCATCATCTGCATGATCTCGTTGCGCTTTTTCTCGCCGCCGGAAAAACCTTCGTTAACCCCGCGCTTTAAAAAGCTCGCATCCAGATCCACTCGCTGGCTGGTGGCTCGGGCCAGTTTCATAAACTCGACTGCCGACAGCGGCGGCTGGCCGGCGTGCTTGCGCTTGGCATCCACCGACACCTTGAGAAATTCCATATTGCTGACGCCGGGGATTTCCACTGGGTACTGGAAGGCCAGAAACAAGCCTTCACGGGCCCGTTCTTCGGTGCTCATGGCCAGCAAGTCATGGCCCTTGAAGGTGATGACGCCGGCGGTGGCTTCATAGCCCGGACGGCCCGAGAGGACATTGCCCAGGGTGCTTTTGCCAGAGCCATTGGGGCCCATGATGGCGTGTACTTCGCCGGGTTTAATCTCGATATCCAGGCCCTTGAGAATTTCAAGGCCTTCAACTTTTGCGCGTAAGTCTTTGACTGATAACATATTTAACGCCTGATATCTGCATGAATTGGGGTCATTCAAGGTCGTTGTGAGGTGTTCAGGTCAACCCACTGAACCTTCGAGGCTGACTTCCAGCAACTTGCCGGCCTCAACCGCGAATTCCATCGGCAACTCCTTGAACACGTCGCGGCAAAATCCGTTGACGATCATCGAAATGGCCTTCTCGGCGTCCAGTCCGCGTTGCTGACAAAGGAACATCTGGTCATCGCTGACCTTGGACGTGGTCGCTTCGTGCTCAACCACGGCCGTGGGGTTTTTACTTTCGATATAGGGAAAGGTGTGCGCGCCACAGCGGTCGCCGATCAGCAGCGAATCGCACTGGGTGTAGTTGCGCGCCCCGTCGGCCCCCGGATTGATGCGCACCAGGCCGCGATAGGCGCTGTTGCTGCGGCCCGCGGAAATCCCCTTGGCGATGATGGTGGAACGGGTGTTCTTGCCCAAGTGGATCATCTTGGTGCCGGTGTCGGCCTGCTGGAAATTATTGGTCAGGGCCACCGAGTAGAACTCGCCCACGCTGTTGTCACCCTTGAGGATGCAGCTGGGGTACTTCCAGGTGACCGCCGAACCGGTTTCCACCTGGGTCCAGGAAATCTTCGCGTTGGTGTGGCAGATGCCGCGCTTGGTCACGAAGTTGTAGATGCCGCCCTTGCCCTCGGCATTGCCCGGATACCAGTTCTGCACAGTCGAGTATTTGATGGTCGCGTTATCCAGCGCGACCAGCTCGACCACCGCCGCGTGCAGCTGATTTTCATCGCGCATCGGCGCGGTGCAACCTTCGAGGTAGCTGACGTGGGCGCCTTCCTCGGCAATGATCAGGGTCCGTTCGAACTGCCCGGTGTTCATCTCGTTGATGCGAAAATAGGTCGACAGCTCCATGGGACAGCGCACGCCCTTGGGGATGTAAACAAAGGAGCCGTCGGAGAACACCGCCGAATTGAGCGCGGCGTAATAGTTGTCTTTTTGCGGCACCACACTGCCCAGGTACTTCTGGATCAGCTCGGGGCAGCGGTGTACGGCTTCGCTGATGGGGCAGAAAATCACCCCGGCTTCTTCCAGTTTGGCGCGGTAGGTGGTGACCACCGAAACCGAGTCAAACACCGCATCCACCGCGACCCCAGCGAGCATTTCTTGCTCATGCAGCGGAATGCCGAGTTTTTTGTAGGTGGCGATCAGTTCGGGATCGACTTCATCCAGACTCTTGGGTTTGTCGGCCATGCTTTTCGGGGCGGAAAAGTAAGAAATGGCCTGGAAGTCGATTTCTGGGTAGTGCACATGGGCCCAGGTTGGCTCGTCCATTTCTAGCCAGGCGCGGAAGGCTTTTAAGCGCCAGTCCAGCATCCATTGTGGCTCGCCTTTTTTCGCCGAAATAAAGCGCACAGTGTCTTCATTCAGGCCAGGCGGCAGGGTGTCGGACGCGATATTGGAATGAAATCCAGCCGCGTAATCCTGCTTGATAAGGCTTTCGACTTGCTCAGTCACGGTATCACCTCAGTCATGCAGCCAATCGGCGAAGGCCCTTGGCGGCAAAGTCAGTTCAGGCTTGCAGTCGCACTGCCTAGGCCGATGGCCCTCGGCAGGCGTACTGCACGAATCAGGCGGCTCTAACGGCCGCTGCAGATAATGTCTTCCGGGCTTGCAGTTAACTGGCCAGGGGCGCGGTCGGACTCGTTCTGGCGCGTATGCACCCCTTTGATATCCTCGCGGCAGATCAGATCTGCCAAGCTGATATTGTTTAAAAACTGCTGCAGGCGCTCACTCAAGTCTGACCACAAGTGATGGGTAAGACACACCTCACCCTGCTGGCAGTCAGCCCGGCCGAGGCAGCGCGTGGCATCCATGGAGTCATCTACCGCTTCGACGATCTGCGCCACGCTGATCAGTGCGGGACTGTGCGCCAAACGGTAGCCGCCGCCGGGCCCGCGAACACTGGTCACCAGCTTGCAACGGCGCAGCTTGGCAAACAGTTGCTCCAAGTAAGAGGTCGACACCCCTTGGCGCTGGGATATCTGCGCCAGAGTGATGGGGCCTTGATCCTCATGGAAGGCTAGATCAAGCATTGCCGTTACCGCGTAGCGGCCTTTGGTAGTCAGTCTCATTAACGGTTCCAAGCCAGTTGGACAGGACTGCACCATGCAATAACCAAGCGGTTTAGTCAAGTATTAGCCGCCCGCTGGACCTTGTGTTTCGACGGCGTGGGCGGCGCACAGCAGGGCCGTGGTCAGTGCGCTGGCGGAGAACTTAGTCAGCACATCGTTGGCGCCGGCCTGATGGGCCTTGTCGGTGTTCATTGTGCTGTCCAGCGAGGTGTGCAGCAGCACATAAATGCCACGCAAGGCTGGATTGGCGCGCACTTCGCGGGTCAGCTGGTAGCCGTCCAACTCCGGCATTTCGATGTCCGAAACCAGAATTTCGATGGCCTGGGGCGTGTCGGCCAAGCGCAGCAGTTCAGCCAGCGCCTCCTTGCCATTGCGCAGCGGCAAGCAGTCCATGCCCAGGCCGCGCAAGGTGTTAAGCGTCTGGTGCAACGCTACGTTCGAGTCATCCACCACCAGGGCCCGGCGCCCCTGCAGATGGGCGAGTTGATCGGCTTCCAGTTCGGGTGCCGCCGGCTGGCTGGCGGGCGGCACCAGCTCATGAAGAATGCGTTCGATATCGAGAACCTGCACCAGCGCCCCGGCGATTTCGGTGACCCCGGTGATATAGGAACGGCGGCCGCTGCCCGCAGGGGGTGGACGAACATCGCGCGGGTCGCAGTAAGCGATTTTCTCCACGCTCTGCACATGCAGGCCCTGCTTGCTGCGGCTCAATTCGGTGATGATCAGGCAGCCGGTTTGCTCTACCTGCGGCACCCGGTCGCCGATCGCGCGGCTCAGATCGATCACCACCAAGGCGCTACCGCGCAGCTGGGTGACCCCGCTGACATGGGCGTGGGCCTTGGGCAAGTGGGTCAGTTTTGGGCAGGGAATAATCTCTTTTACTTTGAGCAGGTTGATACCCAGCAACCGGCCGCTGCTCAAGCGAAACAGCAATAGCTGCAGCGACTGGCTGCCGCTGTAATTGGTCGACATGCTTACCTCGGGGCCAATGGCATGCGGGCGGCACGCTCGCTTAGGGCCAGCGGTCGCGTGAAAGGGCGCTAGTGTAAAGCGCCCGACCGGATTTACCGCAGCGTTGTGCGCAGAAATCTGCAGACCGTGGCCAAAGGCGCAGCGGTCTGGCATTTTCTACACGCGGAGCACGGGCTGATTGCTGGGCTGGCATGCTGCCTGGGGCAGACGTGTTTTAGGAGCTGTTTATATGGAAGGCCGTATATTGCGCTGGCCTGTTTTTGCGGCCAGGCAGCCAGGAATCTTCGCGCGGCAGGGCATCGCCGTCTAACGCTAGGAGTTCTTGCTCTTTAAGGCGGGGAAGATGTCAATTTGGCGGGTAAGTCGACAGCACCTTGGCGACGGTTTCGTGGATCAGCGCGCTGCGCTCGGTCGGGCTTGGGAAGCCGCTGGGCAAGATTCGTTCGCCGCTACCGCGCCAGACCAATTGGCCGTCTTTGCCATCAATCAAGTCGATTTGCAAAGTGCCGAGCTGATAATCGAGCGTGCGCGTTTCGATATAGGCCGGGCCGCCCCAGTAACCGCCCCACGGACCATTCCAGGCGCCGCCATAGCCACTGCTGAACTGCTCCTGGCGTTGCTCGACGAGCATCCATACTTGCACCCGCAGGTCGGCTGCGCGGCCCGGTTGGGCCGGGCGCAAGCCGCGCTGGTCGAGCTGCTCGGCGACGGCCTGGCGAATGCGTGCGGTGGTCAGGTCGCTGTCCAGGCGCGGATCAGCGGGGGCGTATTGCACGGCTGGCGCCTGCCAGCTCCAGCTGCGGTAGGCGGAAAAATCCCGTGCAGGATCGTAATCGCTGTTAGTTGACACGCTTTGGCATGCGCTCAGCGCCAGGAGCGCGACCAGTAACAACAGGTGGGCAGGCATGCGGTGTCTCCTGGGTCTGTGCAGTGGCTGATCGCTCAGCGCGGTGGGTAGTTGGCCAGAGCCTTTTCCAGGGCTGCGCGCAAGGCGTTGGCACGCTCGGCCGGACTGTCGGCGGCGCGGGTTTCGGCGTGGCCGCGCCACAGCGGCTGGCCATCGGTCGGGTCCAACAGCTCGATGCGGACCACGACAACCTCTTCTTCGTAAGTACGGGTCAGCGGCGTGCTGGCGCCCAGGCCATAACCCGCGCCGGAGTAACGCCGGCCGCCGTAATAGCTGCCGTAACTATCGAAAGGTTCGCGCTCCTGGCGCAGTCGCCGCTCGATACGCACCTGTGCGTCGACCCGCAAATCGGCCTGGCTGCCAGGTTGCGCCGGACGCAGGCCGCGTTGATCGAGGGCGCTGCTCAGTGCCTCCTGTAGCGCCTCGCCGCTGATCCCGGCCGCGCCAGCCGGCGGCCGATCGGCACGCCAACGCCAAGTGCGGTACGCGGCGAAATCCCGCTCAGCGGCGGGATAGGCACTGCGATCAAGCATAGTCGCCGCCTGTGGGGGGGCCGGCGGCAACGGCATAGAAGCCGCTGTGTACGGGTTTTCGCTCTGGCAACCGGCCAGCAGCAGCGGAGTAATCCAGGCGATGCAAACGGTGCGCGCAAACATGCGGGTCTCCGGTGGCGTGTTGCCGATACGGCGGCGGACTCGATAAGACAAAATTCGCAGTGCTTGATGCAACAGGCTTTTGTAGGGCGGGCTTCAGCCCGCCGTCGCGAATCGTTGGCCTTGGTGGGCTAAGGCCTACTTTACGGCGTGTCATCAACACATAACGGGTACACCGCCTATAAAAAACCTAGCGCGGTTGGCAGAGCCAATGCAGATAACGGCCCAGGCCCATAAAACTCGGATGACGGCGCTGCGCCAGCTCCATTTCGACAAGGTCGAGCAGCTCGGTTTTGGCCTGAAATTCCCTCGGCATATAGTCGTAAAAAACCCGCACGCCACTGTGTTTTTCGACCGTCCAGAGCGCGTTCAGTTGCAACGCCAATTCTCGTGGATCAATCGGCTGCTGAGGCGTCAGGCTCTGTTTCTCACCGGCGAATTCCTGCTTGCGCAGTTTGCGAAAGTGCCCCTTGAGCAGGTTTCGATAGATCAGCGCGTCCTTGTTGTAGAAGGCCAGTGATAGCCAGCCGCCAGGCGCGGTGAGTTGGTGCAGCACCGGCAAAATGGCTGACGGTTCTGCCAGCCATTCCAGCACCGCGTGGCAGAGCACCAGGTCGTAGGGCTCACTGAGCTGGCCCAGCAGCTCCTGCCAGGGCGCCTGGATAAAGGTGGCGCTTTGTCCGGCCGCGGCGAACCGCTCGCGGGCGCCGTCGAGCATTGGCGCGGCCGGTTCGGCCAGGGTGACGTGATGGCCTTGCTCGGCCAGCCACAGCGACATATGGCCCAGCCCCGCGCCAATATCCAGCACCCGTAGGGGGCGCGGTGGGAGGATTTCGGTTAAGTCGGCCTGGAGCACCGCCAGGCGAATGGCCCCCTTGGCGCCGCCGTAGATTTTCTCGGCGAAGCGGGTCGCCAACTGATCGAAATGCCGGTCGCTCATGGCGCGAACCGCCGCTCGCTGTCGGCCAGCTTGGCGCGCACTGCCTGTTCCATATCAATACCGAGTTCGCTGCATAGCAGCAGCAGATAGAGCAGCACATCGCCGACTTCCTGGCCGACATGTTCATGCTGCTCGCTGGACAGTTGCCGCGATTGGTCCTCGGACAACCACTGAAAAATCTCCAGCAGTTCGGCCATTTCCACGCTGGCGGCCATGGCCAGGTTCTTCGGGCTGTGAAATTGGCGCCAGTGATTCTGGTCACGAATGGCATGCAGCCGGGTAGTGAGTTCGCTGAGGTTCATAAGGGCTCCTGTAGCCGTCTAGCTTCGGGGGCGCGCGGCCCGGGTGCAAGTATTCTGGTTCTTAAGAACTGCTGCGGGTGCGTTCAACTGTCGCCAACTGCTGGGCGCTGTGGGACGATTAACGTATAACGTGCAGCCTCTGCGTATTTGGCCATACAGGACCCTCGATAAAAGCTGATGAAGACTCCAAAACGAATTGAGCCTCTGGTTGAGGCCGGTCTAGTCGATGAAGTGCTGCGCTCGCTGATGAGCGGCAAAGAAGCCGCCGTCTACGTGGTGCGCTGCGGCGATCAATTGCGCTGTGCCAAGGTCTACAAGGAGGCCAATAAACGCAGCTTCCGTCAGGCCTCCGAGTACCAGGAAGGCCGCAAGGTACGCAACAGCCGGCAGGCGCGGGCGATGCTCAAAGGCTCGAAATTCGGTCGCAAGGAGACCGAAGACGCCTGGCAGAACGCCGAAGTAGCCGCGCTGTTTCGCCTGGCCGCCGCTGGCGTGCGGGTGCCCAAACCGTACGACTTTCTCGATGGCGTGCTGCTGATGGAACTGGTGGCCGACGAGGACGGCGATGCTGCGCCGCGCCTGACCGATGTCAAAATGGATGCGGATCAGGCGCGCGAGTACCACGCCTTTCTGATCAATCAGGTGGTGCTGATGCTCTGCGCCGGTCTGGTGCATGGCGACCTTTCCGAGTTCAACGTGCTGCTCTGCCCGGACGGCCCGGTGATCATCGACCTGCCGCAAGCGGTGGATGCCGCTGGTAACAACCACGCCTTCAACATGTTGGAGCGCGATGTCGGCAACATGGCCCTGTACTTCGGGCGCTTCGCCCCGGAGTTGCGCGCCAGCAAATATGCCAAGGAAATGTGGGCGCTGTACGAAGCCGGCACGCTGCACCCGGGCAGTCTGTTGACTGGCGAATTCGACGAGCCTGAGGAGGAGGCAGATGTTGACGGCGTGATCCGCGAAATCGAAGCCGCACGCCTGGACGACGAACGCCGGCAAATCGGTCGCGCCGAAGTCGAAGCGCCGCCGAAAAAATCCGCCGAGCCGCCACCACCGCCCTGGATGCAGTAAATTTCGCTTAGATAAAAAGGCCGTTTACGGCCTTTTTCCTATTCTGCACAGGCCTGCGCGATTGGCCCTGGTCGATTTTCCACCGCCGGGCTTGACCGTTGTCCCGCTACAATAGCGGTCCTGATGCCTCCAATACCTCGCTTACGTTTTCTGGATACCCATGCCGCTACGCCTTTTGCTGATCCTCGGCGCACTGAGCGCTTTTGGCCCCTTGGCCATCGATTTCTACTTGCCCAGTTTTCCCACGTTGGCGCAGGTGTTTGCCACCGATGTGGAGCATATCCAGTTATCCCTGGCGGCCTATTTTGCCGGGCTGGCGCTCGGGCAGCTGGCCTATGGTCCGGTGGCCGACCGCTATGGGCGGCGCGGTCCGCTGTTGTTTGGGGTGACACTGTTTACCCTGGCCTCGATTGCCTGCGCCCTGGCGACCAGTCTGGAGGCCTTGATCGCCGCGCGTTTCGTGCAGGCGCTGGGTGGCTGCGTGGGAATGGTGGTGTCGCGGGCGGTGGTTCGTGATCTGTGCGATCCGGTCCACGCGGCCAAAACGTTCTCGCAACTGATGCTGGTGATGGGCCTGGCGCCGATTCTCGCGCCACTGGGTGGCGGGCTGCTGCTGGCGAGTTTCGGCTGGGCATCGATCTTTGTTAGCCTGGCGATCTTCGGCGGCCTGGCTTTGCTCGGCGTGGCCTGCTGGTTGCCAGAAACCCTCAGCCAGAGCGCACCGCGGCCACCCTTGCGCGGCACTTGGCAGCGTTATTTGGGCTTGCTGCGCGACCGTGAGTTTCTCGCTTATAGCTTGTCGAGCGGTGTAGCCATGGCCGGGATGTTCGCCTATATCGCCGGCTCGCCGTTCGTGTTTATTCAGCTGTACGGTGTGCCGGCAGAGCATTACGGCTGGCTGTTTGGCAGCAATGCTGCAGGCTTTGTGTTGGTCGCGCAAATCAATGTGCGGCTGATGCGCTACGCCGGGCCGGGTTTCTGGCTGCGCCGCTGCGTCTGGCTGTACTGCGCCAGTGCCGTGACGCTATTGATACTGGCGCTGCTCAAACCTGCGGAACTGTGGCCGCTGTTGATCCCTCTGTTTATCGGCATCGCCAGCCTGGGTTGCATCATTCCTAACGCCTCGGCCTGCGCCATGGCCAAACACGGCCATCATGCCGGCAGTGCGTCGGCGTTGATGGGCAGTTTGGGGTTTATCGTGGCAGCGGGGGCCTCGGCGCTGGTGGGTGTGTTGCACGACGGCAGCGCGGTGCCGATGGCCTTGGTGATTACTCTGTGCGCGCTGGTCGCGGCGTTGCTGGCCTGGTACAGCGGCCAGCTGCAGACCTACTCCTCCGGGAGTGAAGAAAGGACCGTCTAGGCGCGCCGACGGGGCGTTTTCGTGACAGAGGTCAAGCGCAAGCCAGAGTGTGCAGCGTACAAAATGCACCCCGTCATTTGCGCACGGCGTTGCCAAAGTTGGCGATTTGAATACCCAAAAAACCTGAAAAGGCGAAAAAAATGAAACGCATCAGCATCTTCAAGCAAAGCCTACTGCTGGCTGTTCTGCTGAGCCCGGCGCTGTTTGCCCAGGCCCATGACTACAGCGTCGGCGAGCTACAGATAGAGCATCCCTGGTCGCGGGAGATGCCGCCGAGTGCGCCGAGTGCGGCGGCTTATTTTGTGGTGCATAACCAGGGCGCCGAGGCGGATCGGCTGCTCGGCGTGCAGACGCCCGTGGCCGGCACGGCCGAGCTGCACCAGGTGACGCACGCTGATGGCTTGATGAAGATGCAACAGGTGTCCAGCGTCGAGATTCCCGCTGGCGGCGCGGCGACGTTCGCACCCATGGGCTACCACGTGATGCTGTTCAACCTGAAGCAGTCGCTTCGCGACGGCGAACGTTTTCCGCTGACCCTGACCTTCGAGAAAGCCGGCGCGGTCGAGGTTGAAGTCGCCGTGCAAAAAGAGCCGCCAGCCGGCGAACCTGCTCACCAGCACTGAGCGATAGCCGGCTATTTTTAGCGATGCTCGCCGCCGCGCTGCGCCGCGCCGGCGTCTGCGTGCGGCCAACGTTGGCTGGGCTGGTCAGACCGGTGGATTGAGCACCGCGTAACCATTTCTGCAGCTCAGCCCCAGTCGTTCAGGGCTGGCCATTCATCAAACGCTGCACCTCGCCTTCTGCTTTCAGGCTGGCGAAGGCTGTGCGGCTGCGCGCCACAATGTCATCGGCTGTCGAACTGCTGTACGCCATGTACAGGCCGGTCGAGAGCGCGTCCAGGGTGTAAACCTTCTGCAGGCTGGCAAAGTCGATATTGGCTTCTTGGCACAATAGCTTCGCGTCGCGCTCCGACATGGGCAGCAGTTGGATCTGTTGGTTGAGCAGTTGTTTGAAGGTGTCACGGCGGGTCGCCGAAACGATTATTTTGCTGAATCCTTGCGCCTGCAGATATTCATGCCGCATGTCGTCGCGTACCACGCCCACGCTGTAGTTTTTAGCGTCCTGTAGGGTCTGCACCTGGATGTCCATGCTCTCGCGCAGCCGGTAGAAGGAATAGTCGATGTTTGCCAGTTCACCTACCCAGTGGAACAGCGTCTCGCGCCTCGGTGTGCGAGCGATCACATAGATCAGTACATTGGGTTGCTGCAGTGCCATATTGTAGGCCCGTGCCCAGGGATACAGCGTGAGGTCGTAGTCGCTCAGTCCGGCGCGTTGCAACATAGCTTCAACTACTGCGCTGGCAACGCCGGCCACTTTGCCGTTTTCAAGGTAGGCGTAGGAGCTTTCTTCGGTGACGCCCTCAATGTGTTGGGCATGGCTGTGGGCACAGACCAGTAGCAGCAATAAAGGTATCCAGGTTGGCAGGGGCAACTTCATAAAAGGCCTCGGTGCGGTCATTAATGGGCGACTTGGTCGCGGCCCAGATGCTTGGCGCGGTACAGCGCCTGGTCGGCGCGCAGCATGAGTAGATCAAAGCTATCCATGGTTTTTGGATCGAGCTGGGCAACGCCGATGCTCAGCGTCACGTAGGGCGCCACCTGTGAAGCGCGGTGCTCAATAGCCAGCGTCGTCAATCCTTGGCGCAGTCGCTCTGCGGCGAGGAACGCTTTATCGGCGTCGCAGCCCGGCAGCAGTACGACGAATTCTTCGCCTCCGATTCGCGCCACCAGCTCGCCGGCGCGAGCGAAGGTGCGCTTCAGCAGTTCGGCCAACCCTTGCAGGCATTGGTCGCCCAGGACATGACCGTAACTGTCGTTATAGGGCTTGAAGAAATCCACATCGCACATCAATACCGACAGCGGCTGACCCAGACGTTGGGCGCGACGGAACTCGACGTCCTTGAGTTCATCGAAATGCCGCCGGTTGGCCAGGCCGGTCAGTGGGTCGCAGCGCGCCAGTTGTTCCAGGCGCGCATTGGCTGCGCGTAATTCACGTGTGCGCTCGTCGACTAATTCGGTCAGGCGGTCGCGGTGCGCGGCCAGATCCTGCTCGGCCTGGCGTTGTTGGGCGAGGTGAGCTGACAGCTTGTCTTGCAGGTCGTTAACCCCGGCTTCCAGCAGGCTCAGCTCGTCGCGCCGCGCCGTCGATCGGTCAAGGCGTAAGGTGTGCTGGAGATTGGCCGGCGACAGCTGACTGAGGTAATGCGCGATGTGCTGCACATGCACGGTAACCGAGCGGTTGAATAGCCACATAATCAGGCCGGCCAGCAGCAGTGATTGGATGATCTGGGTGACGACTATGCTAGCCACCTCGCCGATCAGGCGTCGCCAGAGCACCTGATCGTTACCCATAATGGTCAGCTCGCCGAGCGTTTCACTCGCCCCAGGGTAGGGTTCGTAGATGAGCATCCGCTTCAGCGATGGTGCCCATTTCGATATTGCTCCCTCGGCATGGTGCTTGTTCAATACCTCCGATGCACGCCCGGCACGCAAGATGCGCAACTTCACCCAACCCACCGGAGCAACCTGAGCCACGCTGTCTAATTGGGTCTGCAGCGACTCGCGATCCATTTCCCAGATGGACTTGGACAGCGTGCGCTGAAATACCTGGTCGATCATCGTCAGTTCGCTGGTCATCGTAGCCAGATTCCCCTGCCAGGCCGACCAGGTGCGCACCGCAACCGTAATCAGCGTAAATACCAGGCAGAACACCAGGGTCGCCAGTACCAGGCTGCGGCCTAGTGAGCCGGCAGGTTTGCTGAGTGTTTTTTGGCTGGGCGGGCGGGTCGCTAGGTTGGACACGCTATAACCACTTTTGCGCGATGGCGGCGTAGCGGCCATCGCGGCGGATGGCTTGTAGGCCCTGGCGAAAGCGCTCGACCAGGGCGTCTGGGGTATTCAAGCTAAAGGCCATGTTTTGCCCATCGTTTCCGCCCAAGTCCGGCAGACTCAGCGCCGGCACCAGTGTCTCGGTCGGGTCGTCACCCGCCTGGCGCACCAGGTATAGGGCGTTCAGTTCGTTGGCAATCCACAGGTCCACTCGGCCACTCTTGAGCTTTTCGTAGTTGTAGATGTACTTGTTACTTGGCTGCAGATTCGTGCCGACAGTGAAGCCCTTGGACTGCAGATACTGCTCTCCAGCGTCTTCCTTGACTGTCGCGATCTGGTACTGGCGCGCATCATAGAGGCTGTTGAGCTGGATTTTGCTGCCGGGCTTTGCGTACAGATGCCAGCGGGTCGGCGCGACAGTGCCGACCCACTTAAATAATGGCTCGCGCTGGGGGGTGCGGGTGATGGAGTAGATCAGTACGTTTTCGGCGTTCAGCGCGATATCGTAGGCCCGGGCCCAGGGCATCGACTGAATACTGGCCTGCACGCCGATTTCCTTGAGCACCGCCTGCACCACCTCAGTGCTCATCCCGGTGAGCTGACCGTTCAGAGTCATGTTATAGGGCGGCAGTTCTTCGGTAACGATGCGGATTTCGTCGGCCGTTACGGTGCGCAGCGAAAGGCAGGCCAGCACGGTGAACAGCAGAACCAGTGCTCTTGGATAGTGGAGTAAGGGCTGTTTCATTGGGCGGCAACCTCGGCGACGGCACTAAGCCTGGTGCGGAATAACGTAGTAGGTAGAGGCTATCTTGCCATTGTCCGGCCAACTGCTGACAGCCTTGTTTCGGTTCGGGCTGCGAAACTTCAGGGTTCGCCCACTCCAGCGCTGCTGCGCGGTTACACCGAGCGGCGCGGGGCGCTATCGAGCACGTGCGGAATCGAGGCGGCTGTCCGCAGACAGTGCTCGCCCGCCCCGCTGAGTTGGCGTTGCAATGCTAGACCAGGCGCGCATCCAGGCTGTTCTGCGCCAGGCGTTTCGCCTGGTCTTGGCTCATGCCTAGGCCATCGTATAAAGCGACGAAGTTCTCCGTGACGTAGCCGCCGAAATACGCGGGATCGTCGGAGTTAACCGTGACGTTTACGCCGCGTTCGAGCATCTCGAGAATGGGGTGTTGGCGCATGTTGTCGAACACGCAGAGCTTGATATTGGACAGCGGGCAGACGGTCAGCGGAATTTGCTCGTCGATGATGCGCTGCATCAGCCGTTCGTCTTCGAGGGCGCGCACGCCATGATCGATGCGGCTGACCTTGAGCAGGTCCAAGGCTTGCCAGATGTACTCGGGCGGGCCTTCCTCGCCGGCATGCGCCACGGTGAGCAAGCCTTCGCGGCGAGCGCGGTCGAAGACCCGCTGAAACTTGCTCGGCGGATGGCCTTGCTCCGAGCTGTCCAGGCCCACGGCGAAAAAGGCATCGCGAAACGGCAGGGCCTTATCCAGGGTCTGCTGCGCCTGCTCTTCACTCAGGTGCCGGAGAAAACTCAAGGTTAGGCCACTGCTGATCCCCAGTTGCTGACGGCCATCTTCGAGCGCGGCGGCGATGCCGTTGATCACGGCTTCGAACGGGACGCCACGATCGGTATGGGTCTGCGGGTCGAAGCAGGGTTCAGTGTGAATCACATTCTGCGCCTGACACTTTTGTAGATAGGCCCAGGTCAGGTCATAAAAATCCTGCTCGCAGCGCAGCACGTCGGCGCCGCGGTAATACAGGTCGAGAAACTCCTGCAGATTGTTAAATGCATAGGCGCCGCGCAGGGTTTCGACATCAGCCCAGGGCAGTTTGATCTTGTTGCGTTCGGCCAAAGAGAACAATAGTTCAGGCTCCAGGGAACCTTCCAGATGCAGATGCAGTTCGGCTTTGGGTAAGGCGTTGAGCCAGTCGTACATAATCGCTTCTCATTTTTCAGGCGGGTTTGCGCAGCAGTTTAACTGCTCAGCCACGTTTGCCGTTTCTCGCGGGGGCAACCCCGCGGCATTCGGTCAGGTGGTTTTTTGCGCCTAAAGGACCACCGATTGCTTGGCGAATGCTCGACTGGCGATCAAGCGCGACCGTGGAACTGTCGATTTACCAGGCAATGAGCTGGCCCCGGTGGTCGATAAAGTGATGTCCGCCGCGTCCGGCATAACACTCGATCTGCGTCGTTAGCCCCTTGCAGCTGGTGGCGATGTCCACGTTGGCATTGGGGCCGCCCATCTCGGTCCTGACCCAGCCCGGGTGCAGCGACAAAAAGGTCGGCTGCGGCTCGGGCATGGCGCAGAAGAGGCTGTGGATAAGGGAGTTGAGGGCGGCCTTGCTGGCCTTGTACAGCGTCATATTGCTGCCTTCCGGATTGGCCACGCTGCCCAGCACCGAACTCATAAACGCCAGCACGCCAGTGCGCGGGCGCAGTTGCCCGATAAAACGCTCGGCCAGTCGCACGGGCGCGATGGCGTTGGTCATAAATAGCTGGCCCAGTTCGGCAGCGCTGGCCGCGCTCGCCGACTGGTGAGCGGGGCCGAGGATGCCGGCATTCACCAGCAGCAAATCGAACACCTGACCATCCAGGCGCTGCGCCAAGGCGTCCAGGGCCGAGATATCGTTGATATCCAGGGTCTCGATGCGCACGCCGGGCAGCGCATGCAACGCCTCGGCTCGCAATGGGTCACGCACGCTGGCGGTCACCTGCCAGCCGTCGTGGTGCAACTGTTGCGCCAGGCCCAGGCCGAGGCCGCGGGAGGCGCCGATGATCAAAGCGGTTTTTTGCGGGGTCATTTTTTTTGCTCCAAAAGTAGGCCATTAGCATAACTGGGTCACCGGCAATGCAACGCTCAGGGATGGGGTTTGTGGCCTGCGTGCCTACCGTAGCTGGGTGTGCTTAGTCGCGTCGCGTGGCCTTAGTTGGCGCTTGGACCTGCACTTGGCGACCATCCAGATACCAGCCTAGCGCACCCCACAGCGCTGCCGGTTTGGCGTTGATCGCAAGGTTCAGGCGCGGGCTCGGGGGCATGGCTGTTCCGTTCAATGATGTGGCGGCGGATGTCTGGGCGCAGTAAGTTCCTTTCTACAGCAGATACTGCCAAATCCTATAGGCGGCGCGCTCTGTAGTGATGGCGGCTGCGGCATCGCCGGATTGTTGGACTAGTGCAAGCTGGCGGATGCACAGTTTGCTGCGCAGCAGCGTTCCGTCGAAGAAGGCCGGCAATCGCCTATCAAACGCGCCGAATACACGTCAACTGAACGCCTGAACGATACGTTCGCGCAGTGCTGCATCCGGCAGACGGCCGTAACCGGCTTTGAGGTTGTCGGTCATATAACGCGCCTTCGAGGTGGCCGGAATCACTACCGTCACCGCCGGGTGGGCGAGGATGAACTTAAGCAGCAACTGCGCCCAAGAACTGGCGTCGACCTCCATCGCCCAGTCGGGCAGTGACGTGCCCCTGACCCGGTCAAGCAACTGGCCGCGCTGGAATGGCCGATTGATCAGGGTGGCGATACCGCGATCGGCGCAGTAAGGCAGCAAGCGCTTTTCGGCGTTGCGCTCGGCCACCGAATAATTGAATTGGACGAAATCTACCGGCTCCTTCGCCAGCACCTCGAGCAGCTCATCGTGAGCGGACTCCAGATAGTGGGTGATGCCGATATAGCGCACCTGACCGGCCGCCTTTAGCTCGCGTAGCAGGGCCAGTTGAGTGTGGGTGTCTTGCAGGTTATGCACCTGCACCAAATCGAGCGTGTCGGTCTGCAGGGCGCGCAGGCTGGCCTCAAACTGGGCCTGGCCACGCGCGCGGCTGTTGGCGGACACCTTGGTGGCGAGAAAAGCCTTACGCTGGGTGCCGGTGCGCTTAAGCAGTTCGCCCGTCACCGCTTCGGCGTTGCCATAGCTGGGCGCGGTGTCGATCAGCTTGGCGCCGCCGTTGATAAAGGTGCGCATCACCTCGTCCAATGGGCTGAGGCTGGTGTCGTTGAGGCTGACATTGAAGGTGCGTGAGGTGCCCAGGCCGATTACTGGCAGAAGTTCGTCGCTACCGGGAATGCGCCGCTGCAAAAGTTGCTCGGGCCCCATTGCAAAGGCGCCGCGTGTTAACCAAGGAGCTGCCGCGGCGAGGCCGAGCAGGGCGGCGCTGCGCTGAATGAAGTGGCGACGACTGGGCATGCTGCCCTCCGGGTTGGCGTGACAGGCTGTGGCAGGAAGCCGACGGTCACGGGTAACAAAGGCGCCGTAGGAGCGTGCGTCAAACATGGGTGTGTGACCGCCGCGCCCGGCCGACAGCGCGCAGTTAGTTGTTACAAAGCGTGTCGAGCAGTGCATAAAAAAAGCCCGGCGGGTTGGGCCGGGCTTGAAGTGAGGCGGGTGGGGCTGTGCTTAAACCTTTTTTACAAACTCGGATTTAAGCTGCATGGCGCCGATACCATCAATCTTGCAGTCGATGTCATGGTCGCCATCACACAAACGGATGTTTTTGACTTTAGTGCCGACTTTCACCACTAAGGATGAGCCTTTTAGCTTTAAATCTTTGATCACGCTAACCGTGTCGCCGTCTTGCAGCACATTGCCGGCCGAGTCTTTGACTACCTTGGCAGCCTCTGCTTCTGAAGCCGCTTCAGCCGCTGCGGTGGCGGACCATTCATGGGCGCATTCTGGACAGACCAGCATCTGGCCGTCTTCATAGGTGTATTCGGAGTTGCATGTGGGGCAAGGCGGAAGAGTGCTCATGAAAAATCCTCATGTTCTGTAACGCTAAAAGCCGCAGATTGTATAAGGTTTTTAGGGCTTTGCGGCGTTAACGAATCAGAGGACACGTATCGGGGGGATGTTCGGGAGCGACCTCGATACGTGTTGTTACGGTAGGCGAACCCTCTAGCTCGGTGAACTCAGTCGAGCCGTTTTGGATTTTGGCTGGCGAATTTTCTTGCTGCTCTGTTTGATTGCATCGATAGCGCTGACTTTCACATAGCTGCCTGGCGCGGCTTCGAGTGCCGGCAGTTCACCTTCGCCGGGTTGGCGGGCGGGAACTTGTTCGCCAGCATAAGTGCCGATCCATTCCAGCCAGTAGGGCCACCAGGATCCCGAATGTTGTTCAGCCTTGTCGAACCAGACCTCAGCGTCCGTCTCAAGCTGTGGGTTGACCCAGTAGCCGTATTTATTCTTATCGGGCGGGTTGATTACGCCGGCAATATGACCTGAGCCGGACAGTACGAATTGCACATCACCCCCATGTACTTGCGCACCGAGGTAAGTGGTTTTCCATTTGGCGATATGATCTTGGCGTGCTGACAGGAAGAAGGAGGGAATATCAATCTCTGCGAGATTGATGGTTTCACCGCTCAGGGTTAGCGCATCCGGCTGCACCAGTTTGTTTTCCAGGTACATGGTGCGCAGGTAGAAACTGTGCATGGTCTCCGGCAGGTTAGTGCTGTCGGTATTCCAATACAAAAGGTCAAAGGCACTGAGCTTTTCACCCTTCAAATAGTTGTTGATCCAGAAGGACCAGAACAGTTCGTTTTCGCGCAGAATGTTGAAAGTAAAGGCCATTGCTCGGCCATCGAACACCCCGGTTTTGTTCATCTGCCGGTCTATGCGTTTGAGCGATTTTTCATTAATAAAAACACCAACGGGACCTGGATCGGAGAAGTCCAGCAAAGTTGCCAAGTAGGTAGTGCTAACTACAGGATTTCGTTGCTTTTTCTTCAGCCAGGCCAAAGAAGAAGCCAGCAGGGTTCCACCTAGGCAATAGCCAACCGCATTGATTTCTTGTTCGCCGGTGGCTTGCTGAATAGCTTCGATCGCGGCGATCGGGCCTTCGAGCATGTAATCTTCAAACCCTTTGCCGCGCAACTCCGGCCCAGGATTGACCCAGGAAATAATAAATACCGTCAAGCCTTGATCTACCAGCCAACGGATATAAGAGTTCTTCGCAGAAAGATCAAGAATATAATATTTATTGATCCAAGGCGGCACAACCAAGACGGGGCGTTTGTATACGCTTTCTGTGCTGGGTGAGTACTGGATCAGTTGCATCATCTCATTCTGAAAGATCACTTTTCCGGGAGTAGTTGCCAGATTACGACCCACTTCAAATGCAGCTGTATCGGTCATGCCCACATTGAAAAGATTAGGGTTTTTGCGTGCGTCATGTTGTAACTGACGAGCGCCATCAATCAAATTCTGGCCCTTACGCTCCCAGGTAATACTCAGTACGTCAGGATTGGTTAACAAAAAATTTGAGGGAGACACTGCGCTGGTTAATTGCCGAGTTAAAAATTTCAGCTGATCATGGTTGGCGTTGGGCAGGCCTTCTATGTTTTCTACCCACTCGTGGGCCGCTGAGCTGTTTAGCAGGTAAGCCTGTTCGAGGTAGTCGAAAGGCAGATATTTGGTCCATTTGTCGCTGATAAAGCGACGATCATCCGACTCTGGCTGGATGACTGGGTCTGGTTTTTGGCCCATAGCGCGGGAGGCGACATAGTAGCCCAGGGCTATATGCTTGCTTGCAAGATTCATCTCCGCGTTAAGAAGACGCAAAGGGTGACGGCTGAAGTCTTTCAGCAGCGCGGTGGAAACAACGGAGGCTTCCGATAAGGTGCTAAGTGTAGTTTCTTTCACAACACCCACAGCACTCAGAACTTTCCCAACTTTTTTTAGCAAACCTGAGCCGAGCATGAAACATCCTTTCTAACAGGGGAAAAGCTGGTTGAGGACGAACCTCAACCGCCGATACTCTTCTTAGGTCAAACCTAACTAAGAAACCTTGGTGTCCGAGGTTTTTTCTGTTTTTGAAAAGAGCGGTTTCACCGTTTTTTCGGTCGGTGCGGCAGTGACTGCCTCTGCGACCTTTTCAGCGATGTCTGCGGCTGTTTTTGTAAATACAGTCTTTAGTTGGTTGCGTGCCTCAACCATATAGTCCTGCCAGTTTTGCCAGTCTTTCGACACTTGAGCATTGAAGGACTCGAGTGTTTGCGTCTGAGTTTCAGGCAGGGCTTTAAGATCGTTGGTGCTCAAAGCTTGGGTGGCCTTGCGCGACTGTTCCATGGCGATGTTTGTGTAGGCCTGGAAGGAGTCCATCTGCAGTTTTGCCGCTTTGGAAAACTGTGAGAACAGTATTTCATTCAGCCGTGCGGCCTGATCCATCAGTTCGCGGGACTTGTCGGTGAGACTATTAACTTGATCGCTAACCATTTTCACATCTTCCTTGTGGTGATAAAAAGGTGGAGCGGCTATTTTGACCAACCGGTCATCGAATTCTGATCATGCCTGAATTTATAGAACAAGTGCAATGTTTGAAGCGCATGGCTTCGGGCTGATTGTCAGCGGTCTCTAGGTCAACGCTTTCAGACGTGAAACGCCAAGAATTTAGGTGTTTTTACGCGGGATTTTGGTCTGATTCGCGATAAAAAACGCTTAGATGCGCCGAATGTCCAGTGTGTAGCGCTCCACTTTTCGATTATGCACAAGCAACCGCTTGCCGTCATTTAACGGCTTAGCACTCTTTAGTCGTAGTGGTGCTAAGGCATCTGTGCCGGCTCCGGCCAGTTCAACACGCCCTTATCGGTAAACCGTACAGTGCCCAGCAACCCGCCGGCCAGTTTGCCGCGCAGCACATAGGGCACGCCTTGTTGCGGCGCATAGGTACTCAGTCCCCACGCCTGGCGCAGGGCGGAGAAGGCGGAAATGCTCACCGGTACGCTGAGTAGCGCTTCGCCGAAGCGTGGCACCTGCCCGCGTTGGTCGCTCACCCCGCTGGCCAGCGGCTGGCGGTTGACCTCCAGTTGCAGCGCCACGCCGGTGTAATCGATAGGAGCATCGTTCGGATTCTGCACCCGCAGTTTCACGGCGAAGCGCGCCTCCAGACCCTGGCCCGGCAACGGTTCCAGTCCAACCAGATCAATATGCAGCGGGTCGCGCTGCAATGTACTGCAGGCCGCTACGCCCAGCATAAGTAGGCTGGCTAGCAGCAGGCGCAGTAGACTGAGGCAGGGGCGGCGAAATGAAGGACACATGGCAGTACTCCCGCTTTGGCAAGAAGGGATCAGGCTAAACATTATCAGTATGGAACAGGCTGAGGAGAGAGTCTGCTCGGCGCTCAGCCGGAAGGATTGAGGAAGGCGACATTTCAAATATGTAGCGCAGTGCCTACTTCAGATCATGAAAACATTGAACGAAACTCGGCCATGCCCGCGGGCCGAACTCATGCACGCTCAGAACGTCCCATTCTGCAGTGGTTGACGATTGTGTCGAGGCGAGCCAGGAGCCTATATGTTCTTTCCAGATCTGCGTGGCATTGGGCTGGGCACTATTATCAAGTGCACGGTGAACGATTTTATCGCTGATGAGCTGCCTACTTACGCCAGCGCCTTGGCCTTCCAGCTGTTTTTTTCGTTGTTCCCCTTCCTGCTGTTCTTGATTGCACTGATTGGCGTGCTAGACCTGCAGGCCTTCTTCGACTGGTTGCGCCAGCAAGCAGAATTGATGTTGCCACAGGCAGCGTCGGAGTTGCTCGGTCCTGCCATTGATGAGTTACAGAGCCAAAAGACCGGGCTATTTTCGTTGGGCATCGTGGTGGCACTGTGGACCGCCTCGGCGGCGGTGCGCTTGACCATGGATGCCATGAACAAAGCCTATGGAGTGAAGGACAGCCGACCGTTATGGAAACGTGTGCCACTTTCGCTTCTCTATACAGTGGCTATTGCCGGGCTCATGTTGTCGGTGGCGGGCTTAATGGTGCTCGGTCCGCAGGCCATGAACTGGCTGGCGCAACAGGTTGGGATCGAGCAAGTCGTCGTCATCCTCTGGACGTGGCTGCGCTGGCCAATCGCGGTGCTGTTGTTGATGGTGATGGTGGCTGCCGTGTATTACGTAGCACCGGACGTTGAGCAGGAGTTTCGCTTTATTACACCTGGCTCGGTGCTGGCGGTGCTGGTATGGATTGCGGCCTCGCTGGGGTTTGGCTTTTATGTGGCGAATTTCGCGAACTACAGCGCCACGTACGGCAGCATTGGCGCGATCATCATTTTTTTGTTCTATCTGTATATTTCCTCTGCCGTGTTGCTGTTCGGCGCCGAGATGAATGCGGTGATCGAGCATCACGCCCGCGAAGGCAAGGCGCCGGGGCAGAAGACGGCCGAATCGTGAGCCGCACCTAGGCTGAACAACGTCAACGCCTGCAAGACTGGGCGGTGAACTTGCATGGTGCAGCTACCCAGCACCTTGTTAATTATCTGGGCGAGCGCCGCCTGTTTGAGCGGTACACAAAGCGTATTCAATCAGCGTTCTTATCTGCAGAAGGCGGTGGGCCGGGCCGTGCAACTTTTCATGCACTCTGCAGGAGCCGTCCAAACGGTTCAGATCAGATTTAACGGTAACAATTGGGCCTAAAAACGACTCCTACGCAAATTTTTTCATCTCTGAGCCATCAAATGCTTGCAAGTTTTGAGTCGCAACGCTGGCTTCAAACGAAGCATGTTTTTTACACAATCTGGGTCTGTTTGTGCCTATAGCCAACGGCGACTTCGGGCCGGTTCCAGTTGCCAGTTACGGGTAGATACCGGCCCTTGCATGATGTCTGCTCAGCTTATCCCTCGATAGTTTCTGGAGTCTTGGCGATCACCTTAATCTCGAACTGGAAACCATAGAGCCACGTTACACCGACGGCAGTTAACGTTGGGTGCGGCGCGTTGCCCCAGAACTCTGGCACAACCTTCCAGATCGTCTCGAACTTCGATTCGGGATCGACGATAAAGACAGTGACGTCAATCACGTCGTCGAAAGTGCAACCGGCAGCGATCAGAATCGTATTCAGGTTGTTGAACGCGAGCCGAACTTGAGCCTCCAAATCCGGTTCGGGAGAGCCCTCTTCGCTACTGCCGACTTGCCCCGATACGAATAAAAAACCATTTGAGCGAATAGCCGGCGAGTAGCGATTGCGCTCATAAAGCGCTTGGCGACCGGGCGGAAAAATAACTTCACGCTTTGTCATGTGTACCTCCATTAATGGGTCATTGGTGACCCGAAAAACCAACCATGAAGGGACTTTAAGGTGTTGTGCTTAGGCGATAAACGAGCAACCCTGGCTATCACTGTTTGTGAAAACCAAACAATCCAGTCGATAGTGGGATAGAAAATGGACCGTTTCGATGCAATGCAGGCATTTGCACGGGTGGTGGAGGCCGGCAGCTTCACCAAGGCGGCCGAAACGCTGCATATGAGCAAGACTACCGTGACCCAGTTGGTGCAGCAGTTGGAAGCACGGTTGCGCGTCAAATTGCTCAACCGCACGACTCGTAAAGTCAACATAACGGCCGATGGCGCCATCTATTACGAGCGGGTGATACGGCTGCTAGCCGACATGGACGATGCCGAGACGAGCCTATCCGGCGCCTCGACGCTGCCCAGGGGGCGGTTGCGCGTGGACGTGCCTAGCCCGCTGGCCAGCATGGTTCTAGTGCCGGCATTGCCTGCGTTTTACGCGCGCTACCCCGACATCCAGATCGACATGGGCGTCAGTGATCGTATCGTGGACATAATCGATGAGAACGTCGATTGCGTGGTGCGCGGCGGCGAGCTAATGGATCAGTCGCTGATAGCCCGGCGGGTAGGCGACCTCCAGCTTGGCGTGTTTGCCGCACCGAGCTACCTGGCACGCGTTGGCGTTCCTACGCATCCGCGGGAGCTGGAGGATTCGCAGCATCGTGTCGTTGGCTTTCTCTGGGCGCGCACCGGAAAAGCTTTGCCCTATGCCATGCACAGCCGCAATGAGAGTGTCCAAATCAAAGGGCGTTATGTGCTGGCCGTTGACGATGGCAATGCCTACCTTGCTGCAGGCCTGGCCGGACTGGGCGTTCTGTGGCTGCCAACGTATATGTCCAAGCCCTACCAAGAGCGCGGCGAGTTAGTTCCTTTATTTGAAGGCTGGAGCCTCGATCCGATGCCCATCTACGTGGCATTTCCCCCGAACCGGCATATCAGCATCAAGCTGCGCGTTTTTATCGAGTGGGTCGCCGAGCTGATGGCACAGCTTGCGCCTGCAACCGAGCGCCATGCTGGGTGACTACAACGCAGGTGCGTCGAAAGCCCGATTCAGCTCGCCAAGGCTAATGGCACCTAGTCGCCCGACCAAAAGTAACTCCGCATCTCGCAATGCATCTTCCACTGCTCGATTGACGACCTGCTCAATCACGCAGTTGGGGTTGGGGCGCTCGTTACCAATCGCGAATACGGTGGGCCTACCCACTGCGCGATAAACGTCGAGCAGGGATAATCGTTCAAGATCGCACGCGATTAGCCAACCACCGCCATGGCCCTTTTCAGAGCGAACATAGCCGGCATCCCGCAACCCGGCCATCGTTCGACGAATGACCGCCGAGTTTGTCCCAAGCATCCTGCCAATTCTCTCAGACGTCATCGGCCCCTCGTGCCGCGCCATATGGACGAGGACGTGGAGCATCCGAGAAAGACGGCTGTCGTTTCGCATAGCTTGATCCTTTGCATATTTTCCACGGTTGGCATGCGCACGAGCTCATGATACTTATAAAGATACATGATGAGTAAGGGCCGATGAAATGAACGCGTTCGAAAACCCAGATCACTGGGACGTTGCGGCCAAGCATTACCAGCAGACCGCGCATCCTTTCACTGCGCGCTTCGCGGAGGCAGCACTCGCTCGAGTCTCGCTGACGTCTACGAGCCGAGTGCTCGACGTGGCAACGGGAACTGGAGCGCTAGCATTAGCTGTGGCACGGACTGGAGCACAGGTTCTAGCAACGGATTTTTCGGCCGGCATGGTGGCATGTGTGGCTGCGGCAGGACTGCCCAATGTCGAAGCGCGGGTAATAGATGGACAGGCGCTCACCCTTCCTGACGCGAGTTTCGATGCCGTTTTTTCGATCTTCGGCGTGATCATGTTTCCTGACTGGCGTAAGGGGCTCAAAGAGATGCAGCGGGTGACGAAGCCCGGTGGTTATGGCGTGGTTGCTACTTGGCAGGAACAAGGTGCGGCGACGTTTTTGTTACTTGGCAACATACGACGCAAGCTGTTTCCCCTGCGTATAGGAATGACTATGCCTGAGGCAGTGCAGGCATTGAGCGATCCGGAAGATTTCGCCGAAGCGCTGGTCACAGCGGGCTATCGCGATCCGGTCATCGAGAGCGTGACCCATGATTATCAGCTTCAGGTTGCGGCGCTTGATGAACCTGACACCTTGTTCGGTATGTCGCCTGACTGGAACAGCCTGAACGATACAGACAAAAAATCAGTGATTGCCGAAGTCCGGAAAATGGCCGGTGATCAGCTAGTGCTTTCAATTCCCTCGACGGCGCTGATTGCCGTGGCGAAACGGTGAAAACCACTGCCTATATCGATTTTGGGCGAGATAAATTGAAGTTTTAGGCTGCGCAGAAGCTGTCCTGCGTCATCGGTAGCTTTGGGTCGACAGCAGCCGATCACGAAGGGCCGGGCTCGACCTTTTCTGTTGAAAAGATCGGTCTGCCCTAACTGTCCGAATATCGATCGGGAAAAACGCCTTCTTGCACCCTGCTACGTAAAATTTGAGATCAGAAAGCCTCTGATGGAATAAAGGATTTCAATCGCCGACGCGTACTTTTTTCCGTGAAAATCTAAACTGGCTGTTTTCAACAGCATCGACCCAAAGCAGTCACTGCCTCAGAATCGATAAACGCGTCAGCAATGACGATGCGTGGCATCAGCGTGTCTTGAGGCCCGGTGGCAAGAGCGTAGGCGAGATGCCGGCTGATCCACATAAGCTGACTTCTCAGTGCTCACGTGGCTGTAGTCTTCACTTTTGGCAGTTTATAAAAAACGGTGCTGCCCTTCGCAAGGGTTAGTCGTGCTCTGCCCGTGGCTCGCGCACGATCGTAAATCTCGCAACAGAAGCGCCTTACATTTCTCGTCTGGTCGATGATGCCCTTGTCTTCCACTGACCTAAAAAATCCATCCACTCCATGGGAGTGATGCCAGCGTTTGCCAAATACACGAGTCACATGCAGTCCGTTTCACCGCTTTGTATCCCCTCGGTTCGATTTTTTGCCGAGGATCCAAGCAGGCATACACAAAGGGCAATGCTAGCGGTAGATAAGGAGATGCAGCCATAAACAAAAAAGCCCGCACATGGCGGGCTTCTTGAGTGTGTATGACAGAACCCAGGTGTCGGGTCAAAATACACTGAGCGACACCTGGGCCATCGCTTTACAGGTCTTCGACGGTACGCACTTGATCTTTGTTGATCTTGGCGCGCGTTCCATCGAGCTGTTCGAACTCGTAGAAACCCGAGTCTTCGTCAAAACTTGGCTCGTCCACAGCCTGGATTTCACGGCCATCATTGAGGGTGATTAGCTTTGGGGATGCGCAACCGGTTAAGGCGACTAGGCCCAAGGTAAGCAGCAATGCTGGAATAATCCGCCGAATCATGGGTTTCTCCTTAATTGATAGAGGTTTTACCCACTGTGTGACGTAATTTTTGCCAGCCAAGTTCCCTAGCCGTTTTAATCAACCGTCAGCAAGCAGCGCCGAAGTATTGAAGTTCGCCTGGCGCGAATCGCCGGGCGAGCATTCGACAGCCACTGGCACCAGGCTGCTCAGCCTCCGCTGCGGGCGGCGTTCACCCGCCTGCCAGGTAACTCCAGATACGCCCGTAACGCGCAGGGGATTACGCTGGACAGCGGTTCGAGAAATTCGCCTTGGCGTACCACTACAACGAGAATTCGCTCCGAGACGCGTTGGCCAACGGCGACCGGACCTTTGAAGCAATCGTCACCGTTCTCCCAGGCACCTACATTCATTGCTCTAAAGGCGGGTTGTGCATCGCGGCTTACCCTGACTCGACGTTGGCTGTTTAGATAGGCGCGGGAGTGCTAGCGCTGCCGAGGTGCGGCACGCTGTGTCCACTCCTGCGCCGCATACTGTCGGTTCTAGGTTGCAGCCTTATCCACTATTAAAATGGAAATACGATGACGGGGTTGATGCTGGGAGTATTGATAGGCTTGTTTGGTGGTTCGAGCGTCGCGCTTGCGCAGGGCAACGCCGAAGAGATTCGAAAGACGGTTGATCCTGTCGTCGACTCGCTTATGCAGCAGCAGAAAATACCCGGTATGGCGGTGGCCATCGTTCAACCGCAAGGCATTCTGATCCTCAACTATGGCGTCGCCGGCAGCGAGCAGGATAGACCGGTCGACGGTGAGACCGTATTTGAGATCGGTTCGCTTAGCAAAACGTTTACGGCAACACTGGCGTCACTTGCCGCGATCGAGGGCAATCTCGACCTTTCCGCCCCCGTCAGTCGTTATCTGCCTGAGCTTCAGGGGAGTGCCTTCGACGACATTACCGGGATGAACCTTGCCACCCATACTGGCGGAGGCTTGCCACTTTTCGTCCCTGCTGACGTAACGAGCAAGGAATCGCTGATGGCGTGGTATCGCCAATGGCGGCCGACTGAACCTATCGGCGAGCGGCGCACTTACTCCAATTTGGGCATTGGCCTGCTCGGACTCGAGACGGCAGCCAGTCTGGGCCGCGACTTCGAATCAGCCATGCGCGCTGGCTTGTTTGTGCCGTTAGGTCTGACGCACACATGGTTCGACGTTCCCGAGGCGCAGATGGCGCATTACGCCATGGGCGAGAACAAGCACGGCCAGCCGATGCGTGTCTCGCCCGGTATGCTTGATGACGAGGCTTACGGCATCAAGACGACCATTGGCGACCTGGCAAGGTTTGTTCAAGCCAATCTTGGCCTGCTAGATCTCGATGACGCTCTACAGGCAGCGATAGACGCGACGCATGAAGGGCACTACCAAGTAGGTAAAATGACCCAAGACCTGATCTGGGAACAGTATCCGCTACCGGTAGCATTGGACACGCTAATGGCAGGTAACGGCTATGAGATGATCCTCAAACCCAATGCGGCCGAGGGGATCGAACAAGGGCAGGATCCGATGGCCAATGTCTGGATCAATAAGACCGGCTCCACCAACGGTTTCGGTGCCTATGTAGTGATGTTGCCTCGCAAGCAGAAGGGACTGGTCATGTTGGCCAATAGAAACTATCCCAACGACGCAAGAGTACAAGCTGCCTATCGCATCCTGTCACGCCTTGGCGTGATCGACAGTGCCGGCGTGCGGCAGTTAAGGCACTGAACCGAAAAGCCCTTATCGCCGTCGCCGACCGGCTGGTTCGCTAACGGCTAAAACTTCCTGATTTTCAAGCAGTAAAGGTTGGGGGCCGTGTTGAGCTGTCGGGGTAAGGAGGCTGGGATGATGATTTCCAGATTCCAGATTCCAGATTCCAGATTCCAGATTCCTGAATGCCTGGAAGAAGAAATCGAGCAGGTATTTCGCAACGTCGAGCGAACACTAAAGACAGCAGGCACTGGCTGGGAACATGTCATACACGTCAACGCCCACCATATCGGCGGTATTCCCAAGTAAGTGAGCGAGACGATGACTCGACTATGCCGTCGGTACATGCTCCGGTATGCGCCAATCTGGACTCCAAACAGGCGTCGACGCGCGAGGATTGCCGACGATGCGCATCGAGATCCGGTAACGGCAGTCATTGGTTAATCCATCGACTCGGCGTTAAAAGGGTGAGTTTGCAAACCGAGGAATCCCAGTCGAATAATAAAGTTATTCAACGCACGATCTGGGATTCCGTGAAATTCGCGAGCAGCCAGTCGACAAAAGACTTCAGCCGGTCAGCCGGTCAGCTAGGTGACAGTTGGAAGTGTTGGGTAGTGTCTACCGCTTCATTCATTCATTGCTTCTAACGGTTACTCCGACAGAACCGATTTGCCCGCTTTTGAGCTTCATGCGTCGTAAGCGGGCGACTTGTGTAAGGGCACTGGCGCTCTGTTAGAGGCTCACAACCTAAGCAACGATAGGAATCAAAGGATCTGCTGCTGCCCAGGCCGCGCCGCGAGTGGCCGCTGGCGGGTAGATCCACACCGTATTGATCTGGGTTTTGAGCGCCTTACCTTCCTGGCCAGTCAGTTTGACTTGGCGATCCCAGCCTTCGGTGTACACCGCTCCCCAGCCGCCCAAATCCAGACAGGTGACGTACTTGGGCTGACGATAAGCAATCGGCTGCGCACCCAAAATTTGCGCTGCAACGTTGTTGCCTGTGTGGCGACCCAGGACGATGGCATGCTGGCATGTCATCAATGCTTGGTTACCAAGGTCATCGGTGGCTGCATAGGCAACATCACCGGTCGCAAAAATATCCGGCTGACCAATGACTTGAAGATTGGCGTCCACATGCAGGCGGCCAAGTGAGTCGCGCTCACCGGGGATCTGCCCGGTTAACGAACTGGCTCGCACGCCGGTGGTCCAGATCACGGTGTTGGCTTCAATGCGTTGGCCGTCACTCAGGGTCACACCGTGTTCGTCGACCGCGACCACCGACGACTGTAAGCGCCATTTCACTCCCAGTTCTTCACAGGCCTGGGTGATTGACTGGCTGATTTCTGCGCCCAAAGAGGCGCCGACTTTCTGTCCACGATCGACGATGATTACCTCGATATCATCATTTTCACCCAGAACAGCGCGCATGCGGGCGGGCATTTCGGTCGCGGTTTCAATCCCGGTAAATCCGCCACCCGCCACCACTACCGTGTTGCGGCCTTTGCTATCTGGCAGATCAGCCAGGGACTTGAGGTGTTGCTCCAGTCGCATGGCTTGCTCGATTTGGTCCACGTCAAAGGCGTATTGCGCCACACCTGGCGTGTTAGGCAGCGCGAGGCCGCTGCCGGTAGCGAGTACCAGCTTGTCGTAGTCAAGCGTCTTGATGGCGCCAAAGGCATCAAGATAAGAGACGGTTTTATGCTGAACATCGATATTTTTAGCAGCGCCTTTGATGAAGTTAACGCCCACTGCATTAAACAGCTCACCTAGAGGCGCAAACAAATCGTGTGCATTGGGCTCGTAAAATCGCGGGCGAATGCGCAGCTCGGCCTGAGGCGCCAGTACGGTCACGTCTACATCGTTGCAGCTATAAATATTGAGCAGACGCGTTGCGCTCAATGCTGTCCACATGCCACTAAATCCCGCACCGAGAACCAAAATCTGCTTTTTCATGTGTAACCCCTGTCAAGAATCATTGAATTCGTAGGTACGTCACGCTTATCGAAAACGGACGTAATGGCGGCTCAAGGCGATCCTGAAAAGCGTCTGCCCTGGACATCGAATAACGGCGACTATATTTATCGCAGTTATTAATGGCAAGTATTTTTTTGTACGCCTTTCGCGCGAAAATTTTAGGAAAAAACGACAATGATGATCTGGTTTGTGCAGACAATGCGCCGATTCTGGCTTGGTTTATTGATCAGCTCGTCTGCCGCTGATATTATTTGCGACTATATCTGTCGGAGATTCCAATGTCCCTTTACAGCGCTGGAGTTGAGTACGGCATTCACTGCCTGATTTTTCTGGTGGGTGATCGCGGCGAGAGCCGTGAAGCGAGCGCGCGTGACCTTGCTGAGTTGCAAGGCGTGCCCCTGGATTATCTGGCCAAGATCTTCACCAAGCTGGCCAAGTCCAAGTTGGTGGTTGCCACTGAAGGCGTGCGCGGCGGGTTCAAGCTGGCCAGACCTGCCGACGAGATCAGCATTCTGGACATCGTCAACGCCATCGACGGGCAGAAGCTGATTTTTGACTGCAAAGAGATTCGTGGTCGCTGCGCGCTGTTCGACGGCGCTCCGCCTGCCTGGGCGCTGGACGGCCATTGTTCGGTTCACGCGGCCATGATGACCGCGCAAAAACGCATGGAAGAAGCCCTGGCCCAACAGACCATTTTGGATCTGGCCAGAAAGGTCGGACGCAAATCGCCAACGGATTTTCCGGCTCGGGTGGACCAGTGGATTAACGAGCGTCGTGAGAAGAAATGCAGCACTCAAACTTCAATCGATCGAAATATTCCTGTGTGCGATATTTCGGGCTGAATATTCGCGCACCTCGACCTAACCTAGATGAAGACGAATTAAGTACCCTAAAATGTAGTGGTCTAATTTCCTCGGACACCTCGATAGGTGGAAAATCCATCTACTGAGGAATTTGTCATGAGCCATAAACGCAAAACATTCGACGTCAGCTGCAAGTCGTAAAGATGATCAAGGATCAAGGGCTATCCGTGTCCCACGTTTGCCGGGATTTAGATCTTGGGCCGACTGCGGTGCATCGCTGGGTGCAGCAGTACGAAGCGGAACAGCTGGGTCAGTCTGGGATCGGTAAACCGCTAACGGCTGAACAGCAGCGTATCCATCAACTCGAAGGCGAAAGTCGGCAATTGCGCATGGATAACGACATCCTAAAAAAAGCGTCGGCCTTCTTTGCCCGCGAGCTGAAGTGAGTTACTCACTGGTTGTGCAGTTGCAACAGAAGGTCATTCCCTTTCGGCAGGTATGTCAGGTGCTGGGCATTAGTCGCTCCGGCTATTACGAAGCGCAGCAGCGACAGGCGCGAGTGGCGTCGGTCTGCGTAACCAGTGTGCATATGAAGGCGGCCTTCCATGCCAGTGGCGGTTGCTATGGCAGTCGCCGCCTGCACGCGGAGGGCTTGCCGACAGGACGCTACAAGGTGCGTCGGCTGATGCGCCTGCATGGTTTGCGACCGATTTGGAAGCGCAAGTTTGTGCGCACCATCGACAGCAAGCACGCGCTGCCAGTGGCCGAGAATATTCTCAATCGGCAGTTCGAGCCGGCGGCACCCAATCGCGCGTGGGTGGCCGATATCACCTACATCCGTACACGAGCGGGCTGGCTGTACCTAGCAGCCGTGCTCGATCTGTATTCACGCAAAATTGTGGGCTGGGCATGGCGCCCAGCATGCCGGCCTCGCGGGTGTGCACCGCGTTGCAGATTGCCATTGCACAACGCCAGCCCGCAGCAGGATTGATTGTGCACTCGGATCGCGGCAGCCAGTACGCCAGCGCGAACTACCAAGCGTTGCTGCGCCGCCATGAGTTGGTGTGCAGCATGAGTCGAAAGGGCAATTGCTGCGACAACGCGGTGATGGAGCGCTTCTTATTGAATCTGAAGATGGAGCGGGTCTGGCTGCGCGACTACGCCAACGCGGCAGAGGCGACACGCGACATTACTGATCACATCGTTGGCTTTTACAACAGCACTCGGCTGCACTCAAAACTGGGCTACCGGCCACCCTCCGTCTTCGAGCGGGAATCGGCTGATAAAACCCTATCGTAGTGTCCGGTAAAACTTGACCACCACAGACCAGCTTAGCCATGCGCTTCTGTAGAGAAGGGTCTTGCCCGCCTGCAAGAAGCTCTTTGGCGGTGTCGCGCTTGCGCCTTGCATTCATCAGCCCGATATGTGGATACACCCCGAGCGCTAGTCGTTTTTCCTTACCCTGAAATTGATATTTCAAGCGCCAGTAGCGCCCACCGTTGGGCTGTACTTCAAGGTACAAACCTTGCTCGTCATACAGACGATAGGGCTTGTCCTGGGGCTTGGCGTTACGGCAATTAGTATCTTTTCAGGGCCATTGGGGCACACCCTCTCTAAGCGAGCTGATGAGCGTTTTATGCCCCCATATGTGCCCCCGTCAAGCGTGGGATGCCCTGGGATCAAGTGGGAAAGCGTGGGCAATAAAAAAGCCGTAAAGCTTTGATTTCTCTAGGCTTTACGGCTTTTCTGGATCTTCCTTGGAAGACTAATTGGTGGAGCCGGGGGGATTTGAACCCCCGTCCGCCAGTACTCCGCTGTCGGTTCTACATGCTTAGCCGTGTCTATTGAGTTAACCCGCAGCCGCCCGACGGGCAGGGTGCTTTGGGCGAGTTGTGTAAGTTTTAGGCGCTTCGTCCACAACGTACTAGGCGACGATTCTGTTCTATATGACAATCATTTCGGGTTTACAGACATCCCCTAATGATTGCTGGAGCCGAAGCTACCAGAAGTGCGACTAGGCTGCTTACGCAGCTAGTTGAGCACCGTAATTGTCATCATTGGCAATTATGGGTTTTTGCAACAGTGGATTTACGAGTTCTGTTACCAACTCGGCATGCCCCTAAAGTTTTGTCACCGGCGTCGAATCCTAATCGGCCCCAAAACAGTTGTATTGCTACAACTGGGACGCAGAGTCTACGGCAAAGGTTCCTGAGCGTCGACTGGGGATGCTTAAGATATGTAATCTGTTTTGTCGAAGATGTGGGTCTAGGAACACCTCACGACATGCGCGTTGTCCAGTGCGGCGCGGTTTGGAAAACGGGGATGGCAGCTGCGAGCGATGGGCCGAACATCCCCCAGAAACAGAATAGGCTGCTCCGTCGAGGGCTTAGCTGCCCGCGGGCTTGCGTTTTATTCGCTGGCCTCCAGTAGCTGCATGGCTTCATCGAGTGTCTGCATGGATTGGCTGTGGTTACCGGCTTTGTGTTGTTCTTCGCCTTGCGCACGAAGCTTTTTCACTTGTGCCAGTACGGCAGGATCACTAGGCGGATTGCTTTGCAGCATGGCGTCTATTTTCGCCATGTCCTGTGGGCATTGCGAGGCCCACAGTGCAGAGCTCAGCAGGGCAGCGGTCAAGAAAACAGCAATGCGTCGCATAGTGTAATTCCTCCAAGATTGGGTTCTACGGCATCTCAATTTGAGTTTAGAAAAAACAGCTGATGTACGTGTTTTTTGCCATGCGGGGCATCCGCACAGACCATCCAGAGAGGCACCTACTAGAGAAGCATTTATTGGCTTTGCCGGTTGCCCGGGTGGCTACTGCTATGTATGCAGGTAGCTACGGCAAGTCACCCATCGCCGTGATTGGGCAGCCCATGGAAAACCTCGCTAAAGCCCAAACGATTACGGCTACCTGTCAGCGCTATCCTTCCTCGCATGAAGGGCAAAGTTTGCTGCGCGCCTGAGCAATAGCGCTGTTGGGCGTTGGGTTGATTCAACCCTCGTCGGTGGGGGCTTCGAGCATTTGCAAGGCTTTGGCCGCATGGGTGCCACAGGTTTCAAGGTCGCCCGCACTGCGCGCTTTCTCGGCTTGCATCCTGAGGTCTTCAATTTGCACTTTGATATCCGCTGCCATGGTCATCTCGGTCGCCATCATGTCGTCAAGCTTTTGCATATTGACCGTACACAGGTCTTCGGCAAAAACTGGGGAGGCCAACAGACTGGCGGTAAAAAACAAGGCAATGAGCTTCATACATTTAACCTCTGACTGTTATGGGTTGTTCTTGGACTTGCGCTGCAGCCCACTTGAGCGACCTATGCAGGATATGCCGGCTTGCTTCTCGCTCATTTCAAACAGGCTTAAAAAATGGACTGCGCGACGATGCCCTGGTTCCGTTTTGTTTAGGCCAGAAATTGAAGGCATATGACTTACGCTATTTTCCTAGGCACATGAGCGATTTCCAGTGTCCAAAAAGGCATAAAAAAGCCCCGCGCGAGGCAGGGCATTCAAGCGATCAGGACTGATCGGCGTGGTTTAGGCGGGCTTGGCTTGCGTGACCCGGTCCACCAGATAAACCAGCCCGTGATAATCGATGCCGCCATGTTGGCTTAGGCCGATTTCGCAGGTGCGGCTTGTAGAAATACCTTCGTCGCAGTGCTGCACCACTGCATTCAGCGTGCGCAGTGCATGGCTGTTCAGTTCGGGGGTGGTGAAACCCTTGTCGCCGGCGAACCCACAGCAATGAATGCCTTCTGGAATGACCAGCTCTTGGGTGCAGCGCCGCACAATATCGATCAGCGCTTGGCCTTCGCCCAAGTGCTGGGTGCTGCAGGTGACATGCACCGCCACCGGTTCGGCTTGGGGGGTGAACTGCAGTTTGTCGAGCAGAAAGGTGCGGATAAATCGCACCGGGTCGTAGACGTCCAGCCGCTCGTCGGTCAGGTCCTGAAGCAGGCGCAGGGTGCAGGGGCTGGTGTCGCAATAGATCGGATCGAGCCCACCGCGGCTGGCCTCAAGCAGGGAGTCGCGCAGCTCTTGACGTTTGCGCTCGGCCTGCTCGGCATAGCCTTTGGAGGCGAAGGGTTGGCCGCAGCAGAGGCCGTCCTGCGGTGCAGGAGAAATCACGCGATAACCGGCTTTTTCCAGCAGGGCCTGGGTCTTGGCCGCCAGCGACATCTGCTCGCGGTCGCTGGCCGCCGGGCCCATGATCCGTGACACGCACGCGGCAAAATAGACCACCCGTGGTCGTTCGTCGTGAACGCTGGCGGCGGGCATGCGGATTGCCCGTTCCGGCTGCGGCATGGCCGCGGTCCACTGTGGCAGTCGGCCCTTGCTGGCCTTGCTCAAGGCCGCCGAGGCTTTGGCCAGGAGCGGCGCGCCAAGCAGCATGCGACCCCCATTGGCGACATGCAGCACCAGCCGCGCGCCTTGCAGGCTGGCGGCGAAATGGCTGGCCAGCCAATCGGCGCTGCGCTGGTGCGTGACGGTTAGGCCGCGCAGCTTCTTCACCAGCTCGCCGGTATTGATTCCTACCGGGCAGCGCTGGGCGCATAAGCCGGTGGCCGCGCAGGTATCCAGACCCTGGTACTGGTAATCGCGTTCCAGGGCGGTCGTGTCTTCGCCGCGGCGTTTGCGGGCCTGGATATCGCGCCAGATAACGATGCGCTGGCGCGGGCTGAGGGTCAGTCCGTGGGACGGGCAGACCGGCTCGCAAAACCCGCACTCGATGCACTTATCGACGATGTCGTCGGCGGCTGGCAGCGGTTTGAGGTGCTTGAGGTGGATTTGCGGGTCGTTCGACAGCAGCACATCCGGATTGAGAATGCCTTGCGGGTCAAGCAGGCGCTTGAGCTGCCACATCAGCTGATAGGCGTCCGCGCCCCATTCCAGCTCGACGAAGGGCGCCATATTGCGCCCGGTGCCGTGTTCGGCCTTAAGCGAACCGCCGAACTCCACCGCCACCAGTTGCGTCACTTCATCCATAAAAGCGGCGTAGCGGGCGATCTGTTCCGGCGTCTCGAAGCCCTGCGTGAAGACGAAGTGCAGATTGCCTTCCAGCGCATGGCCGAAAATAATCGCCTCGTCGTAGTGGTGTTTATCAAACAGTTCCAGCAGCCGATTGACCCCGGCCGCCAGTTGCTCGATGGGAAAGGTCACGTCCTCGATAATCACCGAGGTGCCGGGCTGGCGCACCGCGCCGACCGCCGGAAAGGTGTCTTTGCGGATGGCCCACAGCTGGGCGTTTTCCCGTGGGTCTTCGGTGAAATCGACCCGTTTTTCCACCGGGAAAGCGTCCAGCGCGGCGACGATCTGCTTAAGTTGTTCGTGCAGCAGACTCTGGCTGGCGGCGCGCGATTCGATCAACAGCGCGCAGGCGTCAGCGGACACCGCCTTGACCCACTCCGGCATGCCTGGCTTGTCCTGCACCGAACGCAGGCTGCGCCGATCGAGCAATTCGACAGCTGCGACCGGCTGGCTTTTCAGCGCGGTAACCGCCGTGCAGCAGGTTTCAACATCGGCAAACACGATCAGCGCGCTGGCCTTGTGCGGGTGATCGACCACGGTGTTGTAGGTCACCGCGCTGATAAACCCCAGGGTGCCTTCGGAGCCCACCAGCAAATGGGTGAGTGTCTCCAGCGGTTCGTCGTAGTCGACCAGGGCGTTGAGCGACAGCCCAGTGGTGTTTTTCAGCCGGTATTTGTGGCGGATTTTGGCGGCTAACGCGGGATTGGCGCGGGTCTGCCGGCCGAGTTCGGCCAGCTCGCTGAGCAGGCTGGCGTGACTCAGGCGAAAGGCCGCGACGCTGGCCGGGTCTTCACTGTCCACCACGCTGCCGTCGGCCAGCACCAGGCGCATGCCGGCCAGGGTGTGATAGGTGTTTTGCGCGGTGCCGCAGCACATGCCGCTGGCGTTGTTGGCGGCAATTCCGCCGATCTTGCAGGCATTGATCGAGGCCGGGTCGGGGCCGATTTTGCGCCCAAACGGTGCCAGCCAGGCATTCGCCTGGGCGCCGATGACCCCGGGTTGCAGGCGGATCTGCGCGCCTTGACCACGGACCTCGCGGCCATTCCAGTGCTCGCCCAGCACGATCAGCACCGAATCGCTGATGGCCTGACCCGAAAGACTGGTGCCGGCCGCGCGAAAGGTCACCGCGACCTGATGCGTGCTGGCCAGTTTGAGAAGCTGCACCACTTCCTCTTCGGCTTCGACCCGAATCACCAACTTGGGCAGCAACCGATAAAAGCTCGCATCGGTGCCGAAGGCCAACGTCGAGAGCGGGTCGTCGAAGCGCCGCGCCGAAGGGATCAGGCGTTGCACAGGGTCGAGAAAGGCGGCGGGCAGGCTCATGGGGGCTCCAACAATCAATGTGTATTCAGGCGGCATGCAATCGACCGAGCATCGCGGATGCTGAGTTGGCCGCCGCCTGAATGACGGGCTGAGGCGGCCGGATCAGGCGCGATGGCGGCGTTTGCCGGTCTGGCTTTCGCTGTGAAATTCGCGGATCAATCCGCGCTCATAGAAAAACAGCTAACTGTTTGATTCTAAAAATAAGATATTTATCTTTTTTTAGGATCAAGGAAGCGAAATCGCCAGTTCTCTGCGCCACAGCGCAGCGTCGAAAACGGGGCGATCGCCTACAAAGAGGGTCTGCTCAGCGGCCGAGTTCGCGCACCAGCGAGTCGGCGCTGATGTCGCTGATCGTCTTGGCGCCGGTCAGTACCATGGCCACGCGCATCTCTTTTTCGATCAGCTCCAGCAGGTTGCTCACGCCCGCGCCGCCGGCGGTGGCCAGCGCGTAGATATAGGCGCGCCCGAGCATCACGGTGTCGGCGCCGAGGGCGAGCATGCGCACCACATCCAGGCCGGTGCGAATGCCCGAGTCAGCGAGAATCTTAATATCGCCTTTGACTGCATCTGCGATGGCCGGCAGCGCTCGTGCGCTGGACAGCACGCCGTCGAGCTGGCGACCGCCGTGGTTGGAGACCACGATGCCGTCGGCGCCAAAGCTCACCGCGTCCTTGGCGTCCTGCGGATCAAGAATGCCCTTGATCACCATCGGGCCGTCCCAAAACTCGCGGATCCACTGCAGATCCTTCCACGAAATCGACGGGTCGAAGTTATCGCCCAGCCAGCCGATGTAGTCGCCCAGCCCGGTGCGGCTGCCGCGGTAGGCGGAAATATTGCCCAGGTCATGGGGCTTGCCCAGCAGGCCGACGTCCCAGGCCCAAAACGGATGGGTCACGGCTTGCAGCATGCGCCGCAGCGGTGCGTTCGGCCCGCTCATGCCGGAGTGAGCGTCGCGATAACGCGCGCCAGGCACCGGCATGTCCACGGTGAACACCAAGGTGGTCACCCCAGCGGCCTTGGCGCGCTCCAAGGCGTTTTTCATAAAGCCGCGATCTTTAAGCACGTAGAGCTGGAACCACATCGGTCGGTCAATGGCCGGCGCGACTTCTTCGATCGGGCACACCGACACCGTGGACAGGGTGAAGGGAATACCTTTGGCCGCCGCCGCTTTAGCCGCCTGTACTTCGCCGCGCCGCGCATACATGCCGGTCAGGCCGACTGGAGCGAGTGCCACCGGCATGGCCAGGGTTTCGTTGAACAGGCGGGTTTCCAGACTCAGTTGCGACATGTCATTGAGCACCCGCTGACGCAGGGCAATGTCGGCCAAGTCTGAGACGTTGCGCCGCAGGGTGTGTTCGGCGTAAGCGCCGCCGTCGAGGTAGTGAAACAAGAACGGCGGCAGCTTGCGCTTGGCAGCGGCGCGATAGTCGGTAGAGGCAGAAATGATCATGGGATTCACTCTGGTTCAGAAAAAGGTCAGGCAGGTGCGCTTAGGTGGCTGGTCTCATCCCGGATACCGGCGGCTTTACTCGTGGGCCGCCAGCAGGGTTGGAAAGGCCGAGAGCCGGACGTACACCCCGGCTGAGCTGGAGTGCAGGCCCGGCGTCTTAGTTATACGCCGACGCCGACCAGAGGATCGCTGATGCCCATTACATAGAGGGCGAACAGGGTAATCAGGCCCGCAAACAGCACATAGTAAAGTGTAGGCCAGAAGGTTTTGCGCAGGGTCGCACCCTCGCGACCAAGCAGGCCGACGGTGGCTGACGCGGCTACCACGTTGTGAATGGCGACCATGTTGCCGGCAGCCGCGCCCACCGCTTGGGCCGCGACGATCAACGCCCCGGACAAGCCCAGGGTGTTCGCTACGCCATACTGAAACTGGCTGAGCATCATGTTGCTGACCGTGTTGGAGCCGGCAATAAAGGCGCCGAGGGCGCCGACGCTTGGAGCCATCAGCGGATAGATACTGCCCACGCTGTCGGCCACATAGCTGGCCATGGCAATCGGCATGCTGGGCAGGTCCGACATATTGACGCCGGAGTTGATCAGGATGCGCACCATCGGCACGGTGAACAACAAGACGAAGCCGGCGCCCAGCAAGACTTTGCCCGACTCGCCGATTGCCGCGCCTAATTCACGGACCTTCATGCCGTGCAGGAAGTAGGTGGCCAACACCACCATCACCAGAATCCCGCCGGGCAGGTATAGCGGCATGAAGTTGGCGCTGATGCCGGCTTCGCCAAGCAGATCAGGAAAGGTGACGACCACGGACTTGAACGCGGCGCTGATCTGCGGAACAACCCGGCTGATGACCAGCAAAACTCCTACCAGCACATAGGGCAGCCAGGCGCGAAAGCTGCTCATTGGTTTGGCGGTCAGTTCGTCCAGCTTCATTTCCACGGTGCCCAGCCACTCGCTCGGCCAGTCTTTGGCCGGCGCGAAGTCCCAGGTTTTTTTCGGGATCAAAAAGCCCATGCGCACGGCGCTGGTGACGATAGCCAAGCCAATCAGGCCGCCCAGCAATGATGGAAATTCCGGGCCGAGAAATATCCCGGTGGCGGCATAAGGCAGGGTGAAAGCCAGGCCGGCGAAGATCGCGAAGGGCAGCACTTCGAAACCGGCCTTCCAGCTTTTTTCCTTGCCGAAGAAGCGGGTCAGCATTAGCACCATGATCAGCGGCATAAAAGTACCGACGATGGCGTGGATGATTGCTACCTCGCTGGTGATCAGCTGCAGAAAGCTGTTCCAGTTGGAGCCTTGTTCGATCAGTTGCGTGCTTAGGGTGGCAGTGTCCAGGCCGCTGTTGACGCCGATGATGATCGGTGTGCCGACTGCGCCGAAGGATACCGGCGTGCTTTGCACCAGCATACCGACCATGACCGCGGCCATGGCTGGAAAGCCGACGGCGACGAGCAGGGGTGCCGCAATCGCCGCGGGCGTGCCGAAGCCGGAAGCGCCTTCGATAAAGCAGCCGAACAACCAGGCAATGATGATCGCCTGAATGCGCCGATCCGGGCTCAGGGCGGTGAAGCCTGCGCGAATCGCGGTGATGCCGCCGGAGTGCTTGAGGGTGTTAAGCAGCAAGATGGCGCCGAAGATGATCCACAGCACCCCGACGGTGATCACCAGGCCTTGCAGGCTGGAGGCGAGTACGCGGGTGAAGCTCATGTCCCAGGCGTACAGACCGATGCCCACGGTGAGCAGATAAACCAGCGGCATGGCGCGTTTGGCGGGCCAGCGCAAGCCAACCAACAAGATGGCGGCAAGCAGAATGGGAGAAAAAGCGAATAGCGCGAGTAGACCGTCAGACATTGTAGGGTCTCCGCTTAGCAGCGCGTGGAGCGTGAAGAGGACAAGTGGGGTGGTGCAGGGAACGTCGCGGGCATAACCAACATGGAGAGAACCTCGGTAGTTTCTTGGAATTATGATGGGATTTGTTAAATTGGTAATACCAATTTACAATCTAGCGTAGCCAGAGTAAGAGTGTCGGGCGGGCCTGTCAATTTGCCCGTCTACCACTTTGGTCGGGTATTGGGATGTGTTGAGCGTTGCAGCGGTGGCGCTATGGTTATGCTGTTGTGGCACGTTTGGTGGCTGCTCAGGCGGTGTTCAGGTGCAATTTAAAGCGCTCGGCAGATGGCTGAGCGCTACGGGAGAGGGTTATGGGATTTGCTCAGGTACAGCCACGCCGTTTGTCGGACGATATAGTCGCCAAGCTCGAGGGAATGATTCTCGAAGGCACGCTTAAGGCCGGCGAGCGCTTGCCGGCCGAGCGGGTGCTGGCCGAACAGTTCGGCGTATCGCGGCCCTCGCTGCGCGAGGCCATGCAGAAACTCGCGGCCAAGGGCTTGCTGATCAGTCGCCAAGGTGGCGGTAACTACATCGCCGAATCATTGGGTTCAACCTTCAGCGATCCTTTGTTGCAGTTGCTGGAAAACAACCCCGAGGCGCAGCGCGATCTGCTGGAGTTTCGCCATACCTTGGAAGGCTCTTGTGCGTTTTACGCGGCGCAGCGTGCCACCGAGCCCGATCGGCTGCGGCTGAGCGAGGCGTTTCAGGCATTGCAGGATTGTTATGCGCGGGTCGGTAAGGTCAGTCGGGCTGAAGAAGGCGCGGCGGATGCGCGCTTTCATCTGGCCATCGCTGAAGCCAGTCACAATGCCGTGCTGCTGCATACCATTCGCGGCTTGTTCGACCTGCTCAAGCGTAACGTGGTGACCAATATTGGCGGCATGTATGCCTTGCGCACCGAAACCCGCGACATGCTGATGAGCCAGCACCGTGCGTTGTATGAGGCCATTATTGAGGGGCGCGCGGAGGCGGCGCGAGAGCTGTCTAATCGGCATCTTCATTATGTGCAGGAAGTGCTGGCTGAGGTGCTGCTGGAGGCGCAACGCACTGCCCGCGCGCAACGGCGCGCCAGCACCATCAGCTCGAAGCCATAGATGGCGGTGATGCCACCGTGGCACTCCCGTCCTTGAAAGGACGGCGTGGGATTAGTCGTCCTTGCCCTTGCTGCGTACCGCGCGCTGCAGTTCGCGATTGGAGTCGCGCTCACGTTCGGTGTGGCGCTTATCGTATTCCTTCTTGCCTTTGCCCAGGCCGATCTCGCACTTAACCAGATGTTGTTTCCAGTAGATCGCCAGGGCCACGCAGGCAAAACCTTTTTGTTGCACGGCGGACACCAGCTTTTCCAGTTCGCGCCGGTTCAGCAGCAGTTTGCGCGAACGTACCGGGTCGGCAATAACATGGGTGCTGGTGGCGGTTAGCGGCGCGATATGGCAACCGATCAGCCAGGCTTCGTCGTTTTTGAGCACCACATAGCTGTCCACCAGTTGCGCCTTGCCGGCGCGCATGCTTTTAACTTCCCAGCCGGACAGGACCATACCCGCTTCGAATTTTTGTTCGATGAAGTAGTCGTGTCGGGCTTTCTTGTTTTGGGCAATGGTGCCCTGAGATTGTTTCTTCTGTTTGGCCATAGGGACGGCAGTATAAGGAGTCGCCGAGCGGCTGGCGACCTAAGTCGGCGACTTAGGCGCGCGTTTCGTTGATCACTCGGACCGTGCCGATCAGGCCGCCGGCGGAGGCGCTCCGAAGAGTAGGTCGGCAGCTGGGGTGCGACCGATTTGCTCGCTGCGCTCGGCTCGGCTAGCTGACCCTGGCGTGTACTCAACGAACCTGACGCCGACCAAATGGGCCGCCGAGCTTGAGGGGCTGGGATGAATCTCGGACAATGCGCGCTCTTTTTGCGCCTCGCGGATGTACGTATGTTGAGTGACAAGGTTTCGATCCACGGTGCCTGGGCCAGTCGTTGGGTATTTATCCTGGCGGCGACCGGTTCTGCGGTGGGGCTGGGTAATATCTGGAAGTTCCCCTATATGACCGGCATGTATGGCGGCGGAGCTTTCGTCATGATGTACCTGCTGTGCATTTTTCTGATCGGCCTGCCGATCATGCTGGCGGAAACCTTGATCGGCCGTCGTGGCCGGCAAAGCCCGATCAATTCCCTGAAGACCCTGGCCGTCGAATCCGGCGCCGCGCCGCGCTGGTCGTGGGCGGCTTTGATGGGCATGCTCGCCGCGTTGCTGATTCTGTCGTTCTACAGCGTAGTGGCCGGTTGGTCGCTAGACTATATCGTCAATATGGGCCGTGGCCAGTTCGCTGGCGTCAGCGCCGAGGGCGCCGGCGGAGCGTTTGCCGCGTTGACCGCCGATCCCTGGCGGCTGGTCCTGTGGCACTCGTTGTTTATGCTGCTGACCGGGTTTGTGATTGCCCGCGGGGTGGTCGCCGGTCTGGAGCGCAGCCTGCGGATCATGATGCCGCTGCTGTTTGTGCTGCTTCTAGTGCTGCTGGGCTACAGCATGACCACTGGCTATTTCATGCAGGGCTTTCACTTTCTGTTCGATTTTCAGCCAGGCAAACTGCTCGATGGCATGCTCGCCGCCATGGGACATGCCTTCTTTACCCTGAGCGTCGGGGTCGGCTCGATCATGGTGTATGGCGCCTATATGCCCCGGAATGCCTCGATTGGCAGTACGGTATTGGCCGTCGGTATTCTCGACACCTTGGTGGCGTTGACCGCCGGTCTGGCGCTATTTCCCATCGTCTTCGCCGCGGGACTGGATGTGGGCGAAGGACCGGGGCTGATGTTTGTCACCCTGCCCGTGGCGTTCGGCAATGTCGCGTTCGGCCAAGTTATGGGCACCTTGTTCTTTATTCTGGTGTTGGTGGCGGCCTGGACTTCGTCGATTTCCATGCTGGAACCGATGGTCGCGTATCTGGTTGAGCGCACCCGATTGAGCCGCGCCTGGGTCACGGCGGGGCTTGCCTTTATTTGCTGGTTCGTCGGGCTGGGCACGGTGTTCTCGTTCAATTTGTGGAAACAGGCGAAGTTTTTTGTCAACGAAGGCGGCGTCTTTCATCTCTACCAATGGGACGCGGCCAGCGGGCTGACATTTTTCGGGGTGATCGACTTTTTGACCTCGCGCATTATGTTGCCGCTGGGCTGCCTGGCTTTCGTGGTGTTTGCCGGTTGGGTGATGGGCCGTGAGACGGTGCGTGATGAGTTGGCGATGGGTAATGCGCGGCTGTTTGCCGTTACGTTCTTTCTGATGCGGTATGTCGCGCCACTGGGCATTCTTATTGTGTTTGCTGCCCAGTTATGGGCATGAGGTTGCCATGACCACTCATATTCAGCGCTCGGCGCTGCTGCCTTATCCCGCACAGGTGCTTTACGACTTGGTGAACGACGTGGCGCGCTACCCAGAATTTTTGCCTTGGTGTTCGGTTAGCGAGGTGTTGGACGTCAGCGAGACGCGGATGCGCGCCAGCCTCGGAGTGGCCAAGGGCGCGCTGCGCCAGGAATTTGTGACATGCAATACGCTGGTCTTCGGGGAGTCGATCGAGATGAATTTGGAGCAAGGCCCGTTTACCCAGTTGCATGGGCTGTGGGTCTTCAAGGGCTTGGGCGAGCAGGCGTGCAAGATTAGCCTGGATCTGACCTTCAACTACGCCGGCCCCATCGTGCGGGCGACCTTCGGGCCCCTGTTTAATCAGGCCGCCAACACGCTGGTAGACGCCTTTTGCCAGCGTGCCAAGCAGCTGTATGGCTAAGTGTGCCGGGCATGGTGGTTATGTCTCGCGGCGATCATCTCAGCACGCTGCAGAAGAGGTTGCGTATGGATAGGCCCGCGCCTGTAGAACGTATCTCCATCGAGGTGGCCTATGCACTGGCGGACCGGCAAATACTGCTGCGGCTGACCCTGGCGCAGGGCACTACGCTGCGCCAGGCCGTGCTGGCCAGTGGCGTTGATGCGCAGTTTCCTGGATTGGATCTGGCTCATTGCCCCGTGGGGATTTTTGGCAAAGTGGTGGCGAAGCCCGAGACACGCGTACTGCAAGACGGCGAGCGCGTGGAGATTTATCGCTCGCTGCTAGCCGACCCCAAAGACGTGCGCCGGCAGCGGGCTGTGGCGGCCAAAGCTAAAGCCGCAGTATCGGGTGATTGAATGTCCACTTTTTTGCGGTTTTTGCGGTTTTTGCGGTGAGCCGTACCAGGCACGCGCGCATAAAAAAGCCCGGAAAGACCGGGCTGAGTTGCGGCACGCTGATTTAAGCGTTACTGCGGAGTTGTTTCCAGTGGCTCGGGCGTCGGCACCGGTACGCTTTCGACGTTATCCACTTCTTGCTGGATTTCCTCAAGCAGGGAGCCCGGCTTGGCCGGCGCCTCAGTTTCAGTTGGCGGCGTAGTCAGCTGAGGACTGCTCGCACTGGCGGCCTCTGGGCCGAGAATGGCTTGGTCGCGACTGATACCGGGCTTGAAGTCACCGGCCAGCCCCGTCAACTGATCGCTGCTGTTGAACACCAGGCTGACACGCTCTTGCTGACGTTGTACGCCGCCTGGCTGCAGGCTGTACAGATAGTCCCAGCGGTTGGTGTGGAACGTGTCGGTGATCAAGGGGTTGCCCATGATAAAACGCACCTGACTGCGAGTCATTCCGGGGCGCAACTGGTCTATCATCTCCTGAGTGACGACATTGCCTTGTTGGATGTCGATTTTGTAAACCCCGGGGAAGGAGCAACCGGCGAGTGCGAGCAGTCCTGCGAAGGTGAGGCTGGTCAGCAGTAGCTTGGAGTTTTGCATCGGTGGGAAACTTCCACTATCTTGGCTTGGCAAAGTGACCTCCGATCATACCCGTATTGAAGGATGCTGCGAAGCCGCATCCGTTGAGATAGCCAACCATGGTTGAAAATAACGATTTACGCAAAGCTGGCCTGAAAGTGACTCTGCCGCGGGTCAAGATTCTGCAAATGCTCGACTCCGCGGAACAGCGTCACATGAGCGCCGAAGACGTGTACAAGGCCCTGATGGAGGCTGGCGAAGATGTCGGTCTGGCAACGGTTTACCGTGTGCTGACGCAATTCGAGGCTGCCGGCTTAGTGGTGCGCCACAATTTCGATGGTGGCCATGCGGTGTTTGAATTGTCTGATGGCAGTCATCACGACCACATGGTCTGCGTGGACTCCGGTGAGGTAATCGAATTTTTCGATGCCGAAATCGAAAAGCGCCAACGGCAGATCGTTCTGGAACACGGTTTCGAGCTGGTTGAGCACAACCTTGTGCTGTACGTACGCAAGAAAAAAACGGAAGGATAGGTTGCGGCTGGTGAATGCCAGTGAGTAATCAACAAAAAGGCGACCTTCTGGTCGCCTTTTTTGTGCGGCGCGCGCACTGCCTCATTCTTCAAAGTAGAGGGCGCTTAGACGAACGCGGTTTTCGGCGCGGCGCTAGGCTTTGGCCGTTCCGACCATTTGGCGGGCGTGGGCCAGGGACTCTTCGGTCAAGTCGAGGCCGCCGAGCATGCGCGCAATCTCTTCGACGCGCTGGGCATCGTCCAAACGCGACACTGCCGTGCGGGTGGCCGACTCGTCCAACGCCTTATGGACGAATAGGTGCTGATGGCCCTGCGCCGCGACTTGCGGCAGGTGAGTAACGGTCAGTACCTGTCCGCGCTCGCCCAAGCGCCGCAAGAGCTGCCCGACCACTTCGGCGGTGGGCCCGCCGATACCGACGTCCACTTCGTCGAATACCAAGGTCGGCACCCGTGAGGTTTGCGCGGTGATGACCTGGATCGCCAGGCTGATGCGCGACAGCTCGCCGCCGGAGGCGACCTTGGCCAGCGCCTTGAGCGGCTGTCCGGGGTTGGCGCTGACCAGAAACTCCACCTGCTCTAGGCCCTGTGGCTGCGGTTCGGCGCTGCTGAGGTGGCGCAGGTGGATAGTGACGCGGCCGCCAGGCATGCCCAGGCGCTGGATTTCGCCGGCAATGGCTTCCGCCAGCGGGCCGGCCGCAGATTGGCGCAAGAGGCTGAGCTGGCTGGCTTTGTCCTGAAAGTGCTGGGCGAACGCTGCGAGTTCTTCGGCCAGCCGCTCGGCGGCCTGGTCGTCGGCGTGCAGGGTTTCCAGTTCGTCGAACAATTGCTGCTGCAGCGCGATTAGCTCGGTGGGCGGGATACGGTGCTTGCGGGCCAAGGTGTAGATGGCGTCCAGGCGTTCTTCCAGCACTTGCTGGCGGGCCGGGTCGGCGTCGAAATGGTCGAGAAAGCGGTTGAGCTCGCCGACCGCCTCTTCAACCTGAATCTGTGCGCTGGCCAACATGCTGACCGCTTCACCCAGCGCGCCGGGGCCGCTGTTGAATGGTGCCAGTCGCTGCAGGCTAGCGGTCAAGGTCGACAGCACATTACCGCCGTCATGCTCGCTGCATTGCTCGAGCACCAGGCGGCAGACGGCCAACAGGCTTTCGGCGTTAGCCAGCGCCTTGTGGTCTTGTTCGAGCTGGCCCAGTTCCTGTTCACCCAAGGCCAGGTTGTCCAGCTCTTCGAGCTGATAGCTGAGCAACTGGTAGCGCGCACGCTGCTCGGCGCCGGCGCTGGACAGGCGTTCGAGTTCTTGGCGCGTCTGGCGCCAGCGCTGAGCGGCCAACTGCACCTGGCGCGCGAGTTCTTGGCTGCCGGCATATTCGTCGAGCAGGCGACGGTGTGTTTCAGGTTTGAGCAGTGATTGGTGTTCATGCTGACTGTGGATGTCAATCAACAGCTCGCCGAGGGCCTTGAGGTCGCCGAGCGGGCATGTCGAGCCGTTTATATAGCCGCGCGAGCGACCTTCGGCGGTAATCACTCGGCGCAGGATGCAGGGGCCGTCGCTATCGAGATCGCGCTCGGCGAGCCAGGCGTGGGCTAGCGGAATATCACCCAGATCGAAACTGGCGAGGATGTCGGTCTTGTCTGCACCGGGACGTACCACGCCGCTGTCGGCGCGATCGCCCAGGCACAGGCCGAGCGCGTCGAGCATGATCGACTTACCGGCACCGGTCTCCCCGGTGATGACGCTCATGCCGCTCTCAAGTTCGAGATCAAGGTGCTCGACGATGGCGTAATTATGTACGGACAGGTGCACCAGCATGGCGATCGCTCCGGGCTTTATGTCTGGTTGTTTATACAGTGTTGTATTTGCGCCTGACAATGTTTGTGAGATGGTTTTTTCGCCTGACTTTACCAATGACCGCCACGACTCAGCCTTGAAGCTGAAGATTGCGACCCCATATAGGCGACACAGGCCTGAGTTAGGCGCGCAGTCGGTATCGACCCGATTAACGATATCGACGCTATTTACAGGAGGGCCCTATGGCCGACGAACAGACCCAAAATACCCATCTGCCAGGAATGGCTCCGGGCGCCGAAGCCGACTCAAACGGTGCTGTAGATGCGCGCATTCAGGTGCTCGAAGATGAGCTGGCAGCCGCTCAGGATCAGGCCTTGCGCGTTGCGGCTGACTTGCAGAATGTGCGCCGCCGCGCCCAGCAGGATGTAGAAAAAGCCCACAAGTTCGCCCTGGAAAAATTCGCCAATGACCTGTTGCCGGTAGTTGATAGCCTGGAGCGGGGCCTGGAATTGTTCGATTCAAGCGATGCCAGCATGGGTCCGATGCGCGAAGGGATTGAGATGACCCTGAAGATGTTTCAGGACACGCTCAAGCGCTATCAGCTGGTCGCTATCGACCAGGAAGGCGTGCCGTTCAACCCCGATCAGCACCAAGCCATGGCCATGCAGGAAAGCACCCAGCTTGAGCCCAACAGCGTGCTCAAGGTGTTTCAAAAAGGCTACCTGCTGAACGGCCGTCTGCTGCGCCCCGCGATGGTCGTGGTCAGCAAGGCGCCGGAAGAAGCGCCGCCGTCTATCGACGAACAGGCTTGAAATTCGGGGCTAAGCCCCCATCTATTAAACCAAGCGATTTAGTACTACCGCGGGCGGTAACAGCGAATCGCGGTCAACTCAAAATTTAGGGAGAGTAAAAAATGGGCAGAATTATCGGCATCGACTTGGGGACCACTAACTCCTGTGTCTCCATCATGGAAAACGGTAAAGCCAAGGTCATTGAAAACGCCGAGGGTGCGCGCACCACGCCGTCGATCATCGCTTACACCAACGACGGTGAGATCCTGGTCGGCCAGTCCGCCAAGCGTCAGGCTGTGACCAATCCGCAGAACACCGTGTATGCGGTCAAGCGTCTGATTGGTCGGCGCTTCGACGAAGATGTCGTGCAAAAAGACATCCAGATGGTGCCCTACAAGATCGTCAAAGCTGACAATGGCGATGCGTGGGTGCAAGTGCGCGACCAGAAGCTGGCTTCGCAGCAGATTTCTGCCGAAGTGCTGAAAAAGATGAAGAAGACTGCCGAAGACTACCTCGGCGAGCCAGTGACCGAAGCCGTTATCACCGTGCCGGCCTACTTCAACGACAGCCAGCGTCAAGCCACCAAGGATGCCGGGCGCATCGCTGGTCTAGACGTCAAGCGCATCATCAACGAGCCTACCGCCGCAGCGCTGGCTTACGGCATGGACAAAGCCAAGGGCGATCACACCGTGATTGTCTATGACCTGGGCGGCGGCACTTTCGACATTTCGGTGATCGAAATCGCTGAAGTCGATGGCGAGCATCAGTTCGAAGTGTTGGCTACCAACGGCGACACGTTCCTCGGCGGCGAAGACTTCGATATCCGCTTGATCGACTACTTGGTCGACGAGTTCAAGAAAGAAACTGGCATGAGCCTCAAGGGCGACCCGCTGGCCATGCAGCGCCTGAAAGAAGCGGCGGAAAAAGCCAAGATTGAGCTGTCTTCCAGCCAGCAGACCGACGTCAACCTGCCATACATCACCGCCGATGCCACCGGTCCTAAGCACCTGAACGTGAAGATCTCCCGCGCCAAGCTTGAAGCGCTGGTGGAAGATCTGGTGCAGCGCACTATCGAACCTTGCCGTATCGCATTGAAAGATGCCGGCATTGATGTCGGCGCTATCCAGGACGTGATCCTGGTCGGCGGTCAGACCCGCATGCCATTGGTGCAAAAACTGGTTACTGAGTTCTTCGGTAAAGACGCTCGCAAGGACGTCAACCCTGACGAAGCAGTTGCCATGGGCGCGGCGATTCAAGGCGCAGTGTTGGCCGGCGACGTCAAGGACGTGCTGCTGCTCGACGTCAGCCCGCTGACCTTGGGTATCGAAACCATGGGCGGCGTGATGACCGCGCTGATTGAGAAGAACACCACTATTCCGACCAAGAAATCCCAGGTGTTCTCCACCGCCGACGACAACCAGGGCGCGGTGACCATTCACGTGATGCAGGGCGAGCGTAAGCAAGCGGCCGCGAACAAGTCCTTGGGCAAGTTCGACCTGGCCGATATTCCGCCTGCACCACGCGGCGTACCGCAGATCGAAGTGACCTTCGATATCGATGCCAACGGCATCTTGCATGTTGGCGCCAAAGACAAGGCCACCGGCAAGCAGCAGTCCATCGTGATCAAGGCCAACACCGGTTTGAGCGAAGAAGAAATTCAACAGATGGTTCGCGATGCCGAAGCCAATATCGAGGAAGATCGCAAGTTTGAAGAGCTGGCTGGCGCCCGCAACCAAGGCGATGCGCTGGTGCATGCCTCTCGTAAGATGATCATCGAAGCCGGCGAAAAGGCGACGACTGAAGAGAAAACGGCCATCGAAAAAGCCTTGGCTGAGCTGGAAATTGCAGTGCGCGGTGACGACAAGGAAGCCATCGAAACGCAGATGACCGCAGTATCTGCAGCCACTGCACCATTGGCGCAAAAAATGTACGCCGAGCAGCCGGCTGAAGGCGAGCAGGAACCCGCCGCCGAGGCCGCAAAAGGTGCGGATGACGTGGTCGACGCGGAGTTCGAAGAGGTCAAGGAGAACAAGTAAGCCCAGGCTTGCTAACGCTCTAGCTGGTGGTGGCTGAGGCCACCACCGCTATGAACCGCCGCGCGGGAGCTTGCTCCCGCGTTGGCGTGTCTGGGTAAGACGAATTGATGATTTGATGAGTTAAGAGCGCAAAAGAATTATGCCTAAACGTGATTATTACGACATCTTGGGAGTGGAGCGCGGTGCTAGCGAGGCCGAGCTGAAAAAAGCTTACCGGCGTCTGGCCATGAAGCACCACCCGGATCGCAATCCCGACGACAAGGCCTCCGAAGAGAAATTTAAGGAGGCCAACGAGGCCTACGAAGTATTGTCCGATGCCAACAAGCGCGCGGCCTTCGACCAGTACGGGCATGCCGGTCTGGACCCGAGTATGGGTGGTGGAGGCGGTGGCGGCGGCGGTGCAAATTTCTCCGATATCTTTGGTGATGTATTCAGCGACTTCTTCGGTGGCGCCCGGGGCGGTCAGCGCGGCGGTGCCCAGCGTGGCAGCGACTTGCGTTACACCCTGGAGCTGGATCTTGAAGAAGCGGTGCGTGGCACGTCGGTGACCATTCGGGTGCCGACCTTGGTCAATTGCAATACCTGCGAGGGCTCGGGCGCCAAGAAGGGCACCAGCCCCGTTACTTGCACCACCTGCGGCGGCATCGGTCAGGTGCGGATGCAGCAAGGCTTCTTCTCTGTGCAGCAAACCTGCCCGCGCTGCCATGGCCACGGCAAGATGATCGCCGACCCCTGCGCGAGCTGTCACGGCCAGGGCCGAGTAGAAGAGCACAAGACCCTCTCTGTGAAGGTGCCGGCAGGGGTTGATACCGGCGATCGCATCCGCCTCTCGGGCGAAGGCGAAGCAGGCGCAATGGGCGGCCCGGCGGGCGATCTGTATGTGGTCGTGAATGTGCGCGAGCACGCGATCTTCCAGCGCGACGGTAAACACCTGCATTGCGAGGTGCCGATCAGCTTTACCGATGCGGCCTTGGGTGGCGAACTGGAAGTGCCGACTCTGGATGGTCGGGTAAAACTGAGAATTCCGGAAGGCACCCAGACCGGAAAATTGTTCCGGTTGCGCGGCAAGGGCGTGGCTCCGGTGCGCGGCGGCGGTGCAGGCGATTTAATGTGCCAGGTCGCTATAGAAACCCCGGTCAGCCTGGACCGCCATCAGCGCGAACTGCTCGAAGAGTTCCGCAAGTCGCTGCAGGGCAATATCGCTCATTCGCCCAAGGCCAGCGGTTGGTTTGAGGGTGTAAGGCGCTTTTTCGGCGACGTATAAGGTTTGTCAGGGAGTGTGCGTGATGCTGCAGTGCGAGCGCTGGTGAGTTGCTGGGATTAGTCGGCGCAGCGTTCAGGTCCGTTTGCTGCGCTTCATTTATCTTAAGGGCCAGTCAGCGACTGTTTCGGGCTTGTTGTCTGCCTTCTCAGCCGCTCGCGACGATCTTGAACCGATGTTAAGTAATCTTGGTCTGCGGCCGGCCCTGTACGGTGGGCCGCATTGGGTTTGCAGCTTGGAGCTGACGTTATGCAACGAATTGCTGTAATGGGCGCCGCTGGGCGCATGGGCAAGACCCTGATCGAAGCGGTACAGCAGGCTCCCGATGCGTGCTTGACGGCGGCGCTGGATCGTCCGGATAGCAGCCTGCTTGGCGCCGATGCCGGTGAATTGGCCGGGCTGGGTAAGTTGGGGGTGCCCGTGTCAGGTGATCTGGCGGCGGTGCTGGAGCAGTTCGATGTGCTGATCGACTTCACTCACCCTACGGTGACTTTGCAAAATCTGGCCCTGTGCCGACGCGCGGGCAAGGCCATGATCATCGGCACCACTGGGTTCAGTGCCGAGCAAAAGCAGCTGCTGGTCGAGGCGGGTAAGGAGATTCCAATTGTCTTTGCCGCTAACTTCAGCGTAGGCGTGAATCTGTGCCTGACGCTGCTGGACACCGCGGCGCGAGTGCTGGGCGATGAGGTGGATATCGAGATCATCGAGGCTCATCACCGGCACAAAGTTGATGCTCCATCTGGCACGGCGCTGCGCATGGGCGAGGTTGTGGCGCAGGCCCTGGGTCGTGATCTGGCTAAGGTGGCGGTCTATGGCCGCGAAGGCCAGACCGGTGCGCGGGAGCGGCAGACGATAGGCTTTGCCACCGTGCGCGCCGGCGATGTAGTGGGTGAACATACCGTGTTGTTCGCAGCCGACGGCGAGCGGGTAGAGATTACCCACAAAGCTTCCAGTCGCATGACCTTCGCCAAGGGTGCAGTGCGCGCAGCGCTCTGGCTGCAGGGTCGGCCGGCCGATCTGTATGACATGCAGGATGTACTGGGGCTGCGTTGATCCAGCGGTTTGACCTTTAAGGGAGTAGACCAAAAAGGCCTTGTTCTGTAAGCTACAGCTTTAGTGTGTTCACTAAAAGCGCGCAGCGGATTCTAAAAAAGCGGGGTGACGTGTCCATACGTCACCCCGCTTTTTTGCACCCTGCGTACGCCCCGTCAGGCTTGATTTACCGGAGGTCTTCTTGACTAAGCCAGCCCTTAAGCCAGCTATTTTGGCCCTTGCTGATGGCAGTATTTTTCGTGGTGAGGCCATTGGGGCCGACGGTCAAACCGTTGGTGAGGTGGTGTTCAACACCGCCATGACCGGCTATCAGGAAATCCTTACCGATCCCTCCTACGCCCAACAAATTGTCACCCTGACCTACCCGCATATCGGCAACACCGGCACCACGGTGCAAGATGCCGAGTCCACGCGTGTATGGGCTGCCGGCCTGGTTATTCGCGACTTACCGTTGCTGGCCAGTAACTGGCGCAGCTCTCAGCCGCTGGACGCTTACCTGAAGGCCAATCAGGTGGTAGCGATTGCCGGCATCGATACCCGCCGGCTGACCCGGATCCTGCGTGAAAAAGGCGCTCAGAATGGCTGCATTCTGGCCGGCGCGGATGCCACTGAAGAGCAGGCGCTAGAGCTGGCCCGCGGCTTTGCCGGGATCAAAGGGACTGACTTGGCCAAAGTGGTCAGCACCCGCGAGTCGTATCCGTGGCGCGCCAGCACCTGGAATCTGCAGAGTGACAGCCATCCCGAAATCGACGCCAGCCAGTTGCCCTACCATGTGGTGGTTTACGACTACGGGGTCAAACTTAACATTCTGCGCATGCTGGTGGCGCGCGGTTGTCGCCTGACCGTGGTGCCGGCTCAGACGCCTGCCAGCGAAGTGTTAGCGCTGCAACCGGACGGCGTGCTGTTGTCCAACGGCCCGGGTGACCCGCAGCCGTGTGATTACGCGATTTGGGCGATTCAAGCGCTGCTGGAAACCGATATCCCGCTGTTTGGCATCTGCCTGGGTCTGCAATTGCTGGCACTGGCCAGCGGCGCCACGACCCTCAAGATGGTCAACGGACATCATGGTGCCAACCACCCGGTGCAGGATCTGAAGACCGGGGTGGTGATGATCACCAGCCAGAACCACGGTTTTTCGGTAGACGAGGCCAGCCTGCCAGACAACCTGCGGGCGACTCACAAGTCGCTGTTCGACGGCTCCTTGCAGGGTATCGAGCGCACCGATAAAGAAGCCTTCGGCTTTCAGGGCCACCCGGAAGCCAGCCCCGGTCCGACCGATGTGGCGCCGCTGTTCGACCGTTTCATCGAAGCCATGGCCGTGCGCCGTTGAGTTTGTTGAGCTAAGGATTCGAGACCAAGAAAATGCCAAAACGTACAGACATTAAAAGCATCCTGATTCTCGGCGCCGGCCCCATCGTCATCGGCCAGGCCTGCGAATTCGACTACTCTGGCGCCCAGGCCTGCAAGGCTCTGCGCGAGGAGGGTTACCGGGTCATTCTGGTGAATTCCAACCCGGCCACCATCATGACCGACCCGGACATGGCGGATGCCACCTATATCGAGCCGATCAAGTGGTCCACTGTGGCCAAGATCATCGAGAAGGAGCGCCCGGACGCCCTGCTGCCGACTATGGGTGGGCAGACCGCATTGAACTGCGCGCTGGACCTGGAAAAGCATGGCGTGCTGGAAAAATTCGGTGTCGAGATGATCGGCGCTAACGCCGACACCATCGATAAGGCGGAAAACCGCTCGCGCTTCGACAAGGCGATGAAGGACATCGGCTTGGCGTGTCCGGTTTCCGGCATTGCCCACACCATGAGCGAGGCCTACGTGGTCCTCGAGAAGGTCGGGTTTCCCTGCATCATTCGGCCGTCCTTCACCATGGGCGGCACCGGTGGCGGGATAGCCTACAACCGCGAAGAATTCGAGGATATCTGCGCCCGCGGTATCGATCTGTCGCCGACCAGTGAGCTGCTGATCGACGAATCCTTGATCGGCTGGAAAGAGTACGAGATGGAGGTGGTGCGCGATAAGAACGACAACTGCATCATCGTCTGCACCATCGAAAACTTCGACCCCATGGGCGTGCATACCGGCGACTCGATCACTGTAGCGCCGGCGCAGACCCTGACTGACAAGGAATACCAGATCCTGCGTAACGCCTCCCTGGCGGTCTTGCGTGAGATCGGCGTGGAAACCGGCGGCTCCAATGTGCAGTTCGGCATCTGTCCGGAAACCGGGCGCATGGTGGTGATCGAGATGAACCCGCGGGTGTCGCGCTCCTCCGCGTTGGCCTCCAAGGCGACTGGCTTTCCGATTGCTAAAATCGCCGCGAAGCTGGCAGTGGGTTACACCCTCGACGAATTGCAGAACGACATTACCGGCGGTCGCACCCCGGCGTCTTTCGAGCCGGCCATCGATTACGTGGTGACCAAGCTGCCACGGTTTGCCTTTGAGAAATTCCCCAAGGCCGATGCGCGTCTGACCACCCAGATGAAATCCGTGGGCGAGGTCATGGCTATCGGCCGGACCTTCCAGGAATCCCTGCAAAAAGCCCTGCGTGGCCTGGAAGTGGGTGTCAACGGCTTGGATCCCAAGCTGGATCCGAGCAATCCTGAAGCCGCGACTGTTCTCAAGCGCGAGCTGATGGTGCCTGGCGCCGAACGCATCTGGTATGTCGCCGATGCCTTTCGTGCCGGCATGAGCTGCGACGACATTTATGCCCTGACCAAGATTGATCATTGGTTTCTGGTGCAGATCGAGGATCTGATCAAGGACGAAGAGCGGGTCAAAAGCCTGAGTCTGACTGCGATTGATTACGCCGCGATGTACCAGCTCAAGCGCAAGGGTTTTTCCGATGCGCGCCTGGCTAAACTGCTGGGCATTACCGAAAAAAGTCTGCGTCGCCACCGGCATAAACTCAACGTCTATCCGGTCTACAAGCGCGTCGACACCTGCGCGGCCGAGTTTGCCACCGACACCGCCTACCTCTACTCGACCTACGAGGAGGAGTGCGAGGCGCGCCCGACCGGTCGCGACAAGATCATGATTCTCGGTGGCGGGCCAAACCGCATCGGCCAGGGTATCGAGTTCGATTACTGCTGCGTACATGCCGCTCTGGCGCTGCGTGCGGATGGCTATGAAACCATCATGGTCAACTGCAACCCGGAAACCGTCTCCACTGACTACGACACCTCGGACCGCTTGTACTTCGAGCCGGTGACCCTGGAAGACGTGCTGGAAATTGTCCGGGTCGAGCAGCCCAAAGGCGTGATCGTGCAGTACGGCGGCCAGACCCCGCTTAAGCTGGCGCGTGCTCTGGAAGAGGCTGGCGTGCCGATCATTGGCACCTCGCCGGATTCCATCGACCGTGCCGAAGACCGTGAGCGCTTTCAGCAAATGGTCGAGCGTTTGAACCTGCGTCAGCCGCACAACGCCACAGTGCGCAGCGAGGAAGAAGCGATCCGCGGCGCCAACAAAATTGGCTATCCGCTGGTGGTGCGTCCGTCCTATGTGTTGGGCGGTCGGGCGATGGAAATCGTCTATGAAGAGGACGAGCTCAAGCGCTACCTGCGCGAGGCGGTGCAGGTTTCCAACGACAGTCCAGTGCTGCTGGATTACTTCCTCAACTGTGCCATCGAGGTGGACATCGACGCGGTCTGCGACGGTGAGTTGGTGGTGATTGGCGCGATCATGCAGCACATCGAGCAGGCTGGCGTGCACTCTGGCGATTCGGCCTGCTCCTTGCCTCCCTATTCGTTGCCCAAGCACATCCAGGACGAGATCCGCGAGCAGATCAAGAAAATGGCCCTGGAGTTGGGTGTGGTTGGCCTGATGAACGTGCAGATGGCCGTGCAGGGCGAGGATATCTTCGTCATAGAAGTCAATCCGCGCGCCTCGCGTACCGTGCCGTTTGTCTCCAAGTGCATCGGTATTTCCCTGGCGATGGTCGCGGCGCGAGTGATGGCCGGCAAAAGCCTCAAGGAAATCGGCTTTACCGAAGAAATCATCCCGAACTTCTACAGCGTCAAGGAAGCGGTGTTCCCCTTCGCCAAGTTCCCGGGCGTCGACCCCATCCTCGGCCCGGAAATGAAGTCGACTGGTGAGGTGATGGGCGTCGGCGACAGTTTCGGAGAGGCATTCGCCAAAGCGCAGTTAGGCGCCAGCGAGATTCTGCCCAGCAGCGGCTGCGCCTTTATCAGTGTGCGTGATGACGATAAGCCTCTGGCAGCCACTGTGGCGCGCGATTTGATCGAGTTGGGGTTCGAGGTGGTTGCCACCTCCGGCACGGCCAAGGTGATCGAGGCCGCCGGTTTGCCGGTGCGTCGCGTGAACAAGGTCACCGAGGGTCGACCGCACGTCGTCGACATGATCAAAAATGACGAAGTGACGTTGATCATCAATACTACTGAGGGCCGTCAGTCTATCGCTGACTCCTACTCCATACGTCGTAATGCCCTGCAACACAGGATCTGCTGCACCACCACCCTAGCGGCGGGAGCGGCTATCTGTGAGGCGTTGAAGTTCGGTCCAGAAAAGACCGTGCGTCGCTTGCAGGACCTCCATGCAGGAATCAAGGCATGACCAAATACCCCATGACCCTTCAGGGCGCTCGCGCCCTGGAAGAAGAGTTGCATCACCTGAGCAAGGTGCTTCGCCCCAAACTCAGCCAGGATATTGGTACAGCCCGTGAATTAGGTGACTTGAAGGAAAATGCCGAATATCACGCCGCCCGCGAGCAACAGGGAATGGTTGAGGCGCGCATTCGCGATATTGAAGGTCGCTTGCAAAATGCCCAGGTGATCGACGTTACGACCATTGCCCGCACCGGCAAGGTATTTTTTGGCGCCACGGTGGAAATCGCCAATGTCGAGACCGATGAGCGCGTGACCTACCAGATCGTCGGCGAAGACGAGGCAAATATTAAGTTGGGCAAAATTTCGGTTGGCTCACCTATCGCTCGCGCCTTGATCGGCAAAGAAGAAGGCGATGTGGTAGTTGTCAAAACACCGAAAGGCCTGATCGAGTTTGAAGTTGTCGACGTCCGTCACCTTTAATCCGCAAAGAATCGGCGCCACTGCTTGGCAGCTGGCTCAGACGCTTTGGGTCGGTGGTTTGTGGCTCTTGCATTTTTTGGTGGTGCCGGCGTTAAGCAGCATAGGCTTGGCGCCGCTGTTGATCGAGACCCTGAGCGGCACCTTGCGCCCATTGCTGGTCGCCCTTGCGCTTGGCTGTGCTTTGCTGCAGTTGCTGTTATTGATGCTTGCCGAGGGTGTGGCCAGCTGCTGGCAAGATAAGCGCGGGCATTTGTTGTTGGCCGTGCTCGGGCTGGCGTGCGTGTATCTGGCGACACACTGCTGGTTGCCCGCCGCGTTCTGGTGGTTGCGGTTCAATTTTCTATTGCTGGCATTTGCTGGGTTGCTGCTGGTGTTGCAGCCCATACCGGATGCTGGCGACCAAAAGTGCTAGGCCTGGTGAGCGCAATGAAACTCGGCGATCGAGGCTGCTGGACTTCGCCAGTAAAGGCGTTGCCCAGCCGGCCAACAACGCATCAGACCAGGTGGCGGCTGATATTGGACAATTGCTTGTTGGCTTTGGGATTTTTGCGGTAGATAAGTGCCATCTTGCCAATCACCTGTACCAGCTCGCTTTTAGCCGTCTTGCACACGGTGCTGATGGCCGCTAAGCGGTCGGCGCGCTCGGTGATGCGCAGTTGGATCTTAATCAGCTCGTGATCGCTGAGCGCACGCTCCAATTCGGCGACTACGCCTTCGGTTAAGCCGTTGTCGGCCACGGTCACTATCGGTTTCAGATGATGGCCGATAGCTTTGTATTGTTTCTTCTGCTCCTGAGTGAGCGGCATAATCTGACCCCTTGCGTCTGATCTGTAAAAAGCGGCGGCCAGTCTACCCGAGGCACTCGGGGCTCGCCCAGTTAATCATGACCCGTTACTTTCGAGGTGCCGCGTGGCCCGTACCAAAACTAGCCAGAACTGGCTTAGAGAACATTTCAACGACCCCTTCGTAAAAATGGCGCAGAAGGACGGTTACCGTTCACGTGCCAGTTATAAACTGCTCGAGATCCAGGAAAAAGACCGCATCCTGCGGCCCGGTAATACCGTGGTCGACTTGGGCGCGGCGCCTGGCGGTTGGTCTCAAGTAACCAGTCGGGTGCTTGGCCTCAAGGGCCGCTTGATCGCCTCGGACATCCTGGAGATGGACAGCATTGCCGATGTCACCTTCATTCAGGGCGATTTTACCGAGGAATCAGTGCTGGCGCAGATTCTCGAGGCTGTGGGCAATAGCCCGGTAGACCTTGTGATTTCCGATATGGCCCCCAATATGAGTGGGGTGAGGATGGCCGATCAGGCTCGTGCCATGTATTTGTGCGAGTTGGCGTTGGATTTCGCTGGGCAGGTATTGCGTCCCGGTGGCGATTTTCTGATCAAGATCTTTCAGGGTGAAGGTTTCGATCTTTACCATAAGCAGGTACGCACGCTGTTCGACAAGGTGCAAATGCGCAAGCCCTTGTCTTCCCGCGATCGCTCCCGTGAACAATATTTACTGGCCCGCGGTTTTCGCGGTGCCCCGGCGCTGAAATAAGTGCCAGCATTTGAGGCAAGAGTCGATAGATATACTGCGCTACGCAAGCCAGTGCAGCACTCGACCCGAGGGTCTGTAATTCATAAAGGGTTACAGACGGCTCCTGTAGAAAGGCACGTTGTGTAGTAAGTTAGGTCTGTAAATATTCAGCCGTCATGCAAGGCACGTTTCAGGACATGGTCCGCTCCAGAGGATAGCTAAGTGAACGATATGGCAAAAAACCTGATCCTGTGGGTGATCATCGCCGCGGTCTTGGTGACAGTGATGAATAATTTCTCGAGTCCCCATGAGACTAACCGACTCAATTATTCTGAGTTCATCGAGCAGGTCCAAGATGGCAAGGTCGCGCAGGTGACTGTCGACGGCTACATCCTCACCGGCCGAGGCGTCGATGGGAATGTCTTCGAGACCGTGCGTCCGGCGATCCAAGACAATGGTTTGATGAAAGATCTGATCGACAACAGTGTGGTCATCATTGGTAAGCAGCCGGAACAGCAGAGCATTTGGACTCAGTTGTTGGTGGCCAGTTTTCCAATCTTGGTGATTATTGCGGTATTCATGTTCTTTATGCGCCAAATGCAAGGCGGTGCTGGTGGCAAAGGCGGGCCGATGAGCTTCGGCAAGAGCAAGGCCCGGCTGCTGTCCGAAGATCAGGTTAAGACCACCCTGGCTGACGTCGCTGGTTGCGATGAGGCCAAGGAAGAAGTGGGCGAGCTGGTCGAGTTTTTGCGTGATCCCGGTAAATTCCAGCGTCTGGGCGGGCGTATTCCCCGCGGTGTGCTGATGGTTGGTCCGCCGGGCACCGGTAAAACCCTGATTGCCAAGGCGATCGCTGGTGAGGCCAAGGTGCCGTTCTTCACCATATCCGGTTCGGACTTCGTTGAAATGTTTGTCGGCGTCGGTGCCTCGCGAGTGCGTGACATGTTCGAACAGGCCAAGAAGCATGCGCCGTGCATCATCTTTATCGATGAAATCGACGCGGTCGGTCGGCATCGTGGCGGCGGCATGGGCGGCGGGCACGATGAGCGTGAGCAGACGCTTAACCAGCTGTTGGTGGAGATGGACGGTTTCGAAATGAACGATGGCGTGATCGTCATTGCCGCGACCAACCGTCCAGACGTGCTGGATGCGGCGCTGTTGCGTCCAGGTCGCTTCGATCGCCAGGTGATGGTGGGTCTGCCGGATATTCGCGGTCGTGAACAGATTCTGAAAGTACACATGCGCAAAGTGCCCATGGGTGATGACGTAAAACCAGGGGTGATTGCCCGCGGTACGCCGGGATTCTCCGGTGCTGACCTGGCCAATCTGGTCAATGAGGCATCGCTGTTTGCCGCTCGTAACGGTAAGCGCATCGTCGAAATGAAGGAGTTCGAGCTGGCCAAGGACAAGATCATGATGGGCGCCGAGCGCAAATCTATGGTCATGTCGGACAAGGAAAAGCTCAATACCGCCTATCACGAATCAGGCCACGCAATTATCGGTCGCCTGGTGCCAGAGCATGATCCTGTCTACAAGGTTTCCATTATTCCTCGTGGTCGGGCTTTGGGTGTGACCATGTTCCTGCCCGAAGAGGACCGTTACAGCCTTTCCAAGCGCGCGCTGATCAGCCAGATTTGCTCGCTCTACGGTGGTCGTATCGCTGAAGAGATGACCCTGGGTTTTGATGGCGTCACCACTGGTGCCTCCAACGACATCATGCGAGCCAGCCAGATTGCTCGGAATATGGTGACCAAATGGGGGCTGTCGGAGAAGCTCGGGCCGCTGCTGTATGGCGAGGATGAAAGCGAATACATGGGTCGCGGCATGGGCCAGTCAAGCGCTGTTTCCGCTGAGACCGCCAAGCTGATTGACCAGGAAGTGCGCAGTATCATCGATCAGTGCTACGGCACCGCCAAGCGGATGCTGGAAGAAAATCGCGACAAGCTCGATGCCATGGCTCAGGCACTGATGAAGTATGAAACCATCGACGCTGAGCAGATCGGCGACATTATGAATGGTAATGCGCCACGTCCGCCTCGCGACTGGGATAACGGTGGCGACGACGCCGGTGGGTCTGTAGTGCTCGCCAAGGATGAGAATGATCGTCCCGAAAAGCCAATCGGTGGCCCTGCCGCTGAGCAGTAAGCCGGCTATGACGACTGAGCTGTTCTATAACCGGTTGCCGTGTGGCAGCCGGTTTCTTGATCTGACCTGTCCGCAAGTGATGGGTATCCTTAATGTAACCCCCGATTCTTTTTCCGATGGCGGACGCTTTGCGCACATTGACGCGGCGTTGCGCCATGCAGCGTCCATGGTTGCTGCTGGCGCCAGTCTGATCGACGTGGGTGGCGAGTCCACGCGACCCGGCGCACGAGGGGTGCCGCCGGCCGAAGAGTTAGAGCGTGTGGCGCCCGTGGTTGAGGCTATCGCCCGCGAGCTGGATGTCATTGTCTCGGTCGATACTTCCACGCCAGCAGTCATTCGTGAAACCGCGCGTCTTGGGGCTGGGCTGATTAATGATGTGCGCGCATTGTGCCGCGAGGGCGCGCTAAAGGCGGCAGCTGACAGCGGTCTGCCTGTATGCCTGATGCATATGCGCGGTGAGCCTGGCGGCATGCAGCAGCATCCGTATTACGATGATGTTGTGGCCGAAGTGCGGGCTTTTCTGGCCGACCGCATGGCGGCGTGCGTAGCGGCTGGGATTGCCGTCGAACGTATCATTCTTGATCCCGGCTTTGGCTTTGCCAAAAGCCTAGAACACAACCTCTGTTTGTTTAAACACTTGGCATCATTGAATGATCTTGAGCGGCCCCTGCTGGTCGGCGTTTCGCGTAAGAGCATGCTCGGTCAGGTGCTGGGGCGCGAGGTTGATCAGCGCCTAGCCGGTAGTTTGGCCTTGGCGGCCCTGGCGGTTGCCCGCGGCGCGCGTATTTTACGGGTGCACGACGTGGCTGAAACCGTGGATGTAGTGCGCATGCTGGCGGCCGTAGAAGAAGCAGGGTAAGTAAGAGTAAATTCTTGTATGGGTAGCCTCGGCCTAATCGGGGCAATCAGCTGGGCGAAAATCATGAGCAGAAAATATTTTGGTACCGACGGCATTCGTGGTCGAGTTGGCGAATACCCCATTACTCCCGACTTTATGCTTAAGTTGGGCTGGGCGGCAGGTATGGCCTTTCGTCGCCAGGGTGCTTGTAAGGTATTGATCGGCAAGGACACGCGCATTTCCGGCTATATGTTCGAGTCGGCCCTGGAAGCAGGCTTGTCGGCGGCGGGGGCGGATGTACTATTGCTCGGACCCATGCCGACGCCGGCTATCGCCTACCTGACCCGCACCTTTCATGCTGATGCCGGCATCGTTATTAGTGCCTCGCATAATCCGCACGACGATAACGGCATCAAGTTCTTTTCCGGGCAAGGTACCAAGTTGCCGGACGAGATCGAGCTGATGATCGAGGAATTGCTCGACGCGCCGATGACTGTGGTGGCGTCAGCGCAGTTGGGCAAAGTATCGCGCATCGGTGATGCGGCCGGACGTTATATCGAATTCTGCAAGAGCAGTGTGCCGACAGGCACTGATTTTGCGGGTCTCAAGCTGGTAATCGATTGTGCCCATGGTGCGGCATATAAAGTTGCTCCCAGCGTGTTTCGTGAACTGGGGGCGTCGGTTACCGTGCTCTCGGGGCAGCCAAATGGCCTGAATATCAATGATCAGTGCGGTTCTACGCATATGTCTGACTTGCAGGCTGAAGTGTTGGCGCAGCAGGCCGATTTCGGTATCGCATTCGATGGCGACGCCGATCGGGTCTTGATGGTCGATCATACCGGTGCGGTGGTCGATGGCGATGAGCTGCTCTTTATTATTGCGCGTGATTTGCAAGAGCGTGGCGCCTTGCGCGGAGGGGTGGTAGGCACCTTGATGAGTAATCTGGGGTTAGAGCTGGCGTTGGCCGAGCTGGATATCCCTTTTGTGCGCGCCAAAGTGGGGGACCGTTATGTGGTCGCCGAACTGCAGGAGCGTGACTGGCAGTTGGGTGGCGAGGCGTCCGGGCATTTGGTGTGCTTCCAGCATACGAGCACCGGAGATGCAATTATTGCTGCGCTGCAGGTGATGTTGGCCCTTAAGCGCCGCGGACAAAGCCTGGCGCAGGCGCGGCAGGGACTGCGCAAGTGTCCGCAGGTACTGCTTAATGTGCGGTTTGCTGGAGGCGAAAATCCAGTCGAGCATTCTCTCGTTCAAGCAGCTTGTGCGCGGGTTACTGGCCTTATGGGTGGTCGTGGGCGTGTGCTGCTGCGTAAATCAGGAACCGAGCCGTTGGTACGGGTAATGGTTGAAGGCGATGACGAAGCACAGGTGCGTGGTTATGCCGAAGAGCTGGTTGCTGTGGTGGAGCAAGCCTGCGCTTGATTCGGCTTGCCAGTCAGGGATGTGTTGGGTAACATCTGCGCCCTCTTTGCACGACGAGGTACAGCATGCGTCGCCCCTTGGTAGCTGGTAACTGGAAAATGCATGGTACCCGCGCCAGCGTCGCAGAGCTGATAGAAGGCCTTCGGTGCTTGGCTTTGCCGGATGATATTGATGTGGCGGTTTTTCCGCCTTTCCTGTACATACCTCAGGTAATCAACGGCCTAGCGGGTAAGTCAATTATTGTAGGTGCGCAAAATTGCGCAATGCAGTCACAGTCGGGCGCATTGACTGGAGAGGTTGCGGCCAGTCAGCTGGCTGACGCAGGCTGTAGCTTGGTGTTGGTCGGGCATTCGGAGCGTCGCTTGATGCTGGGTGAGTGTGACGACCTGCTTTGCCGTAAATTTGCTGCGGCACAGGAGAGTGGTTTAGTGCCACTGCTGTGCGTTGGTGAAACGCTGGCGCAGCGAGAAGCTGGCCAGGCTCTGAGCGTGATTAAGCAGCAGGTAGGGATTGTGGTTGAGCGGCTGGGTATCGATGCTTTTTCCCGCGCCGTGCTGGCTTATGAGCCGGTCTGGGCTATTGGTTCAGGTCTGACTGCTTCAGCGCAGCAAGCGCAAGACGTGCATGCGGCAATTCGCGCGCAGTTAGCGGCTGAAAATGCCGAAGTAGCTGGTGCTGTACGAATTCTTTATGGCGGCAGCGTGAAGGCGGCCAATGCGGCCGAACTATTCGGCATGCCGGATATCGATGGGGGGCTCATTGGTGGAGCCTCTCTGAATGCTGATGAGTTCGGCGCGATTTGTCGCGCCGCAGGAAGCTGAAAACATGCTGGAAACGGTCGTAATAGTTGTTCATATGCTGGGTGCTCTCGGCGTTGTTGCTCTGGTGCTGTTGCAGCAGGGTAAAGGTGCAGATGCAGGCGCCTCTTTTGGTTCTGGTGCGTCGGGTACCGTATTCGGTAGCCAAGGTACCTCTACCTTTTTGAGTCGAGTTACTGGTATACTTGCATGCGCTTTTTTCATAACTAGCTTGAGCTTAGCGTACTTTGCTAAAGACAAGTCTGATCAGGCAAACCAAATAGGACTGCCAGATCCCGTGGCCTTGGAAGTACAGCAAAGCAAGCCGGCCACAGAAGATGTACCGGTGCTCGAAGAGCAAAAGCCTGCGGTTAACGCGGCTGACGTACCTCAAGCTCAAGAGCAGAAGTAAGACAAGTTTTTTGCCGAGGTGGTGGAATTGGTAGACACGCAACCTTGAGGTGGTTGTGCCCAATGGGTGTAGGGGTTCGAGTCCCCTTCTCGGTACCAATTAACAAGAAAGCCCGCTGTATGCGGGCTTTCTTGTCGATAGCGGTTGGGTTGGCCTCGGTTGACCCTCTAGGGCGTTCAGCTTTATACTTTCGCCCCTGCTTTAAATGTAATGTGGGGCAGTCTGGTTGCTCGTCGGGCTCATGGCCCGAAAGTTGTTGGTTTATCCAGCCCAGGTAACCCGCTGCAGCGAAGCCCCTTTTTAGGGGCTTTTTGTTAGCTGCACACATATTGCCGTCATTATGACGGCTTCAATGGATGGGCGTTTCGCCCATTTTTTATTTGCATAGCGTGTGCGAGGGGGTTCAGGTGTCGAGCAAGCTAGAACAGTTGCAGTCCATGCTGGCCCCGGTAATCGAGGCGCTTGGTTACCAGTGCTGGGGCATCGAGTTTCAGTCGCAGGGGCGTCATTCACTGCTGCGAATCTATATAGATCATGCCGATGGTGTGCTGGTTGAGGACTGCGAGAAAGTCAGCCGACAGATCAGCGGGGTGCTCGATGTTGAAGATCCCATTAGTGCTGAGTACACCCTCGAGGTGTCATCACCGGGTATGGATCGTCCATTGTTTACCATCGAGCAGTTCCTACTGCATATCGGCGAACAAGTAAAAATCAAATTGCGTACGCCTTTCGATGGGCGGCGTAATTTCCAAGGCCTTCTCCGCGGGGTGGAGGACCAGGATGTGGTTGTGCTAATGGAAGACCACGAATACCTGTTGCCGATCGATTCCATCGATAAGGCCAATATCATCCCAAGTTTTGACTGAAACGCGGATCCCGCGGGTCCAATGGATTGCGAAAGGCGAGGCGTACGATGAGCAAAGAAGTACTGCTGGTTGTTGAGTCGGTGTCCAACGAAAAGGGCGTGCCGGCGAGTGTAATTTTTGAAGCGTTGGAGTTGGCCTTGGCCACTGCAACCAAAAAACGTTTCGACGTTGAAGTTGAACTGCGTGTGGAAATCAATCGCCAGACCGGTACCTACGAGACCTTCCGTTGCTGGATAGTAGTCGACGATGCGTCACTCATTAATCTGGCGTCGGAACTGACCCTCGACGAAGCTCGGGAAAATCATCCCGACGCTGTGCTGGGCCAGACGATCGAAGAAAAGATTGACTCCATCGAGTTTGGCCGCATTGCTGCACAGACTGCCAAGCAGGTTATCGTGCAGAAAGTGCGCGAGGCCGAGCGTGCGCAGGTGGTTGAAGCCTACCGTGATCGTCTGGGCGAAATCATTTCTGGCACTGTGAAAAAAGTGACCCGCGACAATGTAATTGTCGATCTGGGCAACAACGCCGAGGCTTTGCTGGCCCGCGAAGACATTATTTCCCGTGAGACCTTCCGTGTGGGCGGCCGTATGCGCGCCTTGCTGAAGGAGATTCGTACGGAAAACCGCGGTCCACAACTGATTTTGTCGCGTACTGCTCCGGAAATGCTGATTGAGCTGTTTCGCATCGAAGTGCCGGAAATCGCCGAAGAGTTGATTGAGGTGATGGGCGCTTCGCGTGATCCTGGTTCGCGCGCCAAGCTGGCCGTGCGCTCCAAGGACAAGCGAATTGACCCGCAAGGCGCCTGCATTGGCATGCGCGGTTCCCGGGTCCAGGCGGTGTCTGGCGAGTTGGCGGGTGAGCGAGTCGACATCGTGCTTTGGGATGACAATCCCGCGCAGTTTGTAATCAACGCCATGTCCCCGGCCGAAGTCGCCGCCATCGTCGTCGACGAGGATGCCCATGCCATGGACATCGCTGTTGGCGAAGATAATCTGGCGCAGGCTATTGGTCGTGGTGGTCAAAACGTACGTCTGGCCAGTCAGTTGACCGGCTGGACCCTGAACGTAATGACCGAGGCCGACATCCAGGCTAAGCAGCAGGCAGAGACGGGCGATATTTTGCAGCTCTTTATCGACGAGCTAGAAGTCGATGAAGAACTGGCGCAGGTGTTGGTCGAAGAAGGCTTCACCAGTCTTGATGAAATTGCCTATGTGCCGATGGAAGAAATGCTCAGTATCGATGGCTTCGACGAGGATATCGTCAGTGAGTTGCGCACGCGCGCCAAAGATCGTTTGCTGACCAAAGCCATCGCCAACGAGGAAAAGCTGGCAGATATTCACCCGGCCGAAGACCTGCTCTCGCTTGAGGGCATGGACAAGGCGCTGGCGTATGAACTGGCAGTGCGCGGCGTGATTACCCGCGAAGACCTGGCCGAGCAGTCGATTGACGACCTGCTTGACATCGACGGTATCGACGCTGAGCGAGCCGGCAAGTTGATCATGGCCGCCCGAGCCCATTGGTTCGAGTAAGCAGTAGCGGCCTGAGGAGAGAAATAGATGACGCAAGTCACGGTGCAAGAACTGGCCCAAGTGGTCAATACGCCGGTTGAACGCCTGCTGCAGCAAATGCGTGAGGCGGGTTTGCCGCACAGCAGTGCCGAGCAGGCTGTTACCGACAACGAGAAGCAGGCCCTACTGGCGCATCTCAAAAGCGGCCACGGCGCAAAACCGGAAGAGCCGCGCAAGATTACCTTGCAGCGCAAAACCACCAGCACCTTGCGTGCTGCGGGTAGCAAAACCATCAGCGTCGAAGTGCGCAAGAAAAAAACCTTCGTCCAGCGCAGCCCGCAAGATATCGAGGCCGAGAAGCAGCGTGAGATCGATGATCGCCGTGCGCTGAACGACTCGGTACGTCTCAAGGCTGAGGACGAAGCTAAGCGCCGCGCCGAAGAACAGGAGCGTCTGAACCCTACCGCGCCTGCTCAGCCGGCTGTGGTGAAGGAAGCACCTGCCGCAGTTGCACCTGTAGCCGCCGCGGTAGCCGACGTTGCTCCGGCCGTTGCCCCCGTCGCCGTGGCTCGCAAGAAAGAAGAGCCTCGGCGCCCGGACAAGCCGCGCAACGATGACAGCGATCGCCGTGGTGATCGCAAGAATGCGCCGCATCGCGCCTCCGTCAAGGAGAAGGAAAAAGCCCCTGCACCGCGCGTGGCACCTCCGCGTGCCACCGACGACGAAAACGACAGCCGTCGGCGTGGCGGGCGAGGCGGCAAGGCCAAGCTGAAGAAACGCAACGCGCATGGTTTCCAGAGCCCTAGCGGCCCAGTTATCCGTGACGTAGCCATCGGCGAGACCATTACCGTGGGCGATTTGGCCCAGCAGATGTCGGTCAAGGCTGCCGAAGTCATCAAGTTCATGTTCAAGATGGGCACCCCGGTGACTATCAACCAGGTGCTGGATCAGGAAACTGCCCAGCTGATCGCCGAAGAGCTGGGCCACAAGGTCCGGTTGGTCAGCGACAACGCCTTGGAAGATCAGCTCGCCGAGTATCTGAAGTTCGAAGGCGAGACCTTCTCCCGGGCGCCAGTGGTGACCGTGATGGGTCACGTCGACCACGGCAAGACCTCGCTGCTCGACTATATTCGTCGTGCCAAGGTTGCGGCCGGTGAAGCGGGTGGGATCACCCAGCACATTGGTGCTTACCATGTGCAGACCGAACGCGGGATGGTCACCTTCCTTGACACCCCAGGGCACGCGGCCTTTACCTCCATGCGTGCGCGTGGTGCTAAGGCGACCGATATCGTGATTCTAGTGGTCGCCGCCGATGACGGCGTGATGCCGCAAACCATCGAAGCCGTACAGCACGCCAAGGCTGCCGGCGTACCGTTAGTGGTTGCTGTGAATAAAATCGACAAGCCGGGTGCCGATCTTGATCGCATCAGAAGCGAGTTGTCGGTGCATGGGGTTACCTCGGAAGAGTGGGGCGGCGACACCCCGTTTGTCTCGGTCTCCGCGAAAGTCGGTACCGGCGTAGACGACTTGCTTGAAGCCGTATTGCTGCAAGCCGAAATTCTGGAACTGCAAGCGACCCCGGCTGCACCGGGTCGTGGCGTCGTGGTTGAGTCGCGTCTGGATAAAGGCCGTGGCCCGGTTGCAACCGTTCTGGTTCAGGACGGTACGCTGCGCCAAGGCGATATGGTTCTGGTCGGTTCCAACTACGGTCGGATCCGCGCCATGCTTGATGAAAACGGCAAGCCGATCAAAGAAGCCGGCCCTTCCATTCCGGTCGAGATTCTTGGCCTAGACGGCACGCCGGAAGCGGGCGACGAAGTGAGCGTGCTGACTGACGAGAAGAAGGCCCGCGAAGTGGCCCTGTTCCGTCAAGGCAAGTTTCGCGAGGTCAAGCTGGCCCGTGCGCATGCTGGCAAGCTGGAAAATATCTTCGAGAACATGGGCCAGGAAGAGAAGAAGACGCTCAACATCGTCCTCAAATCTGACGTGCGTGGCTCACTTGAAGCCTTGCAGGGCGCCCTCGGCGGCCTCGGCAATGACGAAGTGCAAGTGCGCGTGGTCAGCGGCGGTGTCGGTGGTATTACCGAAAGCGACGCCAACCTGGCATTGGCTTCCAGCGCGGTGATCTTGGGCTTCAATGTGCGGGCCGATGCCGGCGCACGCAAGATCGTCGAGCAGGAAGGTCTGGATATGCGTTATTACAACGTGATCTACGACATCATCGATGATGTGAAAAAAGCCCTGACGGGCATGCTCGGCAGCGATGTTCGCGAGAATATCCTGGGTATTGCCGAGGTGCGTGACGTGTTCCGCTCACCTAAGTTCGGTGCAATTGCCGGCTGTATGGTGCTCGAAGGCATGGTCCATCGTAATCGGCCGATTCGCGTGCTGCGCGATGACGTGGTTATCTTCGAAGGTGAGCTGGAATCGCTGCGTCGCTTCAAGGATGACATGGCCGAAGTACGGGCTGGCATGGAATGCGGCATCGGCGTCAAGAGCTACAACGACGTCAAGGCCGGCGACAAAATCGAAGTGTTCGAAAAAGTCCAAGTGGCCCGCAGCCTTTAAGCTGCGAACCGCAGGATCTGTGCGTTATGCACAGCACTTCTAAAACCGCAACGCCCGGCCTGACTCAGTCAGACCGGGCGTTTGCCGCTTTCAGGCCGCGCGGATTTCATCCGTATGGCCGGTGACAGGTAGTTAACATGGCAAAAGAATATAGCCGTACCCAACGCATTGGCGATCAGATGCAGCGCGAGCTTGCCCAGCTGATTCGCCGTGAAATCAAAGACCCGCGAGTCGGCCTGGTGACCATCACCGCCGTCGAGGTGAGTCGCGATGTCGGCCACGCGAAGATCTTTATCACCGTGATGGGCCAGGACAGCGCCGAAGACATCAAGCAGAACATCAAGGTGCTCAACGATGCCGCCGGTTTTCTGCGCATGCAACTGGCCCGTGCCATGCAGCTGCGCAGCGTGCCGCAACTGCATTTCCATTACGACGAAAGCGTCCTGCGCGGCGCCCATTTGTCGGCGTTGATCGAGCGAGCGGTGGCCGAAGATAGCCAGCGCCCTAGCGACGATGCTGACGGCGAAGCGGTAGCCAAGGCTGAGCCGGAGTCGAACAGTGAGGCTAACGGTGAGAGATAAGCGGGCACCGCAGGTCAAACGTATTCGGCGCAACGTTAACGGTATCATTCTGCTCGATAAGCCCCTGGGATTTACCTCCAACGCGGCCCTGCAGAAAATCCGCTGGCTGTTGAACGCCGAGAAAGCCGGTCATACCGGCAGTCTCGACCCGCTGGCTACCGGCGTGTTGCCGTTGTGCTTCGGTGAGGCGACCAAATTTTCTCAGTACCTGCTGGAAGCTGACAAAGGCTACGAGGCGGTGATGCAGCTGGGCGTGACCACCACCACCGCGGACGCAGAAGGCGATGTGTTGGAGCGCCGCGAAGTGACCGCCAGTCGTGCTGACATCGAAGCGGTACTGGCTAATTTTCGCGGCGATATCCAGCAGATACCGCCCATGTATTCCGCTCTCAAGCGCGATGGCCAGCCCCTCTATAAATTAGCGCGGGCCGGTCAAGTGGTGGAGCGCGAGGCGCGTTCTGTTACCATTAACCGCCTAGAATTGCTCGATTTCGAAGGCACCCAAGCGCGTCTGGCAGTGGACTGCACCAAGGGCACTTATATCCGTACCCTGGTCGAAGATATCGGTCATCTGCTCGGCTGCGGCGCGCATGTGGCGCAGCTACGCCGCACCCAGGCCGGGCCGTTCGCGCTGGCCCAGACGGTTAGTCTGGAGGTGCTGGAACAGGCCCATGCCGATGGCGGCCATGAGGCCGTTGATGCATTTCTGATGCCTTCGGACAGCGGCTTGCAACATTGGCCGCTGCTGCAGTTTTCTGAGCACAGTTCGTTCTACTGGCTGCAAGGCCAGCCGATCCGGGCCGCCGATGGGCCGAAGTTCGGCATGGTACGGGTACAAGATCACAACGCACGCTTTATCGGTATCGGTGAAGTGAGCGAGGACGGGCGCATTGCGCCGCGTCGACTGATTCGGTCGGAATGACCGATGTGAGGATGGCTGTTAATAGGCACGGTCAGCCCTCTTTTAAAAACACGGGACTCGAGTCCCGGCCTATTACCTCAGAGGAAAGCCACCATGGCACTGAGCGTTGAAGATAAAGCCCAAATCGTAACTGACTACCAGCAAGCTGTAGGCGACACCGGTTCGCCGGAAGTGCAGGTCGCACTGCTGACTTTCAACATCAACAAGTTGCAAGGTCACTTCAAGATCAACGGCAAGGACCACCACTCGCGTCGTGGTCTGATCCGTATGGTCAACCAGCGTCGCAAGCTGCTGGATTACCTGAAGGGTAAGAATGTTACGCGTTACAGCACCCTGATCGCACGTCTGGGTCTGCGCCGCTAAAAGCGGTGTAGTTTGAGGTTGGTTGTTGGCTGCAGCGTCCGGGTTTTCCGGTCGCTTGGGCTGGCTTCCAGCCTCAAGTTTTATCTGGGCAACCCTAGGGTCCGAATCCCGCCGTTGCCCCCCTATTTAGCACGTTAGCAATATCGACTATTCCCCAAGGCAAAAAAGAGAAGGAACATACCGTGAACCCGGTTATCAAGAAATTTCAGTTCGGTCAGTCGACCGTCACCCTCGAGACTGGCCGTATCGCCCGTCAAGCCTCCGGCGCCGTGCTGGTTACCGTCGACGACGACGTCACCGTACTGGTGACCGTGGTTGGCGCCAAGACCGCCGACCCAAGCAAGGGCTTCTTCCCGCTGTCGGTGCATTACCAGGAAAAAACCTACGCCGCGGGCAAGATTCCCGGTGGTTTTTTCAAGCGCGAAGCGCGCCCATCGGAAAAAGAAACCCTGACCTCGCGCCTGATCGATCGGCCGATCCGTCCGCTGTTTCCCAAGGGCTTCATGAACGAAGTGCAGGTTATCTGCACCGTGGTTTCCACCAGCAAGAAGACCGATCCGGACATCGCTGCGATGATCGGCACCTCGGCGGCTCTGGCCATTTCGGGCATTCCGTTTACCGGCCCGATTGGCGCCGCCCGTGTCGCCTTCCATGAAAGCACCGGCTACCTGCTGAACCCGACCTACGAACAGCAGCAGGCTTCCAGCCTGGACATGGTCGTGGCCGGTACCGCCGACGCTGTGTTGATGGTCGAGTCCGAAGCCAAAGAGCTGTCCGAAGACCAGATGCTGGGCGCCGTATTGTTCGCCCAGGATGAATTCCAGGTAGTGGTCAAGGCCATCGCCGAACTGGCTGCAGAAGTCGGCAAGCCCACCTGGGACTGGCAGGCCAAGCCAGAAAACACTGCCCTGCTGAGCGCTATCCGTAGCGAGTTCGGCGAAGACATTTCCCAGGCCTACGCCATCACCCACAAGCTGGACCGCTATAACCGCCTCGGCGAGTTGCGTGCGCAGATCGTGGCCAAACTATCCGTTGAAGACGGGCAGCCGAGCGCCGGGGAAGTGAAAGAAGCCTTTGGCATAATCGAATACCGCACCGTGCGCGAGAACATCGTCAACGGCAAGCCACGGATCGACGGCCGCGACACCCGCACCGTGCGTCCTCTGGCCATCGAAGTGGGCGTGCTGAGCAAGACCCACGGCTCGGCCCTGTTCACCCGCGGCGAAACTCAGGCCCTGGTCGTTGCTACTCTGGGCACTGCCCGTGACGCGCAGCTGTTGGACACCCTGGAAGGCGAGCGTAAAGACCCCTTTATGCTGCACTACAACTTCCCTCCCTACTCGGTAGGCGAGTGCGGTCGCATGGGCACCGGTCGCCGCGAAGTCGGTCATGGTCGTTTGGCTCGTCGCAGCATCGCGGCCATGTTGCCGAGCGCCGAACTGTTCCCCTACACCATCCGCGTGGTCTCGGAAATCACCGAGTCCAACGGTTCCAGCTCCATGGCTTCGGTCTGTGGCGCATCGCTGGCTCTGATGGACGCAGGTGTGCCGATGAAGGCACCGGTGGCCGGTATCGCCATGGGCCTGGTCAAGGAAGGCGAGAAGTTCGCCATCCTCACCGACATCCTCGGTGACGAAGATCACCTGGGCGACATGGACTTCAAAGTAGCCGGTACCGCCAAGGGTGTTACCGCGCTGCAGATGGACATCAAGATCCAGGGCATCACCGAAGAAATCATGGAAACTGCGTTGGGTCAGGCGCTGGAAGCACGCCTGAACATCCTCGGTCAGATGAATAACGTGCTGGCCGTGTCGCGCACCGAACTGTCGGCTAACGCGCCGACCATGATTGCGATGAAGATCGATACCGACAAGATCCGCGATGTGATCGGCAAGGGTGGCGCGACCATCCGGGCCATCTGTGAGGAAACCAAAGCCTCCATCGACATCGAAGACGACGGCACCATCAAGATCTTTGGCGAAACCAAGGAAGCGGCCGATGCAGCCCGTGATCGGGTACTGGGCATCACTGCAGAAGCCGAGATCGGCAAGATCTATATCGGCAAGGTTGAACGCATTGTCGACTTCGGTGCCTTCGTTAACATCTTGCCGGGCAAGGATGGTCTGGTGCACATTTCCATGCTCAGCGATGAGCGGGTCGAGAAGGTGACTGACATTCTGAAAGAAGGTCAGGAAGTGAAGGTGTTGGTACTGGACGTGGACAACCGCGGCCGGATCAAACTGTCGATCAAAGACGTCGCAGCGGCCGAAGCGTCAGGTGCTTAATGCCTTACGCGGTTAGCGCTTAACGCGTTTAGTTGCATGCGTAAATAGAGGGCCCCAGTGGGGCCCTCTTTTTTTTGCGTGTCGCGCGTCTTTGTGGGCGTCGCCAGCACGTATTGCCGCGAATGCTCGGTCAGCTGCCCATTGCCGAGTGCCGCGGGGTCGGTGCACAGCCGAGCACGCCGAGGATGCAATCTGCACTGATTTCGTAAGTGGAAAAATATGAATTTCATTTTTAAAACTGAACTGGTGTAAAGCTTGTCACTCTAAAAAATGAATCCTCCGGATAATTTGCACCAATTGCATCATCCGGAGGCCATCATTTTTTTAAGCACTAGGAAGGTCAAAGTTCATGAATAAATCGTTCACTAAGCTGATGATCGCTGCGACCGCTATCGGCGCCCTAGGCGCAGGTTCTGCTGCCTTTGCCGACGTACAAGTGACTAAAGCGCCGATGATGTTGGCGGGCGAGACCATGGATGACGCCGAGCAAGCGGCTTCCGACACCTGGATCACCGGCAAGGTCAAATCCAGCTTTGTCGCCGAAGACAGCCTGAGCGCTTTGGACATCAAGGTGGAAACCACCAATGGCGTGGTATCCCTTTCAGGCATGGTGACCAGCGATGCCGAGCGTGACTTGGCCATCAACACGGCCAAGCGCATTAAGGGCGTAAAAGATGTGGCGGCCGATGGTTTGAAGTCTGCTGATTACTAGCAGTGCTGCGACTGAACGTTACCTGCTGGCAGCTTAGAGCCGTTCAGATGTACCAGCACAGCAGGGCTTAACCTGTAATTAGGAGGGATAGACCATGGATTCCGATGTGCTCAAGGGCAAGTGGAAACAACTCAGCGGCAAGGTCAAGGAGCGTTGGGGCAAGCTCACCGACGACGATATGGATGTTGCTGAGGGCCACAGCGAATACCTGACGGGTAAGCTGCAGGAGCGCTACGGTTGGACTAAGCAAAAAGCTCAAGAGGAAATTAAAGAGTTCAACAGCAAGCTGTAAGCTGTAAGTCGGTTTTAGTCACTGAGCCCCAGACGGTTAACCCTCTGGGGCTTTTTCGGTCAAGTAGTTCGTTCGCCATCAGTTGCCGCGTTTGCTGTCGATCTTGACCAAGCGATTAGCCTTGAACGTAAGGATGTGCAACATGCCATTCTCCGGGCCATAGACCCACTCTTCGATTTTGGATTCGCGCCTGTCGCTGGCTCCCAGATGGTAGCCAAGCAGGTCGCGAAAAACCGGGGCGCCGCATTTTTGCTGCACTTCAAAGCTGCGATCGCCAAGGCTGATTAACTGGTTGGCGCAGCGCAGCGTATCGCCCTGCGCCATCCCCGTTAGGGCCAGCCCAACGATTAAACCGAGCGTCTTCATTCGCTACCAATATGCAGTTGAGTGGCGACGCGGCCATCGCTCTCGGCTTGCCTCAGGGCGGTGTCCAGCAGATAAATGCGCGGGTCCTGCAGCCCGCCGTGGTCGACCAGATAATCCTTGATGCTCGCTGCACGGGCCTGCGCCAGCTTGCGTAACATGAGCGGGCTTTGGCTCCAGGTCTCGAGCAGGGCTTGGCGCAGTTTGGTGCTGCGTTCCTGATCCACCAGTTGCGCCCATGCGGCGGGTGGCTGTTGTTTCAGAAACCTGCGGTACAGCGCTTCCAGCAAACTGTCTTTGTCGTCCTCGGGCACGCGCAGTAGGCTGGCCTCGGCCGGCACCTTGTCGCCGCGCCGTTGCAAGATCTTATAGAAAATTCGCTGGTATTCACGTTGCAGACGCTGTTCGGCCAGCAGTGGCCCGTCGCTGCTCTGGGCGCTGCTGCCTTCCACTTCCAGGCGCAGCGCCGGCCGCTCTTGCAGCGCCTTGGCCAGCAGGTCCAGGGCGCTTTGTGCCTGGGCGTCCAATTGCTCGCTGCCGGCGGCGAACTGCACGTTGCTAAGATCGACTTGAGCGCCGCCCGTAACCAGACTGCCGATGAACTTGAACGGCGCCTGGGCCGCGCGCAGCAGCAGATTGCGCAGGGTTTGCCAGACGATCGGCATGACACTGAACTGGGGATTGTTGAGGTCACCACTGACCGGTAGCTCTATGGCAATCCGCCCTTTACTGTCCTTGAGTAGGGCCACGGCCAGCCGGATGGGCAGGTCGACAGCGCTGGGGCTATCAACGCGTTCGCCCAGTTGCAGGTTTTCCAGCAGTACCTTGTTCTGCGCGTTCAACTGGCCGTTTTCGATCCGATAGATCAGCTCAAGGTTGAGCCGCCCCTGACGGATGCGATAACCGGCGAATTTGCCGGAGTAGGGGGTTAGCGTGGTCAGTTCGACGTTCTGAAAGCGTGTGGTGATTTCCAGGTTGTCCAGCGGATCAAAAGGATTGAGCGTGCCCTTGATGCTCATCGGCGCATAACGGTCGACCTTGCCCTGGATGTCGACGCTGGTCGGGGTTGTTTGACGGCTGTCGAGACTGCTGATGCGACCGTTGAGCTGCTGGATGGCGGTGGCAAAATCCGGGGTCAGGCTGAAATCGGCGAAGTGCGCCGAGCCGTCTTTGAGGCTTACTTCGCCGATGTGAATGGCCAGGGGTTTAACCGCAGGCTCGGTTGCGGCGTGGCTCTTGGGCGTGGCTGCTGGCTTGGCCGGCGATTCAGGCGCTTGGGCAATCAGCAGGTCGTTGAGGTTGGTGGTCAGGTCTTCGTTGATGATAAACCGCACATAGGGCTGATCCAGGCGCACCTTGTCGATACTCAGGCTGTCGCCATGCTGGTAGTTCAAGCCGTCCAGATCGAGCTGCTGCCAGCGCAAAAAATCGCGATCCTTGAGAGTGTCGAGGCTGTGCAGTTGGCTCACCTGGGCATGCCCCGTGACGCTGAACGCCAAGGGTTCGACGCTGCTCAGCGCGACGTTTAAATCGCTGCCCAGCGTGCCGCTACGCAGTTCGAGGTGCAGAAAGGGGCTGAGATAGGCCTGGGCTAGGCGCAGGTCGATGTCGCGGGTGGCTACTTTCAAGGTGGCCTGGATCGGGTTCAATTGCACCTGGCCTTGGGCCTCGACGCGGCCCTGCTTGCCCAGCCCTGTGTCGAGTTTGAGGCTAAAGGGCGAATTGCCGAGGCTATCGAAGTCCTGCAGGTCAAGATTCAGCGGACCCAGTTCGAGGGTTACGGGCTGCTCCGGTACGCGATCGGTCAGGTGCAGTTGATAATCGCGTAGCTGCACATCGCGCAAGCGCACCTGCCAGGGACTGCTCGCAGTATTGGCCGTGCGGGCCTGGTTCACGGCCTCTGACGGCGCCTGAGCGACACTGTTGGTGTTGGTACTGATAGTGGCGCTGTTGCTGGCCGCGGGCGCTTTACCTGGTTTCACAACGGTTGCACTGGAGGTGGCCGCAGAGTGAGCGGCCAACAACATTTGCCAGTCCAGCTCGCCATCGGCTTCGCGGGCGGCCCAGGTTTCCAGGCGCTTGCTGCGGATCTTGCCGATGACCACCTGCTGCTTGGCCAGGTCCAGCGAGGCCTCGCTGATGTCGAGGCTCTGCAGGCGCAGAAGTGGTCGGCCGTCGGGCGCATTAATGGCCAGCGGCGCGAGGCTCAACGAAGTGTTCAGCAGCTCGAGCTGGAGCTCTTTGGCCAGATTCAGCCGGTAGTCGGTAGCCAGACTTAGCACGCCTTTCTCCAGGTCCAGGGGTACGGCGGCGCGCACGTAAGGCCAGACGTTTTTCAGTGTGCTGTCGCTGATCTTCAGGCGTCCCGTGGAGGTGAGCGGAAGCAGGCTGAGGTTGCCGCTCCAGTCGACCCGTCCACTGTCGGGGCCGCTGGCGAGCAGCGTCATCTGCGCGTTGTTGTCGGGTCGGGTGCTGAGGTTAAGCAGTTCGAGATTGAGCGAATCGTAGACCAGGGCGATCGGCTCGGCGGGGCGCAGGTCGGTAAAATTTAGGCTGCTGTCGATCAGTGCAAGGCGCTCGATGCGCAGCATGAAGGGTTTGCTCGGGCTCGTGTTGGGCGACTGCGCGGTGCTGGGCGGTAGGTGCAATAGCTGGGTCAGGTTCAAGTTGCCAGCCTTGTCGAATCGTACCTCTACGTGAGCTTTTTCCAGTTCTACGGCCGCCAGGTGCAGCGTGCCGCTCCACAGACTGTTCAGTTGCAGGTTGGCGTACAGCCGCTCGAATGCTAGCTGTTGTTCGGGCTCGCCGACGTGCAGGCCCCACAGGCTCAGTTCCAGGCTGAAAGGATTAAATTGCAGACGCGCAAGCCCGGCCGGCAGCGTGCTGATAGCGCTCAACTGTTGATTGGCAACGCGCAGGGCAATGCCCGGAACAATCAGAAAACCCAGCAGGCTATACAGCGCGAGGGCGACCAGCAGGGCGCCGGCGGCGCATTTCAATCCCTTCAACATGGTGTCTGGCCCTTAAGCATAGTGTCTGGTCATCCGATTGGTGCGAGATACTCCGCCCTGCAGGTCAAGGCATTTGACGTTGGCTGAGATGAAATAGGTTTGAGTCTGCCATGTTGGCCGGGTTCCCCTGGCCGTGGCAGTAGATACGCTGGTCTTGCCTGCGTTTTTTTGGTGTTAGGGTTTAGGTACCAGGGACCTGCACCGCGCAGTTCATTGCTGTGCAGCGCGGCGCCTAAGACGACGGCCGAACTGCTCCAGCCACCATGGCTATCCGCATGGCCGGTGTTGATGGCCATGGCGTTACAACTGCAGGCTGAGGATTTTCAGTGGTGGCTGGCCATCCTGGGAGGGAAAGTCGGCCTCTGGCGTCAGCAGCTGACAATCGCGCACCGGACGCCCGAGCTTCTGGGCGCAGCGCAGCACCTGCTCGCGCCAGTCGCTCAGTTCCACCCGTGCCAGGTTATTGCAGCAGATCAATACGCCGCCCTCGGCGGTTGCGAGCAGCGCGGGCTTGAGCAGGCTTTGGTAGTCGCGCAGCAAGTCGACGGTGCCAAAGGCGCTCTTGGCCCAGGCCGGTGGGTCAAGAAACACCAGATCGAAACTGCGCTGCTTGAGTGCGGGATACGCCGGCAGTGCCTTGCCGCGCCGGGCGGCGATCGGCAAACCGGCCATCTGGCGAATGGCTGGAAAATAATCCGACTGAATAAATTCCATGGGCGCCAGCGTAGGATTGAGCGCGCCATTCTCGCGGCCGACCGCCAGGTTGCTCTCGGCAAAATCCAGGTTGCAGACCTGCCGTGCGCCGCCTGCCGCGGCGCTCAAGCCGACGCCGCAGGTGTAGGCGAACAGGTTGAGCACGGACTTGCCGGCACTGTGCGCCTTGACCCAGCCGCGCGCGTGACGCAAATCGAGAAACAGCAGCGGGTCCTGGCCGGCATGCCGGCCGCGCACCCGATACTTGAGGCCGCCTTCGTGGCCGATCAGGTCCTGCAGCGCGGCGGGTTCGGGCGAATAGACCGGATCGCTGCGATCCACTCGCGAATTGCCCTGGGAGCGGTCGTTATAAACCAGCAAGGTCTCGATATTCAGTTGTTCGTTAACGCACGCATGCAACGCCAGCAGCGCATCACGTTCGAGACGCTGATGGAAACTTTGTACCAGTAACTGCGGGCCGTAGCGGTCGATGGTCAAGCCGCCGGCACCTTCCTGGCTGCCGTGAAATAGCCGATAACAGTCGGTGTGCTGGGCGTGCAACCCGGCCAGCAAGGTCTGGCGCGCGGCCAGGGCAGCGCGCAGCGCATGAATAAGAGAAAGCATGGAACGCGACTCGAAAAAGTGAAGGCGCGCAGTTTAGCCGATTTGCGCGCGATTCCCGCCCTTGAGGACGAGTAGCAGGCACCGCGCGGATCGGCTACCGGTCGCCGCATGCACGTGCACCGTAGCGATCGGTGCGCCGCTGGTGCGCTTGGCGACGGGGCTTTAGCGGGGGTTCAGCCGCGGTGGCGCCCGCGGAAATACTCGATCAAGCCCTGCGTCGACGCATCCTCGGTAGCTGGCTCGTCGCTGCCGGTCAGGCGCTGATACACGCCCTTGCCCAGTTCCTTGCCCAGCTCCACGCCCCATTGATCGAAGGCATTGGTGCCCCAGAGCGCGCTTTGCACAAAGACCTTGTGTTCATACAGGGCGACCAGCGCGCCAAGGCGCCGCGGGCTAACCCGTTCCAGCACCAAGGTATTGCTCGGGCGATTACCGGTGACCACCTTGTGCGGAGCCAAACGCTGCACATCCTCTTCGCTCAGCCCTTGGGCGCGCAGTTCGGTTTCGGCTTCGTCGAGGGTTTTACCGAGCATCAGCGCTTGGCTTTGCGACAGGCAGTTGGCGAACAGCCATTGGTGGTGGTCGGCCACCGGGTTATAGCTGACCACCGGCACAATAAAGTCCGCTGGAATCAGCAGAGTGCCCTGGTGCAGCAACTGGTGGTAAGCGTGTTGACCGTTGCAGCCGACTCCACCCCAGATCACCGGACCGGTGGCGCAGGTAACGGGGCTGCCGTCCTGACGCACGTGCTTGCCGTTGGACTCCATGTCCAACTGCTGCAAGTGCTTGGTGATATTGCGCAAGTAATGGTCATACGGCAGGATCGCCTGGCTTTGTGCACCCCAGAAATTGCCGTACCAGACCCCGAGCAAAGCCAGCAGCACGGGCATGTTTTGCTCAAAAGGTGCGTTCTGAAAGTGATGATCCATGCCGTAGGCGCCAGACAGCAATTCCTTGAAGTTTGACATGCCAATCGCCAGCGCGATGGGTAGGCCAATCGCCGACCACAGCGAATAGCGACCGCCGACCCAATCCCACAGCGGGAAGATGTTTTCCTCAAGAATCCCGAACGCGATGGCCGCCGGTTTATTGCTGGAGACGGCGATAAAGTGCCGGTGCAGCTGCGCCTCGGGTCCGCCCTGAGCCAAGTACCAGCGGCGCGCGGCCTGAGCATTTTTCAGCGTTTCGAGGGTGTTGAAAGACTTCGACGAGACAATAAACAGGGTGGTTTCGGCGCGCAGCCTGGACGACAGCTCGTGAAATTCACTGCCGTCGATATTGGCCAGATAATGACACCGCACGCCTTTCTGGGCGAAGGGTCGCAGGGCTTCGGACACCAACTGCGGGCCGAGAAAAGAGCCGCCAATGCCGATATTGACCACGTCGGTGATGGGCTTTTCCGTGTAGCCGCGCCACAGACCATCGTGAATGCGCCCCACCAGTTCGGTCATCTGGTTGAGGACGCGGTGCACCTCGGGCATCACATTCTTGCCATTGACCAGCACCCGCTCGCCGACTGGTCGGCGCAAGGCCGTGTGCAAGGCCGGTCGCGACTCCGAGGCGTTTACCGGGTCACCGTCGAACAACGCGCAGATTGCCTGCTCCAGTCCGACTTCCTTGGCAAGGCTGACCAGCAAATCGCGGGTTTCATGGGTGATCAGATTTTTCGAGTAATCCAGAAACAGGCCGCAGGCGCTCAAGGAGAAATCCTTGAAACGCGCGGGGTCACTGGCGAAGGCTTCGCGCATGCTGAAATGTTGCATGCTGGCGCGATGGGTGAGCAGAGCCTGCCAAGTGGGCAATGCGGTGATATCAAGCGGGTGCTGGTAGTACGCCATAAGAGGTCGAGTCCTTTCTTTTTGTGGACTAAGTTAAAAAGGTATAAGTACTTAAACGCATCCTTGAGTACGTCAGACGGCGCACTAGACAGCGTAATAGATGGCGCACTAAAAAGCCCGGAACACAGAATGTTCCGGGCTGTTGATTCATCCGGTGTGGCGTGCGTTCAGACTACTTGGACCGGAATAGCGTTGCTGGTGTGGCTGAGCTGATTGCCCGGCGCCATGTACAGTATGCGTGGCTTGAAGTTGATCAGCGCCGCTTCGCTGTAGTGCGCGTAAGCGCAGATGATCACGCGGTCGCCGACCTTGGCCTGGTGCGCGGCGGCGCCGTTGACCGAAATCATCCGCGAACCGGCTTCGCCGCGAATAGCGTAGGTGGTGAAACGTTTGCCGTTGTCGATGTTGTAGATCTGGATCTGCTCGTATTCACGGATACCCGATAGATCCAACCAGTCACCGTCGATGGCGCAGGAGCCTTCGTAATCGAGCACGGCGTGGGTGACTTCGGCTCGGTGCAATTTGGCCTTGAGCATGATGGTGTGCATGGCAGTTTTCCTTGGCAGTCCACAAACGGCGGCGATGTGCCCGCACCTCTGATCCTGCACCCGAAGGTTGAACCCCGAAAGGTTGACAGGATGGTACGAGATTGCACACAGGCGCCAGCTGGTGCAGGTTAATGGGGTTGTTCGAGGTTCACGAGCAGGTTGTCAATTAGGCGCGTTTGCCCGAGAAAAGCGGCGACCAAAATCACCAGTTGCGCATCCTTGGCGCTGGGCATACGCAGGCTGTTGGCTTCGCGAATCTCCAGGTAGTCGGGGCGCAAACCCGCGCCGTTCAGCTCAGCCTTACCGGCCCCAATAAGCATGCTCAAATCTTGCTCGCCAGCCTGTAGGGCGGTGGCCAAGCGGCGTAAGCAGGCGTACAGCGCGGGTGCCGCGGCGCGTTGTGCCTCACTTAAGTACGCATTGCGCGAGGACAGCGCCAGGCCATCGGCGGCGCGCACCGTAGGCTCACCGATAATCTGTACGGGCAAATTGAGGTCGCGTACCAGCGCGCGGATCACCGCCAGCTGTTGATAGTCTTTCTGGCCAAAGATCGCCATATCTGGCTGCACTATATTCAGCAGCTTGCACACCACGGTAGCCACGCCGTCGAAGTGGCCGGGGCGGCTGGCGCCACACAAACCCTGAGAGACGCCGGGCACATTGACCCGTGTTTGGTCTTGCATGCCGTCGGGGTAGATGGCCTCGACGCTGGGTGCGAACAACAGATTACAGCCGGCGCTCAGTAGTTTTTCCTGATCGGCGACCAATGGCCGCGGGTAGCTAGCCAGGTCTTCGTTGGGGCCAAACTGCAGCGGATTGACAAAGATACTGGCGACCACGAAATCTGCGCGTTGCACCGCTTTTTCGATCAGTGCGGCATGGCCGCTGTGCAGGCTGCCCATGGTCGGCACAAAGCCGATCGACTTGCCTTCGCTGCGCGCATGGGCAACTGCGGCGCGCAGTTCACGCACGCTATAGAGAGTGATCATGCAGAAAATCCGTGTTCAGCAGCAGGAAAGGTAACGGCCTTGACCGCCCTGACATAAGCCGCAAGAGCGGCTGGAATATTTGCTTGGCCGGCCATGAAGTCTTTGACGAATTTGGGGCTGCGGCCACTCAAGGACAAACCGAGCATATCGTGCAGCACCAGCACTTGGCCGTCAGTGGACGCGCCGGCGCCTATGCCAATCACCGGGATTTTTACCGCCTGACTGATTTCCGTGGCCAGCTCACTGGGCACGCATTCGAGCAGCAACATTGCCGCGCCGGCTTGTTCCAGAGCGATCGCATCGGCGCGCATTTGCCGCGCTTGGGTTTCCTGGCGACCTTGCACCTTGTAACCGCCAAGCAGGTTGACCGCTTGCGGGGTTAAGCCCAAGTGGGCGCAGGCTGGAATCCCGCGCTCGGCTAGCAAACGGATGGGCTCGGCCAGCCAGCCGGCACCCTCCAGTTTGACCATGTGTGCGCCGGCCTGCATCAGCGTACCGGAGCTGTGCAGCGTCTGTTCGGTGGTCGCATAGGCCATGAACGGCAGGTCGGCGAGAATCAAAGCGCCCTGATTGCCGCGTTTGACGCAGGCAACGTGGTAAGCCATATCGGCGAGGGTGACCGGTAGCGTGCTGTTATGGCCCTGTAGAACCATGCCCAGTGAGTCGCCCACCAGCAATATTTCAACCCCGGCCGCGCAGGCGGCTTGGGCGAAAGTAGCGTCATAGCAGGTGAGCATGGCGATTTTTTCACCGCTCTGCTTAAGGCTTTGCAGGGTGATCAGGGTAATGTCGTGCATGCGAAAGCGTCCTTATCGACCATGGTCCTGGTGAGATTATCAACGGCTTAAGAAGCCCTGGCGGCGTGTGCAGCCCGGAACAAAAGGACAACTATAGTCCGGATGGGAAGGATTGACGTCAATTGCCGCTGTTACTCAGTTGTTACGCTGTTGTTACCCGCGTTACCGTCCGGTTTAGTCGTACTCACAACTGTTCCAGTCCCTGAAAAGGGCAGCATTGCAGCAAGTCATCAAGCTTACGGCCGTCCGCCAGGCGCAAACCAGGCGCAATTTGTGCCAGCGGGTAGAGAACAAAAGGCCGAGTTTGGAGGTCGTAGTGCGGCACCTGAAGACGTGACTCATTAAGCACGCGCTCGCCGAACAGCAGAATATCCAGGTCTAAGGTGCGCGGTCCCCAGCGTTCGGCATGGCGCGTGCGGCCTTGCTGCTGCTCGATGGTTTGCAGCGCGTCGAGCAGGTCCAGGGGTTCGAGTGCGGTATCCAGTGCGGCGACGGCATTTATATAGTTCGGTTGATCCGCAGGGCCCATCGGGGCGCTGCTATAGAAGGATGAAACGGCGGCCAGTTGGCTGTGAGGCAACGCGGCAAGAGCCGCGAGGGCCGCGCGCAATTGCGCAAGCGGCTCGCCTAAGTTGCTACCCAGCCCCAGATAGACGCGTTCCATCATTCGCCAGTCGGAGCGGCGTGGCGCCGTTTGTTGCCGCTGCGCCGGCGTTTGCGTGGCGCACCGCCGTTGCCCTCTTCCTGACTGGCAAGAGTGCCGAGGTCGCGAATCATGCGACGTCTTTCGCTATCGGTGCAATCTTGGTAATCGGTCCACCAGTCGCCCAGGCCGCCGAGCTCTTCACCGGCGTCTTCGCGCAGGATAAGAAAGTCGTAACCGGCGCGAAAGCGTGGGTTGTCCAGCAGCAGGTCGGCGCGTTTGCCTTGGCGGCGCGGCAGACGCTCTTGCATATCCCATATCTCGCGGATTGGCATGGTGAAGCGTTTGGGGATAGCGATTCGCTGGCATTGCTCGCTGATCAATTGATGCGCGGCTTCATGCATGGCGGGGATCGGCGGCAGGCCGTGCTCGCGCAACTGCGCGACGCGCGCCGGCAAGGCTGGCCAGAGCAGAGCAGCAAAGAGGAAGGCCGGGGTTACGCTCTTGCCCTGGGCAATGCGTTGGTCGGTGCTGGCCAGCGCCAGACGAATGAGCCGATCGGTGGGCTCGGGGTCGCGTTTGAGTGCCGCGGCGCTGGCAGGGAACAGCGGCTCGAACAGGTCGAACTCCAGCAGCAGGTCATAGACAAATTCGGCATAACCAGCCATAAAAAGCTTGAGCACTTCGTCGAACAGGCGCGCGGCGGGAATTTCCCGCAGCATCGGTGCCAGCCGGCTGATGGGCGCAGCACTGTGCGGCTCTATCTCGAAATCCAGCTTGGCGGCAAAGCGCACAGCCCGCAGCATGCGTACCGGATCTTCCTGGTAGCGCTGTTCGGGATCGCCGATCAGGCGAATCTGCTGGTTGCGCACGTCGTGCATGCCGCGGGCGTAATCGAGAATGCGCTCGCCGGTGACATCGAAATACAGCGCATTGATGGTGAAATCGCGGCGCTGGGCGTCTTCTTCCAGGCTGCCGTAAACATTGTCGCGCAGTATCCGGCCGCTCTCATTATGCGAGGACTGGTTGCTGTCTTCTTCGTCGTCGCCCTGTGGGTGATTAGCGCGAAAGGTCGCGACTTCAATGATCTCGCGACCAAAATGCACATGCACCAGACGAAACCGGCGGCCGATCACTCGGGCGTTGCGGAACTCAACGCGCACCTGTTCGGGTGTGGCGCTGGTGGCAACGTCGAAATCCTTGGGATCGACATCAATCAACAAGTCACGCACGCAGCCGCCGACCAGATAGGCCTGGTAGCCGGCATTTTGCAGGCGCTCGACGACGCTTACGGCATAACGACTGAATTGCCCGCGGCGCAGTGAATGCTGATGCTCGCTGAGGATTTCAGGCGTGCTGCGTACAGGACGAGCGCGGCGCAAGGGGGAGCGTAAGGACTGGAACAGCTTTTTCAGCATGAGAGGCACTGTTTGACGAAATGGTCGGCCAGCAGAGCAAGTGACCGCAGGATAAGCGCGGAGTCTAGCATTGAGTGAGGGGAAGGTGTATGCGGCAGGGTGCTTGGCAAAGCTGCTGGGGGAGTCTGAACTCCCCCACCAAGTAAGGTGCGCTTTGTTTTTATTGTTGTGACGGGCGTGTTGTTATTGTTGTTGACCCGTTCCACTAAGCCGTTGGCTTGAGGAGAAGCTCCCAATTTGGGAGTGAAGAGCGAACGTATTTTTTTGGATGCTGTTACTGCCATGGTCATGTTGACCCAACCAGTTCAGGCACTGCTTTCGAGCAGTTTTATTATTCTCGGCCTGGTTGTAAGGCTCACCTCAAGGGCAATTGTTATCCAAAAGAATCTGTTAGCTGCGCCTTCGCATTGTTGTATTTATTGTGCTGAAGTCGATACGTCTTGTTCTTGTTTTTTTGGGCTACGCTTATTATTAGTCTTGTACGTTAGATATAGCAGGAGCCGTGCCATGTTTTTAAATTGCTTATAAAACAAGTACTTAGCTTTTTTGGTGGGTGGCGGGAAGCCTTGAATAGCCGGTCTCTCGTTACCGTAAGACTCGGCTTTGTTACGTTATGTTTGTGCGGTAACAGTGCGCGGAACTAACGGGGTTGTGCTCTGTCACTCGGGTGACGGTCTAGGTGCCGGTTGCGGTGTTGATTTTGCGCCGGGGAATGCCCAAGCGCTGACGGCGTTCCCACAGGCATTTGCGGCTAATGCCCAGCTTGCGTGCCAGTTCGGTTTCGGTCATGTGCTCTTGGTGCTCGAGCACGAAGTGCTGGAAGTAGTCCTCCAAGGACAGGTCTTCCGCAGGTTCCTGGCTAGTGCCTTGAGCGGGCAGGCCGATGAAATCACGCGACTGTTCTTGTTCCTGCTCTTGCTCCTGCAGTTCGATATCGATACCTAGCAACTCGCTGCAGATTTCTTGGTCCTCGCACAGAATTACCGCCCGCTCGATCGCGTTCTCCAGTTCGCGCACATTGCCTGGCCAACTGTATTGGCGGATCGCGCGCTCGGCTTCCGCGGAAAAACGCAGGTCGGGGCGGTTCATGCGGGTTGTTTGCCGGGTTAGAAACAGCTGAGCGATCTCGCTGACGTCGGCGCCGCGCTCGCGCAAGGCGGGCAACTTAAGGGCGATCACATGTAGGCGGTAATACAAATCCTCGCGAAACTGGCCGACCTTGGCCAAACTTTTGAGGTCACGGTGGGTGGCGGCGATCAGGCGCACGTTGACCTTCTGCGACTGCGTCGAGCCGACCCGGCGAATCTCTCCCTCCTGTAATACGCGCAGCAGGCGCGCCTGGGCTTCGATGGGCAGTTCACCAATCTCATCTAGAAACAGCGAGCCGCCATCGGCCGCTTCGACCAATCCGGCTCGGCCCGCGTTGGCGCCAGTAAACGCGCCTTTTTCATGGCCGAACAGTTCGGACTCGATCAGGCTTTCGGGAATGGCGGCACAGTTGACCGAAATCATCGGCGCCTTGGCCCGGCTGGAAAGGTTGTGCAAGGCGCGGGCGACCAGCTCCTTGCCGGTACCTGACTCACCTTGGATCAGTACATTCGAATCGGTGGGCGCGACCTTACGTATCTTGACGTAGAGCGCTTGCATAGCAGCGCAGGAGCCGATGATGCCGATTGCGCCGTTGCTGTTGTCCAGCACCTTGTCGGTTTTTTCGGTCTTGTCCGTCGTGCGGCTGGCATTGACATTGGGGCGTTCGGCCGGCGTGCTGGCCACGCTCTGGCGATCACGCAAAATGCGCGCGACGGTCTGCAGCATTTCATCGTGGTCGAAGGGTTTGGCGATGTAATCGACCGCGCCCATCTTCATCGAATCGACTGCCGAGCGTAGGCTGGCGTAGCTGGTCATGATCAGCACCGGCGTGCCCTGACCGAGCTTGATAAGCTCGGTGCCGGGAGCGCCGGGCAAGCGCAGATCGCTGACAATCATGTCAAAACTGGGAATGCTGAAACGCTCTTGTGCTTCCTGCACCGAACCCGCTTCGCTGACCTGATAGTGATTGCGCTCCATAAGGCGGCGCAGGGCAGAGCGGATGATGGTTTCGTCTTCGACGATCAAAATATGAGGCATTAAATTCGCTCTCTCGACGGTCTCGGGTCGGTGTTAAAACGCTGCGGATATCGCCTCGACATAGCGTGGCAACGTCACCCGGATGCGGGTGCCGCGCTGGTGCTCGGGATCGGCCGGGCTGTCAATTGTGATCTGCCCATAATGCTCTTCCACGATTGAATAGACTAGGGCGAGGCCCAGTCCGGTGCCTTTTCCAGGGTCTTTGGTGGTGAAAAATGGCTCGAACAAACGGTCGATGATTGCTTTGGGAATACCACTACCTTCGTCCTCAACGATTAGGTCGATGGTGTGCTCGGAGACCTCGCTCCTGACCCGAATGGCGCCGTGAGGCGGTGAGGCGTCGCGGGCATTGGAGAGCAGATTGATCAGCACTTGGACCAGCCGTTGGCGGTCCCCCTCGGCCCGATGCTCGGGCGTGCAGAGGTTGAAAAACTCTACATCGACGCTGCGCTTGTTCAGCGCCAACAGGCCGATGGCATCCTGCGCTATGTCGGCCAGGCAGACCGGCTCATCGGTCGGCTGGTGACCGCCGGCATGGGCGAAGCTCATCAGCGACTGGACGATGCGCGACACGCGTTTGGTCTGCTCGATAATCTGGCTGCTGATTTCGCTCAGCTCGGCATCATCCTCGCGTTCCTCGCGCAGGTTCTGCGCCAGACAGGCGATGCCGGTGATCGGGTTGCCGATCTCATGGGCAACGCCTGCGGCCAGGCGGCCGATGCTGGCCAGACGTTCGGAGTGCACCAGTTTATCTTCCAGGAGCTGGGTGTCAGTCAGGTCTTCCATCACCACCACCAGCCCACTGTTGCCCGGGGTCAGGGGTTCGTCGATGGCGGCCTTGTGCAGGTTCAGCCAGCGGATCTGGCCATCGAGCGCCAAGCGCTGCTTGTGCAGGTGCTTGTCGGGTTGATTGACAAAATCGGTCAGCAGTTCACTCCATGGCGTGCCAATGGTTTCGAGGCGCGAGCCGACTACGCGGGTAGCAGGAATGTCGGTGAAGTCCTCCATGGCCCGGTTCCACATCAGAATTTCCTGATCCTTAGCCAGCGAACACACGCCCATGGGCAATTCCTGCAAGGTTTGCCGGTGGTAGCGGCGCAAGGTGTCGAGCTCGGCGGCCAGACCGGTCAAGCGCGAGTGGTAATCCTCTAGGCGGCTCTCGATAAAGTGAATGTCTTCGGTGACATAGTCTTTGCTGCCCGATTTATACGGCAGAAACACCTCGACAATATCTTGCGCCACACTCGGCCCCATCAGCCCGGAAAGGTTGGCCTCAAGGCGATCGCGCAGACGGCGCAGTGCGTAGGGACGGTGTTCGTCGAAGGGCAGGTGCAGATCGTGCAGGGCCTGTTCCACTTCGCGCTGGGCGGTCTTGGCGCCCAGGGGTTTGGCCAGCTGGGTAGCGAAATCCTGGGGCGATATAACGAGCAGCTCGCGTCGTTGCGGGCGCCGCACGTTGTCCACGGCGCACGCCTCGGCGGCGCTTTTTTCCTCGCTGCTGGCGTCGCTGAGCAACGAGATTAGGATGAAGACCAGCACATTGGCGGCCAGCGAGGTAATAGCTGCCAGATGCCAGCTGGTGTCATCCAGCACATAAATCATATTCAGCAGCGGCAGGTAGAAGCCTTCCAGGTTGCCGACGAGCGGCAGCAGCATGCCCACCAGCCAGACGCCCATGCCGGTCAGCAGGCCGGCGATAAAGCCGCGACGATTGGCGATTGGCCAGTACAGTACCGAGAGCACCCCAGGCAAGAACTGCAGCGTGCCGACGAAGGCCACTATGCCCAGGTTAGAGAGGTTCTGCTCACCGCCCAGCAGCAGATAAAAACCGTAGCCGGCCAGAATAATGGCAATGATCAGGGCGCGTCGGGTCCACTTCAGCCAGCGGTAAATATTGCCCTCGGCCGGCGGTTGATAGAGCGGCAGCACCAGGTGGTTCAGAACCATGCCGGAGAGTGCCAGGGTCGTGACGATGATCACCCCGCTGGAGGCCGATAGTCCGCCGATATAGGCAAGCAGGGCCAGGGTCTGACTGTTCACCGCCAAACCCAAACCGAGGGTGAAATACTCTGGATTGGTGGTGGCGCCTACCTTCAGGCTAGCCCAGAGAATCAACGGCACCGCCAGGCTCAGCAACAGTAGAAACAGCGGCAGGGCCCAGCTGGCGGTGACTAAGGCGCGCGGATTGAGGTTCTCGGTAAAGGTCATGTGAAACATATGCGGCATGACAATGGCCGAGGCGAAGAACACCAATAACAGGGTGCGCCAAGGGCCTTCCTGCAGTGGCGTGTGCATGGCTGCCAAGGTGGCCTGGTTTTCGAGAAGCCACAGCTCCAATGCTTGCGGCCCGCCGAATACGCCATAAAGCGCGTACAGGCCAATGGCGCTGATGGCGATCAGTTTGACCAGGGATTCGAAGGCGATGGCGAAGACCAAGCCTTCATGTTTTTCTCGACTGTTAGCATGACGCGCGCCAAACAAGATGCTGAACAAGATGATCAGCGCGCAAAAACTTAAGGCCACGCGCTGCTGCACCAACTCGCCGGTGAGGATGCTGATCGAGTCAGCCACCGCCTGAATCTGCAGGGCCAGCAGTGGCAGCACGCCGAGCAGCATAAACAGGGTGGTTAGCGCGCCGGCCCAGGTGCTGCGAAAACGGAAGGCGAACAGGTCGGCCAGAGACGCTAGCTGGTAGGTGCGGGTGATGCGCAGGATCGGATAGAGCAACACCGGCGCCAGCAGAAAGGCGCCAGACACGCCCATATAAATGGCGAGAAAACCGAAACCATATTGATAAGCCAACCCGACCGAGCCATAAAAGGCCCAAGCGCTGGCATAGACGCCCAGTGACAGGGTGTAGGTCAGTGGGTGGCGGACCAACCATCGCGGGATGATGCCGCGTTCGCTGATCCAGGCCACCCCAAAGAGCACCAGTAAATAGGCGGCGCTGATCAGCATCAACTGGCTGAGACTAAAACTCATCGGCATCCCCGCGGCTCTGCAGAATAAAGGTAGCCACGATCAGAATCAGCCACAGCAGGTACGGGCGATACCAGGCGCCGCTGGGATCGATCCACCAGTCCATGATCGCTGGGGAGAATAGGTAGATGCCCACTACCAGCAGGAGCACCAATCGGTAGATATACATGCCGTATCTCTTTTCGTGAGTGGCGCGATGGTAACGGATGCGCACCGACCTGCGTAGGCCGAGGCCACTTGCCGAATCAAGATGGCAGCGTGCATCTGGCCAAATGATCACGGTATCCGGGTGGTCGCATGGCGTGGCGCTGGGCGCACACCATGCGTTCGTTGACCAGGTGATCGGGGCATTTGCCGAGCTTGCTGCGGGTGGCCTGTACGGCTAATGGATAAGTTCACGTGCGGATGAAAACATCGATTTCGAGGCAAAAAAAACGGGCGGAACATTCGTTCCACCCGCTGTATTCCCGCCCCAGTTTAGCTCGGCAGGAACTCCTCGGCCCAACCCAGGCTGGCGATCTCGCGCTCGATCATCGACTCGACCTCGGCCGCGCTGTAACCGGCATCGGCGAGGACTTCTCGGGTGGAGTGACCCCAGCGCTCGGGCAGACTCACGGCCTTGATGCTGGCCTCGGCAGGACGAATCGCCAGGTGGTCGATCTGCGTCAGGCAATGGCCACTTGGATGGTCGTGGTGGATGGAGAAGGCGAAGCTGCCCCGGTCGATGCCCACCGTACCGTCGCCTTCGCGGCTGTACTGCTCACGCAAGGTCTCGATGGACATCGGCACCGCCGCGGCAATGTCGGCTGCCTGCAGGGTTGCTGCCCAGTAGGCGGCGGGTGCGGTCAGCAGCGCCGTCTTCAGGAAGTCACTGACGTTTGCCGCCGTGCTGATGCCGGCCAAGCCTTCGACTTGCTCTAGTTGGGGCAGCTCGGACTCTTTGGAATCGAGGTAGAGCCACGCGTCAGCGGTCTTGTAGAAATGCGACAGGGCATTGTGGCCCAGCACTTCGCGACCGGACGGTTCGTTGAAAGGCGCGCGGCCTGCATAGTCGAAAGCAAACGGCAGCTGGGCCAGGTTGGTGACGGCCGACAGCGAGGTGCGCGAGCGGCTCGCTTCGCCGGTTTTCATTCGGTGGTAGAGCGAGACCGCCATGCCCAGACCTGCGGCAAAACCGCAGTTAACGTCCAGGGTGCCGAGGTGGGCGTGCTCTTCCGGGGTTTGCGGTCCGCCGAAACGACTCATGATGCCGCTGTGCGCCTGGATGATGTCGTCATAGCCAATGTAGTTGGTCTTCGGACCTGGCAGCGGGCCGCCGAGGCAGTCGAGGCGGCAGAACAGCACGCCTGGGTTGACTGCCTGCAGACTGTCGTGATCCAGGCCCAGTGCCTTGAGCTGACGCTCGGGGGCGTTGATGACCACCATGTCGACGGAGCGCACCAAACGGTTGAAAACCTCACGGCCTTCCTCGCTCATGATGTCGACCAGCGCGCTGCGCTTGCCCATGCCGGTCTGGAAGCTGAACAGGGTGCCGATCAGCGGATCGTACATGGGCTTGACGGTATCGAGCTTGATCACCTCGGCGCCGAATCGGGCGAGAAATGCAGTGGAGTGCGGGCCGGCGATCACGTTGGTCAGATCGAGAATGCGGACGCCATCAAGCCAGCCCGCATTGGATACCGGCTTGATAGCCGCCCCGACCGGACGGGTCACGTTTTCCGCAGCGGCCACTGCGTTCAGTTCGGCCAGCGCCTGCTCGAAGCTGACGTTTTTGCGCGGGCGTGGGCTGACCATCTGCGCGGCGAATTCTTCCAGCCAGGCAAACGGCCCAGGTTGCTTCATCAAACCATAAACCGGGTCATTGACCTCGACGATTAGGCCCGACGCGTTGGTGTGCTCGTGGTTAACCCATTCCTGGGTGGTACGGTGCGGCGCGCCGGGGATCTGCCCTTCGCCAAAGATCACGGCCCACTCTTCGGAAGTCTTGGTCAGGAAGGCTTTCTTCATCTTGACCGAGATGCGGTCGGCCCATTTCTTTGGCAGCGGATAGACACCGATGGAGGTCTCGCCGTCCCACTCGCTGATTGGTGCGTGCAGGTTTTGCACTTCCGGCAGGCCTTCGGCGACCAGTTCGTCATAGACGCCCAGGACCGTCAGCGCGCGCTTGGCATGATTGCGGTGCGATGGGCAGACGCAGTAGAACATGCGGTTATCGGCGCATTTGTAGGAGCGGTAGAAAGGGTCCAGGTATTCCTGCAAATCGTCGTAGCTCAGGTCCATCGTAATGTTGTTGGCCTTGCGGTGTTCGATCTCCAGCTCGCGCATGGTCTTGTAGCGCTCGGGCAAGCCTTCGATGACGTAGGAGTTGTACGACAGACCTTCCATCAACGCGGAAATAACGGGCACCTCAATGGCATCGCCACGCCCGGTTTTTTCCCGGGCCTGCAGGGCCAGTACCACGGAGGAGGCCGCCAGAGTAGTGGCGTAAGAGGAGCCCAGCGGTAACGGCGAGAAGCTCGGGTTCAGGCCCAGCAGCACGCGGTTGAAGCCCATATCGGTGAAGGCACCGCCAGTCGCGGCGACCACGGCTTCGGTGGCTTTCCACTCGCGGCGCAAGGTGTCGTTGCTGGCGAAGCCCGGCACCGACAGGGTGATCAGCTCCGGACGCGCTGCACGCAGCTGAGTGAAGTCGATGCCCAGACGCTGCATGACGCCAGGGCGGAAGCCTTCGATGACAATGTCGGCTTGTTCGATCAAGGCTAGGGCCTGAGCCAGGCCGGCTTCGCTCTTCAGATCCAGGCGCAGCGAACTCTTGTTGCGGTTAAGTACGGCGTTAGCCGGATGATCCCACTGCGGGCCTTCAGGCGGATCGATATGCACGACGGTGGCGCCCAGGTCGGCCAAGGTCATGGCTACGGCTGGTGCGGCAATCTGTTGACCGAAATCAACTACGCGAACTCCGGTTAACGGCAACTGTTGGTTGTTCATTGCAATTTATCCTTCTGGGGAACTGACTGGGTAGATAAAGGCTAAGCAGCTAGGTTGGATTTTTGTTTGATTGCCATGGGCGCCGCTGTCAGGGTGTACGCCCCGCTAATAAACTGTTTGACATGTTGCTCAAACTTAACGACTTGCCAGGTGGTATTTATAACTGTGTCGGCATTGCACGGTGATAAATATCCGGCCAATGCTTAACGCTGCGCCGAGTGTTGCTTAGCTCTTACAGTCTGCTGGGATGTACCCAAACAGCACCTTATATATAGGTGACTGAAACAGCGGGTAGAAGTCGGCGCTTGTTCGGTAGCGCCGATATTAGGAATGAATGCGTGTGGCGACCAGCAATAAAAAACTGACCTAAGAGAGCGGTTTTTTTATGGCTGCATAAATCCCATGCCTGAGGCCACGGGGAAGGCCCAGAAAGCCTGGTAGGGCGTAGAGCGTTGTGCATTTTCCGGCATGGAATTTGAACTATAGCCCGGGGTGAGTCTGGGTTGGAGCCCTTGGTAGGCGCGTTTTGCTAATCTACCCATAAAGAAACAGTAGTCATTGCCTGCTATTTTTTTGCTTCTCATTGCCGCTGGCATTCATAACAATAGATTCCGTATCGATATAGGCGCCCTGCGTGCTGCGTGTCGCTACTGCTACCCCGTCTGACAACTACTGCTGTGCTCGCATGCTCCACGCTCATTGCCGTGAAATGTGCAGGTGCAGTCCCATCATGAGGTCGCTGTGTACTCTCTCGTGGTCAACTAGATCTTTGCCTGGCAAAGATTAACCAACAGTTGAAAGGTGCAATTATGAATAATAATTACAAAAGTGTATCGAATAGAGGACCGCGTCATGAATAGCGCGGAACAATTGACGCCAAAAGGTGGGTTGCTCGCTGAGATGAATCCAGTCATGTCGATCGGTTCGGCACTGCTGGTTATCGCGTTTGTGCTATTTACGGTGATCGATCCTGTTTATGCCGATGCTATATACACTGCGGCCAAAGGCTTTATTGCCACGAAGTTGGCCTGGTATTACGTCGGCATTATGAGCTTCTTTCTGTTTTTCGCTGTCTGGCTGATATTTAGTCGTTATGGCAGCATTCGCTTGGGTAAGGACAGCGATAGACCCGAGTTCAGTAACTTCTCCTGGTTTTCCATGTTGTTCGGTGCGGGTGTGGGCATCGGTATTTTGTTCTGGAGTATTGCCGAGCCGATCTATCACTTTCAGAGCAACCCCTTTATCGGTGAAGGGCAGGCGATGACTGCAGAGGCCGCACAAGTCGCCATGCGCATTGCGATCTTTCATTGGGGTCTGCACGGCTGGGCGTTGTTTGCGTCTTTCGGCTTGATGCTGGCTTATTTTGCCTACCGCAAGGGTTTGCCACTGTCGATTCGCTCCTGTCTGTACCCGCTGCTGGGTGAGCGTATCTATGGCCCGCTGGGGCATGCCGCAGACCTGCTGGCGGTGTTCGGCACCGTATTCGGCATCGCTACATCGCTTGGTTTGGGCGCGCAGCAGATAAACGCGGGGTTGCAATACCTGTTGGGTATTGAAGTGTCGATCACCAATCAGGTGATCCTGATTGCGGTGATCTCGGTGATTGCCACCGCCTCGGTATTGAGCGGCGTGAACAAGGGGATTCGCATCCTCAGTGAGCTGAACATGCAGCTGACCATGGTGATTCTGGCGCTGTTCCTTATTTGTGGTCCGACGGCCTACCTCATCGGGGCCTTCGTCACCAACTCCGGTGACTACCTGGCCAATGTCGTGCAGTTAGGCATGTGGGTCGATCCCGATCCGAAGAGTGAGTGGCAGAGCGCGTGGACCATCTTCTACTGGGGCTGGTGGATCGCTTGGGCACCGTTCTGCGGCATTTTCATCGCGCGTATCTCCAAGGGCCGCACCATTCGTGAGTTCGTCCTGGGCGTGCTGATCGCGCCGCCGGTACTGGCAACTTTCTGGATCACCATCTTCGGCAACACGGCCATGTTTATCGAGCTGTTTGGCGGTGGTGGCGTGACGGCGGCGGTCAATGAGGACACCACCATGGCCTTGTTCAAGACCATTGAACTGATGGGCCTGGACCCCATGCTGACACTGCTGATTGCGGGGATCTGCACCGTGCTGCTGGTGACCTACTTCGTCACCTCGGCCGACTCGGCCACCCTGGTGATTTGCACGTTGATCTCCATGGGCCATGAGCATCCACCGGCTCGTCTTAGGATCTTTTGGGGTATGGCCATCGGTGCCGTAGCCGCCGGATTGCTGTTTGCGGGTGGGCTAAAGGCCCTGCAAACGGCCTCCATCGTCGCCGCGCTGCCGTTCTCGTTTGTGGTCATTTTGTCTACTTACTGCTTTGTCAAAGCGCTGCGCCAGGAACCGCTAGCCGGCAAGGCTGCTGGATATGCCAAGGTGGTGCAGGCGACTGAGCAAACGCTTGCCGTCGAGTCTGCGACGGCCCCCAGCAGTCTCTGATCTGAATTGCACCGCGAACCCAGGTTCGGGGTGCCCACTTATCCCAGCAAGGCTGCAGGATGATGCACCGCGTGCACACCGACGGTTCTTGTCTCAGCAATAGCGGAGTCGCCATGTCTACCCAAGTGATCCTCCCCCGCATCATGCAGATCGGCGAGGGCGCCAGCCAGGATATCCCCAACGTACTGGCCAGCCTCGGCTGTACACGACCGCTGATCATCACCGACAAGATGATGGTGCAACTGGGCTACGCCAGCCGGATACAAGCCATCCTGGCAGCCCAGCAGATGAGCGCTGATGTGTTCGCCGACACCGTGCCCGAGCCGACGGTTGCTTCCATACAGGCGGGTGTCGAGAAGGCCCGCAACGGCGATTACGACTGCATCATCGCCCTCGGTGGTGGCAGCCCGATCGACAGCGCCAAGGCCATTGCCATCCTGGCCAAGCATGGCGGCGAGATGCGCGACTACAAGTTTCCGCGCATCGTCATCGAGTCTGGCTTGCCGATCATCGCGGTGCCGACGACTGCGGGCACCGGCTCGGAGGTCACCCGGGTGACCATCATTGCCGATGAAAAAACCGACGAGAAGATGCTCTGCGTGGGGATCGGCTTCATGCCGGTGGCGGCGCTGATCGACTTCAGCATGACCCTCAGCCTGCCGGCACGCATCACCGCCGACACCGGCATTGATGCGCTGACCCACGCGATGGAGGCCTACGTCAGCAAGAAGGCCAGCCTCTATAGCGACAGCCAGGCCCTCTCGGCCATGCGCCTGATCGCGCCCAACCTGCGCCGTGCCTACCACGATGGTTCAGACAAGGCCGCGCGTGAGGCGATGATGCTCGGCTCGACCCTGGCCGGCGTGGCCTTTTCCAATGCTTCGGTGGCCCTGGTGCATGGCATGAGCCGACCCATCGGCGCGCATTTCCACGTGCCCCATGGCCTGTCCAACGCCATGTTGCTACCCAGTGTCACCGCGTTCTCGATTCCGGCAGCGGCCGAGCGTTATGCCGACTGCGCGCGCGCCATGGGTGTGGCCCGCGAGCAGGACAGCGATGCCGTGGCCAACGACAAGCTGCTTACCGAACTGCGTGCGCTCAACGATGAGTTGCAGGTGCCCACGCCCGAGCAGTTCGGCATCGATCGCCAGCAGTACTTCGACCAATTAGAGGTCATGGCGCAGCAGGCTCTGGCCTCCGGCTCGCCCAACAACAACCCGCGCGTGCCGAGTAGCGACGAGATCATCGAGATCTACCAGCAGCTCTGGTAAGCCCAGTCTTTTAATCACTGCCTTTAATCACCGCAGGCCCTGAGCCCGCGACCAGAATACTTTCCGAGGAATATCCGCGATGAACACAGTAGGACATCTGATCAACGGCCAGATCATCAGCGCAGGCGAGCGCTTTCAGGACGTCTACAACCCGTCCACCGGCGAAGTCAGCAAGCGGGTAGCGCTGGCCTCCAAGGCCACCGTCGAGCAGGCTATTGCCGTCGCCGAGGCCGCGTTCCCGGCGTGGCGTAACACCCCGCCGATCAAGCGCGCGCGGGTGATGTTTCGCTTCAAAGAGCTGCTTGAGCAGAACGCCGAGCGCATCGCACAGATGATTGGCGAAGAGCACGGCAAGATTTCCCACGATGCCTTGGGCGAACTGCAGCGCGGCATCGAGAACGTCGAATACGCCTGCGGCGCTCCCGAGCTGCTCAAGGGTGAGCACAGCAAGAATGTCGGCCCGAACATCGACTCATGGAGCGAGTTCCATCCGCTGGGCGTGGTGGCGGGGATCACCCCGTTCAACTTCCCGGCGATGGTGCCACTGTGGATGTTCCCTATGGCCATCGCCTGCGGCAACTGCTTCATCCTCAAGCCGTCCGAGCGTGATCCCAGTTCGACCCTGTTTATCGCTCAGCTGCTGCAGGAAGCGGGTCTGCCCGATGGCGTGATGACCGTAATAAATGGCGATAAGGAAGCGGTCGACACGCTGCTCAGTGACAAGCGCGTTCAGGCGGTCAGCTTCGTCGGCTCGACGCCGATTGCCGAGTACATCTACAAAACCGCCAGTGCCAACGGCAAGCGCTGCCAGGCGTTGGGCGGGGCGAAGAACCACGCCATCGTGATGCCGGATGCCGACATGGATAACGCGGTGAACCAGCTGCTCGGTGCCGCCTTCGGCTCCTCCGGCGAGCGTTGCATGGCGCTGTCGGTCGCGGTCGCGGTGGGCGATGCGGCCGCCGATGCCCTAGTCGAGAAAATGCAGAAGGCCATGCAGGCCCTGAAGGTCGGCGCCTACTCGGAGAAGAGCAACGACTTCGGTCCGGTGATCACTAAGGCGCATCAGGAAAAGGTCGTGGGCTACATCAACAGCGCCGAAGAACAGGGCGCCACGATCGTGGTCGACGGCCGTAACCCGCCGGTGGCCGGCTATGAGAACGGCTTCTTCGTCGGCGGCACGCTGATCGATAACGTCAGCTCGGAGATGCTCAGCTATAAAGAAGAAATCTTCGGCCCGGTGCTGCAGGTCGTGCGGGTCAACAGCATGCAGGAAGCCATGGACCTGATCGACGCCCACGAATATGGCAACGGCACCTGCATCTTCACCCGTGACGGCGAAGCCGCGCGTTACTTCTCCGACAACATCAAAGTGGGCATGGTCGGCATCAACGTGCCGCTGCCGGTGCCGGTGGCCTACCACAGCTTCGGCGGCTGGAAGCGCTCGCTGTTCGGTGACTTGCACGCGTATGGCCCGGATGCCGTGCGCTTCTACACCAAGCGCAAGACCGTTACCCAGCGCTGGCCGTCGGCCGGGGTTCGCGAAGGCGCCGAGTTCTCAATGCCGACCATGAAGTAATCCGCGCAAGCCATGGCGGCCTGCGGCTGTCGTTGCAGGTTCTTTGACCGCGCCCCTCTTTGAGGGACGCGGTCTTTTTGCGTCTTGGTTTTGCGTGTCTTGTCGCTTATCTACGGGAGGTCACCGCGTGGATGAATCAAGTAAAGAAAAAGGCTCATCGATCAGCCGAGTACTGGAAATCATCGAGGCTGTTTCCAGCGCGCAGCGACCCATGTCGCCGGGCGATCTCGCCTATCAGTTGGATATCCCCAAGCCCAGTATCCATCGGCTGTTGACGCTGCTTGAGGGTGACGGCTATCTGCAAATCAATATGCGCGGGCTGCTGGTGCCGGGCGTTCGCATGCTCGATATCGCCCTGGGGGTGCTCTATAGCGGTCGCTTCAAGGCGCCGCGCCAGGCCATCCTCCAGCGTCTGAGCGCGGAAATTGGCGAAACCTGCGGCATCGCCATCCCCAATGGCACTGAAATGATTTATTACGATCGGGTGCAGACCGATCGACCATTGCAAGTGCACCTGCCGGTCGGCAGCCACACGCCAGTCTGGTGTACCTCAAGCGGCAAGCTTTACCTCAGTTCGCTGCCCAGGGAGCGGCGTCAGCGCATCATTAACAACCTGCCGTTGCGCCAGTACGCACGTAACACCCTGACCAGCGCCGCTGCTCTCGAAGCCGCCTTGCTGAAAACCCGAATAGACGATCTGGGCACCGACAATGAAGAGTTTGTCGATGGCCTAGTGGCCTGTGCTGTACCGATCACCGGGCGCGATGGGCGGCTGTTTGCCTGCTTGTTTACGCACGCGCCGCTGATCAGTAAGGGCCTGGATGAGCTGCTAACATATACCCCGTTACTCCGTGAGGCCGCCATCGAGCTGGGGCAGCTGATTACCGACACTGAGGTCGCACGGGACTGAATTCGAGTGTATGCAATGAAGAAAAGGCTCCCACCCTTAAACTGGCTGCGATCATTTGAGGCCTCTGCCCGCCACCTGAATTTTACCCAGGCCGCCGCCGAGTTGAACCTGACCCAGGCGGCGATCAGTCAGCAGGTCAAGGGCTTGGAGTCGCAGCTCGGCGCCAGCCTGTTCAAGCGCCTGCCGCGCGGCCTCGAATTGACTGAAGCGGGCCAGGCGTACATGCCGGTGGTGCATGAGGCCGTCGAGCGCCTGATCGCCGCGACGGATGAGCTCTTCGGCAAGGGCCGCAAGCAGCAGTTGACGGTCAGGGCCAATCTGGTGTTTTTCACCACCTGGCTGGCTCCCCGTCTGGAGCGTTTTCGCGCACGTTGGCCCGAGATCGGGCTGCACTTCACCAGTAATATCTGGCTGGATGAACGCGGCAAGGAAGCCGACATGGAGATCCGCTACGGTCAGGGGCTCTGGCCGGGCTTGAGGTCCAGTCGCTTGACCTGGGATGAGCTTTTTCCGGTGTGCAGCCCGTTATTGATCAATGGCGAACAACCGCCGGCTTCGCCAGAAGCGCTGGCGACTCACACGCTGCTGCACGTGATTGGTTACGAGGAGGGTTGGGGCTACTGGCTCAATCAAACCGGTTTCCATCACGTCGACCCCTCCCAGGGAATGCAATTTGACACCCTGATCACCGCGCTGGAAATGGCCACGCTCGGCTACGGCCTGGCGCTGGGGCGCACCTCTCTGGTGAGCGGGATGCTTGCCAGCGGGCGTCTGGTCGCCCCGTTCGAGCAGCGCATCGCCACCAGCGAGGCGTTCTATTTGGCCTGTCCGGCGCATCAGTACATGTCGCCCCAGGCCGAGGCTTTCTGGTCATGGCTGGTCGAGGAGGCCGAGTGTGAGCGCGACGCGCTTGGTGCGGGCTCTGGGTCGGCGCCATAGACAATCGGTGCTACCTAGCGCAGTTGCGCCTCGGCCAGGGTGCGGCTGTGCGGGATGCCGCCGACCTCCCAGTGGCTGACCGCCCAGGCCAGCAGTTCGGGTGGGCGTGCGTGCTCCAGTTCGCCAGGTAGCGCTTGGCCCAGGGCGCGTAGCGCGCGAACCAGCAGCGGCGCGGCCTGGTCGGTTGGCAGCGGTGGCGAACGGTAGGTTTTGCCCAGCTTGTGGCCGTCCGGCTGGACGATCAGCGGCACGTGCAGGTAACGCGGTTGCGCCAGGCCGAGCAACTCCTGCAGGTACAGTTGGCGCGGGGTGGAGTCGAGCAAGTCGGCGCCGCGCACCACGTCGGTGACGCCCTGCCAGGCATCGTCGAGCACCACCGCCAGCTGGTAGGCGTACAGACCGTCGCGGCGGCGAATCACGAAATCACCCACCTCGCGGCCCAGGTGCTGGCGGTACTCGCCCTGCACCCGGTCGATAAAACTGTAGCTCAGTTCTGGCACGCGCAGGCGGATCGCGGCGTTCTGTGGCGCATGCCCAGCGTCGCGGCAGGTGCCGGGGTAGACGCCGTGGTAGCCCTCCAGTTGCTTGCGCGAGCAGGTGCAGGCATAGGCCAGGCCTTGCTGCAGCAAGCGCTCGACCAGCGCCTGGTACTCGGCATGCCGCTGGCTCTGGCGCACCAGACAGCCGTCCCACTCGAACCCATAAGACTCCAGCGTGTTGAGGATGGCCGTTTGCGCGCCGGCCACCTCGCGCGGCGGATCGAGGTCTTCCATGCGCAGCAGCCAGCGACCGCCCACCGCGCGCGCGTCGAGGTAGGACGCCAGCGCCGCGACCAATGAGCCGAAGTGCAGGTAACCACTGGGCGTGGGGGCGAAGCGACCGATATAGGCAAGCGGTGCAGGACGTGATGCAGAGGAGGTCGATGAAGGGTCAGCGTGAAGGTTCATTGGGCCGCGCAAGTAGGGGCAGAGGGCAGGGACGGCTACTGTGCAACACGCGTCTGGAACTGTCGATATCGCGGCAATCCGCTTGATCCGCTGGCGGGGCGTATAGCGCCGCCTGCAGCAGTCGTGCAGGTCGCGCGGGTGAATGTCTGCATGAAAAAAAACGGGGCGCCGAAGCGCCCCGTTTTGGGATCAGTCGCCTGAATCAGGAACCAATCTGCTTTTCTTTGATTTCGGCCAGGGTTTTGCAATCAATGCACAGGGTGGCGGTGGGGCGTGCTTCGAGGCGGCGGATGCCGATCTCGACGCCGCAGGATTCGCACCAGCCATAATCGTTATCGTCGATCAGCAGAAAGGTTTCGTCGATTTTTTTGATCAGCTTGCGCTCGCGATCACGGGCGCGCAGTTCCAGGTTGAACTCTTCTTCCTGGCTAGCCCGATCGGCAGGGTCCGGAAAATTTGCCGCCTCGTCCTGCATGTGATGCACCGTCCGATCGACTTCCTGCATCAAATCCATCTTCCACTTATTGAGGATTTCGATGAAGTGGGCGCGCATCGGCTCACTCATGTATTCCTCACCCTTTACTTCTTTATAGGGTTGGAATCCACGGTTGAGTGAACTGCTCTTTGTTTTAGCTTTGGTGGGCATGGATGACCGCCTCTTAGTCTTTCAAATCACCGCGAAGGATAGATCCGTCGCCAGCATTTTGCCGGCCCTGCGGCTGCAAGCGGGCGAACTTACCAGAACAGCTCGAAACGCGCTACTCCCGGTTGTCGACGTGGCTGCCGTTTCGTCGGGGGGTTGGTTAGAATCCGCGCCTCACTTCTATCGCCTCTTCTATAAAGGAAGGCCCATGCCCACGTCCTACAGTGCCCGCAGTCGCGCCATCGAACCTTTTCATGTAATGGCCCTGCTGGCCCGCGCCAACCAGTTGCAAGCCGCTGGGCACGACGTGATTCACCTAGAAATCGGCGAGCCGGATTTCACCACCGCCGCGCCCATCATCAGCGCCGGCCAGGCCGCGCTGGCCGCCGGGCATACCCGCTACACCCCGGCGCGCGGTTTGCCGGCGCTGCGTGAGGCGATTGCCGGCTTCTACGCCCAGCGCTATGGATTGAGCATAGACCCTGAACGGATTTTGATTACCCCAGGTGGTTCCGGCGCGCTGTTATTGGCCACCAGTTTGTTGGTCGACCCCGGCAAGCACTGGTTGCTGGCCGATCCGGGTTATCCCTGCAATCGGCATTTTCTGCGCCTGGTCGAGGCTGGCGCGCAATTGGTGCCGGTGGGCGCCGAGCAGCGTTACCAGCTGACCCCGGAGCTGATCGAGCAGCATTGGCAAGCGGACAGCGTTGGCGCCCTGGTGGCCTCGCCGGCCAATCCGACCGGCACGCTGCTTTCCCGCGAGGAGCTGGCCGGCTTGTCCCGAGCGCTAAAAGCGCGCGGCGGGCATCTGGTGGTCGACGAGATCTACCACGGCCTGACCTACGACGGGCCCGCCGCCAGTGTGCTGGAAGTGGACGACGAGGCCTTCGTGCTCAACAGCTTTTCCAAGTATTTCGGCATGACCGGCTGGCGTCTTGGCTGGCTGGTGGCGCCGCAGGCGGCGGTGCCAGCGCTGGAAAAACTCGCGCAGAACCTCTATATCAGCGCGCCGACCATGGCCCAGCATGCCGCGCTGGCCTGTTTCGAGGCGGATACGCTGGCCATTCTCGATGGGCGCAGGGATGAGTTCCGCCGGCGCCGCGACTTTCTGCTGCCGGCGCTGCGCGAGTTGGGATTTGGAATCGCCGTGGAGCCTGAGGGAGCCTTTTATTTGTATGCGGATATCAGCGCCTTTGGCGGCGATGCCTTCGCTTTTTGCCAGCACCTGCTCGAAACCGAACATGTGGCCATTACCCCTGGGCTGGATTTTGGCCGCCATCAGGCGGGTCAGCATGTGCGCTTCGCCTACACCCAGAGCCTGCCGCGTTTGCAGCAGGCGGTCGAACGGATCGCCCGCGGCCTGCAGCGCTGGAACCCCGATGCGCTTTGATCCGCCTCTCGAACAAGGGCGGCTGCTGCGCCGTTACAAGCGTTTTCTGGCCGATATCGAAACGGCCACAGGCGAGTTGTTGACCATTCATTGCCCGAATACTGGCTCGATGTTCAATTGCATGCAGGCGGGCGGCACGGTCTGGTTCAGCCGCAATAACGACCCCAAGCGCAAGCTGCGCGGCACCTGGGAGCTCAGCGAAACACCACAGGGGCGCCTGGCCTGCGTGAATACCGGGCGGGCCAATGGCCTGGTCGAGCGGGCCTTGAATCAGGGCCTGATCAGCGAGTTAGCCGGTTTTGACTGGCTCAAGCGCGAGGTGGCCTACGGGCAGGAAAACAGCCGAATCGATTTTCGTCTGGACTATGCGGCCGGTCCGGCCTTCGTGGAAGTGAAAAGCGTGACCCTGGGCTTTGCCGATTCGGCCGTGGCAGCGTTCCCAGATGCGGTGACCCTGCGTGGTGCCAAACACTTACGTGAGTTGACGACTTTGGCTAGTCAGGGCGTGCGCGCCGTGCAGCTGTATTGCGTGAATCTGTCGGGGATCGAAGCGGTGCGCGCGGCGGCGGAAATCGATCCGGCTTATGCCGCCGCCCTGCGCACGGCGGTTGCTGCGGGCGTCGAAGTGCTGGCCTATGGCGTCGAGCTGTCGCCCGAGGGGCTGCACATCAATCACCGCCTTGAGGTGCAGCTGTAACACCGGGTGTACTCGCCCCGCAGCAGTCGAGCGCTGCGGTGGCGGACGGTTCACGGTACTGATGAGCGGCCGGCGTCAGCTCTGGGTCAAGGCTGTGTAAAACGCATGCATCGTTTTGAAGTCCGCGTTGCTATGTAAAGTCTGCAAGCGTTTGATTAGTCCGCAGACGCTAAAAGTTGCGTAGACGCACGTTTTTAGGCATGACCCTCGCTGCCACTCTAATTTAAAACGTTTTTACACAGCCTCGGCTATTGACTATAGACGGCGCCGTGCGCACTGACGTCCGACGTTTTGGTTGGCGTTACGGGTGCGCGGCGCGCAGCGCACTCTGCGCGGCATCGCTGCCCGGTCGGCGTGCCTCTATATGTCGACCCAAATCCCTTCGCGGTTTTCCTTACAGGTCAACGCCTGCAGCGCTTGCCCGGCGCAGGGCCCGGCCACGCATTCGCCGGAGTCGATCAGAAACAGCGCGCCGTGGGTGGCGCACTGGATCAGGCTGGCGCTGTGGTCGAGAAATTGATCGGGCAGCCATTCCAGGGGAATGCCGCGGTGCGGGCAGCGGTTGCGGTAGGCAAATACGCGGCCGTCCTTGCGCACGACCAGCAGCGCTTCGCCTTCCAGCACAAAGCCGCGGCTCTGACTTTCGGCCAATTCATCGGGGGCACATACATACAACATCGGCATCTCCATGGCGGGCCGGCATTATCGCGCAGCAGCGTGGTTTGCCAAACCTCCAGGTGTGCCCGGTTAATACACTGCATACACGCCGCTGGTAGTACGGCCAGCGGCCTTTTATCCTGCCAGCCCACCCTGAACTGCGAAAATCCAGCCCACGCCATGAAATCGGTTATGTCACCGCGCGTTCTATTTATTGCCCTGAGCCTGTTGTTGGCGCTGGCGTTCTGGCTGTCGCTGGCGCTGGGGCCGGTCAGCCTGCCACTGCGCGATACGCTGCAAGCGCTGTTGCGCCTGTTGGGTGTGCCGGTGGGCGGTGCCGAGCTTGCGCAGGCCGAGCTGATTCTTGGGCAGATTCGCCTGCCGCGCAGCCTGCTCGGGCTGGCGGTCGGTGCGGTATTGGCGGTGTGCGGGGTGGCGATGCAGGGGCTGTTTCGCAATCCGCTGGCCGATCCGGGGCTGGTCGGGGTGTCCAGCGGAGCGGCCTTGGGCGCCGCCATCGCCCTGGTGGTTGGCGCGGGACAGCTGCCCGAAGCGTTTGCGCCTTATCTGTTATCGATCTGCGCCTTTGCTGGCGGCTTGGGGGTGACTAGCTTGGTCTACCGGCTGGGCCGACGCGATGGTCAGACCAGCGTAACTACTATGTTGTTGGCCGGCATCGCGCTGACGGCCCTGGCTGGCGCGGCCATCGGCTTGTTCACCTATCTGGCGGATGACCGCACGCTGCGCACCTTGCTGTTCTGGAATCTGGGCAGCCTGAACGGCGCCAGCTATGCGCGGCTCTGGCCGCTGCTGCTGGTCAGCGTTGCGGTGGCGCTGTGGTTGCCGCGCCGCGCCCGGGCGTTGAATGCCTTATTACTGGGCGAATCCGAGGCGCGGCACCTGGGCTTTGATGTGGCGCGGCTCAAGCGCGAATTGGTGTTCTGTACCGCTCTGGGGGTTGGCGCGGCCGTGGCGGCGGCCGGGCTGATCGGCTTTATCGGCCTGGTGGTGCCGCACCTTATTCGTTTGCTGGTTGGCCCTGATCACCGGGTGTTGCTGCCGGCCTCGGCGCTGGCCGGTGCCAGTCTGCTGCTGCTGGCAGACCTGCTGGCGCGACTGGCCCTGGCGCCGGCGGAACTGCCAATCGGTATCGTCACTGCGCTGCTCGGTGCGCCGTTCTTTCTGTATCTACTGCTGCGAGGGCGCGCCTGATGCTGTGTGCGGAAAACCTGGCAATCAAACGCGGTCCCTGCACGGTATTGACGGGTATCGACCTTGAGCTGCAACCGGGCGAAGTGCTGGGTGTGCTCGGCCCCAATGGCGCCGGCAAAAGCACCTTGCTCGGCGCGCTGTGCGGCGAGTTACCGCCGGCGCACGGGCAGGTGTTGCTCGATCAGCGCCGTCTCGGTGACTGGCCGGGCGCCGAGCGGGCCCGACGCTTGGCCGTATTGCCGCAAAGCTCGACGCTGGATTTTGCCTTCCGGGTCGAGGCGGTGGTCGCCATGGGCCGGCTGCCTCACGCCAGCGGTCGTCGGCGTGATGCACAGATTGTCGGCGAGGCGCTGCAGGCGGCCGACGCCGCGCATCTGGCCGGGCGCAGCTACCTGGCCTTGTCTGGCGGCGAGCGGCAGCGCGTGCATCTGGCGCGGGTGCTGGCGCAACTCTGGCCGGGCGGGGCAGGGCAGATACTGTTGCTCGATGAGCCGACCTCGATGCTCGATCCCTTGCATCAGCACACCATTCTGCAAGCTATCCGGGTCTTTGCCGAGCGCGGCGCGGCGGTGCTGGTGATCCTGCATGACCTGAACCTGGCCGCTCGTTACTGTGACCGTTTGCTGCTGTTGCACCAGGGACGCATGCAGGCGCTGGGCAGCCCGGAGCAGGTCTTGCGCGCTGCGCCGCTGCAGGCGGTGTTCGGTCTGGAGGTGCTGGTGCAGCGCCACCCGGAACGAGGTCACCCGTTGATCATCGCCCGTTAGCGGCGGGCAGGTTGCACGCGGGTCGGCGCAGCGATGGCCGCGGCTGCGCGGCTATTCTCTACGCGGCTACTCACACCACGGAATCTTCTATGCGCCTCCTTCTTCTATTCATGGTCACTCTGCTGGCCGCCTGTCAGGCTTCCTTGCCGCCGCTGCCGGCCTGGCAACGTGCTGAGGGGCGCGCGCTTGCCGAGCCGGGGCAGATTTTCGAGCTGCCCAGCGGCCAGCCGCTGACGGCGCAGCAACTGCTCGAACGTCTGGCCCGCGCGCCGCGGGTGCTGGTCGGCGAGCGGCACGACAATCCCGATCATCACGCCGTGCAGCTCTGGCTGTTACAGGCCCTGGCGACCCAGCGGGCGCAGGGCAGCCTGTTGCTGGAAATGCTCACGCCGGCTCAGCAGAAGCCGCTCGATGCGGTTCGCGCGCGCTTGAGCAACGGCCAGCCAATCGCCGACCTGCCGGCGGCATTGGCCTGGGAAAAAGGCTGGGATTGGGCGCTGTACGGGCCGATCGTGCGTCATGCGTTGGCCCAGCCATATCCGTTACTGGCGGCCAATCTGGATCGCGCGCAGGTGCTGCAAATCTATCGCCAGCGCCCAGAATTGAGCGGCGCACACTCGACGGCGCCTGCAGTGCGCAGCGCGCTGCTTGAGCAAATTCGCCTTTCCCATTGTGGACAACTGCCAGAAAGCCAGCTGCCTGCCATGCTTGCGGTGCAACAGCAGCGCGACCGGCGCATGGCCGAGGCACTGTTGGCCGCGCCGCAGCCAAGCTTGCTGCTGGCCGGGGCCTTTCATGTGCGCCGTGATCTGGGGGTGCCCTTGCACCTACGCGACCTGGGCGATAAGGCGGCCAGTCTGGTGCTGATCCTGGCTGAAACGGGCACGCCGGTCAGTGCCGCGCAGGCCGACTTCGTCTGGTACACCAAGGCGTTGCCGGAACAGGACTACTGCGCCGATTTCGGCGGCTAAAAGTGCTGCCCGCTGGGCGGCTCAGGCAGGGTCGTGCGCCAAACGTCTCTACAGAAAATCCGCGCCAGGCTACGCGGCCCCTACCTTGGTCGCGCAGTGCGTGGGGTGAGTAATCAGCCACACTAAGTCGGAGGAGGAGAGGGTTATGGTTAATCGCACACTGCGGGCACAGCGGCTGGTGGCATTGTTTATGTTCGGCTGCCTGCTGTTTAGTTATCCCCTGCTGGCGCTTTTCGATAGCGGCGGCGCGGTGTTCGGTATTCCCCTGTTGTTCGCTTATCTGTTCGGCGCCTGGGCGCTGTTGATCGTCTTGGTGGTTCTGGTCGTCGAGTGCTCACGCCGATGAGGAGACGCTGCCCATGCCGCTCGGTGGCCTGATCCTGCTGACCGCCTGCGCCTATCTGGGCATTCTGTTCGCCATCGCCTACTGGGGCGACAAGCGCGCCGATGCCGGTCGCTCGATCATCGCCAACCCCTATATCTATGCCCTGTCGCTGGCGGTGTATGCCACCTCCTGGACCTTCTACGGCAGCGTCGGCCGGGCCGCGGTCAGTGGGGTTGGCTTCCTGCCGATCTACCTGGGTCCGACCCTGATGGCGGCGCTGTTCTGGCTGGTGCTGCGCAAGATGATCCGCATCAGCAAGGCCAACCGCATCACTTCAATCGCCGACTTCATCGCCGCGCGCTACGGCAAGAGCGCGTTGCTTGGCGGCCTGGTCACGCTGATCGCGGTGGTCGGGGTGATTCCCTATATCGCCCTGCAGCTCAAGGCGGTCTCCAGCAGCTTTCTGATTATGTGGCAGTACCCGGCGATCCAGATGCCCGGCAAGGGGCAAACGGTTGATTTGCTACAGGACACTGCGCTGTATGTGGCCTTGCTGCTGGCCGCGTTTACCATCGTGTTCGGCACCCGCCATCTGGACGCCACCGAGCGCCACGAAGGCATGGTGGCGGCTATCGCCTTCGAGTCGCTGGTCAAGCTGCTGGCTTTTCTAGCAGTCGGTCTGTATGTCACGTTCGGGCTTTACCATGGCTTCGCCGACGTGTTCGAACAGGCCGCACGCTTGCCCGATGTCGACCAGCTGCTGACCCTCGGCGGTGCTGCCGGAACGTACGGCTCCTGGGTGTCGCTGATCTTTCTGTCGATGCTGTCGATCCTGTTTCTGCCGCGCCAGTTCCAGATCAGCGTGGTCGAGAACGTCAACGAAAACCACCTGGCCAAAGCCATGTGGTTGTTTCCGCTGTACCTGCTGGCGATCAATATTTTCGTCCTGCCGATCGCCTTTGCCGGGTTGATGCATTTTCCGGCCGGCACGGTGGACGCCGACACCTTCGTCCTGACCTTGCCCATGGCCCACAGCCAAAAGGCGCTGGCGCTGCTGGTGTTCGTCGGCGGGCTGTCGGCGGCCACCGGCATGGTCATCGTCGAGACCATCGCGCTTTCCACGATGATCTGCAACGACCTGGCGATGCCGCTGCTGCTGCGCTGCAAAGCCCTTCGCCTGGCTCAGCGCACGGACCTTTCGGGCTTGCTGCTGGGCATCCGCCGTGGCGCCATCCTGCTGTTGATGCTGCTCGGCTATGTGTATTACCGCGCGGCGGGCGAGGCTTATGCGCTGGTCTCGATCGGTCTGGTGTCGTTCGCCGCAGTGGCGCAGTTCGCCCCGGCAATGCTCGGTGGCATGTACTGGAAACAAGGCACCCGCGCTGGCGCCCTCAGCGGCCTGTCGTTGGGCTTTCTGTTCTGGCTGTACACCTTGCTGCTGCCGGCGTTCGCCAAGTCTGGTTGGTTGCCGCTGAGTTTTATCGAGGAAGGGCCGCTGGCCATTGCCTGGCTCAAGCCGCTGGCACTCTTTGGTTTGACCGGGCTGGACGAAATCGGCCACTCGCTGTTCTGGAGTATGTTGGCCAATCTCGGCGCCTATGTCGGGGTGTCGCTGTTCGGTCAGCAGAGCAGCCGCGAACATGCCCAGGCGCTGCTGTTTGTCGACGTATTCAAGGTGGCCGGGCGCAGCTCCAGCCTATGGCGCGGCAGCGCCTCGATGAGCGAGGTGATTGCCTTGGTCGGGCGCTTTCTCGGCCCGCCGCGCGCCGCCGAAGCCTTCGCCGGCTACGCCCGCCAGCGCGGCTTGCGCTCCACTGCCGAGCTGGTCCCGGATGCCGACCTGGTGCATTTTGCCGAGCAGCAGCTAGCCGGCGCGATTGGCACCGCGTCGGCGCGGGTGATGTTGGCCTCGGTGGTGCAGGAGGAGCCGCTAGGCATGGACGAGGTGCTCGGCATCCTCGATGAAGCCTCGCAGGTGATTGCCTACAGCCATCGTCTGGAACAGCAGTCCCAGGAGTTGGAGGCCGCCACCGGCGAGTTGCGCGCAGCCAATGCGCGGCTGCTGGAACTCGACCGCTTAAAAGACGACTTCATCTCCACCGTGACCCATGAACTGCGCACGCCGTTGACCTCGATCCGCGCCTTCTCCGAGATTCTCAACGACAACCCCGAGCTGGACCCGGCGCAGCGCGCGCGTTTCGTCGGCATCATCGTCAAGGAAAGTGAGCGCCTGACGCGGTTGATCAATCAGGTGCTGGACCTAGCCAAACTCGAGTCCGGGCGGGCCGAATGGCACACCGCCGCGCTCGATTTGCGCGAAGTGATCGAGGACGCCCAGGCCAGCACCAGCCAGTTGCTGCAGGAACACGGCGTGCTGCTTGAGCTGGACCTGCCGCCGCAGATACCGCCCGTGCAGGCCGACCGCGACCGCCTGCTGCAGGTGCTGCTCAACCTGATCTCCAACGCGGTGAAATTCTGCGACCGCACAGCCGGGCGCATCGACATCCGCGTGCAGGTCCTGCCAGAGGCGTTGCAGGTGGACGTGCAGGATAACGGCGGCGGCATCGACCCCGCCGACCAGCAGATTATTTTCGAAAAGTTTCGCCAGACCGGTGACAACCTCACCGAGAAACCCCAAGGCACCGGCCTGGGACTGCCGATCAGCCGGCAGATCGTCGAACACTTTGGTGGCCGACTGTGGGTGCGCAGCGTGCGCGGGCAGGGTGCAACCTTTTCCTTTACCCTGCCCCTAGAACAGGCGAATGCGGCCGCGCCAGACGCGCACCGCGAGACGGAGGATGGACCATGAGCAAAACCGTATTGATCGCCGATGACGAACCGAACATCGTTATTTCCCTGGAATTTCTGCTGGAGCAGGCCGGTTATCAGGTCATGTTGGCGTACGACGGCCAGGAGGCGCTGGAGGCTATTGAGCGCCAGCCGCCCGACCTGGTACTGCTGGATGTGATGCTGCCGCGCCTGAGCGGTTTCGACGTGTGCCAGAAGATCCGCGAGAATCCGCAGTGGCAGCACATGCGCATCGTCATGCTGACGGCCAAGGGCCGCGAGGTCGAGATCAGCAAGGGCTTGGCGCTGGGCGCGAATGCCTATATCACCAAACCGTTCTCGACCCAGGAACTGCTGGCGCAAGTCGGCGCGTTGCTGGCGGCCGAGTAGCCCATGCGTCCAATGCGTCCACGCCCGCGGTTCGCCTTCTGGCTGGCCATCCTCAGTCTGCTGCTCGGCAGCTTGCTGGCGCTTACCGGGGGCCTGTTGTGGGCCGACCTGAATCCTCAGGAACGCACGGCCGTGCTTGATCTGCTGGCCGGGCGAGAGGCATTGCTGGTGGTGCTCGCCGGGCTGCTGTTGGTCCCCTTCGGCGTGCTGCTGCGCCTGTGGCTGGCGGCCTATCCTGAGGCGGTGATCCGCCTGGGCGAAGAGATCGGCATCATCCACCGGGTCAATCCCGAGTACCGCGTGACCCTTGGTGGCAGCCGCGACATGCGCCAGCTGGGCACGGCGCTGAATGCCTTTGCCGAGGCACATTGCGCGCTGCGCCGCGAGGTGGAATCGCGTGTCGAGGAAGCCAACAGCCATCTGGTACAGGAGAAAAACCGCCTGGCTGCGCTGATGTCGGAACTCGAGCAAAGCGTGCTGGTGTGCAACCGCGAGGGGCGTATTTTGCTCTACAACGGTCGCGCCAGTCTGTTGCTGGAGCCGGACGCCGGCGGCCCAGCGGGTGCGCCGGTAGGGCTGGGTCGCTCGATTTTTGGCATCCTCGATCAGCGCCTGATCGTGCATGCGCTGGAGCAGATCAGGCAGCGTCTCGAGCAGCAGCACGCCAATCCGGTGGCGCATTTCGTCACGGCGCGCGGGGCTTTTCTGCTGCGCGCGCAGATGGCCCCGGTGCTGGACCAACATAGCGAGCTGATCGGCTTCGTGCTGATTCTCGACGACATCACCCAGACGGTCGAGCTCAATAGCCGCCGCGCGGCGTTGTTGCAACAGCTCACCGAAGGCACCCGGTCGGCGCTGGGCAATATCCGCGCCGCCGCCGAAACCGTGCAGCAGTTCCCGCTGATGGATGCCGAACACCGCCAGCGCTTCGGCACGGTGATCAGCGACGAGGCGCAGCGGCTTTCCCGGCACCTTGAGCAGACGCTGAGCCGGGACGCCGACCTGCTGCGCCCGCAGTGGCCGTTGGAGGACATGCTGGCGACCGATTTTCTGGTTGCTCTGCAGCGTAACTTCGCCGTCACGTTGGGGGTCAACGCCCGCTACGAAAGCGCCGACGAGTCGCTGTGGCTGAGTCTGGACAGTTATTCTTTGGTGCAGGCCATGACCCAGTTGATGGGCGCGCTGGTTGCTACGCTGGGCATCCGTCAGGTGGCGTTTGAGTTAGCCGTCGAAGGACGCTTTGTGCGCCTGGCGTTGTGCTGGGACGGGCCGGCGCTCGACCCGCAGCAATTGCATGAGTGGGAACAGCGGCCACTCGGGTCGGTAGCCGATAACTGCGCCGCAGCCACCCTCAAGGAGGTGCTGGAGCGCCATGGCAGCGAGCTTTGGTGTCAGGCCGATGCGCTCAGCGGGGTCAATCGTCTGTATCTGCAGCTGCCGGTCACCCAGGCTGGCGAGCAAAGCACAGCGCCGGCGCGGATACAGGGGCGGCCGGTGTATTACGATTTTGATCTGTTCAGTCAGCCGGGGCAGACCCCTGAGTTGGACGAGCGACCGCTGCGCGAGTTGGCGTACACCGTCTTCGACACCGAAACCACTGGGCTGGCGCCCTCCGAGGGCGATGAAATTATCTCGATCGGCGCAGTGCGTATCGTCAACCGGCGCTTGTTGATGCAGGAATGCTTCGAGCAGCTGATTGATCCGCACCGACCGATTCCGCGCGAATCGCAGCAGATACACGGCCTCTCGGCGCAGATGCTCGCCGGGCAGCCGAGCATCAGCGAGGTTCTGCCCTTGTTCCAGCGCTTTGCCGAAGACACGGTGCTGGTTGCCCACAATGCCGCCTTCGACATGCGTTTTCTGCAACTCAAGGAGGTGCAGACTGGCGTGCGCTTTATTCAGCCGGTGCTCGATACCCTGTTGCTGTCGGCACTGGTGCATCCGGGACATGCGAGCGGCGAGCATCGCCTGGAGCTGATCGCCGCCCGCCTGGGCGTGCAGGTGATTGGCCGGCATACCGCGCTAGGCGATGCCATGGTGACGGGCGAAGTGTTTCTCAAACTGATCCCCTTGCTGGCCGAGCGGGGCATCCACACCCTCAAGCAAGCGCGCGAGGCATCGCGCAAGACGCTCTATGCCAAGCTCGAATATTGAGCGTTAGTTAAGTGCTGGTGCTCGGGACGTAGGGTGGACTTCAGCCCACCATTGCGCACCCAGACCCAGACCCAGACCCAGACCTAGGCATAGACCTAAATTCTGGGTTCTGGGTTCTGGGCGATGGCCACTTTCTGCCAGGCAAAAAAAGACCCGGGTGTGAGCCGGGTCAAAAACCGTGTTTAGCCTGATGAGGAGATAACCGCAAAAGTCCGACTGAAGGTCTCTTGAGCTACCGACTGATCTTGCGATCAGCTGCATAGATAATAACAATTATCATTCGCATGTCAATGGTGTTTCTACCTTTTTGTCAGGCGCCACGCGGCGTCGGTCAGCGACCACAAAAAAACCGGCGCATGCCGGGTTCGAGGCAGGGGATTACCCCACGCATGACGGACGGACGCCGCTCGGTAACGTGCTTGTTCAGTGACTAGCGCGCATCCGGCGTCACTGCGCGCCGTCAGATATGCGTTAGGGCTGGTGGTGGGCGGGATGGGCTTGCAGTTGGCTATTCAGCTGCGCCTTGTGATCTGGCGGCAAATCGTTCCACTGCATATCCAGCAGCGCTCCCTCAATGGCATACAGGAGTACTTTGGAGGCGCGAAAACCCCGGGCGCGCACCGCTCGATAGGCACTTACTGCGCCGAGGCGTCTTAAGTCGGTGGCGCTGTGGATACCCACGGCGTGCAGCCATTGAGCTGACGTTTTGCCGAGATTCTTAAGGTGTTGCAGTTCATCGTCCATTCAGCCTCCTTGCTTTATGGTTTGCTGCTACTGGGGTGTATCCGGTGTGTCAGATGAGTACGTTGAGTGAGTCGCTGTAGTGAGTTAAGCCAGTCGAGGCAGGATTTCCAGCGGAAATCCTCCAGGAATGTGTGCGGTCTTTATGCGCGCGCTTTTAGAGGCCGGGCAGCCGGGTGCGAATCCGTTCAATCAGGCTGTTCAGGCTGGCGCTGTCATGGGTATCGATGGGTTGACTGTGCAGTTGCTCGGCGTCGCTGAGTGGTTCGCGGCCGGTCTGCTGGGCCTGGATTACCTCGAGTGTCGCATCCGAAGGGTCCGTGGCGGCGTTCTGGCGCGCGATCAAGCGTGCAGCAATAACCTCGTCGGGTGCCTGGCAGTCAAGGATTATAAAGGGCGCACCGGTTGCTTGCGCTACCTGCGAGGCCGCTGCGCGCTGCTGGTGTTTCAGGTAGGTCGCGTCGATTACCACCGGGAAACCGGCTTGCAGCACGGACGTAGCTAACTCGTGCAGGTGGGCATAAGTCGTAGCACTGGCTTGCGCGCTATAGAGGCCAGCGTTGAGCGCGGGCACAGACGTGTCCGTTGGCGTGTCGAACAGCTGCTTGCGTTGCACGTCCGAGCGCAGACGAATGGCACCCAGTTCTTCTACCAGGCGCATGGCCACATGGCTCTTGCCTACTGCGGAGACTCCATGGGTAATGGCCAGGTAGCACGAGGGAATGTGGCTATAGCTCTCTGCCAAGTCGGCGTAACGGCGGTATTGGCAGAGGATTTCGGCGCGCTGCGCAGCATCTTGCGCATGGCCGAGACCGAACAGGCTGACCTTGCCACGCACCATGGCGCGGTAGGCAGTGTAAAAATTCAGCAGGGGCAGGGCCGTGTAATCACCGGTCAGCTCTAGCCAGGTGCTTATAAAGCGTCGGGCCAGGGATTTAAGTCCGCGCGCTTCCAGGTCCATGACCAGAAAGGCACTGTCCGCAGTCACGTCGATCAGACGGAAGGGCTCGTTGAACTCGATGCAGTCGAACAGAACCACCCGGCCATCTATTTGGGTCGCATTGCCCAAATGAATATCGCCATGGCATTCGCGAATAAAACCCTCGGCCTTGCGTTGCGCGAGTAGGGGCTTGAGGCGCATATAGCTACTGTTGGTCCATGTCTCGAGGGCATCCAGTTGCAGCAGGTCGGCGGGGTCTTCAAGCAAGGGTCTAATCTGTTCGAAATTCTGCCGCATCGGCGCGATTACCGCCGCAGGGGTGCCCAACGGATGCTCCAGTGATACATGCGGGGCGTTCAGATGGAAGCTGGCGATTTGCTGGGCCAGGGCATCGATATGGTCGGTGCTTAGCTCGCCGCGGGCCTGGATTTCGCCGAGCAGTTGGCTCTGGGGGAACTGCCGCATTTTAATGGCGTACTCGATGACGGGGCCTTCACCGTCCAGTTGTGGCGCTTCGGTGCTGCCGGTAATGGGCACCACGTCCAGATACAAATCCTCGGTCAGGCGCTGGTTGAGGCGAATTTCTTCATGGCAAAAATGCTTGCGTGCCGCCAGATCGCTGAAATCGAGAAAACCGAAGTTGACGGGTTTCTTGATTTTGTAAGCAAAAGGCCCGGTGAGCAGCACCCAGGAAATATGCGTTTCGATGATCTGGAAGTTGTCTACCGGATGGGCGTAGATCGCCGGGTTTTGCAGTGCTGCAAGCAGGGACTGGCTCACGGTTGATCCTCGGAGGTCGGGTAAATTTAATCAATCATTATGGGGGGTATGCGCTGCGCTGCAAACCGTCGGAGCGCCTGTCGACACCGGGCAAAGTGCGTATAATATGCCGCCATGAAAGCACCCCGTAAATCTCGTTCGCGTTCCAAAACCCGCTCCGGTGGTCTTCGTCCCTGGCTGGGCTGGGCATTCAAGCTTGGCTTGGTTGGGCTAGTGATCGTCGCCGGCCTTGCTGTTTATCTCGATGCGGTGGTGCAGGAGAAGTTTTCCGGCAAGCGCTGGAAGGTACCCGCGAAGGTCTATGCCCGACCGCTGGAACTGTTTGCTGGACAAAAACTGTCCAAGGCCGATTTGCTGATCGAACTTGATGCCTTGGGCTATCGCCGCGAAAAATCAGTACAAGGCGCGGGGGCGGTGGCCGTCGCCGCGAACAATGTTGACTTGCATACCCGTGGTTTTCAGTTCTATGAAGGCGCTGAGCCGTCTCAAACAGTGCGCATACGGTTTTCCGGTGAGCATGTTGCGCAGCTGAAACAGGCCAATGGCAGCGATTTGGCGGTGGCGCGGCTGGAGCCGCTGCTGATTGGCGGCCTGTACCCGGCGAGCCACGAAGACCGCATTCTGATTAAGCTGGAACAGGCGCCGCCCTATCTGGTGGACACCCTGGTGGCGGTTGAAGACCGTGAGTTCTTCAGCCATTACGGCGTGTCGCCCAAGTCGATTGCCCGGGCGATCTGGGTCAATGCCAGTGCCGGAGAGGTGCGCCAGGGCGGCAGTACCCTGACTCAGCAACTGGTCAAGAATTTCTACCTGAGCAACGAGCGCAGCCTAACCCGCAAGGCAACCGAAGCCATGATGGCGCTGCTGTTGGAGGTGCATTACGAGAAGACCGATATTCTCGAGGCTTACCTCAACGAAGTGTTTCTCGGGCAGGATGGCCGACGCGCGGTGCATGGTTTCGGGCTGGCCAGCCAATACTTTTTCAGTCAGCCGCTCTCCGAACTCAAACTTCAGCATGTGGCATTGCTGGTCGGCATGGTTAAAGGCCCTACCTATTACAACCCGCGGCGTCACCCCGAGCGTGCGCTGGAACGGCGTAATATGATTCTCGATTTATTGGTCGAGCAAGGAGTGGCGAGCGCTGCCGACGTAGCGACCGCCAAGCAGAAGCCGCTCGGGGTGACCCACCGCGGCAGTATGGCTGACAGCTCATTCCCGTCCTTTCTCGATTTGGTCAAGCGCCAGTTGCGTGAGGATTACCGCGACCAAGACTTGACCGAGGAAGGCCTGCGCATTTTCACCAGCTTCGACCCGATTCTTCAAATCAAGGCCGAAGCGGCTTTGAGTGAAAGCCTCAAGCGGCTGTCCGGGCGCAAAGGTATCGATCAGATTGAGGCGGGTATGGTCGTGAGCAATCCGGAAACCGGTGAGGTGCAGGCCTTGATTGGCGGTCGCCAGCCAGGCTTTGCCGGCTTCAATCGGGCCCTGGATGCGCGCCGACCCATTGGCTCTCTGGTCAAACCGGCGATCTATCTGACCGCGCTTGAGCGCCCCAGTCAGTACACCTTGACCAGTGTGTTGGAGGATCAACCTTTCTCCGTCAAAGGTCAGGACGGCCAGGTGTGGCGTCCGCAGAATTACGGCCGCGAGGCTCACGGCAATGTTTTCCTGTACAAGGCGCTCGCTCATTCCTACAACCTGTCCAGCGCCAAACTGGGGCTGGAACTGGGTGTGCCGACGGTACTCAAAACCCTCGATCGGCTGGGTGTGACGCAAGATTGGCCGGCGTACCCTTCGATGCTATTGGGTGCTGGCGCGCTGAGCATGATGGACGTGACTAGCATGTACCAGACTCTGGCCAATGGCGGTTTCAATACCCCCTTGCGAGGGATTCGCAGCGTACTGACGGCGGAGGGTGAGCCGCTTAAGCGTTACCCCTTCCAGATCCAGCAACGTTTCGATCCGGGCGCCATCTACTTGGTGCAGACAGCCTTGCAGCGCACCATGCGCGAAGGTACCGGGCGCTCGGCGTACAGCCAGTTGCCCGGCTCGCTGAATCTGGCGGGCAAGACCGGCACCAGTAATGATTTGCGTGATAGCTGGTTCGCCGGTTTCAGTCAGGACCTGCTGGCCGTGGTGTGGATGGGCCGTGACGACAACGGTCCGACCTCCTTGACCGGCGCTGCCGGGGCGCTGCAAGTGTGGACCTCCTTTATGGGTAAGGCCGATCCGTTGTCGTTGGATATGCCGCCGCCGGATAACGTGATCCAGGCCTGGATTGATCCCTTGACCGGTCAAGGCTCCGCCCCCGGCTGCCCAGGTGCGCTGCAGATGCCGTATATTCGGGGCAGTCAGCCGACCCCAGGATTGGCTTGCGGTATACAGGCCCCCGTGGATTCGGTGATGGATTGGGTTAAAGGCTGGTTGGATTAAGTGAAGAGGATGTGATGTGAATAAATGGATTCCTGCTCTGGCCGCCTTGGCGGTATTAACCGGCTGTACCACGGTGCCGCGTGGCGCTATCCCTGTGGTGGAAGGCGGCACGTCAATGTCAGGACAACAAAACGCTGCCGTGAGTCGTACTGCTGCGGTTAAACCCCAGGCGCTGCCGTACGACTCCGGTGTCGTGGTGATGGTGCCGGGAGCGGGCGGTAATTCTGCGCCGCTGTTGACCTTTCCGGGGACCACCGCGCCCAGTGATTCTGATGCGGGCGATAACGCGCCGTTGACCTTTGAAACGCCACCAGCGCCCGATGGTATTCCCAGCCGCAACAGTGGCTTGGCGGCCGATGAGCAGCTGGACGGCCCGATTCTGGCGCTGCTGACGGCGGCTCAGCAGCAGCAGAGTGGTGGCGATCTAAATGGCGCCGCCTCTAACCTGGAGCGCGCCCAACGGATTGCGCCCCGCGAGCCGCAGGTGCTGTATCGCCTGGCCGAGGTGCGTTTGGCCCAGGGCGACGCAGCGCAAGCTGAGCAGTTCGCCCGCCGCGGTCTGACTTACGCAAATGGCCGTCCGGCGCTGCAGGCCAGTTTGTGGAGTTTGATCGGCAAAGCCCGCGAACTGCAGGGCGATTCGGCTGGCGCCGCGCAGGCCCGTGAACGGGCGCGGGTCAACCTCTGATGAATGCTCTATTGCCCCTGTTGGCCGAGCAGCTGCAGCTGATCGAGCGCGAACTGCACCGGCAAGGTTGGTGGCAGTCCTCGCCACCCGAGCCCGAAGCACTGGCCAGCGAGCAACCGTTTTGCATCGACACGCTGGAGTTCGAGCAGTGGTTGCAGTGGATTTTTCTGCCGCGCATGAATGCTCTGCTTAGTAGCGGTGCGCCGTTGCCCAGCAGTTGCGCCATTGTGCCCATGGCTGAAATGGCTTTTGCGCAGCGCCTGGCGCCGGCGCAAGCGCTACTCCGTGCGCTGGGCGAGTTTGATCGTTTGTTACAGACGCACGCCGTCGCCGCAGAAAATGCTCTTGGGCATAGCTAAGGATTAACGCTGGCAGTGCTCGTTGATGCCTTTTTCACTGTCAGCGATGCGGGCCTGACGCTCTTCTTCGTTTAAGCGGCGCGCCTGGCCATCGACTTCAACACGCAGCCGTGGATTGTTGCGAAGCTGCGCCAGGTTATTGCGCACGTTATCGCAGTACTGCTGGCGCTCAATCGCCCTGGCCGCGACCTGCCTTTTTACTTGATTATCGAGGATCGTCTGTTCGCTGCCACCGTCGCTGAGCGACGCGGTGGGGAGGGCGACGACGGCCGACTTGGGCTGTGCTGGCAGTATATCGACCTGGTCTGCTGGCTCGCCTTGGGGTGGTTGAGCACTAAAGTGGGTGAGGCCCTGCGCATCGACCCAGGTGTAGATCTGGGCGGCCGTGGCGCTGGCGCTTAGGGCGAGCAGCACACTGACGGTCAGAATCATGCGGCGCATACTCTTTTCCTTGTTTTCACAATGTTCGTGGCAGAAGCGGGGTCGCTACTATAACCACAATGTGGGTGTATTCACTCCGCGTCAGATCACCACTGCGGACAGCAGAAGATCACCATAGATTGCAGAGTCGGGTACGGATGACTTGACTTGCCTCGAGCGAATCCCAACAATTAAACATTCACTGCAGTGAAGTCGGCCGCAAGCAGGCTTTAGCTCAGCAGAAATGAGGCGCATACCCGCGCCGACCTGTTACACCCGTAACGCGTTACCTCGCGCTGGGTGGGAAAACTTCGAAACATTCAGGAGCCTTCCCAATACTTGCTCAGTAGTGCTGACGTAGTCGGCGACCACCGTCGCTCATGCTCTGCTTGGCAGTAAACCTATTTATAGGCCGTCCCAATGTGGATGGCCCCTGGCGTTTTAGAGGGCAATGACGTGGAGCTTTTATCTGGCGGTGAGATGGTCGTGCGTTTTTTACGCGACGAAGGTGTTAAGAATATCTATGGGTACCCAGGCGGTGCTCTCCTGCATATTTACGATGCCTTGTTCAACGAACCAGCCATTACCCATATTTTGGTGCGTCACGAACAAGCCGCTACCCATATGGCCGATGGCTATGCGCGTGCGACCGGCAAGGCCGGCGTCGTGCTGGTGACCTCCGGTCCTGGGGCGACTAACGCCATCACCGGGATCGCCACTGCGTATATGGACTCGATCCCCATGGTGGTGCTGTCGGGCCAGGTGCCAAGCACCTTGGTCGGCACCGATGCGTTTCAGGAAACCGACATGATCGGTCTCTCCCGGCCGATCGTGAAGCACAGCTTTATGATCAAGCATGCCTCGGAAATCCCGGAGGTCTTGAAGAAAGCCTTCTATATTGCCCAGTCCGGTCGCCCGGGCCCGGTGGTGGTTGATATTCCCAAGGACATGACCAACCCAGCCGAAAAATTCGAATACGTCTATCCCAAGAAGGTCAAGCTGCGCTCATACAGCCCAGCCGTGCGCGGTCATTCGGGGCAAATCCGCAAGGCTGTCGAACTGCTGTTAGCCGCCAAACGACCGATTATGTATGCCGGTGGCGGGGTGATTTTGGGCGGCGCGTCGGCCGCGCTGACCGATGTGGCGCGCCAACTTAATTTGCCGGTGACCAATACCTTGATGGGCCTCGGCGGTTATCCGGGCAGCGATCCGCAGTTTCTCGGCATGCTCGGCATGCACGGCAGTTACACCGCCAACCTGGCGATGCACCATGCCGATGTCATCCTGGCGGTGGGCGCGCGCTTCGATGATCGGGTGATCAACGACGGTAACAAGTTCTGTCCGGGCGCCAAGATCATTCATATCGACATCGATCCAGCGTCGATCTCCAAGACCATCAAGGCGGATATTCCGATTGTCGGCCCGGTAGACAGCGTGCTGGCCGAAATGGTCGCCATCCTCAAGGAGCTGGGCGAAATTCCTAACAAGCAAGCTCAAGCCAGCTGGTGGAAGCAGATCGAGGAGTGGCGTGGGAGTCGCGGTATGTTCCCGTATGACCCGGGCGATGGCAGCATCATCAAGCCGCAGACGGTGATCGAGACCCTCAGCGAAGTGACTCATGGCGATGCGTTCATTACCTCCGATGTGGGCCAGCATCAGATGTTCGCGGCGCAGTATTACCGCTTCAATAAACCCAATCGCTGGATCAACTCCGGTGGCTTGGGCACCATGGGCTTTGGTTTTCCAGCGGCGATGGGTGTCAAGCTGAACTTCCCAGATGACGAGGTGGCATGCGTCACGGGTGAAGGCAGTATCCAGATGAATATTCAGGAGCTGTCGACCTGCTTGCAGTACGGCTTACCGGTGAAAATCATCAATCTGAACAATGGCGTGCTCGGTATGGTGCGCCAGTGGCAAGACATGAACTACAGCAGTCGCCACTCGCATTCTTACATGGAATCGCTGCCGGACTTTGTCAAATTGGTCGAGGCCTATGGACATGTCGGCATGCACATCACCGAACTCAAAGATCTCAAGCCGAAGATGGAAGAAGCGTTCGCGATGAAGGACCGCCTGGTATTTCTCGATATTCAGGTCGATACCAGCGAGCACGTTTACCCGATGCATATTAAAGACGGCGCCATGCGCGACATGTGGCTGAGCAAGACGGAGCGGACTTAAACCATGCGACACATCATCTCTCTGCTGCTAGAAAACGAACCGGGCGCATTGTCCCGCGTAGTCGGGTTGTTTTCGCAGCGCAACTACAACATCGAAAGCCTGACGGTGGCACCGACCGAAGACCCGAGTCTGTCGCGTCTGACGCTAACCACCGTAGGCCATGATGAGGTGATCGAGCAGATTACCAAGAACCTCAACAAGCTGATCGAAGTGGTCAAGCTAGTGGATCTGTCGGAAAGCGCGCACATCGAGCGTGAACTGATGTTGGTCAAGATTAAGGCGGCAGGCGCTCAGCGCGCCGAGGTCAAGCGCACTACCGATATCTTCCGCGGGCAGATCGTCGACGTCACCAACAGTGGCTATACCATTCAATTGACGGGCACCACCGATAAACTGGACAGCTTTATCCAGGCGGTTGGCACCAGTTCAATTATGGAAACCGTGCGCAGCGGTGTGACCGGTATTTCTCGCGGCGAAAAAATACTCAGCATTTAAACAATTTAGCGAATGGTCCAAGTGGCCGAGTCAATAGGGGAATTTCAATGAAAGTGTTTTACGACAAAGACTGCGACCTTTCGATTATCCGTGGCACGAAAGTCGCCATTATCGGTTACGGCTCCCAGGGCCATGCCCAGGCCTGTAACCTGAAAGATTCCGGCGTTGACGTTACGGTCGGTTTGCGCAAAGGGTCTGCCACTGTTGCTAAAGCAAAGGCCCACGGCCTTAAAGTGACTGACGTTGCGACTGCGGTAGCCGCTGCTGATCTGGTGATGATCCTGACTCCGGACGAGTTTCAGTCGCAGTTGTACAAAAACGAAGTTGAGCCGAACCTGAAAAAAGGCGCGACGCTGGCCTTTTCTCACGGGTTCGCCATCCATTACAACCAGGTTGTGCCGCGTGCCGACCTCGACGTAATCATGATTGCGCCTAAAGCCCCGGGTCACACCGTGCGTTCCGAATTCGTTAAAGGCGGTGGTATTCCTGATCTGATCGCGATCTATCAGGATGCTTCCGGCAATGCCAAGGATCTTGCCCTGTCCTATGCTTCGGGTATTGGTGGCGGGCGCACCGGCATCATCGAAACCACCTTCAAAGACGAAACCGAAACTGACCTGTTTGGTGAGCAAGCTGTTTTGTGTGGTGGCACTGTTGAGCTGGTTAAGGCTGGCTTTGAAACGCTGGTTGAAGCGGGCTACGCACCGGAAATGGCTTACTTCGAGTGCTTGCACGAATTGAAGCTGATCGTCGACCTCATGTATGAAGGCGGCATCGCCAACATGAACTACTCGATTTCCAACAATGCAGAGTACGGTGAGTACGTTACCGGCCCGGAAATCATTAACGCCGAATCCCGTCAAGCCATGCGCAATGCGCTCAAGCGCATCCAAGATGGCGAATACGCCAAAATGTTTATCGCTGAAGGCGCAACCAACTATCCTTCGATGACCGCCAAGCGCCGCAACAATGCGGCTCACGGCATCGAAGTGGTTGGCGCGCAACTGCGCTCAATGATGCCTTGGATCACCGCAAACCAGATTGTCGATAAGAGCAAAAACTAAAAAATCTGCTCTGAAAAAAAAACGCGGCCATGGTCGCGTTTTTTCATTCGGGCGTGGCTTCTGGTATAAAGCCTGCTTGCTGGGTCGGGGTGGTTGGCAAGTTTTTAGTCGCGAACCATCGTCGAATTTTTTGAAATTGGTCGCAAGGTAGAAATCATGAATAACCGTCCAGAGGAGCCTGCAATGGCCTCCGATGAAGAAAGCATGCTGCCGATCGATGAACATATTGAAGAGGGGCATGACGCCGAAGGGCGTAAGGTTCGTCACCGTGGCATTTACCTGCTGCCCAATCTGTTTACCACCGCGAATCTGTTTACCGGGTTCTACGCCATCATCAATGCCATAAATGGTAATTTTTATGTTGCTGCAGCGGCAGTTTTCGTCGCCATGGTCTTGGATAGCCTGGATGGCCGTGTAGCACGCTTGACCAATACCGAGAGCGCCTTTGGCGCCGAGTACGATTCGCTATCCGATATGGTGGCTTTCGGTGTGGCGCCTGCGATTATTGCCTTCGAATGGGCTTTGCGCGACTTGGGTAAAGTTGGCTGGATGATCGCATTCATTTATGTCGCGGGCGCAGCCTTGCGTTTGGCGCGCTTCAATACCCAAGTTGGCACGGCGGATAAGCGTTACTTCATCGGTCTGGCCAGTCCGGCAGCGGCCGGCGTGGTAGCGGGCATTGTCTGGGCTTTCAGCGATCTAGGTGTACATGGCGCGGATATGTCGTTCTTCGCGATCGTCGCCTTTGGCGCGTTGGTGGCGGCGGCGGGCATGCTGATGGTGAGCAATATCAGGTACCACAGTTTCAAAGATCTTGACCTCAAAGGGCGCGTTCCTTTCGTGGCGCTTCTGGTGGTAGTGCTGGTCTTCGCCGTAGTGTTCAGTGATCCGCCGCGCATCTTGCTTCTGATCTTCCTCGCCTACGCGGCGTCGGGACCTGTGCAATACCTCTTGCAGTTGCGTCGTCGCAAAAGCGTCGAATAACGCGGCACCATCCAACTCTACAATGATAGGTGCCCGCTTATCATTGCGGGGTTGCCTTGTTTCTCCCTGCATTACCGGTTAAATCAGCTAACGGCTTAATTAGCCATTGACGGCTGAGCTGAGCGGCCTATAATTCGCCCCTCTTCCGGCACAGACCTTTCGGAAAACGGCTTGTAAAACAAGCAGTTAGCTTGAAAAGAAGGGTTGCAGTGCAGCGAAAGTTGCGTAAAATGCGCCGGGCTGACAAGGCAGTATTTGAGTCGTGTTGGTGAGTTGGGTGGTGGTAGCAAATGCGGTTGCAGGATGAGCTTGACAGTGTTTCTAAACGCTGTAGAATTCGCCTCCCGCTGATGTGAAGCGCAAGCCGAACTGAAGTGCAAG